>Ga0316217_10000075_pt1 | contig 141932 bp, 105 predicted proteins | sample 1anoAmetaG_FD_203633 | JGI IMG/M metagenome (GOLD analysis project Ga0316217, IMG submission 203633) | Freshwater microbial communities from Trout Bog Lake, Wisconsin, USA - 1anoA | ecosystem: Environmental > Aquatic > Freshwater > Lake > Hypolimnion/Profundal zone | place: USA: Wisconsin... | reverse complement strand
CCGACATCTCCTGGACCCGCCGCGTCAAGCACCCGGGCGAGCTGTTCACCAAGGGTCAGACCGTGCAGGCAGTCGTGCTCAACATCGACGTCGAGAACGAGAGACTCTCCCTGGGCATCAAGCAGCTCGTGCCCGATCCCTGGGACGAGATCCCGCGTCGCTACCGTCCCGGCTCCAGGGTCAAGGGGCGCGTCACCTCCGTGACCGACTTCGGCGTGTTCCTTGAGATCGAAGAAGGGATCGAGGGGCTGGTGCATGTTTCCGAGCTTTCCCACGAGAAAGTGGCGACCCCCAAGGACTTCGCCAACGTGGGCGACGAGCTTGAGGCAGTCGTTCTGAGCGTGGACATGGTAGAGAAGAAGATCGCCCTCTCCATCAAATCGCTGCAGACCGCCATCGACAAGGCGGAACTCGCCTCGTATATGGGAGCCCAGGGCGAAGCAACCTCCAGCTTCGGCGACCTCTTGAAAGAGAAGCTGAAGAAGAGCAGTGAGAACACGGAAGAATAGGACACGTCACTTTCGCCGACAGGTGTAATTTAATTAGCTTATTGAGGTGTGTAAAATGACTAAGAGCGAACTGATTGACAGGCTGGTGGAAGTGCGCGGCGTCCTGACGCGCAAGGATTCGGAGGCAGTGGTATCGATGGTTTTCGACGCCATGAGCGATGCGCTCACCTCCGGCGACAAGGTGGAGATTCGCGGTTTTGGCAGCTTCACCATCCGGGACCGCGAGCCGCGTGAGGCGAGGAATCCCAAGAGCGGAGAGATCGTCAGCATCCCGAGCAAGAAGACCCCGTTTTTCAAGACCGGCAAGGATCTTCGCGAGCGGGTCAACAACATGTAGGTGTCGGGTTGCCGGTGTTTGGCCCGGGTGGCGGAATTGGTAGACGCAAGAGACTTAAAATCTCTCGTCCGTAAGGGCGTACCGGTTCGATTCCGGTCCCGGGCACCACGGAAATCCGAAATTTAAGTGAATAAGCAAAAGGCTATGTGTAACCACATAGCCTTTTGCCGTTTAACGTTGCAGGCCAATTATTCCTCACGAGGCACACCGCCATGGTTCCCGCACCAACGAGAGAAATACCCTGCGGAACCTTCATCTCCATCCTACGGCAATCAGGCGTGTCAAAGGGTGACTTTGAGTAACTTGCCCGGCTATTAAAGCGGTGAGCAGCCAAAGCACCCATCCGCAGTCGTTTGAGTCTTTCCTGTAAAAAATTATCGTTTTACCGTATGGGAAAAAGTCCTTCCGGAGGTCGAGCGAGTCCTGCCGGAAAAATTATCGTTATTCCGTTTGGGAAAATATTTTTCCCTGGGTCTAGCGAATCCTTCCGGAAAAATTATCGCTATCCCGTTTAGGGAAATATTTTTTCCTGGGTTGAACGAGTCCTTCCGGAAAAATTATCGTTATTCCGTTTGGGAAAATATTTTTTCCTGGGTTGAACGAGTCCTTTCGGAAAAATTATCGTTATCCCGTTTAGGGAAATAATTTTCCCGGGGTCGAACGAGTCCTTCCGAAAAAATTATCGTTATCCCGTTTGGGAAGATGTTTTTCCCTGGGTCGAGCGAGTCCTGTCGGAAAAATTATCGTTATCCCGTTTGGGAAGATATTTTTCCCGAGATCGAACGAGTCTTTCCGGAAAAATTATCGTTATCCCGTTTGGGAAAATGTTTTTCCTGAAGACGAAAGTATCCTTCCGAAGCCTTTTAGAAGCAGTAGCGCCTCCCCAGGTGCCGGACCATGGAGAGCACCGCAGCGTCGTAGGCCTCCTTCGGGCCGCCAACCGCCCTGCAGCATAGCCGATCCCGACCGATTTGGGAGCGGAGAAGGTGCAGTCGATGCACCCCGACACTACAGGGGGTAACAAAAAAACTTCGCCTGACCTGCCGTTTTGCATTGCGCCCCTGAGCAGCGCAATCTCCCGCAACTCCCCTTGAATCGGTGCTGGAGAAAATAGAGCCGACTGATGGCGGCCTTCACTTAAGGCGCATCCAGCACCTCCCGTATTTTACTCAGAAGCTCGTTCGGTGAGACCGGCTTTGAGACGAACGCGACGGTTTCATCCAGCAACTCGTTGTCGCGAAAAACCTTGGCCGGGTAACCGCTGGTGAAGATTGCCCTCGTGCCGGGTTTCAACCCGAGCATCTCCTGGTAAACCTGCCGGCCATTCTTCCTCGGCATGATCACGTCCAGGATGGCCAACTGGATATCATCCGGTTGTTCCTTGAATTTCTCCAGCGCCTCCGAACCGTTGACCGCCTTCAGGACCCGATAGCCGAACTGTTGCAGAACGCTGCTGACGAGTTCCATCACCATCTCGTCATCCTCGGCCAGCAGGATGGTTTCCGTTCCCCCCACCGGCGTAAGAGGCATCGCTTCCGGCTCCCGCTCCGCCAATCCCGGCAGAAGCGGCAGATATATCTTGAACGTCGTTCCGATGCCCAGCTCACTGTAACAGCTCATGAATCCGTTGTGCTGCTTGACGATACCATACACGGTGGCGAGTCCAAGCCCCGTCCCCTTGCCAACTTCCTTCGTGGTGAAAAACGGCTCGTAAACCCTCTGTCGCGTGACCTCGTCCATTCCGCACCCGGTATCGCTGAAAGCAATCATCGCGTATTTCCCCGGAGTGCCAAACCCATTGGCGCTGACGAATTCGCGGTCCAGCGTGAGAGGCGCAGTGCTTATCATGACCTTGCCTCCCTGGGGCATGGCGTCCAGGGCGTTCACCGTCAGGTTCATCAGGATCTGGAGACATTGCCCCTGATCTATCATTACCGGCAAGGGATAACCCGTCGTCGAAACCGTCAAGCTGATGTCCTCTCGTATCAGGCGGGCCAGCATTTTCTGTTCTCTGGCGACAAAATCGCTGAGATCCACCTCCTTCAACTCGAAGGCCTGCTTTCTGCTGAAGGTAAGTAACGATTTGATCAGATTCGCGGCCCGCTCGGAGCAGGTGAGGATATTGTCCACGTGGGAAATGAAGGGATAGTCCGGGCCGAGCCGCAAACTGAGGAGGCTGGCAAACCCGACGATCGCGGTGAGAATGTTGTTGAAATCGTGGGCGATCCCACCGGTCAAGGTGCCGATGGACTCCATCTTCTGGGCGTGCAGGTACTGCAGCTCGAGTGCCTTCTGTTCAGAGATGTCGCGTCTGAGTTCGATGACCTTCTCCACCCGTCCCTGTTCATCCAGCAACGGCACGGACCGGATGTCCCAGGTCCTGCCATCGATCCTGGTGACGGTCTCCTCGTGTGGAGTGCCAGATGTGAAGCTCTGCAGCGGCGGGCAGAGCGTGCAGGGAGCGGTGCGGTTGCAAAAAAGCTCATAGCAGGACCGCCCCTTGAGCTCTCCCGCTGGGACGTCGATGCTTTCGGCGGCGGCCCGGTTCGCCCAGAGCACTTTGAGGTCCCGGTCCAGCAGCATGAGGTCGTCGGGGATCGCGTCGAGCAGGCCGTTGAACTCCTGCGAGAGGTGCTGAAATTCCGACTCTCTCTTTTTCAAATCCTGCTGCGCCCTATGCTTGTCCGTGATGTCCAGAATGATGCCATAGAGCAAGGAGCGTCCCGCCACCGTAATCGGGCCGCCCAGCACCTCGACGTCGCGCAACGAGCCGTCAGCCTTTCGGTGCCGGCGCAGGAAACGCCAATCCCGACGGATGCGCGCCAGTTCGATCTCCCCCAGGGTTTCGTGCCAGGGGCTCGTGGAGATTTCACAGATATTTTTTCGGCAAAGCTCCACCCTGGGCCAGCCATACCAGGTCGCAGCCGACTGGTTCGCATCGACAACCTCACCGCTCTCAGGGTCGACCACCAGCATGACCGCGTGGTTGTGCTCGAAAAGGGCGCGGTAGCGCTCCTCGCTCGCGTTCAGTTCAGCCAGCCTCTGTGCCTTCTCCAGGACCGCGGGGAGCTTTTGCAGGTAGCCCTGGTGCTTGACCAGATAATCATCGACCCCCAGCCGCAAGGCGCGCACCGCCACGTCCTCGGTGCCATGACCGGTGACGAGCACGATGGGGAGATCGAGGCCCCGCTCCTGGCGCACGACCTTGACCACCTGCAGGGCATTCATGCAAGGCAACCGGTAATCCAGCAGCAGGACATCGAAGGCCGGCAGTGCCCCTCCCTCCGGGGGAAGGCACGCCAGCACTTCCTCGCCGCTGCCGACCGACTTCATGCGGATATGGGGCGCGTGCTGGGTGAGGTAACGAAAGGTGAGGTCGACGTCGTAGCCGTTGGGGTCGCCGTACAAGACCCGTAGCGGCTTGGAGCAGCGGTCGCTGTTTTTCTGAAAGCTGGTGAAGGCTGCGAGCAACACCCGGGGCAGATTCTCGAATTGCTCCGGCCGCTTGACCAGATAATCGTCCGCTCCCGCTTTGAGCGCGGTCACGGCCGCCTCCTGGTCGCCAGACCCGGTAAGGATCACCACCGCCAGGGGCAGTTGGTGGGCGCGCACGTGACCAAGCAGGTCCAGGCCACTGCCGTCGGGGAGGTTCAGGTCGGCCAGGACGAGGTCGAAGGGAGGGTCCGCCTGCGTCAGCAGTTCCAGGGCGGCCGCCAGCGTTGCGACGACCTCCATCCGCATCTGCGGCGCCAGTCGGGCCAGCGCACGCCGCGTCAGGTCGGCGTCGACAGGATTGTCCTCGAGGTAGAGCAGCCGCAGTGCCGAGGTCGCAACCTTCATGCCCCATCCTTTGCCGTTCATGGCCGGCACGGCGGCTGGTTTGTGACGCACCAGTAAAGCTCGAGCTGGTCGGCGACGTCGAGAAACTTTCCGAAGTTGACCGGCTTCACAATGTAGGAGTTGGCTCCCAGCTTGTAGGCGGCGGCGACGTCCTTGTCCTCGGACGAGGAGGTGAGCACCACGACCGGAATCGCCTGGCTCACCGGATCGGCTTTCAACCGTGCCAGAACCTCCAGTCCCGAAACCCGCGGCAGCTTCAGGTCGAGAAGGATCAAGACCGGTAGCGGCTCCCCCCTTTCCCAGCGTTCCAGCCAGGCCAGCGCCTCCTCGCCGTCGCGCGCCACGTGAATCGTGTTGCCCAGTTTGCGCTTGGCAAAGGCGCGCAGGGTCAGGTCGAGGTCGACGTGGCTGTCTTCCACCACCAGCACGGGGCGACCAAAAGGTTCCGTTGTCATAGCGGGATCTCCAGGAAAAAGGTAGCCCCCTCGCCGGGGACGCTTTCGGCCCAGGCCCGCCCTCCCATGCGCTGCATGGCCTTACGCACCAAGGCGAGACCGATGCCGGTACCGGGATAGCTCTCAGAGCGCTGCAGTCGCTGAAATATTTCGAAGATGCGGTCGTGGAACTTCATGTCGAATCCGATGCCGTTGTCGCGTACCCAGAGGACCGCCCTCCCCTCTTCCGACCGGGCGCCTATTTCCAGGGCCGGCGAGGGGACGTCGCCGCTGAACTTGAGGGCGTTTTCCAGCAGGTTGCGCAGTACCATGGCGAGTCCGTCGCGGTCGGCGCGTACCGTGAGGCACGGTACCTCCAGGCTCAGTCGGGTCCCCGCTTTTTCCATTTCCGCGGATCGCTCGTCCACCACGCATCGTACCAGGGCCGGGAGATCGACCTCGGTGCCGAGGAGCGAGCGCCGCTCCATGCGGGAGTAGCTCAGCAGGTCCTCGATCAGCTGGTGCATCTGCGCGGTGCTGGCACGAACGTTCCGGATGAAGAGCCGCCCCTCGTCGTCGAGACGGTCATGGTACTCATTTTCGAGCAGCTGGCTGTATCCGTCGATGCCCCGCAGCGGCGCCTTCAGGTCGTGGGAGACCGAATAGGAAAAGGTCTCCAGTTCCCTGTTGACCGTCTCCAGCTCGGCCGTGCGCTCGCGCACCCGCTCTTCCAGTTCCTCGTTTAGCTTATGGACCTTTTCCTCGGCCTGCTTGCGTCCGGTGATGTCTATGTGGCACCCCAACAAGCGCAGCGGTTTACCTGCCGCGTCACGGAAGATCTGGGCCTGGGCCACGATCCAGCGGTAGGAACCGTCCTTGTGGCGCAACCTGTACTCGAGTGAGACTTTTTCCACCGCCGTCTCGAGGTAGCCCCGCAAAGTCGCCAGGGTTGGTGCGAGGTCATCGGGATGGATACGGCTTTGCCACTGTTCGAGGCGGTGCGGGATCTCGTCGTCCGAATAACCGATCAGCCCTTTCCATTCGGGAGAAAAAAAGACCTCGTTGCCGACGAGGTCCCACTCCCAAAGACCGACGTTAGAGGCTGCGACTGATAAGCGCAACTGGGCCTCGGTATCGCGAAGCGCCGCCACCGACTCCAGGTGCAACCTCTGCTGCTCAAGGTGATCGAGGCCGAATGACAGGCTGCGAGCCGTTTCCTCCAGCAGGGCGACTTCGCGCTCCCCGAAGAAGTTCGGCTCCAGGTCATAAATGGTCAAAGCGCCGCAGATCCTGCCGGCCTGTGAGATCGGAAAGGCCGCAGACGAGCGCCAGCCAGGTGTGACGGCAGTCTCGCGCCAGGGCAGTGTGCGCGGGTCGTGCAGGAAGTCATTGCAGATATAGGGGCGCCCCTCGCGGACGGCAGTTCCGCTCGGGCCAAGCCCTTCGGGGCGGTCGTCGGCAAAAATACGGACCCCCTTCAGGTAGCCGCAGTCATCCCCCAGGTGGGCAACCACCTTGATCTCCTGGCTGGCCGGATCGAGTTCCCCGATCCAGACCATCTTGAATTTTCCGAACTCGACCAGGGCCCGCGTCACCTTCTGAAACAGCTCCTCGCGCGAGCGGGTCTGGACCAGGGCGCGGTTTATCTGGCTGAGAGCCGAGTGAAGCCGGTTCAGGCGCGTGATTTCACGGCAGTACTCCGTGCGCTCAGTGATGTCGGTCTGCACCCCTGCCCAAAGGATGCTGCCGTCGGGTTGGCGGCTTGGGCTGGAGCGCACCTGCATCCAGCGCCACGCCCCGTCAAGGCGGCGCATGCGCAGGTCCATGGCGAAGTCCGTGAGGTCCCGGGCGCTGACCGCCTCGGCGGCCAGCAAGGCCGGAATCTGCTCGGGATCGACCAGGCGCAGCATCGCTCCGGTGTCGTGCACCGCTTCGTGAGCAGTAACTCCCGTTAGCCGAAAAATCCCGGCACTGACATAGAGGAATCCCTTTGTGCCATCAACTTCCTGAACGTATTGATAAATGAAGCTGTCAGGGAGATTGTCGCCCAAAACTCGGATCCATTTACTCACACCCACTTAGCGCCCTCCGTCTTTGCGCCTGAGCAACGACCTCATTGCGTGCCCCCGTTGCTCCGCGTGGGCAGCAACGTAAGCCGCTTATAAATGAGGACCATGGCAGTCGTGTCGGCTGAAACTGTCTTAGGGCCGTGATATGATACGTCCGCTGCCCTCTGTAGGATTCGGATTACATCCACCTCCATCCAGATAAACCTTAATCAATGTCAGTGTCAAGTTATCTAATGATGGAAGGATTTGAGGGGTGATCAGCCTGGAATTCCAGGGTCCGCGGAGTTTGCAATGGAGCCGCTGAAGGATGCGGTGCAGAACTGGTGCAAGGTGGATGAAATTGAATCAGGTAACGAACCGGGCCAGGGGACAACATTCATCATCCATCTGCCAAGGTACCTCGGTGAGGCGGGGCAAACCCCGGCAGAAAGCGCTTCTGTCCAGATCCCCACAGGGAATGAGACCATCTTGCCGGTCCAAGATGAACCGGCCCTCCTGGAAATGACCTATATGCTTCTGGCCAAAGCCGGCCTGACCGCCATCGCCGGGAGGCCGGGGGACGTCCCAAGCATGCAAACCAAGTCCGATCCCGATCCTGAGTCAGTTACGATTCTTGGGACGTCCCCTGTGTCCCCTTCCGACAAAGCTCCCCTTTCCATTGTGTTTTTTGCTTAGTCCGATATACTGCCGTCAAGCGTCCTCGCTGCTTCGTTGCTGTCGAAGGGAGGTGAGTTATGGAAAAGCTGCATTGCCGGTCGGAAGAAGCTACCAAGCTGCGCCGCCAAGCAGAGGAACTGCTGCAAGAGAAAAAGGCCACGCTTCAGCCGTTGCCTACCTATGAAGCACAGAGGCTCATTCATGAGCTCGAAGTGCACCAGATCGAATTGGAAATGCAGAATGCGGAACTCCATCAGGCTCAGGAGGAGATGTCAGAGGTTTTGGAAAGGTACACCGAACTCTACGACTTTGCCCCGGTTGGATACTATACCCTCGACCTTAACGGGGTAATCCGTGCGACTAATCTTGCAGGAGCTGCTCTCCTTGGCCTGGACCGTTCCCGCCTTCTCGGTCGCAGCTTCGACTCTTTTGTCGTCCCCGATGCCCGCCCCGCTTTCACTGCCTTTCTCAGAACGATTGCTGCTCACAAGGAAAAGGAGTCGTTAGAACTGGAACTGCAGCTTGCCCCTGTGCAAAAGGGGAACACGCCACTCTTTATACAGATCGAAGCCGCAGCCAGTTCAGCGGGGCAAGAGATTCGTGTTGCAGCCATGGACATAACCACGCGTAGAGTGGCTGAACAGAGATTGCATACGACAATACTTGACCTGCGGACCTTTTCGTACTCAGTCTCCCATGATCTGCGTACGCCACTACGAACCATCAATAGCTATGCTTCCGTGGTCCTAGAGAACTTTGGTGAGTCCCTCAACGGAGAGTTAAAGAAACTTGTCACCACCATCGTTGACAGGACCGTTAGCATGGGTAACCTCATCGACGACCTGCTCAAGTTCTCCAAGAACAGCACGCATGAGTTGACTTTCAGTTCGACCGACATGACTGCGCTCGCTAAAAAGATTACGGGGAGACTAGCCAGTGAGGAACGGGACCGAAATATCGAATTCAGGGTTGCAGAACTCCCGAAAGCATTGGGAGATCAGTCAATGATTGTGCAGGTCCTTGAAAATCTGCTGTCAAATGCGGTCAAGTTTTCAAGGAAAGTCGAGAGACCTGTCATAGCTGTAGGCTCGGTTGCTGATGGGAAAGATAACATCTACTTTGTCAAAGACAATGGAGTAGGGTTTGACGTAAAGTATGTCGGCACAATCTTTAACGTTTTCCAGCGCCTTCACACCTCAGAGGATTTCGAGGGGACCGGCGTTGGTCTTGCCATCGTAGAGCAGGTCATAACCAAGCACGGCGGAAGAGTTTGGGCCGACAGTAGACAAGGGAAAGGGGCTAACTTCTACTTCTCCCTACCGAAACCATAGTGCGCTCTTGATACGCTCATGTGCGGTACGAGCCTCTTCGATGAACGAAACTGCTGGACTAATCTGTTGCCGGAGATCGTTTCTTTTCCCCTGACGTAGGTGAGAGGCACTTTTCTCGGTCGAGTGTGTGTTGCCGCGCTGAAAAATGGCCAGGGCAACAGCCGAGGCGGGATAGATATTCACTTATGCCGCCGCGAGCGAGTACGTCCTCCCCTCCCGGAACTGCGTAACCCCTCGGGCAAGGCAGGTCAGCGTGCGGGGGGCGAGAACCTCCGCATCCACGACCTCCGGCGCACGTTCGTGAGAATGGCTGCCAGGGGGGGCGGGCCTCTCCGATGTTGGGACACCAGAACATCAAACTGACCCGGCGCCACGCCCACCTGACGGACGCCGGACTCAAGAAGGCCACAGCCGTTGTCGCCACCATGTTGGACAGAGCCACCGCGTGAGCAAAATCCCCCCCTGCCCTTGACGGAGGGCAGAGGCCTCCTTCTGCCTTGAAAACGTTCCCTTTTGCTGGTCCATCGGTCAAAGAGATTAGAATTGAAAGAACTTGAGATGAGTGATAGTCTGCTTCCCGTAGGAAGAATCCTACCGGTAGCATAAGGGAGCATTGATGACCCTCAAACCACCATCTACAATCCGCTCCCAGTTGACCCGTCTAGTAATCGTCTCGGTACTCCCCGTCTGGCTTCTCACCGGTTTAATGATTTTCCATGCCTACTCCGCCAAGCGCGATGAAGTGAACGATTCCATGCTGGATAGGGCGCGCTCGCTGACTATGGTGCTGGACCGGGAGATGAAAGCTGTCCAGTCAGGCCTTTCTGCCTTTTCCACCTCCCCCTCCTTCGCTAGCGGAGATTTCGCCAGCGTTCATCGCCAGGCCTTGCTGATAGTGCAGTCATATCCCGAGGCGGATGTCATCGTGGCCGATGCGGCTGGGCAGCAGATGGTAAATTCGTTTCGCCCCTATGGCACCCCTCTTCCAAAGCGCAAAAACCCTGACACTGTTCACCGCATATTTTCAACAGGGAGGCCGGTCTTCGGCGATCTGTTCTATGGAGCCCTCACCAAGCGGCCTCTCGTCAGTATTGATGTCCCCGTCATAATCGACGGGAAGGTCAAATACGATCTGGCGATGACCATACCGGCCAATAGTTTGGGGACGTTCTTGCTGAAACAGAACCTCCCGTCCGGACAGTACGCCTCGATCATAGACGCCAAGCAAATCCTGGTATCAAGGTCTCGCCTTCGGGAAAAGTACCTAGGTAAAAAGGTGTCCCCCAAGCTGTCCCGGGCTTTGTCGCTTGCCCCGGAAGGCGTCATTGAGTCTGCGAACTTTGATGGAAAACTGGTTTACACCACGTTTAGCCGGTCAGCACTCTCCGGTTGGACGGTATTAGTGGGGGTGTCCAAGGAATCTGGATACGCGGAAGTTTACAGCTGGCTTGGATGGGCGGCGGTGGGAGCAGTGCTTATCTTGTTGATCGGGATTGCCACTGCCACACACTATACACGAAGGATCGTCCTGGCTATTCAATCATTGGTAGGTCCTGCTAAGTCTGTTGGACACGGAACGCTTACTATGCCTGCAGACTGTAACACCATAAAGGAGACCGCAGAGGTCGGAAACGCCCTAATGGAAGCATCTGGTCTTCTCCGGAAGTCGGAGGAGGCGCTAAGCCAGAGTGAACAGCGCTACCGAAGCATAGTTACCGACCAGACCGAGATCGTTGTCCGCTACACCTCCGACGGCCGCTACACCTTTGTCAACGAGACCTACTGCCGTTTCTTCGGGAAATCCGAGGAGGAAGCGATAGGGACGACTTGGCACTGCGATGTGGTTGCCGAGGACATCCCGTCGATAGAGGAACAACTGCAACACCTGTCCGCCGAGAACCCGGTCGTGATTGTGGAGTGCCGCTTGTTCTCGGCTGAAGGAAAATCCCACTGGATGCATTTCGTCAACAGGGGAACTTTCGACCAGCAGGGAAGGCTGATGGAATCTCTGTCGGTCGGAAGGGACGTCACCGATCGAAAGCAGGCCGAACTGTCACTCCTGGAGAGTGAAGGAAAATATCGAGCCCTGTTTGAGAATGCAGGCGACTCAATATTCATCCATGACCATGAAGCGCGGATACTGGCTGTCAATCCGCAGGCAAGTGAATGGCTTGGGTACTCTACGGCAGAGCTAATGTCTATGGCCATCTTTCAACTGGTCTCACCTGAACATGGCCAGGACACGCCGGATCATGTAGCCCAACTGATGTCGAAGGGCGCTCACCTTTTCGAAGCCGAAGCCCGACGCAAGGACGGGTCGTACGTCCCGGCTCAAGTGAGTGCACGGAAGATTGATTGGCATGGCACACCGGCAATGATGAGTACCTGTCACGATATCAGCGAGCGCAAACTGGCGGAGGACACCCGAATCAGATTCGAAGGGCAGCTCCTTCAAGCCCAAAAGCAGGAGAGCCTGGGAGTTCTGGCTGGCGGCATTGCACACGACTTCAATAACATCCTCATGGCCATCATCGGAAATGCAGAGCTTGGTCTGATGTGCGTCAACGGGGACTCGCCGGTAGTAGGGAACCTGCGGAGGATCGAACAGGCGGCGGCACGAGCGGCCGACCTAACCAAGCAGATGTTGGCGTATTCCGGAAAGGGGAGATTCGTCATTGAGAATATCAACCTTAACGAACATATAGAGAAAATGCTTCACATGCTGGATGTCTCCATCTCCAAGAATGCGTCGGTGAGGCTACACCTGCATCAGCCGCTCCCCTCGGTGGAGGTGGATGCCACCCAGATGAGCCAAGTCATGATGAATCTGGTCATTAACGCATCTGAAGCGATAGGAGACACTGGTGGTGTGATCGACATCACCACTGGTTGCATTGAGTGTGACAAAAATCACTTAAGGGATGTCTGGCTGGACGAGAGTCTGAGCGAAGGAAAATACATTTGCTTGGAGGTCGCCGACACTGGTTGTGGCATGAACAAGGAAACCTTGACGAAACTGTTTGATCCTTTCTTCACCACAAAGTTCACCGGACGCGGTTTAGGCTTGGCCGCTGTGCAGGGAATTGTCAAAGGGTATAAGGGTGCCATCAAAGTCAGCAGCGAGCCGGGTCAAGGGGCGACCTTCAAGATTCTGCTGCCAGCAAGTGGCCATGCTGCCGATTTGCCCCATCCCGAAATTGCCTCAGGTGACCTAACGACGCGCGGAACAGTCCTGCTGGTGGATGATGAGGAAACAGTGCGCAGTATCGGGTGTCAACTGCTTACTGCGTTGGGGTTTACACCCATTACCGCCAATGACGGGTTGGAAGCGCTCAGCATCTTCAAAGCGACGCCTGGCATAGCCTTTGTGATTCTTGATCTAACCATGCCCCGCATGGACGGGGAGAAGTGCTTCGGCGAGTTGCGCCAGTTGGACCCCATGGTCAAGGTGATCATGTCGAGTGGTTACGATGAGCAGGAGGTCACGCAGAAATTCATTGGCAGGGGTTTGTCAGGATTCATCCAAAAGCCCTACAAACTGTCAGAGCTGAGGAACACGGTTAAGGCAATAGTATAAGTCCTTGGATGATTCGAGCCGATGTCCACGATTGACGAAGGCAAAGAACGGACGGTCGAGGTTCGACTGGACGCGGCACCTCAGGTCCGGAAATCATTGGGCGGGGCCGGGGGCGGACCAGGGCAACGCATTGAGATGACGCAGCGAGGTCCGAAAAATAGCGCCTTTTCGACCCTTGGACGTGGGTTTTAGCCGGCAAAGGGGTCCCAATGGCTGCTGCGGACCTGAGCTCCCTAGTTGCCGGGGACCGCAGCGATTTCCCCTACCTGGCGGCGAAATTCGCTACCCTCTTGCCTCAGGGCGTCAAGTAGCGGCACGCCCCCCTCGAGTCCTCCCCCTCGTGCGAGCGATTCAAGCTGAAGTGCCACGGCATGCACCCGCAGGGCGCCGATATTGGCCGACGATCCCCCTATGGTGTGCGCCTGGACACGCACCTGGTCGATGTCGGCTGAGAGCAGTGCGTCGGAAAGCAGCGCCAGGTGAGGGTCCAGGGTCTTCAGGTAGAGCCCGATGAACTTTGCAATGAGTGCCTCATTGCCGCCCAGGCGTCCCACCAGTCCGCCGCGGTCGAAAACCGGCGCGGCTACCGCTGCGCCAGGCAGCTCGCCGGCGGCGGGGAGGCTTTGAACCGCGGGCGCGGGACCTGCCAGGGACCTCCGCCGTAGCTGTCTCCTGATGGCGTCCGCAATCTCCTCCCGATTGACCGGCTTGGATACGTAGTCGTCCATCCCGGCGCCCAGGCACTTTTCGCGGTCGCCCTGCATGGCGTTGGCCGTCATGGCGATGATGGGGAGATGACCGCCGCCGGTAACTTCCAGCTCCCGTATCCGTGCGGCAGCCCCGTAGCCATCCAGCACCGGCATCTGTACATCCATGAACACCAGGTCGAACGGTTGCCGGCCAATCTCGGCGACGGCATCCTCGCCGTTGACCGCCAGGGTCACCAGATGCCCCATTTTCTGCAAAATGATCCGGCCCAGCTCGCGATTCAGCTCCACGTCGTCCACCAGCAGAATCCGGCAGCGCTCCCTTTGCTCCCGCAGCGAATGGCGGGTGACCGGTTCGCTGCTGGAAAGGGGGGCGCCGCTCAGGATCGCCTGCAGCGCTTCGTGCAGTAGCTCGTGGATAACCGGCTTGATGAGGAACCCTTCGACACCCAACTCCTGGCACCTCTGAGCGTCGCCTTTTTGCCCGGCGCTCGAGATGACGACAACCTTCATGGTGCGGTTGGCCGGCTCGCCGCGCACTGCCTGCACGAGTCCCCAACCATCCATCGCCGGCATGCGGGCGTCGGTAAGCAGCACGTCCGGCAACTGGCCCTTCGACCTGAGCGTTCCGAGCCGTTCCAGCGCCTCGCGGCCGTCGGCCGCGACCAGAACGCGCATCCCCCAGCCGGAGAGGAAACCCTCCAGCATCCGGCGGTTCACCTCAATATCGTCGACGATCAGGGCGCTGCGCCCTTCGAGGGCGCATGCCGTCGGGGCGACAGGCAGAGCGTCGCCCTGTGTGGCGAACTTTGCGGTAAAGTAGAAGCAGCTCCCTTCCCCCGGCGTGCTGGTAAGGCCTAGGGAGCCGCCCAGCATCGCGACGATGCGTTTGCAGATTGCCAGGCCCAGACCGGTGCCGCCGTAAATCTTGGTGGTCGAGGCATCGGCCTGCTCGAAGGCTTCGAAAATCCTGTGCTGCTTGTCCTCCGGGATGCCGATGCCCTGGTCGCGCACCTCGACGCGCAGCAGCACCTCGTGCGCGTCCTCCTTTTCGAGGGTGACGAACACCCCGACTTCTCCCTTCTCGCTGAACTTGATGGCATTGCCGACCAGGTTGATGATGACCTGGCGCAGTCGAGTCGGGTCGCCCAGCAGTCCGTCGGGGAGATCCGCTGCCACGTGGTACACCAGCTCGAGCCTCTTCTCGGCGGCCCGCATGGCCAGGCCCTGCAACGCGTATCCCACACTGCTGCGCAGCATGAACGGCACCGTCTCCAGTTCCATCTTGCCTGACTCGACCTTGGAGAAGTCGAGGATGTCGTTGATGATGCCGAGCAGGTTCTGGGCCGACTCTTTGACCGCCTTGCCATAGAAGCGCTGTTCGTGGTTGAGCTCGGTTTCCAGGATCAGTTCCGTCATGCCGAGCACCCCGTTCATCGGGGTGCGGATCTCATGGCTCATGTTCGCCAGGAACTCGCTCTTGGCCCTGCTGGCAGCCTCGGCGGCAAGTTCCGCGACCTTGATCTGGGTTATGTCGTGAATCAGGGCATAGAACCCCCGGACCTCTCCGTTCTCGAGGTCGGGTGCATACCGTATTTGGAAGTAAGCGGCGGCATCGAGACCGGAAGCGGGGACGTCGGCCGTGAACAGTTGCGGCTCGCCCCGCAGCACCGCTTCGATATACGGGCGCCGCCTGGCATAACGCTCTTCGCCCAGGACCTCCCGTATTTCTTTCCCCTGCAGGGCGCCCGGTGCAAAGCCGTAGAGAGCGTGCATCTTGTTGTTCCCGAATTTGCAGCGGAGGTCTCGACTCCAATACCCGATCAGGGCAGGCATGTTGTTCAGTATGGACTGCAGGTCCCGTTCGTGCTGCCTGCGGACGGTCTCGGCTTGGGTCCGGACGGTCAGGTCCGAGAAGGTGATCACGGCCCCGGTGATCTCGCCGTTCTCGACGCTGGGGTATGAGGAGTATTCCACCGGGAAGGAGGTCCCGTCCTTGCGCCAGAAGACCTCGCTGTCCAGGTGGCATCCTCCCACCCCCGACTTGGCACGGTAAATCGGACAGTCCTGCACCGGATACGCCGAGCCGTCGGCGTGGCTGTGGTGCATGAGGTCGTGCATGTCCCTCCCCAGGCATTCGTGCCGGGAGAATCCGGTCATTGCCAATGCCGCCCGGTTGATGAAGGTGCAGCGGCCCGACATGTCTATGCCGTAGATCCCCTGATCCGTGGTCTGCAGCAGCAGATTGATCTTGTCCGCGTATTTCTGCATGGCGATGGTCTGCTCGTTGAGTCCCTGCTCGGTGCGTTTCAGGTCGGCGACGGAATGTTCCAGGGTGGCTTTTGCCTGGTTGAGGAGCGCGGTGCGTTCCCGGACCAACTCTTCCGCCCGGTCCCGGTTGGACTGCAGCCCTTTCAGGTAGAGAGCCAAAAGGAAGGTGATCAGCAGGCCGATGGGGGGGATGGCCAGGAACGACAAGGAGGTGTTCTGGTTGCGGTACGCCGCAGTGGCGGTCAGGTTGAGACCCCATTGGCGGCCGGCGAACTCGAACCGGTGCTCAAGCGTCGGCAACGGGAAGAACCACGATTTCAACGGGAGGGTCCGGTTCATCGCTGCTACGTTCTTTGGTTTCCAACTGGAAAGGAGTCGTTCTTCCGGCGCCGCCGCCGAGAGGTCGCACAGGGAGGTGTCCAGCGGAAGCGCCGCGGTTTGCCTGAGGGCGTTGTCGAGCATGTCGCCGGCGCGGAATACGCCCAGCGTGAAGCCTCTGACGGCTCCCCCGGACGACCTGACCGGGATGAAGACCAGGAAGCCGGCCTGGTTTCCTTTTTCCTGCACCAGGGTGATGCGGGCGGTGGCCTGCGGTTGCCCGCGCCGTACGGCTGACTCGATCGCAGCAAGCCGGACGGGGTTCGAGCCGAGGTCAAAGCCGACGGCCTTTTCATTCCCCCTGAGCGGCTCGACATAATAAACCGGATAGTAGGTGTTCCGGCGCGCGGCGGCGATGATGGCGCCATCGGGGGCGCGCTCCTTGATCCGGAAGGCGCCCAGCCCCTCCCGCACGGCACCCGTCTCCAGGGGGGCGCGCAGGTCGGAGGTGACCGCGGGGACCCATTCCACGGCCTGAACACCCTTGCGCCCCAATATCGGCTGTACAAATGTATCGAATGAATCCTTGGTGAGGGAATCGGTTCTCTCCAGGAACCGGTGCAGCGCATCAAGATCCAGTAGCTGGACGTCAAGGTACTCTTTTATTATGTCGGCGCGCATGACTGCATCGCGGCGGAACCGTTCCTTATATTCACGCGAGGTTACCTGCAGCGCCCATCCCGAGATGAGAGCCGTCAGCAAAATGCCCGTCAGGAACACCACGATGAGCATGCCGCTTAGTCCGCTTTGTGACGTCAACCTCGGGTTTGATTCCGTGCCAGTCATAGAGGAGTACCCGACCCATTGGATTGAAGCTGAGCGCTTCAATATGGTAATCGGGAAAATCGCGGAATGATTTAGTATTTTGTCAAAAAATGGGAGTATTATAATGCCGATGGGAGGCCAGTCGAATGGTTAGCGACCTGACCATTCTGAATATGGTGCCGGAAATTCTCTCCCGGCAGGGCTGCACCGTTTTGCAGGCCAGTACTCCGACCGAGGCTTCCCATCTGACGAAGGAAAATGTCGGCGAAATCCAGCTGCTCGTCACCGATGTGATCATGCCGGAGATGAACGGCAAGGACCTCTCCCTCACTATGAAGGCCTGCAACCCGGGAATCAAGTGCCTCTACATGTCCGGATACCCGGCCGACGTGATTTCGCACTCACGGCGTGCTGGACGATGGAGTGAGTTTCATCCAGAAACCGTTTTCGCTCAAAGACTTGGCTACCAGGGTGCGCGAGATATCGGACGGCTGATGCCAGCTCACCCCCGCAGTAAACCCAGGTACCTCCAGTACGGCACCGACACCGCGACGGAAAGCGCGACAATGGGGATATGGAGCAACGCCAGCTTCAGGGTGTCTTCGTGGTGGAACAGCTTGCTTCCGGTCGATTTCCATACGTTTCGATAGACGCTGTTCTGCTGCTTCAGCAACCAGGGGTTCGCCGAGGCGAGGATCACCAGGCCGGACACCAAGGGGCTCACCCCGATGCTGGTCAGGATCGGCACGACGGCAAGCATGCTGACCAGGATCCCCGGGGTCAAGGGGAGCGCGCAGCGTATCAGGTGCACGGTGAGGCTCACCACCACCAGGGAGACGGTTATGCTGCCGGTAAAGAGCTCGAGGTAGGGGCTGATGGCCTGCACCAGGACCTTGTCGAACCCGCTGTCCGTGATGATGTCCCCGAAACCGACCATCCCCCCCAGTGACAGCAGAAAGCTCCAGTCCATGTCGGTCCGTATGGAGTGCTCGTCGATCACCTGGGTGGCGAACACGATGATGAACCCGATCAGCGCCACCCACGCCTCGTCGACGTGATGCCAGTGCTCCGTCGAGAAGCCGAGGAGGGAAAGGGCGATGGTCGCCAGGGTGATCTTCTCCTTGGCGGTCATCGGCCCGAGGGTCTTCAGCTGCGCGTCGAGCACCTCCACCTGCTGGGAGGTGGGGGCTTCCGGGCGGTAGAGCAGGGTTATGGCAAGGTAGGAAAGGAGAAAAAACAGCGTCCCGAAGGGAAGCGCAGCCAGGAGCCAGGAGCCCCAGGTGACGGAGCGCTGGACCGCCGCCGGCATGAGTCCCAGCACGAAGGCGCAGGAGGCCGTGCCGTTCAGGAACACGAAGGACATGTGCCCGAAGCCGAGCAGGCATGCCATGGCGATGCCGACCGCGGGGGGGGGTGTCCTTCTTGAAGCGCATGGTTTCGCTCATGGTGAGCGCCACCGGACTGGCGAGGATGGACCTGGCGTAGGCCGACGGGACGAGCGGGGTGAGCAGGAAGCCGGCCAGGGCCAGGGCGAAGGTCTGGCCGAGATAGCCGGGGGGAAAGGCGCGCATGATCTTCAACGCCATGCGGTAGAGCAGGCCGGTGCGGAAGATGGCGGCGGAGAGGGCGAAGACCCCCAGCGCCAGGAACCAGTAGGGCTTGGAAAAGCCGGAGAAGGCCCGCTCGGGCGGGCTCACGCCCAACAGCACGGTGAACATCGGCAGGGAGAGGGATACGGCATGGTACGGGACGAGGTCGAAGGTCCAGACGACGGTGGCGGCCAGCAGCAGGTTGCCGAGGATGATGTGGTCCCGGGAAAAACCGGCCCAGTTCATGAGGAGGGCCGCCAGGGTGCACACCACTGCGCCGACCGCCAGGGTGACCGTTTTCCTGCCGAGGCTGAAACCTGCGCTCCCCCCCCGGGCCGCCGCGCCTTGCTCCTCCTCGTCCGGATAGGTGACCGTGTCGACCGTCGGCGCGTAGTTGGCCTTGAAGCGGCGGCTCGCCAGGAGGGCCGCGAAATGCACCGACAGGGACGGATGCTTGAGCAGCAGCTCGTCGAAATCCTCCTTGGCAAGCCTGAGCGCGGTCAGCTCGGTGGCGGCCTTCACGGTGGCGGACCTGGCGTCCCCGCTTAGCAGCGCCATTTCGCCGACGCACTGGCCGTGCCCCATGACCGCTATCTCCTGCTCTCCCTCCTCTCCATGCCCGCGAATCACCTGGACCAGCCCGCGCACGATGATGAACAGGGAGTCGCCGGCGTCCCCCTGCCGGAAGAGAACCTCGTCCAGCACGAAGCTGTTCAGGGTGAAGGACGGGATGACCTTGGCAAGCTCGATCCGGTCCAACCCTTCGAAGAGCGGTATGCTGCTGAAGTTCACCTTGTCGATGCTGTCAGCCATGGAGCGTCACCCGTATCCCGTCGACCCCGATCCCCCGCGGGATTCCCCCGGTACGGCCCGAAAGGGCGCCGACCGGGGGCGCTCCGCGCCTCGCGCGCCCGGAGGCGCTCCAGGCGCGGCGGGGCGGCGGCCCGCCGCCCGCTGCCCGCCGCGGGCTCAGCGCAGCGGCTCCGGGAGGGACTTCCTCTCGAATTCGGCCGGTTCCGCCAGCCCGACCTGCGACAGCAGGGAGGCGCGCTCCTGGATCAGCCCCGCGGCGCTCCCCGGCGCCGACTCGATCAGCCCGGTCAGCGAGCTCAGCGCGTCGTACCAGATGCCCGCCTCGGCAAAAACGGCGGGCGTTTCGGAGCCGTCCGCCCGTTTCAGCTTCTCCTGGAGCTCCGGCGAGGCGGCCACCAGCGTGATGATGCCGCCGGCGAGGATGTCCTTGGAGCGCTGATCCTGGTCCGTGACCAGGGTGACGAACCACCGGTACTGGACCCCCCGGCGCAGGTGCACGCCGTAGTCCGCCAGGCGGATGGCCTGAATCCCCTCCCGGCCGGGGCCCGGGACCACCTGCTCCAGCAGCGGGCTGACCGCGTTGCGCTCGATGACCGTGAGCTCGACCGGATGGGTGGTCGGCTTGGATATGTACCAGTACAGCCTCGGCTGGTCGGAGACCGTGAGCCCCGCGTGGTCCGGGACCAGCACCGAGAGGGAGAAGCTCTCCCGCTCGGATACCCCCCTGGTCCCCCCTCCGACCCGGCCTGCCGGCGCGCCGCGCAGCGGCGGCTTGTACAGCAGCGGCGCCGGCTTGGCGGCGGCCGCGGCGCTCCCCTTCTCCTTGGCTTGCTGGTCGGAGCGGACCTTCTCCGCCGCAGGGCGTGCCTGGCTTTTCTCCTTGGGGGGGTCGCCGTCGTTGGACGCCCCCAGGACCAAGGGGGCGAGCGCCATGATTGCCACCGATGCTGCCCGCACGAACAGTTTCATTGGTTTACCTCCCTGTTGCTGGTTTGCGCCGGGGGGGGCTGCCTCCCCAGCACCCGGTGCACGGCGATGCGCGCCTCTTTCCCCTTGAGGCTCAGCTCGCCTATGCCTTCGGTCACAAAGCGGTCGTCCAGATGCCGCAAGGTCGGCTCCCCGATCAGGATGCGACACGCCCCGTCCGTGCCGACCGCCTTGTCGTAGCTTTCCAGGCGCGCCGCGACGTTGACCGTGTCCCCTACCGTCGTGTACTTGAGCCGCTGCGCGCTCCCCAGAAGACCGGTCACCACCTCCCCGGTGTAGATGCCGATGCGGGTTCCCATCGCCGGCAGCCCCCGCTCCGCATGGAGCGCGTTCAGGCGCAGCAGCTCCTTTTGCATGGCGAGGGCGCAGGCGACCGCGTTGACGGCGTCGGCGCTCACCTCCTGCGCGCTTAGCCGGGGGAGCGGCACCCCGAAGTTCGCCTTGATGCCGTCGCCGGCGTAGTCGTCGATCACCCCGCCGTGATCCATGATCAGCCGGGTCATCGATTCCATGTAGCCGTTCAGCCAGTCGATGAGCCCCTGCGGGTCCATCTGCTCCGAACGGGCGGTGAACCCCTTCAGGTCGGAGAAAAAGACCGTGACGGTCATCTTCTGGGAGCGGGGGCGGCCGTTGTTCATGAACTGGTCCCGCTGCTCCCAGATGACCTCGGCGATCTCCTTGGAGACGTGGCGCGAGAAGAGCCCCATCAACAGGGTGCGCTCCTGCTTCTCCCTGCTGGAAACCAGCGCGGTGACGACGCCGGCCGACAGGAACAGGGAGAGCGCCGGCGGGACCAGGGGGACCCAGAGCTGCTGGAGAAAGGCGAGGTAGGCGCTCGCCACCAGGAGGGTGAGCGCGCCGGCCAACAGCAGGGAGAAGCGCAGCGCCGAGCGGGTGCGCAGGCCGACCACCCCGCCGGCCAGGCTCCAGAGGAGGGTCCAGGCGCCCTTGGAGCGCCCCGGCAGCACGGCGGTCGGCTGCGCCCCGTCCAGGCCGATGCGCAAAAGCTGGCTCACGATGCGGCCGTGCAGCCTGACCCCCGGAATCTGCTGCGACTCGCCGAACCCCCGGCTCAGCGGGGTGTAGAAATAGTCCTTCACGCTGTCGGAGCTGACGCCGATGATGACCACCTTGTTCCTGACCGCGCCCGCGGGGACCTGGCCCGCCAGCAGCGCCGCCAGGGGGTAGGAGCGGAACCCGGCGCTGCCGCTCTCCTTGAAATCCAGCAGGAACTGGTAGCCCCGGTCGTCGGCGGCGACGTACCCCCCGTCGTCCCCCCCGAAAGGGGGGACCGTGCTCTCTCCCAGCCTGAAGTGCTGGGGGTTGGCCGGGTCGGGCCGCAGCGAGACCCCCTCGGCGTCCAGGTAGAACGAGGCGAGCCTCAGGGCGAAGGAACTGTAGACGTTCTTGCCGTCATCCAGGAACAAAAGCCCGCGCCGGACGATCCCTCCCCGGTCGACCAGTATGTCGTTGAAGCCGACCTGCTCGGGGTTGCTGATGACCGCGGGGGAGGAGACCCCGTGGCTGCCGAACATCCTGACGCCGACCACGTTTCTGTGCTCGTGGAAGACGCTGAACAGCCTCTGGCTGCCGGGCGGGACCAGGATGTCGCGGTAGATGTCGAGGCCCACGGCGCGCGGAGCGAACGTGAGCAGCCGCTCCGTCGCGTCCGCCAGCGAGGCGTCGGTCAGCGGCCAGCGCCCGTTGGCGATGATGTCCTGCTCGGAGATTTCAATGAGCGTAACCCTCGGCTCCCTGGGATCCGCCGGGGAGAGCGCCTGCTCCAGGCGCAGGAACCAGTCGTAGGCGGAAAGCTCCAGGAACTCCAGCTCCCCCGCGGAGCGCAGGGCGGTCACCAGGGAGAACATCAGCAGGCCGCCGAACAGGACGGTCAGCACCGGGCGGTGCAGAAACTTCAGGAGCCGGGCCATGGAATCCGGCGGTCTCACAGCCAGTTGTTGATCATGAGAAAGGGCGCCCAGTAGCCGGGGTGGTCGTAGCGCTGGTCGCCCAGCAGCTTGATCTGGGCCGCCTGCAGCGCACGGGCCCGCGACACCTCCGGCTGCCGGAGCTGGCGGTAGAACTCGACGATCAGCTCGAACGACGCCGGGTCGTTCACGTGCCAAAGTGTCGCCAGGGCGCTGCGGGCGCCGGCCCGGACCGCGACGCCGGCCAGTCCCAGGGCGGCCCGGTCGTCGCCGGCGGCCGTCTCGCAGGCGCTCAGCGTCAAGAGGTCGAGCGGCTCGTCCCGGAACCGGAAGAGTCCCACGTACTGCCCGAACGTCTCCATGGTGAACTTCTCGTCGAAGGCGAGCAGGAAGGTCTTCTGGCTCTCGCCGCCGAACTGCCCGTGGGAGGCGATGTGGATCATGCTGACCGGGGACTTCTGCAGCTCGCTCTCCACGCTGGAGAGGAGGAACTCCTCGTTCAGCAGGACCTTCCCCCCGTAGAGCCTGTGCAGCGACTCCAGCTCCTCGGAGACGTAGGGGAGGCCGGGAAAGCCCTGGCTGGCCCGGGTCAGCCCCAGGGAGAGCAGGTTCGCCCGCTCCCGGTTCACCGGGCGCGGGTCGGTCAGGTTGAGGCTCGGGGTGACCGCGACCGGGTAGCGCTCGATCAGGAACCGGGTGCCGTCGTGCAGGGCGCCCATCGGGACGGTCCGCAGCGCGCCGTCGGGGACGAACACCAGGGTGTCGGGGCGCGCGGCCGCGAGCTCCGCCTCCATGGGGCGGATGAGCCAGTCGTAGAGCTTCTGCGCGTGGGGGAGGTACTCCCCCGTCGTGCGCTTCATCAGGGTCCGGCGCAACGCCCTGACCTCACTGGTGAACGGCCCCACGCCGACCGGGACCACGAAGCGCTGCAGGCGGCCGGAAAAGCTGACCAGGAGCTCCACCCGGTCCGGGAGCAGCACCGGATAGACGATGACGGCGCGCTCCGAGACCTGGTCCAGCCGCGTCGCGGCGCTCCGGGAGGCGTCCAGGCAGTCGTCCTTGAAGTATTCCCGCAATTCGAAGACCTTCAGGACCTCCAGGGTGTCGCGGGCCTCCGCCAGGATCGGCTGGAGCTCCTTTTCCGGGATGCCCGCCCGGGACGCGCTCCTAAGCAGCAGGTCGACCAGCTCCAGGCAGACGACGCCGGCGCTCTTCTGGTACGAGGCGTCGGGGTTCGCGTAGCAGGAGGACATCTCCTCGCGGATCGACTGCAAGGCGCGGATGGCGTGGCGGTAGGAAACGGCGGCCTCGTCCGGTTTGCCGAGCCGCGCCAGGATCCGGCCGCTTTGCCACTGCCAGCGGTACAGCGCCTCCGAGACGTTGCGCTTCTGGGCCGCGAGGATCGCCCCGCGGGTCAGCTCCAGGGCGTCGCCGAGCTGGTTTTGCTCCTCGTAGAGGTTCCCCAGGTAGCCCAGGGCGTAGGAGAGGGTCCTCGGGTCGTCCAGTTCCCGGGCGGCGTCGACCGCGGCGCTGAACGCGTCGTGGGCCTGCCTGAGCAGGGGCTCGCTCCGGTCGGGGAGCTGGCCGCGCAGCTCGCCCGCGACGAGCCCCGCGTTGATCAGGGCGAAGCTGGTGGCATAGGAGCGCTCCGAGCGGCTCAGCCCGGCCAGGGCGCTCTCCAGGAGCCTGGCCGCCTCCCGGAACTCCCCGCTTCTCAGGGCCGCACTCGCCCAGTTGACGGTGGCCGCGGGGGAGGCCCCCGGGCTCCCCGCCGCGCCGAGCCCGGCGCTTTCGCGGTAGGAGGCGATCGCCTTCTCGTAGTCGCGCCGGGAGAGGTAGAGGTTGCCGAGGTTGTTCAGGACCGCGGCGCCCACCCCGGGTGAGCCGGCCTCCCTGGCCAAGTCCCGGGCCTGGCTCAGGTGCGTCAGCGCCCGGGTGGCGTCCCCAAGCCCCAGGTAGGCGTTGCCGAGCGACCCCTCGATCGCCGCGATCCGCTCCGGGTTCCGGCTCTCCCGGGCGAGCGGGAGGGCGCGCTCCAGCCGCTCCAGCGCCTTTTTGTACTGGCCGGCCAGCTGGTCGGTCTGGGCCAGCAGGAGCAGGGTCTCGCACTGCCCGGCCGGGTCCCCCGCCCGGGCGAACCCCTCCAGCGCCGCCTCGAGGCTGGCGTCGGCGGCCCCGAAGGCGCCGGAGCGCAGGGAGCTGCGCCCCCGCTCCAGGAGAGCCCGGGCCGGGAGGCTCCCGGCCGTTTCCGCCGCTCCGGCGCTCGCCCCGCCGGGGTCACCGGCCAGCGCCAGGAGCCCGCAAAGGAACAACCCGGTGATCAGGTGGCGGGCCCCCCGGCGCCGGGGGGCGGGGGGCACGGTGGCTGTCGTCGTGGAAGGCATGCTCTCCCCTCCTGGGACCGGCTAGAAGGAGCCGGTGAATGCTAACTGGAAATGGACACCGTCGTCCTGGATGTCGTCGTGCGGATGGGGGAGCTCCCTCAGGGGGTGCCCCCAGTAGATCTCCGCCTCGCTTTTCACCCCGAAGGGGAGGGTGAGGAGGTTCGCCCCCCACCGAAGACCGACCCCCGCGCTGGAGAGCTCGGAGGGGCCGCTCGCCGGGATGTTCACGTTGGTCCCGCGGCCGTAGTCCAGGAAGGGGCAGACCTGCAGGTACTCCGCCCAGCTCCTGTTCTGGAGCACCGGGAGCCGCGACTCCAGAGAGGCGATCACCGCCCGGTCCCGGACCAGGTAGTTTTCCCGGAAGCCCCGGACCGTGTAGCGTCCCCCGACCCCGATCTGCTCCACCGGGAGCAGCGAGTGGTTGGCGAACTGGTAGTCGACCCTCCCGAGCAGCTGGAGGTCCCAGGGGCTTAGGACCCGTGCCAGCTGCAGCTGCCCCAGCCAGGCGAAGAAGCGCCCGTCCGGGTTGGCGCCGTTTCGGGTGTCGTGGGCGGTGGCGTCCCACCCCCCCAGGCCGAAGCTCAGGCGGGAGCGGGCGGCGACCACCTGGCGCTGGGTGCGGTAGGTCCAGTCCTGGGCGAACCTGAGCGGGACCACGACGGTCTTGCCGTTCTCGGCCCCCGGGGAGAAGGAGAACGGCTCGCCGTCCAGCGTCGTCGTGTTGCGCTCGTGCTCCGCGGAGAGGGTGAGCGCCAGCTCCTGGTTCAGGCTCCGGTACACCGGCTGCCTGAGGCTCAGCTCGAAGCCCTCCTGCCTGCTGACGATGTTCAGGGCGCGGAAGGTGCTGTCGACGACCCTGGCGTCGTTGTGCCGGTAGCGCAGAAGCAGCGTCGTGTCGTAGGCGTTCAGGGGGAGGGCGTACCAGGTGTCGATGATCGGGTTCAGGCCGTCCGCGTAACCGTAGGTGAAGCTCAGGATGTCGCCGCGGCCGGTCAGGTTCTGGTGGGTCAGGGTCGCGAGCCCCTGCTCGCCGCCGACCGACGGCGACTGGTAGTTGTTGAAGGCGAGCCAGAGCGAGATGGGGGGCTTCTCCACCACCTTCACCTTGAGCTCGCTCTCGCCCGGGTTCGCGCCGGGATCGAGCTCCGCCTGGATCCGCTCCAGCCTCGGGTCCTGCTGCAGCAGCTGCAGGCGCTCCTGGAGCGGGAGGATGTCGAGCGGCACCCCGGCGCCCAGCGCGATCCGGTCCTTGAGAAAGCCCTGCCGGAACCCCTTGTTGCCCGTCACGTGGATCGTGGTGAGCTTCCCCTCCACGATGCGCAGGGTCACCACCCCGTCGGCGACGGTCTGGTCGGGGATGACCGCGCCGGAGTTGACGTACCCCTTGTTCAGGTACAGCAGGGTGAGGTCGCGGCGCAGCGATTCCAGGGTCGCCATGCTGTTTTCCCGGTTTTCGTAGGGGGCGGTGACCCGGGCGATCTCCTGGTCGCTGAACACGGTGCTCCCTGTCACCACGATCCTGCGCACCAGGACGCTCCTGACCAGGGTCCCGGCGGGCCCTCCGGCGGGCGCCGGCGCCGGCGGCAGCGTCATGACGGGAGACGGGGCGGGGGGCTTTTCCTGGAGCAGGTCGGGGCGCTTTTCCGTGGAGCGGCCGCTGTAGTCCAGGACCGGGAGGCTTTGGCACCAGCCCCCCCCCTCGGAGCCGGGGAGGGCGAGGAGGAGAAAAAGGAGGCAGCAGGCTCCCGGGCCCGGCCCTCTTCGGGTACTGTTCGCTAGGCGGTTCGAGCCCTTTTTCTGCATGCATCCCCCTTGGGCGTCAGTCCGGCGCGCAGTCGGGCGCCGGTGCAGGTTTACGCGTGCCGGCCCCGCGGGGCGCTCGGCTTCAGTACAGGATGCCCGGCATCAGGTTCCCGGGCTCGACGGGGATGCCGTCGCGCCCCCCCAGGACGAAGCTGCTGTACTTCCCTCCCCTGATCCTGGCGATGCAGCGCTCCCTCAAAAGGGCGGCGGCGCTCACGTACTCGCCGGAAAGGGGGGTCACCAGGCCGCTTACGTTGTTGATGGCCGCCCGGATGTCCACCGTGCCGCTCACCCCGAGCGCCGAGGAGGCGTCTATGGTGCTCCCCGGATCGGCCAGCAGCGAGTCGGCCACGATCCCGATGTTCCCCCCGGTGCCGGCGAAGGCGTTGGCGACGATCTGGCTCTGCTTCAGGGTGACGAACTGCGGGTCGATGCTGATGTTGCCCCCGAGCGTCCCGGGGCCTCCCCCGACGCTGGAGGTGATCCTGCTGTCGACCAGGGCGATCCGGCCGGGAGCCCGCACCGCGATGTTCCCGCCGTCGGCGTCCGCCGAGGCTTCCGTGCTGATGGAGCTGCCGCGCATGGAGAGGGAGCCTGCGGCGCTCAGGGCGATGTCCCCCGCGTTGCCGGTGCCGGTGGAGGAGGCGCTGACCTTCGCCGCGTCGCTGAGATAGATGTTCCGGGCGGAGAGGTTTATGGCGCCGCCGGTGCCGCTCCCGACCGTCGCCGCGGCTATGGCCCCGCCGGCGCTCAGGGAGAGGTCGCCGGTGAGGGTGAGGGTGATCGTCCCGCCCCGTCCGGCGTTCGTCGTGGTGGACAACCCGGTGAAGTCGAAGTCGAGGGGGGCGGGGCGGGGGGCGGAGCCCGGCCCGGTGATGGCGAGGCTGCCGGCACCCACCGTGAGGTCGCCGGAGTTGCCGGCGCTGCCGTCCTGGAAGGAGTCGGCCTTGATCTGCCCGCGGCTCCCGATGCTGATGTCGTTGGCGGTGATGGTGATGGAGCCGGCCTGGGCCTGGGCCGGGGCGCTCTGCAGGTCGGTGCGGACCGTCCCCGCGTTGTCGACCTTGAGGCTCCCGACGTCCAGCTTGATGTTCCCGCCCGTGCCGGTGCCGTCCGCGCCGAAGACCCGCGCGTCGATGGAGGAAAGGAAGTAGCTCCCCTGGTCCGGAACGAAGCCGGACACGGTCAGGTTCCTGGCGCTGACCTCGATGTCCGCCCCGTGCCCGGAGCCCCTGAGCACCGTGGTGATCGCGCTGCCGTCCAGGACCTGCAGGTTGTCCGCGCTGATCTTCAGGGTGCCGCCGCTCGCCGCCGCCTCGGCCTGGGCGGAGATCAGGCTGAGCCGGAAGCCCGGGTCGACGGCGGGGACGCCGGACTGCCCGGAGGCGGAAAGGGTCAGGTTGCGGGCCGAGAGGTCGACCACCCCGCCGGCGCCCGAGGTGAAGGCGTCGGAGGCGATGTTGGCCTGGTTGCGGATAGAGAGGTCCCCGGCGGCGTGCAGGGTCAGGTTCCCGGCGGCGCCCTCCCCGGAGGAGGAGGTGTGGATGAAAAAACCGTTCTGCAGCAGCGCGTTGCCCGTGGAGATGACGATGTCGCCCCCCCTGCCGGTCCCCGCCGTCGGTGCGCTGAGGTAGCCGAACCACCCCACGGTCGGTCCGGTGTAGGAGCGCTCGTCCAGGGTGTCGTCCCCGAGCCTCAGGTTCGCCGCGCTGATCCGGATGTCCCCGCCCCGGCCGCCGGCGAAGGTGGAGGTGTCGATCAGCGACGAGTGGGTCATGACCAGGTCCCCGGTCAATTCGATCCTGCACCCCGTCCCGGGGTGGGGGGTGTCGCCGAGGGTGGCCGGGAAGATGTAGAAGTTGTCCAGCTGCAGCGACCCCCCCTTGAAGTCGACGCTCCCCCCGGGGTCGCCGTAGGCGTCCAGGCCGGCGTCCTGGAAGAGCATCCGTCCCCCCCTGATGACGACGCTCCCCGCGGGGAGCGGGGCGCCGTTGGCGTCGAAATCGAGCACGCCGAGCTTGGCCCCGGAGCTGAAGGTGATGTTCCCCAGTTTCGCGCTTCCCGTGTCCAGCGTGGCCAGGTTCACCTCGCCCGGCCCGGCGAGGCTCGCCAGGTTGATCCTCCCCCCCGGCGCGTTCAGGACGCTCGCGGCACTCTGGACGAAATTGGGGGCGGCCGGATCGGTCGAGGTCGGCGACCCCTGGTAGCTGATGTCGCCGCCGACCAGGGATATGGTCTTTCCTTCGGCCACCTGCAGGTAGGAGCTGTCCGCGCGTATCCCCGCGGGCGAGGCGGCGAGGAAGCCGAACGCGGCAGGGTCCGCCACGGAGAGCACGCTGCTTCCCCCCGGGTTGGCAGAGAAGACGTCGCCGTTGGAGAACTTGAGGTAGTCGGCGGTGCTGGCGTGGAAGCTCCCCCTGAGGTCCAGGCTCGCGTTGGGGCCGAACATGATGCCGCTCGGGTTGAGCAGGAAGAGGTTGGCCCCGTCGATGGTGGAGCTGATGACGCCGTCGATGGAGGAAGGGGATCCCCCGGTGACCCGGCCGATGATGTTGGCGATGCCGCTTGGCCCGGTGAAGGTGGCGCTCTCGCCGGTGCCGATGTTGAAGCTGCCGAAGCTGTGGAACAGGTTGCCGCCGCGGGTCTGCCCCAGGGTGTCCGGGATGAGGTAGGTGGTCGGGTTGCCGTTGACCGTGCCGGAGCCCACCGCCCCCCGGGGGCCGAGGCTCCCGTCCAGGGTCACTTCGGCCTGGGCCGGGGCGCTGCAGCAAAGGACGAGGGCGATGCCGGCGAGATGGCGCCGCGCGCTCGGGGTAGGGGGGAGGCCTGGGGGATTGGGGAGCATGGGAAACCCTCCACGTTTCGGCTCAGCGAGAAAGGGCAGGGCCGAAAGTTCGGTCCTGCCCCCGAGTCGGCAGATCGCCGGAAACCCTCACCCCTGGACGGGGGGCTTGCGCTTCCTGGCGCCAATCAGGCCGAGACCGGCAAGACCCGCGCCCAGCAGCAGGGCCGTGGAGGGCTCCGGAACCGCTGTGGCGTTGGCGACATTAACATAGGCGTACTCTCCACCCTGGACGGGGATCGGCGGTTCGATAAAGGTAGCCGTCAGGCCGTTGCCGAGGCCGGTGACCTGGAACTGGTTGACGGTGATGGATCCCGTGTCCGAGAAGAGGATGGCGTATTTCCCGACGCCGGCATTGGTGAGGTCGGCGATGAGGCTGTCGATGAAGATGCTGCCGGTGGCGTACAGGCCGTTGTTGCCCAGGGTGACCCCGTCGCCGGCCAGGTTGGCCAGCAGGGCGTCGAACTGGTCCTTACGGTGCGGCGGGGTCGGGGTGACGGTGCTCACACCCATGTAGATCTGGCCCGGGTCCAGTCCCCCCACCGTGCCGCCCCGCACGTTGCCGTTGATCTTGTTGATGTCGGAGACGTGGATGGCGCCGTGGTTGTCCAGGTTCCCGCCGAAAAGGTTGATCCCGTAGTCCGGAGCGCCGTTGGCGTCGACGACCCTGGTGGATTTCAGGTTCAGGGTCCCGGTGATCAGCAGGTTTATGGGGTCATTGGGATAGGCTACCAGCTGCGAGTCCTGATTCATGGTCAGGGAGTTGCTGATCGTGGTGGGCGGCAGGTTCGTGTTGGTGACCGGCAGGTAACCGGTCGCCCCCTGGGGCAAGGTCGAGGTGGTGGCGGGGTCGAAGTAAGTGACGAGGCTGGCCCGAGCCTGGCTCGGCGAACCCGCCTGCGCCACCAGCATGGCCGACAGCGCGACTGCGATGGCCAGGGTTTTGCGGATGTCTTTCATGATGCCCTCCCTTGAATTATGAAAAGTAAAACAGTCGGAGATATTTAAAACATAATTCTAAAAAAAGTTCATAGTGATCTGCAATTAACTTGCCAGTCCCATAACATGCTGAATTTGCGATTAAAGATATATGCATAAAACAAATAGCTAGTTGAAGTGTAAAGAATGCCGACGGACCCCCGGCGAAACCCGGCCTGGTGCGCCCCCTGCACCCGGCGGGACCGGAAAGCATAGCGTCCGATCGAATCCGGGCGCCGGGTAATTTTAAAACAAGGGCGTTGGCTCCAGGGGATTGGTCGCGGCGCAAAACATTCTATAGAAAGCTATAATTATTGACGTTTTGTTTGCGATGCATTCCGCGGGAAAAACCGGAGCCGATTCGGCGGGGCGACTGTTTTACTGGATATAATCCAAACGGGCTGAAATCAGTCGGGGAAAATCTGCTGTAAAGGATCCCGACAAGGGGGGAGGGAGGTGTAAGGATTTGTGGAAAGCTACCTCGAGCCACCCGCCCCCCGGCCGGCTCGACGCTGGCAGAAGGCGAGCAGGGCGCCCATGCAGCCGTCCCCGCAGGCCGCCAGGTACACCATCGCCGGCCGGGCGGAAAGGGAGGCGTTAGTGACCAGGAACAGGACGGCCAGCAGTTTTATGGCGACGACGACCGGGACCAGGCGCCGATTCACCCGCAGGTCCGACAGCAGCGCCAGGTAGAAAAGCCCCGTGCAGAACAGGAACAGCCCGGATTGACGGACGAAGAAAATGTTCTCGACGGGCGCCTGGAAGCAGAGCTGGTAGAAGAGCCCGGTGTGCCAGTAGATGAAGATGCCGAGAATGACGCTGTGCATCCCGGTCGCCAGCAGGGCGAGGGCCAGCAGGCGCAGGTCCGGTGGCGCACTCGACGGCTCTTTGATGAAATTTCCGGCTGCTGCTGCTTTGCTCTGGTCCATGTTGTGCGATCTCCCGCGATCGGTGTCAGAGCATGACCAGCATCAGAGAACGACCAGAAAAACCAGCGTGGCCAGCAGCTGGACCCCCTGGTGGGTCCGGCGCACCGCCCTGGTGATCGCGTAGCGGTCGCCCAGCCGCCCCAGCATGAGGAAGGAGGCGAGGGCGCCCGCCAGGGTGAAGAGCGGCACCAGGATTTTCAGGGTCCCGAGGTTGGGGGTGATCCATTCGCGGGGTACCAGCCCTTCCAGCCCGGCCCACTGGAAGGCCCAGGGCAGCAGGTCGGGACCGAGGTACACCAGCTCGTGAAAATAGATGTTGAAGAACCCGGCGAAGGCGAGGAACAGGTAGCTGGGGCCGAGAATGGAGAAGTTGAGCCTCCTGGAGCCCCGCGACCCGGAGGCGAAATAGGCCGCCAGGAGGAATGCCGACCCGGTGGCCAGCGAGGCCGCCAGGTCGGCCAGCGTCGCGTGCCGTCCCGAGCTCCCGGCGATGATCCGGGCCAGCGGCTCCCAGGAGGGGAGTTTCACCGCCAGCACGAGGGAGACCAGGGAAACCGCGAACAGGGCGTCCGAAAGGTTCCATTTCTTCCGGGTCTCCAGTTCGTGCCAGGGGAAGCGGGCGTCGATCCTGACGGCGAGGTGCCTGCACTTCTTGACGCAGGAGAGGCAGAGCACGCACTCCTTGCTCACCCCCGCGGCGGCGGGATGGATCCCCATCGGGCAGTTGTGGTCCTTGATGCAGTCGTGGGTCTGGCACTGGCTGGAGCAGACGTTTCCGTTGCTCCCCAGTTCCACCAGCGACAGGGCCGAGGAACTGGCCACCATGCGCCCCAGCGGGCAGACGTGCTTGCACCAGGAGCGCTTGCCGAAAAAGAAGTTGGTGAGCGCGGTGCCGGCGATGATGCAGGCGAGCAGCGCGCTGGTGGCGCGGGCGGCGCTGAACATGTGGGTGACGTGCTCGGCCAGCAGGATCAGGGCGAAGCCGGCCATGCCGACCCAGACGCCGTACCTGGCGAGCGGCTCGGGGACCTTCAGGGAGCGCCTCCGGAAGAAGTTGAGGCCGTCGCTGATGACCGGCAGCGGGCAGTACCCGCACCAGCTGCGGGCGCTCACCAGGATGGAGAAGATGAGAAAGGGCCACCACACCCCCCACACCACGAGGTTGGCGGGGTTTCGCTCCGGCGGACCGAGACAGGTCAGCAGGGTGAGCGCGAGGATGACGGGGACCGTGACGCCCTGCAGCGCCTTGGGGACCAGGGGGTGGCTGACCAGCCTGCGCAGGGAGGGAATCCTCAAGATGTTGAAGGTCCCCGTCGCCGAGAAGGTCGGCACGTTCAGGAACACCTGGCGCTCGGTTATGGTGCCGCCCTCGGAGATCAGCACGGCCCGCTCCAGCACCTGGTGCAGCTCGTCGACGTTGAGCGGCCAGTCGTGGTCCACCAGGCTGTTCAGCGCCTCCTTGGAAAACCCGGTTACCTCCTTGGCGAATTTCTTGTTGTACTCCCCGACCAGGTAGTGAGCCAGCTCGGGAAGGTCCTTTTTCCGCTCCCGAAGCGGCTTGAGCTGCAGGGTCTCCGCCGCGGCGAGGGTCAGGAACTCGGGATCCAGCGTCCCCGCTCCCTGCAGTTCGGCAAGCGTCCTGGCGCAGGTGGAGATGAGCCGGGCCGTGCTGGCGATGGGGTGGCTGTCGCCGGTCCGGATCAGGGTCCCGGAGCGCAGGTAGTCGATCAGCAGGCGCTGCAGGCGCCGCGACAGCGAGTCGATGTTCTCCAGCACCACGCTCCCGCCGTCGGCCAGCTCCAGGTAGCCCCGCCTGATCCCCTTGGCGTAGCTTCCGGCGCCGGCGACGTGGCCGAACAGGGCGGATTCCTGGGCGAGCTCCAGGCTCAGCGTATCCGGCGCGCCGCTCCTTCCGGCTTGCGATTCGCGCCGGATCGGAGGGGGATTGGCGCAGTCGAGATGAAAGAGCGGCCGGGCTGTCGCGCGGCTCTGGAAATGGACCAGCCGGGCCGCCAGGTCCTTTCCGGTGCCCCGCTCGCCGAGGATGAGGAGCTGCGATCCGGAGGCGGCCAGCCTGGCAATGGAGGCGTTGGTCTCCACGGTCCATTTCGACGAGCCGACCAGGCGGTCTATGTCGGGCGGCGCCTGGGCGAAGAGCTGGGCGATGATTTCCGCCCGCTCCAGATCGGCGAACTGCTGCCGCACCATGGTCTTGGCGCGCCGCTGGGCGAGTTGCTGCAGGAGGCTGTCGCTTAGCTCCGGAAAGGCGTCGATCAGCGCAAAGAACTGCTCCTGGGAGAGTTCGGCGAGGCGCACCTCGGTCAGGGCCTTTACCTTGGCGGAGCGCGGCTCGCCCGTCATGAGGGCCATCTCGCCGAAGTTTTCACCCTCGCCCTGGGTGTTGATGGAGTACTCGATCCCCTCGTCGTTGGTGAGGCAGACGTCGACGCTGCCCCGGAGGATCATGAACATGGAGTACCCCGGATCGCCCCGGTGGATGATCGTTGCGCCGGCGGGGTAGGTCCGTTCGGTGAGGCTTGGGAGGATCCGGCGCAGGTGCTCCGGGCTGAGGTCCTGGAAGATCCTGATCTGCTGCAGTTCCTGAACGGTTACCATGGCGTCACTCCCTCAAAAGCCGAAAACGGTCAGGGGTCGTCGTGGAGTCGCCGGGCTCGGGCCCGGCCCGGCGCCGGGGAGCGGTGCCGCGGTTCGGTAGGGTTTGGTAGATGGGAGGTTTATACGGGAATTATTATTAATTGACAATCAGATTGTGACCTGAGGCTTTCCGCGCCGGGACTGCGGGCGGCGGACCCGGTACGCCCCGCTGAGCTTCGGTGGTCCGGCGGGTTACTGCCGCGGGGCGGGATGATTTCCCGGCAGTCCCCTCCCGTCATCGGGGCTCTTCTTGGTCGTTATCGATGGACCTTTTTAATGTAATTAGGCTTGTTTTAGTTTGACCTGGAGGCGTCTTGTTGCTATTTGATGACGTGATTCCCAATACGAGGGCACATGGACCACATCTCGTTCGAAGACATCCCGCTTTTGAGCGGACTCGACCGCGTCGAGCGGGCGAGCCTCATTCCGAGCCTGGAACGCGAGGAGTATCCGCCCGGTGCCTACCTCATGCACCAGGGGGACCTGGGGGACACGCTTTTCATCGTGGTGGCCGGTACGGCGAGCATCCGGAAAGGGTTGGGCGACGGGCCCAGGGCCGAGGTGGACCGTGTCTACCCCGGCGAGTGTTTCGGTGAAATGGCGTTGCTGTCCGGCGCGGCCCGGACGGCGGATGTCGTAGCCCTGACCGAACTGGTCGTTCTCAAGCTCACCAAGAAAAGTTTCGACGAACTGTTCCTCAAGCATCCGACCGTCAGCAGCTACCTTTCCGTCCTGCTGGCCCGGCGCTTTTCTGCCAGGACCGGCCTCGACGAGGTTGACGAGCGTTCCAGGGGGGCATCCCTGCTGACGACGGAACACCATCCTTCCTCGCTGGTCTCGAAGGGGGGCGTCGCCGTCAAGTGGCTGTCCCTGGGGAGCTCCACCATGGCGGTCCTGACGGTCCTGGTTGCCTGTTGGGCTTTCTACCTCTTCCTGTCGTCCCGGGGAGCCAGTCACAGCCATGCCGTTCTCTCCACCCTGCTCGTGGGGGCGACCATTCTCTGGAGTCTGGATTTCTTCTCCTACCACGCCGTTACCATAGCGCTGCCGCTTTTGGCGGTACTCTTCGGCGTAGCCGATCCCGGCAAGGCGTTTTCCGGTTTTTCATCCCCCTCCTGGTTCCTGGTGCTTGGCGTGTTCGCCATCACCGCCGCAATTTCCAGCACGGGCCTCATGTACCGGCTGGTGCTGCTATTCGTCAGGAAGTTCCCCCCGCACTACGGGAGCCAGGTCTTTGCCCTGGCCATATCGGGGCTGCTCCTGACACCGGTGATCCCCTCGTCCAATGGCCGCGCCGCGCTCTCCGGCCCCTTGGCGGTCACCATTTCCGAGACGCTCGGGTTCCAGAAGGACAGCCCGGGGGCGATCGGCATAGCGATGGCATGCCTGCTCGGCTTCGGCCACATGTCGTTTCTTTTCATGAACGGCACGGCGACCTGTTACCTCGCGTTGGGGCTGCTGCCCCAGGAGATCGGTCGCACCGTTACCTGGTCCGGCTGGCTGGTGAGCGCCTTGCCGCTGGGGCTGGTCTTTTTTACCGCAAGCTTTCTCGGGATCATCCTGCTGTACCGCCCCAGGGTGCGTGCGGGGGTCAGGGCGTCGGTGATCGACGCCCAGTTGCGGGCCCTGGGGCCTATGACCCGCCATGAGATGCTTTCTCTCGCCACCGTTGTCGTGACGCTGGCAGCCTTCGCCACCCAGTCGCTGCATCGGATCGACGGCGCCTGGATCGCCATGCTCAGCTTCCTCATCCTCTTTGCCGGCGGCGTTTTGAACGAAAAGTCGGTGCGCAGGGACATCGACTGGAACTTCCTGGTCTCCTTCGGCTCGCTGGTGGGCTTCGGGACGCTGATCTCCGGCAGCGGCCTGACCTCCGTGATCGCCGGCGACCTGCGCCCCTACCTGATCGGCATATCCGGTTCGCCCTACCTCTTCCTGCCGGTGGTCTCCTGCGCCATCCATCTGGTCCGTTTCGCGCTCCCCCTTCCGGCCGCACTGCTGGTCGGCATCCTCTCCATCGTTCCGATCAGTTCGGCCATCGGCATTCACCCCCTGGTGATTGCGCTGGTGCTGCTCGCATCGGTCAACCCCTGGGTCGTTCCCTATCAGAACAGCATCTACCTCAACCTGCTGGAGGGGACCCAGGGAAAGATTTTCGCTCATCACCAGGTGCGAAAGCTTGCGCTGCTGCAGATAGGCGCCGTGCTGCTGGCCGTCATGGTTTCGATCCCTTACTGGCGGTACACGGGGCTGATCAGGTAGGGCGGGAAGCCTGATGGGCGTCCGGCCCTGCCCGCTGGCGCTGGGTGCGCGTTCTGGCAAAAAAACCGGGAGCTTTCGTGAATGACGGGAAAAATGGGAAAAACGAGAATGAGAAAATGGACGGAACCTGCCTCAAGCCTCCCAGTCTCCCCATGACTCTCCATCTTTGATTTTGCCTCCCCGGGGTGATTACCAAACCCTGCTGTCCTATCAAAAATCCGAGGTTGTCTACCAGATAACCTATCGGTTCTGTCAGCGCCACCTCAAAAAAGGCGACCGTACTGTTGATCAGATGGTTCAGGCCGCTCGCTCCGGTAAGCAAAATATAGTTGAAGGAAGCAAGGCCGCACCGACCTCCAAAGAGATGGAGATCAAGCTGACCAATGTCGCACGTGCCAGTCTTGAGGAGTTGTTGGAAGATTACCGTGACTACCTTAAAGTTCGCGATCTCCACATCTGGGAGAAAGAGAGCCGTGAAGCTGCATATGTGCGCAAATTGGGCAAGACCTTGCCGCTTTCCTTTGAGGTCTTTCGGGGATTCATCGAAACGCGTTGCGCCGAGGTGGTGGCCAATATCGCAATATGTTTGATACATCAGGCTAATTTCCTGCTGGATCAGCAGCTGAAATCGTTGGAAAAAAGCTTTTTGAAAGATGGCGGCCTGCGCGAGCGCATGACCCGCGCGCGCCTGCAGGCGCGGGACGAGCAGCGAAATGGCCGGGGGAAGAAGTGATGGATGAGAAGCGGTGATTGTGTCAAAACTGGCGCCGGGAGCCGCTGCGCCGGATGGTGCGCCTAAAATATGGTCTTAACCAGGGGGTCGACCGGCCCTGCGAGGGTCAGGTCCAGCACGACTGTCGTCAGGAAGCGGTTGATCAGGTGAACCGAAAGTGCGGTGGGGATGCCGTTGGCGTCGAGGGTGAAACAGTCTACCTCGGTGTCCACCCCGACGGAGGGCTTCTGGAGGTTGGAGGTTATCACCAGGTCCGAGCCCCCATTTACCCCCGGGGTGAGATTCCACATGACATCGATGGTGTTCGGCTCGGTTTTGGATGTCTGTTTCAGGGAAGCCAGGGACCCGAGATCGCCGACCCTCAGACTGTCGGGAAGCGGGACCGGCTGCTGCACGGGGACATAGCTGATGTTGCTGCTGTCGGTAAACGAGTAAAAGCTGCAATCTGATGCCAGGTAATACTTCGTGGAGCTGCTGCTGGACGGCATGCCCCCGGATTGCTGCAGGGTCGCCAGCGACCTCGACCTGAACAGCGGCAGGCCGCTTGCGGACGGGACGGCGCTCACTGTCTGAAAGTTCGCTCCGTCGGCAATCACGGTGTATGATCCGGTCCAGGCCGTCCCGGCACTGTCAATCCCCGAGAGGTTGAACGCGAACTGGGCTCCCGTGGTCTTGCCGTAAAAAACGTTCTTGAACGCTGTCGCATTCACCGCGACGCCGGCGGCCGTCGGGGTGGAGGTAGCCGGCGTTGCCAGGGTGGTGGTAGGCGTCGCGCCCGGATCTACGCCATTGCTACTGCCACAAGCGGTCAAGCTGAGCGATGCCGCCGCAAGAAACAGCGTGAGCCTTGTCATGGAATCGTCCTCCGGCTGTCCGGCGTTAAATTAATAAACGTTTATGTTAGATGTACTATACCATCGTCGTTATTTTATGCAACGAACGAAGCTGCCGGCGCCCGGCCCTGGTACGGTCGCCTGCCGGGTCGCCGTACGCGGCATCGCCTCCGGATAGCCCGGCATGGTGGCCTGACGGCTGCGCCCCGCGCCCTCGCGGCCGGTTGACGCTGGCACCCGGCCAGGGGCGGCTCCCCTCAGCAGGCTGGACCGGACAAAAAAAATGGCCTGTTTGCGCAGGCCTTTTGCTTTTATGGGGTTTTTGGCAGGACGAGCTGCTATCCGGGCGTCTTGTTCAGGGATACCAGGAACTCCATGACTGCGAGCAGGTTGACGAGCCTCTTGAAGAGCACGTTTTTTTCCTGCGGGTCACCCGTTGAGGTAAGTTTTTCCTTCAGCAGTTGGTATTGTTCGTAGGCCAGGTCGAAGGGGTTCAGTTTTTTCAAGGACATTTCCTCCATCGGTTTTGATTAAAATAATATAACGTTCAGGTCTCTCCCTGTCAAGGGACAAAAAAACTGCGCCCCGGTCTCCGCGCCCCGACCATCCCGGGGGAGGCCGCACCCGGCAGACGAGGCAAACGCTCTTCGATTCGGTGTCGCGCCGGGCGCGACCTCCTGCAATGCTGCGCTTCGGTCCGCTGTCCGATGGCAACCCGAAAGCCCGCCGCTCTTTCCGCGTCTTCAAAATAACCAGATAATTCTAAAGTTAATCCCGCCGGTACCGATTAAATCTGTAGTCCATTTGCCCACATTCTCAGTTGGCGTTACGGACACTCTCAGAGCTGCAACAACCCGAGTGAATCGTCCGGCGACGAGACAGTGACCCGAATAATCCGCCAGTGCCGGGATGCCACCCGCTGCCGGTGCATCCAATCGCACAACACTCCTGGAGAGTGCAACAAAACCACACAATCCCTGGCGCAAGGGGGCTCGACATGCAGCACGTGCAATTGAAACCAATTTTTGTGTCATTTCGTGCAAGGGAGGTGGCGAGGTGGTGAAAAATATTTTCGACATCGGCAGCGGAAGGTACCAGTTTGACAAAAAAACGCTCAATTCCTTCCTGGAGGAGTCGAGGAACCGCCCCTTGCCCCCCGAGGCTGCTGAAGATCCGGGTGCCGGTCGGGCGGCCGGTCAGTTGAGCGACCGGGAGCAGCAGGGCTTCTTTGAAGAGGTCATGGCACTGTATCATGACTACATGATCTGCCAGAACGTGGAGGTACTGCTGAGATTGAAATTGAAGTTGGAGGAGTTCTCCGTCCGCTGCAACAGTCACGTGCTTGCAGCCGAAGTCCTCAACATCAACAGTTGCCTTCCTTATGAGCTCAGGTTGCGCGGGACCGGCACACTGCCAGGAAAAAACCGCGACGAGCCAGACAACGGGTGATGCCCGCACGCGACGGATCGTGCCTGATGAGAAAGCCGTGACCGCGCAGGCGGGCAAACCGGCGGCATTGGTGCAATTTAATCGTTGCGTGGAGCCGGTCTAGATGCTATAAATAGAGCGATGACGAGGGTAAGGTCGGGCGCTTTGCCGACCTCGCCAGCCCAGCGCACGGTATCGAGGGTTTAGTCCACAGGCTATGCCCTCGTTTCGTTTCGTCGACGGCTTTCGAAAAGGAGACGCTCTATGGACGCAATTCTTGTTACCGGGGGAGCGGGCTACATCGGCAGCCACGTGGTGCGGCAGCTCTCCGAGGCGGGGCACCAGGTCGTCGTGTACGACAACCTCTCCACCGGTTCGGCCGATGCCCTGATCCATGGCGAGAGGCTCATCGTCGGCGACCTGGCCGACACCGCCCGGCTTGGCGAGGTGCTGCGCGAGACCGGCTGCAAGTCGGTGCTGCACTTTGCCGCCGCCATCATCGCCCCGGAGTCGGTGCACCTGCCGCTCAAGTACTACTCCAACAACACCAGGAACACCCTGAACCTGCTGCAGGCCTGCGTGGAGAACGGGGTGGAGCGTTTCATCTTCTCCTCCACCGCCGCGGTGTACGGCATGCCGGCGGGTGGCGAGGCGTTCGAGGATAGCGCCACGGTGCCGATCAATCCCTACGGCACCTCCAAGCTGATGAGCGAATGGATGCTGCGCGACGCGGCCTTCGCCCACGGCTTCTCCTATGTGGCGCTGCGCTATTTCAACGTGGCGGGCGCCGACCCCCGGGCGCGCATGGGGCAGAGGACGCCCGACGCGACCCATCTGATCAAGGTCTGTTGCCAGGCGGCGCTCGGCATGCGCGACGCGGTCTCCATCTTCGGCACCGATTACGACACCCCGGACGGCACCGGGATTCGGGATTACATCCACATCGAGGACCTGGCCGCGGCCCATCTCTACGCGCTGAGCTACCTCCAGGGCGGGGGCGCCTCCACCACCATCAACGTCGGCTACGGTCAGGGCGAGAGCGTGCGCCAGGTAATCGAGGTGGTGAAAAAGGTAAGCGGCGTGGACTTCAAGGTGATCGAGGCGCCGCGCCGGCCGGGCGACCCGGATAACCTGGTGGCGGGGGCGGACAGAATCAGGTCCCTGCTCGGCTGGTCTCCCGGCTACGCCGACCTGAACACCATCATCTCGGACGCCTGGCGCTGGGAGAAGCAGCTCTTCGAGGCGCGCTAGCCCCGGCACCACAGGAAGGAAACCCATGATCAAGAGCATGACCGGTTACGGCAAGGGGGAGTCCGCCTACGCGGGGGGGAGGATCGTCGTCGAACTGCGGAGCGTGAACCACCGCTACGGCGAGATCTCGGTGAAGCTGCCGCGCAGCCTGATGCCGTTTGAAAACGAGATCAAGAAGCGGGTGGCCGAAAGGCTCAGCCGGGGCAAGATCGACGTCTTCATCCAGATGGAGAACGGCGGCGCCCTGGGGGTCCCGACGGCGAACCTGCCACTGGCCCGCAGCTACTACCGGGCCTTTTCCGCCATCCGCGAGGCCCTCGGGCTCTCCGACGAGGTGGGGCTCGCCCTGGTGGCGTCGCAGCGCGACGTCGTCAGCGTCACGGCGGAGGCGGAGGCGGCCCTGGAGGAGATCCCCCAGGAACTGCTCCAGGCGCTCGACGAGGGGCTTGCCCGGGTGGACGAGATGAGGCTCTTCGAGGGGGAGTCGCTGCTGGCCGACTTCACCAAGCGCCGGGAGCTGCTGGGCGAGCTGATCGCCCGGGTGGCCGGCCGCGCGCCGTCGGTGGTCGCCGAATACGCGGTCAGGCTCAAGGAGCGGATCCTGGCGCTGACCGCGGAGAGCGGGCTCCCTGAGGAGCGCGTCGCGCTCGAGGTGGCGCTTTTGGCGGACAAGTGCGACATCACGGAGGAGCTGGTCCGGCTGGAGAGCCACCTGCGCCAGTTCGACGAGACGCTCGGGCGGGGGGAGCCGGTGGGGCGCAAGCTCGATTTCCTGCTCCAGGAGATCAACCGCGAGGTGAACACGATAGGCTCCAAGGCGAACGACGCCGAGATCGCCGCCTGCGTCGTGGAGCTGAAGGGGGAGCTGGAAAAGATCCGCGAACAGGTGCAGAACGTCGAATAAGGTGGACCGCGGGGTCCGGAGGGAAGCAATGCAACGAGAAGGCGTACTGTTTGTCATATCGGCCCCCTCCGGAGCCGGCAAGACCACGCTCTGCAAGGAAATAATTGACATATTCCCCAACTTGCGGCATTCTGTCAGCTACACGACGCGCACTCCCCGTCCCGGAGAGGTGCACGGGCGTGATTATTTTTTTGTGGGGCAGGACGAGTTCAGCCGCATGGTAAAGGCCGGCGAGTTCGCCGAGTGGGCGGAGGTGCACGGCAACTACTACGGCACGTCGCTCTCCACCTTGAACCAGTGCCGCTCCCAGGGGATCGACCTGATCCTCGACATCGACTGCCAGGGGGCCGCTCAGCTCAAGGGACGCTTCGACGGGGGGGTCTACATCTTCATACTGCCCCCCTCCATCGCGGAACTGAGGCGGCGCCTGGACGGCCGCAGCGCCGACACCGAAGAGGTCATCGAAAGAAGGATCAACAACGCCGCCGCCGAGATCAAGGAGGCGCGCTGGTACGACTACATCATCGTCAACGACAGGTTTTCCGAAGCGGTGGAGCAGCTGAAGAGCGTGCTGATCGCCGAGCAGTGCAGGTCCTCCCGGGTGATCCGGGGGATCTCGCAGACCTTCGACATCTAAAGAAATTTTCCAGCTACCACGACAAAGGGGAGTTATCATGGCAAGGGTTACCGTAGAAGATTGTCTGGAGAAGGTGGATAACCGCTTTCTCCTCGTCATGCTCGCCAGCAAGAGGGTGAAGCAGCTTTTCAAGGGCGCTCGTCCGCTCATCGACAACCGGGCCGTCAACAAGAACGTGGTCGTTTCGCTGCGCGAGATCGCCGCCGGCAAGATCGGCTGCGAGATCGGCAGCAAAAAGGGTCGTTAATTCAGATTTAAGGGGGATAGCTCGTGCGTCTCCCTTTTTTTGCGCTCGGCTTGGGGGCTAACGGCTAACGGGGGACACCCCGACCGTTAGCCCTTTGTTTTTTCATGGAAAAGACCATTCAATGATCCGACTGAACGACATACTGGACAAGGTCGCCGCCTACAACCCGGGCAGCGACCTCGACCTCCTGCGCAAGGCCTACGTCTTCTGCGCCAAGGTGCACCAGGGGCAGACCCGGCTCTCCGGCGAGCCCTACCTGATCCACCCGATGGAGGTGGCCGGGATCCTCGCGGACCTGCGCCTGGACATCGCCGCGGTGGTGACCGGCCTTTTGCACGACACGGTAGAGGACACCCTCACCACCCACGAGGAGCTGGAGGCGATGTTCGGCGCCGAGGTGGCGCGCCTGGTGGACGGCGTCACCAAGATCGGCAAGATCCACTTCAAGACCAAGGAGGAGAGCCAGGCGGAGAACTTCCGCAAGATGCTGCTCGCCATGGCCAACGACATCCGGGTCATCCTGGTGAAGCTCGCCGACCGCCTGCACAACATGCGCACCCTGCAGTACCAGCCCGAGGCGAAGCAGCGCGCCATCGCCAAGGAGACCCTGGACATCTACGCGCCGATCGCCAACCGGCTCGGCATCTCCTGGGTCAAGGGGGAGCTGGAGGACCTCTCCTTCCGCTACCTGGAGCCGCAGCTCTACTACGACCTGGCCGGCAAGGTCGCCAAGAAGAAGCAGGAGCGCGAGTCCTACGTCACCAGCGTCAAGGAGATCATCAAGAACCAGCTGGTGGAGCACGGCATCAAGGGGGAGGTCTCCGGGCGCTCCAAGCACCTCTACTCCATCTACAAGAAGATGCAGAGCAGGAACGTCGACATCGACGAGATCTACGACCTGATCGCCATCCGGGTCTCGGTGGACGACATCCGGGAGTGCTACGAGGTGCTCGGCATCATCCACTCCACCTGGAAGCCGATTCCCGGCCGTTTCAAGGACTACATCGCCATGCCCAAGGGGAACATGTACCAGTCGCTGCACACGACGGTCATCGGCCCCTTCGGGGAGCGCATGGAGGTGCAGATCAGGACGAGCGAGATGCACCGGGTCGCCGAGTCGGGAATCGCCGCGCACTGGAAGTACAAGGAAGGCAAGGGGTACGACGAGAAGGAGGTCAAGCGCTTCACCTGGCTGCGGCAGCTTTTGGAGTGGCAGCAGGAGCTGGACGACTCCAAGGAGTTCATGGACACGGTCCGGGTGGAGCTCTTCCCGGAGGACGTCTTCATCTTCACCCCGAAGGGGGACGTGAAGGGGTTCCCGAAGGGGTCCACCCCGATCGACTTCGCCTACTCGGTGCACACGGACGTGGGGCACCGCTGCGTCGGCGCCAAGGTGAACGGCAAGCTGGTGCCGCTCAAGTACGAGCTGAAGACCGGCGACATCGTCGAGGTGATCACCTCGCCGCACCACACCCCGAGCAAGGACTGGCTCAAGCTGGTGAAGTCCTCCCGGGCGCGCAACAAGATCAGGGCCTGGGTGAAGACCGAGGAGCGCTTGAGGAGCATTTCGCTCGGGCGCGAGATCTGCGAGAAGGAGTTCCGGCGCTACTCGCTCAACTTCGGCAAGCTGCAGAAAAACGGCGAGCTGAAGAAGGTGGCGGTGGAGTTCGGCTTCGTGGCCGAGGACGACCTGATGGCGTCGGTCGGCTACGGCAAGCTCTCCTGCAGCCAGATCCTCTCCAAGCTGATCCCCGCCGAGAAGCTCGAGGCCGCCCAGGAGCGCAAGGAGACCCGGATCGGCAAGGTGATTGACCGGCTCAAGGGGAAGTCCTCCTCCGCCATCCAGATCGACGGCGTCGAGGACGTGCTGGTGCGCTTCGGCAAGTGCTGCAATCCGCTTCCCGGCGACGAGATCACCGGGTTCATCACCCGCGGCCGGGGCGTCACGGTGCACACCTCGGACTGCCCCTTCGCGGCCGCCCTGGAGCCGGAGCGCCGCATCGAGGTGGCCTGGAACAAGGGGAGAAAGACCGCGCTGCCGGTGAAGATCCGGGTGCTGTGCAACGACGAGAAGGGGATCCTGGCCCACATCGCGACGGCGATCACCAACTCCGAGGCCAACATCTCCTCCGCCTCCATCCAGAGCACGCTGGACCAGAAGGGGGAGAACCTGTTCGAGGTGGACGTGACCGACCTGGATCACCTCAAAAGGGTGTTCGCCTCCATCAACAAGGTGAAGGGTGTCATCAAGGTGGAGCGGCTGAAGAGCTAGTGGTGACGTGGTTGTTGTAGCCGCCCGCTTTTATCCCCTCTCCCGGAGGGCGGGGGGGAGCCTGCCAGAGTGGGTGCGAATCGGAATAAGAAGACCTGCGCCGGCGGAAAATTTTAGGGAGGAGCTATGAAAAAGGAAATCATCAGCACGGACCGAGCGCCCAAGGCGATCGGGCCCTATTCGCAGGGGGTGAAGGCGGGGGGCTTTCTCTTTCTCTCCGGCGCCATCGCGCTCGACCCGGAAACCGGCGAGATCTGCGCGGGAGGGATCGCCGCCGAGACGGAAGTCGTCATGAAGAACATCCAGGCCCTGCTGGCGGCCTCGGGGCTCGGCTTCGCCGACGTGGTGAAGACCGTCATCTACCTGGCGAACATGGGGGACTTCGCCACCGTGAACGCCATCTACGGGCGTCACTTCCCGGAACAGCCGCCCGCCCGGGTGACCGTCGAGGTGCAGGGGCTGCCGCGCGGGGCGCTGGTCGAGATAGAAGTCACCGCCTGCTGCAGCTGAGGGGAGTCAAAAATAAAGCCGCAGGCGCATGATGCGCCGCGGCTTTAATGATCTCGCAAAAGAGTTCTGGTCCTAGAGGGCCTTCGTTACGTGTCCGGAGCGGATGCAGCGGGTGCAGACCTTGATGCTCCTGACGGTACCGTTCCTCACGGCCTTGATCTTCTGCAGGTTCGGGCGCCAAATCTTGCTGGTTTTGTTGTTGGCGTGGCTGACGTTATTCCCGAAGCTAGGGCCTTTACCGCATATCTCGCATATTCTGGACATTTCTTTGTACCCTCCGGAGTTTACTGAAGTCGTAAGTTATATCAGATGATACCCACCGTTGCAAGTAAAAATTACCGGCAGGGATGATTTGAAAGGTGTCAATCATGGGTTTGTTGAAGGGGCTCTTCTCGCTGCTGGTGCTCGCGCTACTCGTACTGAGTGTGCTGTTCGTCGATTTCGTCTACAAGACCTACTCGGTGGCTCCGCGCGAGGTGCGCACCGACGCCGTCGTCGTGCTGGCCGGCGGCCGGGGCAGGATAGAGGAGGGGGTGAAGCTGTACCAGGAGGGGCAGGGTCGCCTGCTGTTCCTGATCGGCGTCGACCCGCTGGTGAAAAAGGGGGAGCTCTACCGGGGCAAGGCCGCCGATGGGGTGTTCCTGGAGAAGGTGTCCCGCAACACGCTGGAGAACGCCATCTACGCGCGGGACCTGATCGCCAGGCACCAGGTCGGTTCCATCACGCTGATCACCTCGCGCTACCACATGAAGCGCGCCATCCTCATCTTCCGCAACGCGCTGTCCAAGGATGTCGCGATCTACCCGCACCCGGTCGATTCCCGCAACCTCAAGGAGGACTGGTGGGTGCACGGCGGCAGCTTCAAGCTGCTCTTCTCCGAGTTCTACAAGTACTGCATGTTCCGGTTCTTCTTCATGCTGGCTCCGGGCGAGCTGCGCCCGCTCCCGGGCGGGACATAGCTTGCATTGCGAGCGGAACCGTTGAGCTGCGTTGCGGTCTGCCGTCTCGGGCTCCTCGGTGTTCTGGGCTGGATTTCACCGTTGATCTATGTATAATATCCAGGTACTTTCGTGCCTAGCGGAATAGGGAGAGGCGAAATGGGGCCATTGGCCGAGAAGAAAGATGAGCTCTTCACCTACGGCGATTATCTGAAGTGGGATGACGACGAGCGCTGGGAGTTGATCGACGGGGTCGCCTATAACATGACGCCGGCGCCTTCGCGCTTTCATCAGCAGGTTTCAGGTGATTTGTTTCGCCAAATTGCCAATTACTTCGTAAGTTCATCCCGTAGGGTCTATGCTGCCCCCTTCGATGTTCGCCTCCTGGAGGGCGACGAGGCTGATGAGGCAATCAGGACCGTAGTTCAGCCGGATATCAGCGTGATCTGCGATCCGTCTAAGCTCGACGACAAGGGCTGCAAGGGAAGCCCCGATCTCATTGTCGAAATCTTGTCGCCGGCGACCGCTCGCAAGGATACGAAGGAGAAATTCCTGCGCTATGAAAGGGCCGGAGTGAGGGAGTACTGGATAGCGGACCCGGTCGGAAAAATGATCACCGTCTACAAACGCGCCGATGGAGGGCTCTTCGGCAGACCCGATGTCTATGGAGAGGAAGAGCGGATCAAGGTCGGCATCCTGGAGGATTTGGAAATCGAACTTACGACTGTCTTTAGTGAGTAAATTAAATCCTGCGTGCAGAGACGATAGAAGCACTGAACAAAAGAAGGGACGCTCCAAAGAGCGTCCCTTCTTGATTTTGCGGCGGGTCTGCAATCTGTTGTCATTGTCCCCCCTATTGCATAGGGGGGAAGCTGAACGTAGTGAAGCAGGGGGGTGTCTTCGCCGGCAGAGGGACCCCGCTGTCTCGCCGGGCGAGCCTTCCCCCCTGCTTCGCAGGGGGGATACAGCGAAAGTATTCGACAACTTAAGGCGGTGTGTTGCTACTCCCCCTTCTCCTCGATCCTCGGGAAGAGCGCCTCCGCCTTGGCGATGGCGGTCCCCGCCTGGAGCCCTCCCCAGGCGAGCCCCTGGTCGTCCGGGACCCCGGTCCAGCCGAGGTAGCACAACCCCTTCTCGGAGGTCTTCGGCATGAACGCGGACAACATGAAGTAGACGATCCTCTGGCTCTCCAGCATCTGGTACATGACGGTGGCGAGCCGCTCCTTTTGCGCCGGGTCCTTGGCGAGCACCCAGGGGGCGGTCTCGTCGATGTACTTGTTGCCGGCCGAGATGACTTCCCAGATCGCCTGCAGCGCCTTGCTGAAGGCGAGGTCCTCCAGGTGGCCGTCGACCAGCACCACCATCGAACTGGTCTTCTCGCGGTAGGCCGCGTCGAGCGCGGTCTCCGGGCCGGGCTCCGGGAGCACTCCGCCGAAGTATTTCCCCAGCATCGCCGTGGAGCGGTTCAGCAGGTTCCCCAGGTCGTTGGCGAGGTCCGAGTTGATCCGGTGGATCAGCGCCTGGTGCGAGAAGTCGCCGTCCAGGCCGAAGGGGACCTCGCGCAGCAGGAAGTAGCGCACCGCGTCCACGCCGTACTTGTCGATCAGCATGTTCGGTTCCACCACGTTCTGCAGGCTCTTGCTCATCTTCTGCCCCTCGACGGTCCACCAGCCGTGGGCGAAGAGCCGCTTGGGGATCGGGAGCCCGGCGGCCATCAGGAAGGTCGGCCAGTAGACCGCGTGGAAGCGCAGGATGTCCTTGCCGATCAGCTGCGCGTCGGCGGGCCAGAAGCTGCCGAAGTTGCCGGACTCGTCGGGATAGCCCAGGGCGGTGATGTAGTTCGCCAGGGCGTCGAACCATACGTAGATGACGTGCTTGTCGTTGCCCGGCACCGGGATGCCCCACTGGAAGGTGGTCCGGGAGACCGAGAGGTCCCTCAACCCCTCTTTGATGAAGGAGAGTATCTCGTTCTTGCGGCTCTTGGGCTGGATGAAATCGGGGTTCGCCTCTATGTACTCCAGGAGCTGGTCCTGGTACTTGCTCATCCGGAAGAAGTAGGATTCCTCCTTGAGCTTCTCGGTCGGCCTGTTGCAGTCGGGGCACTTGAAGTCGATCAGCTGGGTCTCGGTCCAGAAGGTCTCGCACGGCGTGCAGTACCAGTCCTCGTACTCGCCCAGGTAGATGTCCCCCTTGTCCAGCACCCTTTGGAACAGCGTGGAGACTCCCTTCTTGTGTCGCTCCTGGGTCGTCCTGATGAAATCGGTGTTGGAGATCTCCAGCTTTTCCCAGAGCGCCTGGAACCGCTTCATGACCCGGTCCGCCAGCTCAAGCGGGGTCTCGCCCGCGGCGTTGGCCGCCTTCTCCACCTTCTGCCCGTGTTCGTCGGTCCCGGTCAGAAAGAAGACGTCGAAACCCTTGAGGCGCTTGTAACGCGCCAGCACGTCGGCCGCGAGCGTAGTGTAGGCGTGCCCGATGTGCGGGACATCGTTTACGTAGTAGATCGGGGTGGTGACGTAGTAGGCTGGCTTCATGACGGTTTCTCCTTTTTCCTTTCCTTGACGTCGACGGGTCTGGTGCGGCGCTGCTTGCCGGCCCCCTGCGACCCCTTTTTGTCGGCCTGGGCGGGCGCCTCGCCCTTGCCCTGGGGCTTCTTGATGCGCTCGCTCACGTTCTCCGGGCTGATGTCGTCGCCCTTCAACTGCACCAGGGTGTCGTCCGCGTTCTTCACGGTCACCGTCCCGGCCAGCACGTTCACCTTCACCACCTCGCCGTCCACGCTGCCGCACTGCACCCGCTTGCCGCATTTCGGCAGACCCTTCCTGAGGCTGCAGTAGGTCTCGAACTCGTAGGAGAGGCAGCAGAGCAGCCTGCCGCACTGCCCGGAGATCTTGCTCGGGTTGAGCGCCAGGCTCTGCTCCTTGGCCATCTTCACCGAGACCGGCTCGAACTCGCGCAGGTACGAGGAGCAGCAGAGTTCCCGGCCGCAGATCCCGATCCCCCCGACCATCTTTGACTCGTCGCGCACCCCGATCTGGCGCATCTCGATCCTGGTGTGGAAGGCGTGCGCCAGGTCCTTCACCAGTTCGCGGAAGTCGACCCGGCCGTCCGCCGTGAAGTAGAAGATGGCCTTGGAGCCGTCGAAGAGGTATTCCACCTTGACGAGCTTCATGTCCATGACCCGTTCCTTGATCCGGTTCAGGCAGAACTTGTGGGCCTCCTTCTCCTTGAGGGTGTTGGCGGCCAGCATCGCGAGGTCGGAGGGCTCCGCCAGGCGCTGCACCGGCTTGGTTCCCTCGGGGAGCGCCGCGTCGTCCAGTTCGAGCGGGCCGGCGACCACCTGTCCGATGCTTTTGCCGCGCTCCGTTTCGACGATCACCCGGTCGCCCGGCTTGACCTCGACTCTGCCGACGGAGAAGTCGTAGAGCTTTCCTGCGGTGCTGAACTGTATCCTGACTATTCTTGCCAAAAAATGCCTCCAAGGTGAATCAGGTCAAGGCTGAGGTTGAGGATAAGGATGAGTAATAACCTCTGTTCAATCCCGATCTGCTGGCTGTGGTAGTAACGAACGACGTAACGACTCGACGATTTAACGATGTAACGACTCGACGACTCGACGGATTAACGACTCGACGGCTTAACGACTTAACGGCTCGACGACTCGACGGCTAAACGACTCGACGACTAAACGACTTAACGACTTAACGACTCGACGTCTCACCCCTGCGAGCGCAGCGAGCAGAGCCGCATGAAGAAAACCTCCAGAGCGAGCCTGGCATTCACGTTGCGCACAAACATGCGGCGCATGGCGATCAGCTGCTCGATCAGCTCCATGACGTCCGCCTCCGAGCGCCTGGCCGCCTCCCGGGCGATCAGATCCATGAGGTCGGTGTTGACCAGCGCCTCGGGGGTGGAGCGGTAGATCAGGATGTCGCGCAGGAACGAGAGCAGCAGCTCCAGCAGTTCCGGCAGCCCTTCCTTGTCGGCGGCGAACTCCTCCGCCGCGGCGAAGAGCGCGGCCGCGTCGGAGAGCGACAGGGCGGTGATCCGCGTCAGGAAGCTGCCGCGCCCGTCCAGCACCCCATCGGTCGCTATCTCGATCCCCCTGCCGAGGCTCCCGCCGCACAGCGTCGCGGCGACCCGGGCCGCCTCCTGGGGGAAGCCGTCCCGCACCAGCCGCCCTTCGATCAGCTCGCCGGGTAGCGGCTGGAAGGCAAGCGCCTGGCAGCGGGAAAGGATGGTCTGCAGGACGGCGGAGCGCTCCGGCGCGATCAGGATCATGAGGGCCTCGCCGGGCGGCTCCTCCAGGGTCTTCAGCAGCGAGTTGCCGGAGGAGAGGTTGAACCTGTCGGCGCCGTCGATGATGCACGCCTTCTTGGGGGCCTCGAAGGGGCGGTAGGAAAGCTCCTTCTGCAGGTCCCTGACCTGGTCGATCTTGATGAAGGCGCCGTCGGGCTCCAGGATGTGCAGGTCGGGATGCTGGCCGCTCGCCACCTTCCGGCAGCTGGAGCAGACCCCGCAGGCTTCGTCCCTGCCGCAGAAAACCGCCTGCACGAAGGCGAGGGCGGTCTTCTTCTTGCCGCACCCCTCGATGCCGGAGAAGAGGTAGGCGTGCGCCACCCGTCCCATGCCGATGGAGCTTCTCAGCACGGCAATCGCCCTGTCCTGGCCGATGACGTCGGAGAAGGGCATCTAGCTACCCGCCCGCGGCGCGACACGTCCCGCGCCGTCACGGGACGGGATCCGCGCGGCCAGCGCCGCGCTGACCAGCGCTTCGGTCTGCGCCAGGTCGCCGGAACCGTCGATGACGACAAAACGCTCCGGGAAGGCGGCCGCGAGCCCCAGGTAGCCGTGGCGCACCCGCTCGTGAAAGCGGACGCTTTCCAGCTCGAAGCGCTCCTCGCGGGCCCCGCTGCCGGCCTCGATACGGGCCAGGGCGCGCGAGAGGCCGATCTCCACCGGGCAGTCGATCAGCAGGGTCAGCCCCGGCGCTACCCCGCCGGTCGCAAGCTCGTTCAACTGGGCGATGGTCCCCAGATCGAGGCCCCTGCCGTGCCCCTGATAGGCGACCGTCGCGTCGGTAAAACGGTCGCACAGCACGATCTCGCCACGCGCCAGCGCGGGGACGATGACTTCCTGGACGTGCTGGGCGCGCGCCGCCGCGTAGAGCAGCAGTTCCGAGAGCGGCGTGATGGCGCTGTTGCCCGCGTCGAGCAGGATGGCGCGCATCTGGTCCGCGATCGGGCAGCCGCCCGGCTCCCGGGTCGAGGTGACCTGCTCGCCCAGCGCCTGCAGTCGCTCCTTGAGGAGCCTCAGCTGGGTGGTCTTGCCGCACCCCTCGATTCCTTCAAATGTAATGAAAAAGCCCATGCTTATGTTCTCACGATCCTTATAAAATCACTGAATTATAGGTGAGGGGGGACGATTATGCAAGAGCTAAATGGCCCCAAACCCGCATGGGCATTGCCGTTTGCTGGCCTCGGCCGACCCGCGGCGGCGTTATTGCGGAGCAGCCGTGGATCGATTTGTCGTCATACGCCCCTTCCCTGCAAACGGGAGGGGGCAGGGGAGGAAGGTGCAGTCGCCAACTCCGCTTGACCTGGCACTTTCCCCCGCCCCCCGCCCCCCTCCCGCCAGGGGAGGGGGAGAGTCGGACCGAGCGGGATTGACTCAAATGGCAGTGAAGCCCCGCCCATCCTGCCGACATGATTATTATTCAGCCGTACATCGTAGCTATACACCCGGGAAATACCTCAGATGTTGCTGTTTTACAGCCGTTTATCCGATCTGTTCGCGCCGCGGTGCAGGTCCCGGGGGGAATTGGTGTATGGCTGGATCATACTATTGCGGAAGTATCGAACTTGTTTGATTGGGGGGCACTCAGTAGAAATTGCGCACTAGATTAGCATGTTGTGAAGTAACTTCTTAGTACATAAGCTCTTGGCACGCATGATGCTAATTACTAGATCAGAAAGACGACGCGCACATCAACTACCCCCTGAGGGACTATCGATTGACAAGGAGAACACCATGAAAACCGCATCCAAGAAATCTTTAACTGCAAAACTTGTAAGTCTGGCGATTGTGGCGATAGTGGTGACGGGTGCCCTGGCTATCTCGGGCGTGGCCGACGTTGCCGAAGGAAGCGGCGTCATGGCGAAGATGTTCATCCTTTTCCTGGGGGCTGTCATCGTGCTTCAGGTTGTTCCCGGTATCATGCTGATGGTCGCAATGTTCAAAGGGGCTTACAGCCTGGTCGCCAAGAAGGTGGCGGTGCCGGTCCCGTCGAAATAGGCGGCACGAGTGCGGCCGGGCCGGGGATGAGGTGGTTTACGGCCGGGCCGCTTCGAACACCGAAGTAAGCGGTCGTCGTGGGACGGTACCTCGTCCGGTCCCGCTGGCAACGGCTGGTCATCTTGATTTGTTGTGCCTTTGCCCCCTTTGCCAAGGGGGCTCTTTTTTTGGCCGCCGTCTGTCACGGCTGAATCCCTGATGGAGGTGACCCGAAAAAAACGGGCACAGGATCTGCTCCCGTGCCCGTCGTGGAACCGCCTTGCGTCATCTCGACTAAAGGAGTTCGGTTTTGTTAAGAATTACGAGTGCGCATCGATAGGAAACAAACAGCACCAGCAACCAGCTCACCAGCAGGAACGTATTCATCGGCATTCTCCTTTTATTGAATTTTCAGTACATTTTCTTCGCGTCTTCTCCGGCAAGTTCGGCAAGGTTCAACTGCTTTGAATCCATCACCCTCCAGACATAGGCGACGTACGCCAGGACGAAGGGGACGCCAATGGCCACATAGGTCATGACCGTGAGAGTGAATTTGCTGCTGGAAGCGTTGTAGATGGTCAGGCTCGACTGCAGATCCGTCAAGGACGGATAGAATGCGGTGTTGCCGTAGCCTGCCAGGGAGAAGATCGCCAGCCCGACCAGCACGGTCCCCAGCCCCCCGAACCAGATGCCGCACCTCTTGCCCAGGAAACTCGTGGCGACCACGCCGTAGATGACCGAGACCAGTCCCGCCAAAAGGAGCACCAGCACGGCGGGCATCCCCAGCAGGTTGTGCAGGTATTTCCCCGTCTCCACAGACACCTTGCCGGTCGCCGGATCGACGGCGAAGCCGTCCATGGTCACCAGGCCGTAGAGGACCGTCAGCAGGAACGGCAGGGCCCAGAGCAGGTTGATCAGGGTCGCCTTGCGCGCCCGGGCGACCAGGGGCGCGTGGTCCACGTGGCTCACCAGGTACATGGCCCCCAGGGTCCGGGCCAGGAACACCAGGAAGAGGCCGAAGGCGAGGTTGAAGACGTCCAGCGCCGCCTCCAGCCCGTGGAACGGGGTGGCCCAGGTCACCTGGTTGTACATGCCGAGGGTGAAGCGCGACCCGGTGAAGAAGGTCCCCACCGCCGCACCGATCAGCAGGATCCCGACGCTTCCGTTCAGGAACATGAAGATCTCGTAGGTGCGCGCGCCCAGCACGTTGTTGGGCTTCTTGCGGTACTCGTAGCTCACCGCCTGCATGACGAAGGTGAACAGGATCAGCATCCAGACCCAGTAGGCCCCGCCGAAGCTGGTGGCGTAGAAGAGCGGGAAGGCGGCGAAGAGCGCCCCGCCGAAGAGCACCAGGGTCGTGAAGGTGAGCTCCCACTTGCGCCCCATGGCGTTGATGATGAGCGACTTCTCCTCCTCGTTCCTCGCCGTGGTGAAGATCAGGGTCTGCCCCCCCTGCACGAAGGTCAGCATGAGAAAGAGCGAGCCGACGACGGAGGCGATCAGCCACCAGAGCTGCTGCAGGGTCGAGATGTCCAGGTTTCCTATCATGGTTTATGCCTCCGGTCCGATCTTGACCTGCTTCACCATGATGCCGATCTCCGCGATCAGCAGGGCGGTGAACAGGGCGAGGAAGATGAAAAAGGTGAGCTGCACGCTACCCGCGGCGATGTTGGTGCTGGCCACGCCGACCGGCAAAAGCCCCTGGATGGCCCAGGGCTGGCGCCCGACCTCGGCGACCACCCAGCCTGCCTGGGACGCCAGGTAGCCCAGGAAGAGGGAGGCGAAGCAGACCCATGAGAGCCAGCGCTGGGACTCCAGGCTCCCCTTGAAGGCGAAGTAGAGCACCATCAGGAAGATGATCGGGAACAGTGTGCCGAGCGCGATCATGATGTGAAAAGCGTAGAAGGTGAGCGCCACCGGCGGCGCGGCCTGCTCCGGGCTGCTCAGATAGCCGTAGCCGAGATCTTCCTTGTTCTGGTTGAAGAGCTCGAGCGCTGCCGCCGCCGCCCCGGCGTTCCCGCTTTTCTTGGCCTCCTTGTAGCGGGCGAGTTCGGCCAGGGCGATCTTGCCGGTCACCATGCGCTGCTGGGCGCCGACGATGGCGCGCTGCGGGTTGCCGTACACCAGATCGTTGATCCCCGGGACGTAACTGCCGGAATCGCGGTTTGCCAACAGCGAAAGCATGCCGGGTATCGTCACCTCCTGATGAAAGGCGGGGAGGTCGTCGCCCGGTTTCTTGCTGGTGTTGATGATCCCCAGGGCGACCACGGGGGCCTTTTCCTGCCCGGTGTAGAGCCCTTCCATGGCGGCGAGCTTCATCGGCTGGCGGTGGGCGATGTGGAAGGCGGACTCGTCCCCGTTGAAGGCGACGAAGGCGGAGGCGACCAGGCCGAGCACGGAGGCGACCACCATGGAGCGCTGGGCCATGACCTGGTGCCGCTTTTGCAGCAGGAAGAGCCCCGAGATCCCCACCACGAAGAGCGAGGAGAGCAGGAAGGCCGAACTGGTGGTGTGGGTGAACTTGTGCACTGCGTTCGGGGAGAGGGCGATATCCGCGAAGTTCTGCATCTCGAAGCGGGCCTTGTCCGGGTTGAAGGCCATGGCGGTCGGGGTCTGCATCCAGGCGTTGGCGACCAGGATCCAGACCGCGGAGAGGTTGGAGCCGACCGCGACCATCCAGGTGGAGAAGAGGTGGAACCCCTTGGAGGCACGCTGCCAGCCGAAGAACATGACGGCGAAGAAGGTCGCCTCCAGGAAGAAGGCGAAGATCCCCTCGACGGCGAGCGGCGCCCCGAAGATGTCCCCCACCATCCAGGAGTAGTTGGACCAGTTGGTGCCGAACTGGAACTCCATGATGATGCCGGTGGCGACGCCGATGGCGAAGTTGATCCCGAAGAGGGTCATCCAGAACTTGGTCAGCTTCTTCCAGCTCTCGTCGCCGGTCTTGACGTAGATGGACTCGAAGAAGGCGATCAGAAAGGAGAGCCCCAGAGTCAGCGGCACGAAAATCCAGTGGTACATTGCAGTGAGCGCGAATTGCGCCCGGGACCAGTTCACCGTCGACAGTATCTCGTTTTCCACGTCCTTCCTCCTTATGTGTGCGGCCTGCTACGCTGCAATGCTTGGATTGCCTGATAAAGCCGCAAGGTACCTGCTTTATCAGGCATTACCCGTGCTCGTGCCACCGCCATGGTGCGCAGTCCGGCGCACAATGGGAGTCTTCGGTCAGAAACGATAGCCAATACCGATGCCAAACAGGTGCGGGTTGATATCCAGATCGTATTTGGTCGAACCGATGGCTATTTTAGTGTCCGCGTTGACGTATTTGAGGTCGAGGTTGAGATACAGGTTTTCAGCGATCCGGTAATCAGCCCCTACCTGGAGGGCATAGCCGACGCTGTCATCGATTTTGGTGCGACCCAAAGCCGAACTCGACCGGTAAGGAATGGTGTAGTTGACGCCAGCGCCGATGTAGGGGCTGATTTTTTTCCCTGCCAGCGGGTGGTATTTGACCGTGAGGGTCGGAGGAAGGAGCCAGGTGCTGCCGATGGTGTCGCCATGTGACTTGATGGCGTGCTGGGTGACTCCCAGGACCAATTCAGTCGACACGTTCTTCATGAAAAAGTACTCGAGGTCGATTTCGGGGATGATGTTGTCGCCGAGTTTCACATCAAAGCCATCCAGCCGATGGTCGATGCTTTCCTGCGTCATGACGTAGATGCCCCGCACGCGCACGCCATAACTCTTGTAGTCGTCTGCCCGGGAAACAGTTGCGAGTCCCATTGCCATGACCAGCGCCAACCCCACCACTCCTGCGGCTCGACATTTCATTAGATTTCCTCCTGGATATTCTTGAGGGCAGCCCTCAAGCCGGTAGCACAGAGCTACAAGATAAATAGGATGATAATGACCTTATTCGCCTTAAAATGACGCAAGTCAATTTATTTAAAATTATTTCCGGCTAATCTGCCTGGCCCTCTGCCGCTCTGCCTGGTCAGGCCTTACCCGCCCAACTATATTGACTAATATCGAAAACCGTTACAGATTTGAAACTCGCCTGGTTCGTCCGGGGGAGATAATCGGGGGGTGTATTGCCAGTTGCGACGCAGATGGGAAATCCAGTTTTACTATCCGGTATACCCCTTCTTTGGCAGCGGTAGCCCGGATAGTCGCCGCAGCCCGCACCGGAGTGTGCCGCAAGTTTTCTAAGTGTTAATTAGTTATAAACCAGTGTTGTATTCCTGGAGAAGAGAGCCGAATTGGGGGGGGGATTCTTTGCTGTCTCTGGAGCAGCCGACGCGTAGTGGCGGCCGGGTCCAAGAGCCAAAAACTCGTCATGACCTGTCGGAGGGAGGAAGAGGCCGGGAGCCAGGAGCGGAAAAAACGAGCAAGGGAGAAGTCGACCGGGTGCGTCGCTTCAGGTCGCGATTGCAGTAACGCAAGCCGGATCGCTACCTGTGATTCGCCGCGCTCGGCGGGGTGTGCCCGTTGGCTCCCAGTAGCAGCAGGGCGGCCGGAATCGTCTGACCCGCCACGACGGCGGCGCCGAACAGGATGCCTGCCCAGCAGAGGACCCCCGTCATATGGATCTGGGCACCGTTCGCCCCCAAAGCCATGGTCGTCATTGCTGCTACTGCAATAAAAATGTTGAACGCTGCTCTCATGACATCCTCCCGGTCAAACATTGCACTGTTGACGACTTTATACCGAGCAGTATTCGTGCCTTAAATGCGGGGTACAGTAAAATAACATGCGTCTGACAGTATTACGGCTAGTTATACCGTCGTATTGACTTCGCCTGTGTATCAATGCCAATCGGGATCGTATGGGTGGACTATACACCCTTTGGGACGGGTCCTCGGGGAACCAGGGTGCCGAACGCGTAACCGCCTGCAGCAGCGCGACAATGACCGCCGTTTGCGCGTGTATGGATGTCCTATACGGCGTGCCGTACCGTGCCCGGCAGCGGCAGCCCAGCCTCCGGGGGAGCCCCCCGGGACCACATGGTTATTGCCATGCGGGGGGTGTTTGGCTATAGTGGGCCAAACGGCTGTGCGGGGCGACTGCGATTCTCATGGACAACAAAGACAACGACATGCTGGCGCGGGTCGAACGGGCGCTCGGCTACACCTTCCGGGACCCGGCCCTGCTGGAGGAGGCGCTGACGCACCGCACCTTCGCCAACGAGGCGGGGGGCGGCAAGGACAACCAGCGCCTGGAATTTTTCGGAGACGCGGTGCTCGACTTCCTGCTCTCCGACCTGCTCCTGGTGCGCTTTCCCAAGAGCCGCGAGGGTGAACTGACGCGCATCCGGGCGGCCGTGGTGGACGAGGTGAGCCTGGCCAGGATCGCCACCGCTCTGGATCTCGGTTCCTGCCTGCGCCTTGGGCGCGGTGAGGAAAAAGGAGGCGGCCGCGAGAAGCGCTCGCTGCTGGCCGACGCCTTCGAGGCTCTGCTCGCCGCCATCTACCTGGACGGGGGGATAGAGGCGGCGCGCCGCGTGGTGCACGAGCATTTCACCCCTCTGCTCGCCTCGGGCGACGAGCTCTCCGGACGGGACTTCAAGACCGGACTGCAGGAGCGCGTCCGCCTGGAGCGCGGCCAGCTCCCGCGCTACCAGCTGAAGCAGGTGAGCGGACCCGAGCACGACAGGCGCTTCACCGTGGAGATCTTCCTGGGCGACGACCTGATGGGGGAGGGGGAGGGGAGGACCAAGAAGGAGGCGGAGCAGGCCGCCGCCCGGGCGGCGTGGGCGCGGCTGGAGGAAAAGACGTGAGGCCGGTCGTCGTCCCCTTCTTCATCTCGCACCTGGGGTGCCCGCACCGCTGCGTCTTTTGCGATCAGGAGAAGATCGCCGGAGCCCGCGGGGCGCTCCCGGAGGCGGGGGAGATGCTGGACCAGATCGCCCGCTACCGTGCCAGCGCGCCGGACCGGGACCTCGAGGTGGCCTTCTTCGGCGGCACCTTCACCGCGCTGCCGCGCGAGGACCAGCAGCGGCTGCTCCAGGCGCTGCAGCCGCTGCTCGCTTCCGGGGCTCTCGGCTCCCTGCGGCTTTCCACCCGGCCCGACGCGGTCGATCCCGACAACGCCCTGTTTCTGAAGACGATGGGGGTGCGGACCGTCGAACTGGGGGTCCAGTCGATGCACGACGAGGTGCTCCGGCTTTCCGGGCGCGGCCACACGGCGCGGGACGCGGAACTGGCGCTCAGCGTGCTGCAGGGGGCGGGGCTGGAGGTGGGGGTGCAGCTCATGCCGGGGCTCCCGGGTGACACGGATGAGCGCTCCTTGGCCTCGCTGGAGCGGGTGCTCGCGCTGCGCCCCTCCTTCCTGCGGATCTACCCCACCCTGGTGCTCTCCGGCACGGAGCTCGCCGGCAGGTACCGGGAGGGACGCTACCTCCCGCAGACGCTGGACCAGGCGGTGTCGCTGTGCCGGCGCATGCTGCTCGCCGCCCGTCGCGCCGGGGTCCCGGTGATCCGGCTCGGGCTGCAGCCGACCGCCGAATTGGAGGCCCCCGGGGTGCTGCTGGCCGGCCCGTACCACCCGGCCTTCGGGCAACTGGTCGAGTCGGAGCTCCTATTCGATCTGATGTGCGGCCTGGTGGCAGGAGTCCCCTCGGGGAGCCAGGTCGGCTTCCTGGCGCCTGCCGGGAGGACCTCCGACCTGGTGGGGCAGGGGCGGCGCAACCTGAAACGGCTTTTCGAGCGCTTCGGGGTCAGCGTTTCCAAGGTGCGGGAGGATGCCGCGCTGGGCCGGGACGAGATCACCCTCCAGTGGGGCGGCGGGGCGCGTTCGGGGCGGCTCGGAGAGCTTGCCGGGGGGGGGCCGGAAGGCTCACCCGCCGAGGCGTCGCCCTCTTCCCGCGCCGGAGGTGTATACTGAAGCTGTCCGCCGCCCGGCTATGACATTACCAGGAGCGCCCTCTTCCCGAGCCGCGGGTGTGATACCGGCAAAAAGCCGCACCTTTGGGGGTGGAAGCCCGAAAGAAACCTTCCCTTCCTGCCGCGTTTCCCGTATGTTGGATCGCTTTGTACCAGCCGCAAAAGATTCAGGAGACCCTATTTATGTCAGAAAAAAAATTCCGCTCCGGTTTCGTTTCCATCGTCGGGCGCCCCAATGTCGGCAAGTCGACCCTCTTGAACAAGATCCTCGGGGAAAAGATCGTCATCACCTCGGACAAGCCGCAGACCACCAGGAACCGCATCAAGGGGATTCACAACGTCCCGGCCGGGCAGATCGTCTTCATCGACACCCCCGGCATCCACCGGGCCAAGTCCCGGCTCAACAAGTTCATGGTGGAGGAGGCGCTCTCCGCGGTGCAGGGGGTCGACGTGATCCTGTTCCTGGTGGACGGCGCGGCCGACCCGGCCAAGGAGGCCGGCATGATCCGAGAAGTGCTCTCCGGCGTCGGCTCTCCGGTCATCCTGGTGCTGAACAAGATCGACCTGGTCCCCAAGGGGGAGCTCTTGGAGCGCATGCTCTGCTACGGCGAGACCTACCCGTTCAAGGAGATCATCCCGGTCTCCGCCTTTTCCGGCGACGGCGTGGATCAGCTGGTGGGGCTGGTGCATGGCCTGCTCCCGGAAGGGCCCTGCTATTTCCCGGACGACATCCTGACCGACCTTCCGGAGCGCTTCATCGTGGCGGAGATCGTCAGGGAGAAGATCTTCCGGCTCACCCACGACGAGGTCCCCTATTCGGTGGCGGTGGTCGTGGACAGCTTCAAGGAGCGCGAGGACGGCCTGGTCTCCATAGCGGCGACCATCAACGTGGAGCGTGACTCCCAGAAGGGGATCGTGATCGGCAGGAAGGGGGAGATGCTGAAGAAGATCGGCACCCAGGCGCGCCACGAGATCGAGCGGCTGCTGGACACCAAGGTCTTCCTGGAGCTGTTCGTGCGCGTGAGCGGCGAGTGGAGCGACAACAGCCGCATGCTGAAGGAGTTCGGCTACAACTAATAGTTTGGTCCGACGGTTCAGAAATAAAACGGCCCCCCTTTTTCGTCGCAGGGGGGCCGTTTCACATTTGCGGCGGGTATGATCTGCGGGCGGAGCCGGCGGCTGGGGCGTTGACGGCGCGTTCCCCTTAGCCCTATCCTCGCCAGCTGCACTGCCATGTAAATTATCGAGGGACTTTTGCCGTGTCACGCGCTGCAGGGTACCGGCACCCCTCAACGACCACTGCAATTCAAATCAACGAGAGACTTTTGCTCTGTCCCCCCTGCGAAGTAGGGGGGAAGGCTCGCGCAGCGAGACAGGGGGGTCTCCCCTGCCGGCGAAAACACCCCCCTGCTTCACTGCGTTCAGCTTCCCCCCTATTGCATAGGGGGGACAAGACCAGAGCTACGCGCCGGGCTCCGCCGGTTGCGCCGGTTGCTCGGGGGCCGAGGACGCTGGGACCTGCTTCGGCTTTTCGGGCACCACGGAGGCCAGCGGCGTCCCGTACGCTATCGGCCCCTTGGCGGGCTCCGGGGCTTCGGGCGCCGCGCCTTCGCTGTGCTTCTGCCAGCGCCCCAGCGCCACCGACTCTATCGCCGCGGCCAGGCCGAAGGTGAAGACGCTCGCCACCAGCGGGACGCCGTGGGAGCTCAGCAGGTCGTAGAGGAAGACCTTCAGGGCGCCGATCAGGGTGACCAGGATCGCGACGTTGCGCACCTCCTTGTTGCGCCTGAAGTAGGCGAACAGCATGATCCCGCCGGCGGAGGCGTTGATCAGTATCGACTGGCCGCAGCCGTAGGCGTTGGCGACCTCGGCCGGCGGGGCGTACAGGGTGAGCGCCTGCAGCACGGCGATGCGCAGCATGAAGAAGCCGCTGGCCAGCGCGCAGACCAGCAGGGTGACGGCGCTCCTGTCCTTGTGGTCGTAGCGGCTGAACACCGACGGCTCGGGGGGGGGCCATTCCCGGCACCACTGGTACTGGTACAGGGCGATGAGGCCCAGGAGTCCCGCGGGAATCGAGTTCACCACGTCGGCCGCGGCCGCCTTGTCCAGCTGGAGGGCGACGGCCAGGCCGAGCACCGCGTAGATCTGCGCCAGGTACGAGGTGAGGCGGACGCCGCCGTTTTGCCACTTCCTGGACATGATCGCCATGAAGAACGCCATGACGGAGAGCGCCGGCAGCGAGAGCGTGAAGCTCCCGGTGGCGAAGGGGAGGGCGGCCGCGGCGAGCGCCGCGCCGGCGAAGGCGAAGGAGTTGGTCCCGGGAGCGCCACCCTGCTTCCTGCCGGAGAGCCAGACCGTGATCCCCAGGTGCCCGAGCGCCAGCGCCACGCCGATCAGGCCGAGCAGCTGCTTGCTGCCGCCGGCGGCGTGCACCTGGTAGGCCGCCGCGCTGAAGGCCCAGAGCGCGTTCAGGGTCGGCAGGGTGAAGTTGAAGCGGGAGATCCTCTCTTCCGCGCTCCGGACGATGCCGGTGAAGGCGAGCGCCAGGTAGAGCGCGGCGAACAGGGCGAGGGCCGGCAGGAACCAGTCGGCCGCCAGCTGCGCGGCCGGCTTGTCGTGGGCCAAAAGGACCATGCCGAGCCGCACCCCCCAGAGCTGCAGCATCCCCATGGTCACGACCAGCACGGTCCAGCGCAGCCAGGAGCAGCTCTTGAACTGCGCCGCGAAGTACCCGAGGATGTTGGCGGCGAAGAGCACCAGCGCCAGGTAGGGGAAGTAGGGGTGCGGATAGTCGATGGCGGCCCCCGCCAGGCACATGCCGAGGGTGCCGAGCGAGATCGGGAGGAAGCGCTGGTTGCGGTAGCTGACCCACGCCATGCCGCCGCCGGTCGCGATCAGCATCAGGTAGGCGGGGACCAGCGGCAGCGAGGCGAAGCGGGCGTGGGTCTCCACCACGACGGAGCACATGAGGACCGTGCCGGAGGCGGTGAGGATCGGTGCGAGCGGGCTCTTCTTGGCGTAGCGCCAGGCGCCCGCCACCATGAGCGCCGCGGCGTAGGCCATGCCGAGGGTGGAGCCGGCCAGGGTGTTGATCAGGTTGCTGTCCGTGACGGTGCGCAAGCCGAGCGCCACGACCAGCAGGAAGCAGAGGGTGGAGAGCCGGGTCAACAGGTGCGCCTTCCCGGCCCACTGCAGGAGCTCCTCGGAGACGTCGTCCGGGGCCTCGCTCGCGTACTCCTTCCACTCGTGCCCCTTAGGGGCCGCCGCTGCCACCGCCGGGGTCGCCGGGGCCGCGGCCTGGCGCCCGGGTGCCGCCAGCAGCGCCTCGAGCCGCTCCACCCGCGCGGCCAGCGAGCGCACTTCGCCACCCAGCTGTTCGATCCGCGCGTCCTGCTGCTCGTTCTCTTTGGTCAAGACTCCCTCCAGTGCCGGAAGCTTGGCTGCCCTTCCGGAAGGCGTGCAGGCGGGGGAGGCGGCGCGCCTCCCCCGTATGGTGCTTCAGTCGTGCTACACGGCTAATGGGTATCCTTGAAGACCGGCATGACCTTGTTGATGATGTAGAACAGCACGAACGGCACGATCGCGACCGTCAGGGCGCCGAAGAGCCCCTCCTTGAAGGTCTCCAGGTCGTCGGGCCAGATCGGCATGTGGTAGTGCATGAACCCGGAGAGCGAGGAGGAGAAGGCCTGTCCGCCGATGACGACGTTCCAGCGCATCATGAAGACCCCGAGCAGCACCAGGCAGCTCCCGAAGGCGGCGCGCCTGACCGTGAGCCCCGGCTTCAGGAAGACCATGAAGGCGAGCAGGTTCCCGCAGCCGTACTGGATCACGAAGATGTTGACGAAGTCCCGGTGGTAGATGACGTTTCGCAGGATGTCCCAGGTCTTCATCGCCGTGTAGCCGCGGAAGATCAGGTCCAGAAGCTCCAGGGTGATCGCCGCCACCAGGAAGATGAGCAGGTATTTGGCGGTCATCTGCACCACGTGGGTCTCGGCGCTCTTCAGCTCCTCGGCGGAGGGGAGCTGCGGGTACTTCTGCTTCAGCCGCTGGGCCAGGAACTTCCGAATCTCCATGGTGATGATGTAGGTCAGCATGCAGAGCGCGATCCCCGAGACGACCGCGGAGCAGATGAAGATGACCGGCATGAGCGGGGTCATCCAGAGGGCGTTGGCCTTGACGGAGCCGAAGATGAAACCGGCGTAGCCGTGCAGGAAGCAGGCGACCGGGATGCCGGCGCCGGCGAGCTTCTTCACCGCCCGCTCGTCCGCCTCCAGGGCCTCGTGGCTCACGTCGTAGGCGCCCAGGGTCAGCGCCGAGAAGAGCAGGTGCGCCAGGTGCTGGCCCAGGCTGCGCTCGCCGATGGCCCTGAACTTGAGCGCCTCCTCCACGAAGTGCTTGCGGTAGACGAACCAGAGCTCAGAGGCGACGATCATCCCGTAGGTGGAGAAGACGATGCCGAAGGCCGCGATCGCCGAGGTGAAGTGCGGCGTCATCATGACCTCGATGCCGCGCTGGGGCTGCTGCAGGTGCAGCATGAGCGGGAGCATGGCGACCGGCAGCAGGGCGAAGGAAAACACCAGCGAGAACCGGGCGATCCCCTTCAGCTCCTTCACGTTGAAGACGTGGTACAGGGAGGAGAGCACGAAGGCGCCGGCCACCAGGCCGGTCATGAACGGGTACATGACGATCTGGATGGTCCAGTAGATGTACTCGTTGGGATAGGTGAAAAACTCTTTGACGGTCCAGACTTCTCCATGCACCATGACTATTTCACCTCCTTGGTGAGTCCCAGGTAGAAGACCTGCGGCGTCGTGCCGTACTCTTCCTTAAGGACGTTGACCCGCTCGGTCATGATGATCTTGGTGACGGGGTCGTTGGGGTCCCTGATGTTGCCGATGCGCCGGGCGCCGAAGGCGCAGGCCTCGACGCAGGCGGTCTTCATCCCCTTGGAGATGCGGTGGTAGCAGAAGTTGCACTTCTCGGCGACGTGGTACACCGGGTGGAAGAAGCGCACGCCGTAGGGGCACCCCATGACGCAGTAGCCGCAGCCGATGCACCAGCTGCGGTCCACCAGCACCACCCCGTCGGCGGTCTGGTAGGTGGCTCCCACCGGGCAGACCTGGACGCAGGGGGGGTTGTCGCACTGGTTGCACAGCTTCGGGACGAAGAACGCCTTGTCGATGTCCTCGTTCCTGATCTCCTCGAAGCGCCCCTCGCCGATGTCGATCCGGGAGTCCTCGAAGCCGTCGCGCGCCCCCTTGGGGGAGTCGATGTGGGTCTTTTCGTCCTTGGTGATGACGTAGCGCTCCACCCAGGTCCGGGTCACGTTGGCGTCGTAGGGGACCTCGTTCTCCGTCTTGCACCCCTTGACGCAGAAGCCGCAGCCGACGCACTTGTGGGTGTCCACCAGGAAGACCCAGCGGGTCTTCTTGCCGTCGGGCTTCTCGGCCAGCAGGCGCTTGGGGTCGAACAGCTCCAGCGCCGCCAGCGGTATGGACATCCCGCCGGCTATCAGCAGGGATTTCTTGCAGAAGTTTCTACGCGATATCATGAGCGCCCCTCCTTGCTTCGTTCGTGCGGCCGGAGGCCTGTGACGCGCTCAGGCTCCCTCCCCAGGATCGCGGCGTCGCCGCCGCGGATTTCGCCGGGGCGTGCCCCGCCTTTCTCGGATCGTGCGGCCAGTGGCAGGTGACGCACTCGAGCCCCGGGTTGTGGGTCTTGGGGTCGATGCCCCGGATATGGCCGCGGCCGCTGGTCGGGTACTCCAGGCGGAAGTGGCACCTGGCGCAGAGCTCCCGCCTGCGGTCGATGGGGAGCGTCTTCGGGTCGTCCGGGTGCCCCAGCGCGGGTCCGTGGCAGTTCTCGCAGTTGATGTTGGCGTGCGGGGACTGCTTGATCTCGTCGTACTTTTCCTTGTGGCACTCCTTGCAGTACTCGGCGGTGCGGTACTTGACCTTCACCTCTTTCCACTGCTCCTCGTTGCTCGGGCGGTGCCAGCCGTACATGTAGCCCCGTGCTCCGATGCCGAAGTCGGACGGCACCAGGATCTTCCTTGCTACCAGCACCGCTCCGATGATGAGCAGCACCACGTAGAGCGGTCGCCAAACATGACTCTTCACAGATCATCCCTCCTTTGCCCCGCTGCACCAGCGCAGGCACCCATTTTCCCGACCCCGCCGCCTCAAGAATGTTGCCGAAAATATAACACGGTTTCAATATAACCATATGCAAAATCCTTTTGCAAGAGCAAACAACAGGAAACTGGTACTTTTATACTGATTTTTTGTTTTGCCCGGGCGTCGCGAAAAACCGGCAACTTTGTTTTGACAAAACGGGCCGCCGATAGTACAGTACCCCGATTTTTCGCAGCCCATACACACGTCGTAGCAAGGAGAACAAATGGCAATTAGAAAGTACGCAGGCTACGCCTGGAACCTGGTCAGCCTGGTCGGAATGATCCTGGCCGTGACCGCTGCAGGCCTCATCATAGGCTTTTTGTCGTATGAAGGGATCACCGGCGTGGAGAAGCCCTACCTGGGGCTCATGACCTATTTCCTCTTCCCCGGGATGCTGATCTTCGGGCTCCTGCTGGTGCCGGCCGGCGCCTACCTGGTGCGGCAGAGAAGGCGCGCCCAGGTCGGCCAGGAGATCCCCCCCTTTCCGCGTCTCGACTTCAACGACCCGCACAAGCGGCACGTCTTCATCTTCTTCGTGCTCGCCACCATCGGCTTCGTGCTGATCGTCTCCATCGCCTCGCTGAAGGGTTTCGAGTTCACCGAATCGACCACCTTCTGCGGCGAGCTCTGCCACGTGGTCATGGCGCCGGAGCACACCGCCTGGGCCAACTCGCCCCACGCCAAGGTGAAGTGCGTCGAGTGCCACGTCGGCCCGGGCGCCGCCTGGTACGTGAAGGCCAAGCTCTCCGGGATGCGGCAGCTCTACGCGGTGCTGTTCCACACCTATCCCGAGACCATCGAGACCCCGATCGACAACCTGCGCCCGGCCCGCGACACCTGCGAGCACTGCCACTGGCCCGAGAAGTTCTACGCCGGCCGCCAGAAGATCTTCTACCACTACGCCCCCAACGAGGCCAACTCGCCGCGCGAGATCAACATGCTGATCAAGATCGGCGGCACCCCCAAGAGCTCCAACTCCATGGGGATCCACTGGCACATCAGCTCCAAGGTGAGCTACATCGCCACCGACAAGAAGCGCATCAACATCCCCTACATCAAGGTGGAGGGTAAGGACGGCAAGATCACCGAGTACGTCGACACGGAGAAGCCGCTCACCAAGGCGGAGATCGAGACCGGCAAGAAGCGCGAGATGGACTGCACCGACTGCCACAACCGCCCGACCCACATCTACCGTGCGCCGGGGGTCGAGATGGACGAGAACTTCGTTTCCGGGCACATCGACGCGAGCCTCCCCTACCTGAAGAAGGTCGCGGTGGAGGTCCTCACCAGGCCGTACAAGACCGCCGAGGACGCCAAGGCGACCATCGCCAAGGAGCTGCCGGCCTACTACGCCAAGAACTACCCGGCAGTCGCCACGGCCAAGGCGAAGGAGATCGCCAAGGCGGTGACCGTCGTGCAGGACATCTACGGCAGGAACTTCTTCCCGGCGATGAAGGTCTCCTGGAACACCTATCCCAACTTCATCGGGCACTTCTACACCCCGGGCTGCTTCCGCTGCCACGACGGCAAGCACAAGTCCGCGGAAGGGAAGTTCATCTCCAAGGACTGCGAGATGTGCCACACGGTGCTGAGCCAGACCCAGGAGAACATCCCCGCGGGGAGCAAGCCCAAAGGGTTCGTGCACCCGGTCGATATCGGCGACGAGCTGATGAAGACCAACTGCTCCGACTGCCATGCGGCGGGCGGGCAGGACGTCCCCGGCGGCGAGACCCACGCCAAGAAGTAAGGCGGGCCGGGGTCGAGCCCTGCCGGACCGGCAGCGCACGACCCCGATCCGAAACCGACTGATTGTAGCTAGCAGCAGCAAAGCCCCCGGAAGCCTCCGGGGGCTATTTTTTTTTGGGGCCCACGCCAGGCGCTCCCCCGCCGAGCCGCCCTTCCTGCCGGTACACCGTCCCCTTCTACTGGAAGTGAATCCTTCCCGCGCTCCGGCGCGGGGGCGCATGCCGGGACGCTCCCCCGCCCCGCCCGGTGAGGCCCTGGCACCAGGAGCGGCAATGCCTGCCGGCGTGGACTTTTCGCTAAAGGTTTGCGGGGCCCGGTCCGAAGAAGGATTGAGCAGGGATTCCACGGGGGCCTTCGGCTTGCTTAGCTGTGCCGCACGCTGCAGACATCTGGGGCAGCCGAAAGCCCCTGACTGATCGGAGAGACTCACCATGTCAGGACTGGCGCTGGAAAAAAGAAGTTTCCCCCGGGTGAGCCTTCCCGCGAGCGGGCTGCTGGTGTACCGGGAGGGGAGCTACCGTGCCAGGCTGGAGAACATCTCGCTCTCCGGCGCCCTGGTGAGCCTCCAGGAAGACGATTGCCCCCCCATTTCACAAGGAGAGCGCTGCTCGCTGGAGCTGCGCCGCGGGGGGTACGGCGCGCCGTTCCGGCTCGCGACGCGGCTGGTGCATTTCGACAGCCGCCTGGCCTGCCTGAGGTTCGTCAACCTGGACCAGGACACTCGGCTCATGCTGCGCTCCATCATCGGCCGCCGGATGACGGAAAGCTCCCCCGCCCCGGCGCGCCCCCCCGGGCTCGGGGATTAGCGCGGCTCCGGTAGCGCCAACCGGCAAAGGCACTCCGGTACCAATTCCCGCGGGAACTGGCCCGGTAACGGTAAAGGAAGGCAGTCCATGGCTACGCCCTTGCTGATACTCGCCGTCGACGACATGGAGATAAACCTGGCGCTGATCGAAGCCATGTTGACCGGCGCCGAAGGGGTGGAGAACCTGACCTTCCTGCGCGCCCGCAACGGGCGCGAGGCGCTGGACATCCTGGCCGGCACCCCCGGGGTGGACATCATCCTCATGGACCTGCAGATGCCGGTCCTGGACGGCTTCGAGACCCTGGCCCTGCTGAAGGCCGACCCCGTGCTGCGGGCCATCCCGGTCGTCGTGACGACCGTCAGCAGGTGGGAAGCGAACCGCTGCCTCTCCCTCGGGGCCAACGATTTTCTGGCCCATCCCTACGATCCCCAGGAACTGCGCCTGCGGGTATTGAACCACGTCAACATGAAGCGGCTACTGGACGACTCCCGGCGCCGCGAGGGGGCGCTGGAGAGGGTCTCCTCCCTTTTGGAACAGAAAAACTCCGAACTGGGCGCGGCGCTGCTGGCCGCCGAACAGGCGACCCGGGCCAAAAGCCAATTCCTGGCCACCATGAGCCACGAGATCCGCACCCCGATGAACGGCGTCATAGGGATGTCCCGGATGCTGCTGGAGACCGAGCTGAGCGCGGAGCAGCGGGAATACGCCGAGATCGTCAGCGCCAGCTCCGAGAACCTGCTGGGACTGATCAACGACATCCTGGACTTCTCCAAGATCGAGGCGGGGAAGCTGGAGATCGGGGCGGAGAGCTTCGACCTGACGGCGACGCTGGAGGGGACCGTCGAAATGCTGGTGCTGCAGGCCGCCCAGGCCGGCCTCGGCCTGAGCTGCCGCATCGCCCCGGAGATTCCCGGCCGCCTCAGGGGGGACCCGGGCCGGCTGCGCCAGGTCCTCACCAACCTGGCCGGCAATGCCGTCAAGTTCACCGGGCGGGGGGAGGTGGCCATCAGCGCGGAGCTCGCCGCTGCGGAGCGCGACTCCGTCGTCGTCCGGTTCGAGGTGCGCGACACCGGGATCGGGATCCCGAAGTCCCACCTCGCCGGGATATTCGACCCGTTCACCCAGGTGGACGAGAGCACCACCCGCAAGTACGGGGGGACCGGCCTGGGACTCTCCATCTGCAAGGAGCTGGCGCGGCTGATGGGAGGCGAGATCGGCGTCGACTCCGCGGAGGGGGCCGGCTCGACCTTCTGGTTCACCTGCCGCTTCGCCAGGGACCCCGGCCCGGCCCGGCAGGCGCAGGCCCCTCCCGCCGCCCCTCCCGCCCCGGCGCTGGCGGCCCGGCAGGGGACCCGGATCCTGCTGGCCGAGGACAACCTGATCAACCAGAGGGTGGCGCTGAACCTGCTGAAGAAGCTCGGCTACCGGGCCGATCTGGCCGGCAACGGCCAGGAGGCGCTCGCCGCGCTGGAGGCGCTCGACTATGACCTGGTGCTGATGGACTGCATGATGCCGACCATGGACGGTTTCGAGTCGACGGCCAGAATCCGCGACCCGGGCTCCAGGGTCCTGAACCGCAGGGTCCCCGTCGTCGCCATGACCGCCAACGCGATGAAGGGGGATCGGGAGAAGTGCCTGGACGCCGGCATGGACGACTACCTCGCCAAGCCGGTCAAGCAGGAGGAGCTGGCTGAGATCCTCAAGAAGTGGCTCCCCCCGTAGGGGAGGGCGGCGTCGCCAACGGAGTCGCCGAGGGCGGCTTTCCCCCCGCCCTGCGTCGCCGGCACCACTGCCGGTGCGGAAGACGTGCCTTACGGTTGGCTATCCGGAAACAGAAACAGCACCCATAGAGAGGAACGCTTTCATGAAAACCCTGATTGTTGAAGACGACTTCATCTCCCGGCGCATCCTGGCCCAAATGCTTGCCCCCTTCGGCTCCTGCGACATCGCGATCGACGGCGCGGAGGCCCTGGTGGCATTCAAGCTGGCCCTGGACGAGGCCGCTCCTTACGACCTGGTCTGCATGGACATCATGATGCCGCACATGAACGGGCAGGACGCGCTCAAACTGATTCGCTCCCTCGAGAAGGAGCGCGGCATCGCCGAGGCGCACGGGGTGAAGGTCGTGATGACCTCCGCGAAGCAGCACCCGAGGGATGTGGTGGAAGCCATGTACGGAGGGGGGGCGACGGTCTACATCGTGAAGCCGATCGGCAAGGAGAAGCTGCTCCAGGAACTGCGGGGGCTGGGACTGATTGACTGATTGACGATTGACGATTGACGATTGACGATTGACTGAGGCGCTGCCGGGTCGTCCAGGAGAAGCTTCTGTCTGCGGTGAGTGAACAACAGTCGGTTTCGAGCGGTAAGCCATGAGTGCGCGCCATGAAATTCACGAGCATCAGCCAGAAGTTCGTCTTGAGCACCATCCTGTTCATCGCCATCCTGCTGGTTGCGATTGCCGCGGGGACCTACACCTATTTCCGGCAGACGGCCCAGAGGCTGATCCTGGATCAGCAGTTCTCCATGATTACCGGGATGGCGAGCGACCTCGACTACTCCCTCGCCACCGCCCACAATGCTCTGATCAACGTCGCGACGGTGATCCCGACAGACGGCACGCAAAATCAGGAGACCGCGCACCGCTGGCTCCATAACAGCGCCGGCATCCGCACCTATTTCAACCACAGCCTGATCATCCTGGACCGTGCCGGCCGGCTGGTCTCCTCCTCCCCGGAGCGCCCCGACCGCTACGGTATGTCCTTCGCGTTCCGCGACTATTTCAAGCAGAGCATGGCGACCGGCCAGCCGTTCAAGTCCCTCCCCTTCGTGACCATCGCCAACGATCACCCGGTCATCATGATGACTGCGCCGATACGGGACCGGGACGGTGCCGTCGCGGGGCTTTTGTGCGGCGCCATCGACCTGCTGCAAAAGGACGGCCTGTTCGCCCCCCTGAGGAACATCCGCTGCGGGACCAACGGCTACATGTACCTGTTCGCTCCCGACCGCACCCTGATCATGCACCCGGATGTCTCTCGCATCATGAAAAGGGACATCAGGCCGGGGATGAACCGGCTCTTCGACCGGGCGCTGCAGGGGTTCGAAGGCTCCGGCAGGACGGTCAACTCCAAGGGGCATGAATTCCTGGTCTCCTTCAAGCGGCTGCGCTCCACCGGCTGGATCCTGGCGGCCAACTACCCGGTGGAGGAGTCCTACCAGCCGATCACCCGCTTCAGGAACTTCTACCTCCTAGGGATGTTTCTCGTGCTGCTCTTTTCCAGCGCGCTCGCCTGGCGCTTCAGCATCGGGGTCACCAAGCCGCTGATCCGCTTCACCGAGCGGATTCAGGCCCTGACCCGGCCCGGATCCGACAAGCGGTTGCGCCTCGACGACGGCCGGGCCGACGAGCTGGGGAAGCTGGCCGGCGCCTTCAATTCCAAGCTCGACGAGGTGCAGCTCAACGAGGAGAAAATCCTCGCCTTCTCGGCCCTGATGGAGCAGAAGAACGCCGAGCTGGGCGCGGCGCTGATCACCGCGGAGGCGGCGACGGTCGCCAAGAGCCAGTTCCTGGCCACCATGAGCCACGAGATCCGCACCCCGATGAACGGCGTGATCGGCATGACCGGGCTCTTGCTGGATACCGACCTGAACGACGAGCAGCGCCAGTTCGCCGAGATAGCCAACAAGAGCGGCGAGAACCTGCTCGGGCTGATCAACGACATACTGGACTTCTCCAAGATCGAGGCGGGCAGGCTGGACCTCGAGGAGCTCGACTTCGACCTGCGGGCGGTCCTGGAGGAGGCCGCGGCACTGCTGGCGGTCCGGGCGCGGGGCGCGGGGCTCGAACTGGCCTGCCGGATCGACCCCGCGGTTCCCTCCTCAGTCGCCGGGGACGCGGGACGGCTGCGGCAGGTCATCGTCAACCTCGCCGGCAACGCCATCAAGTTCACCCAGGCCGGCGCGATCGTCATCGGCGCCCTGCTCGACTGCGAGACCGAGGACTCGGTCCAGGTCCGCTTCGAGGTCCGCGACACCGGTATCGGCATCCCGAAGGCGCGCCAGGCCGCCATCTTCGACCCCTTCACCCAGGTGGACGATTCCACCACCCGCAAGTACGGCGGCACCGGCCTGGGGCTCGCCATCTGCAAGCAGCTGACGGAGCTCATGGGGGGCGAGATCGGCCTGGAGAGCGTGGAAGGGCGGGGCTCCACCTTCTGGTTCAGCGTGAGGTTCGCCAAGCGCGCCGGCGCCGCGGGGGGGGCGGGCCGGGCCGGGGAGCCCGCCGGCGACGCGGAGGCGTCGCGGCTGGACGACTGCATCGGGCTGCTGATGGGGCGGCCGGTCCACGGCGCCCCGGAGGACGGGCCGGCCCCGCCCTGCGCCCCGGCGCAGGGGCGCGAGGCGCGCATCCTGCTCGCGGAGGACAACCTGATCAACCAGAAGGTCGCCCAGGGGCTGCTGAACCGGCACGGCTACCGGGCCGAGCTGGTCGCCAACGGCCGCGAGGCGGTCCGCGCGCTGGAACTCAAAGAGTACGACCTGGTGCTGATGGACTGCCAGATGCCCGAGCTGGACGGCTTCGACGCGACCGCGGTGATTCGGGACCCCGCCTCGGCCGTCCTGAACCACCAGGTGACCATCATCGCCATGACGGCCAACGCCATGACCGGTGACCGCGAGAGATGCCTGCGCGTCGGCATGGATGATTACCTCTCCAAGCCGGTAAAAAAGGAGGGACTCGCACTGATCCTGGGCAAATGGCTGAAACTGGGGACTCAGGAGCCCGCAGTTGACGGCTGTCTTCCCGAAACCGGGGAGGAAAAGGCCGGTCCGGCTGGCAGTAGTGCAGAAACGGGAGAGGACCGGGCTGATCCTGCCGACGGTTTTACGGAAACAGGAGAGAACCGGGCCCATCCTGCTGACAGTACGCTGTTGGACCGGGCCGGGCTGTTGATCAGCCTGGACGGGGACCTGGAGTTTGCCGAGAGCATCTTGAACGACGCGTTGACCGAGATCCCCAAGAGTGTCGTCAAGTTGCAGGAGTTCTGTTCGGGCGGGGAGCTCCAGGACATCTGCCTGCAGTCCCACACCATCAAGGGGATGGCCGCCTATCTCTACGCCCCGGCGCTGCGGGAGATCGCCCTCAAAATGGAGACAGCCGCCCGGGAGGGTGACCTGGCCGGGGCCCGGGGCTTCCTGCCGGAACTGGAGCGCCTTTCGGTGCTGACCGTCGAGGAGATCGGCACCGCATGACCCTCCCCGCCGGCAATCTGCTGCCGACAATCCCCCCGAAGCTGAACTCTTCCTCCCAACCTTGCTGCCGGCGAGTGTCGCCTCTCAGATCCAACTGCCTTCGTAGGGGCGCATCATCATGCGCCCGCCTTGCTGCCTTCGTAGGGGCGCATCGTCAGGCGCCCGCCTTCCGCGCCCCAGGAACAAACCGCATCCACCCCTGAAACATCCCGGCACCCGGACGTCGGCGCCAGGGCCGCAAACCGGCAAAAAGGGAGGCCTTCGGCCGCCCAAGGTGCCTAAAAACGTCCGGATACTGTCATAATTCCTGCCGAAGGCGAGAAGTAACTTGTAACATGCTGTAATTAATGTAATATGTGAAAGGCGTACGCTCTCCAGGCATCCCGGACCAGTACGCTTGCACGTCATAGTCACAGGAGCAAAGCGATGTTGATGAAAGCGTCAGAAGTGGCCGCACTGCTTACGAGCGATGAGGGCACCGTCCTTAAGTGGATCAAGAAGGAAAAACTGCCGGCGACCCTGGTGAACGGCGTCTATCGCATCAACCGGGTCGACCTCCTCGAGTGGGCGACCGAGCACGCCATCAAGGTGCCGCCCGAGCTGTTCGAAGCGGTCGAGGCCGACATCCATTACCCCACCCTGAGCGAGGCACTGGAGGCGGGGGGGGTGCACTGCGGCGTCCCGGGGGAGGACACCCTCGAGGTGCTGCGCAACGTGGTCAACCTCCTGAAACTCCCCCCCCAGATGGACCCGGAATTCCTGCTCCAGGTGCTGCTCGCCCGCGAGGCGCTCGGCACGACCGCGGTGGGCGGCGGGATCGCCATCCCGCACGTGCGCAACCCGATCCTGCTGCAGAACAGGCCCGCACCGGCCATAACGCTCTGTTTCCTGGCGAACCCGATCGACTTCGGGGCCCTGGACGGGGAGCCGGTCCGGATCCTCTTCATGCTGACCAGTCCGACCGTCAAGGTGCACCTGCACCTTTTGTCCCGGCTCGCCTACGCCCTGCACGACCCGCAGTTCCGGGCCACCCTGGACCTCGCCTGCGACCCGGTCGGGATCATCGAGGCGGCCCGGCGCTTCGAGCAGGGGATGAAGGACACGAGGAAATAGCGATGTTCCCAGGGAGCGAGACAACCGGTTGCTTCGCCCTGTTCTGGCTCGCCGTCGCCTGCCAGGGTGCCTCCGGGCTGCCGCTGCTGGTGCGCAAGGGATCCGCCGGCGCCCAGCGCCTGGCCGCCGCCCTGATGCTGGCGGGGTCGCTCTTTGGGGGAGCCGGGGCGGTCTGGGCCCTGCTGGTCCCCGCCCCGCAGAGCCTCGCCCTGATCTCCGGGCTTCCCTTCGGGGCGGGAGAGCTCGGGGTCGACCCCCTCTCCGCCTTCTTCCTGCTGCCGGTCTTCCTGGTCACCGGGTGCTCCGCCCTCTACGGGGTCGGCTACTGGCCGGCGCGGCAGCACCCCGGCAACGTCGGCAAGCTCACCTTCTTCCTCGGCCTGCTCTCCGCGGCGCTGACGGTCCTCATGCTGGTGCGCAACACGGTGCTCTTCCTGGTGGTCTGGGAGATCATGGCGCTGGCCGCCTATTTCGCCCTGACGACGGAGGACGAGAAGCCGCAGGTGCGCGACGCCGGCACCCTCTACCTGATCACGACCCACCTGGGCGCCCTGGCGCTCTTCGCCACCGTCTCCCTGCTGAAGAGCGCCACCGGTGCCTACCTGTTCCCGGCGCCGGGATCGCTCTGGGCGGGGAGCGGCATCGCCACCGGGATCTTCCTGACCGCGCTCCTTGGTTTCGGCCTCAAGGCCGGGGTCATGCCGCTGCACGTCTGGCTCCCCTCGGCGCACGCCAACGCCCCCAGCCACATCTCCGCGATCCTCTCCGGGGTCGTGCTCAAGACCGGGATCTACGGCCTGGTGCGGGTCTTCTCCTGCTTCTTCGCCTTTCCCGCCTGGTGGGGCTGCAGCGTGCTGGTGCTGGGGGCCGTCTCCGGCGTGCTGGGGGTCGCCTGCGCCATCGGCCAGCACGACCTGAAGCGGCTTTTGGCCTACCACTCGATCGAGAACATCGGGATCATCATGATGGGTCTCGGCGTGGCGCTGATCGGGCAGAGCCAGGGGAGCCTGGCCATGACCGTGCTGGGGCTGGGTGGCGCGCTGCTGCACGTCCTGAACCACGCCACCTTCAAGGGTCTGCTCTTCCTGGGCGCCGGCTCCGTCATTCACGCCACCGGCACCCGGGAGATCGAACTGATGGGGGGGGTCGCCCGCAGGCTCCCCTGGAGCGCCGGCTTCTTCCTGGTCGGTGCGGTCGCCATCTGCGGCCTGCCGCCCTTGAACGGCTTCGTCAGCGAGCTGATGGTCTATCTCGGCTGCTTCACGGCGATCCGCTACTACGACGGCGTCGTGGCGGCCCTCCCCGCCCTGGCCGCGCCGGTCCTGGCGCTGGTCGGGGGGCTCGCGCTCGCCTGTTTCGTGAAGGTCTACGGCGTCGTGTTCCTGGGGGCGCCGAGGTCGGGCGGCCACGCCGGGGGGCACGAGGCGCCGCCCAGCATGCTGGTCCCGATGGGGCTGCTCTGCGCCGTCTGCGTGCTGATCGGGGTGTTCCCCGGGATGGTCGCCCTGCCGCTCAACAACGCGATCCTCTGCTATCAGAACCTGCAGGCGGCCCAGGGGATCGGCACCCTGGTCCCCTTCGGCTGGGTGGCGCTGCTCGGGGCGGGGCTCGTCGCCTGCGCGCTCCTGGGCGCGCTGCTCCTGGCCCGGCGCGCGCGCCGGCTGCCCCTTGCGGTCTCGCGCACCTGGGGGTGCGGCTACCTGCGTCCGGGGCCGCGCATGCAGTACAGCGCGTCGTCCTTTGGCGACACCCTGGTCTCCTGGTTCTCCGGCGTGCTGCGCCCGGAGGTGCAGCGCAAGGAGGTGTCCGGGCTTTTCCCCGCGCCCGGCAGCTTCGCGAGCCACCTCCCGGAGGCCGTGCTGGAATTGGTCTATCTCCCCCTGCTGGAATATCTCTACAAGAAGAGCGCCCCGGTGCGGCACCTGCAGCACGGCAAGCTCAACATCTACATCTTCTACACCTTCATAACGCTGGTGACGCTCCTGGTCGCGACCACGAAGTGAGATCCCGCACCGCCGGCTCAGGTCCATAATTGTAGAGTCGTTTTCTCACCTTATGCCACTTTCCCTAGCTCCCCCTCGCCCCCCGGGAGAGGGTCGGGGTGAGGGAGTTGCCGTCTGCGCCAGGGCAACTTCGTGGCGACGCCCTCACCCCTGCCCGTCTCCCGGGGGGCGAGGGGATTCTATCGTGCCCACGCCCGGCGTGGGAACCCATCCGGGGACGCCTCCGCGTCCCGCTCAGCCTCCGTGGGGACTTTTTGGACCACTTCCCGGTTAAATATGCCGCGCCTCCTCATTGAACATTTCAAAACTCGCCGCTTTGTGATACAAGAAGTGCGCAGCTATGCGCCTTTGCAGGCATAGCTGCCAGAAAGGCTTGCCGATGTTTTTAAACGTTCTGCGGGATCCCTCCGCTCTCGTACTTATCGCCCTGCTCCTCGCCGCGCTTTCCGGGGTCCCCGGGCTCTTCCTGCGGCGTGGCGCCCTGGGGCAGCGGATCGCGGCGCTCTGCGCCCTGGCCGCTTCCGCCCTGGCCCTTCCCGGGATCTGCTCGCTGCTGCTGGCGGGTGAGGGGGCGCGCTACCTGATAAGCTGGAGCCTCCCCTTCGGGGCCTGCGAGATCGCCCTCGACCCGCTTTCGCTCTTCTTCCTGATCCCGATCTTCCTGGTCTTCCCGGCCGGCTCCCTCTACGCCCTGGGGTACTGGCCGGCGGCCGCGCACCGCTGCAGCGAGCCGGCAGTCACCTTCTTCTACGGCCTGCTCTCCGCCGCCATGGCGCTGGTCGTGGTGGCGCGTAACGGCGCGCTCCTGGTGATCGCCTGGGAGCTCATGGCCCTGTCGGGATATTTCCTGCTGGTGGCCGAGCACGACGAGGAGGAGGTCCGGAGCGCCGGCACCGTCTACCTGGTGGCGAGCCACATCGGCGCCGCGGCGCTGCTGGTGCTCTTCTCCCAGCTGCGGCTCGCCACCGGCAGCTTCCTCTTCCCGGCTACCGGCTCGCTGCAGCTGGCGGCGGCCTCCGGGACCCTGGTCTTCCTGATGGCGCTGGTCGGCTTCGGCTCCAAGGCGGGGCTCATGCCGCTGCACATCTGGCTCCCCTCGGCGCACGCCAACGCTCCGAGCCACGTCTCGGCGCTGCTGTCCGGGGTCATGCTGAAGATGGGGATCTACGGAATCCTGCGCGTGGTCTCCTTCTTCGGCTTTCGTCCGCTCTGGTGGGGGGGGCTGCTCGCCCTGGCCGGGCTCGCCTCCGCGCTGCTGGGGATTTCGGTCGCCTCGGCGCAGAAGGACATCAAGCGGCTGCTCGCCTACAGCAGCATCGAGAACCTCGGCATCATCGCCGCCGGGGTCGGGGTCGCCCTGGTCGGGCAGAGCACCGGCAACCCGCGCCTGGCCTTCCTGGGGCTTGCCGGGGCGCTCTTTCACGTGCTGAACCACAGCCTCTTCAAGCCGCTGCTCTTCTTCTGCGCGGGGAGCGTCATGCACGCCACCGGGACCCGGAACCTGGACCGCATGGGGGGGCTCGCCAAGCGCATGCCCGCCAGTTCCGCCCTCTCGCTGGCCGGGGCGGTCGCCATCTGCGGGCTTCCCCCCTTCAACGGCTTTGCCAGCGAGTTCCTGCTCTACCTCGGCTTCTTCGGCGAGGCGCGGGCGCCGGAGCCCTACGTGGCCCTGGGCGTGCCGGTGCTGGCGCTGGTCGGGGGGATCGCCCTGATCTCCTTCGTGAAGCTCTTCGGGGTCAGCTTCCTGGGGGCGCCGCGCTCGGCCGAGGCGGCCGGGGCGCACGAGGCGCCCGGCACCATGCTGGTGCCGATGGGCGCCCTGGCGGCGCTCTGCCTCTTGGGCGGCCTCTTCCCCCAGCTCTTCCTGGCGCTGGTACAGCCCGTGCTCTCCGGCGTCGTGCCGGCGGCCTCCGGTTTCGGCGCCCTGCCGGTGCGGCCGGTCTGGTTCGCCGTCGCCGGGGGGAGCGTGCTCATCCTCGCGGCGGGGATTTTCTGGTACCTGCGGCGCAGGCAGGGCTCGCAGCCGCAGGCCGCCGGGCGCACCTGGGGGTGCGGCTACCTGGCGCCCGCGGCCAGCATGCAGTACACCGGGACCTCGTTCGGCGCCCTGTTCGGCTCCTTCTCCGCCGGGGTGGTCCGGACCCGGATCAGCAAGAGCGTCCTGGAAGGAGTGGCGCCGGCGGCCGGGCGGCTCAGTTGCGACCCGGAGGAGACCATACTGGAGCGGCTGATCCTCCCCGTATTAGGCGTGATAGGAGTCGGGTTCTCGTATCTGCGCAGGCTGCAGCACGGCGAGGTGCAGGTCTACATCGCCTACATCTTCATCACCCTGTTCCTGCTCATGGTCTGGGTGCGCTGAGGCTGAAACGCAAAGACCTAAAAAACTGAACCACAAAGACCTAAAAACTGAACCGCAAAGACGCAAAGACGCAAAGAAAAACAAGCCCAAAGTAAAGACAAGATCAATGGAAAGACAAGATCAACGTAAAGACAAGATCTATTATACTGCAATCACGTAAGGGTAATAAAAATAAACGGTAATGCATTGTTAATACTAAAGAAGTCTTTAACCCGAATTTAATGTTTTAGATTTTCTTTGCGTTGTCTTTAACTTTGCGTCTTTGCGTCTTTGCGGTAAAAGTTTTTAGTTCCTGAAGTCGTCGGGAGACGGACATGATCGATACCTTAATCCATATCATTCTGGCCCTCGCCATGCCGCCGCTGCTGCTGGGGGTCATCGGCAAGACCAAGGCCGCCTTCGCCGGCCGGGTGGGGGCCCCCTTCCTGCAGCCCTACTACGACCTGGCCCGGCTCATGCGCAAGGGGGTGGTGATCTCCGAGACCACGACCTGGATCTTCCGGGCCGGCCCGGCGATCACCCTGGCGGCCACCCTCTTCGCGGGGCTCCTGATCCCGCTCGGCAAGCACCCGGCGCCGATCTCCTTCGAGGGGGACATGATCCTCTTCGCCTACCTCTTCGCCCTGGGCCGCTTCTTCACCACCTCCGCCGCCCTGGACACCGGGAGCGCCTTCGAGGGGATGGGGGCCGCGCGCGAGGTGACCTTCTCCTGCCTCGCCGAGCCGACCCTCTTCTTCGCCCTGATCACCCTGACCCGGCTCTCCGGCACCATGTCGCTCACCCCCATGCTGCAGCACGTGACCTTCACGGTCTGGATGGGGACCGGCGCCGCACTCCTCCTGATGCTGACCGGGCTCTTCGTGGTGCTCCTGGCGGAGAACTGCCGCATCCCCTTCGACGACCCCAACACCCACCTGGAACTGACCATGATCCACGAGGTGATGGTGCTGGACCACTCCGGTCCCTATTTCGGCTGCATCCTGTACGGCGCGAGCCTGAAGCTGTTCCTTTTGGGGGCGCTCTTCCTGAACATCGCGGTCCCCTTCTCGAGCGGCGACGGGTACCTCGACTGGGGGATCTTCGCCTGCTCCATGCTGGCGCTCGCCGTGGCGATCGGGACCGTGGAGAGCGTCATGGCGCGCCTGAGGCTGATCCGGGTGCCGCAGCTTTTGATCGCGGCCATGATACTGACGGCCTTCTCCCTCGTACTGGTAGTGAGGTGACACGATGAACTCCCTGGCCGACCAGCTCCTGGTCCTCTGCCTGCTCCTCAACTTCGCCGTGCTCGGCACCAGCCGGCTCGCCTTCTCGGTGCGCGCCGTCGCCCTGCAGGGGGTCATCCTCGGGGTGCTCCCGGCCCTGATCCACCCCTTCTCCTGGCACCTGGTGCTGATCGTCGTCAGCATCATCCTCGCCAAGGGGGCCCTGATCCCGACGCTCATCATGCGCGCCATCAGGAAGGCCGAGATCCAGCGCGAGTTCGAGCCCTTCATCGGCTACATCCCGTCGCTCGTACTGGGGGCGCTCTTCACCTCGCTCGCCTTCATCTTCGCGGCGCGGCTGCCGCTCGCCCCGGAGCACGAGGGGCTCCTCTTCGTCCCCGCCTCCATCGCGACCCTGATGTGCGGCTTCCTGGTCCTGATGGGGCGGCGCAAGGCGATCTCCCAGGTCATCGGCTACCTGCTGATGGAAAACGGCATCTTCGTCTTCGGGCTGCTGCTGGCCGGCGCCATGCCCCTCATGGTGGAGGCCGGCGCGCTCCTCGACCTCCTGGTCGGGGTCTTCGTCATGGGGATCGTCATCAACCACATCAGCCGCGAGTTCTCCACGCTCGACACCTCCCGGCTGAGCGCACTGCGAGAGGAATAATGTTCATGATGTGGGCCATCGTACTCCTGCCCCTCTTGGGCGCCCTGACAGCCTGGCTGGTCCCCGACAACCGGCGGCGCTCCTTCCTGCTGCCGGCCTTCGCCCTGGCGCACCTCGCCATGACCGCCTCGCTGCTGATCTCCACACCGCCCCCCTCGCCGGGCGGCTGGATCAACCTCGACGCCCTGGGGAAGCTGACGCTCCTGAGCAACTCGGTCCTCTTCGCGGTCTGCGCGGCCTACGCGGTCGGCTACCTGAACTACCGGCGCAAGCGCCCCAACCGGGTGCTCTGCACGGCGCTGCTGGTCTGCCTTTCCGCCATGACCCTGGTGACGATCTCCCAGCACCTGGGGCTGCTCTGGATCGCCCTGGAGATGACCACCATCACCATGGCGCCGCTCATCTACTTCAACCACAACGCGCGCTCCATCGAGGCTACCTGGAAGTACCTGCTGATCTGCTCGGTCGGTATCGCCATCGCCCTTCTGGGGCTCTTCTTCCTCGCCTACTCCACCATCGTGGCGAGGCTCGACGTGACCCTGCTGCTGGGCTCGCTCATCGCGGACGCGGGAAGGCTGCACGCCGGCTGGCGCCACGCCGCCTTCATTTTCCTGCTGGTCGGCTTCGGCTCCAAGATGGGGCTCGCCCCCTTGCACACCTGGAAGCCCGACGCCTACGGCGAGGCACCGGGGCTCGTCGGGGCGCTGTTGGCCGGGGGGCTGGTCAACTGCGCGCTGCTCGCCCTTCTGCGGGTCTACCAGATCGCCGCCGCCTCCACGGAAGGGGTGCTCTTCCAGGAGGTGCTGCTCGTCATGGGGCTCGTTTCCATGGCCTTCGCCGCCGTCTTCATGGCCCGGCAGAGCGACTTCAAGAGGATGCTCGCCTACTCGAGCGTCGAGCACGTCGGGATCATCGCGGTCGCCCTGGGGCTTGGGCGCGCGGCCCTCTTCGGGGCGCTTTTGCACATGATCAACAACGCCCTCACCAAGGGGGTGCTCTTCCTCTCCTCCGGCAACATGCACCGCGCCTACAACTCGAAGAGCACCCAGTTCGTGCGCGGGGCGCTCCGGCGCACCCCCTGGTCCGGCGCGCTCTTCCTGGCGGCCTTCCTCGCCATCACCGGGTCCCCCCCCTTCGGCCCCTTCGTGAGCGAGTTCCTGATCGTAAGCTCCGCCTTCGTGCAGCAGAACTACTGGACCGGCGCGCTCTTCCTGCTCTTCCTCGCCCTGATCTTCATCGGCATGGCCTCGACGGTGCTTCCGGTCGTGCTCGGGAAGATGCCCAAGGACATCGAGAAGACCCCGTACCGCGACACCGCGCACACGGTGCTGCCGCCGCTTGCGCTGATGGGGCTCGTCCTCATGCTCGGGCTCTGGATACCTGAGCCGCTGCAGGCGCTCCTGCACGAGGCGGCCGGCCTGCTTGGGGGTGGCAAATGAACCGCAAACTCACCCTGCTGCAAAACGGGGCGGCCGTGGCGCGCTCCGAGGTGCCGGTGCTCTCCCGCGACGAGTTCCTCGACGAGCTCTTGGACGCGGTCCTCTGTTCCCGCGGCACCGGCTGGCGCGTCGTCTCCTACTTCGGCGCACCCGAAGGGGTGTTCCTGAAGCTCTACTGCCTGCTCTCCTCCAAGGCCGACGCGACCCTGGGTGTCATGAGCACCGTCGTCACCACCGGGAGCTTCCCCTCCCTGGTGGAGTACGCCCCCCAGTTGCACCTCTTCGAGCGCGAGATCGCCGAGCAGTTCGGGGTGGCGTTCGAGGGGCATCCCTGGATGAAGCCGGTACGCTTCCAGAGCCCGGTCGCCGCCCCCCCGGGCCAGGCGCCGCAGGTCCCCGAGAAGGCCGGGGTCATGGAGTTCTACCGTGTGGAGGGTGCCGAGGTCCACGAGGTGGCGGTCGGCCCGGTCCATGCCGGGATCATCGAGCCGGGGCATTTCCGCTTCCAGTGCTTCGGCGAGGAGGTCATGCACCTGGAGATTTCGCTCGGCTACCAGCACCGCGGCGTGGAGGCGATGCTCCTGGGCGGGCCGCACCCGGTGACCCTGAAGCAGATGGAGACCGTCGCCGGCGACACCACGATCGGCCACGCGCTCGCCTACGCCATGAACCTGGAGGCGCTCTCCGGCGCCCGGGTCCCGGCCCGGGCCCACGCCATCCGCGGCATCGCGACCGAGCTGGAGCGCCTGGCGAACCACACCGGCGACCTGGGCGCCATCGCCGGCGACGTCGGCTACCTCCCGACCGCCTCCTTCTGCGGGCGGATCCGCGGCGAGTTCCTGAACCTGACCGCGGAGATCTGCGGCAGCCGCTTCGGCCGGGGGCTGGTGATCCCGGGCGGGGTGAACTTCGACCTGGACGGCGCGCTGGCCGGCCGGATCGCGGCGCGCCTGGTAGTGGCCCGCGACGAGCTCGCCAACGCGGTGGGCCTCCTGTGGGACACCCCCTCCGTCATGGCGCGGCTGGAGGGGACCGGGGTGGTGAGCGAGGACACCGCCTTCCAGATCGGCCTGGTGGGGCCCGCCGCGCGAGCCTGCGGGCTGGACCGGGACATCCGGTCCGACCACCCCTACGGCATCTACAGCATGAGCCAGATCCCGGTGGTGACCGCGAAGACCGGGGACGTCTATGCGAGGAGTCTGGTGCGCTGGCTCGAGATAGAGAAGTCGCTCGATTTTCTCCAGGATCAGCTGGCGCAGCTTCCCGGGGTTGCCATCCAGTATCCCGTCGGGCCTATCGGGGCAGGCCAGCTCTCCATCGCGCTCACCGAGGGGTGGCGCGGCGAGGTGTGCCACGTGGCCCTCACCGACGAGCGGGGGCGTTTCGCGCGCTACAAGATCTGCGACCCGTCCTTCCACAACTGGACCGGGCTCGCCATGGCGCTGCGCGGCGCGCAGATTTCCGATTTTCCGCTCAACAACAAGAGCTTCAACCTCTCCTACTGCGGGTTCGACCTGTGACACAATGACCGGTGGAAGGTGGAAGGTGGAAGGTGGAAGGTGGAAGGAGCAAAACAGTGTTGGGTGAAGGTTACAGGTTACCCTTGAGGGAAGGGGACAGGTTACCCTCGCCCCCCGGGAGAGGGTGGCCGGAGGCCGGGTGAGGGAAGCCGGAGGCTACTTTAATCCCACGCTAGGCTGGCTCAGGCACTAGTGAGCGGAGAGTGGAAGCAAGAGTCCCCTTTTGCAGAGATGGCAGCGGGTTTTGATTCACCGTAGGGGCGCATCATCATGCGCCCGCCCGCTCCCCTTGGCCCCCCCGCCAGGCAGCGAAGCAGGAGGCCCGAGGAGATTCACCGTAGGGGCGCATCATCATGCGCCCGCCCGCTCCCCTTGGCCCTACCCGCCAGGCAGCGAAGCTACTGCAAGAGATAGTATCCAACAGGAGTCGCACCATGATCAAGGCCATACTCGCCCGCGTCAAGCAGGGGCACCGCACCATGCGCTACCCGGATGAGCCGATAGTCCTCCCCGAGCGCTTCCGGGGCTACCCCCGGCTGGAAGGGAGCGCCTGCCCGGCGGACTGCCGCCTCTGCGCCGACGCCTGCCCGGTGGGGGCCATCGGCTGCACCCCCAAGCTGGCCGTCGACCTGGGCAAGTGCCTGTTCTGCCCGGACTGCGCCGAGGCCTGCCCCCACGGCGGCATCTCCTACGGCACCGACCACCGGCTGGCGGTGAACCGGCGCGAGGACCTTCTGGTGAGCTCCGGCGACCAGCGGCGCCTGGCGCAGGCGCTCGACGCCAAGATGCTCAAGCTGTTCGGCCGCTCCCTCAAGTTCCGCTCCGTCGTCGCGGGGGGGTGCAACGGCTGCGAGGCGGACACCAACGTCCTCTCCACCATCGGCTGGGACCTGGGCCGTTTCGGGATCCAGTTCGTGGCGAGCCCGCGCCACGCCGACGGCCTCTGGGTGACCGGTCCCGTCACCGAGCACATGCGCGAGGCGCTCCTCCTGACCTACGAGGCGATACCCGCGCCCAAGCTGGTGGTGGCCTGCGGGGCCTGCGCCATCAACGGCGGCCCCTTCATCGGCTCCCCCGAGGCGCACGACGGCGTGCAGGGGATGCTCCCGGTCGACCTCTACATACCCGGCTGCCCGCCGCACCCGGCGACCATCCTGGACGGGCTGCTGCGCATGCTGGACAGGATTCAGCCCGAGTAGCCCCCGCAGACGCCGGCCAGAATAAAACTCCTGATCTGTAACGGGAAGGGCCGGGGTGGGATGAGAATGGCCGGAGCGGGGACATCCTGAATTGAAGTCGTCCCTGCGTTTTTAAGGAAAGCCTTTCATGTCGTATGCCCGCACCTTTGCCCTGACGTCGCTCGCCATGATAGCCTTCGCGGGCAACTCGCTGCTTTGCCGGGCCGCACTCAAGCAGACCGGCATAGACGCGGCGAGCTTCACGGCCATCCGGCTGGTTTCCGGGGCGGCGATGCTCTGGGTGGTCGCGTGGTTACGAAGCGGCGCGCGCTCCGGCGGGGGCAATTGGATCTCGGCACTTGCGCTGGTTGCCTATGCAGCCGGCTTTTCTTTTGCCTATCTGAGCCTGCCGGCCGCAACCGGGGCGCTGCTCCTCTTCGGGGCGGTTCAGGCGACCATGATCGGCCATGGCGTCAGGACGGGAGAGCGCCTGGCCAAGGCGCAAATCGCCGGCCTGGTCCTGGCGCTTGGCGGGCTGGTCGGGCTGTTGCTCCCCGGGCTCTCGGCCCCGCCGCTGCTCGGCTCCCTTTTGATGCTGGGCGCCGGGGTTGCCTGGGGCGTCTATTCCCTGCGCGGCAGGGGCGCGGGTGATCCGACCCGGGTGACGGCGGGGAATTTCCTGCGCTCCGTTCCCATCGCGGCCCTGCTGAGCCTGGCGACCTACGGCAGCTGTTCCCTGGATCGCGCCGGAGTGTGCTACGCCGTTTTGTCAGGCGCGCTCGCCTCCGGGGTAGGCTACGCCCTCTGGTACAGGGTGTTGCCGGCCTTGAAAGCCACCAACGCCGCGACCCTGCAGCTCAGTGTCCCGGTGCTCGCTGCACTGGGCGGCGTCGTGTTTCTCGGCGAGGCAGTGACCCTGCGCCTGGTGCTGGCCTCGGCAGCCGTGCTCGGTGGCATCGCACTGGTGATTCTGGAAAAACAACCGGGGAACAGCGCACCATGAGCTCCTTTCTTTTTCGTACCCGCTGAAATTCACCCTTGTCCCCGCCTGAATCGGATTAATCTCACAAATCGAGCGGACTCTTCGGCTCCTTGACTGTCCTGACCGGCACGCAGTGGGTATAGATCATGGTCGTTTTCAGGCTGGCGTGTCCGAGCAGGTTCTGGATGGTGCGGATGTCGTAATTCGCCTGCAAAAGGTGGGTGGCGAACGAGTGCCTGAAGGTGTGAGCGCTGACCCGCTTGGGGACCTTGGCGCTGTGGACGGCCTCGCCGAGCGCCTCCTCCAGCTGCGAACCGTGGAGATGGTAGCGCCGGCGCTCGCCGGTCCCTTCCACCAGGGTCAGCGAGCGCTGCGGGAAAAACCACTGGTGCCTGAACTCCTTCGCCTCCTTGGGGTGCTTGTTTTCCGCGGCCTCGTCCAGAAAGGCCCCGTGATACCCCGCAGCCAGGTCCTTGTCATGCAGTCTCTCCACCGCCACCATCTGGGCATGCAGCTCCGACATGATCGATTGCGGCAAGGGGACCGTGCGGTCTTTTTGTCCTTTCCCGTGGATCGTAAGCAGTCCGGTATCGAAGTTGAAATCCCCCACCCGCAGCTGCAGTCCCTCGAACTTGCGCAGCCCGCAGCCGAACAGCAACTTGACCACGAGGTCGAAGGGATAGGATATGCTCCTGCCTCACACTGTTTTGCACATTCTTTGGTCATCCATGTGTATACGCTATCCTTGTCGGGGGTAACAATGCTTGGTCATCATTATATTGGAGATTACTTTTGGCATTCAGCCTTTGAGGGAAACCTCTACCATGAGCTCTTTGACATCAAAGGTAGATTAAAAGAAGGACGGCGTCTTGAGGGACATGAGGAGTTTATTGAAGTAATTACATATATCCATGAATCATTCCATTTACTTCAAGATTTAACATTAGGATTACCGACGTGGCTGCAGTACGATTCTGATAGCATTGCAGTAGGCATAAAGCAGTTGGCGAATCAATCTACAAACAATCAAACATGGTTTAATAAATTCAAAAAAAGGCTTGGGTTTGCAACTTCTAGCCCCCAGCACCCTCCTCTATCCAAGAATAAATTTTTGATAAACAGTAAAACTTTTAGGCAAGTAGAGGCACTGCGCAATGAAAGGGCCTTTTTAATCGATTGCATTTACTCTTCTCATTTTACGGATGCAGTCTTAGACGCTGAAATCTATGCCCATCCGAACATTCATGGTCACTTAGAACCAGCATATGGATTGACTGGTGAAGATCTTCTTGAATGTCATGCTGCAATACTTACAGAACGTTATATAAGTTGGCTTTTTAAGAAAAATCCAACTGCATATAACCCAGTTATCTTGGCGGATGTAGTACAATTCTTTAGAGTAAATGAAATTATAAAGTGTCAGAAGGTCTTGGCAGTGTTCTCAGGATTTTTAAAACATCTAAACTTTGAATCAGCTAATAAAGAGCATCCGTTGTTTCCGTCATGTCCAAACGCTGCAGAGTTAGGCTTTCTTCTGTTTCTACTGGATTATGCTCTACACATTTCCCCACTGGAGAGGGGGCAGATACTGCCTCCAGATATTCAAGACGCAATACCGACAATCAGGTTCCTGAAGATATTAGGTTCGATAACCCCCTTTCTTGCCAGAAATACGCAAAGGTTTCATCTAGATGAGAAATATCTGTATTCTGACTTTATGTCCTATCTTGTAGAGTTTAACAACCAATGCAACCAAATGGCTGGCAAGTCGCCATCGTTTTGCCGTTATGGAGAAACAACAAACAGATGGTTAAAGTTTTGGGTGTCCATGGATGGATTGTACAAGCAAGAAGGTCTCAGTTCAATTTTTGATGACTTTAAAGATTACCGACTTAAATCATTGAAGTTAATGCAAGCAGATCCGCTTCAGGTTTATACATCGACCATACACTCATTTGCTATTGACATTGGTCTTAATCCGATGGTTAACACAAATAGTGGAATTAAACTTGCAATGCCATATTTAGTGGATGACGAAAATGGCATAAGTAACCCCAAAGAAGTTCTTGACATGTTTGTGAAAAAAGAGGTTTTCAAAGCAGTCTCAGAATCCTTGTTTACTGGAGCAGTGTTTAGTTGCCCTATTGCGACCCGTTACACTTTTTTCCCATGCAATAATCGTTCTTCTAGGTGCGAATCAATTTATCTTTCTAACATCCCAGAATGTTGTGGGAGGCAGGTTATCCGAGAATTTTACAACGAATACATAGATTTTTAATGGAGGATTTGTATGCGTCTGTCTGAAAATATTTTGGAAAACATCTTAGATGACACTCGAGAGTTTATGTCATCAATTGCTGGCTGCAAACACGGCGATCAAAGTCAAACTTTAAAAATGGATGTCCCTCTTTTTGTTGACTTGGTTGTGTATCATACTGTACTTCCTATTCTTGTAACAATTACTGGTTCAATTGTTTCATCAAAAATTACAGATAGCAATAAACCATTAAAAGAATTGGCTGCTGAGCTAAAAGCTCTGACTGGTAAAACAATAGCACAGATAGATAAGCATAAAAGGGATGAACTGATTGACATTGTTGAAAAAAAGGTCAGTAAATATGGAGCTTCTCGTGAACAAGCGCAAGAACTTGTTGATATGGTAATCGAAAAATTAAGATAAACATGTAGAAGGTTGGCAATATAACCTCTGTGAGAGACATGTTTGAGTTCAAAGGAGGGCAAGCGCATGGGTTTTCTTGATTTATTTAAAAGCAAACTAGATAAAGAGTTAGGTTATCAAAAGGAAATTTTGATAAAGGCTACTATAGAGTTGGCCAGACGTGAAGACCTTGAGATTACCGATTTACGAGGGTATTTATGTCGAAAATGCTACCAAAAGCAAGCAATTAGGAAGTCTGAGCTTGCCAAAATTCCCAAGCCAAACGAAATAAAATGTCCAAGATGTGGCAACTTAATGGTCTGTGTATTCTAAGAAATCAATAAGCGGGGAATGCTGAGCCCGTCTGAAAACGCCAATTGCCAACCAGACGCCAGGAGCAGACTCCGCGCGGGTTCAAGGTCTGAGAAGAGCCCAAGATAGCCGAGCGCTCCGCTGCTCAGCCTGGCGTTGGGACAAACGTCGCGGGTGCCAGGTCTTGAAATATAAGGTTTCGAGGTTGTCTGGGCAAAGGCAATTTGCTGAAAAGTAGTTTTTCAAGACCTGGCACCGGCGAACAGGCACCGGCGAACGTGACACCGGCGAACGTGACACCGGCGAACGGGCACCGGCGAACGAATGGTAAGCCGATCCGGTCGGCGCAGGAAGGGTGAGACTGACGCGTGGCACGCCGTTTACGATATACTTAGTCAAAAATACCTGTGAGGCAAATCCAACGGGGCTGTTGAGCGGCGCAACCGGCTCACCGCACCACAATGCTGAAGTCCGAAAGGAGTCTATGACCATGTCTGCAAACACCGTCAGGCTACACCGTATCCTTCGTGCGACGCCCGAAAGGGTCTATAGGGCATTCCTTCATGCCGACGCGATGGCCAAATGGCTGCCACCTCATGGATTCACCGGCAAGGTGCACCAACTGGAGGCCAGAGTCGGTGGCACCTACAAGATGTCGTTCACTAACTTCACCACGGGGCAGAGCCACTCTTTTGGCGGAGAGTATCTTGAACTGGTTCCCAATGAACGCATCCGCCACACGGACACCTTCGACGACCCCAATCTTCCTGGGGAAATGCAGACGACTATTTCGCTAAGGTCGGTGTCGTGCGGAACTGAGTTGACCATAGCGCAAGAAGGAATCCCTGAAGCTATCCCGCCAGAGGCCTGCTACCTCGGCTGGCAAGAATCGCTCGCACTGCTTGCGCAACTCGTGGAGGCGGAGATCCCGGGGTGAAAGGGGCCAGGTCAGGATAGCAGGCGACCGGTTGTAAATGACCGCACTTCGGCATTGGCTCGATTACGCATACATGGAGTACTGAGATGACCAAAAACGAAGACCTCCCGAGTTATCCGCAATTGACTTCAGAGCAAAGGAGAATGGTCGACCAATTATCCGAGGCTGACATCAGACGCATCGACCAGGCAATTCTGTCAAATGCCTCTACACAATGGACGCGAACTGACAGGATCATCTTAACCACGATGATTGAACTGGACAACGGTATGGGTCTTCCCAATAGGTATTTCCTGGAGCGAATGGAGCACTTGGCTCAGGAAGGCCTCCTTGAGTCAAAAGGAGACTTACCTTGCTCCCGATCCGGCGAGGTCCGCCTGAAGAACGAATAAGGCACCGGAGCAACGCCCCAGGCGCCTCTATTCCAGACCGTCCCTGCATTCGGGAGGATTGGGCGCGCCTTGACGCTGCACCGGGCCCCGCGTCAGCGGGCGCCCGGTGCAGCGCGACGGGCTATGGCCTGGCCCCGGTGCCGACCAGGTAACCGAGGGCGGTCCCCTTCTGCGCCGCGTCGAGACCTGAGAGACCGTTTACCGTGGCGCTCACCGAATTGTCGAGCACGCCGTTGTCCAGGAAGTCGATGGAGTCATAGATCAGCCGTTTGCTGTAGATCATGTTGTGCGCGTAGGCACCCGCCTCGTGCTGCAGCAGGTTGAAGTTGAACGCGGCGCCCATGGTGTCCGCATTGCCCCAGTTGGTGACCGCATTGGCGGGATCGCTGGAGCCTGCGCTCTTGAAGAAATACGGCGCCACGTTGGCGTAGTAGATCCCCCTGGTTTCCAGAACCCTCTGCAAGGCAAATAGCGCGGCGGCGTACTTGGCCTCCCGCGCGTTCATCCTCCCCGCATCCAGATATGCCGGCCCGCTATGACAGCTCCCGCACGAAGCGCTGGTGATCTGCGTGATCGCTCCGACGGCGTCTCTTGACACGGGCCGGAAGGAGTGCCCGTTCGAACTGCTCATATGGCAGCCGACACAGGGGCCGGCGCTGCCGGTGTCGTATCCGTAGGCTGAGAAATTGCCCTCTCCGATCCTGTCGTGCTTGAAGTGCCAGCTGTTGCTGTAGTTTCGGAAGGCAAACTGGTAGCCGGCCGATTTGAACAGTATCCCGGCGGCGGAGGAATGTGAGCCGATGAAGGCCTGATTGGAGAAATCGGCGTGCGCCGCGGCCAGCGCCTTGATGCTCCGACCGCTCTGCACTCCACTGTGGCATTGCACGCAGAGGTTGGAACTGCTCAGATCCGGAGTCGTGTAGGAATCGCCGGCATAGGGCTGCAGGGGGCCGGCGGCGCGCAGCTTCCCGGTGCTCAGGTCGCTGTGGCAGGCGTCGCAGCTCAGCACCCCCCTGCTCTTGTCGGAGGTCGTCCCCCACGCGCCGGTGACCTTGGCGGTGGAAAATGCAATGAAACCCGGTGCGGTGTGGCACTGGACGCAGCCGGAGAGGTTCTTGAAGTCTCTGGAGGCGAGGCCCGCCCCGGTGGTGTCGCCATGGCCCGAGGCGGCCCAGTCGGTCCTCTGCTGCAAAAGGGCGGGGTCCCGGCCGCTATCCGGCGCGCCCGCTATCGTCGCGAGGTGGCAGGCGGCGCACGGGGCGGCCGGCGTCACGTAGGCGGCCTGCAGCTTGCTGTTGGCGCCCGAGGTGTAGCCGTTGAAGTGCTGGGCGCCCAGGGATCGCGCCATGGCGGCGCTCCCGTCGTGGTCCCAGGGGTTGTGACAGGCGCTGCAGAGGTTGGCCAGCTGCGCTTCCGCGTTGAAGTGCAGGTTGTTCCCCTTGTGATGGCAGGCGGCGAAGCAGTAGCTGCTCCCCACCGGGCCGGCGGAAGCGTACAGGTTCACGAAGCTGGTTTTGTCGACGGTGCTGGAGTTGACCGGCGTCGGCATGGCGCTGTTGCCGTGGCAGCTCATACAGGAGACGAAGGCGCTCTTGTGGGCCGATGAGGACCATTTTATGAAGGTCTGGGGCGCCGGGTACACCCCGGTAGCGGCGTGGCACCCCAGGCAGCTGCTTCTCATGTAGTCGAGGAGGGAGGCGACGACGGTGACTTGGACGCTGGAGGTCGCCAGGACCAAGCCGTTGACCGACTCGGAGAGGGTGAACTGATAGCTGCCGGTGCTGGTCGGCAGGAAGGACGGGGTGAGCGCGCTGCTGCTGGAAAGCGTCACGGGCGGCCCGCTTTGCTGGCTCCAGGACGCGGTGCCGCCGCCGGTCGCGGCGCCGAGCAGGGTGACCGGATTGTTCAGCTGGATGTACTGGTTCGCCCCCGCGTCCGCGGTGAGCGTGACGAAGGTTGCGGCGACGCTGACCGGCGCGGTGACGTTGCTGAGGCCGATGGTGACCTGAGTCTTGGACGGCAAGGTTGCGGGGTACGGCGCGCCGTTCACGGTGATCGCGGTGACCGCGGTATTGGTGAAGCTGGGGGCTGCGCTCAGGTTCAAACTGCCGCCATAGTTGATCTGGTAGCTCGCCGGGGAGATGGTGCCCGAACCGGTGACGAAGCTGCTGACCTGGAGCCGCTTGGCGGTGAAGCCTGCCACCAGGGACTGGGTCGATCCGGTGGCCTTCACGAAACTGGTGAGATAGTTGGCCGTGTAGTTGCCGAGCGCCAGGAGTTGCCCGTTCTTCGAGAGCGAGGAAATGTTGTACCCGGTGTTGGCGGCGACCGTCACCGGAACCGGGGCACTGGTGGTGAAGTTGGTGAACGCGAGGCTGCCGGAGCCGCTTTGGGGCGCATTGTCACGCACCCTGAGCGTCCCGCCCGCGGAGCTCAATTTGGTTTGTATCTGATAGACCGTGGTGGCCCAGGACCAGACCGCGGTCAACACGACAGACAGGCAGAGCAGCCCGAGCAGAGACCTCTTGACCATAACTATCCTCCCCGGTGCGCGAGGCACAGAAATTGTTGCAGTACTCAGTAAAAAATCATGGTTTCAGGTCGGGTACTGAGCGGACACCGGGCTGCGCCACGGTTTGTTGCCCGTGCCAGGCTGCAGGTAGTGGACGCCACGAAGCAGTGCCAACCTAACACCAGATTAATGTGTTTTGTCAAGGTATTCCTTCCTTTTGTGCGCCTTTCCCTCAGCACGCTCCGCTTCCACCTTTAGGCGCGGACCTTTATGGCTCAGTGCACTCAGGGTTTGACCTCTCGAGACTATGAGTATGTATTTTCACTAATTAATAGCTGTGCGGCGACGGCCGGCGCGGAACCGGCTGGGGTCTGGAGGGATCCAGGTCAGAACTCCCGTGTGTCTGGCGTTGGAACCCTGTTCATTAATTGAACGCCAGGACTGCCAGATGGCGGATGTCCGGGAACAATTGGAAAAATGGCACCAAGGTTCGGCAAGAAAAGCTTCGAACGGACTTTTGGGGATCAGGAAATTGGAGGAGCGGGAGCGATTCCGGATGGTCACGATGCGCAACGCGAACAGTGGAAGTGTCAGGTGCCTTGGCGGAGTCGGGTGCCTTGGGATTCTGGCGCTTGCATTGGCAGTGTCGGGTTGTACGCAAATCCAGAAATATCCCGAGAATTGGGCCCTGCCCGACACGACCCTGACGGGTGGTTGCAGCGCCTTCACCGGCAGCTATTCTGAAACTGATTCCGGAGGGTCCCAAATCGGGTTGGTCCATATATTGTCTGGCTACCAACGGGAGCCTCAGGAGACTGCGGACCGCGTTGTACTGATGGAACCCGCGCGAGGCCGGCTGCAACTGGTGGCGTATCGCCAAAAAAAGGTCGTGGCAGAGTTCCAGTACTCAGAAAGCGACCGTACGCTCGTTTGTGGAGCGTCAGAAGTTGTTCTGGTCATTCACCAAGGCTTGTTGGCCGATCAAGGGGTCCTGGGGTACTCAAAGGTGTTCGTCAGCCTGTACAAAGACACCAACGGCAATCTCGTCGTGAAGCGATACGAATCGTCTGCGGGGGCTTACGGCATTATCCCCATAGCGGGAAAGTCGACCGGGTGGTATCTGTTCCGCCCGCTCTATGGGGTGACGGACTGATCGTGACAGCGTGCCTGTGAGAAGGCGAACGTGACGTGGGCGCAACAAGCCGGTGCTGCTGCAAGCTTGCCCGCCGCGTTCAAACCTTGAACCTGCTGACCAGGTCCCGCAACTCGACGGAAATCGCCGAGAGCCCGGAAGCGGCCTGGCTGATCTCGAGCGAGCTCTGCGCCTCCATCTGCACGACGGCGGAGATCTGCTGGATGTTGTCGGTGATCTCGCGCGTGGTCGCCGTCTGCTCCTCCGCGGCCGCGGCGATCTGGTTGATCTGCAGGGTCACCTCGCCGATCTTGAGCTGGATCTGCTCCAGGGCATGGCTCGATTTGGCCGCCTCGGCCGTCCCTTCCTGCACCTCCTGCACCCCTTCCTCCATCGCCTGGACCGCCTGGCGGGTCTCCGACTGGATGCTCCTGATCATCTGGCCGATCTCCTTGGTCGCCTTGGTGGTCCGGTCGGCGAGCGCGCGCACCTCGTCGGCCACCACCGCGAAGCCGCGCCCCTGCTCGCCGGCGCGGGCGGCCTCGATGGCGGCGTTCAGGGCCAGCAGGTTGGTCTGATCGGCGATGTCCTCGATGGTGGCGACGATGGAGCCGATTTGGTCGCTCCTCACCCCGAGCTGCTCCACGACCGACGCGGAGCGCCGCACCTTCTCCGCGATCCGGCCCATGCCGTCCATGGTGTTGCGGACGATGTCGGCACCGTCCTGCGCGGTCCTGCTCGCCTGGCCGGAACTTTCCACCGCGAGGTGGCAGTTGTTGGCGATGTCGAGACTGGTCGAGGCCATCTCCTCGCTGGAGGTGGCAACCGTCTCCGCCTGGCTCACGATCTGGTGGGTGGAACTCGCCATCTGCTCGGCGTTGCCGTTCAACTCGCCGGCGGCCACGGACATCGCCCGGGAGCTCCGGTTCACCTGGTGCATCACCTGTCGCAGCTGCTCCACCATCTGGCGCATGGCCCCGTAGATGCCGCCGGCCCCCTGCTCCAGCTGGCTGGTCAGGTCCCCGTCCGCGACGCGCCCGGCGATCTCGGCCAGCCGGGCCGGTTCGGTGCCGATCTGGCGCAGCAGCCTGCGGGTCACCATGAGCGACATGACGCAGATCAGGCAAATGGCCACCACCATCACGGCGATGATCAGGTAGACCCCCTGCTTCAGGCGCTCCTGCTGCACCGCGGCGGACTTCTCGACCAGCTTGTTCAGGTCGTCCACGTAATTTCCCGTGCCGACCACCCATCCGTAGGGCTTGAAGAGCAGCGAGTAGCCGCGCTTGGGGAGCGGGGTGCCGCCCCCCGCCTTGGGAAACCAGTAATCGGTGAACCCGCCGCCGGAGCTGCCGGCCTTGATGATCTCCTGGATGAAAAACTTCCCCTTGCCGTCCTGCAGGTTGATGCGGCTGGTCCCTTCGGCGGGCTTGCCGAGCAGGACGACGTTCACCCCCTCGGCCGTGTCGGCCCAGAAATACCCCGTCTCGCCGTAACGCATGCCGCGCAGCAGGTCGGCCCCGACCTTTCTGGCCTGGTCTGGGCTGAGCTCACCGCGCTGCTCCTTCTCATACACCTTCTGGAGCATGCTGACCGCCGATTCGACCTGGCTTTTGGCCAGCCTGTCGAAGTCCGCGAAGAGCGTGTGCCGGTAGGATGCCAGGAAGCTGTCGTAGGAGTCTGCGTACTGCTTCAGGGAGATGGCGCTGGTCACCAGGGCGAGGCCGATGCTGCTTAAGAGCAGCAGGCAGAGGATTTTGCCGCCGAAGCTCATTTTACTCATGATGGACGAATTCTCCTTGGGGGGGTGCCAGCCGGATTGGCTGCCAGGGAATTCTTATCGGACGGACTGGCTTTTTACTTAAGGAGTTCGGGACCAAAAACGGGGAGATTGGGAAAATGTCCGGAGCCGTTAGTGCCAGCCAATGGCATCCTGGCCCAACCTGCCGGCCTGTGGCAGTGCGGAAACGGGTGCCCGGCGTTCAATGACAGTCAAACCGCGGCCAAACCAGCAGAAAATGCACGATTGCGTCACAATCGCTATTGAAATCCATTCATAAAGCCCGTATTATCGCTGCATCCCAAAAACAAAACTTTGATAATTAATCCTGATAGTCAGTGAGAGCCGAAGACAGCTTGGATCAATGCGCCGGCCCTGCACCGCATACGCTCGCTTTTAGGGATATCTTCGATCATTGCCATATTGGAGACCGCCGTTATACTACTACTGCCTCTGCGACTGACACGCCACTCGCCAAGCGTGGGGTTTCGCGGGCGCCGTCGTACAGAGTCACCTGAATTCTCCCTTGCACTTTGCCCCTTGCCCCGGGTCGGCCAGGCGGGCATTGGTGCACCGAAACCACCTCATATAAAAGGAAAAATCCCATGGCTCTACGTCACAAAGTCGGTTTCGCCTGGAATCTGATCAGCCTCATCGGGATGGTGCTGGCGGTCACCGCTGCCGGCCTGATCATCGTGTTCTCCGCGTTCGAGGCGATCAGCGAGACCGAGCACGCCTACCTGGGGCTCATGACCTATTTCCTGTTCCCGGGCATGCTGATCGTTGGTCTGCTGCTGGTCCCGGTCGGGGCGTGGCTGGTGCGCAGCCGTCGGCGCAATGCGGCGATCGAGGGGATGGTGTCGCTTGAGGAGGAGATCCCCCCCTTCCCGGTGCTCAACCTGAACGACCCGAACAAGCGCCACCTGCTGATCTTCTTCGTCCTGGCGTCGGTCGTCTTCGTGATCATCATGGCGGTCGCCTCCATCCAGGGGTTCGAGTTCACCGAGTCCACGACCTTCTGCGGCGAACTCTGCCACCCGGTCATGACCCCCGAGTTCACCGCCTGGAAGAACTCGCCCCACGCCAAGGTGAAGTGCGTCGAGTGCCACGTCGGCCCCGGCTCGGCCTGGTACGTCAAGGCCAAGATCTCCGGCATGAAGCAGCTCTACGCCATCGTGTTCCACACCTACCCGGAGACCATCGAGACGCCGATCGAGAACCTGCGCCCGGCCCGGGAGACCTGCGAGCAGTGCCACTGGCCGGACAAGTTCTCCGTCGCGCGCCAGAAGATTTTCTACCACTACGCCCCCAACGAGGACAACACCCAGCGCAAGATCGACATGCTGATCCACATCGGCGGCTCGCCCATGGCGGCCACGGCCAACGGCATCCACTGGCACATCAGCTCCGAGGTCAGCTTCATCGCCCGGGACCAGAAGCGCAACGACATCCCCTACATCGCCGTCAAGGACAAGAACGGGAAGATCACCGAGTTCATGGATACCGAGAAGCCGCTCACCAAGGATGAGGTCGCCAAGGGAAGAAAGCGGCTGATGGACTGCACCGACTGCCACAACCGGCCGGCGCATATCTACCGCTCGCCGGGCGAGTCCATCGACCTCAATTTCGTCTCGAACCGCATCGACCGGAAACTCCCCTTCCTCAAGAAGGTCGCGGTGGAGATGCTGAACCGTCCCTACAAGACCAAGGAGGAGGGGCTGGAAACCATCGCGAAGGATCTGCCGGCCTACTACGCCAAGAATTACCCGCAGCTCGCCCAGGAGAAGCAGGTCTCCATCACGACGGCCACCGGGGTGGTAAAGGACATCTACCAGCAGAACTTCTTCCCCGCGATGAAGGTGAAGTGGAGCACCTATCCGAACAACATCGGCCACTTCTACACGCCGGGCTGCTTCCGCTGCCACGACGACAAGCACAAGTCGGCCGAGGGGAGGTTCATCTCCAAGAGCTGCGACATCTGCCACGCGGTGCTGGGGCAGGTTCAGGAGAACATCCCGCCCGGAGCCCTGGTGAACCAGTTCGTGCATCCGGTGGACATCGGCAACGAGCTCTACAAGACCAACTGCAGCGAATGCCATGTGGCAAGCGGCGGCCGCGACGTCACGGTGGAGGAGGCGCAGCTGACCAAGCCGACCCGTGCCGCCGGCCCGGCACCCGTCGTCAACCTGCACCGGGACCAGGAAGCCGCCAAGGCGATGGTGAAGAAGGCTGCGGCCTTCATGAAGGCAAACGGCGAGGCCAAGACCCTGGAAGAGATCAACGACCTCAAGGGACAGTTCGTGAAAGGCGAGCTCTACCTTTTCGCCATCGATCTGCAGGGGCACATGATCGCCCACGGCGCCAACCCGAAGCTGGTCGGCAAGAGCATGATCGATTTCAAGGACGCCGACGGCAAGTATTTCATCCAGGAATTCATCAGGGTGGCGAGGAAAGGGGATGGCTGGGTCGACTACAAATGGGTGAACCCGGTCACCAGGAAGACCGAGCCCAAATCCACCTACGTGGAGGAGATCGGGAACGTCATCATCGCCTGCGGCATCTACCACTGACCGACCGAAAGACCGGGGACCACGGCCGGCCGCCGCAGGAATGCGGCCCCGTCGGCCGTGGCGCCCCGGCTGGCAGCCCGCAGCAGAGGGGGCGACGACCAAGCCGTGGCGCCCCGGAGAGCTGCGGCTCGAACGCCCCGGGCAACGAGCGGTCAGGCGGGGCGGCAGACGGCGGCAGTACGACAGAGGCGGAGCTACGGTTGCAGGGCAGCAGTTGCAGAGCGGCAGTTGCAGAGCGGCACGCCCGAGATACTACTGTCGGCAGGTGAACTTTTTTAATGGCAGCCATGATTGAATTTAAGGGGGACGGTAACTAATGATCAATAAAATTGTGATTCGCTATGCCGATGGCAATGTCAAGAAGGGCACTACGTCGGATTTTTTCCCCAATAAGACGATCTTTCATTTGACGGAAAAGAACGGTGGCGGCAGCGAAGAGATCAATATCAACGATCTGAAGGCGGTGTTTTTCGTCAAGAACTTCGAGGGTGATCGCGATTACCAGGAGAAGGATCAGGTCGTGCGGGTGGGCCTGGGCAAGGAGATAAGGGTCGACTTCCATGATGGCGAAAGCATAACGGGGTACACTCAAGGGTTCTCGCCGGCCCGGCCGGGCTTCATCGTCTTTCCCGCCGACCCCGACAGCAACAACGAGCGGGTCTTCGTCATCACCGCGGCAACCAGCAAGGTAAAGTTTTCCTAGCTCCGCCTCTCCGGCGGCGGGGGCCGGCCGCCGGCCGGGCGCACGACGCTCCCGGCGGCGAGCACCTTGGTCACGGGAGCCGGTCCACAGCCGCCGGCTCCCCTGTACTGCCTCCCTACCACAGCACGGGAAGCGGTCTACCCAACTCCAGGAGGGTCTTCAGGCTCGAAAGCACCATGGGCCACCCGTCGCTGATCCCCTCGAGCATCTCGGAGCCGGGGTCCAGGCGTTCGTGGGTCACGGCCAGACGCACCACCTCCCGGTACGGCTCGACCTCCAAGGTCACCTTCGAGTGCCGCTCCGCGCGTGCCTCATCGCCGGGAAAAGCCCAGCTCAGCACCAGGCGCCGGGGCGGAGCAATTTCCAGCACCTTTCCCACCAAGTCGACGGTCCCCTGCTGATCGCTGCGCCGATGCTCCCACCGGGAGCCGGGATTCCAGTCGGAAACGTTTACGTGCTGCCAGTACTTGGCTGTGGTAGCAGGGTCGAGCAGCGCCCTCCAGACCTGATCCTGCGCTGCAGCGATGTACGTTACATATCGGAAGGTAATTTCAGCCATGTCGGCAACCTCCAGGTGGCTTTCGGTAACGGCGATTACGCCGGAATTTTCCCCTGACTTCCTTTCTAATATGGAACCGATCGTCGGTATGTCAAGCCTGCCCGGGGCGGAGGCTGTCCCGGCCCCGCAGCCGCTGCATGCAGGGTCGAATCGGGCTTTCAGCCGGTTGATCCGACCCTGCTGCTTCCCCGGCATCACTTCGGCTTTTCCATGATGTCGGGAGGGCTGTCCTCCGGCACGGACGGCAAGGCCTTGCCGCAGCGGTCGCAGCAATCCTGGCAGCCGTCCTTCTTGTCGGCGCCCGCCTCCTGCTTCGGCAGCACCGGCCGCTGGGCGGCCTTGCACTTCTGGCAGCAATCGCAATCGTCCTCTTTGGATCCGTCCTGCAGTTCGATCCGGTCCGGCGGCAGCTTGCCGGGTTCGTCCGGGTTGACCGCCTGCGCCCTGCCTGCCGGGATTGCCAGCAGCAGCGTGAGCCCGATGATAATCGCATATTTCCTCATCGTCGATCCTCCTCTGGAGTTTGCGGGCGAGACCCGCGATGGCGACGCTATCCTTGCCGACCGCGGCCGATACAGGGACGACCTGGGAGCGTACAGTGTATGAAATCCCGGTGCCTCCTTGCGGGGGAGGGGGGCGCGCCGCGACGAAGCCCCAGCTCCGCGACATTAAAAATTAGCACGGGCAAACCTATTGTCAAACGCCGGGGGGCGGCAGAATAGAAGCGGCGCCGACCGGGTTGGCTGGCAGGGAAGTGACCGGCGCCGGTCGTCGGCTTTTAACCTTGACAGCAGCCAAGGCCAAATACTACAAATGAACTAGGCATCAGATATTTGCAGTTGCCATATAAGTCACGAAGCACACGGAACTTTCGATAGGTGCACCGTGAGACGTGGATAAGAGAGGTGCCACATGCGCCGGACCGCATCACATAGGAAACCGCCCGCGCCGATTGACAAACAGGCCGGGCGGTTTTCTGCTTTTGGAGTGAGGCGGCTCCCCGCAGGAGAAATTCAAAGGTACGGTCCGAGGAGGATGCCATGAAACGCATACTTATGATGGTTTGTCTGCTCATCCCATGCACAGCGTTTGCCAGCGGTGGCGGTGGCGGTGGGTTCTCTCAGAGAGAAAGCACGCCGAGCCTGCAGGACATCAAAAAAACGATCGACAAATCTGACTATGCCGATGCCATCAAGATGCTGAAAAACTACCTCAGGAGCGATCCGGGCAGCGCCGACGCCTACAACTATCTGGGTTTTTCCTACCGGAAAAGCGGCCGTCTGCCGGAAGCCTTCCAGGCCTACGAGAAGGCGCTGAGGCTCGACCCGAAACACTTGGGCGCCCACGAGTACCTGGGCGAGGCCTACCTGATGAACAGGGAGCCGGACAAAGCCAGGACCGAATTGGCGAAACTGAAAGGGATCTGCGGCAATTGCGAGGAGTACCGGGATCTTGACAAGGCCATAAAATCCGGGCATCAGTAGCGCTTGGGGAGGCGGAGTAGGTCGGACGCTCTCTCCTTGCCACCTTTTGCCAAGTAGGGACAGGGTAACGACATCAATCAAAGGAGCTCATGCTTGTCTGATCAAGCGCCGGCGGCGCCTGCCTGGCTCACTGAATGGATGAAGACGCACGGGATTGCCCTGTGGGGGGCGGCGGACCTCCGGGAGTTCACCACGCCGCTCGACGCGGCGGGAAGGGGGTTCCCCCGCGCTCTGGCCTGGGCGCAGCCGATGAATCCCCGGATTATGGCCGGCATTCAACAGGGGCCCGACCAGGCCTACGCGGACGAGTATGCCAGGGTGAACCGCCTCATCAACGGGCTCTCCGAAGCACTGGCAGCCGAGCTCAGGGCCCGGGGATGCCGCTCCCTGGTCCTGCCGGCCTCGCTTCGCAGCGACGCGCTCCAGCTGAAAGGGGACTTCCCGCACAAAACGGCCGCGACACGGGCCGGGCTGGGGTGGATAGGGCGTCACTGCCAGCTCGTCACGCGCCCGTTCGGTCCATGGGTCCGGCTGGCAACGGTCTTCACCGACCTGGCGCTCCCCTGCGGAGCGCCGGCGCAGAAAAACCTCTGCGGCACCTGCACCCGCTGCGTGCAGGCCTGCCCCGCCCGGGCGCTCACCGGGAGCGCCTGGTACCCGGGACTGGCGCGCGAAGAGCTGCTGGACGTCCATGCCTGCGACGCCTGGAAGAAGGAGCACTACTTCCGGTATCACCAGGGGCACGCCTGCGGCATCTGCGCCGCGGTCTGCCCCCACGGCTTGAAACTGCAGGAGCGGACCGCGACTACCCGGTAGAGCTCCATCACCCCCAGCACCCCGGCCCAGCTGGCGCGCCCTCCAGGCGTCCCCCCTGGCAATCCTCACTTCTTCCACAATTCTTCCCCATTTGACTGCTACCTTGCAGCAACGGCAAGGAGCAGGTATAAATTGACAGCCAGAGCCTGTTTCTGCTAATTTAAACCGGTTAACGAACCGGGCTGACCACCGTACCGGTTGCCGCGTTCAATTCCATCCTTCGGCAGCTCCGGGCGCCTCGGCGCGCCGGCTGCCGCCAGAAATTCACCAAAGCGAGTCCCCATGACGATGCCAACGACCGGAAACGACGAAAACAACGACACTGTGCAGGCAGCTGCTGTCCCACGCAAGCGGCGCTGGTGGCTGCTGGCCCTCGCCGTGGGGCTCTTCGCCCTCGGCTGGTACGTGGTCTCCGGGCGGGCGGGGGCGCCCGACGCCAAGAAGGCGGCGAAACCCGCCGCTCCTCCCACGCCCGTGCTGGCGCTGCCGGCGCGCAAGGGGGATGTCGGGGTCTACCTGAACGGACTGGGCTCGGTCACGCCGCTCAACACGGTCACCGTCAAGTCCCGGGTCGACGGCCAGCTCATGGAGGTCCGTTTCCGCGAGGGGCAGGTCGTGCAGAAGGGGGACCTCCTCGCTCTCATCGACCCGCGCCCGTTTCAGGTGCTGCTGACCCAGGCGGAGGGGCAGATGGCCCACGACGTCGCGCTGTTGAAGAACTCGCAGCTGGACCTGCAGCGCTACCGGCAGCTCTGGGCGCAGGACTCCATCCCGAAGCAGCAGCTGGACACCCAGGAGTCCCTGGTACGCCAGTACGAGGCCGCGCTCAAGGTCGACCAGGGGCAGATCGACAACGCCCGCCTGCAGATCACCTACAGCCGGATCACCGCGCCGGTGGGGGGGCGGGTCGGCCTGCGCCAGGTGGACGCCGGGAACATCATCCATGGGACCGATGCCAACGGGCTGGTGCTGATCACCCAGCTGCAGCCGGCCGCGGTGCTCTTCCCGATCCCGGAGGACAGCCTGCCGCCGGTGCTCGCCAAGCTTAAGGGCGGCGCCAAGCTCCCCGTCGAGGCGTACGACCGGGAGCAAAAACTGAAGCTGGCCACCGGAACCCTGCTCACCGTCGACAACCTGATCGACCCCAGCACCGGGACGGTCAAGCTGAAGGCGCTCTTTCCCAACCAGAACAACGAGCTGTTCCCGAACCAGTTCGTGAACGCGCGGCTGTTGCTGGAGACCAAGCGCCAGGCGGTCCTGGTCGCCTCCTCGGCCATCCAGCGCGGCCCGCAGGGGACCTTCGTCTACCTGGTGAAGCCCGACCGCACGGTCACCGTCCGCCCGGTGACGGTCGGGGTGGTGCAGGGGGACGACACCTCCATAGCCTCCGGGCTCGCCGAAGGGGAGGTCGTGGTGGTGGACGGCTCGGAGCGGCTTCGGGAAGGGAGCAAGGTGGACCTGAAGGACCCCAACAAGGGGCCGGGCAGCGGCAGGGGCGGCAAAGGCGGCCAGGGGGCCGGCCAGGGTGCCGGCCAGGGTGCCGGAAGCGGCCAGGGTGCCGGAAGCGGCCAGGGTAACCCGGCCTCCGGCCAGGGCGGCGCGCGCCGGCATCCGGGCGCCCCGTCGGCCGGGCAGGGCAAATGAACATCTCGCGTCCCTTCATCATCCGGCCGGTCGCGACCACGCTCCTGATGGTCGCCATCCTGCTGGCGGGCGCCGTGGCGTACCGGCTCTTGCCGGTGGCGGCCCTGCCCCAGGTCGACTACCCCATCATCCAGGTGCGCACCTTCTATCCCGGCGCCTCCCCGGACGTCATGGCGACCGCCGTGACGGCTCCCCTGGAGCGCCAGTTCGGCCAGATGCCGGGGCTCACCCAGATGACCTCGGCAAGCTCCGGCGGCAGCTCCGTCATCACCATGCAGTTCAGCCTCGACCTCTCGCTGGACGTGGCCGAGCAGGAGGTGCAGGCGGCGATCAACGCGGGCTTCACCTTCCTCCCCAAGGATCTCCCCAACCCGCCGATCTACAGCAAGGTGAACCCGGCCGACACGCCGATCCTGACCCTGGCGCTCTCCTCCGACTCGCTGCCGCTGCCCCAGGTGGAGGACATGGCGGACACCCGCCTGGCCCAGAAGATCTCCCAGCTCCCCGGGGTGGGTCTGGTCTCGATCAGCGGCGGCCAGCGCCCGGCGGTCCGCATCCATGCCAATCCTACGGCGCTCGCCTCCTACGGTCTCACCCTGGAGGACCTGAGGAGCGCGGTCGCCGCCGCCAACGTGAACCAGGCCAAGGGGGGCTTCGACGGCCCGCGCCAGGCCTACATCATCGGCGCCAACGACCAGCTCTACTCCAGCAAGGATTTCCGCCCCCTGATCATCGCCTACCGTAACGGCGCGCCGGTGAAGCTCACCGACGTGGCACAGGTGATCGACGACGCGGAGAACGTGAACCAGGCGGCCTGGAAGAACGATACTCCCGCGGTCGTGCTCAACATCCAGCGCCAGCCCGGCGCCAACGTCATAGAGGTAGTGGACCGGATCAAGGCGCTCATGCCGCAGCTGAAGAGCTCGCTCCCCGCCGGCATCAAGGTGGAGGTGCTGACCGACCGGACCACGACCATCCGCGAGTCGGTGAAGGACGTCCAGTTCGAGATGATGCTCGCCGTGGCTCTCGTCGTGGCGGTGATCTTCCTCTTCCTGAGGAACCTCGCCGCGACCGCCATCCCGAGCGTCGCCGTGCCGCTCTCCCTGGTCGGCTCCTTCGGGGCCATGTACCTCCTCGGCTTCTCGCTCAACAACCTGTCGCTCATGGCGCTCACCATCTCCACCGGGTTCGTGGTGGACGACGCCATCGTCATGATCGAGAACATCTCGCGCTACGTAGAGGAGGGGGAGACCCCGCTGCAGGCGGCCCTCAAGGGGGCCGAGCAGATCGGCTTCACCATCCTCTCCCTGACCGTCTCGCTGATCGCCGTCCTGATACCGCTCCTTTTCATGGGGGACGTGGTGGGGCGGCTGTTCCGCGAGTTCGCCATCACGCTGGGGGTCACCATCCTGATCTCGGCGGTGGTCTCGCTCACCCTCACCCCGATGATGTGCGCGCGCCTCCTGAAGCACGTCCCGGAGGAGAAGCAGGGGCGCTTCTACCACGCCTCCGGCGCCCTGTTCGACAAGGTCATCGCGCGCTACGGCAGCTCCCTCACCTTCGTGCTGCGGCACCAGGGGACCACGCTCCTGGTCGCCGTCGCCACCCTGGTGGTGACGGTGCTCCTCTACATCGCGGTCCCCAAGGGATTCTTCCCGGTGCAGGACACCGGCGCCATCCAGGGGATCTCCGAGGCGGCCCAGTCGGTCTCCTTCCCCGCCATGGCGCAGCGCCAGCAGGCGCTGGCCCGGGTGATCCTGCAGGACCCTGCGGTGGAGAGCCTCTCCTCCTTCATCGGGGTGGACGGCACCAACACGACGCTCAACTCAGGCCGCATCCTGATCAACCTGAAGCCGCTGTCCGACCGCGACCTCTCCGCGACGGAGGTGATCCGCCGGCTGCAGCCGGAGCTCGCCAAGGTCGCCGGGATCCAGCTCTTCATGCAGCCGGTGCAGGACCTGACCGTCGACGCCAAGGTGAGCCGGACCCAGTTCCAGTACACCCTGGAGGACCCCAACACGGACGAGCTGAAGCTCTGGGCGCCCAAGATCGTCCAGGCGCTCTCGGCGCGCCCGGAGCTCCGTGACGTGAGCTCCGACCAGCAGGACCTGGGGCTCATGATGGCGCTGGACATCGACCGCGCCACCGCGTCGCGGCTCGGCATCACCACCCAGCAGGTCGACGACACCTTGTACGACGCCTTCGGGCAGCGCCAGATCTCCACCATCTTCACCGAGCTGAACCAGTACCGGGTCATCCTGTCGGTCGCCGGCGATTTCAAGAAGGGGCCCGAGGGGTTGGGTTCCATCTACCTTCCCGGCACGGCCGGCGCCGGCGCCGTGGCGGGGCACGTGCCGCTCTCCGCCATCGCCCGGGCCTCGGAGGGGATCACCCCGCTGGTGATCAACCGGCAGGGGCAGTTCCCGGCGGTCACCACCTCCTTCAACCTGGCCCCGGGCGTATCGCTGGGCGGCGCGGTCGCGGGAATCGAGGAGGCGACGGCCAAGATGGGGCTGCCCGCCTCCATCCGGGGGAACTTCCAGGGGACCGCTCAGGCCTTCAAGGACTCGCTCACCAACGAGCCGCTGCTGATCCTCGCGGCACTCATCACGGTCTACATCGTGCTCGGCGTGCTGTACGAGAGCTTCATCCACCCGATCACCATCCTCTCCACCCTCCCCTCCGCAGGCGCCGGGGCCGTCTTCTCGCTGATGGTCTGCCGCACCGAGCTCTCCGTCATCGCCGTCATCGGCATCATCCTCCTGATCGGGATCGTCAAGAAGAACGGCATCATGATGGTCGACTTCGCCATGGAGGCGGAGAGGAAGCAGGGGAAGAGCCCGGAGGAGGCGATCTTTCAGGCCTGCCTGCTGCGGTTCCGGCCCATCATGATGACCACCTTCGCGGCGCTCCTGGGCGCCCTGCCGCTCGCCCTCGGGCACGGGGTGGGGAGCGAGCTCAGGCGCCCCCTGGGGATCGCGATCGTCGGGGGGCTCATCATCAGCCAGATCCTGACCCTGTACACGACGCCGGTCATCTACCTCGCCTTCGACCGCCTGGCGCGGCGCACGCGGAAGGGGAAGGGGGGCAGTAGCCCCGTCGATCGGTCCTATCCGACCGATCGAGGGTAAACCAGAGACCCCATGAGCATCTCCTCCACCTTCATAAAGCGGCCGGTCGCCACCACGCTGCTCACCATCGGCCTGGTGCTCGCCGGGGTCATCGCCTTCCGGCTCTTGCCGGTCTCGCCGCTCCCCCAGGTGGACTTCCCGACCATCTCGGTGAACGCGTCGCTCCCCGGCGCGGACCCGCAGACCATGTCCACCTCCGTGGCGGCACCGTTGGAGCGCCAGTTCGGCCGCATCGCCGGGGTCACGGAAATGACCTCCACCTCCAACCGCGGCTCCACCAGCATCACCCTGCAGTTCGACCTGAACCGGGACATCAACGGCGCGGCCCGCGACGTCCAGGGCGCCATCAACGCGGCCCGCGGCTTCCTGCCGGCAAACCTCACCTCCAACCCGAGCTACCGCAAGGTGAACCCCTCGGACGCCCCGATCATGATCATCGCGCTCACCTCGGACACGATGAGCAAGCCCCAGCTCTACGACGCCGCCTCCTCGATCCTGAACCAGAAACTCTCCCAGGTGAAGGGGGTGGGGCAGGTCATCGTCGGAGGCTCCTCGCTCCCCGCGGTGCGCGTGGAGCTGAACCCGCTCGCGCTCTCGCGCTACGGCGTGAGCCTGGAGACGGTGCGCAACGCGATCTCCAGCACCAACGTGAACCGCCCCAAGGGGAACCTGGTCATGGGGGACCGGAGCTGGGAGGTGAGGAGCAACGACCAGCTCAGAAAGGCCCAGGAATACCTGCCGCTCGTGGTGAGCTACCACTCCGGCGCCGCGATCCGGCTCCCCGACGTGGCGAGCGTGCAGGACTCGGTGGAGGACCTGCGCGCCACCGGGATGGTCAACTCCAAGCCGAGCGTCCTGGTCATCCTGTTCCGGCAGCCGGGCGCCAACATCATCGAGACGGTGGACAGCGTAAGGGCCCTGCTGCCGCAGCTGAAGGCGGCGCTCCCGGGCGCCATCGACCTCTCGGTGGTGCTGGACCGCACCCCTCCGATCCGCGGCTCGCTGCACGACGTGGAAATCTCCCTCATGGTCTCCGGCATGCTGGTCATCCTGGTGGTATTCTGGTTCCTGAGAAACGTGCGCGCCACGATCATCCCGGCCGTGGCCGTGACGGTCTCCATCATCGGCACCTTCGCCGTCATGTACCTTAGCGGCTATTCGCTGGACAACCTTTCCCTGATGGCGCTCACCATCGCCACCGGGTTCGTGGTGGACGACGCCATCGTCGTGCTGGAGAACATCACCCGCTACCGCGAGATGGGGATGTCGCCCCTGGAGGCGGCCTTCGCCGGGAGCAAGGAGATCGCCTTCACGGTCGTCTCCATGAGCGTGTCGCTCGTCGCGGTCTTCATCCCGATCCTGCTCATGGAGGGGATGGTGGGGCGGCTCTTCCGCGAGTTCGCCGTCACCCTCTCCGCGGCCATCGCCGTCTCGCTGGTGGTCTCGCTCACCCTCACCCCGATGATGTGCGCCACCCTGCTGAAGCCCGAGGTCCCGAGGGAGCACGGCTTCCTGTTCCGGCTCTCCGAGCGCTCCTTCGACTGGCTGCACGCGCACTACGAGACCACGCTGCGCTGGGCGCTCAAGCACTCCCTGTTCACGCTGATGCTGATGATCCTGACCTTGGGGCTGAACATCTATCTCTTCAAGCACCTGCCGATGGGCTTCTTCCCCGAACAGGACACCGGCCGGATCATCGGCAACATCCAGGCGGCCCAGGACACCTCGTACCAGTCGATGCGGGACAAGCTCGCCAAGCTGGTCGCCATCATCCAGAAGGACCCCGACGTCGAATACGTGATCGGCTTCACCGGTGGCGGCGGCCCCACCAACACGGCCCGGATGTTCATGTCCCTGAAGCCCTTCGCGACCCGCAAGGCGAGCGCCAACGACATCATCAAGCGCCTGCGGGGGAAGATCTCTTCCGTGCCGGGGGCTCCCACCTTCCTGCAGCCGGTGCAGGACCTGCGGGTCGGCGGCAGGATCGGCAACGCCCTGTACCAGTACACCCTGCAGGGGGATAACCTTGCCGCGCTCAACTCCGCGTCGCAGAAGCTGCTGCAGAAGCTGCGCAGCACCCCGCAGATCGTCGATCTCAACTCCGATCTGCAGGACAAGGGTCGCGAGGCGACGCTGGTGATCGATCGCCCGACCGCGTCCCGGCTCGGCATCACGACCAGCGTGCTCGACAACACGCTGTACGACGCCTTCGGCCAGCGCCAGGTGGCGATCAGCTACACGCTTTTGAACCAGTACCACGTCGTCATGGAAGTCGACCCGGCCTTCTGGCAGAACCCCGAGACCCTGAAAAACATCTATCTCCCCGGAACCGGAGGAGCCATGGTGCCGCTCTCCGCCTTCACCCATTTCGAGCCCACGGCCTCGGCGCTGGCGGTGAACCACCAGGGGCAGTTCCCCTCCATCACGCTCTCCTTCAATCTGGCGCCCGGGGTGGCTCTGGGTGACGGGGTGAAGGCGATCGAGGCTGCCACCAGGGAGATCGGCATGCCGGCGGGAATCCGGGGGAGCTTCGCCGGAACCGCCCAGGCCTTCAAGGCCTCGCTGGCCAACGAGTGGATACTGATCCTCTCCGCGCTGATGACGGTCTACATCGTGCTCGGCATGCTCTACGAGAGCTACATGCACCCCTGGACCATCCTCTCGACGCTCCCCTCGGCGGGGGTCGGCGCGGCGCTCGCGCTGATGATCTTCAGGACGGATCTGAGCCTGATCGCCATCATCGGCGTGATCCTCCTGATCGGCATCGTCAAGAAGAACGGCATCATGATGGTCGATTTCGCCCTGGCGACGCAGCGCAAGGAGGGGAAGGAGGCCAAGGAAGCGATCTTCGAGTCCTGCCTGCTCCGTTTCAGGCCGATCATGATGACCACCATGGCGGCGCTCTTCGGCGCGCTGCCGCTGGCTCTGGGGACCGGCATCGGGAGCGAGCTGCGCCGTCCCTTGGGGATCTCCATCGTGGGCGGGCTCATCTTCAGCCAGATGCTCACCCTCTACACGACGCCGGTGGTCTATCTCTACATGGACCGGCTGAGGCTCTGGCTCGACCGCCAGCGCGGCCGCAGCGAGCAGCGCAGGATTTACGAGGCGAGCCGGAGCCAGCTGAAGTCCGGGGAATGAGAGAGGCGGTGGAGTCGTCGAGTCGTTGAGTCGTTGAGTCGTTGAGTCGTTGAGCCGTCGAGCCGTTGAGTCGTCGAGTCGTCGAGTCGTCGAGTCGTTGAGTCGTTGAGTCTTTGAGTCTTTGAGTCGTCGAGTCGTTGAGTCGTTGAGTCGTCGAGTTGTCGAGTCGTCGAGTCGTTGAGCCGTTGAGCCGTTGAGTCGTCGAGTCGTCGAGCCGTCGAGGCCCTTGAAGTCTTTTGACTCCTCGATATTCTTTGCGTCCTTTCAAAAGGGAAAAAGCCATGCGCCTATCATCTGCCAGCTTTAAAATCATTCTTGCCTTGGTTGTACTCCCCGCACTGGCCGCCTGCACTGTGGGACCGAACTATGTCCGGCCTTCCGCGCCGGCACCGGTGCTTGACGCCTTCAGGGAAAGCGAGGGGTGGAAGATCGCCCGGCCTGCCGACGGCAAGCTCGGGCAGGCCTGGTGGCAGCTCTTCAACGACCCGCAGCTCAGCGCCCTCGAAGAACAGGTGGTGATCTCCAACCAGAACGTGCTCGCAGCGGAGGCGCAGGTGCGCCAGGCGAGGGCGCTGGTGCAGGAGGCCCGCGCCGGCTACTACCCGACCGTCACGGCGGGAGCCTCGGTTACCCGCTCGCAGCGGGGCGTCGCGGCGAGCAGCGTCGGGGGGGGCGCCACGGGGAGCAGCGTCCAGAACAGCACGGCTTACTCTCTCCCCTTCGACCTCTCCTGGGAGGCGGACGTCTGGGGCAGGATCCGGCGCACCGTGGAGGCGAGCCGCGACTCCGCACAGGCAAGCGAGGCGGACCTGGCCGCCGCCAGGCTGAGCGCCCAGGCGGACCTGGCGCAGGACTACTTCCTGCTCCGGGTTCAGGATGCCCAGAAGGATCTCCTGGATGCGACGGTCGCAGCTTTCCAAAAAGCGCTCGACCTGACCCGGAACCGCTACGCCGGCGGGGTGGCCGCCCAGGCGGACGTGCTTCAGGCGGAGACCCAGCTGAAGACAGCCAAGGCGCAGGCGATCGACCTGGCGGTGCAGCGGGCCCAACTGGAGCACGCCATCGCGCTGCTGATCGGCAAGCCCGCCTCTTCCTTCTCGCTTGCCGCGCGCCCCTTCACCGCGGTGTTCCCGTCCATCCCCGCCGGCCTCCCTTCGCAGCTTCTGGAGCGCCGGCCCGACATCGCGTCGGCGGAGCGGCGCATGGCGGCTGCCAACGCGCAGATCGGGGTCGCCCAGGCGGCCTATTATCCGAGCGTCAGCCTCTCCGCATCGGCGGGGTTGCAGGCGGCGAGCCTCGCCGACTGGTTCACCTGGCCCAGCCGTTTCTGGGCCATAGGCCCGGCAATCTCCCAGAGCCTCTTCGACGGGGGGCTGCGCCGGGCCCAGACCGAAGCCGCCCGGGCCGCCTATGACGCGACGGTCGCCGGCTACCGTCAGACCGTGCTGACCGGCTTCCAGGAGGTGGAGGACAACCTGGCGGCGCTGCGCATCCTGGAGGCGGAGGCGCAGGCTCAGGAGGATGCGGTGCAGGCCTCGCAGCGATCCCTGGCGGTGACCCTGAACCAGTACCAAGGCGGGATCGTCAGCTATATCAACGTCACCGTTGCCCAGAGCACCGAACTTGCCAACCGCAGGACAGCGGTAGGCATCCTCGGCCGCCGGCTCACCTCCAGCGTGCTGCTGATCAAGGCCCTGGGTGGCGGCTGGAATGCCGCTTCCCTGGCGGGGGATGCCGTGAATGTGAAGCAATAGCCTGCCCCGGCGGGTCCTTTGCCGCGCCAGTCGCAGGGGGCTTGGATACCTGGAGGCGGTTCCACACCTCGTTGCGGCCCCGGCAGGCAGGGATCTATTCGCTTGTCAAAACGGGCACTTTGTTATAGCCTCTAAACCCTCTTAACAGCCGAACCGGCATCTGGGACAGGTGATATGAAAAATAATGACTTCAAAATACTTTGCGCAATCGCGCTGGCTTTAATTGTTGGCGGCTGCGGCGTCGACTGGTTTCCCGCCTTCAACGGGTCGTCGATCAATCCCAACCCTTTCAGTTTCACCAGCAAGTTCGGAGTCCCTATCTTCTCGTCAATCTCCTCGAATGCCGTTGTCATCACGGGCTTCAAAAACAGCAGCACCGCCAGCCCCATCAGCATCAGCACCGGGAGCGCATATTCCATAAACGGGGGAACTGCCACCGCCACGGCAGGCACCATTAAAAACAACGACTCTGTCAAGGTGATCCAAACCTCGTCTAACCAGCCTGGCTCCTCAACGGTCTCCTCACTTACCATAGGGAACCTTACCGGAACGTTTACCACGGTGACACAAACAATCACGACTCCTTCCTTTCAACAGATTTTCCCGTCACCAGTGGCCGGGTTCATTGAGCTCTCGGCAATTATTTCTGGCACAGATACAGGCGGACATACCATAACCATGTCAGGCACAAATACCCAGCTAGGAATAAGTGACGCGAGCAATGTTTTGACGCTCAATTTTACTACCTCCACAGTGCCTTTGTCAGTGCCATTTTTGATAAATCAACATATTTTATTACTGGTTCCAACTCCGGCAGTCAGTCCAACCACAATATTGACTATTGACAGTACCAACTACGTTATTAGCAATACTACTCCATTTACTGTTACCAGTTCTCCTAAATGATTGACGTCGATATCAACTGGAAAAGATTTGGATGTCTCCAGTATTAAGCCAAGCAACAGCAATAACAGCGTATTGAGGGTTTAATAGGCTGGCCTAATAAACAGCTGGCTCGCTGATTTCGAAGGCAAACTAATAATTTTAAAGAGCTTGCTTTGTTCAAGGGAAGCTGCTAAGGTGATCCTAGTTCCGGGACGATCCCGGAAAAAACTAGCAAGAAAGACATCAGGAGAAGGTAAACAAATGGTAAACGGTACGGTAAAATGGTTTAACGACAGCAAGGGTTTCGGTTTTCTTGAGCAGGAAAGCGGCGAAGACGTTTTTTGCCATTTCTCCGCCATCAGCGGCGAAGGATTCAAATCCCTTGTTGAAGGCGATAGGGTTTCGTTTGACGTAGTCAAGGGGCCGAAAGGTCTTCAGGCTGCCAACGTGACCAGGATCTAGCAATAAAGGTTCTAGTCTGAATCGAAGAGGCCCCGGCGCAAACCGGGGTCTCTTTTTTTTTGCGCCCTGCCAAAACGGCCCCTGCCGCCCAGATCCCCAGATCCCCAGATCCCCAGATCCCCAGATCCCCAGATCCCCAGATCCCCAGATCCCCAGATCCCACGCCATCCGCCAAAGGTCGTTCCCTCATCCCATCCCGTTCCCCGTTCCCGGGTCTCCTTCGTGCTGTACATTTGCCGGCTTGCACTGGTATGATATTGATAGTTAATCTAAGTTAACTAGGTGCGCGGAGGTGGGGCATGAAGATACGCAGGGAGATAATCCGCTTTTGTTTGGTTGTGTCACTTTTCGCAGGCCTTGTCGGGGCTACCGCCGCGTATTGCGCCGATGAAAAAACTCCGGGTGATTTGACTAAGGAACTCAAGGAGATGCCGGTCCTGACTGGACACGAGTGGCAGACCCTGCAGCCGGATACCAAAATCGCCTTCATCTGGGGCATCGGGCATGTGGTGACCATCGAGGAAAACGTGATACAGCGGCATCCGGAACTGAGAAGACAGGGGTTTGTGGCGAAACTGGCCGAAGGGTTGCGGGGGGTACCGATGAGCACCATCATTCAGGACATCGATGGCTACTACCAGAAATATCCGGATGACCTCGATTTGCCGGTCATGAGGGTGATCTGGTCAGAGCTGGTAAGGCCTAAACTGAAGACGGGGATTGCCGATCGCCCACTGAAAGACCAGGGCGGGCAGTAGCCGTCACCCAAGCGGCCCCACCTCATAAGGAGAATACTCATGAGACTGATGAAATGCCTGATAGTTGTTCTGCTGGCAGCCCTTAGCTTCGGATGCGTCGGCATGTCGCGCCAGCAGCAAAGCACCCTGAGCGGAGGTGCCATAGGCGCCGGGGGCGGCGCCTTACTCGGAGGGCTCTCTGGCGGCAGTCCTGCGGTCGGCGCGGTCTTGGGAGGTGCCGCCGGTGCTTTGACCGGCTACATCCTGGGCGACCAGGGCGATGCGCGCCATCGGCACCGGAGAGACTACTAGCACAGGTGGCATAAAAAAACTGCTAGACGACTAACTGACGGGAGGCAAAAGGAAAACAGCATCCATCCCGGAAACGGCAGCCACCCCGCAATGAGAGGTGCCTAGGGAGTCGCTGCCTGATCAGTGTACGAGGAGGTAGCACCATGAAGATCAAGAAATATCTGTTTATTGCAACTGCAGCCCTGTTCCTGCTCGGCCTCACGGCAGCCGCTGCCTTGGCGAAAAATGAGGCCAAGGACATACGGGATTCGGCCAATGTCCTCAGTGAGATCATGAAGATTCCTGAAAAGGGCATTCCGCCGGCCCTGCTGAGGGACGCCCAGGCGCTGGTCATCGTCCCGGACGTGATCAAAGGGGCCTTCATCGTGGGGGGGCGCCATGGAACCGGCGTCCTTCTGGTCCGTGAGGAGACCGGGCGCTGGAGCGACCCCGTCTTCGTGAGCCTGACCGGCGGCAGTGTAGGCTGGCAGGTTGGCGGGACCTCGACTGACATCATCCTGGTATTCAAGAACAGGAAAGGGGTCGAAGGCCTGCTGAAAGGGAAGTTCACGCTCGGCGCCGATGCCGCGGTAGCGGCAGGTCCGGTCGGGCGCAACGCGGAGGCGGCGACGGACGTCACGCTCAAATCGGAAATACTTTCCTACTCGCGCAGCCGCGGCCTTTTCGCCGGGGTCTCACTGGAAGGGGCGGCGCTGCTGATCGACGAGGACGCCACCGCCGCGTATTACCACAAGAAGGAACTGCATGCCGCGGACATCCTGGCCGGCAAGGGCGGCGGCAAAAGGTCGCCGGAAACCAGGAGACTCAAAGGGCTCTTGGTGAAGTACTCGACCATGAAATAACCAGCCTTCGAGGTAAGGGACCCCGCACGGTGCCGCCGGGTCCCCTGCCTCGCCGTGCTACGCCCGGGGCGGTCACACCCGCCCCGATTGCCCCCTCCCATCGGCCTGCACGGGCAACGATTCCCGTAGGGCGCTGCAGGCGAAGCGGCACCGCTGCCTGCCGCGCGGGCGGACCGTGCGCAGGCACTTTTCCGGAAGACAAAGACTTGCCCACCAGTCGCGATCCTGCTACCATGTGGAGCGATCCGGGTGCCGACGACGCGAGCCGGGGAAGGCCGTGGCGCGAGGCGACCGGCCGTCCCCGATATTGACCCGGGACATGTCACTGGCCGGCACGGCGGCGCTTACTTTCTACCTGATGCCATCTTGAAGGATATCTGCATGGGAAAACCTGAAGCTGTGCGCACCGCGGGCCGGAACCTCCCTGTCGTGCTGTTACTGGCCGCCTCCCTTTGCCAATTCGGGCCCTCCCCGGCGCAGGCCGGAAACGCCTCCGCTGTCAGGGAATTGGCCAAGCCCGGTGGGGCACAGCGTGCCAATTTCATCCTGGCCGAGTTGGACTCGCTGTCCGGCAGCGCCGAGGAGATCTTCTCCCTGGCTCTCTCCGGCAAGATGGAGCGGTCCGGCAGGAAGCTGGAAGCGCTCAAGAAGAACGCGGCGGCCTTCGACTATATCCAGGACGAAGGGAGCAGCATCCTGCTGCCGCGCCTGGGGCGCACCATCGCCGACCTGGAAAGGGCCATCGGCGCCAAGGACCGCCTCGACACCATGCGCTACTCCAACCGGATCACGCTCATAGCGGCGACGGTGGCGGTCCCGTTCAAACCGAGCCTGCCGACCGAGGTGTCGCTTTTGGATTACAACGGCCGCGAACTCGAGATCTGGTCTGAAGCAAAGAAGACTGAAAAGCTCTCCGGCATCGTGATCCGGATGCACCTGGCCTGGCAGACCCTCATGCCCAAGCTCATCGAGCAGAACTGCCTCAAGGAGCTGCGGCGCTTTTCCGACCTCATGGGACGCCTCGAGCTGGCAAAGATACCGGAGGAGTACGCCCGGCTCTCCAGGCAGGTGCTGGTCGAGACCGATGCCATGAAGTCCATCTTCGTACGAAGCGGCAGATAGCCCCGCGACCCTCCCACCCGATCACTGCTTTTCCCCGCCCCGCGCGGACCAGTGCCGCAGCCTCGCGGCAGCTGCGGAGCGCTCCCCTGGCCCGGCAGACAGCCCCCTCCCGGAAGGCCCGCCGCATCGACACGCAGCAAAGTCGGGGACTTGCGAACCGCCCGCCTGCGCCACGCTCCGGAGAATCCCGAATTACGCTCAAGTTTCCCGCCGCAACGTCCGAGAAGATGGTATGGATTCTTCCCGCTACCTTCGAGGTTCCCCTATGTTTACGGCACACTTGGTGTCCGGGTCGGCGCCGCTCATCGGTGCCTGCGGGCGGCGAGCGCTGTACTGCGCGCTCCTGGTGCTGCTGGTGCTGGGTCCGGTCACGCTCAGCCGCGCGGAGAGCTCCGCGGAGCAGAAACCCGACCTGCTGGAGATGAGCGTCGAACAGCTGATGTCCGTCGAGGTCGCCACGGTGTACGGGGCCTCCAAATACGAGCAGAAGGTGACCGAGGCGCCCGCGTCGGTGAGCATCGTCACCGCGGACCAGATCAGCAAGTACGGCTACCGGACCCTGGCCGACGCGCTGCGCAGCGTGCGGGGCATCTACGTCACCTACGACCGCAACTACGACTTCATCGGCGTGCGCGGTTTCAACCGCCCGGGAGACTACAACAGCCGGGTCCTGCTCTTGGTGGACGGCCACCGGATCAACGACAACATCTTCGACACGGCCCCCATCGGCACGGAGTTCCCGGTGAGCGTGGACCTGATCGACAGGATCGAGGTGATCCGCGGGCCGAGCTCGTCGCTCTACGGCACCAACGCCTTTTTCGGGGTGGTGAACGTCGTCACCCGGCAGCCGGGCGACCTGCACGGCACGGAGCTCGCCGCCTCCGGGGGGAGCTTCGGAACCTTCGAGGGGAGGGTGAGCTACGGCAAGGAATACCCAAGCGGCCTCGGCGTGCTGCTCTCCGGCTCCGCCCTGCACTCCGACGGCCCGGGCAGCCTCTTCTACAAGGATTTCCAGGCCATCGACGGGGGCATTGCCCGGCACGCCGACGGGGACAGCAACTACCAGTTCTACGGCAAGCTTTCCCTGAACGACTTCACCCTGGTCGGCGCCTACGGATCCCGGACCAAGAAGGTGCCGACCGCCTCCTTTGGCACCATCTTCAACGACCCGCGCCTCCAGACCACCGATGCCCACGGGTTCCTCGATCTCAAATACCTCCACGACTTCGGGGACCAGACCCAGCTCACCGCCCGGGCCTTCTATGACAACTATTACTACCACGGCGACTACCCGGCCGACCGCAACCCCGACAACATCGACACCACGCTCCCCCCGGTGAGCGCGCCGCTCGCCGTCCTGAACAAGGACCTCGCCTGGGGGGACTGGTGGGGCGGCGAGCTCCAGCTCACCAAGACGCTCCCCGGGCGCAACAAGGTGAGCCTGGGAGCCGAGTTCAGGGACAACGCCCAGCAGCGCCAGGAAAATTACGACGCCGAGCCCTACCAGCTGCACCTGGACGACCGGCGCAGCTCCACCATCTGGGCGCTCTATCTCCAGGACGAGATCCAGCTCCTGGACCGCCTGATCCTTTCCGCGGGGGTGCGCTACGACCACTACGGCAGCTTCGGCGGCACGACCAATCCCCGGCTGGCGCTGATCTACCAGCCCGGGCCGGGGGCGGCCCTGAAGCTGCTCTACGGCAACGCCTTCCGGGCACCCAACGCCTACGAGCTGTATTACGACGACCGCGAGAACAACCTGGCCAACCCCGGGCTGAAGCCGGAAAGGATCCAGACCTACGAGGCCATCTACGAGCAGTACTTCCGCGAGCACTACCGCTCCTCGCTCTCCGGCTTCTACTACCGGGTCCACGACCTGATCACCTCGGAGCCGGCCGACCCCCTGAATCCCAAGGACTCCCCGACCCGCTACGTGAACGTCGACTCGATCGACGCGCGCGGCGTGGAGATGGAGCTGGAGGGGAAATGGCAGGGGGGGCTGGAGGGAAAGGTCAGCTACACCTACCAGAAGGCCGAGGATGCCAACACCGGGGCGCCCCTGACCAACTCCCCCGATCACCTGGCGAAGCTCAACCTGATCGTTCCGGTGTACCGCAGTGCGCTCTTTGCCGGCTTCGAGCAGCAGTTCCAGAGCTCCCGGCTCACCCTGGGCGGGGACCGGACCGGCGCCGGCTGGCTCAGCAACCTGACGCTCTTGTCCCGGGGGGCGCTCCCCGGGCTGCGTCTGTCGGCCAGCGTCTACAACCTCTTTGATGTGCGCAACGTCGACCCTGGGTCGCCGAACCATGTCCAGGACAGCATCGAGCAGGACGGCCGCAGCTTCCGCCTGAAGCTCGACTACCGGTTCTAAGGACGCCATGACAACGCCTTCGGCATACCGCATCGATCCCCCGGCCCCCTCCGCCCGGGGCGCCCTGAAGGGGACGGCGCTCGCCCTGGTGCTGCTCGCCCTTTTCTGGGTCGGCGCGCTCTGCAGCGCCCCCCGGGAGGCGTGCGCCGCGAGCTCCGAATACCAGGTGAAGGCCGCCTTTCTCTACAACTTCATGAAGTTCGTCGAGTGGCCGGGCGACGGGCTCAGCAATCCGGGCACCCTGACCCTCGGCATCCTGGGCAGGGACCCCTTCGGCGACGCGCTCGACGAGGTGCGGGACAAGACCGCCAAGGGGCGCCGGGTGGCGGTGCTCCACCTGCGCAGCATCGAAGAGGCGAAGGAGTGCGATCTGCTCTTCGTCTGCGCCTCGGAGCGGGGGCGCCTCCCCCAGATCCTGCGTGCGGTGCAGAACGCGCGCGTCCTGACGGTGGCGGACCAGGAAGGGTTCTGCCAGGCGGGAGGGATCATCAACCTGGTCTTCGTCAACAACCGCGTCGGTTTCGAAGTAAACGTCGCCGCGGCGACCCGGGTAAGGCTCCGGGTCAGCTCCCAGCTGCTCAAGCTGGCGCGGCTCGTGCTGGAATAACCAAAAAGGCAAAGACAACCATGGTACGCCGCCTCAACAACCTCTCCATCAGGCGCAAGCTGATCGCGCTGCTGCTGCTCACCAACTTCATCGTGCTGGCCTTGGTCGCGAGCGCCTTCGTGGTCAACGAGGCGACCATGTTCCGGACCGGGGCGCGCGCCGAACTGGCGGCCCTGGCGGAAATCATCGGCAACAACACCTCCGCCGCGGTCGCCTTCAACGACCGGGTCGCCGCCGGCGACACCCTGTCCGGGCTGCGCGCCAAGCCGCAGATCATGGCCGCCTTCGTCATGCTGAGGGACGGCTCCGTGCTGGCAAGCTACCTCGCCAAGGGGGTGGACGGCCGGCGGCTCGGCTTCGCGGCACCCCGCGGGGACGGCTTCGGGGTGGACAGCGGCAAGCTCGCCCAGGCGGTGCTCCGGGCCAGCTCCCCCTTCGCCCTGGCGCTCGACCTGTACGGCGTGTCGCCGGTCATGCTGGACGGCCAGCAGATCGGGACGGTCGTGATCCAGTCCGACAGCCGCGAGCTGCTGGACCGGCTGCTGCGCTTTTTCTGCGTCGTGATCGCCGTCATGCTGGGGGGGCTCGCGCTGGTCTACTTCCTGGCGGCGCGGCTGCAGCGGGTCATCTCCGACCCGATCCTGCACCTGGCGCAGGTCATGAAGGCGGTCACGGTCGACAAGAGCTACTCCCTGCGGGCGAGCAAACAGGGCGAGGACGAACTCGGCACCCTGATCGACGGCTTCAACGAGATGCTCGGGCAGATCGAGGACCGCGACGAGAGGCTCGAGGCGCAGCGCGACCAGCTCGAGGAGGTGGTGGAGCGGCGCACCGCGGAGCTTTCCACCAGCAACTGGGAGCTGAACCAGACCGTCGCCAAGCTGCAGCTCGCCAAGGAGGCGGCGGAGGCCGCGAGCCTCGCCAAATCCCAGTTCCTGGCCAACATGAGCCACGAGATACGCACCCCGATGAACGGCGTGCTCGGCATGGTGAGCCTGCTGTTGCAAAGCGGGCTGGCGGGCCAGCAGCTGAGCTTCGCCGAGGCGGTGCAGAACTCGGGCGAATCGCTGCTCTCCATCATCAACGACATCCTCGACTTCTCCAAGATCGAGGCCGGGCGCCTGGAGCTGGAGACGGTCTGCTTCGACCTGAACGAGCTGGTCGGCGAGCTGACCGAGATGTTCGGCGCGGGGGTGCAGCGCAAGGGGATCGAGCTGACCGCGCTGGTGCTGGACGAGGTGCCCCGCCACGTTCAGGGGGACCCGGTCCGGCTGCGCCAGATCCTGGTGAACCTGATGGGCAACGCGATCAAGTTCACCAGCGAGGGGGAGGTGATGCTGCGGGTCTGCCTGGTGGAGGAGGGGGGCGAGGATGCGGTCGTGCGCTTCTCGGTCGCCGACACCGGCATCGGCATCGCCGCCGAGGCCCAGGCGCGCATCTTCGACTCCTTCTCCCAGGCCGACTACTCCACCACCCGCACCTACGGCGGCACCGGCCTGGGGCTCGCCATCGCCCGGCAGCTCGCCGAGCTGATGGGGGGCGAGCTCGGCGTCCAGAGCGAACTGGGCCGGGGGTCGACCTTCTGGTTCACGGCGCGGCTCAAGAAGCACCCCGGCGACGCGGAGCACCCGGCCCTGCCGGGAGGCGGGCTCGCCGGGTTCAGGGTGCTGCTGGTGGACGACAACGCCACCAACCTGAGCGTGCTGCGGCACCAGGTGGGCTCCTGGGGGATGCGCGGCGACTGCGCGGAAAACGGGCCGGCGGCCCTCGGCATGCTGCGCGCCGCGGCGCTGGAGGAGCCGTACGCGGTGGCGCTGCTCGACCTGTGCATGCCCGGGATGGACGGCATCGAGCTGGCCCGGGCCATCAAGGCGGAACCCGCCATCGCGCCGGTGCACCTGGTGATGCTGACCTCCTACGGCAAGGATGACGACGCCCGCCTGGCGCTGGAGGCGGGGGTGGAGCGCTTCCTGAACAAGCCGGTGAGCGCCGCGAGGCTGCACGACTGCCTGTGCCGGGTCGTGGCCCCCGGCGGCGCCGCGCCCGCGGCGCCGCAGAGCGCCCCCCCCGAGGCGAGGCTGCGCTTCGACGCCTCCATCCTGGTGGCCGAGGACAACCCGGTCAACCAGGACGTGGTGCGGCACATGCTGAGCCTTTTGGGGTGCCGCATAGAGATCGCGGAGAACGGCGCGCTGGCGGTCGAGGCCGCCGAAAAGCCGGGCTACGACCTGATCTTCATGGACTGCCAGATGCCGCGCCTGGACGGCTTTGCCGCCACCAGGCTGATCCGGGCCCGGGAAGCGGACTCGGGGCGGGCGAGCCGGCCCATCATAGCGCTCACCGCCAACGCCATCGCGGGGGACCGGGAGCGCTGCCTGGCGGTCGGGATGGACGATTACCTGAGCAAGCCCTTCGGCCTCCCCCAGTTGCGGGGCGTGCTGCTGCGCTGGATCCCCGGGAGGCTTTTGGGCGCGGCGGAGCCGCCGGAGGGAGCCGGGCACGCCGCGCAGGGAGGCCCCGCCCGGGAGACCGGGGGGGGGCCGGCCGCCGGCGCAGCGGGCGCCGAGGCGGGGAGCGGCGGGGTGCCTGCGGCCGCCGCCGGGGCGCCCTGCGCCGCGCAGGGCGACGGGGGGGAGGCGGTGATTTTCGACCTGGAGGGGCTCTTGGACCGCATCGGCGGGGACCGGGAATTCCTGCTGCTGTTCGTGACGAAGTACATCGAGAGCACGGACGACCTGATGGCGGCACTGGGCGAGGCGATCCGGCAGGGTGACGGGGCCGCCATGCACCTGCAGGCCCACAGCATCAAGGGGGCTGCCGCCAGCATCGGCGCGGAGACCATGCGCTGCATCGCGGCGCAGATGGAGGCCTCGGCCAAGGTGGGGGAGGTGACGGAGCTGCCGCGGCTCTACGCCTCCTTGGGAGAGGCCTTCTCGGAGTTCCGGGGGATCGCTGTGGGGCTGGCGGGAGGGGAGTCCCCGGCCGGCTGCGCCGGCACCCCTTGAACGGGAGGGGGGGCGGCGCCGGGGAACCCGAGGCAGCTCACCTCTTCCTGGAGCTGGACCCCGGTCGCGGCGCGCACCCGTTCCTTGATGAGGGACGCCAGGCTGAGGACCTCCTCGGCGCGCGCCTCCCCCGTGTTGATCAGGTAGTTCGCGTGCAGGTTGCTCACCATCGCGGCGCCCACCCTCAGGTTGCGCAGCCCCGCCTGGTCGATGAGCCAGCCGGCGGGAACCCTGCCATCCCTGGAGCGCACCTTCTGGTCGGACTCGAATCTCCCGATCAGGCCGGGGTCCTGCACCAGCGGATTCATGAAGAAGGAGCCGACGCTCCTCTCGCACTGCAGGTTCCGGGCGGCGCGGCGCGCCAGGGTCGCCGCGACCCGCTCCCGGATCTCGGCCGCGCTCCCCGGCGCCAGCTCCAGCCGGGCCGCCACCACGACCAGCCCGGGCTCCCGCTTGAACCGGCTGTCCCGGTAGCCGAAGCGGCACTCCTCCCGGGGAAAGTCGGCGAAATCGAGGGTCCGGGCGTTCAGCGCCCGCACGGAGCTGCAGACCTCTCCGATGCAGCCGCCGTAGGCCCCGGCGTTGCCGCGCACCGCCCCCCCCAGCATCCCCGGTATGCCCGCCAGCGACTCCACCCCCGACAGCCCCCAGGCCGCGGCCTGGTGCACCACCCCCGTCAGATCGGCGCCCGCCTGGGCCTCGATGGCGTCACCCACCCGCCTGACCTCGCCAAAGGCCACCCGGATCACCAGGCCGTCAAAGCCGCGGTCGCTCACCAGCAGGTTGGTGCCTCCCCCCAGCAGGCCATAGTCGAGACCCTTTTGGCGGGCGTAGCGGAGCAGTTCCCGCAGCTCGTCCGCGCTCCCCGCCTGGGCGAAGTAGCGTGCCGGTCCGCCGATGCCAAAGGAGGTGAAGGGCGCCAGGGGGGTATTTTCTTGCAGGATGGTCATGGGCCCGCCGGTACCTTTGGTTGTTTAGCCCAAGTCTAGCCGATTACGGGGGAGTGGCAACCTCCCCGCCGCCTCTAGTGCGCCGGTTGGTCGGGGTACAGGAGATAGCCCCGGCGGAGCTTCAGGAAGAGCCGGACCCCCTCGTCCCAGCGCGCCTCGACCCCCCCCGGGGACTCTCCCAGCTGCACCCCCAGCCGCAGCTGGCTGGAACCCGCCATGTCGTCGAACCCCGACCGGAAAAAAACCTTGCGCGCCGGCTCCGGGAGCGCGCCGTAGAGCGCGCAGATGACGGCCACCCCCGCCTGGACCGGGAGCACCGCGCGGTAGTCGGTGACCTCGATGCGGACGCCGGAGAGCTCCCGGTTGCGGTACTTGGGTGCGCTCGATTTCCCGGGGAGGCTCACCGGGGTGAAGCGCGCCGCGTCGAAGTGCAGCCCGGCCAGGTCCTCCGCGTTCAGCTGTCGCGCCAGCGCCTGCGGGTCGATGCCGGGCCAGCCGACCAGCCGGAACGGCAGCTCGCTGCCGCGCCCCTCGGAGGCGCTGGTCCCCTCCAAAAGGCCGGTTCCCGGGTAGAGCAGCGCCGCATCGAAGCTGGCGAGGTTCGGGCTGGTGGCGACCCAGGGAAGCCCCGTGTCGGGCCAGCGCATCCAGCGCTGCCACCCCTGCATCCGGATCACCCCGAGTTCGAGGTGCGCCAGCCCCGGCAGCATCCCCTCCCCCTTGATCATCCCCGCCAGTTCCCCGACCGTCATGCCGTGGGCCTCCGGGATCGGGTAGAGCGAGGTGAAGCTCGCCGGCAGCCTGCGCCGCACGAACCCGGCGACGTAGCCGCCGCCCAGCGGGTTGGGACGGTCCAGCACCAGGAACGGGATCCCCTCCCGGGCCGCGGCCTGCATGGCGAGCCCCATGGTGGAGATGAAGGTGTAGTAGCGCACGCCGGCGTCCTGGATGTCGAACAGCACCAGGTCGAGACCCTTGAGATCCTCCGGGCGGGGCTTCTCGTTCTCCCCGTACAGGCTTTTGACCGGTATGCCGGCATAGCTGTCGTCGGCCAGGTCGACCCCGTCCTCGGCGGTGCCTTGCAGCCCGTGCTCCGGGGTGAAGATGACGCTCGGCTGCACCCCCGCCCGTCCCATCAGCTCGATCAGATGGACCCCGGAGACCAGCGCCGACTGGTTGGTGACCAGGGCGAACTTCCTCCCCTTGAGCGGGGCGAAGCCCCCTTCGCTGAGGACTTCCGCGCCGGTCTTGACCGGCGCGGCGGATGTGGGCGCGGGGCAAAAAAGGACCAGCAGGAGGAACAGGACTCTGATGCAGCGATACACGGGGAACCGCCTTTGATGACGTGGGGATTACTACCAGATTACCCCGAAAGCGCCGCCGGGGCAACCGTTTCCTTCCTCCGGAGCACGGAGGGGCCCGGGCCGGCACGCGGCGCGGTTGGCCGGCCGGTGCCGCACGGCTTTGGGAAGACCGCAGCAGCGGCTTCAGGGAACGGGCGCCACTGCCGGGCCTTTTCACGGCCTGGCGCCGGGCAAACCGTGCCGCCTTGCGAGCTCCCCCCCGCCGCTTTCTCATGTCAGATAAGCCGGGGCTTCATCACTTGGACTGAAGCTGGCCCCCCCAAAGGAAGGATCCTTATCTAGCTGCCGTTTATTGGTTCGGCGTGAGTCGGCGGATTGGGAAGTTATTTAAGTCAAACGGACAGTTGTCTGTTGGTCAGGGATTTACCCCTCTCTTTGTCGTTGTCTGCGTGACGCGCGCAGGGCAGGCAGAGCGTGATTTTTCCTGTCTCCGGCTCAAAATAGTACTTGTCAAATTGAGATATTTGCAATAAGTTGTGGTACATTATTGCGTCTTCATTGACGGTGCCCGGCTCGCTATCCGGGGAAATGCGGGGAGGGGAAAATGAAAAGGATATTTCTCGTCTGCACGATGCTGCTCGCCGGGTCCAGCCTGGTCTGGGCGGCGGGCGGCTCCAAGAAGAAAAAACCGCTCCCCTACGATTTCGGCAGCGTCACCATCAGCAACTACTCCCAGCAGGCCGGGTTGCAACCGGTCGTGTTCGACCACTGGGTGCACCGGAAAAACTACACCTGTCGGTTGTGCCACGTCGACATCGGCTTCGGCATGACCGCCAACTCGACCAAGATCCGTGCCTCCGACAACGCCAAGGGGTATTTCTGCGGCACCTGCCATAACGGCAAGAGCCAGTTCGGCTCGACCAAGATATTCGACTCCTGCGCCACGTCCTTCGGCAAGGAGGAGTACGGCAGGTGCCAGAAATGCCACTCTCTGGAAAAGGATTCGGCGCAGGAGGAGTCCTTCTTCCGTTTCCTGGACAAAATGCCCAGGGAGACCCTGGGCAACGGCATAAACTGGGAGAAGGCGGAGCAGACAGGCGCGCTGAGGCTGGTCGACCAGCTGGAGGGGGTCTCCGTGAAGAAGGGCGGGATGAAGATCCAGGGCGATTTCGCTCTCAAGTCCAAGGTGGAAGGGATGCCCGACATCATCTTCTCGCATGCCAAGCACACGGTCTGGAACGGCTGCGAGCTCTGCCATCCCGACATCTTCGTCGGGATCAAGAAGGGCGCCACCAAGTACTCCATGATCGAGCTTTTTGACGGGAAGTATTGCGGCGTGTGCCACGACAAGGTCGCCTTCCCGCAGACCGACTGCAAGCGCTGCCATGCCAGGCCGGTCCAGTGACCAAGGCAAGGACGACGCATGGCAGCTTGAGGTGCGCGGCGCTGGCGGGGGTCCTCTGCCTCTGGCTGCTGCCGGTGGGGGGGTGGTGCGAGGAGAACTGGCGTGCCGACTTTGACGCGGCCTGCTCCCAGACCGGCGCTGCCATGGCGCTCTCGGTGCAGGAACTTGGCCTGCTGATCGGGCGCTGCGACGCCCTGGGGAAGATCATCGACACCCAGGAAGCCTCCGTGCGCAAGGTCTATCTCAAAAGGTTGCAGATGTGCAGGAACCTTTATGCCTACGTGCTGGAATACAAGAAGAACGAGCAGGCGCCCAAATGAGAGCCGCGGGGTGTAACGGGGGGCAGGGGCCCGACGGCCGGGTGCCCCGGGTGCCCGGCCCCTTGAGGAGCGCCGCGCTGGCCTTGGCCCTGCTGCTGCTGGCCTGCGGCAGCTGCGCCGCCATGGACCGCGAAGAGCTGGGGAAGACCCTCAGGGCAATTCCCCCCAACGGCCCCTTCTGGAAGTACGGCAACGTCGTCATGCGCGCCAAGTCGGCGCAGAAGGGGATGGCCCCGGTGGTCTTCTCCCACTGGAGCCACCGGTCGCGCTACACCTGCCGCGTCTGCCACCAGGAACTGGGGTTCAGCATGCGGTCAGGGGATACCGGTATCACCCGGAGCCAGTACCTGGCGGGAAAATATTGCGGGGCCTGCCACAACGGCTCACTCGCCTTCACGGTCGCCGGCGGGGGGAAGCCCCAGTGCCAGAAATGCCACCTGGAGGAGACCACGGCGCTGCAGCAGCAGTTCAGCAGGTTCGCGGCCGGTTTGCCGACGGCCCCCTTCGGAAACGGCATCGACTGGGCGGCGGCCCTGCAAAAAGGGATCATCTCCCCGGCCGACACCCTGGAATCCTCCTACTCCCCGATCAAGCTTCCCGGCTATCTGCGCAAGCCGATAAGGCTCGGCACCGCGCAGCCCAGAAGCGACGTGAGGTTCTCCCACGAGGACCATGCCGCCGAGCTGGACTGCTCCAGCTGCCATCCCGACATTTTCTCCATCAAGAAGAAGAGCGCGGAAGCCTTCACCATGGATAGCAACGTCTTCGGCAACTTCTGCGGCGCCTGCCACATGCAGGTGGCGTTTCCCATGAACGACTGCCGGCGCTGCCACCCCTCCATGAACAATTCCACCTCAGCCTACTGACCCCCCCGTGGCGGGGTCGTCAAGAGCCAGGCAGAGCGCCGCATAGATGCGCGCCGCAGCGAGGACCTCGGCGAAGTCCACCTGCTCCTCCGGGGTGTGGCAGACCTCCAGGGCTCCGGGGCCGAGGATGAGCGGCTTGCACCCCGCCGCGAAGAAGAGGTTGCCGTCGGAGTGGGAGCGGAAGGCGTCGAGCCTCAGGGGGAGCCCCAGCCGCGGGTAGATCCCCTCCAGGGCCCGGGCCAGGGGGTTGCCGGTCCCCAGGTTGTAGCCGGCGGAGGCGAAGTCGAAGGCGACGCTCAGGTCGAGCCCGGGGATGTACTGGTCGGCGCCGCTGACCAGCTGGCGGATGGCCCGCTCCAGGGAGGCCGGGTCGCGCTCCGGCGGCAGGTGCAGGTCGATCCAGGCCTCGCAGCGGTCGGGGACCACGAAACCCTGCTGCGAGGAGCGCATCTCGCGGATCGAGTAGACGATCTCGGACTGCTCGCGGTTGAAGAGCGAATTGTTCCCCAGGTGCAGCAGGACCCGCAGCATCGACTCCACCGCGTTATGCCCCAGCTCCGGGAGCGAGGAGTGGCTCTTCAGCCCGTGGGTGACGAATCCCGCCTCCAGGTAGCCGTAGTGGGCAAAGCAGGCGCTAAGCCCGGTCGGCTCGCCGATGACGGCCCAGGGGGGGCGGCAGCTCTCCAGGAAGAGCGCGCTGCCGTCGCCGTTTTCCTCCTCCCCGACCGCGAGCAACAGCCCGACCGGGGGGCGCTCCCCCTCCGGGAGGGCGCTCGCCAGGGCGAGCCAGGCCTCCAGCATGGCGGCGCAGCCGCTCTTCATGTCGGCGCTCCCCAGCCCGTGGACGATCTCCCCCTCCTCCTTGGCTCCGAACTCCTCGAGGTCCCAGGCGGGGACGGTGTCCACGTGCCCCACCAGGTAGAGCTGCGGCTCGCCGCGCCCCATGGTGACCCGCAGGTTGTAGCGCTCCTCCTCCACCTGCTGGCGCTCCACGGCGAAGCCCGCCCCGCTCAGGACCTCCTGAAGGTGGAGCTGGATGTCCTCTTCCTTTCCCGACGGCGAGTAGATGTCCAATAGCTCCAGGAAGCCCCTCCTGAGCCGGGCCGGATCGATCGCCGCGAGCACCCGCTCCAGGCGCCCGCTCATGGTTTCTTCACCGCTTTCTTCTTGTGCCTGCGCGACAGATTGAGGGTCATGTAGACGTGCTCCTGTATGTTGTCGAAACCGTGCTTCTGGAAGAAACGGATCGCCGGCACGTTGTTCGCGGAGGTGTCGATGATGATCATGCGCACCCCCTGCTCCTTCATGCGCCGGGTGATCTCCTTGAAGAGCCGCTCGCCCACCTGCAGCTTCTGGATCTCGCGGCGCACCCCGAGCCAGACCAGGTAGCCGTACTTCCAGGGGGAGTTGTGCTTCTTGACCGTCGTCCCCAGGGCGAACCCCAGGAGGCGGTCCCCCTGCTCGGCGACGATGCAGAGCTCGTTGTCCGAGTTGAAGAGGGTGGTGATCTCGTACTCGTCCCAGGTGCGGTAGAGGCTCTGGGAGTACTCCGCGGTGAAGAGCTCCTCGCCGATGTGGAAGACCTCTGACAGGTCGTCGATGATCATCTCCCTGACCCGCGGCGCCTCATCTCCGTTACTGTGGTGCTCTGACATACGCTACCTCGAAACTCATGAATTGTCCTGCCTGACAGTATAGCAGAATCCGCGCGGTCGGCAGGGTTGCGGGCGGCTTCCGGGCCGCTTGGCTTCCGGGCTGCTCCGGACCGGCAGGGGGGGCGGGGGCCGTCCGGTGCCGACCCCCTCGCGCGGCGCGCTGCAGAAAGGGCGATAGATGGTAGAATTGCAGCAGCTCGTGGGCCCCGCGCCCCTCATGTGGCGGCCCCCGGGGGCTTCGCCACCGTAACCGTCAAGGGCGCTCACCATGTGCCGTTCCCGATGCCTTTTCCCCGTGCTCGCCTGTACCCTGCTGCTGCTCGGCTGGGCGGCGCCCCTGCGCGCCGCCGACCCGGTGGAACTCGAGGTGACCGGCGTCGAGGAGGCCCCCCAGAAGAACGTCAGCGAGGCGCTCGCCCTCCCCCCCGGACTGGTGCGCGACGGCAAGGTGGACCGGCTCTGGCTGGACCGCTTCGCGACCCAGGCGGCGCAGAAGGCGAGGCTCGCGCTGCAGCCCTACGGCTACTACCACGCCCAGGTCGGTGTCTCGGTCCAGGAGCGACGGGGCGGCAAGTTCCTCCTGCTGGTGCAGGTCACCCCGGGCGAGCCGGTGCGCCTGAGCGGGGTGGAGGTGGAGCTGAAGGGGCCGGGCGCGGGAGAGTCCCAGTTAAGCAGTCTGGTGCGCTCCTTCCCGCTCTCTCGAGGGGGCGTGCTGCTGCAGCCGGCCTACGAGCGGGCCAAGAGCGATCTCAAGTCGCGCGCCGTGGCGCTTGGCTACCTGGACGCCGACTTCCCGCGCCACGAGATCCGCATCGCACCGGGAGAGCTGAGCGCGCGGGTCGCCCTGGTCCTGGAGACCGGGGAGCGCTACTTCTTCGATGACGTGGGCATCGAGGGGGCGCCCGACTATCCGCAGCCCTACCTCAGGCGCTTCCTCGCCTTCAGCCAGGGGGAGGTGTTCTCCTACGCCAAGCTCGCCGAGACCCAGCTCAACTTCGCCAACTCCGAGCGCTTCAAGCAGGTCGTGGTGACTCCCCAAAAGGAGCAGGCCAAGGGGCGCAAGGTCCCGGTCCTGGTGCAGCTGGTCTCCGCTCCGCGCCGCACCCTGCGCCCGGGTGTTGGGTACGGCACCGACACGGGAGCGCGCTTCACGGTGCGCTATCGCGACCTGAACCTGTTCCACCTGGGGCACGACCTCGACCTGAACCTGTACGCGGCCCAGCGCCTGCAGGGGTTTGCGGCCCGCTACACGATCCCAAGCCCGCGCGACATCAGGAGTTCCAGCGTCGTGCAGCTGAACCTGCAGCAGGAGGACGTCACCACCTACCAAAGCGAGCTGGTGGCGCTCGAGTTGGACCGCAACCGCAGCTTTGGCAAGGGTGAGCTCGGCACCGCCTACGTCAAAATCCAGGAGGAAAACTTCACCATAGCCGGCCAGACCTCCGGCTCCCGCCTGGTGCTGCCGGGCTACCGCTTCTCCAAGGAGAATTTCGACAACATGGTGCGCCCGACCCGGGGCTACCGCTACACCCTGGACCTGCGGGGGGCCCACCCCTACCTCGGTTCGGATTCCGCGCTGGCCCAGTTCATCGCCGAGGGGAACGCCCTGCTGCCGCTCCCCTGGCGCAGCTCCCTGCACCTGCGCTCCAAGGTCGGCGCGACCCTGCTCGCCGACCCCTTGGCGGATCTGCCACCCTCCATCCGTTTCTTCGCCGGCGGTGACGAGAGCGTGCGTGGCTATGGCTACCAGAGCCTCGGGCCGCGCGACGCGACCGGTCAGGTGGTGGGCGGGCGCCACCTGGTCTTCGGCAGCGTCGAGCTGGAGCGCTACCTTTACAGCAACTGGGGGGTCTCCCTCTTCCACGACGCGGGGAACGCCTTCTCCAACTTCAACCGGGTGCAGCTCTTCCAGGCAATCGGGGTCGGCGTGCACTATTACACACCGGTCGGCGGGCTGAACCTTTCCCTGGCCAAGCCGCTCGACAGCGGATGGAACAGATACCGCATCGTCTTTACCGTGGGGTTCCAGTTATGAAACGGCGTGTACTCTACCTCGGCATTGGTTTGCTGACCCTGGCGCTCCTCCTGGGGGCGGCCTTTGCCTGGCTGGTCGGGACGACCGCGGGGGCCCGCTTCGCCCTGACGGAGCTGCCGCGTCCCGCCGGGCTCCGGATCACCGCACGCCAGGTGCAGGGAAGGCTGCTGGACCACCTGAGTCTGACGGGAGTGCGCCTGAACCAGACGAAGCTCTCGGCGGAGATCGACCGGTTGGAGCTTTCCTGGCTACCGCTCGGGCTGCTGCACGGGGACCTTGCAGTCCCCAAGCTGGCGCTTTCCGGGGTTCGGATCCAGGACGACCGGCCCCCCAGCGGGAAGCCGCTCCGGCTCAGCTGGCCGCGGGTAAGCGGCTGGGACGAACGCTTCAGCGCCCGGGTGTCGAGCCTCAAGTTGGACGGGTTCAGCTACCATCATCTGAAGGAGCCGCCGCTGCTCTTGACTGGGCTCGCCAGCTCCCTAAGCTACCGCGGCGGGCTGCTGACCCTGGAAGGGTTTTCGGCCAGCTCCCCTCAGGGACGGCTCTCCGGAGAAGTCGCGGCAGGTTTCGCGCGCCCCTCGCTGAGGATCGACCTGGCGCTGGTCCCGGCGCAGCCGGTCGGCGGAATGGATCTCTTCTCCCTGCAGACCCGGCTCGTCCCGGGAAAGGAGCCGGAACTCTTTGCGGGAAGCGTCGCCGCGGCGGGGCGTAGCGGCGGAGCCCAGCGCCTGGAACTGACCGGGGAACTTGGCATGGCGGGGGGCGGTTTCCGGCTGCGCAGCCTGAACCTGGCGAGACCCGGGGCGCGCGGCTCCCTGACCGGGGAGGGGAGCCTGATCTTCAACAATGGGGAGCCGGTCATCTCGCTTTCCCTTAAGGGGAGCGATCTCGATCTGCGCGACCAGCTAAAGCAGGCGACCAGGCTCTCCGGGACCCTGAGCCTGACCGGAACTCCCACCAGCTACCGCGGCAAGTTCGCCCTGGAAAACCGCGGTCCGGGCTGGCAGACGGGGTCGCTGGCCGCGGACTACCGGGGCGGGAGCGCCGGGCTCACCTTGGCGCCGCTTAGCGGTAAATTGCTGGACGGAAGCCTGGGCGGCAGCCTGGAGCTTTCCTGGAGCGAGGGGATCCGGATACGCGGGAAGCTCTCTGGCCGTGAGCTCAACCCGGGGAAAATAGCGCCGGACTGGTCGGGGCGCATCAACCTTCAGCTGGCCGGCGAACTGGAGCGCTCCCTGACAGGGGGGCTCAAAGGGAAGCTGGATGGGAAACTCCTGGAGAGCCGGTTGCACGGCAAGGAATTGCAGGGTGAGCTGGTGGGAGCCTTTGTCGGCGAACAAGTCAGGGTCGACCGGTTGCTGCTTAAGGGGCAGGGGTTCGATCTGCACGGCGCGGGCCGGGTCGACCGGCGCCTAAATCTGGCGGCACGGGTGCAGGACCTCTCGCGCCTGGTCCCCGGCGCGGCGGGCGCCCTGCAGGCCGACGCCTGGGTGCGCTGGCGGGGCGGGCGCCTAGCCGGCAGCGCAAGCGGGCAGGGGCAAAAGCTCGCCGCCGGCGGGGTGCGGGTGGCCACGGCGCAGTTGAGCGCGCAGTTGGGCGACCAGGCGGGGTACCCCGTGCACCTCGAGGCATCGCTTGGCAAGATCGCTGCCGGCCGGCTGCAGGCTGTTAGCGGGAAACTGCGGCTGGACGGCAACATTTCCCGACACACCCTGGACGCGCAGTTGAACTCCTCCCGCGGCACCGCGCAGGCTACCCTGGCCGGCGGGTACGGGGGCGGGGTCTGGCGCGGCCAGTTGGCCCGGCTCTCCGGTCGCGACAGCGTCGGCCCCTGGAGCCTGGCGGCTCCCGCGCCGCTGGCCATCAGCTCAGAGCGGCTGATCCTGGCACCCATCGTGCTGCGGGGCGCTCCCTCCGAACGGGTCGAGCTTGCCGCCGGCCTGACCCTGCACCCGCTTTTGGGGAGCCTGCGCGGAGGCTGGAGCGGAATCAACCTGGCCCGGGCCAACTCCTGGCTTTCTGGAGTCGAAATCTCCGGAGGGAGCACCGGCCAGCTGGGGCTGCGGCTGCTGTCGGGCGAACGGCTGCTGCTTGAGGGCAAGGCGGAGGCGCAGGGAACCCTGGTCGCCGACGGGCGCACGCTCCGCATCGAGCGGCTGACGGCGGCCCTGGACGGCAGCGGGCGCGGCCTGCGGGCAGACCTCGACCTCGCGCTCTCCGGCGGCGCCGGGGAGGCGCACCTGCTCTTTGCCTCCCCTAAACCCGCGGCCCTTTCGCTTCCGGACCGGGGAGACCTGACCCTGCGCTGCTCGGGGCTCGACCTCGTGCTGCTGCGTCCCTGGCTGCCGGAAAACCTGAAGCTGGAGGGGCGCCTGGCGGGGCTCGTCACCGGGAGGCTGCTACCGGGAACCCGGCTCGACCTGAAGGGGAACGCCGCCCTGACCCAGGGGACGCTCGCCTGGCACAGCCAGACCGAGGAGTTCGATGCCGCCCTGCAGAAAGCCGAGCTGGCCTTTTCCTGGCGCGGCGGCAAGGGTGAGGCCGGCCGGCTGAAACTGGCCGGAGAGGCGGCGGCGACCGGGGGCTTCAGCGCGCGCGGCGAGCGGATCGCCCTGGAGCGCTTCACCCTGCGCCTCAATGGGGATGAACGCGGCCTGCTGGCGGGGCTCGACCTTTCGCTGCAGGGAGGGGCGACCCTGAGGGGGAGCTTCTCCTCCCCGTCCGCGGTGGGGCTCGGGATTCCCGAAACCGGTGATTTTGCCCTGGAATGGGGCGGCATCGACCCGGTGCTCTTCACGCCCATCCTGCCCGGTCCCCTGAACCTGAAGGGGACCCTCGCCGGGCAGGCGAAGGGCAAGCTTTTGGCGGGGCAGCGCCTGGAACTGGAGGGCGCTACGGAGTTTTCCCAGGGGAGCGCCGGTTGGCGGGGCACCGGCGGCGAGCTGAACGCGAACCTGCGCTCGGCGTCACTGGCCTTCGCCTGGCGGGGCGAGTCCCTGGCCGCCACCCTGTCGCTGGCGCTGGCCGATTACGGCTCGGCCAAGGGGCGTCTGACGCTCCCGATCCCGGCCCGCCTTCCGGTGGCGCCCAACCCCCAGGGGGGGCTCGCGGGGTTCCTCGCCGGCCAGGTCAAGGAACAGGGCTTTCTGACCTCCATGTTCCCGGGTCTGGTGCAGGAAAGCCACGGGAACCTTGACCTGGACCTCAGGCTGGGAGGGACCTGGAGCGAGCCGAGCCTGCTGGGGAGCTTGAAACTTGCCAAGGCCGGCGCCTATCTCCCAAGCGCGGGAATCCATGTCAGCGACCTTGAGCTGAGCGCCCGGCTGGAAAAGGACCAGATCAGGGTCGAGGGGTTCAAGGCGGTCTCCGGATCGGGGCACCTCGAAGGGACGGCCCTGGTGCAGCTGGAAGGCTGGCAGGTGGTTGGGTATCACGGGACCCTGAACGGAGAGCGGTTCCAGACCGTCTACCTCCCTGAAATCCAGCTGTACAGTTCACCAAAGCTCACCTTCGAGGGGAAGGGGGACCGCCTGTCGATTAATGGCGAGCTGCAGATACCGGAACTGCTCATTTCTGGGCCGCCCACCCGCTCGGTCGTGAAACCGAGCGAGGACGTGATCCTGGAGGGGGCGCCCGCCTCGGAGAGCAGCAAGTTCCCGATCCTGGTGCAGGGCGAGATCCGGCTGGTGCTGGGCGACAAGGTCCAGGTGAAGGCGGAAGGGATCGACGCCACCCTGGGCGGAGAGATGAACCTCACGCTGGAAGGAATCGAAAGCATCACGAGTCACGGAGAAATCCGCGTCACCAAGGGGCGCTACCGGGCCTACGGCATTGACCTGGAGATTGTGCGCGGCAGGCTCTACTACACGGGCGGCTCGGTCGACCAGCCGACTCTGGATATCTTGGCGCTGCGCACGGTGGCTGACGTGCGTGCCGGCGTGACGGTGGCTGGCCGGCTCGGCTCGCAGGTCGTCAAGCTCTATTCCGAGCCGAGCATGCCCGACGTCGACATCATGGCCTACATGGTGCTGGGGCATCCGCTTGGCACCAGCAGCGATCAGGCGAGCCTGGTGGCGAGCGCCGCGAGCTCACTGTTCTCGTTCGGGCAGTCGGAATCCTTCCAGGACAAGCTCAAGGACCGGCTGGGGTTGAACGTCCTCGGAGTCGAGACGGTGGACCAGGCGAACGCCGGCCGCATGGGGTACAAGGAAGTGCCGGTCACCCCGACCGGTGCCGCGCCCAAGGCAAGTGCCGGAGAGTCGCTCATGACCGTCGGAAAGTACCTGACGCCGAAGATCTACCTAAGCTACGGGCGCTCCCTGGTGACCGGCGGCAGCCTGTTCCAGTTGCGCTACGACATCCTGCGCCACTGGCAGATCGAGACCCAAAGCGGCTCCGAGAGCGGTGCCGATATCTACTACAAGCTGGAGTTCAATTAAATTATGTATTTTTAACCATTTGTAGGGTGTGGTATGTAACGCTAAAAACTGCATGAATACGATTATTTACGGTTGTTTTTTGGTCTTGGGCCTGCTAGGGTTTAGGCATAATAAAGCCGGTTTTTTAATAGTCCACCTACCTTTTACCTACCTTTTGGGTGTTTTGGCTATGAAAAAACCTACCTTTTAGGAGCCACCATGCCGAAGCTGAAACTCAACAGGACCAACATCGAAAAATCAGCGCCACTGACGCAAAAGGGGACCGTCGACTACTGGGATAGCGGCGACGGCAGCGTGAAGGGGTTCGGGCTCCGGGTGGGCATCCAGTCGAGGACCTTCTTCGTCCAGGTGGATGTCCCAGATCCCTGGGACCCGGTCGGCAAGAAACGTAAGACCGTCAAGAAGGTCATCGGCAGGTACGGGGAACTGACCCCCGAGGAGGCCAAGCGGCTGGCCGCCGAGGAGATCAAGCATCTGAAGGATGTCAACGCTGGCGGTACCGGGACTTCGCTGACCCTGGCGGAAATGATGGAGACCTACCTCGAGGCAAAGAAGCTCGTCAAGGCCACGGAGGATATCTACCGTAACCAGTTGCCGGTGAAGCTGGCCGGTTGGATGGGAATGAAGCTGAAGGATGTCGCCTTGCTGCCGCCCGATGTCATCGTGAAGCGCTTCAACCAGCTCAGGCAGGCCAACGGCGAGATGGCGGCCTACACAGCCTTTGCCAAGCTGCAGAGCATCCTCAACTACGCGATGATCCTCTACCCCGCCGCCGTCGAGAGAAACCCCTGCAGGGTCCTTTCCCAGGCCAAGCTCTGGCCGAAGGCGAAGGCGCGCACCGACTGCCTCAAGGGGGCCGACTTCAAGCAGTTCCACGACGGCATCCAGGCTTACAACGATGCGACCCGCGACGCCCTGCTGTTCTGTCTGTACCAGGGGTGCCGGAACAAGGAGGCGGCGGCGCTGCGCTGGGAGCACGTCGATATCGAAAACGCCGTGCTCCGCATTCCGGACACCAAGAACTACGCGGCACTGCACGTCCCCCTGTCGTCACAGTCTGTGGCGATCCTACGGCGCAGAGTGGTGGCGAATCCGGAGGGCTGCCCCTTCGTATTTTCCACCGCCAAGGCGCACCTGAACAAGACGGGGCATGTCGTCCTAACCTCGCAGTCCCTGCGGGAGAGGACGGGGCTTCCGATCACCATTCACGCCCTGCGGCGTTCCTTCGTCGACATAGCCGACAATAAGCTGAAGCTGCGCCGCGAGGACGTGGACCGCCTGATCAACCATGTGGACAGGTCGGTCACCGGGCGTCACTACAGCCACAAGGACATCGAGGACCTGCGGGACGACCTGAGGAAAATCTGCAACGAGATCGAGCGCCTAATGCTGCACGGCATCGGTGCGAAGGTCAGCTACCTGCCGACGTCGCAACCCTTGGAAACATAGGACCTGGACCATGGGTGCCGCCAGGAGGTTCTGGCGGCACCTTCCCGAGTCACTTGCCCCGTTTGCCAGGGTCCTTGGTGCTGGTGCGGAAGCGGGAGTCCAGGTACGCCTGCACCGTGTCCACGGAGTAGCGGACCGCGCCACCGCCATCCGCCATCTTGATGAAGGGGATACCCCCGCCTTCCCAGCGCTTCCTACGCAGCCAGTGTACCGACATCCCTACCAAAACAGCTGTTTCCGTTTCCGTCATGAGTCTGGGCATGTTCCCTCCCGGGACGCGTGGATTAGGCTGCATATCGCAAAGGCGCAGCTTGTCGTTCACGTGCTTGAAACATGCCAACGTTAACGTATTGTAATCTGTGGTGCTGCCGAATCCGGGCGTCAGCAGTCTGCCCAGGGAGTGATCCGTAGCTGTTCAGAAGCGGTACCCGAACAGGTGCCGGGGAGTGGAGGTCAGGGCTGTTTTGCCGCTCAGGGGGCCTCGCCTTCCGGGCCGTCCAGGTCGAGCGGGCTTTTCGGCTCCCTTATGGTACGAACCGGAACGCAGTGGGTGTAGATCATGGTGGTCTTCAGGCTTGCGTGCCCAAGCAGGGTCTGAATGGTGCGGATGTCGTAGTTTGCCTGCAGCAGGTGGGTGGCAAAGGAGTGCCTGAAGGTGTGTGCCGTTACGCGCTTGGGAATCCTGGCGCGGCGCACCGCATGGTAGAGGGCATCCTGCAACTCGCACTCATGAAGGTGGTAGCGCCTGCGTTCGCCGCTCTCCTCCAGCACTGTCAGCGACTTCTGAGGGAAAAACCACTGGTTGATGAACTCCCTGGGTGCCTTTGGGTATTTCTTCTCCACAGCATCATCCAGGAACACCCCGGCATACCCCCCTTCCAAGTCCTGCTCATGCAGTCTGCCGACAGCCTTGATTTGGGACTTCAATTCGCCGTCGATGGATGTGGGAAGCGGCACGGTCCGGTCTTTTTTGCCCTTCCCGTGAACGTTAAGCACGCCCGCGTCGAAATTGAAGTCACCTACCCTCAGCTGCAGGCACTCGAAAAGCCGCAGGCCGCAGCCAAACAGGAGCCTCACGACGAGATCGAAAGGGTGGTACAGGTGGGCGAGTATGGCGTCGATCTCCGGGCGCGAAAGCACCATCGGGATGTAGAGCGACCTCTTGGCACGCGGGACGTCGCGCAGGTCGCCGAATTCCCGTTTCAATCCGTGACGGAAGAGAAACAGGAGGGAATTGAAGGCCTGGTTCTGGGTGGAGGCGGCAACGTGGCACTTCACCGCGAGATGGGTTAGGTATTCCTTGACATCGTCTGTGCAAAGTTCTGCGGGAGGCTTGTTCTTGAGGAACCGCTGGAACTGCCGCGACCAATGCGCATAGGTCTTGAGGGTGTTCCGCGAGTAGTGGCGCACTTTTACCTCTGAAGCCAGGGTATCGATCAGCCTGTCCCATTCCGGCGAATCGGATGTTAGGGTATAGCCTGGTTCCGAATAATGAGAGGACCTGCGCAGCGCTTTGGGCTCCGCCTGCCGGGGGTAGGAGGCGGCAGGGGCGTCCGGTGTCGGTGCGTCACCCTCGGCGCGCCTTACGATACCGGTTCCCGGGGGAAGCGCGTCTCCGTTAGCAACTCCATCGCCTAGGCAGGGGCCCTCCTCCTTCAGCATCTGGAAGTACAGGGATACCGCGTTAGCTGCGAGTTGGCGCTGAGGCAGAGACCTGTCGCAGCAGGCAAGTTTTTGCAGGAAATGACGCATGCGTTCGGCATCTCGCCGGTATTGAGGCCCTTCGGCGGTTGTTTCGAGGTAATGCTGCAGGCAGTTCAGGTACTCCTCATGGCGTGCTGCAGCGACATTGCGCCTGAAAAGATACCTTGTGTACCGGAAGGAAAGGCTTTTCGGCTCCCAAGGCATGGCTATTCCCCTTTGACTTGAGTCAGGAGACGTACTATAGTGCGCACTTATTGGGGAAATTTTACCTCCCGGGCGCCAAGGGTTCAAGCAGGAGCGGAAAACAAACCTTGGCCCCGTGGCTGGATATCCTGCCAAACGGAATGCTATACGGGAAGGGGTATATCCACCCAAATGGAACGTTATACAGGAAGGGGTATATCCACCCAAATAGAACATTATTCAGGTGGATAATGTAATAATATCGTTTATATAGTAAAACTGCTCGGGATGGTGGACCAGGAAAACATCCAAATCGGGCGGATGAACAGACCCGGTCATCTACGAGTTGGACGAAAAACGGGACCCCCCTACAAAGTCATCTTGGGATGTTGTTAACGGAGGTACCTGTGATAAACATTAGTTTTTTTAAAAATAAACTACTAGTATCATGCCTTGTATATCTAGTTATTGTAGGAATCATAAAATATATATACGATTCAAACAGTTTTTTAATAATTTTAGGTTTGATTGAAATTACAGTGGGAGGATTAGCCTCAGGAGGAAGTATGAGTGTACAGGGAGAATATGATTTAAAATACGATCAAAAACTTCCCCAAATGAATATCCATAAAACACCTGAAAGGTTTGGTGAGGAAGATAAAAGCCTCTCTTTTATGGTGGTTATGTCAGGTTTAGGCGTCGCCACGTTGATAATTGGCATCATATAACCACATCTGATGGACGACGATTGTCCCAACAAGGCAGAAGCAGCGGCCTACGCCGCTGTTCTCCCGAGCCGTTGAACACAAAGAAAGGCCACCGTCGAAATGAAACAACAAATTTGCAATGTATGTAACATAGCGGAATGCTGTTGCCAGATTGTGATGAAATGGGGAAATATTCCAAGCAAAGAACTTGACTCCAAACTATCTGAATTCATTGCAACTACTAAATCTGACTTCGTCACTATCCACGACCGAATCCTGATAAAATCACATATCCTCGATAATGGCTTTCGTGACAATCTCTCTCAAGCTTTCACAAGACTTGCACCCAAATACATTGATACAGAAACTGAAGAGATCATTCGTTCATGGGAGCGGATGACAGATGAAGAGCTTGAACAGGAATTTACCAGAATTCACGAAAATAAAGGCAAAGATGGACGGTCTAGTGTCTGGCCCTTCATTTACCCAGATGACCTAAAACTGCGATTTGAGAGAGTTTTGTTTAGTGCCATACCAAAGATAAGGCACATTGATCTACTCAGGATGCTCAAGAGGTGGGAGTCATTGTCAGATGAAGACCTTGCGACCGAGATTAAAGCGGAATTATTTGGCACTGGCTTGAACTCCAGTACATCTCACTTCACTTTCGTTAGAGACTTATATCCAAATATAAATAATGATATTTTAAGAAAGCGTGTTGATAAATTTCTGCTATCGAGCATGGACCCAAGAATGCCAGTTGACAGTGATATGGCACTATATGCGTGTAGTCATTTGGATATACTTGGGACACTTGAAGCGTATCAGGAACTAATACGTCAGACTAAGCTGGGGCCAAAGAAGATATGAATTGAGGAGTTCCAACAAGGCGGCGGCACGCAGGCGCTGACACTCAATGGTGCGCCCCCACGACGTTAGGGACCAAAGACATGTACGAACAACAATGGAAGCACTTCAAAAAACTGAACAGAAAAGGAATTCTGGCTGTGATTGCGTTTGCTCCGACGTTGCTGCTTGCAGCGTTCCTAGGGAATGCAATCCATGTGTTCTTCGTGTTTGTCGGAATGGTAGCATTTGTAGCAGAGCTCATTTTGTTTGTAATTACAGTATTCCAAATTAGAGCATTTCCATGCCCTCGTTGTGCCAAACCATTTACCGTCTTATTCGCATTTGGGCCGAATACATTTGGAAGGAAATGTGTACATTGTGGCTTGAAATTGAATGATGAGCCCTAGCCAGCGAATCGACCTGTCTCGCTTCGCTCTTAGGTCATTCGCAATGACGTTGGCTTATCAAAAGAGGCAAATATGCGATTCGAGGAGGGGGTAGCGACTCAGGCCGGTTGCTTCTTCCCTGCTTTGGTCTTTTCCAAAGGATGGCCCCAAAAATGACCTTAGGCAGGACTTTTCCTTCTGGTCCATATCTTCCTATTGGGTATCGACTCGGAAGCCTCTGTAAACCCATTATGGAGTTCTAATCTTTGCTCGGTTGCCAGCTCCGCGGCCGCCATCGAAAAAGTATCCCATACCCCCTCCCAGAGAGGACTGTCGTTCCCGAACCAGAATCCCCAGAAAGCGGTCAAAGGGCCCGGTACAATTTGGCAACGCTTGGAATCAGGGGAGCTTTGGGCCTCTGTCCGGGCGCTGGGCCGCCGGCTAGCTTATTCGACCCGAAACCGCAGGGCCGGAATCCGAATACCACGCCGCGCGGGAATTTCGGCTGTTCCACCTAGTCGAAAAAATCACGACTCTCTTCGATTACCCTCCCCGTCAGATTCCCCTTCAGCGCCTCCGAGGCAATACGGTACCCAGGGCTGTGAGGCGCCGGTATCAGCACCATGCACGCCTCCGCGATCCCCTCAAAGGGTGAAGCAGCCACCTTCTAACGGAGGTTTCGGCCTGTGCCGCTAGCGCGGCGCAAGCCGCGGTCCTCCGCGCAGTTTAGGTGTCTGGTTTTTTCTTATCTCCTTCCCAGCCTGATTTTAACAGGCCTCATTTTTGCTCCGTATTCTTTAAGGGTATTGGTTTTTTTTTTCTGTGCTGGCCGGGAACCGACTGTGTTGGGTGCCGTTAAGCTAACGGCGTGAAAAGTCGCATGACCCGCCGCAACCAGCAGGGCATGATGCGCCTCGGTATTTTCCGCTTTCCCCCCTCAACAGGGGAATCCCCCAACACCCCTGCAAGAACTGCCGCGTGTAGGACCATAGCAGTACGGTCGAAAACGCCGGTCAGCTTTCCCGGTTCGGACCCTTCCGCGGACGGCCCCAGTTGTTCCGCGTACGCTCCATTTACTGGTTCCTCCGGCGGAAAGGTCCTTTCACGACAGGCATTCCGAATATGACGGCGAGTCGGCAGACGGGAAGATCAAAGACGCGGGGCTGACCGGCGGAGCACCTGACGGACAGTCCGTCAAACCCCGGAGATCGAATTTTGCAGCACGGTCCACCGCCCAGGCAAACTAGACGGTGGAAATAGTGCAGGCCGTCGCATAACCGCTTGATGATAAATCGGCAGTTCTGGGAATATTATTTCGTTTTTCCTCCTCATTCCCCGACACCTCAGCAAATCTAAAAAATCCAAAGCTATGCTCCGTTATCGCGTGAAAACGGGCAAGCGGCGAATATCGGCGGGTGGAGTGTCAGGGGACATGCGGGCCAGTGGACGTTTGTAACGCGTTAGCGGTTCGGGTGCTGATTTTTTTCGTTTATTCTGAGCGGGGGAATCGAGGGTGCAGAAAAAGGGATTGGACGGGGGCAGCTGATAAGGTGATAAGGCAAGATAAAAGAACAGGTGTTTTTGCTTCGCAATCATCTGTTATTGTTTGGTTTTTTTGGCACCGCGCTTGCGACGAGGTGCCGAAATATCCGTAAAACGGCTCCTGTCGCGCCTGGAAGCGGTGCTCATTTTTAGGAAGTCTGTTAAATCGATAGTTTCCGGCATCTGGGGGGAGGTCGCGTTCGCTTTCATAATTTCACCCGAAGGTGGGGTGAAAAGCTCCTGGTGAAGGGGGGCAAAGCGCGCGTGATCGGCGGCGTACTTGTCAGGGTTCCCGAGTCGGACCAGGCACCTTAAAGGCTAGCTCGCCCCCTGTTTCTGCAACTGAAAGGCAATGGGTTGTCGAAAAGTACAGGCAGCTAGGGGTCAGGATAACGGAAGGTTTTCATCAGGAGTCCCACGCAGACGAACCGGTCGACGGTTGTGAAAACTCGGATTCGCGCGACGTCAGGAATAGGGTGATAGCACTCAGGCGCCCTTCGGTCCGGGGGACGAGAAAAACAAGCTTGCATGCTAAAAGCCCATTGCGCTGCCGGATCCTGCCCGTGAATTTTAGCGTGCGCGGCGAAAAAATTCATGTCGTGCTGTGGGGGGAGGGACCGCAGTCGGTGCCACTCCTTCACCAGAAGTTCGGACTGGAATTGGGGCGGTGGAATCGACCGTCGGTCGTGAGCAAGCCGTGAAGCGTCGGTGTGGTTTTTCTCTCAGTTTGGCGGTAGTATTTTTGCAAGATGAGGTGGCCGGGATTTGTGAGACAGCCTGAGGGGTGAAATAAGCAATGTCCCGTCGTTGTTGTGGTTACCGGCGTCAGGCCGCCGCTCTCAGTTTCTCAAGTCCTTTGGAATAAGCCTCATCGGG
>Ga0316217_10000074_pt1 | contig 142863 bp, 110 predicted proteins | sample 1anoAmetaG_FD_203633 | JGI IMG/M metagenome (GOLD analysis project Ga0316217, IMG submission 203633) | Freshwater microbial communities from Trout Bog Lake, Wisconsin, USA - 1anoA | ecosystem: Environmental > Aquatic > Freshwater > Lake > Hypolimnion/Profundal zone | place: USA: Wisconsin... | reverse complement strand
GCCGCGGCGGGCTCGGTCGGTCTGGAGTGGCGTAGGCTTTAGGCCGCTTTGGTCCGAGTTTCGAGCTTCAGACTGCAGATGCATACCCGGTGGCCGGATTAAAGCCCGCCAACCGGAGGGACACGGATGATCAGGTCAAGAGACTGCTCGATTGGGCCATAAACAAGCTTGCCCTACCGGGGCCCAACGTTGGTGATCTCATTCGGCAGAAAATCAAGGAAGGAGGCACCTATCAGGCTGATTTCAAGGATGCGCTCATTTGGCTTGAGAGAGGGGATGGCCCCATCCTGAAGGACCATCGTTTTCTTCCAGCACATAGCGGCGATGGTCGGAAGGCCTTCATGAAGCCTTCCGAATGTCTTCTTGCGCCGAGGGAAGAAAGCCTGATCCCAGGATTTGAACTCTTCCTGCGGGCCACGGAAGCCTGGGCGGTTGATCCCCCCGGTAATGATCCGGGGGAAGCGCCTTCCGTGGAGGATGGCACTCTCAAAACCGATTCACCTTCATGGCTGGATGCACCCTTCGGGCCATCCACCTTAACGGCCAGACAACTCCTGGAAAGTTGGGGGTGCCAGAATGCACTTTCTCCTGTGGAGTGGAACCTAAATTGGGACCATAAGGACGAAGAACGGGCGGCCGAGAAGGTGGGGTGTGGTGAGTACACTAATGGCACCAGGGCACTTTATGAAACAAAACTGACTGGGCTGGAAAAGTCGCTGGCCTACCTTGAGGTGGATCCACAATCGTCTCCGATTTTATTCAAGTTTTTATGGAATCGCCTTACGGTTCTATCCTCCTTGGAACCCGCATCTGCCAAGTGGAGAGGTGCCTCTTCCAGGCCCAGCCGCAAGGACAACCCAATCTGTGCCATGTTGCAGTGGTCCCGATACAAGCCGTACCTTGTGCCGGTTGAGGATCAGGGTCCGATCAGCCTCCTTAGGTCGACCCGCTGGATTCCTGTAGGCGGTCAACTCAAGCAACCAAGTGACGTGGTGCCATCCCAGCTTCAGGCCGCCCTGAACAACTCCCCCTACCATACTGTTGGCCATGATCATCTCGTGAAACTGCTTGGCCTCATGCCAGAAGCGGCTGGATTGACCGTGCGCGTGGGCGAACTCGAGCGTATCAACCAGGATCAACGCGAGGAATTGGAAAAACTCCATAGGAAGCTGGCGGAATTCCAATCCCAGACCGACAACCCCCCCGTGGGGGGAGGCAATGCCACCGGAGGCGAGGGACCCCAAGGCGGCAACGATCCGAAATCGCCGGAAGGGCGACCATACGCAGATCTCAACTATCCAGAGGACCTTCCCTACGCACCCCCCGGCGGTCCATCGGAGCCCGATGGCTGGAGGGCTGAAACCCGGCTGGTCGAGCTGTTGGGGGATCGACTGGTTTCCTTTGCCCGCCTGATCATCCCGGGAACGGATACACTGATTGCCATGGAGGCGGCCTCATGCCTCGTAAGTTTCCACCAGGGCGACCTTCTCCGTACCGAGGTGGGGAACCTGGATGGTGACATCCTGCGGGAGCAACTTATCCAGGCCTGCCTCGACCGGGAAGAGGACTTCGCTGAACACACCCGGAAGGTCCTGGGCATCAACCGTAAACCATGCCTGGGCGACTTCTCGAAACGCTGGTACCCGGGGGGCCACTACGCCCGTTGGATCACCATGGTCCTTGGCTTCCCTCCGGCCTTCGCCGGGCGTCCTTCGGATCCGAAACTTCCGGCCGAGGAAGTATGGATACCGCTGCGCAACCCCGGCGAGCTCCGGCCCTACCAGGAGGAATTTGTCGCATACGCCGAGCGGAGCCCCCTGCTTATCCAGATTCCCACGGGCTCGGGCAAGACCAGGATCGGTGCCGAACGCGTCCTCAATGCCCTGGCCAAAGGTACGGAACCCAACAAGGTGGTCCTCTGGATCGCGCCTGGGGAAACCCTTTGCGAGCAAGCCATTGAAACCCTCAAGAACCTGTCCGATGCACGATCCGTGGCCATGCACCGAAAGGAACCGTCCCCGAGCATCGTCTTCCGGCGGTGGTTCGGCGGCCGTACGCGTGATCAGGTTGTCCATCCGGAAGGCCACTCGGTAATCGTCGCCACCTACGCGACCATGTCCATGCTCGGGGCGGAACTTGTCCCGCTCGTCCAACATACGGTCCTTGCGGTGCTGGATGAGGCCCATCGTGCCGTCGCGGAAAAATGGGAAGCGAACCTCCGTCACCTCATGGAGGCCGGGGTCCCCTTCCTGGGGCTGAGCGCCACTCCGGACGAAGCGGTGGGAATGCTGGGGAACCCGATAGAGATCACTTATTTCAACGGTGAACGTGCCCAGGCGGTACTCTCACGGGATGGCGTTCTCGCCCTGCCGGTGAAAAGCGATATCACGTACGCCCCTTTGCTCACGGGACTTGAGCTGCCTACCGAGGATGAGGGTGAAAACGTGGATTACCTACCCTGGCGTCAGCGCCTTGCGGAACACCCCCAAAGGCGGGAGGCCATCCTTGACTGGATCAGGAGCCACCTGATGGACGAGCGCGCGCGCGTCCTCCTCTTCGGGGCCAGCCTCAACGATGCCCTTGGGCTCACGGTCGTCCTGAACCAGGCAGGAATCAAGGCCGAATATGTGAGCGGGAAGACCGGAAGCGGCGCCCGGCGCCGCATCGAAACGCGCTTCCGTACGGGGGAGACCCGGGTCCTTTGCAATTACGGGGTTTATACCACGGGCTTCGACGAACCCAGCATCACAGCCGTCGTCATCGCCCGCCCGACGCTTAGTGGAACCCTTTACACCCAGATGGCCGGGCGTGGCCTGCGCACCACCGATGGCAAGAACACCTGCTGCATAGCCGACGTCATCGATTTGAAGGGGAAGCGCATGGCCAAGGATTCCTGGTGGGAGGCTCAGTCCCATTCGTAACCAGCTTCGCCCGAGCCCAGTAGCTTAGATATGCAAATACATCAGGTGGGGCGCCTCCTCGAGGTTGACCTCCCCTCCGACCTGGAACCCCCGGGGCAGGCCGCGCAGCCGCGGGCAGTTGGCGATGCGCAGGTCCCGCTCCACCCGCAGGCCCTCAGGGAGGTGGGTCAGGCGGGGCAGGTTGGTGAGGGTGAGGCTGCCGGTGAGGGTGGTGAGCTCCGGGGGCAGGGACCGCAGCCGCTCGCAGGAGCCGATCTGCAGGTCGCGCAGGGTGCCGCCCCGGGGCAGCTTGAGGCGGGACAGGGCGGGCAGGGAGTAGAGGTTGACGTCCAGGGGCGAGCCGGAGGGCAGCTGCAGGCGGGTCAGGTAGGGCATGCCGATCAGGCGGAGGTAGCTCAGCCCCTCCACCTCCTCGGGGAAGTGGGCGCTGGGCACGTTGGCCAGGTCGATCTGGACGGCCCCCGTGATGCGCCGGGGCAGGGTGGTCAGGTTGGGGCAGGACTGGAGGTACAGTCCCGTGGTGCGCAGGGTTTCGGGGAGGGTCTCCACCCCGGGGCAGGCGAGGATCTCCAGGATGCCGTCCAGGTCCTGGGCGGCCGGAAAGCGGAAGGCCGCCTCGTTGAAGCGCAGCTGCAGCCGGCCCCGGATCCGCCGGGGCAGCTGGATGACCCCTTCGCAGGCCTGCAGCCGGAGGTGGGCCCCGAGCTCCAGGTCCGGGTGCAGCACGTCCGTGAGCACCGCATCGGACAGGACCAGGGTCCCGGCCTCGGGGCTGAACAGGACCTGCAGGCTCCTGGGCAGGGACCGGAGCCAGGGGGTGGGCTGGAAATTGCGCACGGTCACCTGGTCCCAGCGGCACTCCGACTGGAAGGGCACACAGCGCAGATGGAAGCGCCAGCCGCCGTCGTCCATCCCGAGCCAGCGATGGAAGGCCTCGTCCCGGCCCTGGAGCAGGCTGAGGGGGTGGATGCCCCGGGCCACCAGGGCAAGGCAGGCGGTGCGCAGGTCGTCCATGGCCAAGGCCGCCCCCCGCGCCAGGCGCAGGACCTCCTGGGGCTCCCGCACCTGGCCGAGCAGCACCTCCAGGTTCACGGCCGGGCCCAGGGTCCCACCGAGCAGGGTCCGGAGGGCGTCCTCGCCGCTGAGGCCGGAGGCGCTCAGGGCGTGCAGGAGAGCCAGGGCATCAGCCATGTCGCGTTCCTTCCCTTCCTGCGGTGGAGCCCCCCGCCGTCGGCCGCCTTCAGGCGCACAGCAGGGCCTGGCGCAGGTCATGGCGGGCCCGGTCCAGGAGCTGGGCGGCCCGCTGGCGGGTGACACCCAGGCCGTCGGCGACGACCTTGAGGGGCTGGGGGGCATACCCGTCCAGGCCCAGGTGGCGCACCAGGACCTCGCGGTCCCGGGGGGCCAGCCTGGGCAGGGCCCGGCGCACCCGTTCCCGGTCCTCCGCCGCGGCGGACAGCTCGTGGGGACCGGGCTGGTGGTCCCGCTGCCAGTCCTGATGGCTGGCGCCGCGGGCCTCGTCCCCGTCCAGGGGTTCGTCCAGGGAGCTCACCTGGGCGAAGGGGGCGCCGTCCGGGGTGTGGACCAGGGGGCGGACCAGGGCCTCCTTCATGGCGGCCTCGATCCACCAGGCCGCGTAGGTGAGGAAATTCGCCCCGGCGTCCGGGTTGAACTTGGCCGCCGCCTTGAGGGCGCCGAGCACCCCCTCGTTGACCAGCTCGTCCACCTCCAGGCCCGCCCTCCGGGCGCGGAGCTCGTAGCTCCAGGCCCGCTTGCGGATGAAGTCCAGCACCGACGTCACCACCGCGGGGTCCAGGCCCCGGATGGCGTCCCAGGCGTAGGTGGCGCCCCTCATGGGGACCTGACGGGACTGGGCGGGCCTGGCGGGGGTGGTCTTCATCGATGAGGCTCCTGGCGGGAAACGGTCCCGATGACAGTGTGGGTTCCAGCGGGCGACAATGGTTGTCCATCCAGCCTTCCCGGGAACGGCCGCGGGGCCACGGCCCTTGCCTGTGGAAACCTGCTGTCCCGCCCCGGCAGGGCGATGGTAGGCTATCGGCACACCCTTGGGAGGTCCCTTGAGAAGGTTGCTGGCTCTGCTGGTCGTGTCGAGTCTGTTCGCCGCGGTCCCCGTTCCCGAGACCCGCAAGGGCACCCAGGTGGACGACTATTTCGGCACCAAGGTGCCCGATCCCTACCGGTGGCTCGAGGACGACAACTCCGCCGAGACCAAGGCCTGGGTGGCGGCCCAGAACAAGGCGACCTTCGCCTATCTGGCGGGCATTCCCCAGCGGAAGGCCATCGAAGCGAGGGTGACGGCCCTCTGGAACTACGAGAAGTTCTCGGCGCCCCGCAAGGAGGGGAAGAACTACTTCTACACCCGCAACACGGGCCTCCAGAACCAGGACGTGGTCTACGTGACCACCGACCCGGCCCTGGAAGGCCGCGTGCTCCTGGATCCCAATACCCTCAGCCGTGAGGGGACCATGGCCCTCTCGGGCATGAAACCCAGCCCCGGCGGGAACCTCCTGGCCTATGCCGTATCCTCCGCCGGCAGCGACTGGCAGGTCTGGCACGTCCGGGACGTGGCCACGGGCAAGGACCTTCCCGACCAGATCCCCTGGAGCAAGTTCGGCGGCGTCGCCTGGAACCACAGGGGCGACGGCTTCTTCTATGTCAGCTACGACGCCCCCAGGCAGGGGGAGGCCCTCAAGGGCCTCACCAAGAGCCCCAAGGTCCGCTTCCACGCCCTGGGTTCCCCCCAGGCCAAGGACGAGCTGGTCTACGACCGCCCCGACCAGCCCGAGTGGTACCTCGACCCCAGCGTCACCGAAGATGGCCGCTGGCTGGTGCTGACGGTTGAAAAGGGCGATGCCCCCGAGACCGCCATCTACATCAGGGACCTGCTCAAGCCCGGCAGCGCGGTGGTGCCGCTCCTGGACGGATTCGATGCCAAATACACCGTGGTCGAGAGCGTGGGCGACACCTTCTACGTGAGAACCACCCAGAAAGCGCCCCGGAACCGCCTGGTGGCCATCCAGCGCGAGCATCCCGCCCCCAAGGCCTGGCTCGAGCTGATCCCCCAGGACCCCAAGGACGTGCTCGAGGGCGTCAGCCGGGTGGGGGGCGAGTTCGTGGCTACCTGGATGCGGGACGCCCACACCCTCGTGACCTTCCATGACCTGTCCGGGCGCCGGACAGGTGAGCTCGCCCTCCCCGGGGTCGGCACCGCCGAGGGGTTCCATGGCCGGCGCACGGACACCGAGGGCTTCTACACCTACGCGTCCTTCAACGCGCCCCCCACGGTCTACCGCTACGACTTCGCCACGGGCCGGAGCGCCGTGCTCCATGCCCCGAAGGTGGACTTCGATCCCGGCGCCTACCAGGTCGAACAGGTCTTCTACCCCAGCAAGGACGGCACGCGGATCCCCATGTTCCTCGTCCACCGCAAGGGCATGGTCCTGGACGGCTCGAACCCCACCCTTCTCTACGGATATGGCGGCTTCGACATCTCCCTGACGCCCTGGTTCAGCCCGTCCCGGATCGCCTGGCTCGAGCTGGGCGGACTCTACGCCCTGCCGAACCTGAGGGGCGGCGGGGAGTACGGCGAAGCCTGGCACGACGCCGGACGCCTCGCCAACAAGCAGAACGTCTTCGACGATTTCATCGCCGCCGGCGAGTGGCTGATCGCGAACAAGTACACCTCCACGCCCCGGCTGGCCATCAACGGCGGCAGCAACGGCGGCCTGCTGGTGGGGGCCTGCCTCGACCAGCGTCCCGACCTCTGGGGCGCGGCCGTGCCCGAGGTGGGGGTCATGGACATGCTCCGCTTCCACACCTTCACCGTGGGCTGGGGCTGGAAGGGCGACTACGGCAGCAGCGAGACGAAGGAGGGCTTCGCGACGCTGGTGAAGTACTCGCCCCTCCATAACATCAAGCCGGGCCTCGCCTATCCGCCGACCCTGATCATCACCAGCGACCACGACGACCGGGTGGTGCCGGCCCACAGCCACAAGTACACCGCCACCCTCCAGGCCGCCCAGGGCGGACCGGCCCCCATCCTCACCCGCATCGAGGCCAACGCCGGCCATGGCGCCGGCATGCCCACGAGCAAGCTCATCGCGGAGCGCACGGACATCTTCGCGTTCCTGGTGAAGGCGCTGGGGATGAAGCCTTGACCGGAGGTGGTCATGGGGGAAGCGTTGCACCCTGACCCTCCACGTCGGTAGCGACCAGCTCCCGGTAGGTCCCGGCCACGCAGGGACCCTCCGGCAGCTGGTTGCAGCGCACCATGGTGTAGGGCCCGAACTCCGCGGCCATGAAGCGGGCCACGCGCCGGAAGACCTCCTCCGGGGGCAGGATCGACTCGAAGGTCACCACCGTCCCGTGCTCACGGTAGCGGATCAGGCCCTGCTCCATGGCGGCGAGCAGGATGGCCTTCCGTTCCTCCCCGGACGCCTGGCGGCGGGGCATGGCGGCGAGCCGCAGCACCGCCTCCTCGGGCAGGCCCGCGGCCCGGGCGCAGGCGGGGCGGCGGATCCAGTCGGCGTGGTCATCGATCCAATGCCAGTCGCCCGTATCGGCCCGGAGCCAGGCGCCCCGCTTCATGGCTGCTCCCAGGGCAGGCCCGGCTGGAAGTGGCCCCAGCGGGCCAGGTCCACGAGGGACCCGGCCAGGCCGAAGGCGGCGGCGCATTCGGCGTTGCCCCGGGGCAGGGCGGCGGTGCGGGGCAGGGACTCCAGCGCGTGTTCGCGGCCATCCAGGCGGATGCGGACATCCACGGGGCGGGTACAGCCGGGAATGTAGGCGAGGGTGGCCAAGGCCTCCCAAGCGCCCGTCTCGGCCTCGGCCGCGAGGGCCACACGCCGGGCCAGGAGGCCGCCGATGCGGTCCACCTTGTTGAAGTCCTTGCCCGACCAGGCGCCGCCCCCGATGGGCACGGTGGGGCCGTAGGCGTCCACCACCAGCTTCTTGCCGGACAGGCCGTTGTCGCCCATGGGGCCGCTGCAGGTGAATTCGCCCGCGCCGTTCAGCTCCAGGTCGGGCAGGGGGAGACTCAGGCCCATGCAGGCCGTCTCCATGGCCTCAGCGGCGAGCGCGTTCAGGAGCATCCAGTCGGAGCCCGCATGATGGTTGAGGGAGATGGACACATGCAGGGGCCGCCAGGCCGCGCCGTCCCGGTCCACCCGGACGATGACCTTGCCGTCGGGCCCGATCTGGCCCGCCCCCTTCTCCAGCCGAAGCCGGAACAGCTCCCGGGCGATGCGCCGGCTGAGCCAGGCCGCGGGGGGCAGGTGACCGGTCCCGGGGTCCGCCGAGGCGTAACCCACGCAGATGGCCTGGTCGTCCGAGAAGGACCTCACCTCCCGCTCTCCGGCCTCGAAGGCCCCCAGGCGGCGCAGGTCGGTCACCTGGAGGGCGCCGGGGCCGGGTTCCCAGAGGTGGCCGGCGGCATCCGGGCCGTAGCCCGCGCTGGCGTAGACCTCCCGCACCAGCTCCGTCAGGGCCTCGCCCTGCACCGTATCGAGCATGGCCTCGTCCCGCACCGCCACCCGGCCGGTTAGCACCAGGTGGTGGAAGACGCAGGCCACCTCCAGGCCCACCTTGCCCAGGGGGTCCACGGCCCGGATCCGTTCGACGATGGCGTCGGCCACCGCGTCGCAGAGCTTGTCGGGGTGGGCGGGGAGGATCGCTTCGGCGTGTTCGGTGGTGCTCACGGCTGCTCCTTGTCGACGTTGGGAAGACTGAAGACCTGCGCCCCCAGGGCGCGGGCGAAGGCACCGTCGCCCCCGGCGGTGAGGGCCACATTGAAGCGCCCCCGGCGCCGGGACAGCTCCCGGGCGTGCTCCGTGGGCACCTGGCCGACCCACCCGTCCGTGACGATCAGCGCCCGGCGCACGCCCTGGTCGAGCATGTGGGTGGTGACCACCGCGATGTCGGTGCCGGTGGTGGTGGCACCCTTGCCCCGGCGCAGTTCGTCCTGGGTGATGTCCTTGACCGTGGTGGAGAACAGGTGGATGCGCGGGGTCATGAGCGTGGTGAGCTGGCCCAGGGCCGCGAACAGGGGCGTCACGACGCCGTTCATGCTGCCCGAGACGTCCAGGTAGACGTGGACCCGTTCCCCCCGCTGCGGGGCGCGCAGGGGCCTCGCCCCGGTGAAGAGCAGCGGCTCCCCGCCGCAGGCCTCCAGCACCGCTGCGCGCCGGTCCCCGGAGGTGCGGTGGGGGAAGCTCCCCTGGGACGGGACCTCTGCGGGGCGGAGCCGTCCCCGGCCATCCCCCTGGGGGTCGCCCAGGTTGCGCAGGGCCCGACGCAGGGTGGCCGTGGCCGCGAGCCTGCGCTGGCCCAGCGCCAGGTGGAAGGGAACCTCCTGGCCCCCCAGGTCCTGGCCGGAGCGCTCGGTGACCATGGGCCAGCGGGCGATGATCCGGCGCACTTCGGCCACCAGATCGGGGTCCAGGGGATCGCCCTCCTCCTCCCCGTGGCTGCCCAGGAGCTTGCCCACGATGGCCTTCTCGTCTCCGTCCGCTGCCCCCTCCTCCCCCGCGGAGGCCAGGAGGCGGAACAGGTCCTCGTAGCTGACGGACTCGTCCGTGTAGAGCTTGCGGTGCAGGGCGCCCAGGGCCCCCGGCGGCCAGCTCTCGGCCGGGGTCCGCCACCCTTCGGGGGGGCGCAGGAGGCACCAGGGGGCATCCTGGGCGCCGTAGAGCTCCCGGAACAGCCGGGTCCACTCCGGGCCGGGGTGGAGCAGGCAGAGCTGGGCGTTGATGACCGCGTCGAAGGCGAAGTTGAGGATCGGGGTGGACCGCTCGTAGAGGCGCGTGTGCCCCAGCACCACGTGGTAGAGCTCGTGCAGCACCAGCATGACCAGGGCCTGGTCCGAGGCGCAGTGGGCGGCCGTGAACTCGGGGTTGATCCGCAGCCGCGAACGCAGCCCCAGGGTCACCGCGGCCGTGGGCACGTCGGTGGTCACCTCGATCTCCAGGAGGGAGAGCAGCTTGGAGAAGGCTGGCTGGGTGACGGGGAAGGCGTTCCAGATGCGGTCCCGCAGGGCGGGCCCGGTCAGGATCGACGTCTCAGACATGGGTGGCCTCCGGGGTCCAGAGATCGAGGGCGTGCCCTTCCAGAAGGGCCTCGCTGAGCAGGGGCGGGCCGGCGGGGTCGCAGGTCCGCCCGCTGAGGTGGGTGAGCAGGGCCAGGGCGCGCAGGGGATCGGCCTCCAGGGGCCGGGTGGGCTCCGCCGCGCGGGTGGCCATGAGCAGGGGGGGGAGGGTGGAGGCCAGGACCGGCGCCAGGCGCAGCAGCTCGTCGCCCAGGTCCTCGCCCAGCTCCCGTTCCAGGTCCCGGGGGTGGATCCGGCCCCGCACCAGGGCCACCGCCCCGCACAGCCGCAGGTGGGCCGAGCGCCGGGCCGAGCCCCCCTCCGGCGCCCAGCCCGGCCAGCAGGTGCGGAGGTTGGCGTCGAAATCCACCCGGCTGAACCAGGCCAGGCCCCAGTTGGCGAGCTTGTGCGGTCCGGAGGCAGCGCCGTCCTCCCGGGGGACCCGGAAGGGCTGCACGGTCACCCTGCTGCGCGGGGGCGCGCTCATGTTGGCAAGGGCCTGGACCGTCTCCGGGGCCGTGAGGTCGGCCGGACCCGCGGCGTTCGCGCCGTATGGACCCGCGGCGTTCACGCCGTATGGATTCGCCCCGCTCATGCCGCGCCCCGCGCCGGCTGCTCCGCGAACCAGGCGCGCCACTCCGCGGCCAGCTCGATGAGGGTCTGGGGCTCGAAGTCCTCCTGCAGCACCACGAGGAGGTACATCAGGAGGTTGCCCAGGGCCCGGGCGTGGCTGTCCCCGCCGCCCAGCCTGGTGACGCGGGCGAGCCTGGCGTTCAGGCCCTTGACTTGCCCCAGGGGGACGTTGACGCTGTGGGCGCTGCCCTCGCCAAAGGCCTTCAGCTTGTCCAGGAGGCCCGTGAGCAGCTCCAGGGTGGGGACGTTCACGCAGGGGCGGCGCAGGAGGACGGGGCCCAGAACCAGGGCCAGAAGGTGGCGCCTGGGCACCGTGAGCCCGGCGAAGGCGTCCGATACCAGGTTGGACAGCTCGAGCTTGCTGACGCCCCAGTTCAGGTGCCTGAGACCGAGCGCCACCCGGCGCACCGGGTCGGGCTCGTCGCGCAGCAGGGCCCAGGGGCCGTCCGGGGCCTCCCGGGTGGCCTTGAGGGCCAGCTGGTGGATGGCCCGCAGCCTGCTCTCGTCCAGCTTGCGGCCCAGGGCCCGCTGGGGCAGGCCCCACTTGAAGGCCAGGAAGGCGGCGCCGTCCAGCTCCAGGTCCAGGTCCAGGGCCTCGGCGGCGCCGGCGATGGACAGGATGCTCCGCCCCATGGCCACGGCGCGCCGGCCGCTGAGGCCCAGGCGGGCCTCCCGGAGGGGGCCCACCAGGGCGTCCACGTAGCGGGCGGCCCAGGCGTGGCGCTCCTCCCGGTCCTGGGCGGCGTGGCGCCGGGCTTCCTCGATGAGCCGGGCCACCTCGGGCCAGACCTCCGGGGGGTCCCCGCCCCGGAGGATGATCCTGCGGCGCAGGTCGCTGTCCAGGTCCTGGAGGGCCGGCAGGGTCACCACGTAGGTGAAGCGGTCCGCCAGGGCCAGGTCCAGGGGCAGGGAGCCTTCGTAGACCTCGTCGTGCTCCTCCTCCTCGCCGGTGAGGGGCGGGTTCATGGCCGACCACCGGTAGCGGAGCCTGGGCAGGGCGAGCCCCTGGATGCGCTTCTCGTGGATGACGGAGAACAGCTTGTTCTGGTGCTCGGGCCGGCACCGGCTCAGCTCGTCCAGGAACACCGACTCCGCCTCCCACAGGTTGCCGGGGGTGGGCAGGTAGTCCAGGCCGGTGCGGGCCGCGTTGGGCACGGGAAAGCCCAGCAGGTCGTCGAAGGCGATGAGGCTGGCGTTGTAGTGCCGGTGCTCCAGCCCCAGGCACCGGGCCAGGCGGTTCAGCAGTTCGGACTTGGCGGTGCCGTGCGGCGCGATGAGCAGCAGGGGCTGCTCATCGGCCAGCGCGGCCAGGATCACCGGATCCAGATGGGTGAGCCCGAAGAGGTTGAGAGTGTCCAGCAGGCGATGCGGAGTGGGCGGGGCGGGGGGTGTGGTCATCGCAGCCTCCAAGGCGTGCGCCCCGTTTAGCAGCCTTGTTTAGCGTCGCGGCAAGTGGGGCTAAATGACGACGGAGGACATTCTCAGGTGGAAGCGTAGCACCCCTTCCAGTTCCAAGTATCCCATGGCTGGAGCGACATTTTTTGTCGCTTTCCGACGGGCCACTTCTTAGGGGAACGGATGGTGTCCATGGTTGACAAGGTGTGACCCATGGATAACATGCTGGAACCCAGGCAAAGGATATCCAGGCTGCTCAGGAACTGGCCCGGCAAAGCGAGGAGGGCAAGCCATGAAACTGAAAAAGTGGGACAGCGCGGAACACCTGAAGACCGAGGAGGACATCATCGCCTACTTCGATGCCTGCCTGGAGGAAGCGGGGAATGATCCTCGTTTCATTGCCAAGGCGCTGGGCACCATCGCTCGGGCCCGGGGCATGTCCCAGCTCGCCCGGGAGACGGGCATCAGTCGGGAAGGCCTCTACAAGGCCCTCTCCGGCGAAGGGAATCCGGAGTTCGCCACGATCATGAAGGTCATCAAGGCCCTGGGCCTCAAGCTGCACGCGACCGCCTGAAAGGTCGAGAGCGCTCCCACCGGGGGGCGTTGCCGTCCCCTCACGCCCGCCTCCGCAATCCAGGCCTGTGCGGGCGATCCGCGGCCGGATGCAGGCTCCAGAGCGTGAGCTCGTCCTCGTCCCAGGTCCTGAGCACGTGCATCCGGCCCTGGGTGTCCCAGGCCGGGTAGTGGTGGCAGTAGCGGTTGGTGACCAGATGGGGCGGAAGCCCCTTGGGGTGCCGCTGCAGGGCCTGGTCCCAGGGGTTGCCGGGGTTGCGGAAATCGACCCAGCCGCCCCCCAGGCCGAAGCCGGGCTGGATGAGGGCGACCAGGTCGGGCCGGTGCCCGGTGGCCACGAACAGGGCCTCGTAGGTGGCGATGGCCTCCGTGGCCAGGTAGAGCAGCCAGGACTCCCCGATGCCCGCCAGGAACCCGAAGGGCTGCACAGCATCCGGTTGGGCATGGCCCCAGGGCTGGCATTCCGGCCTTTTCCAGGTATCCGTGGCGATGGACCAGTCCGGGAAGCCGAGGTCCGCGGGGCCAACCTCCCGGAGCCCCCTGAAGCCGGGCAGACCCTCCAGCCAGGTGCGCACGCGGTCCTTGCGCTCCTGGTCGGTGCCGGTCTCGTTGAGGTAGTCCGCGTACACGAAGAGACGCCCCGGCCGGGGGAAGGTTCGCACCGGCCAGGGGTCCAGCCGGCAGCAGGGGTAGTAGAAGCAGCCGGGCAGCATCTCCGACCAGGGGATGGGAGCCTGCCCCAGGAGGTCCGGATCGCTGGTCGGGGTCGGCGGGAAAGAGTTCATGAATGGCCTCCGGGGTGGTGGGTAACGCTTGACTTTCCTAAGGATGGTTGCTTCCAAACGACAGTGGGTGTCGGACCTCGGGTAGGCCGGGCCCGACCCCAGGCCGGGCAGCCTTACGGCCTGATCGCCGCCCGGCCCAGCTCTGGATCCAGGCCTACCGGTCCCCCCGGGAGGCCTCCCACCGCCTGGCCTCGTGGCGGGCCATGGCCCAGTAGTCCTCGGCCTGGGTCAGGCATTCGTCCAGGAAGGCGACCATGGTCCGCATCGAAGTCCTGGGGGTCAGGGGCAGGAGGCCGTGCAGGGTGAGGTTGGCCAGCAGGGGGGCGGACGTGTCCAGCAGGGCGGTGAGGTCGCGGTCGGCGTGGTTCCATTTGTCGTTGAACCACCCGAAGGGACTCAGGGCCCCCTCCGGCACCACCCAGGCGCTGGTCATGGTGAAGCGCAGCTGGCGGTTCTGGCGGCCGTCCAGGACCAGGCGCAGGGCCAGATCGGGGCCTGCCATCCCCTCCTGCGCGAGCGTGCAGTGGAAGTCGCCGGGACGGACCTGGCGGTAGTCCCAGCGGCGCGCCTCCAGGAAGTCGGCGAGGCGCCCCGCCAGAACCCCGCCCTGGGGCCGTTCGGGCCGGGCGGAGGACTGGCCGGGGCTGTCCGGGGCCGGCGCCTCGGTCCGGGCTTCGGCCATGGCCAGGAATGCGGGCTGCACCTCCCAGGGATCGTGGAAGCACGCCCAGGCGGCCGCGTTCAGGGGCAGGACGGTGCCGGCGCTGCGGTCCCCGGCGGTGAAGTTCCGGATGAGGGTCTCGAGGTCGAGGTTCTCCATGCTGGCGTGTTCTCCTTCTCGGGTGGGTCCCTGTTTATGGCTGCGAATGGGAAGACGACGAGGCCGGCGGGGCCTGCCCGCCCTGCTCAGGTCCGTGCGTCGATGCGCACCAGCTCGAGCACCTCCAGGAGTTGGGTCTGGAGGGTGAAGGCCTGGCCCACGGCGGCGTGCAGGTCCTGGCGGTCCAGGGCCCGCTTGATGGCGTCCAGTACCGGGAAGCACTGCTGCATCAGCACCGAGTCCGGTCCCCCGAAGAGCTCCAGGCCCTGCAGGAGGAGGACCGAGACGGCCTCCTGGGCCAGGTCCTCCTCCTTGTCGGCCAGGCGCTGAATGAGGATGTTGAGGGTTTCCAGCCAGGCTTCCAGGGCTTCGGGCATCGGGGGTCTCCTCCAGGAACGGGTGCCCCGGACACGGGGCTGCCCAAGGTATCGGCGGGTCCAGGCGACAGGGACTGTCGCTGATCAGCGGGCTCCGGACAGGTCCGGCCGTTCCCCCAGGGGATACCGGGCCCGCCACTCGTCCAGCGGCAGCCCATTGGGGTGGGGATCGGAAAAGACCCTCCCCTTCACCCTGGCGTCCGCGGGAATGAGCCCGTCCCAGCTCCCGCAGTGGCGGATCCAGAGGGACCCGGCCACGACCAGACCCGCCGGCAGGGCGTGGAGGCTGGAGGTGTCCAGCCAGAGCTCCCCCCCAACCCTGAGGCCGGCGGGGAGCCTGAGGTCGCTTCGGTGGACCATGAGCGTCTCCGCCACCTCCAGCCCCTCCGGGAGTTCGCTGACCCACACGTGGCGGTCGAGCCACAGGCTGCCGGGAACCCGACGGTCCGTGAGCCAGGCTTTCAGCCACTGGTTGGCCATGCGCGGTGAGCCTGCGGCCACCTCGTCCAGGGTCCGGAGGAGGGTCGCGGGCCGGAGCACCCGCCGGGCGTAGCTGTCCCAGAGGGGCTGGACTTCGTCCGTCCAGCCCGCCTCGGCGGCCTGGCCCAGGGCGGCCCAGCGGGGCAGGCCGAGGATGGCCTGCATGGCCGCCAAGCCGTGCCCGAGGCGCCGTTTCCCGCCCTGACGGTTCTCCATGTTCGTGTGTGCTCCTGTGCGGGCGAAGGCCCAACCTCAGGATACGGGCCCCGATACGACAGTTCCTGTCGCTGCCGCCCCGGGTGGGAGGACCGTGAGCTCGAGGCCCGGAACCCTCTCCACCCTGACGCGGCCCCCCACCTCGGCCCGGCAGGCCTGGGCGGTCAGCCGCGGCAGGCGCGCAAGGATCAGGTCGCCGTCCACCTGGAGCCGGGCGGGGAAGCTGCGCAGGGCGGGACAGTCGGCGACCACCAGATCTCCGTGGACCACCATGAGCCCGGGCAGGACCTCCAGGTCCGGGCAGTCCAGGATCCGCAGGTCGCAGCCGGCCCAGAGCGGCCCCCGGAGCTCCCGGAACTCCGGGCACTCGGTGACCTGGATGGTGTGGTAGCTGGGCCGGTCCGCCCAGGGATGGGCCGGGTCCACCAGCACCAGGGGGCCCTCCAGCACCTGGGCGGAACGGGCGACCCGGGCCAGGGATTCGCGGTTCCGCCGGTAATGGCCGCACTCGTCCCGGCCCAGGACCGGCTCCAGGTTCCGCACGTCGTCCTTCTCCAGGCGCAGGAGCGCCGACCGGGTGCCCAGGCCCAGCTCCTCCAGGGCCAGGAAAATGATCTGGGCCACGGGCCCCTCCCCGGGGGAGCCGGCTTCCTGCAGCATGCGCACGGCCAGGTCCACGGCGGCCCCGGGGTTCCGCTCGGCCAGGAGCAGGGAGCGCACCGCAGCCAGGAGGCCGGCGGGGGCGGCCAGACAGTGGGCCTGTTCCAGGGGCCCCATGCCCAGGGCCCGCAGCATGCCGACCATGGGAGCCGGCACAGGGACGGAGGCGGTGCAGGGCGGAGGCCAGGGCCAGGGGGCCGGGTCCTCGCACCCGAGGCCGGGCAGGGGCCGGGCGATGGCCGGCTGCCGCCCCGGGGGCGCCTGCGCCGGCGGCAGGGCCGAACTTCCGGCCAGGGGCGCGTAGACCACCTGCCGGTGCTCCCCGGCCCACGGACCCGGGGGCAGGCGCGGGCAGTCCCACACCCGCCCCTCCAGGCCCTCGGGGCCCCTGGGCAGGCTGGTCAGCGCATGACAGCCCTGGACCTTCAGGAAACCGAGCACCTCCAGTTGCTCCAGGGCTTCCAGAGCTGGACCGTTCCAGACCTCCAGATTGACGATCGTGAGGTTCCGGGGAACCATGGCCAGCTCCGGCAAGGAGGTCAACTCAAGCCGCTGGAGACGCCGTGCCGCGTCGAGGCGGGTGAACCGGGCGCAGCGGCGGATCTCCACCCATTCCAGCTTGCGCCAGCCGGACAGAGCCCGGAAGCTGGGGCAGTCCACCAGGAACAGGCCCTGGAAACCGGTCGCGCCCCGGGGCAGGGTCTCGACCCGCGGGCACTCGGCGACCTCGAGCCGGAACCCGCACAGGCGCCGCGGCAGGCTGCGCAGCCCGGGCGAAGCCACGAACTCGAAACTGCTCGACACCAGCCCCTTCGGCAGGCGCTGTTCCTTCTCCAGTCCACTGAACAGGAACCCGACCGAGCCAAGGCCGGACTGGGCCGCCCAGGGCGGTATCCGCAGATCCCGGCAGAGGCGCTCCCCGTCCTTCACCCAGGGCAGCAGGCTCCAGGGGTGGATGCCCCGGCGGCGCAGGATCCGGGTCAGCGTTCGCAGGGGGAGGCCTTCCTCCCAGCCTTGGGCCAGGCCCCGGACGAGGGCCATCCGGCCGTCGTAGGACCCCGGACGGGTGCCGGCGGGACAACGGAACCTTCTCATGGGCGGCGGCGCTTTCCCTCGGGCCCCCGTTCCATGGCCCCGGCCAGGGGCCAGGCGGGGGTGCCCAGACGCTCCTCCCGTTGCTCCGCACTGGCCCAGGAGAGGATCCCCAGGTGATCCAGGTAGGCCAGTTCACCCCGGGACGCCGCGGCTTCCGCCTCTTCAGGACCGACGTCCGGGGCGGCGAGGCCCACCCCGTCCAGGGGGCGTGTCGGGGCGGCCAGGATCCGCCACGTGAGACGCTCCTCCAGCCCCGACCAGGCCGACGCATAGCGCACCGCCTCCTCGAAGTCGTAGCTGGGACCCTGCAGGGGAGGGGAGCCGCGCCTGGCGGCGGGCAGCCACCGGGCAAAAGGTTGGGCAGCATCATGGCGTTCGTCCTCCCCCGGCTCGTCGCCGGGCCCCTCGTGCCGCTGCAGCCAGGCTTCCAGGGAGCGCCGGAACGCCGCGGGGGCGCAGTCCTCCTCGTCCAGCTGCTCCAGCACGACGCAGCGGCCGCCCCCGGGCAGGGGCCGCACGGCCCAGACCTCAAAACAGGCATCCGCCGGCAGGGCCACCTGCTGGCCGCGCCGCCAGCCGCGATGGGCGTAGACGGCAAACCGGATGGGCCAGGCCGTGGGCCGCCCGAGCCGGAGGACCGGAATGCCGAGGTGCTTGAGCACCCGGCCTGGGAGGAACACGGCCAGCTGCCTGTCAGTCAGTTCGGCCCCGCGCCAGGTCCACCCCCGGTAGGGTCGCTCACCGGAGGGGGCTTCGGCGGGGCAGGGGTCCTTCCGCGGCACGGGCATGGTGGGTGGTTCCTCGGGAACCTGGACCTTCCAGGCCTCCAGACCCGAGTTTGGGGGCCTGGGAGCGTCAACGGCTGTCCCTGGTCCTTCCCGGGCCGGTTCCTACGTGGCGTACTGCGCCAGGGCGGTCTCCAGCTCGGTTCGCACCTGGACCCGAAGCCATTCCGGCCCCAGGACCTCGGCCAGGGCCCCGAACTGCAGCAGCCACCGGCGGGCGCCGTTGGCGTGGTTGGCCTTGAACCTCACCAGGGCGCTCTGCCCATCCGGGGCCACCGACGCGCAGAACTCGGGCAGCACCGGTGGCGCCTCCTTGAAGGCCTGCAGCCAGTGGGCCCCCTGGATCCGCACGCTCACCTCGAAGGGCGCGTCCGGGGAGGCCCAGCCCCCGATCTGGAACCGGGCCATCTGTTCCAGCAGGGCCGGGTCCGGGATGCGGCCCTGCTTCGAGCCCACCTTGATGCCGTTGATGCGGTTGAACCGCATCTGGATGCCCTTCCTGCTGTCCAGGTCCCACACCAGCAGGAAGCAGCCCCCGGAGAAGAGGTCGTGGGTCAGGGCATAGGGCACGACCGTGTGGATCTTGTTGCCGGCGGCGCCCACCGACTGGTAGTCCACCACCATCTCCTTCCCTTCCTCAAAGGCCCGCAGGAGCGGCTCCAGCAGGTCCGAGTCCTCGATCGGGTCCTCCACCTCGCCGCCCTGGACCCGCATGACGGATACCAGGCGGTCGAAGAGACGCCGGTCCTTCTGGGACATCTTGTCGGCCACCAGCTCCTCGAGGTTCCCCAGGTTGGCCTGCCAGAGGAGGGTCCCGCTCTGGGACAGGGAGACCCCGGCCAGCCTCAGGGCGAGCCGGGCCGCGGGCGTGACGTGCTCGTCCCAGGCCGGCCCCTTGCGCAGAACGAAGTGCAGGACGGCCGGCTGCCCTGACTTGGGCCGGTCCAGCCGGGCCCCCGCCGCCTCCAGCAGGCCGATGGCCCGGTCCACGCTCCTCAGGCTGACGTTCAGCTTCTGGGTGAGGGTCAGGCGGGAGATGCCCCGCTCACCGGCCTCCCGGATCAGCCGCAGCACCTCCTGCTGGTTGTCGCGGCTCACGAGGCCCTGGGTCTTGATGGTGGTTTGGCGAGGCATGGTGGTCGCTCCCCGGCGGCATGGGTTTTGACATTAACCAGTAATTATAGAATTAATTATGCCTGTCCTGGAAGTGGCAGGAAGCTACTGGTCATCACATTCTTTTTTTTGGGCTGGTTTGCCAGAAAACTCCGGGCGCTGGTATGAGTACACAATCCAGGAGACAACATGGTCACCTACCCTTCACCCTGAAGGACGGGCATCTTTTTCTGTCGTGCCCTGGACAGGTTTGGCTTCTGGATATTGTCCAAGGCACTCCAGATACAACCCACCCCTGTCCTTCCTCTTTTTTCAAGTATTGAAAACAGGCAATATGATTAATTTCAGAAACGAGCTTCAGGGTGGCCAGGGCTCCTCCAGATACAACCCCACTACAACCCACCTGCTACTTCTTGTTGGCGAAAGCTAAAGGCACGGAGGTCCTGGCTCCCTCCGTTTGATATCATCCTCAGGAGGTCATGCCTGTGCCCATCCTGAACCCCCTTCCGGGCGACCGGGACCCTTCCCCCGAGCGTGACCACCACTACGCATTCTCCAACCATACGGTCTGGCGGACCTTTGCGGAGCATCCCGAGGCCGCCATCACCGGCACGTTGTTCATGGATGAGGACTGGCTCCGGTTCCTGTGGTTTGACGACACCGCCCCGGCCGTGCCGAGACCGACCGGGGACGTGGGCCTGACGTGCGAGGTGATCACCTTTGCCCCCGTGAGCCTTCGTCTCGTGCTGTTCACCCTGCCCAAACCCTGGTTCACGACCGGCGCCTACCTGGTCGCGGCCGCGGTCCTGCGCCGCTTCGAGCAGGGTCTGCCCGACGTGTTCAGGGTCTTCGCGCTGGAGAGGACGGTGAGCGAGGACGAGGAGGAGGCCGCCATCCTCGGCGGCTGGCATGAGGGCCAGCACTCGAATTATGGTCCGATCCGGGCCATCAGCCGGGAGGCCTTCCTCGAGGCCGTTGTCCGGAAAATGGATCCGTCGTGCGGGCTGGTTACGTCCACCCTGGATTTTTCCCTGACGATCTGAGCCCTTGCCGACTTCCAGACCCATGGCTGTTCCCTGGGAACACACCTGGCCAGGACGGGAGGGAGGGCCATTCGGCCGGCCCGGGGTCCCTCCCTTCAGGGGTTGGTCGTCTCCCAGGCCCTGGCGTCAACCTCCAGGGGGGCATCCAGGTAGCCGAACTCATGGATCTCGCCCAGGTAGGTCGCGAGGAAGGGCGCAAGACCGCCGGCCACCTCAGCCTGATGCACGTGGCGGCACTCGTGGGCCAGAAGTCGGTCCTGGGGCCCCGCGAGGGGGCGTGCCAGCCAGAGCGCATACCCCAGGGTGAGGCCGAGGGCGCTGCCACCCAGTCCCAGGCCCTGGGCGAGCTCCCGGAGCCGGCCCTCACGCGGGAGCGGCACGCTTTCCTCCATCAGATGGATGCGCTCCGGATGGTGGACCCCCACCCGGGTGGCGGTGGCCCTCTCCGCCTCCGTGAGCGGCCTCCCCCCGGCATGGCAGGAGCGGGCGGTCGCTTCGGCCCACGGGAGGGCCAGGGCGAAGTCCTGCGGGGTGATCGAAATGGGGTTCTCCGGGTTCATGGAAGGCGCTCCTCAAGGGTGGTGCGTTCAGGGTGGCACGGATGGCGGGAAAGGTCCGGGCTAGGCGGCACGATGCCGCCTGACCAGCTCCAGGGCGAGGCGGGCCCCGGCTTCCAGGGTCTCGCCCTGCACAGCCTCCGGCACATCGCCAGGGGGGTGGAGCGTGTCCCAGGTGGGCGCATGGAGGACCCTCATTTCCGCTGGAGGCAGGGCGCAGACCAGGGTGGTGGGAACCCCGGCCGCCGCCAGGATCCGATCGTCGGACGGGGGCGTCCAGCGTGCCGGCAAGCCGGGCAGGAGCCCGGCGCCGTCGCGGCTGGAGACGTAGAGCCCGCCGATGCCGGACACGTCAAAGACCACCGCGCGCCGGGGCAGGGCCCCGGCATGGTTGTGGACGTAGAGGCGTGAGCCCATGACCTCGGAGCCGTACAGCTCCTCGTGGTCCCAGAAGCAGAAGGTGACATCGGGCTCTTGCGCGCCCCCTTCCACCTGGCCCAGCAGGCGCGAAGCCGCCTCGAACAGCTGGACCACGGCGGCGCCGTTGTCGTTGGCTCCCGGGGAGCCGGGGACGGCGTCATGGTGGGCCCCCAGGACGAGGTGTCCGGTCATGCGGCCGAAAGGCACCAGGAAGTTGACCGTCTCGGCCGCGGCACCTCCGCGCGGCCAAACCGTGCGCTCGACCCTCAGGCGGGTGCCGAAGCGGGCCAGGAGCTTCGCTTCCAGGCGGTTCCGGCGCAGGGCGGCATCGTTGACGCACAAATCCTCCAGCATCTGTCTCATAGCTTCTCCTTGGCAAGGGGTGAGCCGGGTCGCCGGGAACAGCCGCGGCGACCTGAGTCCTCCCCTGGAACAACTGCTGGCTGGAACAGGACAGTGAATGTCCTTTTCAGCCTTCCACCGGCGGGTCCAGCGGAGGGGCATCGTAGAAGCTCCCCCCTTGGCTCAGCCGCCCCATCCCCACCAGCGAGGCCTGGACGCCGTCCCAGTCCAGTGCCGCATAGCCGGTGGCCATGTTCACGATGGTGGTGTCCCCCTGCCGCTCCATCCCGAAGGACTGGTGGACATGGCCGCACAGCACCAGGGCCGGGGGCCAGCCCCGGCTCATGAGGTGCTCGAACAGGGGCCGGTGGCCGAGGTTGCGGCCGGAGCGGGTCTGGTCGAGGCTGCCGTAGGGCGGGGCGTGGCTCACGTAGACCGAAGGCTCCGGATGGGCGCGCAGCTGGGCTTCCAGCTCGTCCTTCAGGGCCGCGGCGGGCCAGCCCCGGGCGAAGCTGAAGGGACCGGCATCGCCGGGAATGCCCTCCACACGCACGATGCCGCCGGCCAGCTCGGGGACCGCCCCCAGGGCCGCATCCCGGAAGCCCTCCACCTCGTGGTTGCCCACGACGTAGGTGGTGACCGCCCCGTCCCTGAGGAAGAGGCCCCGGTGCCGGTGCCAGAAGCGCTGCTGCGCCCCCAGCCGCAGGTGGGGTCTCAGGTTGGTGAAATCCGGCAGCAGGTCCCCGCAGAGGACGATCCAGTCTGGCCGGTGGGCCGCCACGAGCCCCGCCACACCGAGGAACCCGTCCCCGTGCAGGTCCGAGAACGCCAGGATCCTCACAGGGACTCCGGGTGGAGAACGGGCCCAGGCTGGCCCGCAGCAATCGGCTCGGCGGGGACCCGAAAAAGCATGTGACGGACCACCTTGGCGATCCGCTGCGACGGGCCTGTGCCGGCCGACTCGACCCGGGTGCTGCGTCATGTGGCTACCCCCTCCATGGAACTACTGCTGGCCTGGAGGAAGCCTGTAAACTACTTTTGTCATTAATCGGGTGCGACGGAACGTCCAGAAGCCTGATTTATTGGCAACGTGGTTGCATCTATAACCTTTAACAAGGTGGCACCGGTTCCGGCCACCGGGGCGGCCCGACCTTCGGTGAAGACGGGACGAACGCGTGTTGGCCCATCGCCCGAAGGCTTCGGAAGCTCAGGTAACCCGGGCAGTAAAGAAAAATCGCACTAAATTTGAATAGACTCGGTATAATAGCACTAGCCGTGGTCGCTTGAAAAAAAGCGACCTTGGGAGGAACGTTTTTTCTGGACTCATATTCCACATATCTTTCGACCCGACAGTGCCGGGCACCGAGCCACGGACACCCGGTGGAAGTTCCATCTTGATTCAGATGATCAGCATGAAAACAGGCTGACCCGTTCGCAATAACAAATTCCGCAACACCTGAAGACGTAGCGATGCCTTTTGGCTTCGTACGGCCGTATCCCCCTGGAAACTCCCCGGGGGAGCCCAGCCTGTGCCAACGCCAACACCTTCCAACCCCCAACCCAGGAGACCCGATGCCCGATGCCCCCAACCCCCAGCCGGTCGTATTCGTGACCGTCAACGAGCGCCCCTACCGCTTCACCCCGGGGGCGGGCCTGGATCTGGAGGTCGTGACGGAGGTGCGGGGGTCGGTCGGCAGGCTGGCCAACCACTATGCGCGCCGCTGCGGGGCCGTCCAGGCGGATGACCTCTTCCAGGAGGGCATGCTGGGAGCCATGACTGCGGCGCGCCGGTTTGATCCCGGCGTGGGCCTGGACTTCGGCGCTTTCGCCTATACGCACATCCGTGGCGCCATCCTGGGCAGCCTGCAGGACCGCATCGTGCGTGCCCCGGGCGGCGGTCCCTGGGTCCCCATGGTGCAGCTCGACCTGCCCACCGGCGGCCCGGGCGAGGGTGCCGGCGTTGGAGAGCTTGCGGACGCAACCGATACCGCCGGCCAGGTGGAGTCCGGCATCCTCGCCGGCGAGATCCTGGCGCGCATTCGCGCCCTCCCCGAACGGGCGAGCGTGCTGCTCCTCCGCCATCTCCAGGAGGAAGAGCCCCTGGCGGAGATCGCCCGCGAGCTGGGGATCACCCGCCAGTACGCATCGATGCTCTACCGACGCTACCTCGAGGTCCTGCGCGGCGAGCTCGCGGCCTGGGCGCCTGCGGCCAGCTGCAGCTCCTCCCCGGCGTCCACGATCGGCTGCATCGGCGCGCCGGCGTAGCTGAGGCTCTCGTCGTCGTCCCGGGTGAAGTTGTGCAACCCGTACGCGGAGGCGAGGAGGGCCTTTCCCTTGAGCCCAAGGGCTTTCGCCAGGTCGCCCTTCTTCAGGGTCGAGTACACATAGAACCGGTGCGGCCGCCCGAACAGGTCCGTGACGAGGGCGATCAGGTCCCCCCGTTCGATGGCCGCTTCCTTCGTCGCCAGGAGCGCCCGGGCCACCGTGCCGATCTCCCTTGCCTCAAAGGCTTTCTTTCCACGTTCCATGGCTTGCCTCCTGAAGGTCGCCTCGCTGCCGGACAACCCCAGGGTGGCAGCTGGGGAAAGACAATCCCTGTCGCTGGCAACCGCCTGATGGTGGAGAGGCCCCTGACCACGCTGCCTTTCAGGCCCTCCCGTGGAGCGGATCGGGGCCCTCACGCGGGTTCCACCGGATCGGGGTGGAGCTGGTACAGGTAGTGCCCGGTGCCCCCCCGGCCTTCCCCTATGTAGTTGGCCGCCCGGCGGAGCCCCGGGAAGAAGGGCCGGGCCGAGACCCGGAAGAGCTCGTCGGTGTAGTCACCCCAGGTGATCACGTGGCGGAGCGGGAAGTTGGCCCCGAGGAGCCGGCCCTCCGCGAAGACGTGCTTGATGATGCTCTTGCCGCACCCGCCGAAGCCCACCCCCTCCCGGGTGGCGCACAGGCTCGTCACCTCGAAGAACCCCCGCGACATGAGGGCATCGAAGCAGTTCAGGTTCTCCATGGCCAGGTAGAGCACCCACATGCGCTCGCAGGTGCCCAGGGTGAGACTCCGCACCTCCACCTCCAGGAGGGCGGCATCGTGGTCGTGCTTGAGGAGGGGATCCTCCCCGAAGTGGACGAACCTGGGATCGATGCGGTAGTCCACCTGCTGGCGGTCCAGGCGCAGGGGCTGCCTGGACAGGAGGGTGAGCTTCGAGCGCCCGTCATGGAAGAGGACCTGGCCCGTGTGGAGCTCATGCAGGCCATCCTCGCCGCCGCCGAGGCAGGAGTAGACGAAGAGCCTGGGCCCGGGCAGGTGGAGGTGGGGGAGGCGCACCGAACGGTAGACCTTGCTGAAGTACACCAGGGGACGGAAGTCATGGCCGGCGCTGACATACCAGCAGACCTTGGGATGCCGGACGCGCAGCCCCGGGGGAATGGCAGGCCGGCTCCCGTCGGGGCAGGTGAAGAGACTCGCCCAGGACTGGGCGGGCAGGGCGGGGATCGAGGGAAGGAGTGAGGTTCGCATACCGTCAGAATGGCCCCCGTCAGGCGACAGGCCCTGTCGCATGAACCCTGGCAAATTGACGAATCGAACAACCCGGAGGGAACCCGATGCACCCTGCCTTCTTTCACGACCTGTCCCTGGCAATGCTGGTGAATCTCGGCCTCTGGGGCTGGCTCTGGGCCGTGCCGACCTTCGTGGTGACGGTTCCCTGGCTGCCCCTGGGGGGGCTCGGCATGGCCCTGCCCGGGGTGGTCCTGCTCCACCGCAGGGCGGCCCTGGACCTGGTCCTGCGCCATGAACTTGTGCACCAGCAGCAGCTGCGGCGCTTCACCCCCCTGGGGGCGGCCCTGCTCCTGGGCTGGCACTACGGGAAGGGGTTCCTCCGGCAGCTTCTGCGGGGGCGCTTATCCTTCCTGGAGCTGTGGCGGAGCAACCCCCTGGAACAGGAGGCGAACCGGCGCATGTACGCCCGGGAGCCCCTGCCGAGGCTGCTCGGCCGGCGTAGGCGCTAGATGTCCCGGGGATGGCGGGCCCAGCGGCGCGGGGCCGCAGTCCTCAAGCGGGCGACGAGGCTGCTGGTGGACCTCTGCTTCCAATGGGAGCAGGGCCTTCCGGTTCGTACGGTCGCCAGGATCCTCCGCAGGCAAGGCATCCATCCCTGGAGCCTGCTGGCCTCCGCCCGGGGCGAGGCCTGGCTGCGTCTGGCGGAGGCTCTGAATGCGCCGGCCTGGATCACGGATGCCAGCCTGCTCAAACCCCAGGGCTTCACGTTCCTGGACCTGCCCAAGGGCCGCCGCCTGCCGGAGGGGCTGGTGACAGAGAACCTCGAGGTCCTGGACGCCCCCCACCTGAGGCGGCTGCCCAGGCGCTTCGTGGGGTTCCGCATCGTGGCCAGCCGCTGTGAACGGCTGGAGAGGCTCCCGGACCGGGTATCGGGACTCCGGTTCCTGACCCTGGAGGACTGCCCCAAATTGCGCGAAATTCCGGCCGGGCTGGGCCACATCGACTACCTGGAGGCCCGGCGGTGCGCCTCCCTGCGCCGCCTCCAGCTCGCCCGGGAAGCCGACAGTCTGGACCTGAACCACCTGCCCGAGCTGCAGGCCCTGCCGGCGGGCAGGACCCTCGAAACCCTGCGGATCTGGCACTGTCCGCGCCTGGAGACCCTGGCCGGCGTCCAGGTGAACCGTGAGCTGTGGATCCATGGCTGCACCCGGCTCGCCAGTCTCCCCCACTGCAAGGAGGGCATCCGGGGCCGGGTCCGCGATTGCCCGGGGCTGGTGGCTCCGGACTGGCCCACCAGCCCGGATTTCGAGCGGGAGGCCTGGGAAGGGCCCTCCTTCCTTCCTGCTCCCGAACCCCTGCGGAAGGGCCAGGGCGCCGTGACCCAGCCCCTGCCCGGGCTGATCGAACCCGGCGAGGGCCCCGCCTGGCCCTGGCCCCCACCGGGCATGGCCGGTCCGGTCCACTCGGAGGCCCTGCTCCGGACGGTGGCCACCCTGGGCATGGACTACCTGGACCGCGCCCGCTGCCTCGCGGGGTGCGGCGGGTCCCTGGCCTCCGGCATCCGCGCCCTGCTCCTGGGGTCCGAGGACCCCGGCGTGGCGGTGGGCCGCGGGGCGAGCATGCTGGGGTCTGCCAGCCGCGACGGCGATCTCCCGGCCGCCCTGGCCCTGTGCCTGGAGCTCGAGGCCCTGGGCCTGGGCGTCCTCTCCGCGGCCATGCTGATGAGCCCACGGGATGTCCAGTGGCTGGAACCCGTGCTGGGTCGGGAATGGTGCCGCCATTTCCAGAACGACCAGCTGTCCGTCAGCGACCTGGGCCCACTCGCCGAGGATCTCCCCGGCCCCCTGGTCCTCCACCCCGACTGGCCCCGCTACCCCCGGATCGAAGCCGTCCTGGAGACCTGGATCGAGGAACGCCCGCACCTGCGCAAGCTGGGCGGGCCGCTGTGGGCCGACAGCTCCCTGCGGATCAAGGACTGTCCGGATCTGGAGGAGCTCACGGGGGTCATGGCGGTCCATGGGGACCTGGAGGTCACCGACTGCCCGGCACTGCGGAGGTTTCCCGGGCGCGTGGAGGTGGAAGGGGATCTGATCCTCGCGCGGTTGCCGCGCTTGGACCGGCAGGTGTGCCGGGCCGAGGTGGGGGGCAGAGTCCGTCTGGAAGGGGTGCGGGGGCTGAGGTTGCTTGGGTCTCGGGAAGAGGTCCTGGAATAACCCCTGTGGGTTCATCGATACGGTAGGCCTCGCCCTCGTGGCTCCTCAACGAATCGGACGGCGCGTGCGTCAGGTCCTGTCGCTTTCCACCGGCGAAGCTGGTGCATGGACCTGACCCCCTTCACCTCGGCCCTCCGTCTCGCCCTCGATCCTTCGTGGAGCGAGGACCTCTCCGCGTCCGGCCTGGCAGCCCTGGCCATGGGTCTTGGCACTGCGTGCCGGGTCGCGGCCTGGGGTGGCGCGCCCGAGGCCGTGGCGGCCGGCCTGGTCACGGGCTTGCCTTCCTGGACGCCTGACCAGGTCCGCGCCACTTGCGGCCCCGGGACGCAGGAACTCCTGGAATCACTTGGGGGTGGAAACTGGCTGCCCCACCCGGGTCTCGGGACCTGGTTCACGGGGGAGGATGCCAACCTGGACGACCCGCAGCGGCTGCTGGCCGCCTGCGCAGCGGTGGACTTCCTCCGCGGCCTGGTGGGTGACTGGACGGCCCTGGCGTCCTGCTGGTGGCCGGCCCAGGAGGACGGGGCTCTCCGCGGCCGCGGCCCGGACTTCCCGTACCTGGCGCCCCCGGGCCCCGGAACCGCACCCTGGCCGAAGCGGGCCCTGTCCCTGCGGGCGGGCCTGGTTGCCGACTACCGGTCCTGGATGGCCCTCCCCCTCCGTCCCCTGGACGTCGCAACGGCCGCGCCGGCCCTTTGCCTGGCCTACCAGGAAGGCGTCTGGCGCCGGCTGGTGAGCGAGGAGGCCGTGCCGCGGCGCCTGGAGGCCTGGGGCCTCGAGGCCCTGGCGGGCGAGGCCCGGGCCCACCTGGATGAGCTGAAACGGCTGCGGTCCGTGGCGGAGCAGGGGTTCCTGGAGACCTCCAGCGCGGACCCCCGGGTCTTCACGCCCCAGGTCGTGGCGGGCATCCTCCGGCGCATGAACGTGGCGGACTTGCGGGAGGCGCTCCAATCCCCCCACCGGGAATCGGCCGAACGCCTGCAGTTGGCGGTTCCGGCAGGCGTCCTCCGGGCCTGCGCCAAACAGGAGGGACGTTCCTGGTTCCAGGTGGACCCCTTGGCCAAGTGGCTCAAGCGCCTTGCGCGGGATGGCGAGGTGGAGCTCCCCCCGCAGCCGGCCACCCAACCCGAGGCCCCGGAGCCCGCGCCCACTCAACGCTTCGCCCAGGCCGCCCTATGGGCCCTGGAGGCCTACGGTGTCCTCCCCTGGCCGGCCACGGACGTGCCCCTGGTCATGCACGCCCTGGAAGCCGCCAGTCTGGTGTTCCTGGGCGGCGGCGACGAGGAGACCGCGCTCCTCGCCCTCCTGCACGAACTGCCCCGGGAACCGGACCTCCTCGGGCAGGTGGCCGAGGGTTTCGGGGAGGGGACCGCCTCCGCGCTGGCGAACTACTGGGAGGCCGGCCCCGTGGCCCACGGCGGCCTGGCCGGGGACCTTCACCCGCCCCGCGCCAAGGCCAAACCCGACCTCGACCGCACGCTGCATCATGCCGACACCCTTTCCGCCGCGCGGTTGCTGGCCGCGGACTACGCCTCCCTGGTGGGGCCCGGCCAGGCGCCCTGGGTTGGATGCCGGGAGGAGTTGCTGGACAGGCATAGGCTGTTCCGCACCCTCCTGTGGAACTCCCCCTGGCAGGAGGTCGCCGATGCCGTCCTCCTGGCCGGGCGATCCGGGCTCGACCGCAAGGCGCTGCAGCGGCCCGGCTCCCTCCCCGAGGAGCGGATCTGGGGCACGGAATACCAGGCGGTCCAGGCCGCAACCGAGGAGCCCGCTCTGGCCCTCACCCACCGCCCTGAGGCCTACGCCGCGCTGCAGCCCCGGGCCATCGACGAGATCCTCAAGCGGGTCGGCCGCCAGACCCTCGCTGCCGCCTTCGGGGACCAGGGCTGGGGCGGGGCCCTGGCTGCCTTCCTGGCCCGCGTGCCCAGCCGCGGCGCCGAACAGATCCTGGACGAGATCCGGGACTCCCCCGCGGACCCGGCCAAGGCGGTGGCTGCCCAGCGCGAGATCGCCCTGCTGGTCCGAATGCTCAAGGTGGAAGGGGTCCTTTGAGGTCCACCTGCCCAAAGGGCCTTCAATTGGCATTGGAGCATTCCAGCCGAACCGACGTCGCGGAAGAACGAGGTTCCGGTGCCGACGGGGCAGGGGGCGGTCCAGGGCCGGTCAATCGGACTGCGGGTCCTCCCCTTGCTTCCGGGGCCCCTTCTCCCACGCCAGCAGGGCCCCGGCGGGATCGCTGGCTTCGGCCTGAACCAGCTTGTCCACCGCTTCCTCCAGCTCCGCGAGGATGGAGTGCTGCCAGCCCTGCTTGAGTGCCTTGAGGACCGCCCGGAAAAACCAGATCTGCTCTGAGGGCTCGGCCCTGAAATGCCCCCAGGCCTTGGGCCCCTCGAGGCGAAGGGAGCGGAGCAGGCCCTGGGCGTTGTTCAGCTTGTCTGCAGCACACACGAGCTTGACCCCACCGTCGGCCCCGGCCAGATGCTGGATGTAGCGTTCCTTGCGAGGTCGCCACGGAGGCTTCACGCCTCCGTTCTGCTCCTCCTGGGTGGTGTCGCTCAGCTTCTTGACCATCCTGGCGACCTCCGCTCCGAACTGAGCCTCCAGGTCCTTCTCAGGAATGGGGGTGTCCTCCAGAACGTCGTGCAGCAAGCCCACGATCATCTCCTCCTCGGTGCCGCCGTATTCCCCCACTAGCGCGGACACGGCCAGGAGGTGGGTGAGGTAGGGGATCCGCTTATCGTTGCGCTGTTCGCTGCGGAACGCCTCCGCGGCCAGGGCCAGGGCCGCGTCGAGGGCCTGGCTGTACATAGGGGTGGTGGTTTCGGTCGTTGCCATGGGGTTCCTTTCTGGACGGCGCCACGTGTCCAACCTGGTTGGGAGGGGTTGCCTCGGATCATACCCGGGTTGCTTTCGGTGTGCAGGCAGGTTTTCCATCCCCACTATGGAGAGGCTGAAACGACAAATCCTGTCGATGAAAACCGCCCGATGATGAAGATGCCCCCGGGCGCCGACCAACCACCTCCCCCCCTGGAGCCACCCATGACCCCGGAAGACCCCCGACCCGACCCCGCCTGGTTCCTGCGCGCCAGCGGCTACGACGCCTCCGGCTCGATCCACGGCCTCGGCCACACCCGCCGCGTCATCCTCCACGCCCAGGCCATCGCCCGGGCCGAAGGCTTCGCCCCCTGGGAGCAGGACGCCGTCACCTGGGCCGCCCTGTGGCATGACATTGGCCGCACCAACGACGGCTTGGACTACTACCACGGCGCGAAAAGCGCCGGCAAGGTCCTGGCCCTGAAGCTCCACGAGGGGCTCGAGCCCAGGGTCTACGAGACGGCCCTGCATGCCGTGGTGCACCACTCGGGTTCGGAACGGCATGGGGAGGTGGCCGCCCGCCGGGTGGAGATCTTCGAGCATGAGGGTGGGGCATACCGGCGCAGGACCGTGGATCCGGTGGCGGTCCTGCGGGTGTTCCGGGCCCTCAAGGATGCCGATGCGCTGGACCGTGTGCGTCTGGGGGACCTGGATGAGCATTTCCTGCGCCTGGACTCGTCCCGGGCAAGGGTCGCAAGCGCCTGGGCCCTGCTGGACCAGATGCCCTGAGTCCCAATGGTCCTGGCACCCTCCGGCCGGTGATCCTGACCCCGCAAGCCCGATGGACCCGCAGCCACAATCGGGGTTTAATCGTTTATTCCCAGGATGACCCCATGCCCACCTTCCACCCCGAGCAACCCGGCGTGCCCTACGACCGCAATGGCGAGCGCGAGGTGCTGGCCGCCCTCCGCCGCCTGGGCGATGGGATCCATGTCTTCTACTCCCTGACGATCCTGGATGGCCAGGAGAACCGGGAGCGTGAAATCGATTTCCTCGTCCTCCACCCCGACCTCGGCCTCCTCATCCTGGAGGTCAAAGGCGGCCGGATCAGTTGGGATGAGGATACCTGGTACAAGGAACTGGGCAGTATTCGCACCCCCCTCCGCGAAAAGCCCTCCCTCCAGATGGCCAACCAGCAGTTCCGCCTCCAGGCCTACCTCAGGGCCCAGGGTCTGCAGGTGCCCGAGATCACCCGGATCCTGGTCCTCCCCCACATGGACTTCCCGGCGGACACCCGGTTCGGCCCCGACCTCCCCCCCGAGCGCGTCCTGGACCGGACCAAGCTGCAGAAGCTCATCCCCAGCCTCCAGGCCGCAGTGTCCGGTGGCCTCGACTGGCCCACCTTCCGGTCGTCCCCCGCCGCCCAGGCGCACCAGCTCTTCCGGCGCTCCCTGGAGGAACTGGTGGAGGCCATCCTCCCCTCCGTTCTCCCGCCCCCCAGCCTCGCCGAGCAGATGGCCGCCGAAGGCCGCCTCCAGGACGAGGCCAGCCAGGCCGTCCTCGACCACCTCGCCATGAACTTTGCCCGCGGCCGCTTCCGGGTGGAAGGCGGCCCCGGGTCCGGCAAATCACTCATCGCCCGCATGGTCACCCGCATCTGGGCCGGCGAGGGCCGCCGGGTCCTGGTCCTCTGCTACAACAGGGCCCTCAAGGTCGCCAGCGTCATAGCCTTGGACGACCTGAAGGACACTGAAGCCACCATTGCCACCTTCCATGAGCTCCTGGACGTCCTCCTGGACGAACTGGGACGGCCCTGCAAGCCGCCCCAGGGCCAGAAAACGGAACATTTCAACCACACCCTTCCCGCCGCCTTCCGGGCAGCCCTCCCCGACCTTACCCAGCGCTGGGACGCTCTGGTGGTGGATGAGGCCCAGGACCTGTCTCCCGAGTGGCTGGAGCTTATCCTCCCCCTCCTGAGGCACCCCGATACCGACCCCGTCCTGCTCCTGGGCGACTCCTGCCAGGACCTCTACCACCGAGGCACCCATACCCTCGGCACCCCCTGGCGCCTGGACCTGAACCTGCGCCAGCACCCCTCACTGCGCCAGGCCGTCTGGAACGCCATGCCCACCTGCGGCTGGGCCCATCCCGGCGGGGGCCTGGAGCCCGGCATCGTCGAGAGTCGCAAGTCCAGCCCCGAGACCTGGAAGCGCCAGCTGGCGGACCTGCTCACCGAGTTCGCCATCCAGGGCCTCCAGCCGCGGGATGTCCTCGTGCTCATGCCCCACTCCCCGGCCAGCTATGGCCTGCGCCAGGACCAGCGGCTGGGACCCTGGCGGATCGGCATCGACAAGGACTGGTGGGAGGACGAGGACCAGGAACGGCTCAAGGTGAACACCGTGCATTCGTTCAAGGGCATGGAGGGGAACGTCGTCGTCTACCTGGCCCCGGCGGGCAAGCCGGCCAATGGCCCCCTGCTGCGCTACGTCGCCCTATCCAGGGCGCGGCATCGGGCCGTGATCCTCGAGAAGGCCATTGCCGAACCCGAGAAGCCGGCCGTGCCCAAGGAACCCCCAACCCCGCCTCCGCCGCCCTTCGATCCCAGGAAGGCCACCGAGGCCCAGCGGGGGAACATCCTCGGCGTCATGAAGGCCGCCCAGACCTGGAACCGGACCGTCCCCAGGACCTGAGGGGCAGGGGGAACTGTCCGCACACGGAACGGTGGTTAAACTGGTTCCATCCCGCAGGTTTCCAGAAAGAGGTGCACGATGGGCGGCCACGATGCGATGGTGGAGGAAAAGCTCTCCCAGGTCCCCGCGATCCTCGCCGAGACGGGCATCGACGTCTGGCTCCTGTTCACCCGGGAGTCTCACACGGTGCACGATCCCTGCCTGGACCTGGTGGTGGGCGGCAACGTCACCTGGGAGTCGGCCTTCATCCTGACCCCCGCCGGGGAACGCATCGCCATCGTGGGCAGCCTGGACAAGGCCGCCCTGGTGATGGCGGGGCACTACCCGGACATCACCGGCTACGTGGGCGGCGTGGGCGAGGACCTGAGGCGCGTATTGGGCAGGCTGGATCCGGGCCGGATCGCCCTGAACTTCAGCCTGGACGACACCATGTCCGACGGCCTCTCCCATGGCATGTTCCTGAAGCTCCAGGCGGCCCTGGAGGGCACACCCTACGGCTCGCGGCTGGTCTCCAGCGAGCGGATCATCTCGGCCCTGCGCGGCCGCAAGGCCGCCTCGGAGCGGGCCCGCATCCGCGCCGCCTGCGCGGAGACGGTGGCCATCTTCGACCGCCTCACGCCCAGGCTGGCCGCGGGCCTCACCGAGCAGGACGTGGCGGCCCTCATCCGGGAGGAGATGGACAGGACCCCCGGGCTCACCCTCGCCTGGGACCCTGAGCACTGCCCGGCCGTGTTCACCGGCCCCGACTCCGCCGGCGCCCACGCGGGGCCCACCAACCGCCGCATCGAACCCGGCCACGTCATGAACGTGGATTTCGGCGTGCGCAAGGACGACTACGTCTCGGACCTGCAGCGCACCTGGTACTTCCTCCGCCCGGGGGAGACCCGCGCCCCCGAGGCCGTGCAGCGCGGCTTCGACACCATCGTGGCCTCCATCCGCGCCGCCGCGGCCGTCTTGAAACCCGGCATCCGGGGCGGCGATGTGGACGCCGTGGCCCGGACCTGGATCACGGACCGCGGCTACCCCGAGTATCCCCACGCCCTGGGCCATCAGGTGGGCCGCTCCGCCCATGACGGCGCCGGCCTATTGTGCCCCCGCTGGGAACGCTACGGCTCACTGCCGGAGCTGCCCGTGGAGCAGGGCCAGGTCTACACCCTGGAGCCCCGGCTGCCCATCGAGGGGCACGGCATCGCCACCTGCGAGGAGATCGTGGCGGTGACCGCCGAGGGCTGCGAGTGGCTCTCCAGCCCGCAGGATGAGCTTTACGTGGTGGGCTGAGGGGCCAGGACACGTTTGCAGGATCGACAGACCGGCGGGGCTCAGGGAGACCCTCAAAGCCAACCAGAACCAAGGAGGTGGAATCATGCCAAAGGAAGAAGCCAACCCGTTCCAAGGTAAGCGCACGCTGGACACGTTCTACCCCGGGCTCGCCCAGGATCCGAGGGTCCGTGCCGCCTTCGAGGAGGACTTTCCCGAAACCGCGGAACAGCTGCTCGAGCTGATGAGCCGCGGGGAGACCCTGGAGGACATCGAGGAGGATGCAGACGATATCCTCTTCGACCTCATCCAGAATGAAGGCGACTGCGTGGAAGCCATCGACTGCTGGGGCGCGGGGGACGAGTTCCAGGTGAACATCTGCGCCTTCGGTCCCGTCTTCTGGATCCAGGCGCCCGAGTTCGACGACATCGGTTTCTTTGCGTCCCAGGCGGAGGCGGTCGCCGTCGCGGAGGTCGAGTACGACACCTTCATCGCGGAATACAACGAGCACATGGAGGAAGAGGAGGAAGAGGTCGAGGAAGACGACGAAAATGACGAGGATGAAGACGACGAGGATGAAGACGACGAGGGTGAGGACGACGAGGGTGAGGACGACGAGGATGAGGATGACGAGGATGAGGACGACGAGGATGAGGACGACGAGGATGAGGACGAAGATGACGCCGGGGATGATGATGTGGTCAGGGGGGGCGAATCGGCGCGAGGAAAGCTGCTCTTAGATGCCATTCAAGTTGTGCCGGCCCTCCTCATCGACCCCCGGTCACCCAGGCGAGGCTCGGAGCCGTTGCTATCCAGCTAGGTGACTTCCTGGAACTTCAACTGCTTGCTTGCCCCTTCCTTCGCACCTGAGGTATTGCCCTTGGGCATTGATCCTTGCTGCCTACGCGGCCGTCACCGGGGTCCTCTGCCGGGTTCCCGCACGGGCCTCTGGCCATTGGTTTTCCTTTCGTTGGTGGTCACCTCGACACTTCCAGCCCATTGGAACCAATAGTCCCCTTGCTACCCGGCCGCCGGCGGCGGCCCGGGGAGCGTACTGACAGAAGGAATTTTTCGGAGCCCCTCCGCGGCCTCCACGCATGCATTCAGGTAGGCGTCCATTTTGGGTTGCTGGCTCAGTGGGAAGGGAAATTTTTGGCAGGCCAGAAGGTGGATGGCTCGAGCCATTATGAAATGGGCCTCTGCATCCGGGAGGCGATGCTGGAAGTAAAGAGAGAATATCAGCTTGCGGATGGCATCTATGGACGTGGAGAACCAGTCGAGGCCCTTGGGCGCATTGCCGATGATCATATCCCTGGCCCATACATCCAGGCCTGTCCACCGGTGAGTGGACATGATCATCACCTTGGTCACAAGGGCGACCTCAAGACCCACCAGCTCGAACAAGGGATAGCCGGCGCCGGTGGCGGAAAAATCGATCAGCCATGGATAAAGCGGGAATTCCTGTTGGACGATGATGTTGCCCATGTTGAGGTCACCGTGGACAGCCGAAGCAAAGGGACTTGGTTGGTTCTTGCCGGTGAGCCATTCCATCAATTCGACGGCCTTAATTAACGACGGCTCTGACGATGGAACATCAATCCCCTTGACATTAAGGAAACGTCCTACGCGGAGCCAAGGCCATGGCGGCGCCTGTAGGAGAAGGCTGGGATCACCCATTTTGACCCTGACCTTCTTGCCGGTGGGGCCTTTCTTGCTATGAAGTTCCAAGTCAAAGGAATCGATGACGGGGTTTTTCCTATTCCAGGTGATGTAGGTGATTTCCCCTGCTATTTCCGTTGCTTGACCGGTCCCGAACCTGGCGCCAAGGGCACGGTAAGGCAATAACTCTGAGGCGATCACCGTATGGAGAGGGCCCAGGTGCGGACCGATCGCCTTCCAAGGCATCAGGATTCTGGATTCAGACTCCTCGTTCCAGTACCAAACGGTCAGGACATTTTCCAGCAGGGCGCGGAGCGAAAGGGTCGCCTGCTCTGGCTTCGTTTGATATAGGTCGAGCAACGACATTGGTTCACCACCCATCGGATGCCCGGCGGAGGTGTATGCGATTGCAGACCACATCGCTGGCCCGTGGTCGGGTTGGCCTGAGAAGAGGTTGACATGCGGTTGTTCAATCCTGCCTGAGACATTTTCAAGCGTGCCCTTGACATACTTTCGGTATTTGAAAAATTCTGTAGCTAATGAATTATCGTTCTTGCATTTGATGATCATTGGTCCGTTTTTCTTGTTGATTTTTACGGCAAAAACCAATGATCCGCTTCTTCCATTGTCAAATCGCTTTAGAATTCGAAAATTTCTACACTCCGGCACCAACATCCCTATTAGTTTGCTCAGATCCTCAAAACCTAGGTTCGGGTCAGCCGATTTGGTCCCGCTGGTAAGTTCTACTCCCATGGCCAGTTCGCCTGGGGGTGTGTAAGGCGGTTTGAATGGCACCCTGGTCAGGCGATGGAAGGAAAGCGCCAGGAGTTCCGTCAACCGGTTGATGAAATCCTTGGCGCATTCAAGATCACGCCCCGTGGGTTTGACCAGGAGACCTGCGGCGCCCATCCGCACCATTTCCCAAGCCGTGTAATCGTGGGGATCCCCAGTGCAGATGATCACAGGCAGAGCCGGATGGTCCGCCAGGAGTCTGGCAAGGCTTGAGGAACCCCGGTAGTTGGCCCCGTCGTAGAGGTCAAGGAGGATGGCATCCGTATGAGGTGTAATTGCTGATGAGTCCACGTCGTCATGGGACAACAGGGAAAATTCAATCTGCCCTGGGCAGATTTGTTCTCCACATTGTTCTAGGAACTTGAAGAAAGTGGGATCGTCTTCAATAACGCCGACGGACCAGGTCACCCCCACCGTGGGAGGTTTGGGCACGGTGTAGAGGGGACGTTTCCAGTTCAGATCGGTTATCGCCCGGGAAAGTTCTTCGATGATCGGGATGGTATTTTGGCTTTGGTCGTATTCGGACAGAACCTCGGCAATCCGAGGGCAGAGTTTACTCAGCTCTCCAGGTATATTTTTTTGGAATTCCCTGATTTTAAGACGATTTTCAAGGGTTGGGGAGGGATCGGCAAACAGGTCTCGCCATGATTCCAGCCGTTGGCTTAATTCGATATTATTTTCCATGTCTATGCCCCTTGCCCTTGGTTGATTTCGACTTTCCATTTTAAAATTGTTTCATGTTCGTCAGAACGTTTAACTGCAATTCTTAGGCGGCCACGATATAGCCTTCCGGTATTGCCATCTACGGTGACTTCATCCATTATTTTTAAATTCTGTTTTCCAATGGAAATGAATTCACCTGATGGATCGAAAGTGATGGGCATATATTGGACACAGGGTTTGCCTGAGCCATTGGCGTAAACCAACGCATGCGAGCCCTTGCCACCACCGGAGGTGACGAGTGCACTGCAGGCCTCTGCCGCCTGGGAATTCTCGCGCTCAAGGGATACGGCGAACATGATCATGTCAGGTTCCTCCGGTAGTGGGGCGCCACCCGGATTGACCTCAAACCAGGCGAATCCAGAGGCGATTCCAGGGCTTGAAGGCACGCCGAAGCCGATCATCTCAACGGCTGCCAAGTCTTCTGTTTCGATCGACATCAACTTCCTGCGGCTATTCTTGTCCTCAATTTCGCCCAGGCGATCCAACGCGGTGCGCTTGCCCAGGAGTCCCTCGTTAACCATGTCGACGGCCATGCGCAGGGAGGCTTGAAAGGTGCGCTTGCCGACCCGGGTCTGGAGCACGAATAGGCTGCCCTTCTCGATGGTGAATTCCAGGTCCTGCATATCCTTATAATGGGCCTCAAGGCGTCTGCAGGTGGCCCCTAATGCGGCGAAGGCCTCGGGCATGGCCTCCTCCAGGCTGATCTGGCCATTGCCTGCGGCTTGAGCCATCGTGACGGGCTGGGGGGAGCGCACGCCGGCGACTATGTCCTCGCCTTGTGCATTGAAGAGGAACTCGCCGTACAGGCGGGGTTCCCCAGTGCCGGGGTCGCGGGTGAAGGTCACCCCGGTGCCGCTGTCCTCACCCATGTTGCCAAACACCATGGCCTGGATATAGGCGGCAGTTCCCCATTCCTCGGGGATGCTGTTTTTTTGCCGGTAGAGGGTGGCGCGGTCAGTCCCCCATTTGTTGAACACGGCGCTGATGCATCCGAATAGCTGCTCGATGGGATCCTGGGGGAAGGGCTTGCCCAGCTTAATCAGAACGATGGCCTTGAAGATGCCCGTCAGCCCCTTCCACTCCTCGGTGGTGATCTCGGTGTCGAGCTTCTTGCCGGTTGCTTCCTTGAGCTTCTCGATCTCGTGCTCGAAGAGGTCCTTGTCCACGCCCAGGACCACGTCGGAGAACATCATGATGAAGCGGCGGTAGGAATCGTAGGCGAAACGGGGGTTGTCGGTGGCCTTGGCCAGGCCCTCGACGGTCTCATCGTTGAGGCCCAGGTTCAGGACGGTGTCCATCATGCCGGGCATGGACACTCGGGCGCCGGAACGCACGGACAGGATGAGGGGGTTCTCCACGTCGCCCAACTTGCGGCCGCGGTTGCCTTCCAGCCAGCGCAGGGCATCACGGGCCTGCTGCTTGACGTCCTCGCGGAGGGTCTTACCCTCCTTGAGGTAGAGCGAACAGGCCTCGGTGGTGACGGTGAACCCAGGGGGAACGGGGATCTGGAGCCCAGCCAACGCGGCGAGGGTGCAGCCCTTGCCACCGAGGAGGTTCCGCATGGTGGCGACGCCTTCGTTCTGGTCGCCCCCAAAGGTGTATACAAATTTCGTCACGTCAGACGTGGCCATCCCTCCTCCATTTATATCTCTTTGGTTGGCCCTTCTTTGGTTACTTCAAAATACATTGAAATACGGAACCTGTACTATGAGATTTAAGCTGCAATCCTGAGTTGAATTCGACGCGGCCGTCGGGAACCATTCAACTGGAATGTCGGCGCGAAGCGCCCTATTCCCCCCACCGCGATGCGGTCGGGTGCATGCGTCAGGTCCTCCTCCACGCTCAGGTCGGAGGTTTCAGGCCCTGGGAGCGGGAGGCCGTCACTTGGGCCCCCTGTTGCACGACCTCGGCCACTACAAAACGGCCTCCCTCAAGGGGGCGACGGAGCTGCTGGTGCGCCTCTTCCATCCTTGGCACCAGGGCCTATTGAGCGGACCGGTCGGTGAGGATCAGGGCTTGCCCGGATCTTTAGGCTCTGCCGGGGGTCATGGTCGTGTTCGCCTACCGCCCATCCGGAGGAGCAAGGCTTTGGGCTGCTGCTGCCCCTGGAACAAAGGTCCAGCCACAACCTCACCTAGAAAAAAAAATTACCTTTGGGTCCTGATGATGGAATACGATGATTTATACATCCATGAATCAAGCCCAGCGGGAGCATTAATGTCCGGACGGATCCTCCATGCGTGCGAAGCCCAACTCCAGTCATCCCTTGGCCGGGCTGCAGCCTCCCCCTACCTTGCTCACCATGAACTGGCTGAGGCCGAATCCCTCCAGGAACTCATCCGCGAGCACGTCGACGGGGACAGGAGTGTTCTGGGGTGTTTCTTCAAGGATTTTCCGCATCTCGCCATCTGGTCCGTCGCCCGTGCTCTTGCCGACAGCTGGGGAAAGAATGGCAACCACGAATGCTATCCTCCCATCGGGGCGGCCTTCGGCTTCACCGGAGACCTTAGCCAGGATCTTCACAATTGGCTCCTGCATCGATTCCGCAGGGCCGCGTCGCGGTTGGGTTTGACCCTGCCGATTGCCGGGGAAGTCTTCGACTTCGAACGGGTCCAGTGGCGGGTCCAGCAGGCGGATTGCTTTTTCACCCAGGCGGGTGTGGCCCTGATGCAGGCCTCCCACCTGGCGGATATTTTCTGGCGTGGGCGATCGGCACTGGGAGATCCTTCCAGCGATCATTCAACCAATACCCTCGTGGAATGGGAACGGGAGGCCATCAAGCTGTTCTGCCCCGGCAACCTCGGTCGCATCCCCAAACTCATCCTTGCCGGGGCCAATGGCTACCACGCCCATGCCTTCGCCAGGCTTCTTGAGAAGGGGAACCCGGGCAACCGGTTCGAAGTGGCCTTGAAGGAAGCAATGGATGAGAAGGTGCCGGCCAGGACCGACTTGAATGTCCGCCTCCTGTGCGTGGACGCCAGCCTGGTTGTTCAGAATTTTCACGGCAATGCCTCCTTCAAGGTACGGGGCCATCTCCCCCAAGGCCTGGAAACCCTGGTCCTGGGTTCCAGGCTCACGTTGCCGACTCCCTGGCCCGCCTGGGTCGAGTGCCAATCCGGCCTGGATGAGAACGCGCCCTGGCTCAGACTGGACCTTTTCGGAGAGCAGACGCGGGCCCTGATCTTCAGTGGGCAAACCGGACGGCTTCAGGCAAGGGTCAGCCAGACCTCCAAGGTACTCCATCTGGGATTGGGTGAAATCATCGTGTTCGCCGCAGAACCCTTCCGGATCAATTCAATAGCGGGGTTGGATGGGGGAAGGAAGGCCTTCCTCTGGTACCACGATCTGACCGGAAGTACAATCCTGGCCATGGATGGCCTGGAAGTCGAACTGGTACCTAGGCCCCAGCCGACCCTCCGGCTCGTCCACGGGGGGAACCTCGGCCACTTTGGGACCTCTCCCTTCCTGGCGAGCATCTCGGTGGTGACCGTGGAGAACCCCGGGGTGGCTTCGGGAGAGGGACTGACGGAATTCGAAGTGAACATCTCCCACCCGGCCATGGAGACGGTCGCCCTTCCCTGCGAGGCTGACGCGGCAACCGGGGTCATTTCCCTGGATTTGAAGGAAGTTCTCCCAACTACTGGAGCATTCGGCCTGATGAGCCTGGAACTGAGGCCTCGGGGCTCAAATCGGGTCCTGCAGCGGGAGACCGTCTGGTATTGGCCTGGTCTGGCGTTCCTTGACACAGGTGATGGGCGGTTCCATGGGATTTCTATTCCCCCCAACTGGGAACATGAACAGAGTCAGCACATAGATCTGGATGAGGGTGGCCTTCGCCTTGAAGACCCGGCCCACCACCCCTATCTGGAGGCAAAGCTGGTGTTCAGGGGCGATGGCCATGCTGACGAGAAGCCCCTGGCTGAATTTTCCTTCCCCCCGCCCGGCCTCAGCCTTGCCAAGGACAGCGAAAACGGGCCACGTCCGCTGCGATGGGGGGAAAGGACCGCCTTGGCTGCCGGGGATGGGACCACTATCACCATCCGTACCCACGATCCCAGGGTTCGCCTTGAGATCAACGGCATCCTGGAAACCAATTCCTTCGATCGGTCCTGCATCCGAAGGCTTGCCTCCGAGGTTCTCGCCGCCCATGGGCGCTCTGAAATACGGGCGGAGTTCCCGGACCGGCGAGGGCAGCTGGAGACGCTGCTTCGTATCGATAGCATCGAGATGGTGAGAAAATTCTGGCCTGTCGATGAGGACGGCATGGTGATCCTGACCCTGGATATGGGCAGGTCACCCCAAGCCCTGCGCGTCCGGGGGGAGGGGCTCCTGGGCGGTCAGGTGTACGAATGGTTAGAAGGAAATGATCTGAAGGTGGAGCGGGAGCAGGGCGGGGGCATGAAGTGCACTTTCTCCTGGGAGCCCATGACCGGCCCGGATATCTACCTGTGTGCCCTCCAGGCTGATTTCGGCGATGGCTGGTGGCGAACCCTGACCAATGCCAAACAGGAGTGCCTGGATTGGGCTGTCAATCCGACCAGGACCCCCACGGCGGAGATGCTGGGGGATGCGAACCTGCCGGATCTGTTCCTCAAGCTGACCCAGGCGGTGAACAGGCGGGCTCCCGCGAAATGCCAGGACAGCATCACGTCCCATGTCCTAAACCTATGGAGGGCCGTCGGCCTCCAGATCCGGAATGCCGAGGGGGGGCAGGGGGTCCTATTGGAAGGAGCACGGATTCCCTGGGCAGACGAGACGGCCTGGGTTCCGGTCTACCACCCCATCGAACTGGCTCCTGAGCTATTCGAGGCCCCTCTTGGTTGCTTCAAGGGACGGGCTTCCAATGAGGCCTCCCCGGGATTCGAGCACATCGACTGGTTGGGAAGGATGACGGAGGCAGAATCCACCCAGGATGCATTGGCCATGGCAGGGGTGATCCCCCATTTCGGCGTGGCCTACCGAAACGGCTTTCAGGTCGACCGGGGCATCGAGACCGTACTGAGGAATTTCGAATACAGCCGTTACGCCTCGGCCCTCGACGCGGTTCCGGAGGAGGATCAGCAGTCCTTCTGGACGCCGCGCCAGTTCCGCCTATCCATTGCCCATCATTCGTGGTGCTGTGAACGATTTGCGGATCGCCTGTCCCGGCTCGCAGCCCGGCCAGCTCACGTGCACAAATTGAAATATGTGGTGCTCGACGCCGAGGTCGCGGCCCGCAATTTGAACCTGCATCAGGAGCTTCACCCCGAGCTCCCCGCGAGCCTTCGGGTGAAATTTTCAGGGGACGCGGGCATCGTCTTCCAGCATGGCCCGGGGCTTCTCTCCCTCTGGGCAAGGTGCAGCCGAACCGGGCGCACGCGTGAACTCCTCATGACCCTGCTTGGGAAGGAATACGACCCTGGGCGTCGCGATCATCGTCATGAACTGGAACGCACGGGGCAGGTGATCCGCCTGGCGCCGGAGCTGTTCGGGTTCTACTTGCTATTGTGGGAACTCGCCGCCAAAGGAGCGTGTTGAATGGCCGACCTGAATCCCCTGGTGCTGCGTGATGAACTGAACCAGACATTGGCGCGCTACATCGGAACGGCGGTCCGGGTATCCCGGGCGAGGACTCCGGAATTGTCCAAAGCCCTGCAGGAGAAACTGCGGCGGGAATCCTTCGTGAAGGGGCCCTACCTGGAGAGCCTTCCCGACTTCCGGAAGGGGAAGTCCCTTCTGGATCTGGTGGATGGGGGATTCATGCATGAGCAGTGGCTGCGCATGGTGAATTCGGGCCACGACTGGTTACTGAACCGGCGCCTCCACAGCCACCAGGAGACCGCACTGGAGCTGGGCCGGAAGGGCGATAATTTCCTGGTCGCCACAGGAACGGGTTCAGGCAAGACCGAGTGCTTCCTGTTCCCCCTCATCGACCAGCTGTTCAGGGAAGGCGATCTGGACAAACCCGGAGTCCGGGCGGTCCTGATCTATCCCATGAATGCTCTCGCGAATGACCAGCTGTACTACCGGATCGCGCCCCTCCTGCTGAATGCACTGGGTAATCCAGGCATCACCTTTGGACGTTTCACGGGCCAGGTGAGTTCCACGGCCAAGAGGGAGACCGAGGAGGCCAAGCTATTGGGAAACCCGGAGCTGCTGAAGGCCCTGGGCCCGCAATGCGCCAGCCGGATACCGGGTGCCTGGTGCCTGACTCGGCAGGAAATGCTGGATCGGCCCCCGCACATCCTGCTCACCAACTATTCGATGCTTGAGCACCTGCTCCTGCTGCCCAAGAACGCGCCGCTCTTTTCCGGGTCGCAGTTGAAATTCATCGTGCTGGATGAGATCCATACGTACGCGGGAGCCCAGGCCATCGAGGTGGCTTTCCTGCTCCGCAAACTCAAGAACCGCCTCGGGCTGGAAAGCGGGAAGGTCCAATGCGTTGGCACCAGCGCCAGCCTCCAGGCTGGACGAACGAAGGAGCTGGTGACGTTTGCCAGTGATCTGTTCGGAGAGACCTTCCGTAGCGTCGTGGACGAGACCCGGGAGCTTCACCCGGAACTGGTCGCCCCTCCCCTGGTTCCGACCCAGCCCGCCACCTTCTGGGCTCAGGCGCTCTGGGCCCTGGAAAAGCTGGATGACCGGACCGGGGAGGACCTGGTCCGCGAGTGGAATTCGCAATGCAGTCAGTGGGAAATCGATCCACTGAAAGTTCCCGCGAATGCCCCGGCCCTGGGGCCCGAACTCCTCAAGGTCCTCCGTCGGTGCGCGGACATGCAGAAACTCGCCGGGTTGCTCAAGGGGGGCCGGCCGCTCTTCGAAGCGGTAGCCGCCCAGTTGTTTCCCGAAGGGAGCAAGACCGACCAGCGCGAGGCGCTTCGGGCCCTGGTGACCCTCGGCGTGATCGCACGTCCCGGCCCCGATGATCTTCCTGTTCTTCCCGCCCGTTATCACCTGGCGGTGAGAGGTATCGAAGGGGCCGTGGTCAGGCTGGATTCCGGGGCGACGGAAGGGTGGTCGGATCTGCGGCTGGTCAAGTCTCATCAAGATACCTCCGGAATCCCCTACTTCCCCCTGCTGGTTTGCCGCAACTGCGGCGAACCTTATCTGGAGGCATGGCAGGAAGGCGAACGAGGTCCGCTCCATGCCCATGCCGGTCGCGGCGACCACCGGGTGGTTCTGCGCCTAATGGCTGCGGATCAGGTCGAGCCGGTCGAGGACGACGAGGGAGACGGGACCACAGCTCCTCCGCCCGATTCGAACGCGTTGCCAGTATTCGTCAGTGTGGCCGGCGCCGTTTTCCAGGAACCGCGCGAAGGCGCCGTCAAGCTTCAGCGTGTTCCGCTGGTCAAGGATGAGGAGGATGAACGCCTTTACGCAATGAAATGTGCTGCTTGCGGCGAGCGGGCCGGGAGGTTCCCGGAGGCTGTTTCCCCACTCAAGGCGGGCGATGATGCCATCACCAGCGTCGTGGGCCAGAAGGTGCTCGAATCCCAGCCGGGGAGGACCACGGGCCTCATTGCAGAGCATGCGATGCTTTCCGCCCGCAAACTGCTGGCTTTTTCAGATAACCGTCAGGACGCGGCCTTTTTTGCGCCCTATTTTGAGGGAACCAGCTTCAGGATCGCCCTGAGGGGGGCCATCGTCCGCGTGCTGATCGCCGAGTGTCAAGCGAAGCCTCTGAATCTGGTGGAGTTGCGGGACGAAGTCTGGAACAGGCTCCAGGAAACCCAGGGCGGGCGCCTCGTATTCTATGCGCCACAGACGTTGACCGCGGAATCGGAGCGCCAAGCCAGGGCCTTGCTCCTTGAACACATTACGGCCCAATTCTGCCTTCCGGGCATGCGCCGTGTGTCCATGGAGGGGCTGGGCGTCGTCCGGGTCCATTACGACCAGGGTACAATGTCCAGGCTGGTCGAGGCCATGAAGAAACCAACGGTTCCCGCGCTGGAAGGCTGCGAGGAGCCCCTTGCCAACTGGCTGCTGGATTCCATCAGGCGCCAGAAGGCCATTAAACGTTACAAAGGAATCGACCTTTCCAACGACCATGTCTGGGGCCAATGGGCCAGCCGTGGAAACCCGGGTTTCCTGCTCCAGGCCGAACCGAACAAGCCACCCCACATCAGGTCCTTCCTCCCGGCGCCCAATTACACCAACCTCCGCACCTGGTTCCTGGAAAAGTGTCTCGGGCTGACCCGCGACCAGGCTGGGATCCTTCTCAACGCCTTCTGGAACTCCGCGATCCGGTTCGGCATGCTCATCCAAGACAACGACAAGTTCGTGCTCGATCTGGAAAAGGTCGCCCTCCAGTTTGCCGGGGATCAGGCCGTATATCGCTGTGATACCTGCGGCGGGACCGCCATCCACTCCGTAGCCGGCAAATGCACGGAGTGGCGCTGCGGTGGTCAGGTGTCCAGAATCGACCCCGTGACCCGGGCTGAGCAAGATCCCGAGAACCACTACCTCGCCCAGTACGCCTACGATCCCGCAGCACCCGTGTTCGGCATCGCCCGGGAGCATACGGCTACCATCGGCACGAAGGACCGGGATGAGCTGGAGGCGAAGTTCAAGCGCGGCGAAGTAAACCTTCTGAGTTGCACCACCACCATGGAGATGGGGGTGGACCTGGGGGACCTGGAAGCTGTCCTCTGCAGGAACGTTCCTCCCGGCATTGCCAACTACCAGCAGCGCGCGGGCCGCGCGGGCCGCCGCGCCCAGGCCGCTCCAGTGGCCGTGACCGTTGCTCAAGGAGGCCATTTTGACCAGGCCACCTACCGAAACTTCGATTCCTACTTGCTTTCCACTGCCCCTGTGCCCTTTGTGGCTCTCGACAATCCTTCCTTTTTCCGGCGGCATCAGGTATCGGTCGTGCTTTCCCGCTTCCTTCTGTATGCCATTCCTCGCGCCAGCAATCTAGGTGCACCCCGTTTGTGCGAGCTTTGGCCGGAGGGCCTGATCCCCGAGCAGATCCAGGCCTTCCAGGACAAGGTCCAGCACTGGCTGGAAAGCCCCGAAGGCCTCAAGGGTATCCAGGAGGGCTCCAGCCTCGCCCTCACTTTGGACGAGTCCCTCAGGTCCATTGCCCTCCGGGAGGAAAACCTGTCTGAGGAATTCAAGGCGAGGATGCTCCGGCTCGTCGGGGAAATTGGCTACCAATGGCAGGAATTGGCCAATAGGCGTGAGGAATACAAGCTTGATAACAAGAAGCTGTGGCTGGCCAGCAGAATGGAAAAAGAGATGGATCGGCTGCTCGGGCAGCACCTTGTCGAAGTGCTTTCCACCATGGCCATCATCCCCACCTACAGCTTCCCCATCCACAACGTCGCCCTCAAGGTCGTCACGGAGCAGGGTGGGGTGGGAGGGTATGGCTTCGACGATGACGAACTGAAGCTGAACCGAGATGCTGCCTTGGGCATCCGCGAATATGCACCCGGGGCCGAAGTCGTCGCCAAGGGCCGGATCTGGACCAGTGCAGGCGTGGTCAGGAGCCCCAGGGAGTTCATGCCCGAACTGGCCTACATGGTCTGCCCCGAGTGCAATCATGTGGAAACCGCCTCCGAAAAGGACAAACTTCCGGACCACTGCCGGCAATGCTCCGCCAAGGCTGGCGGAAAGCGTATCTTCATTCAGCCGAAGGCCTTCCTGACGTCCATTAAGGACCGGGATGGGAAGGATCCGGGCAGTTCACGGATCAAGTCTCCCGCCATCCAGGAGGCGCGCCTCCTCACCTATGCCCCGTCCAGCCGTTTCACCTCGACGGATTTGAAGATGGTGCGCACGTTCTTTGCCCCTGCAGGCCATTCACTCCCTGGCGGAGGGGTCGGGGGCGGATCCGATCCTGACCTGATCTGTGGCCAGCTGTTCGTGGCCAACCTGGGGCCCAAGCGCGGCGGCTATGCCAGGTGCCCGCGATGCGAGTTCGCCATTGCTGTGGGCTTGGACGCTGTCGCAAACCGCAAGATGCCCACGGCGCACAACAACCCGAGAACGGGTGACAAGTGCCCCGCGAACCGCCTGAATCCCCCCATTGATTTCGGGCATGTCTTCCAGACGGATGTGCGGAGCTTCCTGTTTTCTCGCCCCATCCCGGGGGGCGATGGCCAGGGCAAGCCCGGCGATGCCCGCCAGAATTTCGTAAGGACCCTGGCCGAAGCGCTTCGGCTGGCCGCGGCGGACCTCCTGGAAACCAACAGCAGGGACCTCCGGGCCGCTTTCCAGATCCATGATTCCACCCGGGCCATGGTCATACTCTACGACCAGGTCGCAGGCGGAGCCGGATTCGTCGCCCGTCTTTGCGATGGCGGAGAGCGTTCCATGGCCAGACTGGTTGATCGGGCCATAGAGAACCTGGAATGCGATTGCGAAGCCTCCTGCCCCAAGTGCCTGCAGGACTATTCCAATCAAGCCCACTGGGACCTGTTCGACCGTCGGCCCGTGCTTGAGTGGCTGGAGGGAATCCGGACCGAGCAGGTCTCGACCGAAGGGATCGCCCCGGACAACGCCCTCCACTGGCCCGAGGCCTCCCTGGCCGGACTGGGGCAGCGGCTCCAGGGTATGACGGAATTGCACCTGCTGGCGCCGAGCCTCTGCGGCGCTTCCGTTACCGAGAATCATGCCCGCTCAACCTCACGGTGGGTCCGTGACCTCCTGGAAGCCTCGGCAGAACTGACAGTTCATCTCCATTTGAAGGAATCAGGCCCCATCAAGTCCGAACATGTCTCCTCGGCGGAGATCAAGGCCGTACTTGTGCTGGCCGAACTGGAAGCCTCGGGCAGGTTCAAGATCTGTCGCCGAAGCCCAACCTCCCCCGAGGATAATGCACCTGTGCCCAGGGTGCTGGCGGTGGCGGAAGGTGAACTCAAGGCCTTCTACACCAGCGAATTGGATCAACCGATGTTGGCCGGGCCTCTGGATGGCAAGGTCTTCGCCTTCGCGTCGGCCCTCGAGGACAAACCACTCGGATCCGGCACCCTTCAGGCCCTGCGGGTCCGGCTCCTGGCCGCGCCAGTGATCGAGCGAGGGTTGACCCAGTTTCGGAATGACGCCAAGACTTTCGATTTCCATCCCGGATCCGGGAGGGACTGGACCGGACCTTTCGCCGAAATCAAGGGCAAGGGAGTCACGAGGATCGAGATTGTCGACCCCTACCTGTTCGCGCGGGAAAGCAGCCAGATCAAAGCTGCTGAGTTCCTCAAGATTTTGCTGGATTTCGCAGGTCCCGACCTCCGGTCCATCAGGCTGTCCTGGCTGCGGGAGGATCCATACAAGCTTAAAAAAGGCCTTCCCCTGCACTTGGAACCGGCAGCGCGTGAAACGTTCCGAAGGCACTTCCGGAAGTTGGGGGGTGTCGAGCCTTCTAGAATGGAATTCAAGCCCATCGTCAAGGGGCGGACGGATGATTTTCATGACCGGAGGGTCCGCGCTTTCTGCCAGGTTGATGGGGAAACGCGGGTATACAGGTGGGATATCAGTTCAGGCGTGGACAATTTGCTGGATCCAGCGAAGGAATGCACGGTTGTTTTCATTCAGCCCGGATAGCCCTGCCTGGACCAAACTCCCGCGAAGTCTCCGCGGGCACGATCAGGGAGTATTCCCTGGCCCTCCTCTTCCAGACCGGGTCCATATATTTGGTATACATGGCCACAACGGGGGAACGGTAAGCAAGAAGTCCGGATGTCACCGCTGTTTTCTTTCGAGACCGCGACAACAAAGATGACGAACTTTGAACAGGCTCTCCAACACGGGCAGGCATTGCAACAAGCCGGGAAAAGCCGCGCCGCCCAGGTCTTCCTCCAGGGGGCCCTGGAACGCTGGGAAGAGGTCCGGGCCGGCGGCGGAGTACGGGGCGGGGATAGAACCTTTCTTGCCATTGGCGCGGATCTACGCTCGACCTTGGGTTTGGCCCTGGCCGATCTCGGCGCGGTGGAGGAGGCCCTGGAGGCCTTCAGCGCTGCGAATTCCCATGGGCTGGCGGTCAAATTCCTGGTGGGCCATTCGCAGACGGAGGACCGGCTCTTGTCCTACCTCCAGGACGCTGGCGTAGCCGCCCTTATGGAGTTAACCCCACTGCTGCGGCGCCGGTTTAGTGCAAGGGACTACGCGGGCGCCTTCCGGATCGCGCAACGTCTCCCCTTCTACTCGGGGGCGCCGCACACCACCCTCCTGCGGGCGCAAAACCCCTTTGGCAAGTTGGACCTGGTGCGGGCCCTCTTCGCCTGTGTGCAGACCCGGGGTGAAGGCTCCATTGCCACCCTGGATAGCTTCCTGGTCCACCTTAAGGACCGGGATTCCATGGATACGTTCGCCGGAATCCCGGTGCCGGGGCGCTTCCAAAAGCAGTCCCGGGTCGAGTTCGAAAAGGTGGTGGCGAGCCTTTACGGGTCCTGGGAGGCGACCCTGGCCAGCTACCGGCAGAGGACCGCCACGGAGGGCTATCTCCAGAATCTCCACGGGGACGGCAAGGCTGGGCCGGCACCCGCCCCGAAGGCAGCGCCTCCCGAACCCTCAGGTTCGCCTTCCCTGTTGTCGACGATCCTGGAAAGCCGTACCAACCGGACGGGAATCCAGGGGATTTTCAGCCGGTTGGCAGAGGACGGCGACCTCCGCGTCGCCCGCGAGGACCTCCTGCACCTTCCTCCTGCTCAGCAATTACAAAAACCATATAGTGATCGTGCCTTGGATGCCATCGACATCCTGGCCAGGGAACTGGATTCGGTCCTGGCCCGCACCTTCTTCGTGGACACCCGGCTCATGCTTCTGCAGTGCCTCGGCCGCGATTTGACGGCCACGGATCTTGTCCGAATGGCCTGGCCGGTCAACCCCACCCAATCTCAAGAGGCGGCCTGGCAGCTCACGGCCGAGCGGCGAATCGAACTTTTTTCCGACCGCGGACGGCGCCGGATCCTCGACATCTTTGCAAATCCCAGCCAGAGATCCCGGGTCATGACCCGGCTGGCCCAGGTGGCCTGCCAATCAGTGCTCGGTCTAGTCACCCGGGAAACCATCGGGCAGTTGGAAACCCGATTCTCCCTGGCCAATGCGCGAGAACTCCGGGTGCGGGGGTGCGGTAATCACGATCCCCTTCCCTGGGTGCAGTCCTTGTTGACCCGAGATATCAATGAGGAGTGCAGGGTACGCGAGGGCATCCCTCTGGAGGGGGAAGGGTGGGTGAACCAAGGGACCATGGTCGCCCTTCTTCGGCGCTTGTTCGCGCCACATGAGGTGCTCACCGAGGCCAGCCCGAAGGGGCTCGGTGCCCAGCGTTTCGATGCTTTCATCCCCGACCTGCGCCTGGCGGTGGAATACCAGGGTGAGCAACACTATTTGCCCATACGCCACTGGGGCGGAGAGGAGGGTCTGCTTAAGCGCAAGGCTGCAGATAGCCTGAAGTTGGAGAACTCCTGTCAGGTAGGCATTCGGGTCGAATACATTCACTATTTCGAGAACCTCCAGAGCCGCTGCGTAGAGATCGCCAATCAGGCGCTGCGGCCGGCAATACCCTTCAAGCTGGCTAATGAAAGTGGAGCTCCGGCCGTCGAAAATGGACGTCCCATCGACCGCCGGGTAACCGGCATAGCCCGCCAGCTCGTGTCTCTGCCGACCTGGCGTGCCACCCTGAAGGAGGATCCCACGCTCGGCTCCGAACTTGAACGGCGGCAGGCCCTGGCGGTTGCTGAGGCCATCGCCACTGGCGTCCGGGATCCGGAACGACTGGCCCTTGAATGCCCTGCCCTGCGCTTGAATGAACCCTATAAGGAATTCGCGGCCCGGGTCGCCCGGGTCGTGGAGTCCAGGAACGCCCGGCTCCGGCGACCCCCTCCAGATCCTGGATCAGACCCGGAGGGCCTCCTAATGGAGTATTTCCGGCAATACCCGGAACCGGCCATCAAAGCGCTGGTCGAAGCCGGCTGTGCGCCGGACGTGGGCCTGCAACTGCTGATGCTCAACCGGGACTGTCACCTGGATTTCAGGGCGGCGTTCGAACTGTACGGGCCGGGCCAGGGCATCCTTCTGATCGACCTTCACAGACTATTGGGCCGGATTCAGGCCATGCTGCCGCTGGCCTGAACCAGGCCCGTAATCCTGCGATGACCGGGATCGTGGATCCAGGGCTTGGTCGAAGTTCAGGCCCAGATTTCAAGCTCGCGACTCCCGCCCAGGGCCATGCGCTTGAGGTCTACGCCGGCCAGGATCGCCTCCAGGGAAGGTATGCCTTCAACGCCCAGGGCGAGCGTCATTCTGGCCTCGGCCGAGAACCTTTCGGCCACTTGTTCGCGTGGCGTGCGAAGGTAGGCGCGGTCCCACCAGTCCAGGATCCGTTCCTGTGCCCCGTGGAGACGCTCCCCGCTGATCAGGCGGTCCCTTTTGCTGTTGTTCACGGCCGGGGCCGCTGGCAGCAGGTTCCAGAGATCCTGGCAGGCCCAGGCCGCGACGGGAAAGCAGTGGTCGATGTCCAGTGCTGTCCGGAGTTCCTGCCCGCTCCATACGCAGTGGATCTTTCCGCCCCGGGCTTTGAGTTCGGCCGCCAGGGTTCTGGCCAGGGACGTGTTGCGAACCGGGTCGACCCATTCAAGGGCATTCCAGGCCAAACCCTGATGCGGAGCCCCCGAAAGCCCTTCCATGTATTCCGCCCAGGTTTGCCGTAGAAGGGGATCGATCCATGGTGAGAAGCGGCAAAAGGCCTGCCAGAGTCTGGCAGGGACCTGGAAGGTCCCGAAGCTCCAGAGGGTGGGTTCATCCAGGGTGAGGCCCCCGGACCCTGCAGGGGCGGCGCCATTTTCCGGCTGGACAGGGAAGAGCTTCTGGCCCTCCGGCGACTTTAGGTAGTTCGCGGGCATTTTTCGGATGGTCCGTGCCGCGGCCCGGATCGAAGCGCGGAGGGCTATAGCTGTTGGGCCGATCACGGCCAGGCCAGGGCGCAGGTCCTGGGGATCGAGATCACCCAGGGGTTCCAGAGTGTCCGAAAAGCTATTTGCCGACTGGGGGTGTTGCCGTAAGCCGGCCCGGAACAGGGGCAGGTAGGCGCGAAGCCAAGTCAATGCCACCAGGCCCAGGGGCAACTCGATCGAATCCGGCGAGTTTTCCCTGGCCAACCCCGGGTGCTGTTCCGCTATCCGGCACAAAACCCGCAGGAGCCCGAGCTTGTAGCTTGAGGAGCGGGGATCGCGCAGGATCAGGCTGCGCAGCAGGCTCAGGGCGCCGGTGCCATCATCCGGCAGCCGGAAGCACAGGATGCTCCAGTTCACGCCGTCCCGGCCCAGGGTATCTTTTACCAACTCTTGATGAATGCATTGAAGGCCCTGGTGCGAACCAAGCACCTCGAGTTCGCCTTCGGTAACCGGGTGGAACCCCTGGCCCTTGAAGTCAGGGCCATGTCTGAGGCTGATGATCAGCCTGCCCTTGGGAGCCAGCAGGGCGGCGAGTTTGCGGAAGGCCCTGGGGCGATCCGAGGGATGCAGATGCATCCAAACCCCGGATAGAAGCACCAGATCGAAGGTGACACCTGATCGGGCCAGGGTAGGCAGGTCTGGAAGGGCGTCGCCAAGCCAGCGGACCTTCGCCTCCGGGTGCCGTGACTGGGCCTCCCGCCTCATGGCCGCCGAGGGTTCGCAGGCCACAACATCGTGCCCCTGACCGGCAAACCAGGCCGCATCACGGCCCGAGCCGGCCCCGATGTCCAGTACCCGCTGGGGGACCGGGGGAATCAGGCCAAGGATGGAGGCGTGAACGCGCTCGAAGGGCAGCGATTCATAAAGGTCCGCGTAGGACCTTGGGTCCCCCTCGTAAGCACTCCATGTACATGGCATGAACTCATTATCTTATGGAATCCCAATTCAAGTGGCGAACCTTTCAACTGAAAATGGCAATGTGCTGGACTTCCCGTCTTCAGCTGCTTCTTTGTTGAAAAAACAACGGACTCAACCGAGAAACTGGGCCGCAGGCGCGGACCCGAATGACAGAACATGTGCGGCAATCAGGTCATTTTCGAGTTCCAGGCGCTGGTGGTCCAGCCACCCATCACACAGGGTCCAACTTGCCTCAAGGGTTCCGTGGGCATGGAAATATGCCGCCTGTGGGTGATCGTCCTGCCTGCCTCTGCGCAAATGATCCCGCAGCCTGACGGCAACGATCCCTTGCCCCAGATAGACGAGGCTATCATCCCCAACCCTCCGGATGCGGTAGAGCCCGCTTTTTCCCCTGGGGGCTGGCACCCCGTTCATCGGCGTCCACGGCTCCCATGCATGCCCGCACCAGGAGGGGCCTTGACAATCCTCATCGAAGCCGCCCTGCGGCTTGATCCCGGACTGGTGGTAGGTCTGCAGGGCGCCCCCTGGATCTTCTCTGCCATGGAAGACCTTGCCTGCTGCCTGGAGCTTCGCGTTATTGTGCGAGGACTTGATGAACCCGGCGGGCATCCGTCCGAAATTGACGGTCGGGGAGGTTTGAAATGCCATTCGATGCAGGCTGACTTCAAGTGCCTCGGCTGATTTCCGGCGGACGACATCCTGACCGGGCAGGGGACAGACGCTCACTTCGAAAGGGGCGCCCCTGGTCCGGAGCAGGGCCCACAGGCCTGGCCCCGCAACATGGGGATCGCAATAGGGCATTTCGGGGCCAAAGACCCCACGCAGCATGGCCACCCGTTTCCGGAGCGTCATGGTCCCGGTGCCCGTCTGGCCCAAATAGTCCAGCGTTTTGCTGTCCTTCGTTCGAATCCGATACAGTCCTTCCGAGGTTGGGATGGTGTTGCCCAACCAAGCGTTCTCTAACGGCGTCCAGCAAGACCAGATTGTCGGGATCATTGCTTTTTAATAATCCCGAAATTTTAATTTGTAAATAATATTTTTTCGATTTCAAAGGGATTGGGCGAAGCTCCGTCCTCTCGTGCCAGGGAGCCTCTGCTGCCCCCCATCAAGCCCCACGCAAGACCCCAAAGGCCCGGAACATTTCGGATGGCAGCGGGACTTCAAGCTTCCAGGTGATGGACATGGGCCGATCCCCCTCGACGGAAACCTTCCGCACCGCGCCCAGCGCCCGGTAGGGCCTGCCCTTGTCCTCCCGCACGAAGAGCTGGAACCCCCAGCCGTTCGCACCGCTCTCCAGATACCGCCTGCCCGCAGCCGTGTCCGGCCCCGCGCTGTTCTGGGTCTGCCAGTGAAAGAGGTCGCGGCTGATGGCGTAGTCATGGTAGGCGATGCCGGCGTGGTAGCCCTCGCGCTTGTCCAGGGTCACGAAAAGGAGTTCGATCTGCTCATCCTTGAGGGGCAGCACCCCGGACTGGAAGGGGGCCCTGCGGTCGGGCCTCAGCCACTGGACGGCGGTGAGGATCTCGCGGATATCGTAGGCGGCGTGGAGGCGCAGGGGCCAGTGCCCGGGGGCCCCGGGCAGGGGCCTGGCTTCAAGGACGCTGGCCTCATCCAGCCAGGTGGCCACGTCGCTGAGTTCCTCGGCCATCCGGGGATGCCCGCGAAGACGGCGGAGGAAGGCCGGACCGTCGAAAAGGTCCTTGGAATCGGGGTAGAGCTGGAAGGCCAGCATCTGGAGGCGGCGCTGGTCCAGGCTGTCCAGGGCCTGGAAGGCGCAGGCGGGGTCCGCGGCCTTGCGCCAGAGTTGGAGGTAGTCGGGGTCGTCGGTGTGGAGCAGGTCGCCGAACCGCTTGCCCAGCCAGCCTTCCCGGGGGCCGGGGTCCCCAAGGTCCATGTTTGCGGCCCGGCGCAGGGCGGTCCAGCCGCTTTGATCCTGGGGGCGGTAGAGGTCGGCCAGTTCCAGGCCCTGGTCCCGCAGGAAGGCGCCCAGGGCGGGGTTCCGGTGACCGGGCAGGGCCAGGTAGGCGCGGAACTCGGCCGTAATGCGGCGCCAGGTCTGGGCGGTGACCTTGCGCAGGTTTTCCAGGACGCGGTCCCGGGCCACCTTCTCGAACTGGATGGAGCAGCCGGGGGGGAGGGTCGGGAAACCGGTTTCCGCTTCCTCGATGAGCTGGCGGCGGGCCAGGCCGGTGAGGGTCTGGAGGAGGCGGTCGAAGCGGAAGGTCTCCTGGTAGCGGCCCACGAAATCCATGATCAGGCAGGAGGTCTTGTCCCGGGCCAGGCGCAGGCCGCGGCCGATCTGCTGCTGGAAGAGCACGGGGCTCTGAGTGGGGCGGAGCAGGAGCAGGGTGTCCACGTCCGGCAGATCCACCCCTTCGTTGTAGAGATCGCAGGTGAGGACGACCGTCAGTTCACCTCGGGCGAGCCGGCCGGGGATGCGTTCCCTCACCTCCCGGGCCGTGCCCCCGGTGACGGCCAGGGCCCTGAAGCCCGCCTTGCGGAACTGGTCCGCCATGAACTCGGCGTGGGCGACGCTCACGCAGAAGCCCAGGGTGCGGGTGCGGTGGGCGTCGGAGGCATACTTCGCGAAGGCGTCGATGATGCGCCGGGCACGGAGGTGGTTGCCGGTGAGGATCCGGTCCAGGTCGGCCACTTCCCCCGCCTGGCTCCAGCGCACCTCGGCGTAGTCCGTCTCGTCCACCACGCCGTAGTACTCGAAGGGGGCCAGGAGCTGCTGGTCCAGGGCCTCCCAGAGCCGCAGCTCCACCGCCGGTGAGCCGTCCGGACGCATGTGGAAGTAGGGGGCGATGCTGGCTCCGTCGGCCCGTTCCGGGGTGGCCGTGAGGCCGAGGAGGATGGCCGGCTGGACCGTCCGGGCGAAGGCGTCGAAGGCATGGGCCGTGATGTGGTGGCATTCGTCGATGACCACCATGTGCCAGTGGCCGGGGCCGAAACGGGCCAGGAGGCCCCTGGACTCCACGCTCTGGATCGTGGCGAAGACATGGTCATAGGCGGCGGGGTTCTGGCCGTCCGCCAGCACCTCGCCGAAAGCGGACTCCCGCAGCACCTGGCGGTACGTCTCCTGGGCCTGCAGAAGGATCTCCCGGCGGTGGGCCACGAAAAGCAGCCTGGGGAGTCCGCCCCGCTCCCGGGCCAGGTTGCGGTAGTCGAAGGCGGCCACGACGGTCTTGCCGGTGCCCGTGGCGGCCACCAGAAGGTTGCGGGTGCGCTGGTGGCGGCGCTCGGCCTGGAGCCGGTCCAGCATTTCCTGCTGGTAGGTCTTGGGCTGGAGGTCGAACCAGGTGCGGGAGGCGCCCTGGACGCCCTGGGCATCGTGGTGGCCCTCCTCGGCGAGCGCGGCCTGGAGTTGCCGGGCATGCTCGGGGTTGCGGGGATCGAAGGCCACGAATTCCGGATCGTTCCAGAGGGTCTCGAAGTGGGCCTTGCCCGCTTCGAAGAGCTCCCCCTGGCCGGCCTGGGTGAAGCGCACGGTCCACTCCAGGCCGCCCATGAGCGCGGCGCCCGTGAGGTTGGCGCTGCCCACGAAGGCGGTGCCGAAGCCGCTCCTCCGGTGGATGAGCCAGGCCTTGGCGTGCAGGCGGGTGCGCCGCCCGTCCAGGGAGATGCGCACTTCGACGCCCGGCAGTTCGGCCAGGGCCTGGACGGCCTTGAGTTCCGTGGCGCCGATGTAGGTGGTGGTGAGCACCCGGATGCGCACCCGGGGGCTGCCGTCCGCCCCCACCGCGGTGAGGGTGTGGAGTACGTCCAGAAGCCTGCGCACGCCGCTCCAGGTGATGAAGCTCACCAGCATGTCCACCTGGTCCGCGGAGGCCATCTCCCGGCGCAGCTCGGACAGCAGGCTCGGGTTCCCGTGCCCGGCCGCGAACAGCCACGGCACCGACAGGGGCAGGAGGGGGGCTTCGAACGGGGGGTGGTGACGGTGGATGGAACTGAGCAGGCGCAGCGGGTCCGCCCAGCCCGGGGCGGGGGACGCGTCCTCCGGGCGGCGGAGCCGGGCCAGGATCCCGTTCAGGAGCTGGAGTTCGGTGGCGGCCCGGTCTGCGCCCTCCACCCCTTCCAGGGCCTCGTCCAGGAGCTCGGGCAGGAGGTCCTGGAGGGCATCCATGAGGCGTTGCCGGCGCTCGGGTCCCGGCACCTCGCTCAAGGTCGCCAGGCCCTGCGCGGCCAGGTCCTCAAAGCGAGGCGCGGTGGCCGCATCCATCAACAGGTCGTAGAGTCCGTCGGGGCGCATGGTTGTTTCAACTTTCGTTCATCATGGCATCCCGCCACGGCTTTTTTGGCTCGAAGCCATGAGATTTGCATGAATTCCACGCTATTCCGCTGGCCCCATCTGGAACGGGACCCTGGCCTGGGGTGATCCTTGCCATACCGTCCTATTTCCATGGGGCCGTGCCCCGCCCCGCACTGCGACAGAAACTGTCCCGCGTCTGGGTGCACAATGGTCTTAAGCCACATCCATCACGAGGACCCCATGCGCATCCTGCACACCAGCGACTGGCATCTCGGCCACTTCCTCAAGGAGATGGACCGGGTCTACGAGCACCGGGCCTTCCTGGACTGGCTGCTGGACCTGATGGTCAGCGGGGAGGTGGACGCGCTCCTCATCGCGGGGGACATCTTCGACACGGCGAACCCTTCGGCGGCCTCCCAGGAGCAGTGGTACGAGTTCCTGGCCCGGGCGCTGCGGCTGCGGCCCCGGCTGCAGATCGTGGCCATCGCGGGGAACCATGACTCGGGGGCGCGGCTGGAGGCGCCGGACCACCTGTTCCGGCAGTTCCGGATCCGGGTGGTGGGCAGCCTGCCCCGCTCCGCGGACGGGGGCTTCGATGCGGAAGCGGTGCTGGTGCCCCTCCTGGGAGCGGAGGACCGGCCGGTGGCGACGGTCCTCGCCATTCCGTTCCTGCGACCCGGGGACCTGCCGGCGGTGGAGGGGGACGACCCGCTGGTGGAAGGGGTCCGGGCGGTGTATGCCCAGGCCCTGGAGGCGGCCCGCCGGCGCGGGTTGCCGGTGCTGGCCATGGGGCACTGCTACCTGGCGGACGGCCAGGTTTCCGAACTCAGCGAGCGCAGGATCCTCGGCGGCAACCAGCACGCCCTGCCCGGCGGCATCTTCCCCGCGGACATGGCCTACGTGGCCCTGGGCCATCTCCATCTGCCCCAGGCCAAGGCCGAGGGGCGGATCCGCTACAGCGGCAGCCCCATCCCGCTCTCCCTGGGGGAGCGGAACTACAGGCATTCCGTGGCCCTCCTGGACCTGGAGCCGGACGGGGCCCTCCGCCAGGAGCTGGTGCCCGTGCCGCGCACCGTGGCGATGGTGCGGATCCCGGAGGAGGGCCATCTGGCCCTGGAGGACCTGCTTCTGGCCCTGGGGACCCTGGCGCCCCCGGAGGGGCTGCCCCCGGAGCGCCATCCGTTCCTGGAGGTGGGGGTGCGGGTCGACAAGCCCGAGCCCACGCTGCGGGCCCAGCTGGATGCCGCCCTGGAGGGCCGGGGCCACCGGCTGGTGCGCGTCGACCGCCTGTCCACGGGCACCGGGCAGGTGCTGGGGGACGGGGAGAATCCCCAGGGGCTCGGGGAGTTCACGCCGGAGCAGGTTTTCCTGGAGAAGTGGCGCGAGGACTACGGCGGCGAGCCCAGCCCCGAGCTGCTGGCGGCCTTCCATGAGCTCGTGGACGCGGTGGGACAGGCGGGGGGACGTTAAATGAAGATTCTCGAGATCAGCGGCTGCAACCTGGCGAGCCTGAAGGGGGAGTTCACCATCCCCCTGGACCGGGCCCCGTTCACCTCGGACGGGCTGTTTTCCATCGGCGGGCCCACGGGGTCGGGCAAGAGCACCCTCATCGACGCGTTGTGCCTGGCGCTGTACGACGATACGCCCCGCTTCCTGATGGGCGGCAACGCCAAGGTGGGGACCCCGGACCTGGCCCTGGAGGAGCGGCTCACCGCCAAGGACTGCCGCAACATCCTGCACCGCGGCGCGGGCGCCGGCTGGGCCCAGGTGAAGTTCCTGGGCGTGGACGGGCATCACTGGCGCACTAAGTGGAGCGTCAACCGGGCCCGTAACGCCGCCAACGGACGGATGCAGTTCCAGGCCATGGAGCTGGAGAACCTGGACACCGGTGAGCGGATTACGGGCAAGCGCACGGATGTCGTCGCGGAGATCCAGAAGAAGGTCGGTCTTTCCTTCGATCAGTTCCGCCGCTCCGTGCTCCTGGCCCAGGGGGACTTCGCCACCTTCACCCGGGCGGACGCGAAGGAGCGGTCCACGCTCCTGGCGGCCATGACGGGGACGGGGATCTTCGAGGAGCTGTCCAGGGCGGCCTACGCGCGCAAGCAGGTCGAGGACCAGGCCCTGACGGATCTGGTGCGCCGGCGGGAGAGCCTGCGGGTGCTGCCCGAGGCCCGGAGGCTGGAGGTGGAGCAGCAGCTCGGCATCCTGGATGCCCAGATCGAGGCGGGCGAGCAGCAGCAGGCCGAATGGGTGAAGGACCTGGCCTGGTTCGCGACGGAAAGGACCCTGGCCGCCCAGCTCGAAGCCGCCGGCCTGCTCATGAGCGGCAAGGAGAAGGCGTACCTGGAGGCCGAACCGCGCCGCTCCCGCCTGCGGGACGTGGACCAGGTCCAGCCTCTCCGGCAGGTCCGCTCGGAGGAGCTCCAGGCCCGGCGCAAGCTGGAGGACCATGAAAAACGGATCGAGCAGGGGCAGGCGCTCCTGCCCGCGGCCCAGGCGGCGGTGGCGACCGCCACCTCGGCCCTGGGCGCCAGGAAGGACGCCCTGGACCTGGCCACGAAGGCCGTCCAGGACGCCAGGCCCCTCCTGAGCGCCGCCCGGGCCCTGGATGCCGCCCTCGTCACCGAAGGGGACAACCACAAGGCCGAGGTGGACAAGGCGGCCGGCCTCCGGCGCGAGGCGGGCCAGGCCAAGACCGTGGTGGACGGGTCGGAGCGCGCCCGCGGCAAGCTGGAGAAGCTGCTGGGGGACCTCCGCGACCGCCTGGAGCGGTCCCTGCCGGATCAGCCGCTGGTGGAGGCCTGGGCCGGGGTCCAGCCGGCCATCCGCCAATATGGCGAGGCCAGCACCGCCCGGCACGGGGCGGCGAAGGCCCTGAAGCAGGTCCAGGGCCAGCTCGCCGGGAAGGAAGCCCAGCGGCGCACCGACGGGGCCAGCCGGGAGGAACTCGACCGGGAGCGGGAGGACCTGGCGGCTTCGCTGAAGGAGCTGAGGGCCGGCCTTCCCGCGGAAGCCCGGGCGGAGCTGGAGGACGCGCGTCAGGCCGCCTTCGAGCGCCGGGAGACCCTGAAGGACGCCGCGGCCCTCCTCCCGCGGCTGGAGCGGGCCGTGGCCGAGCTGGCCAAGGCGGACGACAGGCGCCGGATCCAGGAGGGCAGGCGGACTCATGGCCAGGAACGGGCCCGGGAAGCGGAGGAGCAGCTGCCCCTGGTCACCGCCCGGCTGGAGGAGGCCAAGGTCGCCTTGAGGCTGGCGGAAGCGGCCCTGAGCCTCGAGGACCAGCGGGACCGGCTGGTGGAGGGGGCGCCGTGTCCCCTGTGCGGAGCCCTTGAGCACCCCTGGTCCATGGGGTCGCCCGTGGCGGGCCTGACCGGCCAGCACGAGGCGCGGGTGAAGGCCCTGGAGCAGGAGAAGTCGACCTGGGCAGCCCAGGCGACCCGGGCCAACCTGGAGGTGGCGGAGGCCGCCAAGGCCCTGGTGGAGGTGGCCCGGGAGGCCGTGGGCCACGCTGATTCGCTCGAGGCGGAGCGCGGGGCCTGGGCGGAGCTGCGGGCCAAGGCGGCGGATCTGCCGGAGGAGCCCCGGGCCGAAGGCGCGGCGGACACGGTCAAGGCCCTGCGCGGCGCCGCGGCGGGGGAGCTGGCCCGGCTGGAGGCGAGCCTCGCCGACCGGCTGAAGGCGGAGGCGGAAGCCGCCCGGCTCCAGAAGGAGGTGGACGGCCGGAACCTGGCCTGGGACAAGCTGGACAAGGCGCTGAGGACCCTGGACGTGGACCTGGAGAAGCTCCGGATCCAGGCGGCGGGTTTCGAGGCCACGATCCAGGCCCAGGAGCTGGCCGCGGGCAACCAGGAGGGAATGCTGGAAGGGGTCCTGCTTCCGGCGTCCATGGAGCTTCTGCGCCGGGACCCCGCGGAGGCCCTCACCGAGCTCACGGAACGGTTCGAGGCCCGGCGGAAGGCTCTGGCCGAGAACACGGAGCTGGAAGGCAAGCTGACCGAGCTGGCCACCCGGCTCCAGGCCGAGCGCAAGGTCCTGCAGGACCTGGAGGTGGCCGCGGAGGCCTCGGAGGCCGTGAGGACCGTCCTGTTCCGGAAGCTGGAGGATCTGCGGGGCCAGCGGGCCGGCTACTTCCAGGGCCGTGCGGCCGGGGAGGCGGAAAAGGAACTGGATGAGGCGGCAAAGGAGGCCGGCCAGGCCTTGAACCTCGCCCGAATGGAGCTCCAGGCCAAGGAGAAGGCGCAGGGGGGACTGGAGGCCGGGCTCACGGTGCTCCGGGAGCAGCTGGAGGGCCTGCGCGAAGCCAGGGGGCTGGCGGAAACGGCCCTGGAAGCGGCCCTGGCCGCCTGGGGCGGCGACCGCGAGCACCTGGACGGGCTCCTGGCCATGACGCCGGAGGCCATCGGCGAGGAACGCGCCGCCCTGGACGGGCTGGCCCGGGAGCACTCCATCGCCGAGGCGGACCGGAACAGGAGGCAGGCGGACCTGGACCGCCATCGGCTGGGAGGCGCCCCGGCCCGGGCCGCCGCGGCCCTCGAGGACGACGCCGCGGCCTTGAAGAGCGAGCTGGACCAGCTGAAGGGGTCCCGCGGGGCCCGGAACCTTGAGCTGGAGCAGGATGATGCGGACCGGCTGGCGGCGGCGGACCTGGACGCGGCCATCGCCGAGGTGGAGCGGCAGGTGGCGGTGTGGCGGTCGCTGAACGAGGTCATCGGTTCCAGCGACGGGGCGAAGTTCCGCAACTTCGCCCAGAGCCAGACCCTCCGGTCCCTCCTGGCCTTCGCCAACGTGCACCTGCTGGAGCTGAACCCCCGCTACCTCCTGCAGCGGGTGCCGGGTCTGGAGCTGGAGATCCAGGTGGTGGACCGGGACATGGGGGACGAGGTGCGGGCCCTGAGCAGCCTCAGCGGCGGTGAGACCTTCATGGTCTCCCTGGCCCTGGCCCTGGGCCTGAGCTCGCTGGCGGCCAGCAACACCCGCATCGAGAGCCTCTTCATCGACGAAGGCTTCGGGACCCTGGACTCGGAAGCCATGGACGTGGCCCTGGCCATGCTGGACGGGCTGCAGGCGGGGGGCCGCCAGGTGGGGATCATCTCCCACGTGGACGGTCTGGGCGCCCATGGACTGGTGCAGGTGCGGGTGGAGAAGTGCGGCGGCGGGCGGAGCAGGGTGGTGATCGGTCAGTCGGGTCTCCGGCGCAGGGCGGCGGCCGGCTGAGGTTCAGCTGGCCGTTCCCACGAACACCTCCGCCGGCTGGGGGCTCCGGACCTCGGGGCCGAACAGCTCGATGCGCTGGAGCGTCGCATCCTCCTGGCGGCCGGTCCAGCCCAGGAGCAGCAGGTCCTGGCCCAGGTCCCGGGCGGCGTCCATGGCGCGGTCCTGCTGGTTGAGCAGCAGGATCAGGGTGTAGGGGAGGCCGGCGCGCTCGTGGAGGTTCATCAGGGTGGCGAGGAAGCGGCAGAGGGCCCGGAACGTGGGCTGGTCCAGGTCCTGGGCGGGGTCGTCCAGGAGCTGCCAGGCATGCTGGAAGCGGGTCCGGACGAGGTACTGGCAGAAGGTCCAGGCCAGGCCCAGGACCTCCCGCTGGGCGTCGTTGAGGAGGTGCCTCGCCAGGCGGTCCTCGCCATCCGGGCCCGTCAGCACGATGTCCACGCGGTTGGCGCCCCGGTGGGTCCGGGGCCGGAAGCTGGGGGGCGCGGACAGGAGCCAGGGGGCGGAGGAGAGGTTGGCGGCGAGCTCCCGCCACAGGGCCTCCAGGGTGGCCGGGAGGTGTCCGGCCACCACGGCGGAGAGCCGGCGGGTGAGCTCCTTGGCCACCTGGTCCCAGGCTTCCGGTTCGGCGAGGAGGTTTTCCGCCTCCCTGCAGCTTGAAAGGATGGCCTGGGCGCAGGCTTCGGCCGCGGGGCCGGCCGGGGTCGGGACGGGCATGGACGGGGGCGTTTCGGCATAGCCCAGGAGGGTTTCCATCCGCCTCAGGGAGTCCGCATCAAGCAGGAGCTCGGCCAGGGCAGGCCCGGGGCCGAGGAGAGTCGACACGAGGGTCTCCAGCTGGCGCCGCCGCTCCAGGGGCACGGGGCAGTCCCCGGCGGCCGGGGCGGGCCTGAGGGTCTCCCGCTCCCGGATGCGGGCGGTGAGGGCGGCGTAGGCTTCGCGCCGGGCCGCGAGGTCCCGTTCCGTGGCCGCGAGGAGGGCGGCCACGACGGCTTCCGCCGCTGCCTCCAGGTGGGAGCCGCAGGTGGGACAGTCCTGGGGATGCGGGCCCCGCCAGTGCTCGCGGATGAACTGGAGGGCTCCCTCCAGGTGGGCCTGGTGGGGCTTGGCGCGGCGGCCCTCCTCGGCAAGGGCCGACCGTTCGGCCAGGAGCCGCTCCAGGTCGGTGTCCGCGGGTTCCGCACGCGGGGGCGGCGTGGGGCTGGGAGTGGCGAGCCAACGGGCCCAGCGTGGGAGGTCCTCCTTCAGACCCACGGGTGCAATGGGCAGCGCCTCCACCTTGGACCGGAAGGCTTCCAGGGGCGCCCTCTTGGACGCAAGGCGCTCCTCGTGTGCCTGGAACACGGGACGCACCGCCGCCAGCACCGCCTCGGGGCCGGAGGACAGGGCCTTCAGGATCCATGGGATGGCTTCATCCGCATGGCTTTCCGGCGCCGGGGAGGCGCAGTGGCTCCCCGGCAGTTCCGCGAGGAAGGCCAGGAACGCCTCCGCCGCCGCCGGCGCGGGGGGCAGGGCCCCCAGGAGGTGGAACCGGATGATCTTTTCCAGGAAGGTGGCGGTGAGCCGGGTGTTGACGGGAATGCCATAGCGCCGGGCGAGGGTGGCCCGCGCTTCCCCGGCCTGCTGGCGGCCCGACTCCACCTCGGACTGCAGGCGGAGAGCCAGGGAGGAAAGGCTCTGGGCCATGCGGGCCCCGAGCTCGTCGCCGGGGGTGCCCAGGAAGGAACGCGGGCCCCCCTGGAGGACGAGGGTCCCTTCGGCCTTCGCCTGGGCCGCCAGGGCCGAGGGCAGGTCCGGGGCGAGGGTGAAGGGGGCGGGCTGGCCATTGAACCCGCAGCCGGGGGTGCCGCCCGAGAGTGGGACGAGGTAGGTGGAGAGGTAGTTGCCGGGGGTCCGGGCCCTGCTCACGTCGCCATCCGCCAGATAGGCGCAGAGGCCGGGACTGGCGCCGAAGGCCTTCAGGGAGACGGCTTCGGCCAGGCTGGATTTGCCGCTGCCGTTGGGCCCGCCGAGGACCCAGGCCCGGGTGGCGTGGCCACCGGGCCGGGGTTCCAGGGTGAGCCTGCGCACGCCCCGCACATCCTGGACGGTCAGGGTGCCCAGGGTCCTGGGGGGGCCGGAGGGCAGGGGGATGGCCGGCGCCTCCCCGGCCCGGGCCTGGAGCTCCCGGGCGATGGTCTTGGCGCGGGCCTGCGGGAAGGTCTCCTCCAGGTCGGCCAGGGCCTCCCGCACGCGCTGGTCGGCGCTGGTCCAGAGGGCGGCGGCCCGGGCGTCCTTCCTGAACAGGGCGCGGGTGGTGAGGAGCAGGCTGGGCAGCTCGGGTTCCGGGGCTTCGCCCGGGGCAGGGAAGGAGGCATCCACCGGGATCTCCTCCAGGAGGCCGCCGCTTTGCCGGGCCACGAGGATGGCGGTCCGCCACGGCTGGGCCAGAACCTCCGGCCCCACCCAGTGCAGGGCCACGCGCCAGGCGCCTGCGGCGCCTGGGAGGCCGGGGGCCTCGCTGGGCAGGCAGGCATCCCGAAGGTCCCACGCCATGCGGAGGTCCTCCTGGACCCGCTCCGCGACGGCGCTCGCGGTGGTACCGAGGTCCACCAGGAGGAGCAGCAGCCGCAGTTCCGGATCCTCGACCACCAGGGCCTGGGTTGGGCCAGGAGTCTCACGCCGCGCATCGCCTCGTGCGACCCATCGGAACCCGGGAACCTGCAGGCCGACCGAACGGTACCGTGCGCCCAGCCAGCCTTGGATTGCGGAAAGCATGGTGCTCACAGATACCCCCTGCCTTGCGGCAATTGCGATCGCGGATCGGTCACCCTGCCACCCCCGGGCCCTTGCCGGAGCCTTCGCGACCATGGTTGACGTAGCATTGGTCATGCCCTTTCATCCTGCAAGCTCCGTTTTAACCCTCCCCGCAGGCTTGGGCAAACGCGCACAAGGTGGAGATCAGCTCCATCTCTCCCACATCCCGGGCCCGGCTGTCCAGCAGGGCCTCCGTGCAGACGATGTGGGCCAGGGCGCGGGCCCGGCTGATGGCCACGTTCAGGCGGTTCTGTGAGAAGAGGAAGGCCAGGCCGCGGGTGACTTCGGCGGCGGTGGAGGCGGTCATGGTGAAGAACACCACCGGCGCCTCCTGGCCCTGGAACATGTCCACCGTGCCGACCCGCACCCCGGTGGTGGGAGGGTTGGCCTGGAGGTGGCGCCGCACCAGGGCGACCTGGTCGTTGTAGGGCGCCACAACCATGATGTCCTGGGCGGTCAGGGGACGGCTGGCGCCTCTGGCGTCGGTCCAGCGCCTGCCCAGCAGCCCATTGGCGCCGGGATAGATGACGGACCCTCCTTCGAGGAGCTTGCGGCCGATGGGCTGGGGCGGGATCCGGAACGCATAGCCGGGGTCGGCGAGGGCCCTGCCGTTCCTGCCGTAGCGGGTGACCTGGCCGATCGGTTGCAGGCCCGCGAGCACTTCCGTGTCCTTGAGCTGGGCCACGGGATCGTAGGAGAACTTCGCGGTCATGGCCGTGAAGACGGCCTTCGACTCCCGTTCCCAATGGCCCAGCAGGTCGCCCAGGAGGTGCTCAGCGCTGCCCTCCGGGAACGCATGCAGCTGCTCCACCTGAGCCTGGACCACGGGATCCGGTTCCCGCGTGGGTTCGAACACCGCGGGCCGCCAGGGGAGGTCCTTCGGGCGGAGGTCCACCAGCCAGTCCCGCAGGGCCCGGGTGGCCCGTACGCCATCCTGGTTGTAGTCGGCGATGCGGGCCAGCCGCTCCGGGTCGGCGTCGCCGCAGTAGGCGTCGTACTCGGTCACGGCGCCGGCGCCTTTGCCGATGCCATCGCTGCGGAGGAAGCCGGCCAGCTTCTCCAGGTGCTTCAGGCCGTAGGACTCGACCCCGGCCTGAAGCGCCTTGGCGGCCACGGGCATCAGGTCGACGAACAGGCCTGTGCGCACCAGGTCGGCCAGGGCGTCGGTGCTTGCGGTGTCGCCCTCCGCCAGCTTCACGAGCTCGGTGCGCTCGGTGTGGTTGTAGTGGTAGACGTGCATGCGGGGATGGCGCCGGCGGCGCTCGGCCAGGTCCTGGATGAGCTTGCGGGTCGCCTCGAGCTCTGCGGCACGGTCGTGGGCCCAGCGGGCCTCGTAGGCCCAGGCGCCGTCCTCCGCGCGGGTGAGGAGGCCGAACAGGAAGAACAGGCCGCGCTCGGCGGTCCAGAAGGGGTGCCCTTCGTAGTCGAGGAAGACATCACCCTCGTCGGGCTCCGGCAGGGCCGGGAAACCTTCCAGGACCCCCTCCTGGGGCAGGGGGAGGAGCTCGTAGGGGGGCGGGCTGGCCGGGGCCAGCCGAGCCTGCAGCTGCAGGGAGGCTTGCCGGACATGGCGGGCGAGCCGATCGGGGCGGATTCCTTCCACGGCTTCGCCGCACGTGGCCAGGGCCGCCAGGGAAGGGACCCCATTCAAAGTCAGGGCCTCCCGCTCGCTGCGCAGGACCTTGGCGACGAACACGAGGGAATCCTGCTGACGCCACTCGGCCTCGCAGACTTCGGCGAATTCGCAGAATTGGCAATGGTTGCAAGGGTCGGAGGAGGTCGGGTCAAGGGTTGGGTCGGCGGCCATCACCTTGCGGAGCTGGACCCGGAGCCTGCGCCAGTAGGCCCGGACGTCGTTGAGGCGCACGGTCTCGATCCGGCCCGAGCCCAGCCAGACCTGCAGGTGGTGCGGAGCCTGGCCGGTGAGTTCCTCCAGGGCGTCCGCATAGAAGCAGAGCTGCAGGATATGGCCGGGCTTGGCCTCGGGCCGGGCGAGCTTGGCATCCACCGGCTCGTAGTGGGCGGTCCCGTCCGGGTTGACGACGCGCACCAGGAAATCGGCGACCCCGCGGATGCCGTCATGGAGGAAGGGCATCTGGTAGACCACGTCGGGGCCGTCGGCCATGGGATTGCCGATCCGGCGCACCCAGGCGGCGAAGGCTTCGCCGGGGTCCTTGCCGGGCACCTCGAACACCGACAAGCCGCTCTGGCGATAGTGGTCCAGGCAGGCCTGTTCGTGGGTCAGGCCCTTGGCCATGAGCATGCGCGCCATGGATCCCACCGCCGTGCGGGCGGTGATCTCGCCGGCCTCGAGGCGGTGCTGCAAGGTGAGGGAGTGGCCGCAGTCCAGGAAGGCGGTGATCTTGGTGGGGGTGAGCAGCGGTTCGGTCATGACCTGGGAACCTGCGGGTGGCCGGGACGGACGGGTTCCGGTGGGTAAGGGGCGGCGGAATGGGGATCGTGGGCCTGGTCAGGATCGTAGGCCGCATCGCCCAGGGCAAGTCCTGGTCTGGACGGCCGTGATGAAGGGTGCGTCTGGCTGAGTCCTGGGTGCCATGAGCATACTTCAGGACCGACAATCTGTGTCCACTTCCTGACCCGAAGCTGGTGCAGGCCCTTCGTGAGCGAGACCGGGCCTGACATTAATAGACATTGCATGATGAGCGGCCCCGGAAGGGCCCGGCAACCGAGCAGGACGCCACGGTGCCCAGGAGCGTGAGCTCCCATGCGCAGGACACAACCTGAAAGGAACACGACATGGGCGACCTGGTGGTCACGCAGATGGATCCCTGGCTGGCGGAGAGCCGGAAATGGCGGGGAACCGCGGAAGGGATCCCGGTGGGGCGGTGGGAACTTTACGTCGGGATCGATACCCTGACCGAGGAGGCTTTCCTGGTGGCCGGAGAGGGGCGCTGGGAGCTCTGGTGCGTACTCGGCGGTTCAGCCGTGGTGTTGGACCGGTTCCTGATGGACCCCATGGATCCGTTCGGCCACGGGGTCGGCGGCGTCCTGCGCCGGGGGTTGGCCGTGGCCGGGGTCATGGAAGGTCGTCCGGATGCGGCCGCCCGGAGCCTGTTCGAGGCCCTGGTGAGGGCGCGGGGGACTTTTGCGGGGATCTGCGGGCCCTACGTGGGCGGGCTGCTGTCGGCGGATACCCTGGCCGGGATCGTGGCGGGCTTCACGGATGAGCTCGAGCGGAACCACCGGGCCGCAATCCAGGCGGAGGTGGAAGAGCCTTCGCCCATCCTCGTCATGGCCAGGTCGCTGGGGATGATCCCCAGGCCGGCCGGGCACTCGGCCACCGCCTGGGAGGCCAATTGCCCGAGCGGCGGGCAGCACTCGATCATGATCTCGACCACCAGCCATACGTTCGGGTGCGGCTACTGCCGGCGGAAGGGCGGGGCGGATGAACTCCGGTCGTGGTGGTTGGAGCGGCGCCGTAAAAGGGGGCTGGATGGGTGAGGGCCCATCATCCGGGCGGAATCTCACGATGGAAGGGCCACCTGGCCCTCAAACCCGCTAGGCTTCTTGCCATCCCCACGTCTCCCACCTGCCCGCCTCCCTGGAGCTGACCATGGTGCTCCGCGCCGCCTTCCGAGCCTTCCTGGCGACCCTGGAGCCCGCACCGGCCGGGCCCCAGGCCCGGGCCAGGCTGGAGGAGGAGGCGGGCCGTGGCCTGGTACTGGACCTTCCCCTGCGTCTGGCCTGGTTTCCCTTCGAGCGGCTTCCGTCCTGCCGCTGGGATGAGGGGGGGATGGTGGCCCCGGAGGTGCTCCGCTGGTGGGTGAGGTTCGCCAGTTTCTTCACGGTGGCGGAGGTGGACCCTCTGCTCCGGGCCTATCTGGCCCTCCTCGACCTGCCCAGTCGGCAGGGTCTCGGGCTCTTCCTGCTCAGGACTTCATTCGGCAGGACACCGTGGGGGTGAGCCTCGAGGAGGCCATGGCCTATGCCCGGACCCACGCCGGCCGGAGGCTGGAGGAGCTCCAGAGCGGAGGACCGGGCAGTGCAGGTGAAGGGGCCATGGGCCTGGACGAGGCCCAGGTGGTGGACCTTCTCCTCGCGGAGCGCTGCATGGCTTCGGAACCACGGGCAGCCCTCTAGGCGAAGGGGTTCCTCCGCCTGGCTTGGGAAGCTCCGGAGGATCAGGCCATGGCCCTGGTCCAGCCATATGTGCTGCGCCACTCCGGGCGCTGGAGCCAGTGTCTGGCCCTCATAGACGCGGTCGTCCCACGGGGGGGAGCGCCGGCCGTGCAGTTCCTCGGGACGGTGGCCCGTCAGGTGCGGACGGACCGGGTCAGGGGGAAGGCTCGGATGTGGCTCGACCACCTTGCCCGGACCCGGGGGATTACCAGCCGGGAGTTGGAGCGTTCGGCCGTACCCAGGGCGGGGCTGGACGCCCAGGGGCGCCTCGTCCTGGACTATGGGACCCGCTCGTTCACGGCGACCTTGGACCCCTCCTGCCGCCCAGTCCTTCGTGGCGCCGCGGGCGAGGTGCTCAAGGGACTGCCTGCCCCCCGCAAGGGCGACGACCCGCTCAAACTCGAGGAGGCCAAGCAGACCCTGGTCTCGAACCGGAAGCTCATCGCCCAGACCGTCCGAAACCAGACCTCCCGGCTGCACGAGGCCATGGGCGCCCGGACGGCCTGGTCCTGGGAGGCGTGGACCGGGGAGGCCCTGACCCACCCGGTCCTCGGCCCCATGCTCCGGCGGCTGGTGTGGATGGACGAGGGGGGGACCTGCTTCCGGCCGGTCGAGGATGGATCCTGGGTGGACGCCGGAGGGGCGGGGGTTGTTCCCGAGCCCTCCACGGTGCGGCTGGCCCACGCGGCCCTGGTGGGTCCCGAGGAGGCCCTGGCCTGGATCCGGCACTAACGCCAGCTGGGGGTTCCGCCGCTCCTCGAGCAGATGGACCGCCCCCGCCCGGCGTTGTTGGAGTGGGATGGGCGGCTCACGCTCAAGGACCGGGTCGGGTGGAAGGTGGACGCGATGGCCCTGTTCTGGACCCTGGACCGGCTCGGCTACCGGCGGGGGGGCTTCGTCGAGGCCGACATCTTCAAGCTCTACAACAAGGTCTTCCCCGGGACCGGGATCCTGGCCTCCATCGGCATCACGGGATCATGCGTTCCCGCCTCGAGCGAGCCCGTGGCCCTGAAGGGGTTGAGGTTCTTCGGGGTGGGAGGAGCGGAACCCGGGAAACCTACGGCCCTGGTGATGCGGGACGTGCCGCCCGTCGTCCTCGCCGAGGCCTTCGCCGATTATGTGGCCGCGGCGGGGAAGGGATCCGGCTTCGATCTCGGGTGGAAGCAATGGAGTGCCGGCGGATGATCCTGGGGCTTTAAATCCAGCCCATCGATTGGGATAAGTAGAGATCCCCACGAGCAACGGGCTGGGCGATTCGGGCGGCATGGAACCGCCTGTTCTGGTTCTCCCTTCCGGATCTCAAGGAGGCTGGCGCTGGGGCTCCGTTCTGGAAAACAAGGTGTGGACCCTACCCCTGAAGCCCTTGGCGTCCTGAACGGTCCGGCTGACCTGCTCCGGGCTCATGTTGTTGATTCTTCCATGGGCTAAGGTTTGGCAGGGCACCAGGACGGGAATTTTCGGAACACATTCATGTGACGTTTGTGAATGAGACAGAATGCGATAACAATGATTCCATTCATTCCATGCAATTCGGACGGATCATCCCTCACAACGAAGGAATGTCCTGTTAACTCAAAATGATTGTCAGCAGTGGACCTAACCGCAGGGCCGAGGGTGTAGAGATGTCAGATCATGAAAATTATTTCAAGGCACTCGCTTCTGAGGTCCTCGAACAATTCAATGTGGTGGCCACCGCAGCACAGATGAAGTACGACTCAGGTAGTAAAGGTCTGAGCCTGGATAATATGGCCAACGTAAATTCCTTCAATGATCCAGGGGCGGGGATCCTGCTGGAAAAAATCAGAAAGGCCAATGAGGCTGACTTCCTCACGCTGACCAGGGAGCCATTCGTCGCAAGGGTCAAGGCCTTGGATGTTGAAAAGAAGAAGGTTGTGGCGTACTACTTCTGTCGGGCAAGCGCAGGAATTGGAGTCAACGACCTTGTTAGCCATAACGTGCCCTTCGCACACATCGCTACCTTGAAACCTGGCGCCCCTTTCAGGCTGCCGAATGGGCGGGAACTCTTGGTTCTGGAAAATTCGAGGTTCGTGCCGAGGAGAGATAGGACCGGCTGGGACTCAATTGATACCTCAACGGCTACTGAAGAAATCGGGCCTTTCACTCTCAAATCACTCAGGTCCCTCCTTTACCAACTCACGCATGAGGTACTTACCGAAGACCACCTCAAACGGATCATGGACGAGGCAAGGATAAGGGGCGACCTTCTCGAGGGCCGTCGCAGGAACGTCATCAACAAGATGGGGCTTAGGGATCAGCCCATCCTCGACCAATATCAGGACGACATTTTCCGTCTTCCGCTCGATAACAGGCTCCTGATCCTTGGCCCGCCCGGAACCGGGAAGACCACCACCCTGATCCGTCGTCTAGGCCAGAAACTGGACATCCTCGCTTTGGAGCCCAACGAACGGTTGATTGTTTCCGAGAGGGAAAAAACAGTTTCCAGAAGCCATAAGGATAGCTGGCTCATGTTTACTCCTACCAGCCTGTTGCAGCAGTATCTGAAGCAGGCCTTCGCCAGGGAAGGTGTTCCGGCCCCGGATGCGAGGATCAAAACTTGGAGCAGTTATCAGGTGAGTCTCGCCCGAGGTTCATTCGGAATTCTTAAGAGCGCGGCTGGACGTGGTCTATTTGTTCTCAATTCTGCGGCATTGATTCTGAAGCAGGAAACGATCCGTAGCTCCATTCAGTGGTACCTCGATTTCCTGGCTTGGCAGCAGGCGCGTTACCGTGAGGATTTGGACGAGGCGGCCCTGCGCCTGATGGACGTAAACGACGAGGAAATCCGATCCCTCGGCAATAGGTTGGCGGCTTTGATCGATCGGAACCGCCAAAAAGACATTCCAACTCTCCTAGAGGGGATCGCCGGCAGTGTCCATGTACTACAGTCCCGAATCACCGGATTGAAAGCGGATTCGGACGAAAAGACCTCACGGTTCATAAACCTCCAGATGAACGTGAACAAGACATTCCTCGATGACTTGGTCATGTTCCTTGAAGCCCAGCGGACCAATATCTCCTCCGATGCTGAGGATTTGGATGAAGCGGACACTGAAGATGAGGATGGACTTGCAGTGGTCAGCTTGACCAAGGATTTTGCCGCCACCGTCTGCATGGCCGCTCTACGCACCAAGGCTAGGAACACTGTGTTGGGTCGGCGCACCACTAGGACCACCCGAGCCGGTAAAATCATCGAATGGCTGGGAGAGCGCACCCTTTCCGAAGCCGAAGAAAAAGTCCTTGGTGCCTCACTCCTCTTGCAGAGGGCTGCTAGGACCTTTGTCAATCCCGTAAAGCGCTATTTCGACGGAATGACAAATAGATACCGGGATTTCCGTCGCCATCGGCAAAAGGAGGGGATCTGGTACAACGATGGTGGCTTCGAGACAAAATACATCCATCCGCTAGAACTGGATCTCCTCCTTCTGGCAATTCTCCGGGAAGGAAACCTGTTCCTGGCTCGGCCCCATAATCAGAGCAACCTGGGTGAAACGGGTTGGGGCGCCCCCCAGACCATCTATGGCCTGCAAAATGACCAGATTCTTGTGGATGAAGCCACCGACTTCTCCCCACTGCAACTCGCGTGCATGGGCGCCCTTGCCACGCCAAGAATGAATTCCTTCTTCGCGTGTGGTGATTTCAACCAGCGCCTCACTACTTGGGGCGCCCGTTCTCTGGAGGAAATGCGGTGGATATTTCCCGACCTGGACGTTCGGGAGATTACGGTGGCTTATCGGCAAAGTCGCCAGCTGAACGAATTAGCCAAGGCCCTGTGCACCACGCTCAGGGGAACGGCCAACACTGCGACTCTACCAGAGGATGTGGACAATGAAGGTGTATCCCCAACCCTCCTTGAGGGAGCTCAGGACGAGGACGTCGCTGAATGGCTTGCCCTACGAATCCGGGAAATCGATTATTTTGTAAAAAAAGTTCCCAGCACGGCCATCTTTGTCAATTCGGAAGCCAAGGTTCAGCCCCTCGCGAGGATGCTGAACGAGCGGCTAGCGATGGATAACCTCCATGTCGTCGGGTGCTTTGAAGGCCAATACGTCGGTGAAGAGGATCAGGTCAGGGTCTTTGATATCCAGCACATTAAGGGGCTTGAGTTTGAGGCGGTGTTCTTTATTGGTGTGGATCAGTTGGCCGAGATGCACCCTGAGTTGTTCGACCGTTTCTTGTACGTCGGTATGACACGGGCTGCAACCTACCTCGGCATTACGTGCGAGGGGAGTCTGCCTGAGGCGCTCGAGCCATTAAGGACGCATTTCACCAAGGCTTGGGGACCCTGAAAGATACCAGTAGGCCGACCTCCCACCGCAAGGTCATGAGTAAGCCCCAGAGCCCACACCTCTCCGGCAAAGGGGCAGGTCTCCAAAATGGAGGCGAGCCAATTCCTGAAGTCAGGGAGGCGTGGCAGCCCGTTCCGGCAGCATTCATGCAAGCCCGGGTGGCCGGCACGTTGTTAATAACCATAGTGGACGATGCGGGTCATCCGCTCCCTGTCGGCGTCCTACATAACGGTCGGGGGAAGGTACCGATGAAGGTCATGCGTGGCTGGGCGACAAGGTCCCTCAGTTACCATCGGATTCACCCCATTCATGCCCTTGGGCGCGGACCCGTCCGAGGATCCTGGACACGGCGTTTAGCCGGAGGCGCAGGTTCACGTAGCTGGCATGGGCGCTTGCGGCGGTGGCGGCGCCCTTGGCGTCCACTCCGTGAAAGACCAGGTCCACCCCGGCCAGATCCGCGGCCAGGGCCTGCAGGATGGTCATGACCGTGCGATTGCCGCCGAAAGCCCCACAGCCCCAGAAGCCCGTGTGGATGACGGTCCTGACGGGGCGGCCCAGGAGCCGGCCTCCCTCCCGTGCGGCGGCGGCGAAGCCACTGTAGGCGGTGCGCAGCGTGCCCTGCAGGTCCTGGTCCGTGTAGGGGCCATAGCCCCCGGACGGGGCGGCGAGGGCCAGGATATTGGAGAGCGTGGGCGGCGTGAGGGCGACTGCGCCGGAACGCACCTGGGCCAGGTTGGCGCTGGCGAAGGCATTGCCGTAGAGGCCCCGGGGACGCCCCGCAGCCGCATTCGGGGCGGTCTCGAGGGCGACCCGTCGCTGGACGCCCGTCACCGTCACAGGGGTGGGGCCGTGGCGATCCTCGGTGCGGGCCTCCTGGCCGGCCTCGGCCAGGGCGTCCCGCAGGGAGCCCAGGGCGGGGTGCTCAGCGACCTGCAGCTCGTCCTGGGCCATGAGGGGGCCGCTGTAATAGCCGAACAGGAGGGGATCGGCGAAGTTCATATGCCAGACCACCGTGTCCCCATCCGGTGCGGGGCCGTACTCGAAAACGCCATCCCTGACCTCGAACGCTCCAGGTCGCGGGGCCTCGGAGGGCCAGTCGCTTGCGGGCCAGCGGGCATAGCGGAGGGTTCCCTCGAAGGGGGCCCCTGCACGGGCGATTTCCCAAAGGGCCACCTTGTTGGCATGCCGCCACCGGGGCGGGAACCTGGCGATCAGTTCGGCGGCCTCGAAGGACGCGCTCTGCGTTGGTTCAAGGTTCGTGATGCCGGTATCCAAAATGCTCCTCCTGGGTATGGGAACGATGAGACGGTCGCGGGAGTTCTGGAAAATGCAGGAAAGGCAGGCAGGTGGGGCAATGCGGAATATGGACACCGCTCCTGCGGATGGCTGGAAGTCGGCTTCAAGGTGGAGGGATCCCTTGAGCTATACGCTAACCCCGTTCGGGAGACGGAAGGTTAGCCCAGCCCGCCCGGAGGCCATTTTCCAAGGCTTTCAGCAACTCGCCCGCACGTGCGAAGATTCTGCTGCGGTCCACGGTCGGGTACGTGCGGATCATATGCGACCGCAAGGAATCCCGGCCCGGTTCTGTGAACGGCTCCAGCAGGGCCTCAAGCACGGGAGCCTCAGCCATGGCCCTGACCTCGGCCCCCAGGATCTGGGCCGCTGTGGCTGTCTGATCGAACCGGTAAGCCACCAGCAGATCCTGGAACTTTCCGAACAAGGCATCCTGGCCCAGCACCTGGTCGTAGCTTTCCAGGATGGTCATCAGGTCCAGGGCATCCTTGCCGCCCCGGGCTTCGCCCCGATCCCGCCATGCCATCAGCTTCAGTAGGACGGTCCCAGTCAGAGAGGCCATGGGAAGCTCGATGCCGGTTGGAAGCGGAAGGCGCCATGCCTGTCGCAGGGCCGTCTCGAAACCGAGCACGTTCATGCGCTGGCGCTCCTCGGGCGGCCAGGCTATGGTTCCGTCGTCCTTTTGGATGGCCCCGAAGGGAATCAGGTCCACTTGCAGGCGGCTAGGCCGTTTGCTCCAGAAAACACTGGGATTGGGGTCCTTGTCGAACTGACCCGAAGCCAGGAAGGCGTCCCGAAGCTGTTCGAACTGCTCCCAGGTCTGGAGGGATATGCCGAAATCCACATCCGCGGTCCCGCGTCCCCTGTCCAAGCCGAAAATGTGATACAGGGCGATTTCTCGGGACATCGAGCCGGTGAGGAGGTAATCCACGTGGACGGACCCGCAGACCTGATCGACGTCCGTCAGCAGGGTGACCAGTGCGGCATCCAGGGGGCGCTTGAGACTAGATAAGGAACCTGTCATGGATCAGTCGCGCCGTTTCGTGGGTGCGGGGATCATCGATGGCCTTCAGGTCAGCTTCGACCAGAAGCGGATGGACCACATCCTCGAAGGGAGGAGGCCCCTGAGGAAGGGCCGGATTCCAGAAGGTCCTGAGGATCTCGACGGTTCCACGGGGATCGGGGCGCAGGCGGTACTGGAGCATGAGGGCCCTGGGGTCCTCGTGTGCATAGAGGGTGCAGGTCTGAGGTCTGAGGTGCCCGGTCAACTTGGCTGCGGCGACTTCGCCTCCCCAGTAGGCGCCCTGGTCCCTTGGCCGGGCGTCCTGCCACCATTCGGGGTCCGGGGACGTATACCTTTTACCTTGGAGCTTGCCTCGAAGCCGGAGGGGATAGGTTTCGAGCCAGGTCTGCCGCAGGTGTTGCATGTTGAAAAGTCTCCGCTTCCCGGTCTCGTCCGTCACCACGAAGCCCTGCTTGCGGAGATCCGCGAGTATCGCAGCCACCGTGCCAAGCCCCACGCAGGCGGCCTTCGCGATTTCCCTCAAGGGGGCATTGAGCAGGTCGGGTTGGCAGGTGAAGGCATAAAGGATCTTCAGGCCCGTGGGGGTGAAGCCCTTGACCTTTGCGTCCTCCTCCCAAGGGTCGGGTTCCGGGCGTTCGCCTGTGATCTGGATATACAGGCCGGGCTCATTGAGGTAGGCATTCCCGGCAGTGTCGATGAACGGGAGACCGAGGTTCCTGCAATGCCTGGCCAGTTCCGGCGTGAGATACCGGGTTACCAGGAGGCCAGGAGCCTTGGTGGCCTCCAGCTGGAGCTTCACATCCTCAAGGGCCCAGGTCCGGTTGATGGTTTTCCGTGCTTGGACGGAGAAGGTCCGGGGCGTGGTCCCGCCCTGAATTTCGATCCAGGTTTCCGGGCGGGTCCCCTCGGGGCCCAAGGCGAGCATCGGGTCGCGCCCGCTGAGGTATCCGATGAAGCCGGTCTGCTTCCCGAATTTATGGAGGGCTGTCCGGATCATTTCGCCCATGTCAGTTCGGTTTGCCATTGTTCGATTCCATATCAAATTCGAAAAATACGAACACTCGCTAAATTCGAACATAGGGTTGCCAAAGTGGGTTGTCAAGACTGCTGTTCGAAAATTATGGATGTTCGAAATTTTTGAACAACAATGTAGTCGAACACGCAGCCTATGAATGTCCGCACCCGGCCGTGGGCTCCCCATGGCACGTGGGGAGAGGGACCCTCAGGCTTTGCCCCCGAACCACCGCCCCGCCCGGTCCCGGTCGCTCCACCTGAACCGCTCCAGCAGTCCCCCCAGCTCCCGCCCGATGCTCCGCGCCGTGCCCTCGATGGCCGCCCCATCCACGGCCCAGGGCTGCCGCCAGGGGGCCTTCACGATGTAGGGATGGGCGTCGATCCAGGGGCCCAGGCGCTCCGACCCCGGCTGGCGGCGGGTGAGGTAGGCCAGGTCGATGCCCCGGCGGCGGCCGCGGCCCACCTTGTGCAGGGTGGACAGGCGCAGGTGGGGCAGGCCGCCCCGCTCCAGGGCGTCCCGCTCGGCCCGGGCGCCGGGGCCGCTGACGTAGTGAACGAGGCCGGGGTGCTCCTGGGTGATGAAGTAGTCCACCCGGCCGCCGGCGGCCCGGGCCAGGCCCACGGCCAGCTCGTAGGCGTTGGCCAGGGGCTCCCGGTGCAGGTCCAGGAGGAGGCCCCAGCCGCCCTCGGTGGAGGGCAGGCGGGTCCAGGCGTCCTGGCCGATCAGCTCCTTGGTGCGGGCGCGCACCCGGCGGGTGAGCTCGCCCAGGGGCTCCAGGTGCGCCGGGATGGGGGTGGCGAAGCCGCCGGCCAGGGCCCGGGCGATGCCGGCCGCGTGGGCGGGGGGCAGCTCCGGGGACCGGGCCAGGCCATCCACCACGTCCAGCCAGCCCTGGACCTCGGGGGGGAGAGGAACGCCCTCCCGGGCCCAGCCGTTGCAGGCGGCCTTGAGGAGGTCGGCGGCCACGGGGTCCCCTTGGGTGCCGAAGGCTTCGAGGACGAGGGACACGGCCTCATACCGGCCCTCCCGGTCGCCGATGATGCGGGTGGCGGGGGACAGGGGCAGGGTGGCGCCCAGGGTGCAGATATGGTCCACGCTGGAGGTGTGGTGATCGATCCAGGCCAGGCGGGCTCCGGGCTTGAGCAGGGCCCCCAGGGCGCTCACCACCCGGTCCCCGGTCCGGGGATGCCAGTAGGTGTCGGTGACGTGGATGGCGTCGTAGCGGCGGCCGCCGGCCACCAGGTCCTCCAGCTCGGAGGCCAGGTAGCTGCCCTGGGTGAGGAGGACCTCCGGGGCCTGGGCGTCGCCCAGGGCCCGGAGCAGGGCGGCGGCGGAGAACAGTCCGTCGCGGTCGGTGTGGCTGATGAGGAGCGTGTTCACGAGGGCCTTTCGGTCTGGGTGGGGCCGGGGAAGCCGATGGGCTTCCTCCGGGTTTCGGGTTTAAGGGCGCTCTCGGCCCGCAGGCGCTCGGCCAGGTCCGCGGCGCTGACGGCGGGGCGGAAGCGCACCTGCTTGGCCACGGCGGCGAAGTCGCCCGGGGTGAGGTGGCCGATGCCCTGCAGGGCGGCGCGGGCCGGGTCGTCCAGGGGCAGGCCGAGGGCCTCGGCCAGGTCCGCGAACATCACCAGGGCCTGGTCGCGGCGCAGGAAGTCGAAGCGGACCTTGAGGTCGAAGCGGCGCAGGGCGGCGGGCTCCAGGGTGTCCATGAGGTTGGTGCTGGCGATGAAGATCCCCGGGAAGGCCTCCATCTGGGTGAGCATTTCATTCACGAGGGTGATCTCCCAGCTGCGCTGGGCGCCGCGGCGGTCCTGCAGGAAGCTGTCGGCCTCGTCCAGCAGGAGGATCGCCCTGTCCTGGCGGGCCTCGGCGAACATGCGGGCCAGGTTCTGCTCGCTCTCGCCCACGTAGGAACCCAGGAGGTCCGAGGCCCGGCGCACCAGCAGGGGGCGGTCCAGCTCCGTGGCCAGGTGGTGGCCGAAGGCGGTCTTGCCGGTGCCGGGGGGGCCGTAGAGGCAAAGGCGGCCCGCGCCCTTGGCCAGGCCGGGGATCAGGGCGGCCAGGTCGCAGTCGGTGTTGAGCACCTCCGGGCGGTAGCGGGTGGCGCTCGCGGGCACGCCGCAGGCCTCCCGGGTGGTGCCCAGGGCCTGGAGGGTGTTGCCCAGGGCGCGGGACACGGCCATGTCCACGTCCAGGCCGGGGTCGGCCTTGCGGGCCAGGCGCACGACCCCGGCCGAGCGCTCCACCAGGGCCGGCACCAGGGCCGGGTGCTCGGCCATGGCCCGGGTCCACAGGGGATCCACGGGCAGGTCGCCCAGGTACTCGCTGAGCACCCGCGAGCGCACGCTGCGGGGGGGCACGTCCAGCTCGATGATGTAGTCGAAGCGGCGGCGGAAGGCGGGGTCCACCACCCCCAGCTGGTTGGTGATCCAGAAGGCGGGCACGGGGTTGTCCTCCAGGGTGCGGTTCACCCAGGCCTTGATGCCGCTGCGGTTGCCGCGGCCCCGGGGCTCGTCCTCGTTGTCCATGTGGCGGAACACGTCCTCCACCTCGTCGAACAGCACCAGGGTCGAGCCGGCCTCGCGCAGGATGGTCTGGGACAGGATGTACGAGCGGAAGCGGTTGTTGCCGCCGATGGGGTCGCGGTCCTCGTCCTCCGAGGCCACTTCGAACAGGGCGCAGCCCAGGTCGGCGGCCAGCATGCGGGCGAACTCGGTCTTGCCGCCGCCGGGGCGGCCGTGGAGCAGGACGTTGACGCCGGGTCGGCGCAGGCGCAGGGCCTCCTGCAGGTAGGGGCGGAGGATGGCCAGGTCGTCCCGCAGGTGGCTGTAGGCTTCCGGGCCGAGGCTGGCCGCGGGCGCCGGGACGAAGCAGTTGGCGAACAGGCCGTAGGGCTTCTTCTGGGTGGAGGCCAGGCGCTCGTACAGGCCCGGCATCAGCTCGACCTTGTTCTCGAAGGACCAGCGGTTGCCCAGGTCCAGCTTGACGAGGCCGGACCGCGCCAGCTGGCCGCCGGGGGCCAGGGCACGGTGGATCTGGGGCACGGGGCGCTTGAGGGCGGCGGCGATGACGGCGTGGAAGCCGGCCGAGCTCATGGCCCCCAGGAGGTCCAGGAGGCGCTCCAGGACCGTCAGCTGGTTGCACAGGAGGAGGAAGGTGAGCACCTCCCGCTCCACGTCGCTGAGCCCCACCAGGGCCGCCACCCGCCGCAGGTTGCCGGAGAGGACGCTCCGCGGGGCCGGGAGGGGCGGGTCGGCTTCCAGGGCCGCCAGGCGGGTCTGGAGGGCCGCACGGATCGTGGGCAGGTGCTTGAGTTCATCCTCGTTGAGCCCCTTGAGCTGGAAGGGGGCGAGGAGGTCGTTGCTGACGAGGCACTCGGCGGTGAGGGCCTTGCTCATGCGGCCCAGGTTGACCAGCAGCCGGGCGTACCACAGGTTCGCCAGGGGCCGGAAGGCCTGCGGCAGCATGTCGAGCTTGTTGGTGCTTCGCGATCGTCCCATGAACCATCTCCACCCCCAGGATGGGGCGGCTGGAGCGACAGGACCTGTCGAACCTCGGCACGGGCCGGCGCGTGCGGAACCTGGGCGGGTCCGGCCTCAGGCCTGGTAGGCCGCGGCCATCTCCGCCACCTTCTTCGCCATCTCCTCCCTCAGTTCCGGTGGCCCCAGCACTTCGGCATCCGGGCCGAACTGGAGGACCCAGCGCAGGACGCCGGCGCTGTGGGTGGCCTTGAAGCGGGCGATGAGGGTCCCGCCCTCCTCCTCGTGGCGGTAGTCCGGCAGGGCGGGCTGGGCATCCTTGAGGGCCTGGAGCCAGTGGCTGCCGCGGATGCGCACGGTCACCTCGAAGGGGCTCTGGTTGCCGGTCCAGCCGCCCACCTGGTAAGTGGCGGCCTCCTCCAGGAGCTTCTCGACTTCGGGTCCCTGCAGGCTGCGGCCTTGGACGGTCAGGGCGGTGATGCGGTTCAGGCGCAGGTGCTGGACCTGGTTCCGGGCGGGATTCCAGGCCACCAGGAAGGCGCTGCCGGCGAAGAGGTCGTGGACGAGGGTGTAGGGGGCCACCTGGAGCTGGATGGCGGTGTCCCAGCCGGCGGCCCGGTAGTCCAGGGTGACCCGGTTCCGGTTTTCCAGGGCCCGCAGCAGGCGTTCGAGGATCCGTTCCTCCACCGGGTGGTCCACGTCCCCCTGGATGCGCACGGACCGCTCCATGCGGTGGAAGACGAGGCGGTCGCTCTCGGTCATGGTCTCGTCGGCCAGGGCGGTGAGGACCGCCAGGATGCCGTCCCACTGGCGGGTGCCCGAGGCCGACAGGGCCAGCCCAGCCAGGCGCAGCGCCAGGCGGGTATCCCCGGAGATGCGCCGGTCCCAGGTGGGCGGCTGGGTCATGACATAGACCTGCAGGCGCTGGCCCGGAACCCGGCTGGAGGTGATGACGGCGCCGTCGGTGCGCAGCTGGGCCAGGATGCGGTCCACGCCCCGTTCCCCCATGCGGACCTTCCGGGCCAGCTGGCCGCGGGTCAGGCCCTGGGCGCCGGCCAGATGGAAGCAGCGGACCGCATCCTTGAGCCGGGCGATGGCGATGGTGCCGTGGGTGAGGATGGCGGGCATGGGTGCCTCCATGGGCAGGGGCAGGGGCATCGGGTGCGGGGGGGGGACTTCCAGGTTAGCGGAGATCCGGACCCTCGTCAGGAACTGTCGCTTCCCGGGTGCCATCCTTCCTGCCGGGAGGAACCATGGAGGTCGTGAGCAGAGGAGCACCGGGCCCGGCCTGCCGGCATCCCTACCTTCAGGCCCTGCGCGCAGCCCACGTGCCGGTGGCGCAGGTCATCGCCGAGGCCGAGACGCTGGGCTTCGCCCCGGCGGACCTGCTGGACCTGGCCGACCACCTGCTGGGCCTCGAGCCGGGCGGTATGTCCAAGGCCTCCGTCTTCCTGCTGCTGGCCACCCTCCGGGCCTGGGAACCCTTCCTGGCCCAGGCCATGGCCTTCGGGGTGGAGCTCTTCGAGCCGATCCTCTATGACCTGTGCTGGGACCTGGATCCCTTGAGTTCGTCCCTTTCGGATGAGGACTGGGCGTCCATGTGCGAAACGGCGCTGGAGCGGCTGGGGTATCCCGGCGGGTCCCGGCTGACCGTCGCCGGGGACCTCGCCCGGACCTCGGCGCTGCCCTGGCTGGACCAGGACCGGGCGCTGGTCCTCGAGGAACTGGACCTGGACAGGTTCAGGAGCCGGGCCCGGGCCTGGAGCCAGCTGCGGGTCACCCTCCTCAGCCTGCGGGACGGGGCAGGGCCCCTGCGGCTCGGGCAGGCCTCCAGCTGCCTGCCCCGGGATCCCGGCTACGGGCGGTCCATCCGGTTGTTCCGGGTCGCCCGGGTGCGGGCGCTGGAGGACCTGCACCAGGTGACCTCGCTGGTGGCGGTGGACTGCCCGGATCTGGAGGCCCTGGAAGGCGCGCCACCCTTCCTGGTCCTCCGGAACTGCCCCGGTTTCCGCAGGCTTCCGCCCCAGCGCAGGAGCTGCCTGCTGCACCTGGAGGACCTGCCCCAGCTGCGTTCCCTCGGCTCCTGCGACGATGCGGAGGAACCCTACGAGGAGGCCAAACCCACCGCCTACCAGACCGTGATCCTGTCCCGCTGCGCCGCCCTGCGCAACCTGCCCTGGCGCTTCCAGGTGGCCGGCCATCTGATTCTGCGCGCCATGGGGCCCATCCACCGCTGGCCGGCGGAGTTCCAGGTGGGGGGCGATTTCAGGCTCCGGGACTGCGCGGCCATCGAGGAGCTGCCGGTGCTGGAGGTGCGAGGGAATCTGCGGGTGGAAGGGGCCTCGGGCCTGCGCCGGCTGGCGCCGGGCACGGTGGTGGGGCGCCACCTGGATCTGCGGGCCTGCAGCCTTCTGGAGGGCCTTCCGCGTGGGGTGAAGGTGGGCGGGGCGATCTTCCTGCCGGAGCACCTGCACCGGGCGGGGGCGGTCTTCGAGGCCGAGGAGCCGCTGTTGGATGAGCCTGTGGACCGCTACCCGGTGCTGCGCACCGTGCTCCTGGGTATGGGTTTTCCCGCCCTGACCCGGGCGGAGGAGAGGTTCAAGGTCCGGGAGAGGGCCGAAGCCGCCCTGCGGGACCTGCGGCGGGAGCTGCGCCGGAACCCACGTCTCGAGAACGACCTGCTGTGGACCGCCTCCGAGGTGTGGCGGGACCTGGCGGAGGAAGCGTGGGCCCAGGACCACCCCTACTTCGCCGATGACAACGAAGCCGACGAGGACCTGCCCCTGGCCTGGTTCCGCGGCCTCCTGCTGACCGCCTGAATTAACGAGGATCACCATGCACGACGTCACCCTCCACCCCATCAACGCCGACACCGACCGCGAGGCCTGGCTGGCTCTGCGCCGTCGCTACCTGTCCGCCACCGACTGGCCCAAGCTGACCGGCTCGAGCCCCTGGGCCGGCGAGGCGGAGGTCCTGGCCGACAAGCTCGGCGCGGGCGGCGAGGCGGTGTGGTCCCTGCCCATGCAGGTGGGCAAGGCCATGGAACCGCTCCTGGTGGACCAGGCCCTGCGCCTGCTGGGGGAGGGCGAACCCGTCACCCAGGCCTTCCTGTCCCGGGGGCACCTGGGCTTCACCCCCGATCTGCTCCTGGTCAAGGAGGGCGAGTGGACCCTCGCCGAGTTCAAGGTCTCCGTCAAACCCTGGCACGGCGCCGTGCCGCCGGACTACCTGGACCAGGTGCGCTTCCAGGCCACGGTCCTGGGCCTGGGCGAAGTGCAGGTGATCCACCTGCAGCTCGCCTCCTGGCAGGAGGGGCTGGCCTTCCTGGAGGCGGGGTCGGTGCCGGGCGATCGCCTGGAGATCTACAGGGTCCCGGTGGAAGCCGCCGAGCGCAAGCGCATCGGGCGCCGGGCGGAGGCCTGGTGGGCCCGGCATTTCGGCGATCAGGCCCGGCTGGCAGGCTGACGGGTGCCGGAGCACAGCCGGAGGCGACAGGTCCTGTCGTGGGCCCCGGTCCATGCTGGATCTGGAGGCCCCATGAACCCGCTCGAACCCGAAACCCCCGCCGAGCCCCCCCGCAGCTGCGGCGGGGACCTGGCGACCCTGAAGGCGCGCCTGTTCCGGGCCCGGGCCACCCTGGTGGAGCAGAGCCCCTTCCTGGGCAGCCTGGTGCTCAAGGTGCCCCTCCTCATCACCGGGGACCCCCGAGTTGCGACCGCCTGCGTGGACGGGCGGGGGGTCTGCTATTTCGGCAAGGACTTCCTCGAGGCCCTGGACCTTCCGGCCCTGCGGGCGGTGCTGCTCCACGAGACCCTGCACCTGGCCCTGGACGCCTTTCCCCGGTGCGGCTCCCGCCGTCCCCTGCGCTGGAACGTGGCGCACGACTTCGCCATCAACCAGCTCATCGAGGACAGCTCGTCCGGGTCGGCCTTCCTGACCCTGCCCGAGGCCTTCAAGCCCCTTCTGGACCCGAGGTTCCGGGGTTTCGGTGCCGAGGACATCTACGAGCAGCTGCCCGCGGACCTGGGCGAGCTGGGGCTGGGCGACCGGGACTGCGTGCGCGATGCCATCGAGGGCATGGGCAGCGCGGAGAAGGCCGCGCTCGGCAAGGCCATCCTCCACGGCTTCGCGCCGGGGGCCCTTACTCCCGAGGAGGAGTCCCTGGCCCGCAGGGCCGCCGAACGCATCCCCGAGCGCATCCGGGGACCTCTTTCCGAGGCTGTGCCCCTGGGCGCCTGCGAGCGCCTGACGCGGCTGTTCCCCCTGATGGGGGGCGCCGGCTACGGCGACCTGTGGTTCGACGCCTGGGGCGCCCTCACCGAGGCCGAGCGGGACCTCCTGCGCCAGTCCTGGCGTGAGAAGCTCCTGGAGGCCGCCGAGCAGGCCCTCCAGGGCGAGCAGGGCATGGGCAGCCTCCCGGGCTGGGCCCAGAAGCTCCTCGGGCCCCTGCTCAACCCGCAGATCCCCTGGCAGGCCAAGCTGGCCCAGAAGGTCCACGGCCACCTCAAGGGCCGCCGGCGCACCTTCTCCCGGCCGGGCCGGCGCTCCCTGGCGGTGGGCGCGGTGCTGCCCGGGCCGATCCGGGACAAGGGTCCGGTGGGCGTCTTCGTCGATGTCTCCGGCAGCGTGGGCCCCGACCAGCTGGGCGCCTTCATGGGCGAGCTGGTGGGCATCCTGCAGAACGCGGACCTGCCGGTGCGCCTCATCACCTGGGACGCGGGCGTGCAGGAGGACCTGCTCCTGGAGCGCCCCGAGGACATGCAGAGCGCCATCCAGACCGGGGAGTTCGCCCTCCGGGGCGGCGGGGGCACCGATCCCCGCTGCATCATCGACCACCTGGCCGACCCCGGGGACACGGAGCTGCCGCCCCTGGACTTCGGCGTGCTGCTCACGGACGGCTATGTCCCCTGGCCTGCGGTCTCGGACTGGCCCCTTGAACTCCTGGTGGTGTGCTGCGGCATCCTGCCCGGGCCCGACCTGGGCTACGACGCCCTTCTGATCGAAAGCGGAGAGAACCATGGTTGAAAAGATCCAGCCCACCTACCTGCCCCAGGTCCGCCCCGGGGACCTGCCGGACCTGGCGGTGGCCATGGCCCATAGCGGCCTGGCCATGATGCTCTACGGCAGTCCCGGCATCGGCAAGACCGCCCTGCTGCAGGGCCTGGGCAGCGAGCCCCGCCTGGTGGCCTGGGCCTCGGAACAGAGCGGGGAACCGCTGGCCGCCCTGCCGGTGGTGACCCTCAGCGCGCCCGAACTGAACGTGGAGGACCTGCTGGGCGTGCCCACGGTGGAGGAGCTCATCCGCCGCCTTCCCGACGGCTCGGACAAGAGCTTCAAGGTCACCCGCTGGGCCACCCCCGCCGCCCTCGACCCCACGAGGCCCTTCGTGCTGTTCATCGACGAGCCCAACCGCTGCGAGCCCTCGGTGCGCAACGCCCTGTTCCAGCTCATCACCGGGCGCACCACCTCCGGGGGCTTCTGCCTGCCCCGGGGCTCCGTGGTGTGCATGGCCGGCAACCGCCTGGAGGACCGCGCCGGGGTGCGCAGCATGGACACGGCCTTCAGCAACCGCTGCGCCCACTTCGAGCTGCTGGTGGACTTCGAGGCCTGGCTGGATTGGGCTGGCCGGCAGGACGGGTTCTCGCCCATCGTCCGGGCCTTCCTGAGCCGCCACCCCGGCTACCTGTGCCGCTTCGATCCGGCCTCCCCCAGCCCCCAGCAGGCCACCCCCCGCACCTGGGCCGGCGCCGGCTTCGGCCTGCCCAAGGCGCCGGAGGCCCTGGCCTCCCAGCTCATGCAGGGCATCGTGGGGGTGGAGGCGGCCCAGCTGTTCCGCAGCTTCCAGCGCCACGCCGACGTCGTGCCCGAGCTGGCCCGGCTCCTGGCGGGGCCCGACACCGTCAAGGTGCCCGAGGAGGGGCAACTGGACCAGGCCTGGATCCTCGCCACGGCCCTCAGCGACCACCTGATCACCCGGGCGACGGCACCCGCCGGGCAGCTGGATCCCCTGGGCCACGCCGTGGGGGTGGTGCTGGGCCGGCTGGCCCGGGCCGGCTTCGAGGAGGTGGCGATCTTCTCCCTGCGCCGGGCCTGGCGCAATGCGGAAAAGCAGCGGCAGGGCGGGGGGGCCGTGGCCAACCTGCGCTTCTTCAGTGCGATACGCACGCTGAGCGAGACGCCGAGCTTCAGGCGGTTCCTGGAGGCCATGCAGGAGGAGGGGGCGGCCTGAACGGGGCCCGGATCTTGGTGTTCTCAGGGTCAGCCACGGCCTCAGAGGCACCAAGCTCTTTTGGCCCTCTTGCTTTTTCGTGTGGGTAACTCCGGTTTAATCCGGGCGGTTTGGCCGGCCGGAGATTGGTCCAACTATTGGAGGCAGAGTATAGGAGGGAAAATTTTTACGACTAGCCGGTGAAGTGCCTCGATCAATTCTCAGGTGAGACCGCAAGTTTGGCAGGGGCCCTGCCAAGGGGGCCCCTGAGTGGTGCAGACACACGGTGGACACCCCAGCCTGGTGGGTCAGTGCCGGGAAAGCAGACGCCCCACCAGGTTAGTAAACACCACGTAAACTTGGGGATCCTGAAGGGCCCAGGATAGGTGGGAGACGACTTCGTCAAGTCGGGTCAAGCCTGTTCTCCCCGCCCTGGAATCGATGGCTACCATGGGGAGGACCTGCAGCCCCGGATCCAGCGCCGGCCAAGGACCAGCGGGCCGTATGCCGATCCTCACCTGCTGTTCCAGAACCTCCCTAAGCACCTCGGCACAGCCTGCCCCTTGCTCATCCAGCCAAGCCTGGAACTGATTGGCATACTGCCGGGCCTGAAGGGGCGCCCAGGCGATATCCGAGGCGGAGGCCGAACCCGGCTTGACCTCAATGGTCACGAGTTGCCCGCCGTCGGTGATGCCAAGCAGGTCGCATTCCGTGCTAACTCGGGTGGGCCGGGATCCGTTCCACCAAGCCGGCGGATCCTGACGCTCAGTAGCTGCCAGCCAAGGTCGGCTTGTGGCTGCCAGGCTGTCAGCTTTTTCGGCAGCATTGCCGTAAGAGACCACCGCCTCGCGGTCCACGATGGTGATCCGGTTGCCGGGGAAGCGGCTCAGGGCGGCCTGAACGATGCCTTCCTGGAGGTGGCTACCGTTTTCGGTTACGAAGGCGATCACCCGGTCCAGGTAGGCTTCCACGGCCTCCCACCGGTCCAAGTCAAACCATGCCTCCGTCTGGGCCTCGGCCCAGGCTTCCTGCCACTGAAGCCTGGGAATGCCGGCATAAGTCGAGTGCGTCTCCAGGCGGAAACGCCCGTCTCTGCCTACATGGATGTCAAGCGCCTTGGTCGTGCCTACATAGAGCGTGCCGTGGCGACCGCGCAACTGGAAATCCAGACCAAACATGCCACTCCGGCCATACTGGACCAGGCCGTGGGCGAAGCCGCCGGGCTCCAAGGCCCGGAGCAATAGTTCTGGAGACCTGCGGTCGTAACTCAGTGCCATGGCTCACCTCGGAAGTTGTTTGAGTTTTTTTTGGTTGATTTTTTCAAATGGAAGCTCCCTTTACCTCCCAGGTCATGCAGTTGAGCACGCCGCCCTCCCGGGACAGCCGCCGGCAGGGCACGGGCACGAGCCGGTGGCGGGGGTAGAGCCGGCTGGCTTCGGCCAGGGCCTCCCGGTCCTCCGCCAGCCCGAACTGTGGCAGGAAGAGGTGCCCCGCCACCTCAAGGAAATTCAGGTAGCAGCCCGTGGCGGTGGGGATCTGTTCGTCGCTCCCTTGGCCGGAGTCCGCCACCTCCCCGTACGGGAAGCGCTCTACCGCGAGCCCCCGCTCCCGCAAGGTCGCGAGGAGGATCTGGTCGTAGCCGGAATCCACCCGGCGGAAATCGCTCATGAGGACGGTCGTGTCATCCAGCCAGCGCACGGCCCCGTCGGCATGGCCCAGGGGGTCACCGCCCTGCTGGGGCAGGAGGATCACCTCTCCGTGGAGGGCCTCCTCGAGCTGGCTGACGACGGGTTCGGTCATCCCCTCGTTCTCTCTCAGGACCTTCTCGACCATGAGGTAGCGACCCGAGCGGCCCACCACGTTGCCGCCGTCGACGTTCAGGGCGCTGTGCTGGCAGCGGCCGTCGGCCTCCCGCTCCCTGAGCCAGGGCAGCTGGGGCTGGAGCATGGCCTTCGGGGTCCGGTAGGCGGAGCGGTTGCGGAGGTAGTCCGGCTCGTAGCGGAACCAGACGAAGCGGTCGGGGCCCGTGCGCACGGGCATGAAGTCCCGAAGCCAGATGTCCTTCGCCTCGAGGGTGTGCACCTGGAGGCCGGGCACCTGGAAGGTTGTGGCCGGAACGAAGGGCTTGCAGGACGTCCTGGCCAGAAGCAGGAAGGGCGCCTGGAGCTCGGCGGGGACGTGGCGTTGGGTTGGGGGCACCGCCCGATCTTAACGATCCGTCCCCCATTGTCCACTGGCAATTCATCACTCCTCCGTCCATGCTGATCCCATGAAGCTCTGCATCCATCGCGGTTCGCACCAGATCGGCGGCAGCTGCGTCGAGCTGGAGGCCCAGGGGCGGCGGTTGCTCCTGGACCTGGGCCTGCCCCTGGACGCACCCGAGAACACCTCCAGCCTGCTGCCCGGGGTGCCGGGCATGCTGGAACCCTCCGAGGATCTTCTGGGCGTAGTGGTGTCGCACCCGCACCCGGACCACTATGGCCTGCTCAAGCACATCCGGCCGGACCTGCCGGTGGCCATGGGCGCCGCCGGACGCCGGATCCTGGAGGCGGCGGCCCCCTGGGTGCCCAACGCCACGGTCCCGCCCCCCGGCCCGACCTTCCAGAATCGTCGGCCCTTCACGTGGGGGCCCTTCCGCATCACCCCCTACCTGGTGGACCACAGCGCCTTCGACGCCTACGCCTTCCTGGTGGAGGCCGAGGGCCACCGGGTGTTCTACAGTGGCGATTTCCGGGCCCATGGCCGCAAGGCCGCCCTCTTCGAGCGCATGGTCGCGCATCCGCCAAAGGGACTGGACGTGCTCCTGATGGAAGGGAGTTCCCTGGGGCGCCTGGACCTGGACACCACCTTCGAGACCGAGGACGCCTTGCAGAAGCGCTTCCAGGAGGCGTTCGACGCCACGGCCGGCCTGGTGCTGGTCTACGCCTCGGCCCAGAACATCGACCGCGTCGTGACCATCTTCAAGGCGGCCAAGGCCTGCCGGCGGCGCCTGGTGATCGATCTCTACGCCGCCGCCATCCTGGAGGCCACCGGCGTCACGAGCATCCCCCAGAGCCACTGGTCCCGGGTGGACCTGTACGTGCCCGAGCTCCAGGGGAGGCAGATCAAGGCGCGGGCCGATTTCACCCTGCTGCACCACCACAGCGTCCACCGGCTCAACCGGGACCAACTGGCTGCCCAGGCGGCCTCCAGCGTCCTGCTCTTCCGTCCCCTCCTCCAGCGCGACCTGGAAGCGGCCGGCGTGCTTCCGGGCGCCCGCCTCCTCTATTCCATGTGGGAAGGCTACCTGCGCGAGAAGAATGGCCTGGCGCTCCAGGCCTGGGCCTCCGGGCATGAGGTCCCCCTGGTGCAGCTGCACACGTCGGGGCACGCCGGACCCGCCGACCTCAAGCGCTTCGCCGAAGCCCTGGACCCCAAGGTCCTGGTGCCCATCCACTCCTTCCACCCGGACACCTACCGGGAGTTCTTCCCCCGGGTGGAACGGCACGAGGATGGGGTCTGGTGGGCCCTGCCACCGGTCTGACTTGACTGAGGGGGGACCGCGCGGTCGCTGCGCTCCCTCTCCGTCCCCCCTCAGACTCCCCCACGTGGTTCCCGGGCGAAGCCCGGGCACCACGTCTGACATGGGGTTGCCCGGATCAGAGCATCGTGCCCCGCATGCGGTCCCGCTGCATCCGTGCCGCCACGGACAGGAGCGCGGTCTGGGCGGCGCGGGTGGCCTTGGGGCCCGGGAGTTGGGCCAGGAACTCCGAGGCGAGGAGGTCCGCGAACGTTCGCCCCAGCTTGGGCCTCACCGACAGCCAAACGGTGGCCCAGCCCTCGTCCATGAGCGCCGTCACCATCTGGCCAGGCCCCACCTCGTGGACCAGGTGCAGCACCTCGTCGGGGGACAGGCTGCCCAGCAGGTCAAGGAGGCCGTTCACTTCGGGAAGCGGCAGGACCAGGCGCGTGAACAGGATCCGCAGCTCCTCCGAGACCCCGGCAGGCTGCGCCGTGAGGGAGGGTTCGGCGGAGCGGAAGGCGGGCAGGGCCTTGCGCCAGGCGAGGAGGGACGGGCCGAAGCGCGAGCCGATGAGCACCGTGTCGGCGATCAGCCCCAGCGGCTTGCCATGGAGCAGTCCCCTGAAGAAGGTGAAGCGCCGGGTCAGCTCCTCCCGGGACGGGTCGCGCCTCAGGCTCCGCTCCGGGGCCAGGGCTCCGCAGTCCTCGGCCACGAAGCGGAGCAGGGAGAGGGCGTCCATGAGGCCCACCGCCTGCACGGCCGGCGGGAACGAAGCTGGCGGCTGGTAGGTTGGGCACGTCCCCGGAACCCGGTGGACGGGGCCCTCCAGGGTCCAGAAGCTGCGCAGGGCCGCGGCGAGGTCGGCGCCCAGGGCTTCCGCCACCGTGGCCAGGGTGGCCTCGCAACGGGGCAGATCGTGGAGGAGGGCCAGGATGGCGGTCTCCTCGTCCCAGCCCGCAGTGAGGACCAGACTGGACACCTCCAGGGGGTGGAAGGCATAGGGGATGGTCGTACCCGGCCAGGGTTCCTCCGCCAGCTGGGTCAGGAGCAGGGCCAGGGCCCGGCCATAGCGCTCGGCGCCTGGGAAGCAGGGGGTCGGCGCCGGCTCAGGCTCGGGCGCATCCATGGCCCGGAGGGTGAGCAGCCGCCCATCCCGGGCCACCTCCCCGAGCCAGTGGAGGAGGAGGGGCACGGAGAGGGAGCCTGGGTCGGAGGGGTCGGGCCCCGCGGCGCAGAAGGCGACGAGCTCCGGGGGGACGTGGCGGGCGAAGGCCCGGACCAGTTCCGAGCGCCCGTTCCGGAGCACGATCCGCAGCTCCATCAGGGTCAACCGCTCCAGACAGGCGGCGGCCACCGCGGGCGTCATGAACTCCACTCCCCGGGCGCCCTGGCGCAGGAGACCCGCCTGGGCCTGTCCGGGCAGGCCGTGGAGGCTCCCCAGCAGCGCGTGCAGCTCCCGGGCGAGCCCCTGGAAGCCCCAGCCCCGGAGCAGGGGCAGCAGCTCCTGGCGCTCCACCCACCGGGCCCAGGCGTCCCCCTGGTAGGCCAGGGCCAGGGCGGGGTAGGCGGCGATGGCCTCGGGCCGGCCCAGGGGCAGGGTCAGCCAGGACCGGTAGGCGGCCACCAGCTCGGCCCGGTTGGCTTGGGGGGAGGGGTGGTCCAGCTCCGGGGGCACCCAGGGCTTGCGCACCAGCTGCCCGGGGTCCGGCAGGCCGGCCTTGGCCAGGAGCCAGGCCCGGTCCGCCGGATCCCCGGTGGGCTCCTCGTCCCAGAGGCGGGCGAGGACCTGCCAGTCCAGCAGGAGGTTCCGGAAGCAGGCCAGGGTGTCACAGGCGATGAGGAGGCGCAGTTCCGTGTCATCCACGCCGGCGGCCTCCTCCAGCCAGCCTTCCCAGCCGGCGTGGGGCAGGTGGTGGTGGGTCCAGCAGGCTTCCAGGAGCTCAGCCACCCGGTCACCGAAACCGGTCCGGATCTCCGTCAGCATCGCCCCCGGCATCCGGTCGCGCCGGGCCTCGTGCAGGAGGGCGGCCAGGATGGTCTCCTCCTCTCCGCCCAGGGCTGCGACCCGGCAGGCCACTTCCAGCGCGTGGGCGGCGCAGGGGATGCGGCTGCCAGGCCAGGTCTGGCCATGGTGCAGGCGCAGGGCCAGGTCCAGGGCCTCCTGAAAGCATTGCATGATGTCTCCCGATAACAAGATGGGGGCTGGTCCTCGACACCCGCTGTCGTGCCATTCCGGCGATAATTGAGTCATGACCAACGTCCTCCGCCTCCTCGCCTTCTCCGACCTGCACGGCGCCTGCTACAAGGAGGCCGCGGCCCTCATCGACGCCCAGCGCCCCGACTGGATCGTCCTGTGCGGCGATATGCTGCCGGACTTCGGTCGGATCGCCGGCGTCGGCAACCGGCTGGAGGCCCAGCGGGAGTTCTGGAAGGTCTACCGGTCCAGATTCATCCGCGAGGGGGCCGTGACCACCCTGGTGCGTGGCAACCACGAGCTGGAGGGTTTTTCCGATCCCGGCCTGCAGAAGCTCCCGGCCCCCGTGCAGGGCCTGGTGGCTCGCCTGGAGGGCATCCCCGTGGAGTTCGGCGGCTGGGGCTGGAGCCGGGAGTGGGAGGAGGAGGAACTCCAGGCCGAGCTCGACGCCCAGCTGGCGCTCCAGTCCGCCCCGCGCATCATCCTCAGCCATGTGCCGCCCTATGGCTGCCGTGACGGCAACTCGTCCGGGGAGCGCATCGGCCACCGGCCCCTGGCTGCGCACCTCCGCGGGCGCGGGTGGCCCGAGGTGCTGGTGCTCTGCGGGCACGTCCACGAGGGCTTCGGCTCCCAGGAGCGCGGGGAGACCCTGGTGGTGAACCTCGCCTGCGGCTACGCCCTGCTGGAGTGGAAGCTCGGCTCCTTCAAGCTGCTCGAACTGAACCGGCTGGCTCCCAAGCGGGACGCCGACTGGGAATTCTGAAAGGAAAACATGAAACCCATCCATGCCATTGCCGTCCCGGCGGGGCCCCGCCTGGCGGTGACTGATCTCAGAGGGGCCGGCCAGAGCCACGGCGACTACGACGTGGTCATCAGCCTGCTGGACGACGGTACCGTCCTGGACTGGTCCCACCCCCGGCATCACCTGTTCTACGTGGAGGACATGGACACCCCGTGGGAGGGCGCCCCGGACGGCGCCTTCGTGGACGAGCTGCTGGGCCTGGACCTGCGGGGTGCGGCGAAGGTGCTCATCCACTGCCATGGGGGCTGGTCACGGTCCCCCGCCGCCGCCATGCTCTGGGCCCGCAAGCTCGGGGCCAGTCTGAACGCCATCGAGGCCGGGATCGACTGGAACCGTGCCCGGCCCAACCGGCTGATCCTGGCCCTGGGGGAGGAGAAGCTGGGCTTCGGGCGCAGCCTGCAGGCCATCGCGGAGCGCCGGGAGGGGCGCTAGCGGCCTGCCGAGGTTCGGCGCGTCATTTTTTGTCGCTCGGAAGGTAGCATCCTCGGGGGCACGACCACCCCCGGAGCAGCCATGGCCGACCCTCAGGACCGTCCCGGAACCCCCTTGGAGGCACCGGAGGAGCCTGGCCCGGCCGCACCGCCCTGGGCCCGCGGGTCCGTCTTCAAGAACGGCAAGCTCTATATCTTCCAGGCCCGGCGCGTGCTCGTTGCCCGCGCCTGGCCGGACCTGAGGGCCTGGGTCAAGACGCCCACCCGCCCCTGGCGACCCACCTGCCGTTCCGTTGATCGGGTGGTCATGGGTTCCCTCTTCCCGCCCGGGGGACCGGCACGGTCCCAGGCGCCCGTGGATCCCCTCGAGGACCCCGTCTCCGCCTGGTGGCGCCGCATCCAGGAGCGGGAGGATGCGGTCCTGGGGCAGTTCTTCGATGCCATCCCGGCCGAGGTTCGCTTAACCGTCCTGCCCTTCCCGGAAAAACGCTGGCACCTGCTCAACCTGATCGCCCGCTGCGAGGGGGGGCTCGACCTCTGCCGGGCGAACCCCGCCCTGGCCTTCGCCCTCTCCTGCAACCGGGCCTTCCACAGTCCCGGCGTGCAGCGCCCCTACCGCGCCGCCCGGAGCCTGCTCCCGAAACCCCAGCGGGCCATCCAGGCCTGGCTTGGCTTTCCTGCCACGGAACAGGTGCGGCGCATCCTTCATAAGATTGAACCCTCGGCCCTCACCGTGCCGCGGCTGCTGGCCTTGCGCAAGCACCTGGAGGACCCCGCCCTCCTGAAGCTCCTGGCTCACCTCCCCCGCATCCATGCGGGCGTGCTGCACGTGGCCACCATCCCGCGGTACGGGGCCCTCCTGACCCCCGCCTTCCTGGGCGACCTCGTCGCCTGGGGCCCCGACCAGCCCTGGGGGGAGATCCTGGCCCGGCCGTTGTGGGATGCGGAGGCCTGCTGCCGGGTGCTTCACGTGCCCTTCGACCTTCCCGCCTGCCGCTCCCTGACGGCCCTGCACGCCTACCACCAGCGCCTGGCAGGCTCCATGGAGAGGGCCTCGATCAGCGAATACCCGCCCATGCTGCCCGTGCCCCCCTTCCCGGGCACGGCCGGGCTGGAGCCGATCACCACCTCGGCGGAGCTGCAGCGGGAGAGCATCGAGATGGGGCACTGCGTCGTCTCCCATATCGATAGCGTCCAGGCCGGCCTGGAAGCCGTCTATCGCGTCCTGGCCCCCCTGCGCGCGACGCTGTCCGTGGTGCGAACCGGAGGAGGGTGGCGGCCGGGGCAGGTGAGCGGTCCGTATAATGCCGCGGTGCCACGTGATGTGAAGGACCGCCTGTTCAGCAGCCTGATGTTTTCCGCCCAGGCCAGGTAGGCTTGCAGCGTTCTTCGGCCGTGAACAGGGTCATCTGGGTGTCGTCCGTAATGGCCCCGCCCTCGCGGCCATAGGCAGGGGCCAGGCCCCGGATGCCCCCGGGGCCGAACCGGTCCCGGATCGACGCAAGCCCCATGAACTCAACCGGCGCGCCCAGGGTGTCCCCGGCCGCTCCGGCCAGGAGGCAGCCCCGGAACCGGTCCGCCAGGTCGGGCGGGATCGGGTGGTGGGGGCGGGGCGGGAGGGGTTGGTTCGGCTTCGTGGCCGCCATCGGAACCTCACGCTGGGCACAGGGGCTTGGATCATCGCCGTTCCGGGGAAACAGGCAATGACGTTTGGGGTCGTACAGAGCTGGACCCGGGAACCGGAAGCAGCGGCATCCGGGCCTTGACAGTAGCTGTCGCCCCAGGCTCGTCATCCTGGGAGGTATGGACGAGGATCTTACCCGGCTGTCCCAGTGCCTTTCCCTGCTCGGCTTGAAGCCGCCGGCCTGTCTGGTGGAGATGGAGGCCAACGGCATACCCGTGGGGGATGCCTTGGCGGCCATCCTCGCCGAGCCCTCGCTGACGGCGCCGACCAGGGCCCTGGCCCGGGCCCATAGCGCGGCCCTCGTGGCCCAGGCCCGCCCGGAATTGTTCGGCCTCATCGGGGAACTCCTCCAGGCCGAAGGCATCCACCCCCTGTCCCCCTTGAACTGGGAAGGCTGGGACCTGGACAGGGCCCTCGACCTGCTCCAGGCCCACTGGCGGGGCCCGGGGGCCGCCCCACTGGTCCTGCTCGGGCTTGGCCGTGCCCCCTGTTCGGACCTGCGGCGGCTGCCCCGGGGGCTCCGCCTGCAGAGCCTGCAGCTGGCAAGGTGTCCGTGCCTGGAAAGGCTGCCTGAAGGTCTGGAGGTCCAAGGCAAACTGGAATTCCTGGGCATCGCCGTGGAACGGATACCCGCGGGCCTGCACTGCGGAGGCGACCTGGTCCTGGCGGATCTGCCCCGGCTGCAGGACTGGGGTGGGGGCATCCGCATCGGGGGCGACCTGGTCCTGAGGGGGATGCCCCCTGACATGATCCTTCCCATGGACCTGGTGATGGGCGGGCAGGTCCGCAGGGAGAAGAGCTGGGAACCGCCCCGGGGGCTGTGGAGCCGCTGACCCGGACCCGTCCCGCCGCATGGGCGGATGCCCATTGGGTTATCCCGATGAAAAATCTCTTTCAGAGAAAAACGATCACCTTGGCAACGAGAATGGCCAACTGATCAATTTCCGGATCCGGGTTGTGGTCGCTCCATGGCAGCAGGTGGATATTATCCGTAAGTTCCTCCCACTCCGCCCGACCCTTGATAACTGGATCTTTTTTGGAATAAATGGCCGCGAAGTTGTTGCTGCGCGGAGCCAGTGCCATGCCCCCGATACGGGTTGGTGTTGAGATTGCAATAACCTTTAAATCCGGCCTGCTTTCCTGGAACTTGGCGGCAGCGAAGCCTCCCGCGCTGATCCCTATCAGAATAGAGTCTGCCGGAATATCGCAGGCGCCCAGGAAGGCGTGGGCTTTGGCCACGTCCTCCTCCTTTCCACTTCTGTGCGGCAAGGCCAGGCAGATGCAGTCAAATTCAAGATGCTTCCTTAATTCATCGGTAAGTAGCTTGATTGACCCCGTAGGTGAACCGCCAAGTCCGTGAAAGCCGTAGATCAGCATCAGGAATCCTTATGTTTTATTTCTGGTTATCGGCCAAGCTCGGCCGCGACATCCTGGACTGGAAATTCGCCCTGATCTCCTCCCGCTGGCGTCGATGGACGGACCGAGGATGGCCCCCCGAACCTGAGCCTTCAGGTCGTCCAGGGGGCAACCTCGGTTAACTGACATGAATTGATAATCTGAATTCAACCCGAGCGGGAAGGCCGGGTCAAGGCCAAACTCGCCGGCCGGGGACTTCGGCCGTCCTCAGGGGCGGAGCAGGGCCTGGCGCAGGTCCTGCCGGGCCCGGTCCAGGATCTGCGCGGCCCGCTGGCGGGAGACTCCCAGCTCGCGGGCGACGGCCTGGAGCGGCCGGGGGGCATGTCCATCCAGGCCCAGGTGGAGCGCCAAAACCTGGCGGTCCCGGAGTGCCAGGCGGGGCAGGGCCCGGCGCACCCGCTCCCGGTCCTCCGCCGCGGCGGACAGCTCGTGGGGACCGGGCTGGTGGTCGCGCTCCCAGTCCGGGTGGCCGGCGCCGTGGGACGCGTCCCCGTCCACGGGCTCGTCCAGGGAGTCCACCCGGGCGAAGGGGGCTCCGGCCGGGGTGCGCACCAGGGGACGGGCCAGGGCCTCCCTCATGGCGGCATCGATGGCCCAGGAGCCGTACGTAAGGAACTTGGCACCCGCGTCCGGGTTGAACCGGGCCGCGGCCCGCAGGGCGCCCAGCACCCCCTCGTTGACCAGGTCGTCCACCTCGAGACCCGCCCTGCGGGCCCAGGCGTAGTAGGACCAGGCCTTCTTCTGGATGTGGTCGATCACCGCCATCACCACGGCGGGCTCGAGGCCCCCGATGACATCCCAGCCGTAGGTGGCGCCCCTCATGGCGACCTGACGGGACTGGGTGGGCTTGGCGGGGGTGGTCTTCATCATCGAGGCTCCAGGTGGGGGGATAGGTCCCACGTTTCCTATCGACCGGCCGGGAGGACAGCTTCTGTCCACTCTGAGCTAGTGCGCTGCCTGAGGTTCACCTCTGGAACCCACCCTCCACCTGCGGCCGACTTCCGTTCACCCATGCAAGAATAACTCCACAAAGGGCTCTGGTTCCGGTAACGTTGTCGTCAATTAAATATAATTCATTACATGATTGAAGCTCGTCCACCATCCACCATTGAGAGCAATGGTTCGAGGATCACCCAGGCAACAGCAAACGGGATACACTGTCGGTCCTCCCTCCTTCACCCACGCACGATAATAAATTCATTCACCTGTCCTCCTGAAGCTGTGGCTGTCCAGGCTTTTCCGGGACCTCGTTCAAGGAGATACCCGTTTGAAGCCTCTCCACACCATTGCAGTTCCGAAGGGCCCCCTCCTGTCGGTCATGAGCCTGGCTTCAGCGGCCGCGTGTCATGGCGAGTTCGACGTGGTCATCAGCATCATGGATCCTTCACTCCGCCTAGAATGGTCGCACCCCCGGCATACTGTTTTCCGGATGAGCACCGCCGTTCGACCGGGCCTCAACACCGCGGACGCGCGGTTCATCGAGGGCCTTTTCGCGGTGGACCTGACGGGCGCGTCCTCGGTCCTGATCCACTGCCGTGCGGGGCTCGAACGGTCCCCCGCCGCGGCGATGGTCCTGGCTCTGAAACTGGGCGCAGGCCTCAAGGTCATTGAGAGGGGCATTGACTGGGAGATTGCCAATCCGAACCCGCTGATCCTGGCCCTGGGGGAGGACCAGCTCAAGTCCGGCCCGGTCCTGCGGGCCATGGCCGAACGGCATGCCTGATCCTGACCCCTTCCGCCAAGGAGCCTCCCCATGCCAACCCCCGCCCCCTTGCTCAAGCTCCTGAAGGCCCGGACGGAGGACGACCCCTTCCGCTTCAGCGTCGACTACCTCTACCACGAGGCGTGCCAGGGGCTCCGGCGGTGGGGGCCGCTCGAGCCCTACTGGTTCCCCTGGCATGACCTGCCCGGGTGCCGGTGGGCCGACGGGCGGGAGGTGGATCCGGACATCATCCGCTGGTGGGTGGTGGCGGCCTGGCTGCAGGTGAAGCCTGAGGGGACACCCCTCCTCAGGAAGTACCTCGCACAGCTGGACCGGCCCAGCCGGGAGGGGCTCGGTATGTTTCTCCTGACGGTCTACCTCCGGCCGGATGAAGGCCGGAGGGAGGAACAAGGCTTGGCGCCGGGTGGCAATGGGCTTCCGGACTATAGCTCGTGCAGGGATGTGCGCTGGCAGTCGTTCGGGGCGCGGGGCATCCTCGCCCTGGCCTCGGGCGCTCCGGCGGTGGCGATGGTGGCGCGGGTGCGGTCCTACTTCCGTGCCTTCGGCGACCGCTTCATGCACCTCAAGGCTCTGCTTCTCCTGCTGGAGGCCTGCGACACCGTGCCGGCCACCCAGTTCCTCCTGGGAGTGGCCCAGGGGAATCGGATGGGGACGGTGGAGGCTACCGCCCGGGAGATCGTCGACCGCCTCGCGGTGGCCCAGGCCTGGACCCCGGACCAGCTCCTGGATCGCATCATCCCATGGGGGGGCCTGGACGCCCAGGGCGTCCTGGTCCTGTCCTTTGGCGCGCGGACCTTCACGGCCACCCTCGACCCGATGCTGAAACTCCACCTCCAGGACGCCAGGGGCGTGCCCCTGAAGGGCCTGCCCCAGCCCAACCGGAAGGACGACCCGAAGCAGGTCCAGGAGGCCCGTGGGAGCCTCGCCGACTGCCGGCGGATCATCGCGCAGGTCCGGGGAATATGGCTGCGGCGGTTCTTCGAGGCGATGTGCGTCCGCCAGGGGTGGACGGTTGGGGTGTGGCGGCAGTTCCTGCTGGGCCATCCCATCGTGGGGCGCATGGCCCAGCGCCTGGTGTGGATGGATGACGCAGGGCGCTTGTTCCGGCCCCACGCGGACGGCAGGGTCGTGGACGCCCACGGGCTCGAGGTCGTCCCTGGGGCCGGCGAGGTGCGCCTGGCCCACGGGGCCCTGATCCCGCCGGCGGCGGCGGGGGACTGGCTGGCCCATGGGCAGGAGCAGGGCGTTTCATGGCTCTTCGACCAGCTGGCGCGCCCCGCGCCGGACCTCCTCAAGGCGGCCTCCGCCACGGAGCTCGCTGACCGCCGGGGCTGGATGGTGGACAGCCAGGCCTTCTTCGGTGCCCTCAAGGCCCGGGAGTACCGCCGCTGGGAGGATGGCGGGGGCGGGCTGTTCACGTCCATGGCCCGGACCTTCGAGGCGGCGGGCATCCGGGTGGTGATCGGGTTCACGGGGTGCTGGCTGCCCACCGCAGGCCAGGAGGCGGCCCTCACGACCCTGACGTTCACGAGCATGCAGTCGTACGAGTTGATGGACCTCCGGTCGGTGCCGCCCGTGATCCGGTCGGAGGGCTATGCGGACTACCTCACCGTGGCGCGCCAGGGCACGGGTTATGCTCTGGACTGGGAGCAGCGGGGGGAGGCGGCCCTGTACGGGCCACCGGAGGACTAGCTGACCCTTGGGCGCCTTGTTTCGATGGCGCCTCCCAGTGGACCACGCGAGCCTCACGGTCCCGCAGGCAGGCCCAGCACGACCCGGAAGCCGAGGGTGGAGCGGTAGGCGTCCCCGGCCGCGTCGTAGGCGCGGTAGGCGGAACGGCAGTTGTCGCTGCCCTGGAGGAAATCTCCGCCCCGGATGACCCGGCCATAGCCGCTGGCGGGCCCCACCGGATCCGTCTGGGCGCCGGCGGGGTAGGGGCCGTACCAGTCCAGGCACCATTCGTTCACGTTCCCGAGGATGTCGTAGAGCCCGAAGGGGTTGGGCAGCCGCTTCCCGACCGGCTGGGTCTGGGTGTTGCCGTAGGTCACCTGATACAGGGCGTAGTCGCCCAGCAGGCTCGGGTCGTTCCCGAAGAACCACTCCGTGATGCTCCCCGCCCGGCAGGCCTACTCCCACTCCGCCTCCGTGGGCAGGCGGAAGACCAGTCCGGCCGGGATGCTGGAGGCCGTGAGCGCGTTCAGCATGGTAAAGAAGCCGCCGGTCTGGTTCAGGTCCGTCCAGGCCACCGACTCCACCGGGTAGGTGGGGCCCAGGGCGAAGGCGGCGGGGTTGGTGCCGGTGACGGCCTGGTACTGCTGCTGGGTGACCAGGAAGGTCCCCATGGAGAAGCCATGGCTGAGGGTGACGGTGTGGGGCGGCTGACCCGCGGTGTCGACCGCGTTCACCGAGCCCATGGTGAAGGTCCCCGCGGGAATGGCCACGAGCTCCAGGGTCACGCCCCCGGGGAGGGTGAAGGTCAGGGCGCCGCCCGTGGCCGCCGTCACGGTGACCTTGACGGTGGCGGTGGCGCTGCCCGCGGCGCTGGTGGCCGTCAGGGTGTAGGTCGTGGTGGCCGTCGGGGCCACGGTCCACTGGCTCCCGGTGACCACCCCGACACCGGGGGCCAGGCTCAAGCCGGTGGCGCCCGGGGCCGACCAGGACAGGACGCTGGTCTGGCCTGCGCTGATGGTGGCTGGGGTGGCGGTGAACGACGAGATGGTGGGCACCTGGCCTGCCGCCTGCACCGTCACGGTGGCTGTGGCGGTGACGCTGCCGGTGGCGTTGGTGGCCGTGAGGGTGTAGGTGGTCGTGGCCGTGGGCGCGACCTCTAGGCTGGTCCCCGAGACCGGCCCGAGGCCGCGGTCCAGGCTCAGGGTGGTGGCGCCGCTCACGGACCAGGTCAGGGTGGCGCTCTGTCCGGCGGTGACGGTGCCGGGGCTGGCCTTGAAGGCGCTGATGGTGGGCCCCTGGAGGACCGGCAGGCTCAGGGTCCCCGCCAGGGAGGAGGTCCCCGCCGCATTGGTGGCCAGACAGGACAGCTGCAGGGTGCCGGCCTGCCCCGCGGTGAAGGTCACCTGGGCCGTCCCGTTCCCTCCCGTCAGGGTCCCCCCGGCAAGCACCCAGGTGTAGACCATGCCGGTCTGGAGCGGGACCGAGGCGGTGTAGCCGGCCTGCCCCGCCATCAGGGTTGTGGCGCTGCACGTGAGGACCGGCACCATGGGGACAGGGGCCACGTCCACAGCGACCGAGCCCGTGACCGTGCCCCCGGGTCCGCTGACGGTGAGGGTGAAGGTCGTGTCGGCCGCCACGGCGCCCGTGCCGATGGGAACCGAGGAGCTCACGGTGCCCACTCCGTGGTCGATAAGGCCCGTGCCGCCCGTGAAGGCGGCGGTGAGCTGGGTGCCGGCGCCCGCGGTGACGGGGTTCTGGGCCGCGGTGAAGGTGGTGATCTGCGGAGCGGCGGGCAGCTGCTGGTTGGACTGGGTGGTGGACCCGCCGCAGGCCAGGAGGAGGGTGAACAGCAGACCCAGGCTGGCCGCGCCCAGGCCGGCCGTGCCCGCCCCGTTCACTGAAGGCCGCCCGGGCGTGGGGCTTGGAACCGACATGGGACCTCCGTGGTGCGGCCCGGGCCGGGCCCGGGACTCAGAAATTCAGGCTCAACCCTGCCCCGACGCCGCTCTGGGAGCCGCCCCGGACGAAGCCGCCCAGGCCGTTCCCGCCGTGGAGGGCGATGAAGCCGCCGGCTCCGAACCTGTTGCGGGTGATGCTCGTGTAGTAGTCGTCGGCGTAGACGGGGAGGGTGTAGGCCGTCCGGTTGCCGTACTCCGCGGCCAGGCCTCCGGTCCAGAAGCGGCCGCCGCCGTAGGCGCCGCCCCACCAGGCCTGTTTCCGCAGGAGGCTGCCCGCCACGACGGCACTGGGCACATAGGCTCCGCGGTTCCAGGACGTCGCGCCGGCGTAGACGCCGAGGTAGGTGAGCCCGGCCCTGACTACCGGGACCCCCGCTTCCCCGAAGACCGTGAAGGCCTGGGCCTCGCTGTCGGCCTTGGCCACGCCCAGGTGGAGGAAGAGGGGCCTGTCCCCGGGCGCCTCCTGGGCGCCCAGGTGCAGGGCCGCCATGAGGAGAATGGTGGTTGTCAGGTGTCTCGTCATGGCGGACTCCCGGCGGGCAACCAGGGCCGGGCCTTGCGGAGGTTTCGTTCCAGGTCCGCCAGGGCCCGGGCCACGGCCTGGGCGGCGGATCGCTCCGGATCCAGGGCTGGCCGGCTGCGGCTGGTCACCTGGCAGGAGAACAGAAGTCGGGCGGATTCCACGTCGATGAAGCGGACCCGGAGGGTCAAGGTGCTGCCCAGGAGCCCGGCGGTGAGCCTGCCTTCCGAAAAGACCAGCACGTCGATCCCGGCGAACTCTCCCAGCCGCTTCGCCTCCCCCAGGGCCACCAGGCCGCCGTTCTGGAAGTTCAGCTCGGCCATCAGGGTGTCCAGGACCTTGGGGTCCTTGCGTTCCACCAGCTGGTAGCGGCCCTCCCGGTGCAGCAGGTCGGCCAGGCCCACCTGCAGGAGCCTCCTGGCAAGGTTGCCGGCCTGGGTCTCGTCGCTGGCGAGCTCGGGCTGCAGGACGGCAAGCCCGGGCCTCGTGGGCAGAGGCTCTCTGGCCCCCGTAGGCAGGCAGAGGAGGAGCGGAAGGAGCCAGCGTGCGGGGGCCGGAACCCTGGCGCGGGTCATGGCAGGGACGCCTCGGGCTGCCGAAGGTCCCACCCCACGGTGGGCAGGGCTTCCCAGTCCAGGGTCGGGCATTTCCCGAAGGAGAACATGCGCTGGATGGCCCGGGAACCGTGGGGCCGCTTGTTTTCCAGGGCGGAGTTCAGTATGGACTCGAACACGGGCGGAGCTCCTGGGATGAGGTGGCCGGAGGGGTCGGGACGGCCCCGGCGTCCTTCCGGAGGACGGGGGGGTGCTGGCCACTCACGAGGAAACGGAAGGTCTCCGCGTCGAACGTACGGATCTCCAGCTGGTAGGTCTGCAGTGCGGCCAGACCCGTGGGGAGGGGGGTGGCGGGTTCCATCGGGCTCCTTGGGTGCTCGGTCTGAGTTCAGTATCAGGGTTCAGGTGCGACAGGGCCTGTCGTTCTGGCCGTGGCCATCCCGGGCTGGCCCGACCGCAAGGCCTCTGCTCCAGGTCAGGGGTGTGCGGTTGGAACGGTCCTGCTCAAGGCTCCCTAGTCCAAGTCGTCGGCCAGGCCGGGGAAGGTCTGGTCGGCTCGGCGGCGGGCTTGCCGTTCCAACCCCCAAAGGGAAGCAGGGCCTCGAAGATCACATACAGGATCTCCCGCTGCTTTTCCACGGCCAGCGTCTCGGGATAGGGAATCAGCTGAGGCATGCATCCTCCGTTGAGGTCGCGGTTCCATGGGCGCCGCTCAGGTTCGGCCGTTCCCCAAGTGGATAGCGCGCCCAGGCCGCCTCGTTCAGGCTGGCCAGGAGGTCCAGGGTGCGGTCGCCCGCCGTGAACGCTTCGATCAGGGTTGCGTGGTCGGGGTTGGCCATGGGTTCGGCGGCTCCAGGTCGGGGGGATCCCGGACTCACGTTAAGGCCGGTGGAGCGACAGTGCCTGGCGCTGCGGCCTCCACGTCATCCAGTCGCTGGCCGGCACGACCAACGATTTCCTCGGCCGTTCAACCCCCATGCCCAAGGTCTAGAAGGGCCCTCTACGCCTCCCCTGCCGCAGGAACGGAGAGCAGCTGCCCCAGCCGGCTGAACCGCCGCGCCTCCCGCCTCACCCCCTTCTCCCAGGTTTCCTGGGAGGCCAGCAGGGTGACCACCTTCCGTGACCGGGTCAGGGCGGTGTACAGGATCCCCCGGGTGAGGAACTCCCCTTCCAGGTCCGGCACCACCAGGGCCACCCGGTCGTACTCCGAACCCTGGGCCTTGTGCACGGTCATGGCGTAGCAGAGCGTCAGCTGGTCCCGCAGGACGCCCAGGGGGAAGCTGACGTAGCCCTCGCCCCGGGGGAAGAAGACTTCCGGCCGGGTGGTCTCGCCCCTTCGGACCAGCATCACCACCCCCTGGTCCCCGTTGAACAGCTCGCGGCGGTAGTCGTTGTGGAGCACGAGCACCGGCTCCCCGGCGATGAGGTCGGGGGTGCCGGCGAGGCGGTGCCGGGCCTTCTCCAGGGCCAGGGCGTGCAGCGCGTCGTTGAGCGCGTCCACGCTCATGCCGTCCGGGCCGGAATTCACGGGGCAGAGGATCTTGCTGCGGTTGAAGGCGTCAGTGACCGCCGCGATGCGCGTGAGCTCGACGCCCTGCCAGGGCGCGCCGGGGGCGGGCGCCTCCAGGGGGGGGAAGAGGATGGTGTCCAGGTCGCCGGCGTCCTCGGGGAGCTTCCAGACCTGGTCCCTGAACCATCGCTCCAGGAAGGCCTTGAGGTGGGCCGGGGTGGGGACGAGGTGCTCCACGCCTTCGCCCAGGACAGCGGCCACGGTGTCCCGGAGGGCCGGGGCATGGGGGCCTTCCCGCAGAGCCTCCAGGTCGCCGCGGTTGACGGCCCTGGCCACTTCCAGCAGGTGGCCGCCGGCTCCCATGCGGTGGCTGTGTTCGAGGTGGCTGCGGGTGCCCGGGGGCAGGGCGGCCACCATGTCCCGGAACACCTGGCCGGCGTCCACGCTGGGCAGCTGGTCGGGGTCCCCCAGCAGCACCAGGGCGGTCTTCTCGTCCAGGGCGGCGAACAGGCCCTCCATGAGCTCCTGGCTGATCATGCTCGCCTCGTCCACGATCACCACCTTGGCGGAGAGGAGGTTGCCCTCATGGTGGAGGAAGCTGGCCTGGCCCGGGTGCCAGCCCAGGAGCAGGTGGAGCGTCTGGGGTGGCCTGAGCCGCTCCAGCAGCAGGTCGTCCAGCTCGTCCCGGTCGTTGATCTCGGTGAGCCCCTTGCGGATGGCCTGTCCCATGCGCTGGGCGGCCTTGCCGGTGGGGGCGGCCAGGAGGAGGTCGTCCAGGTCCCTGCCGGCGTGGACCCAGGCCCGGAGCATGGCCACGACGATGGTGGTCTTGCCGGTGCCGGGACCGCCGGTGATCAGGGCCAGGGAGCGGCTCATGGCCACCTGGACGGCCGCGATCTGGTCCTCCGTGAGGGGGTTCGGGCAGCGGAGAAGACGGCCTTCCAGGACGGGCAGGGCCGTGGGGGGCTTGATGCGCCCGAGGATGACCTCGGCCAGGGCCGCTTCGGAACGGGCATACCTGCGGCTCAGGAGGCGCGGGCCTTCCACCACCAGGGGCCCCTGGAACACGCCCTCCAGGCCGGGCCGGTCCACCAGGGCCCGGAGCCGCTCCCAGGGCGGGGCCGCCGATCCTTCCAGGGCGGTGAGGTAGGCCCCGGTCACGGCCGGGTCGTCCAGGGGCAGGAAGGTGCTGCCCCGGCCGTGCTCGGCCAGGAGCATCAGCACGAGCAGCGCCAGGTCCTGCCGGGCCTCGGGCTCCAGGTCCGCGGGGATGCGGGCCAATTCGTCGGCCAGGGCCAGGCAGCCCTCGGACAGGAAGAGCTGCCCCAGGCCGCGCTGCCACCGGGCCGCGCGGGGGTCGGCGCCGCCCAGCACGCCGCGCAGGGGGGGGAGGGTCGTCTCAAGCATGGGCCACCTTCTCGTGCAGTTCGCGGAAATAGGGCTCCCAGGCCTGGACCTCGGCCCAGGAGGGGCGGAAGGTGAGCACGGCCGGGCCCCCCCTCAGGAAGACGTAGTGGATGCCCCCGAAGCGGCGCTCGTAGCCGGCCTCGTCGAGGATGCCCAGCCAGTCCAGCAGGACCCGGGTGTAGATGCGGCACTGGACGGTGAAGTGCTCCTCCACGTGGGCGGCCATCGTGTCCTCGTCGAAGGCGGCCAGCGTGTCGGTCTTCCAGTCCAGGAACCAGGCCAGGCCGTCCCGCTCGTAAACCGCGTCCATGGAGCCGTTCAGGAAGTCGCCGGTGTCCAGGAAACGGGCCTGGAAGCCCATCTCCCGCAGCAGGTGGTCGTGGACCCCCAGGGGCGCGCCCGGCCCGGCCCGGTCCGGCAGGGGCACCCGCAGGGCGGCGTGGACCATCTGGGCGGCCGGCTCGTCCCACCGGGGAGCCAGGTCGTGCTCGGCCAGGAGCGCCCGGACCCGGGACCTGCGGGCCGGTTCCTGCCACCAGGGACGGAAATCCAGGGCCATGGCCTGGGCCGTGTCCTCGACCTCCAGGAGCTCGTGGATGGACTGCCCGGTCTGGGGACCCCGGGGGAGCCCTTCGGCCTTGGCGGGGAGCTCGGCCGGCTCGGTTTCCAGCTCCACGGGCGGGGAATCCGCCCGGCGGGCCAGGTGCTTGAGGCGGGTCATGATGCTGGAATAGGAGGCGTTGAAGGTCGGCCGGGCCCCCTGGCGGGCCTGTTCGTAAGGAAAGACCGGGGCCGGCTTCAGTTCGGGCAGGGTCCAGCCGGAGAGGTCCACGGCCTGGGTCCGGGTCCCGGGGCCGCCGCCCAGCCCGACCTCCTTGCGGCAGAACAGCTCGGGGTGGCTGGGGTCCACGGTGGCCAGGGCGCGGATCCGGCGGTTGACCACCCGGTAGTCGGACTTGGGGTGGATGGGCTCGCCCTTCTTCGTCTCCTCCAGGTAGCAGGGCAGGATGAGGTGGGCCTTGGCCCGGGTGAGGGCGACGTACATCAGCCGCTCCTCCTCGGCGTTGGTCTCCAGCTCGATCTCCTTCTCATAGAGAGCCGCGCCCGCGCCGAAGGTGGCGCAGCGCCGGCCGTCCTGATAGAAGCGGTGCAGGACGTTCTTGCGGCCCTCGCTGTGGGCGAAGACCGCCACGATGCCCCCCTCCAGGCCCTTGCTGGCGTGCAGGGTCATGACCTGCACGGCGTCGTCCTGGCCCTCGAGGCGCTGCAGCTCCGGGTCCTCGCCGGCGGGCTGCTCCTGGCCCTCGATCCACCGGTGCAGCTGGCGGGTCATGGCCGCAAGGTCGAAGGCGCCCGTGGTGCCGGCCAGGAGCTCGGCCAGATGCAGGTAGTTGGTCAGGGCCCGCTCGTTGCCGGACTGCAGGCGCAGCCGCTCGATGAGGCCGCTGTCACGGAGCATGGCTTCCAGAAGCTGGGAGAACTGCCGCTCCTGGCCCAGCTTCCGCCAGTCCTGGAGCCGCTGGAGCACCGGGTGGTCCTCCGGCATGGCCGACAGCCCCTCCAGGTCCGCCAGCCGGTATCCGAAGAACGGCGTGAGCATCGCCCGGCCCCGGCAGCCCGGGTCCCGGGGCTGCTCCACCGCCCTCAGGACGTCCCTCAGATCCTTGGCCTCGTCGGTCTGGAACAGTCCCCGCTGCTTGAAGGCCACGCAGGGCACGCCGAGCCGGGCCAGGGCCCTGGCCACGAGCCGACCCTCGTTGCCGGTGCCCACCAGCACCCGCACGTCGCCGTAGCCCAGGACGGTGGCCAGGCCCTTGCGGGTGTCGGTGAGGACCACGCCGGCCTGCACCAGGTCCTTGATTTCCCGGGCCAGGATGGCCGCCACCTGGCGCCGGGTGTGCTCGCCGCCGGCGGCCCGGGGGATGCAGAGGAGGGTCACCGGGGCCAGGGGGGCGCCCGCATGGGTGGTCGCCTCCAGGTTGGGGTTGCCGGCCCGTACCACCGCTTCAAGGGGATAGACCGTCCGGTCGCGGAAGAACCAGTCCTCCGGCCCCGTGCCCCCGGTGAAGAGCAGGTTGTAGGCCTCGATCATGGCGGGCGTGGAGCGGTAGTTCTCCGTGAGGTTCCTGGGGGCCTCCGCGCCCAGGATCGCCTTCACGGCCTGGTGGTAGGTGGGCAGGTCGCCACCCCGGAAGCCGTAGATGGCCTGCTTGGGATCGCCGATGACGAACAGCCGGTGGCTGTCCTGGTTGAACAGGGTCTCGAAGATCTTCCACTGGTCCTGGTCGGTGTCCTGGAACTCGTCGATGATGGCGATGGAGAACTTCTCCCGGACCCGCTCCACCAGCCCCGCGCCGCTGGGCGCCTGCAGGGCCTGGAGCGTCTGCAGGATGATGTCGTCGTAGTCGTAGAGCCCCTCGGCGGCCTTCAGCTCGGCGACCCGCCGCTGGATGGGCGGCAGCAGGAGCCGCACCACCAGGAGCTCGGCGGGAATCCTGCCCCCCTGGGTCTCCTGGAGCCAGAGGCCCAGGTCATGTCCGGGTCCTTCCGTCAGCTTTTCGCAGCACGTCATCAGATACTCGGAATCCCACCCCTTCAGGAACGCAAAGGGCGTCGGACGGCTGGCCATGAGTTCCACGAACGCGGGCAGGCGGACCATGGCAGGCGTTATTTTGCGGCCATCGACGCGGGCGGCGCGGAAGGCCGTCTCCAGGGAGGCCGGCGCCTCCAGCCAGGCTGGTTGGAATCTGGCCAGGATCGGCGCAAGATCGAATGCCTCCGGCAGCAGCTGGGCCCGGTCCCCGTGGGCGGCCTCCAGGATGCCCTGGAGGCGCTCCACGCTCCAGCCGCCCCTCAGGACTTCGGCGAAGAGCTGGGCGGCTTCCGGCGCCCCCTTGAAGCGGGTCCGGAGCAGCTCCCGGAAAGCCCGGTCGAAGAGGGTCTTGCCGTCGGCCAGCTCCTGCCGGAGCAGGGCGCCCCCCTCGAAGGCCCCGTCCACCAGGACCCGCTGGCAGAAGCTGTGGATGGTTGAGTGGGAGGCCCGGTCGAAGCTCCGCAGGGCCTGCCCCAGGAGGGCCAGCTCATCCGGGCCCAGGTCCCAGGCGGGGTCGGGCACGGGGTGCGCCGGGACCTCCAGGCTCACGAGCGTCTCCAGGATCTGGCGGATGCGGGTCTTGAGCTCCAGGGCGGCCTTGTCGGTGTAGGTGACCAGCAGGATCTTCTCCAGGGGCACCCCCTGGAGGATGAAATCCACCACCATCCGTTCCAGGAGGTAGGTCTTGCCGGTGCCGGCGCTGGCCTGGACCACGCCCTTGCCGGGGGGCAGGCTGCCGAGGAGTGGGTGCTTGGGGTAGCGCATCACAGGGTCTCCCACGTCTTGCTCCAGGTCGGGAACGCGCCCAGGCGGCGGTCGGCCAGGGTCCTCCAGTCGTCGCAGGGGTCCAGGTCCTCGGCCTGGACCACCCGTGGCAGGGGGCCATAGCTGGAGGAGAAGGTCGCGCGTTCATTGACGCGGGCCTTGGCCAGCCACGCCTCGGGATCCTGGGTCGTGCCGTCCAGGCTGTCCAGGAGGGCTTCGACGGGCAGGAGGGCCCAGGAGCGGTCCGTGAGGGCTTCCGTCACCCACGCGCCCAGCTGGTCCCTGGCCTCCTTCGGGGTGCAGTCCGGGATGCGCACCCGCCAGGAGGCGTTGTTCGTCCGCTTCGCGGTGGAAGCCACCACCTGGGCGCCGACGTGGGCGCCCTCCTCCGAGGCGGCCATGAGAAGGTGGTCCAGCCAGGACCGCAGGAGGGCGACCCGGTCCTTCATGGCGACGGCCTTGTCGGGTGGGGTCTCCCGGCTCAGGAGGAGGCTCCAGCCGTCCAGGAGGGGCTCGGTGGTCCCTTCCAGCTGGACGGACACGGCCTTCCCGTCCAGCTCCACCTCCAGGTTCAGGGGCGGATGGCCCTGGACGGGCAGGGACCGGGAGCGGCCCGAACGGTCCGGCCCGAACCGGTGGCGGTGGGGGACACCGCCCGCCGCCAGCTGCCGGTGCCAGCCCTCGACGACGGCGACGGCCTCGGCCCGGACGCCCTCGAAGAGGAGGCCACCCGGCATGCGCGCGGCTTCCAGGTGCGCCCGGTGCAGCCGGTCGAAGGCCTCCGCCGGCTCCAGTTCCTTGGCCACAGCCTCCCACAGGGCTTCCTTGCGCAGTCCGCCCAGTTCCATGCGGGGCGCCTCCAGGGGTTCCCGGTCCAGGTCGGCGGGATCGTCCCCGTCCTCCTCCCCCATGCCCAGGCGGAGCTGGGCGCCGCCCTGGATCTGGCACTCCAGCCATTTCCGGAGCCTGGCCACGGACAGACGGAGGCGCGGCAGGACCGGGGTGGGCGCCAGGGAGCCCAGGTCCCCCAGCCAGGGTTTCAGGCCCTCCCGCACCTCGGGCCTGAGGTTCCAGGCCCCGCGGTCCGCGGGCAGCTCCACCACGCCCACGGCCCCGCGCAGGGACTGGCCCAGCAGCAGGGCCTCGGCCTCCTTCCGTGCGGCGGGCAGGTGGTTGGGGGGCAGTTCGACGGGACCGCCCGTGAGGTGGGGGAAGTAGCGCAGGTCGTGCCGGTGGTGGGGGTGGTGCACCTGGAGCGCCTCCCACCCCTCCGCCCCCAGGGAGGGCAGCAGGAGATCGCGCAGGTCCAGGATGAGGGGGCTGGGCTGCAGGTCCTCCCGGGTCAGGGCGTCCCGGCACACGTGGCTGAGCACCAGCGCCTGGCGCGCGGACATGAGCGACTCCAGGAAGAGGTAGCGGTCCTGCTCGGACGGGCTGATGTCCCCGGGTCTGCGCTGGTACGGGGCGAGGTCCATGGCCGCCCTGGAGGCGGGCCGGGGGAAGACGCCCTCGCCCAGCCCCAGGAGGAAGCGCGTGTGGAAGGGCACGCCCCGCAGGGACGCGTGGGTGGCGACCACGACGCCGCGGCCCATGGACCCCAGGGCGTCGGCGACCAGGCTGGCCAGGTGCTCCTCGACGAGGACCCGGGCCTCCCGGAAGGCCAGGGCGGGGCAGGCGGCGTCGGCCAGCTCCAGCTCCCCGATCCCGGCCAGCGCCCGGGTTACCTGGGCCAGGGCCCGGTGCTCGTCCTCGTGGTCCATGCGGCCCGGATGCCCCAGGTAGGTCTGGAGGAAGGTGCGCAGGGTGGTCACCCAGGCCCGGGGGCTCTGGGTGAGGCCCGCGAGCTGGCGGAGGTCCTGGAGCAGGGCGCGCAGGAAGAGCGCGAGCTCGGGGGCGCCGTCCATGGGCGGCGCCGGGGGCGGTTCCAGCCCATCGTCAGGCTGGGGCCCGTGGAAGTGGCCCAGGGCCATGCGGCGGAGACCCCGCTCCCAGGTCCACAGGCCTCCGGCCTGGTCCGAGTCCACGGTATCGTCCGCCCCCATCCGGATGACGATGCCGGCACGCTCGCAGAACTCCGCCACGTCCCCGAGGGACAGCTCGTCCCAGCGCCGGCGCAGGGCCGGGTGGGTGAGGGCGGCCACCACGCTGGCCCGGTCGAGCTCCGTGCCGGCCAGGCCCAGGAGGAGGTTGGCGGCTTCCGCCGTCTCCTGGAGGATGCTGGGGCCCTCGTCGGCCAGCACCCAGGGGATGTCGTGGCAGGCGCTGAAGGCGACCCGGAGGTGGTCCAGGTAGTCGGCCTTGGCGCCTTCGGGCAGGATCACGGCCAGGTCGGAGAACCGGACCGTGTCGTCGGCCAGGACCGTCTCCCACACGGCGCTGGCGACCACTTCCGCCTCCCGGCGCAGGCTCGTGCAGGCGTGGAGCACCAGGGAGCGGTCCACGACCGGGGGCAGCTCGGGCGGGCCCTCCGAACCCAGGGTGATGATGCTGTGCTGGAGGTGCTCGAGCAGGGTTGCCGGCGGTGGCGCCTCCCACTCGGCGCGCAGGCGGTCCGTGGGGGCCAGCTGCAGCACCTTGCGGATGTGCTCCCGCCCCGGGCGGCCCCAGCGCTGGAGGGCCAGGTGCCCGGTGGTCTCCAGATGGAAGGGGTCGTCGCCTTCATCCGGGTGGTCCCACTGACGCCGGACGTCGTCCCAGATCTCGCGGCTGGGGTTCCACAGGTAGAGCCACACCTCGCTGCGCCGGCCCAGCTTCTCGAGGGCATCGTGGTAGACCTTGGCCATGGGCCCCAGCCCGAAGATGAACACCTCGGCCGGGAAGGGGGCCAGGTCGAAGACGGGCTCGGCGACGTACTCCGGGAAGGTGAGGATGCGCTCCCGGGCCGCGCCCAGCCGGGTGTGGACTTCGCACCAGAGGCGCCGCTGCCAGGCTTCCAGGGCTTCGGGCGCGTTGCCCGCTGCGCCCTTGCCCTGCTCCCACCTGGCGGCCCAGTCCGGCCGGTTCAGGAGGTACGACTCGAACACCCGGGCCACTTCCCCGGACAGCTGCAGGGCCTTGAGGCCCCGGGGTTCCCCGCTGAGGTAGCGCTTGACCAGCGCCAGTTCGGGATCCTCCAGCAGGTCGGCCTCCTGGAACAGGGTCAGGAGGACGCCCTGCATGGAAGTCCGGTCCAGGAGCCGCAGGGGCGGCTCCGCGCGCGGCAGATACCGGCGCCAGAACCCTTCCAGGTACGAGGTCTTCTGATTGGCCACCACCCCGAGGCCCTTCACCAGACCCTCCAGGACGAACTGCTTCACGCAGGGGTTGGGCAGCACCAGGTTCAGGGGCGCCCAGGACCCGCAGCGGGCCCGGTACTTCGCGATGTCCGCGGCCAGGTTGGCCAGGAGGGTCTCGTGCCGGTGGCTGAAGATGAGGTTGATCATGGGTGTTCCCCGGAAGTGCGGCTTGGGCGGGTTGAGGGGCCTTGTGCTGGATTCGAGGGGAGGCGGGCCTACTGTTCCCGGCACTGAGGGTCCGGTTCGGCAGGGGGTCTACCCCATGCGATGGTAGGCGGCATCGTTCACGTTCGTACCGTAGAACAACCGTTCGCCCTGGAGGGCCTCGAAAAACAGCAGGCAGTCCGGATTTCCGGGCAAACGTGTTCCGGGTGGCTGGTGGCGATTCCGATGCCCTTGCCGTTCATGGTGACTCCTTGAAGACTCCTTTTGGGTTCCCTGATCCCTCGTAAGCTATTGTCACGAAGCGCGGGAGACACCGTCTGTCGCTCCCTGGCAAGGGCAGGGCCGACCCTCCCGCCAGGCCATGGGGAACTGCGGAAGGTGCCCCCTGGCGAGGATGAAAGGCCTTTTTGCGCACATGGTTCATGAAGGGGTGTTCATCGACCCTTCGCACCGGCATCCGAGCCTCCGTTGGATAAGATGATAATAACAACGAATCCTGGTAGCGAGGGGCGCGCCCAGGGCATCGCCGACAGCCCCGGCCAGCAGACATCCGAGGTCGCGGCTCCGTTTGGCTCTCGGGAGCTGGTCGTGTGGGCGGTCGACGGACGAAGGTCCCGGACCCGTGCTGCTCTCTTCCATGGCCTCTCCTTCGGGTGCCCCGGACCCCTTCAACCCAGGTTGGTGGGGTCGGCAGGGTAGGTGGCCAGCGCCTTCTCCAGCTTGGTGCGGATGGCGGCCCTGAGCGAACCCGGTTCGAGGATCTCCGCGCATTCACCGAACTGGAGCACCCAGCGCAGGGCCCCCTCCGGCCGGTTGGTCCTGAATTTGACCAGGAGGCTCCTGCCGCCGTCCTCCGGGGTGGGGTCGTAGTCGGGCAGGGCGGGGGGGCAGTCCAGGAGCGACTGCACCCAGCCCTTGCCGTGGACCCGCACGGCCACCTGGAACGGCGCCTGGCTGGAAAACCAGCCGCCGATGGAATACTTCTTGGCCCGGTCCAGCTTCTCCGGATGGTCCACGATCCCGAGGACCGGCAGCACTTCGATCCTGGCGATCCGGTTCAGGCGCAGCGGGGTCACGAAGTGATTGTGGGGAGACCAGCTCAGGAGGTAGGCCCCCCCCGCGAACAGGTCGTGGGTGATGGCATAGGGCACCACGTCGTGGATGACGGGCTCGACGCGCCCGGCGGCGAGATATTCCACGCGGATCCGCCGGGAGTCCGCCAGGGCCGCCAGGATCGGGCCCAGGATCTCCGCCGAAGGGCCCTCCACCGAGTCCTCGGAGCCGCCGGAGACGTGGATCGCCCGGTCCAGCTGCGTGAACAGCCCCCGGTCGGGGATGGACATGTGGCTGTCCGCCACCTCCTCGATGAACGAGAGGTGTTCCTGCCAGAGCAGGGTCCCGCTCTGGCACAGGGCCAGGGTCGCCATCCTCAGGGCGAGCTTGGCCTCGGGCGAGACCTGGAGATCCCAGGGCGGCGGGTCATGCATGATGAAGACCCTCCGCCCGCCCCGCATCACCGATTCGATGTTCCCATCGTCCTCGTTGAGGCGTTTGATGCACCGTTCCACGGTCTTGTCGCTTACCGTCGCCCGATCCCCCCTGATCGAGAGCCCACGGCGGAAAGCTTCCTTGGTGATCCCCTGGGGACCGGCCGCGCGGAGCAGCTCCAGGGCCTTCCTGAGGCGTTTGGGGTCCACCGGAATGGGCATCGGAACTCCTGGCTGCTGGGGATGGAACTCAATGTCCTCCGTGCCGAGCGTCCTGTCAATGCGACGGGGGAAGCCCTTCAGGGCTATTGCATCACCAATCCCTGAGGTCCCAGACTTGCCCCCCGTTTCCTCCGCCGGCGCAGCCGGCGTCGGTTAAAGATGGCCGGGGTGGGGACGATGGGGCCACGTTCGCACACCTTGGCTCCGAGGTAGGGGGAGAAGCATGGAGGGCCTATCCCTCCTGGGAGACCTGAGGCTTCGAGTAAGGGTGGTTGTTACCTGTTGGCGCCGACTTTAGCTTGATCCCCTCGCGTAAGAAGTCATGGTGGCGGTGCTCTTTCACCCGTTGCCTGGATCGAAATAATCGATCTTGTACAAGAGTGTCAAGTCTGGCATTTTTATTTTCAGGAGGATGTCCTGGACCTTCGTTCCAAAAGCCTTGCGAGCCACCTCGCTGGATCCCCTGGCCGAGGCCATGGCGGGGTTGAGGGCCGAGCTCAAGGGGGTCTTCTCGGACCTCAGCTCCCTGGCCCAGGCCTCGCTTCCCGATCTGGTCGCCAAGGCCGCCCTCGGCGCCCTGGAGGATCTCTTCAGCGGCAGGGCCACCGCGGCCGCCCAGGACGCCGCTCTGCTCATCGCCCGCGGCACGGTCACCTACGCGGACTACCAGGCCCGGTGAGCGCCCCACGTCGAGGCCCTGGAGGGCTACCCGGCCCCCAAGCTGGTGGCGGTGGTCCACGGGTTCTGGACCTGGCTCCAGTCGCCGGAGGTGCTCCCGGTCATCCAGGCCGCGGGGCGACGCCTGGGACTGGGGGAGGACGTGGCGGAGGAGCGCCGGCGCAAGCTCGAAGGCATCCTCGCCACCTGGGCCCCGCACTTGGCCCACGGTTTCTGGTACGGGCTCTACGCCACGGTCATACTCCGGTTCGATTTATCTCCGTTTCGAGCAGCCTGAGGCGTTCGAGGACCGTCCCGAAGGCCAAAGCCTTCCCGAAGATCATGTCTTGCATGCCTTCGTAATCCGCTCTCAGGCCGCGTAGGAGGGGCCCCTCCGGGATCAGACGCAGCCTGCCGCGCAGGCCCTCCGCCGCATAGGCCTGGATGGTCCGGGCCTCGTGCGGCTCCGTCAGGTTGCGCCCCCCGAATTCAAGAAGCACACGTTTCGTGAGGTAGGGGTGGTCGGCCTGGATCGAGGGGTAATGGATCCCAACCATTTCCCCGGTTGTGTCAGCGTCCACGGACTCCGGCCCAAGCCCGAATTCATGGTTCAGTTCCGCCCGCAGGTACGGGACCACGAGCTCGTGGACATGGTGTCGCAGGCCAACCTAGATATCCTTCTCCAGGACGAAGGCCATCCTGCCGAGGCGATCGGCCTGGGTGTTCAGGATCTCCACTCGCTCCCGGGCGGGAAGGTCAAGGAAACGCTCACCCATGGGGTCTTGCCTGCTCGAACCTCTGGAAGGCCACGACAAGCCAGGGGGGCAGCTGGAGGCTGCAGCGGAGTTCCATGAATTCGGACGGGGTGAGCTTCCCCCGGATCGTTTCCAGGGTCTCGGAGGTCACCTGCCGGCTCCCGAGGTACCAGAGTGCCGAGAAGGCCATGCCGACGGGTCCCTGGCTAAAGGTCAGGAGCCGGGGGGCCGCATGCTTCAGGAGCACCTCCTGCCGGCCCACCTGGAGGGTCCGGTTGCGACCGTTGGTGTAGTACATGGACTTCATGGGCACCTGGGTGGTCAGGCCCAGGGCCAGCACCGCTTCGGCCCCATGGATCTGGAGCCTCTCCCCCCTGGCCTCGGCCAGGGCGGTCACGATTTCCCGGGTGCCCGGCATGACCTTGCCGACGAACCGATTCTCCTTGGGACGGACATACACCCCCCGGGCGACGCGTAGCAACGTCCCCTCCCGCGTCAAGCGGGTGAGCGCCTGATCCACGGCGGCACGGGGACCCAGTGAGAGCAGGCTGCTCACCACGAAGGGCTCCCCCTGCGGCAAGATCGCCAGGCGTGCTCGGATCCCTTTCATGGTGGTCATCGAAGTCCCTTTGTCATAAATATTAGACTATTTTCTGACATTGGCAAGGGGCGGTGCTCCGGGGCCAGACCCTGCCGGCCGAAGGTGGCGCCAGCCTTGGAACCTCGGCTGGCCTCCAAGCCCTCCGGGGCCAACCTCGACAGAGGTTGTCTCTTGGCGGCCTGCAAACTGGGGCTGGAGGCGTAATAAATTGCAAAAACCCCACCAAGATCCCCCATGCACCTCGCAAGCCCGATGACCCCCCAAGGCGCGGCAACCCTTCGATGAACTGGCTCCTGGACACCCTCCTGGGCTCCGGCTCCGGCCATCCCTGTGCCCTCTGCGGCCGCCCCATCCGGGGGAGGTACTTCCAGCATGAGGGCCGGGTCATCTGCGAGAAGGACTACCTGGCCAAGGTTGCGCCCCGGTGCTTCTTCTGCGGCGTCGTCCTCGAGGGGACCTACCTGGTGAACCCCATGGGCCAGCATGCCTGCCACCGGCACGGGCACGGGCCGACCTGCACGAGCTGCAACCGGTGGCTGGGGCCCGAGGAGCGGCTCCATCCGCCGCGGTTCCTGGGCTCCACGCCGTGCCGCCAGTGCCTGCTGAGCGCGGTGGATGTCCCGCAGCTGCGGTCCTACGGCAATGCCTTCGGGGCCAGGGCCCTGCGGGCGGCAGGGCTGGAATTGAAGGCCCAGCCCAGGATCCCCCTGCGGCTGGACTCGGCGGTGAACATCCGGAACCTGCGGGGAGCCGGGGCCAAGGCGGTGGAAGGCGTCACCCTCACGATCATCCATACCCTCGACGGCCGGGAGCACTCCCGGGAGGTGCAGGGCATCGTGGTCCTGGGCGGCCTGGCCCAGGACCACTTCGAGGCGGTCCTGGCCCATGAGTTCGGGCATGTGTGGCTGTTCAACGAGAGGCTGGACCCGGGCTCGGAGCTGCTGGTGGAGGGGTTCTGCGAACTGGTCAAGTATCTCTGGCTCGAGCAGCTGGGCACCCCTCTGGCCAAGGCGATCCAGCGCCGGACCCAGGACAATCCGGATCCGGTCTACGGCGGAGGTTTCCGCAGGGTGAAGGAGCGGTGGGACTCGGGCCGGCTGGGTGGGGTCATGGCCCTTCTGGGCCACTGAGACCCGCCGGTCACGGACCCGGCTTGTGCAGGTAGGCCGCCATGGCCGGCCAGAAGGGCTGGGTCCGGCAGGCCAGCCAGACCGGGAGCGAGAGCAGGGCCACCAGGACCAGGACCACGGCCCCGGCCTCCAGGAGGCGTCCTGTGAGCCGGCCTAGAATGGGGCGGGCGAAGCTGGAGCGGGCCGAGAGCAGCCAGGCGAGAGGCTCCACCACCCGCTTGGGCGCGAAGGGCCCCTTGGCCTGGGGCAGGTGCCCGAGGGCGGACACCGCGAAGAACCGCACCTCTTTGAACCGGGTCTCGAGTAGCTGCAGCAGCCGGGGCTCGTTGCGGGCGAGCCAGGCCTTGATCCTCGGGGAATGGTCCCTGCCGAGCCGGCCCCAGCGGGTGCCGGGGGGGCCGGGGTCCTCCAGGTCGAGGCCCAGTTCCGCGGCGAAGCCCGGCACATCCGCCTTGGTGAAGACGACGGCGACGCGGTGGGCGCAGCCCCGCCGCCGCGACAGCTGGCCCAGGCCCTCCAGGACGTTGACGACCCGGGTGAGGGTCTCCTCGGGGTCCATGCGGGAGGTGGTCCGGGCCAGGTCCGGTCCGCCCAGCTCGCGGTACCGGGCGGCGAAGGAGGGCAGGGAGAGCGGGTCGATGAGCAGGGCCAGGCCGTCGATGTAGTTCATGAAGGTGTGGGCCTTGAGGTCCGCCTCGCTCTGCAGGGCTTCGCCGGCGGGGTCGTACAGGTAGACGCTGGCCGGCAGCCCCCGGTCCCGGCGCATGGACAGGAGGAAGGCCTCCGGGAAGCGGCTCAGGGTCTTCTCCCGCACCGAGCCGGCCTGGAAATCCGGTTTCCAGGAGGACCGGTAGTCGCGCTCGCACAGCTCGTCGATCAGGTGGGCCTGGAGCCCCGGCACCTTTCCTTCCAGGGCCTGCCAGGCGGCGGCCATCATGAACATGGTCTTCCCGGCGCTGGGCCCGCCGTAGATGGGCAGGTGCACGCTGCCCCCGAAGAGCTCCTCGCTCATGCCCTGCCGGCAGTGGGGGCAGAGGCTCTTCAGCCGGCCCTTGCCCAGCCAGAACAGGGTCGGCAGCTGGGCCCGGCCGCAGCCGCAGGCGCGGCTCAGCACGCCGAAGCGGCCGGGAACCAGCTGGCTGTGCTCCGCGAAGCAGGCCGGACAGAGGAACACGGGCAGCGGCACCGGCCGATGGCAGGCGGCGTGGGGGCACTTCGCGTAGCCGGCGCGGGACAGGATGACCGCGCGCTCCAGCAGGCCCAGGACACCGGAGGCGAGCTTGACCAGGATCCGGATGAACCCCAGGGCCAGGGCGTGCATGAGGATGAACAGCAGGGAGGTGAGGACCGCGATGGCCACGGGCGCCGCCAGCGCCACGTAGGCCATGAGCACCAGGGGCCAGATGAGCGCCGTCAGGTAGCCCTGCTTGAGCAGGAACCAGAGTTTGAGGGCCGCCCAGGCGACGAGGCCGGCCAGGTCCTCGATCATCCCCGTGGTGAGGGCTCCCAGGTCCTTCAGGGCCTGGCCGTGGAAATAGGAGAGCCGCGCCGGCTCCGGATCGAGGGGAGCCTGGAGGTCCGAGGCGAGGCCCCGCACCAGCAGGACGATGGGCACGATGAGGGCGCTCTTGAGGAGGGCCCCGAAGAGCACCAGCTGCTCCAGGGTGCATCCGGACGGCAGGAGCGCGGAGGCCAGCGCCAGCGCCTCGCGGTTGATGATGGCATTGTGCTCGACCAGGGCGAGGATGCTCCCGAGCTCCTTCACCCACGGGACCGGGAGGCGGGTCACGCCGCCGGCGGCCGCCTTCCAGAGGTGGTCCAGGTGCACCCACCCCAGCCAGAGGAGGTCCAGGTGGATCAGCAGGACCAGGGGGATGACGAGGACGAACAGCCAGTTGCGCCGGGTCGCGGGCGAGCCGCCGTCGCGGCTGAAGACCTTGAGGAGCTGGCGCACATAGACGATGGGCACGGCGAAAGAAAGGAGGAGGCCGGCATGGAACAGGAACCCGGGTCCCACCGAGATGAACAGCCAGCCGATGAACGTGAGATACAGCCAGACCATGAGGCCAAGCACCGCAAGGCCGACCAGTAAACCCGCCAACTCGCCCATGCTGTCCCCTACCTTTCCACGGTGTGCAGATAACGACCATCAACCCAGCCCTGCCGGCCGGCCAGAGGCCCGCCCTCAACGCGAAGCTGGACCCAGAGGCTCCCGCCGAGGGCACGTTCGGAAAGCCTGCTGATGCGGGTGCCCTGGGTCAGGATGCCGAGACTCGGCGCGGGGCGGGTCTGGTGGCCCAGGAGGGTGGGCGGGCCCTTGCGCAGGAACAGGCGGGGCGTTCCCTGGACGGCCCAGGCCACCGGGGCCGGCTCCAACGGAGCCGGTTCCGGGGGTGGGGGGCTGTACCGCGGGTGCGCCAGCCCGAGGGCGATCAGCCACGCGCTGAGCAGGAGGCCGTAAAAGGTTATACCGCCCAGCTGGGTCACTCCCGGAACCTCCCCATCCATTGCCCATCCTCCGATTGATGCCCTTGCTGAAAGGGGATCGCGCCACCGGCGTCCGATGGCACCTTTGGCCCGGCTAGGGCCTGAACTTCCTGAGTCGATCCATGACCCGGTGCAACCGTGAAGGGCGCGCGTCTTCGCGCGGGTCCGGGGGCGGTTCCGGGCCGGCCGGCAGCAGGTCCAGCAACGCAGCCGCCATGCGGTCCACCATCGCCTGGGCATAGGGGGAACCGTCCGCCAGGTGGCTCTGCGCGTAGCGGGCATGGGCGGCGGGCTTGTCCGCCGATCGCTCCAGGGTGTCGGCCCATTCGCCGAAGAGCACCTCCCAGAATGGTTCGCTGAGTTTCAGGTGCTCGATGAGCTGGCGGTGGACCGTGGTGCTCCCCTTGGCCAGGGCCGCTGACAAGGACCGGCCCAGGGCCAGGTGGGCGCCGGCAGGGACTTCGCCCTGCTCCTGGAGGACTCCGGCCACGTGGGAGATGATCGCCGCCAGGCCCTCCACCTGTCCCAGGTAGGGCAGGAAGGCCCACTGCAGGTCCGGGAACGGTCCAGGGCGGTGGTACAGGACCGCCTCAATGAAACCCAGAACTTCCCGGGCCTCGAAAGTGGGCATCTTCCCCAGCTTGCGGCAGGACCGGTCGAGTTCGGCCAGGACCAGGCCCAGGGCACGGTCTTCCCGTTCTCCGGCAGCTGCGCACAGCCGGTCCAGGTGGTCATCCGCCAGGAACGACCGGGCCAGGTCGCAGGGGTCGGACCCGCGGATCGCCTCCACCTCCCGCCGGAGGGCCAGGAGGGGCGCCGCTCCGGCGGGTTCCTCCAGGCCCTGGTCGAAGGCCTGGAGCCAGGCCAGGACGGCGGTGTGGCCATGGGCGGGCAGGCCGGTGGCGGCGGCCCGGGCCAGGGCGAAGGCCAGCAGCGCGCTCAGGTCGGCTTCAGGCAGGGACCTGGACATGGCCGGGGCCTCGTCCCCCTCCAGCTGGAAGAGGTGGAGGAGGGTGCCCAGCTCCGGCCCCAGTCCCACGGGGCCGAAGGCGCCTGCGAAGCGGTGGAAGGCCGCCACCCGGGCGGGGTCGGAGCTCATCCAGTCCGCGAGGGTCTCCGCGTAGCCGTGCGGCCCTCCCTGGAGGCTGGGGTGCTCCCCGGTGGTGAAATCGAAGACGTGGAACTGGCGGTTCCGCTCCCGGTCGTCGAAGCGGAAATCCGTGTCGCCCAGGGTCGCGTTGAGGGCCAGGGCGGAGCCCGGGTCGAACTGGAAGGTCGAGCAGGTCAGGCGCTCCTGGGAACCCGGGGGGAAGGCCTTCTGGACGCAGGCGAGCCAGTAGATTGCGGGCCGTTCTTCGCACTCCCGGATGACGAGGCTGCGCGCATCGCGCCCGCGCAGGAAGACCGCGCGGATCATGTGGGCGAGGAGCTCCCTCCGGCCCGGGGCCTCCCGGAGGAAGGCTCGGAGCTCCGGGAAGGAGAAGTCCTGGCCGGAGGCGAAGGCGGACTGGGGGATCCGGGGCAGGGGCCCGGGCTCGCCGATGCCCTCGGCCTCGTTGCCGCCGGCCCATCCCGGCCAGGGATAGGCGTCGATGGGCCAGCGGTCCTCGAGGGGGCCGTCCAGGATCAGGGCATGGGCGAAGAAATTGCCCCAGCGGCCTGAGTAGTCCCGGCCGAGGTACACCGAGCGGATCAGGGCGGTGCGCCCCGAGGCGAGCCCGGCCACCTTGAAGACCGTAGGGAAGCAGGCCCGGATGGTCTCAGCATCGGGCTCCCGGGGGAGGCCGCGGGGAGCCCGGTACAGCAGCAGCCCTTCGACCTCGGCGCGGTCCTCGGGGGCGAGGCCCGGGGTCTCGGCGCGGGTCTGGAAGCCGGCGCAGCCCGTGAGGCCCCGCTCGCAGGAGGTGTAGTGCAGCTGCAGGGCGGAGGCCGGCGTCATGTGCGCACCCTGGGGATCAGGCCGTTCTCGGCCAGGAGCCAGAGGAAGGGGTCCTCCACCCGCCGGGGCGAGACCCGGGGCACCTCCGAGCCCTGGGGGCTGCAGCCCAGGGAGGAGAGCCCGAAGAACCCGGAGCTGGCATAGCGCCCCCGCACCTGGTTCAGGAGGTCCTGCTCGCCCCAGGCGCAGAGCAGGGCCATCATCTCGGTCTGGACGGCCTGGAAGTCCAGGGCGTCGAAGCCGCCTTCGTGGCGCGCGGAGGCTTGCAGGGGCGACTGGTCGTCGATGAGCGGCCTGACGGCGTCGAACTTGGAGAAGGCCACGGCGATGGGGATGGGGATCTGGTCGGTGGCCCCCAGCTTCAGCCCCTTCTGGATGAGCCGGGTGGTGCGGGTGAGGATCTCGGCCGCTTCCGTGTTCATCCCCGGGAGGTTCACCCGGTCCTTCAGCTGGGCCCGGACCTGGGGAAGCTGCAGTGGATCCACCAGGAGGATGAGGCCGTCCGAGCGGTAAACATACTTGTTCCAGGTGGACATGACATCTTCGGAATCAAGGTCCTCCCCCGCGGTGTCGAAGAAGGCCAGCACCACAGAGCTCGTGATGGCGGTCCCGCCGAAGGGGCCCCGCTCCGTGAAGGTCAGGCTGTAGAGGAGGGGGCGCTGGACCTTGCGGTCGGTGCGGGCCCGGACCGTGCCGTCAAGGGTCCTCCGGTCCGTGAACAGGGGCTCGAAGAAATCCTCCTTGTAGCGCTGGATGGTGTCGTCGTTCATGGCCTCCAGCAGGAGGTTCAGGGAGGGGCCGAGGCGGTTCTTGATGAGGTTGATGATCACGGCGATGAAGTGGCTCTTGCCGGCCTCCTTGGCGCCGATGACCGCGAAGACGTAGTTGCGGCATTCGCCCAGGCTGGCCGGCAGGTCCGAGTGGCAGACCGGGCAGAGGCGGTCGCGGCTCTCCTGGCCGCACCCGGCGCAGCGGAGGGCCCGCGCGCCGAAACCCCTGGGCTTGAGGACCGGGCCCAGGGGCCGGTTCTCGCCCCAGCGCTTCCTCAGGACCTCGTCCCGCTCCGGGGCGCACCGGGCGCACCGGAAGGGGGCGTCCTTGAGGAGGAAGTGTTCGAAGCAGTAGGGGCAGAGCTCCTTGCGCCGTCCCTGGAACCACGTGAGCATGGCGTCATCCGATCCGTAGCTGGTCCGGCCCGGCCGGAATGAGGCGAATGTCCCGGGCATGCCGCCCGTCCTTGAAGAAGAGCTTCACGAAGCCGGCCGCGGCGCCCACCTGCAGGTCGATGCGGGCGGAACCCTGACGGAAGGCGAGGCCCTCCAGGCTCGCGACGACCCTGCCGTCCTCCGGGCGGAGGGGGACGACGCCCGCCTTGAGGATCGCCTGCAGGGCCGGAAGGCCCGCCAGACCGTCCCGGGAGGTGAGCTCGATCCAGGTCCTCCGGGCGGTCAGCCCCAGCAGGCCGCGCCGCTGGACGACCCGGTATTCGACCTCGGCCTCCAGGCCGCCGGCCTCCAGGACCCGGGCCCCGTCGGAATGGACCCCGGTGCCCGGTTCCCGCACCAGGACCGTGAAGTAGTGCCTCGTCCGGGGCGCGTCCCGGAGCTCGCACAGGCCCAGCCGGTCGTAGTCCTCGCGGGTGATGGTCCGGCGTCCCCCCCGGCTGTCCCGGGGGCCTTCGGGGAAGGCGTCGTCCCGCCAGAGGACCAGGGCCTCGCGGCTGCCCGGGGGCCAGGTCCAGGTGAGGTGGATGGTGGTCCCCTGGCGGTCCGAGGCCAGGTCCGTGACCTCGTCCAGGGTGGTCATCGCCACGGAGGTCCCGAGCACGGCCGTCCGGGCCGTGATGGAAACCGGGATGAAATAATACAGACCGCTGCCGTCCAGGACCAGCTGGGTCGAGGCAAGGCCCTGGCTCGGCACCAGGGTCCCCAGCTGGTCGAGCTCCGCCAGGGGGACGACCCTCCCGGGGGCATGGGCGGGGGCGCGCCGGGCCACGCGGAGCTGCACGGCGCCGGCCTGGGGCGGGGTCCAGTCCAGGAACACGGTCCGGCCTTCGCGCCGCACCCGCAGGTCGCTCACGGCGGGTGGCGGCACCACTGGGGTGGCGAGCACCTTGACCCCGGGGGAGCGGATGACCTTGCCCGGGTCTCCCGGGTCGGGATAGCAGGCGATGACGAGGTAGCCGAAGGTGCCGCCGTTCTCCAGGCCCGGGTCCACGGCGGAACTCTCCGAGGCGTGCACCGGGGTCCCGGAACCGGCCAAAACCGGCGGGTGGCCCGCCTCGCGCCACACCTCCACCGCCGTGCAGCCCCGGGGGCGGGTCCAGGTGAGGGAGACCCGGGCATCGCCCCCTTCCGCCTGGACCCCGGTGGGATCGCCGGGGCGGAGGTGGGGCCCGCTGCGGGCGGCGCCCGGCGAGGCCACGCCGCCGCGGAGGGTGAACACGGCATAGTGCCACGGGACGCCCGGGGGCATGTTCGCGTCCACCCCTTCGCGCCCGCCCACCTCGCCGACGGCGACGCCGTCCCCGGGGCCGGCGGGGGGCGTGGACTTCCGCACCATCCGGTAGGTCACGGGCACCCGGGTCGCCACCGGTTCCCAGGCGAGGCGGGTGGCGGCCGCGCCCACGGTGACACTGAGGACCCGGGGCGCCGGCGGCGGGATGGCTTCCAGGCCCCTGCGGGCGGGCTCGAGATCGGCGCAGTGGCCCAGGGCCTCCATGTAGCGGGCCACGGCGTCCTCTCCGCGGCCCGCGCCCCGGAGGGCCTCGGCGGACCGGAACGCGTCCTGGGCCAGGCGCAGCCCCTGGTCGATGCGGGCCTGCAGGGCCGGGGGCGCCGCCGAGGGGAAGGCGCGCTCAAGGGGCTCGAGGGCATCCTGGGCGGCGTACAGGCGGTTGGCGCGCACCAGGCCTTCGAGCTGGGCGAGGGCCGCCCCCAGGGTTTCGCGCCGGGCCTGGACCTCCCTGCGGCCCTCCAGGGCCGGCGGGTAGTCGGGCCAGTAGCGCAGGACCCGGTCGCAACAGGCTTCGGCGCCGTTGAAGTCGCCCCTCCGCGCCAGGTCGGCGCCTTCCCGCAGCAGGCGCTCCACCAGGGGCCGGTCTCCCGTGCTGCAGCCGCACTTCGGGCAGCATTCGTCCTGGGTGGGCGTCGGCTGGCCGCAGGCGGGGCAGGGCTGGACCAGCTCCCGGCCGCAGTCCCGGCACCGGGTGTCCTCGGCTGAGGGTGCCACGCGGTCGCAGAAGCCGCATTTCCGTGGGGGGGATTGGGATCGGGTGGCCTCCAGGAGGATCCATTTCTGCGCCCGGGCCTGCGCAAGGACAAAGTCCAGTGCCAGGTCGTGGCTCACGCCCAGGGCGCACCCCATGGCGACCACCTGGTCGACCATGTCCCGGGTGAGGACCTTGTCCTGCCCGAGCCAGTTGAGCTTGGCCCTCAGGCCCTCCATGGCCTGGGTCGCGAAGGTGTTGTCGTAGGCCTCCCGGCTTTCGCCGCTGGCGAACACCACCAGGCAGTGGCCCGCCAGTTCCTTCCGGGCGTTGGTGCCGGGGTCCCTCAGACCCGTGCGGGTGATCTCCCTGAGGACCTTCCGGGCTTCGTCCCGGAGGCTGGCGAGCGAGGCATTCCGCTTCAGGCCCAGGAAGGTGTAGAGGCTCGCCTGGTCCACGGCGTCGAGCAGGCCCCGGATGGCCTCGGCCCGGGTGGCTTCCAGCTTCCGCCGGGTCCGTGTCCCCTCGTGGCCGCTCCCGGGGGCGGCCAGGGGAATGCCGCGCGCCTTCAGAAGGGCGGTCAGCTCGGCGGCCGTGAGGCCGGGGCCCAGGCTGGCCAGGAGCTGCTGCAGGCGCCTGGCATCCACGGAGGCCGGCTTCTTCAGGCCGAGCAGCTCATCCAGCCTGCGGTGCAGGTCCGCCTTCCGGTCCTTCAGCACCTGGGCGGCGGCCTTGGCCATGGCCGCACGGCGGGCGGGCTCCTTCAGGAGGGCCGTCCTCATATCCTCAACCAGGGGCAGGAGTTCCTCGGCCCTGCGCCGGGCCGGGGGCGAACCGCTGGACTTGGCCTGGGACCAGAGATGGCGGTGATTCTCGATGGCCGCTTCGAGGACGGTTCCGTCCTGCACGCTCGGGTCCAGGTCGAGGAGGAGGTAGTAGTTCTCGTTCATCCGGGTGCTTCCCGTCTTCGGCTGTTTTCAGGAGACCGTGAAGCCTTTGTTGATCGTGCACCTCCCCGCGAGCTCCTCGGCGGTGAGGATGGCCGAGGTCCTCAGCTCCGCCTGGACCTCCTGGTGGGTCGTCAGGTCCTTCCCGTGCAGGGTCAGGAGGCCGTCGGGCGTCATGGAGAAGGTGATGGTGAGGGGCGAGCCCGCGGGGAGCGGCCGGGTGAAGGTCAGCTCGGTGCTCCCCACTTCCACGTAGGCATCGTTGAGGGGAATCGAGCCGTCGGGACCGGTCGGGTCCCCGTTCTCCAGGCAGCGGAGGTCCACCGCCAGCTGGTGGTCATGGACGGTGGAGAAGGGGCGGGAGATGGTGCAGGGGAGCGGCTCGTTGACGACGATGAGGTTGCAGATCCGCTTTTCACCCGACCGGGCGTCCTGGATCTCCACGCCGAAGCTTTTGGAGGCGACATTCGTGACGGTCTTCCGGGTCAGGGCGAGCAAGGCCGGCAGGGGCAGGCCGTTGGTCTCCGCCACCTGCCGCTCGGCCCGGGCGCGGACCTCGGCCGAGGCAGCGCCCACGTCCACCGTTTCGGCCTCGCCACCGGTCTGGCCGGCGATATTAATCCGGATCTGCTCCTCCAGATTGCACTTGAAGCCGTAGATGGCGGCGCCCTTCGCCACGGCCTGGTTGGGGTCGTACTGGCGCACGGGGAAGGGGAAGGCGTCCTGGATGGCGGTGAGGACCTGGGGCATGTAGGTCGAGCCGCCCACCAGGAGCAGCTTGTCGATGTGGGCGCACCCCTTGTCCCGGGCGGTCTCCAGCAGCTGCGCGGTCATGCTGAGGGTGCGCTGCAGCAGGTGGGCGGTGAGCTCGTCGAGCTTCGCCCGGGTCAGCTCGATCAGGGCCTTGCCGGCCTCGGTCTGGAGCTTCTGGGTGAAGCGCTCGCGGGTGCTGAGGGTGGTCTTGGCGTTTTCGGCCCCGTTGAGGAGTTCCTGCCAGGTCTCCGGATTGTTCGTAAGGTCTTCGGCCTGGACGCCGTTCTGCTCTGCGAACTGGCTGGCGAACCAGAGGGCGATGACCTCATCCCAGTTCCTGCCGCCGAGCTGGTGGTCCCCGCCCGTGCAGACCACCGTGATGGCCTTGGCCTCGACCTTGATGACGGTGATGTCGAAGGTGCCGCCGCCCAGATCGTAGACGAGGATCACCTGGTCCTCGGCCTGCTCCTCGCCATAGGCCAGGGCGGCCGCTACGGGTTCGGGGATGACATAGCGGACGTTGAGGCCGGCCAGCACTCCAGCCTGCTTGGTGGCCTCCTTCTCAGTCACGCCGAAGTAGGCCGGGCAGGTGATCACCACGTCCGTGATGACGTCTCCGGTGCTGGACTGGGCATCCGCGACCAGCCTGCGGAGGATGAAGGAGGAGATGTCCTGGGGTTGGAAGGACCGGCCCTCATGCATGAACACCCAGTCCGGGTCGCCCATGGCGCGCTTGACCGTGGAGACCACCTGGTCCGAATGAAGTTCGGCCACGTCCTTGGCGGTCCTGCCCACGGCGATGCTGTCCCGGGTCTCGAAGTACACCACGGAGGGCGTGGTGGGCAGCCCCTCGGAGTTCGGCACGATGACCGGCTTGCCGTGCTCGTCCACGTAGGCGATGCACGAGTAGGTGGTGCCGAGGTCGATGCCGTAGATGCGGTTGGGAGTGGTCATGAGTCCTGGGCCTCCTGCCTGGATGGGGACGTGGTGTCCGGTGCCGTTGCCTTGTATTCGTAGAGGGCCACCCGCTCCTTCTCCAGGAGCTCGGCGCCCTGCTCGAAGCCGGGGGCGAGGGTCGCCATGACCTTCCCGGCCTGGAGGGGATCTTCGGTTGCGATCTTCCCGAACACCTTCTGGCGGCGGGGGTCGAAGGTGTCGCCGGCCTCGCGGTAGGTCGTGATGCCGAACTGCTCCAGCAGGAGCTCCACGTCCTCCCGGAGGTCCTCGAAGGGCGCAGCCCCGGAGGTGTCCCGGGCCGAGGCCAGGAGCCGGCCCAGCTTGCCGTGCAGCTGGATCATGCCCATGACCAGGGGACGGTAGGCGCGGGTGGCGGCGTTGGCCCGGTGCTGGGAGAGCTCCTCGTGGAGCCGGTCGATCTGGACCTGCTTGGCATGGTCATAGGCCAGTTTCCGTTCGAAGGCTTCAATGATCCGGTCCACACCCTCCTGGAAACCGCAGCCCAGCTGATCTGGTTCCCCAGGCGGGGAGCCGGTCCCGCCGGGTTCCGTGGCATCCGGCACGGCCGCCTCTGTGGAACTGCCAGGTTCCGCCTTCCTTTCGTGAGACTCCTGGGGCATGGGGTGATCCTCGTGTTGCCTGATGTCCTTGCCGTGGGTTCCACCGTTCCCAGGCCGGCTGGCGGTCCTTGCGCAGGACCCTGACCCGGTGGTGGGGTTCGCCATGGGCCGCTACGGAGGTCCAGGGAACGAACTCAGGATCGTTTCGGACACACGACATTTTCTGTCCAGTTCCGGTAGGGTGGCCGGGTCGTGCCAAACGGACCAGGCCAGCGGACATGGCCCTGCACCGTGCCAAGGCCCGTCAGGCTTCAACAGGGCCTCTAGACTGCCGGGACCTAAGGCTCCACCCGGATGTTCCACCGCGCCTTCTGCGCCGACGTCAACCTCAGCCGCGGACAGCCCCGGATGTACACATGGTGCGCCGACGCCAGGGACTCCGGCAGGCTCTCCAGCCGGGGGCAGTCCTCGATCTGGAGGTCCATGCCGACGTAGAGGCCTTCCGGAAGCCGGACCAGGGAACGGCAGCCGGCGATGCGGAGGTTTTCGCTGACCCGGGTCCGGCCCTCGAGGACCTCCAGGAAGGGCAGCTCCACCAGGGTCACCTGGTAGGGGTGCCTGGGCAGCGTGAAGCGGCCCCGCAACCCGACGTTGCGCAGGTCCAGGCGAAGGCCATCGGCGCCCTGGAAGTCCAGACTGCCCAGCCTGGGGCAGGCCTTGAGGTCCATGGACCCGAGCCCCTCCTCCCAGGGGGGGAGGGTCCGGAGGTCCGGGCACTCCGACAGGCTGGCTTTCCTTACTCCGTTCACCTGTTCGATGGCGCGGAGTCCGGGGCACCGCTCGATCTCCAGGGTGCCGCGTTCCTTCAGGCCGAGCCGGTGGATCGTTCCAAGGCCCTTGCAAGCCGATAACGACAGGTGCCCCCGGGCGCCCAGGGTGTACCCCCCCACCGCAGCCTCGACCTGGGGCCCCTGGCAGTCGATGAGGTTCAGGAAGCCCGAGGACACGAACCGCCTCCGCCCCGGAAACAGCGCCTCCAGGTCCACCTTCCGCAGCTCAGCCCCATGGGGCTCCATCCCCTGGGCGAAGGACTCAGGCAGGCCGAGGAGCTTGGCCACCTTGCGCCGCTCGAGGCCCAGCGAGCTCCCGAGGATGCTGTCCAGAGGGTCGTCCGGCCCGAGGATCCTCCGGAGGACCTCCTCAAGGCCCTGTCCGCGGCTGAAGGCCTCGCGGGCCAGGGACCAGGCCCGATCGACCTCGTTTTGGCGGGCAGACGCAGGCCCGGCCGACGACAGGGACAGGGTCAGCTGCGTCAACTCCTCCACGGGGCAGCCCAGGTCCACGGCCGCCTCCAGGACCTCCACCTTGGATGCGCCGGCCAGGGCCAGGATCTCCAGGGTCTCCCGCCCGGAACAACCGGGGGGGATCTGCAGGTGTTCCTGGTTCTCTTCCGACCGTCCATGCGAACGGATGCAACCAAACATCGTCTGCCTCCCTGACCAGGATAGGGGCCTTGGCCTGGACATTTTTTGTCGTTGCCCCGGCGCGAGACTGGACCCGGGAGTGCCCTTGACCGACCCCCCGCTCCATCCCGATGCCCAGCCCGCAGCGCCCCGCCCGGACCTGGACCTGCTCCCCCAGCGGGCCAAGCTCTTACAGGCGCGCGCGAGCCTGGTCGAGGCCTGCCCCTTCCTGGGCTTCCTGACCCTGAAGCTCCCCGTGTTCCTCACCGAGGACCCGTGCCTGGACACGGCCTGCGTGGACACCCAGGGGCGCTGCTGGTTCGACTGGCAGTTCCTGGCCTCCCTCACCCTCCCGGAGACGCGGGCCGTCCTCCTGCACGAGACCCTCCACCTGGCCCTGGACGTCTTCGGACGGCGGGGCCCGCGTGACCCCCTGCGCTGGAACCTCGCCCACGATCACGCCGTCAACCTCCTGATCGATGACCTTGATTTCGACCTCGAGCCCCGGTTCCTGGCCTGGCCGGAGGCCGCCCCGCCCATGCTCGACCGCGCCTACACCGGCTGCCCGGCGGAGGCGATCTACGAGCTCCTGCCGCCCGACCCCCCTCCGGCCTTCCGATCCGATCTCCGGTATGGCCCAGCGGACCTTGCCCTGGGAGAGACCTGGCGCCGGCGGGTGCTGGAGGCCCTGGAGCAGAGCAAGGGGCGCCCTGGCAACCTGCCGGGCTGGGCCCGGCGCATGGTCGGCAACCTGATTAAACCCCAGTTCTCCTGGCAGGCCCTGCTGGCCCAGCGCATCCATGGCCATCTGGCCGGCCGGCGCCGCACCTTCGCGCGGGTCGGCCGCCGCGGGCTCGGGGAGGGCTTCGTCCTCCCGGGCAGCATGAAACATCGCGGGGTCCTGGGCGTGTTCGTGGACGTCTCCGGCAGCATCTCGGCGGGGGAGCTCTCGGCCTTCCTGGGGGAGCTGGCCGGGATCCTGGCACAGACCGATGTGCACGTGCGGGTGCTGTTCTGGGATTGCCAGGTCCAGGAGGACCGCCTCCTGGAGACGTCCGGCGACCTCCTCGCGCTCAACCAGGACGGCTTTGCCGGCGGGGGCGGCACCGACCCGCGCTGCCTTCTGGCCTGGTTGGATGAGGACCTCAACCCGGAGCGGCCCCAGCCGTCCTTCGGCGTGATCCTCACGGATGGGGTATGCGACTGGCCGGAGGCCGGGGCCTGGCCCATGGACACGCTGCTCGTCACGACCCACGTGGTACCCCCGCCGGACAAGGGCTACACCGTCCTCCGCCTCGACCTCGCACAAGGAGTCCCCTTCCATGGCTGAGCTGCTGCTTCCCGGCGCCACCTTCCTCCCCCGGGTGAAACCCGGGAACCTTGCCGCCCTCACCCTGGCCATGGCCCGCAGCAACCTCGCGCTCATGCTCTATGGCCCCCCCGGCACTGGCAAGACCTCCCTCTTCCAGGCCATGGGCACGGACCCGGACCTGGTCGCCTGGGCCCGGGCCCAGTCCGGCCTGGCCCTGGAGGCGCTGCCGGTGGTGACCATCAGCGCCCCCGAGCTGAACGTGGAGGACCTGCTGGGGATCCCCACCGTGGAGGATCTGATCCGGCGCCTGCCCGACGGCAGCGACCGGAAGTTCCGGGTCACCCGGTGGGCCCTGCCGGCCATGCTCGACCCCACCTCCCCCTTCATCCTCTTCGTGGACGAGCCCAACCGCTGCGACCCCACCATCCGCAACGCCCTGTTCCAGCTGGTGACCTTCCGCGCCACCACCGGGGGCTTCGCCCTGCCCAGGGGGTCCGTCGTCTGCATGGCGGGTAACCGCATGGAGGACCGAGCGGGTGTGCGCAGCCTGGACACGGCCTTCAGCAACCGCTGCGGGCACTTCGAACTGACCGTGGATCACGAGGCCTGGCTGGACTGGGCCGCGGCCCAGGAGCCCTTCTCGTCCACGGTGCGGGCCTTCGTGGCGCGCCACCCGGACTACCTCTGCCGCTTCGACCCCACCAGCGGCGCCCCCCAGCAGCCCACGCCGCGCACCTGGGGCGGCCTGGGCACCTCCTTCGACGCGACCCCGGCCGAGCTGCGCCCCGTGCTGGTGCAGGGGCTGCTGGGCTACGAGGCGGCGCAGGTCTTCGAGGCGTTCCAGGCCTGCCTGGACGTGGTGCCCAGCCTGGAGGCCATTCTGGCCGATCCTGACGGCGTGGCCATCCCCGGACCCCGGGACCTGGACCGGGCGTGGCTCTTCGCGACGGGGGTGGCCGACCTCCTGGGCGGAGAGCGGGCCCCCGCCGGCCCGACGCCGGAGGAACTCGGGCGGGCCCTGGGCACGGTCCTGGGTCGGCTCGGCGCCCAGGGCTTCGAGGAGGTGGTCACCTTCTCCATCCGCACCGCCTACCGGCGCATCACCAAGGGGCACCGGAGCACCGAAACCGCCCTGCGCAAGCGGTTCCTGGGCATGATCCAGGCCCTGGCGGCCAACCCCTCCTTCAGCCGCTTCGTGGTGGAGCTGAGGGGCGCCCCGGGCGATGGGCCCTTCGGGGCGGCCCGGACCTGAGGCCCACGGCGGCTCCGGTCAGGACAGGATGATCCCCTTGCCGACCCAGGCCCCCGGAGGCAGGGGCAGGGGCCGGCACCCCTTGATGCGAAGGGTGCCTTCCACCCGCAGCGAAGGGGGCAGGCCTTCCAGGGCGGGCAGGTCATCCAGGATGAGGTCCCCGCCCACCCGCAGGGCATCCGGCAGGGCCCGCAGGCTGGCACAGCGTTCGAGCCTCAGGCTGCCTTCGACCTGGGCGGGGCCTTCCCAGGCATGCAGCCGGGGCGCACCACTCACCTCGCCTTCGGATCCCACCCGGAGCCCGGTGCGGATCCGGACCAGGGCCTCCAGTTCCTTCATGATCAGATGCCTTTCCACGTCCAGGTGCCGGGGCAGCTGCCGCAGGGAGGCCAGGGAGGATAGGAAGAGCGAGCCGGGAAAAGCCAGGCCCTCGGGGAGGACCTCAAAATGGGGGCAGAGGACAATATCAAGGGTCTGCCCCGTGTGGGGCCCCTCGCCCAGGGGCGCGAAGCTGAACTCGGCCGGAAGCCGCCGGAGCCTGGACAGCTGCATCAGGGTCAGGCTCCAGGGCACGGCCTTGGGCAGGCCCAGGCTCCGCCCGGACCTCCTGCCGCTCCCCAGGAGGCCGACCTGGGCCCCCGGGGGCACGTCCCCCAAAGGACGGAAGCGGCCCTTGGACCAATGATCGAGGCACAGGAGGGCCGGAGGCGGCTCCGGAGCATAGGCGCCTCCCCTCCACCGGAAGGCGCCCGGTTCGGGCCTGCAGCTCACCCGGAGATCCTTGCCCAGACGTCGCTGGATATGTTCCAGCATGGGGTCCCCCGACCCCACCTCCAGGTCCAGGTCCGCGTCCAGGTCGAGGTTCGGCACCTTCAGGTGTCCGACCTTGAAGGGCCCCCGACAGCCTTTGAAGCCCAACTTGCTCCTGGCGGCCAGCTCCTCGGGGCACCAGGTGCTGAGGTCCATATCGACCAGGTTGAAGGACTCGGGACAGATGAGGTGCCGGGGGCGGCAGCCGGGGCCGAGGCGGACCTCGTAGGTGGGCGGGCCCGAAGGATCGGCGAAGCCGGGTCCGATCTCAATACCCTTCCAACCCGGGTAGGCGGCCAGCACCCTGCCCAGGGCGGCGGCTTCCGGCCGGTTGATGCAGGCCAGCACCAGGCTTTCGGGGGCCACCCCAAGCCGGTCCAGCAGGCCCTGCCAGAGGTCCTTGTCCTTCCGGCCGAGGATGCACCGGGCCAGCACCCGGAAGAGGAAGGCCGAGCCGACCTTCAGCTCGACCAGGGCCGGGATCGTGTCGCGGGCATGACCGTCGGCCAGGACCAGATCGCCGACGTCCTCCGGCTCCAGACCCAGGGCCAGGGTCACCGGGAGGCAGGCGAGGAGCGTGGGTGCCGATGGCGGTTGTGAGCTGAATCCTGCCGATGCCACGTTCCCTCCCAGTATGAGGGTGGGGCCGGGGAGTCGTCAGAGCCTGTCGACTTCCACCAGCCCCGCACCTTCGACCCTCGCCGGCCCACCCGGGGTCATGCCTTCCGCAGGCCCATCCCGGCAACCGGTCAGGGCTGCCTCCCGGCCGCCTTGCCCATGAACCCGATCGCCTTCCGCCCCTGGCACGGCTTGAGCCGGCACTCCGCTTCCAGACGCGCGAGGACCTCCCGGGCATCCTGGGGCCGGTTCAGGCGGGCCTGCCGCACGACGGTGGCGAAGTCCCCCGGGGTCAGGACCCTCAGTGCCTGCAGCCCCGGCTTCACGGCCGCGTCCGCGGCAATCCCCAGGGCCCTCGCCGCATCCTGGAACATCACCCAGGCCTGGTCCGCCTGGAGGAAATCGAAGCGTACCTTGAGGTCGAACCGGCGCATGGCGGCCTCGTCCAGGTGGTCCATGAGGTTGGTGGAGGCGATGAAGATCCCCGGGTAGTTGGTTGGTGACCCAGAAGGCCGGCGCCGGGTTCTCCTCCAGGGTCTTGTTGACCCAGGCCTTCACGCCGCTCACGTTGCTGCGCCCGGAGGGCCCGTGGTCCTCCCTGGGACGGAAGACATCCTCGATCTCGTCGAAAAATATGAGGTGCTTGGGGTGTCGCCCGACCACCGCCTGGGCGAGGCAGTAGCCGCGGAACCGGTCGTTGCCCTCCACGGGTTCGCCGTTGCTGCGCTGGGCCGCCACCTCGAAGAGTTCCGCCCCCAGCTCCCGGGCCAGGGCCCGGACCAGCTGGGTCTTGCCGGTCCCGGGGCGCCCGTGGATCAGGATGTTCACGCCCTTGGAGCGCTGCTCCAGGGCCGACTGGAGATAGGGGCGCAAAATGGCCAGCTGCTGCTGAAGGTGGGGGAAGTGCCCGAGGCCGAGTTCCGCCTCGGCGCCGGGGATGAAGGCCCCCCGGAACAGGCTGGCCGGGGTGGAACAGCGGAACGTGAGCCGGTCGCCCAGGCCCGCGATCATCTCCACCTTGCTGGTGAAGGTGTAGTTGCGGGTGACATCCACCTGCAGAAGTCCGGTGCGGGCCAGCCTTCCGGCCGGATCCAGGGACCTGGCCACGTCCTTGACGGGCAGGTCCAGCACCCGGGCCAGCATGCCCTGGAGGGAGCCGAGGCTGAGCCCGCCGAGCTGTTCCAGGGCGTTTTCCAGGCCGGGATGGTGGAAGGAGACCGCCACGAAATGCAGGATGGCCAGGTCCGCCCGGGACAGCCCCGCGGCTTCGCCCAGCCAGCCGAGGTTCCGGGACAGGGCGGAGCGGGCGGGCAGGGTCGCCGCCCGTGCCTCCGCGGCTTCAAGGGCTCGCCGGAAGGCCGCCTCGGCCCGGGTGCCGAAATTCTTGTCCTCCCTCATCTGCCACTGCTCGCAGGGCTGGAGGCCGGCGGCTTCGAGGGCCTCCTGGCCCAGGTCCGCCCGCTGCCGGCGCTCGGTCATGACCCCGCCACCCAGCTGGATGAGGCGGAGCACCCAGAGCCGCACCACCGGCCCGTAGGTCTTGGGCAGGCAGGTGGCCATGGCGGGGGCCATGGGCGTTGACCGGCGGGCTTTGCGGGATCGGTTTCTCAGAAGGCACCTCGGGGTGGCAGGGACTGGAGCGTGACCAGCTCACGGACAATATGGCGCCCACGGTGCGACAGGCCCTGTCGTTCGTCCTCACGAGGCTTCCGGCGGCGGCTTCTGGCGCCCCTGGCGCTTCTTGCGGCGCAGGTAGGAATCGTCGGAGTCCTGGGGAGCGGCGTCCTCGTTCTGGGTGGTCAGGCGGCTGCGGCTGCTGAAGGAGCCATAGTACAGTTCCTTGGCCAGCACCTCCCGGTTGCCTTCGTCCATCAGGGTCTCCAGTTCGTCCACAACGTCCCGGGTCCAGGGGTTGTCCTGGCCGATCCGCTTGAGCTCGTCCAGGATCGCCCGCACCCGCGCCCAGTCCCCGGCCTCGGCGGCCCGGTGGGCCTGTTCCTGCAGGTCGGCGGCGGCAAGTTCCCCCACCCGCCGGGCCACCAGCTCGTCCCCGGGCAGGTTGGCAAAGACGGCGGAGGGCACCACCTTCAGCCGCAGGGCCAGGGGGCCCGCCACCTCCTCCTTGCCCGCCACGTCCCGCCAGCGCACCGTGAGGGTGGCCAGGGTCGCTTCGCCCGTGCTGAGCCAGGGCGCCAGGGCCTCGGCCTCGCCCTCCAGCCGGAACAGGGCCCAGGCCTCGCCCAGGGCTGGCAGGTCCGGCAGCCGCCAGCCGCCCCCCCCGTCGACCAGGTAGCCGTTGCGCTGGGTGACCCGCACCCCGGGCAGGGTGGCCAGGGACACGGTCAGGGCGCGCGCCTCCAGGTTGGAGAGCAGATCGAACTCCTCCATGAACGGGTCCAGCAGGTCCTCGGCCGTTTCGCCATAGTAGGACCGGCCCTGGCCGTGCCTGGCCATGGTGGTCATCACCCCCTCCCCGAACCTTGGGCCCAGGCCGTAGGTGGAGGTGCTGATGCCCTGGCTCTGGGCCTGGGCGCAGGCCTCGGCCAGCTCCTCGGGCTCCACCATGCCCTCATTGGCCTGGCCGTCCGAAAGCAGCAGCACCCGGCTGATGGCCTCCGGCTGGTGCGCCAGGCTCAGTTCCTTGACCCCCGTGGCCCAACCCAGGTGCAGGTTGGTGTTGCCCCCGGCCTGCAGGCCGGCCAGGACCCGGCGGATGCCGTCGGCGCCCGCCACCGGCAGGCAGGGGCGGAGGACCTTCACCCGGTTGTCGTAGGCCACGATCGCCAGCCGGTCCTGGGGCCCCATGCGGTCCAGCATGGCGGCCGCGCAGCGGCAGGCCTGGCGCAGGGGTTCCCCGCCCATGGAGCCCGAGCGGTCCAGGACCACCGCCAGGTGCAGCGGCAGCCGCGGGGCCGCGACCTGGGGCTTCCCGGCCGGGGCCTGGATGCGCACCAGGAGGTCAACTTGAAAGGGGCCTTCGGCCGGTAGGCCGGGGAAGCGGGTCTGCTGAAGGATGGTGAGGTTGTTCATGGGTTGCTCCTGGGGTCCGGGGACCAGGAACAGCATCGGTCAGGGCTCACGACAATGGCTGTCCCTGGTCGGCGGGATGGCCGGGAACAGTCACCTTGGCCAGACGTTCCAGGATGAGTTCCGACACCACCCTACCTGTGCATGGCTTGAGTGTGGCGACCTTGACGTTTGCACGTGGAACCCTGAGGTAGCCGCTTGTATTCCTCAAGGTCATTTGCTCCCACGCCGGGTTGCGGCGAGAATCGTCCTGGTGGAGGAGCCCCATGGATCTCGTGTACTGCATGGACGAAATAGGACCGGGGATCATCCTCAAGCTGGACAACTCCGCGGAGGCTACCGCACCCATCATGCAGGCCTACCGGATTTGCGAGTCGCCCCTCTGTGCCTGCACGGAAGTCAATCTGATCGTCGAGGAGGCTTCCTCGAGGGGCCCTGGAACCCCGGGCTACAGCGAATTCTGCCTGGATCCGGAGCGCCGGGCCCTGGCCAGGGTCACGGGTCACCCGAAGGCTTCAGCCTTGCGGAACCTGGGCGAGCGCGTCGTGGCGACGATGACGGCCGAGGATTGGGTCCAGCTTCAAGAATGGTTCCTGAACTCGAAGGAGGACCAACTCACGAAAGCCGATCTGGCCACCCTGAAGCCCTGTTTTCCCCCCGCGCTGGCCAGCGACCCCTCCCTGCTTATTTCCTACGGTGGGATCGTGCCCTGGGCCCGGCCGCTACTCTTCAATCTGGATGGCCTGGTCTGGCAGGCCATGGATGACTATTGCGTCAATGCACCCTGCACATGCAACGAGGCCATGCTCACCTTCAGGGCCTGGCCGGAAGGCGCTCCCTGGGGGCCATCGGTGCACCGGGATGAGCTGGGGGTTGGGCCTGCGGCGCGCCTTGCGTTGCCTGGGCCTGGGTGGACCTCCGTCGAGGCATCCGCCCCGGGAACACCCGGCCTGGATCGGCTGGTGAAGGCCCTCGAAGGGGCCTGGCCCACGCTGCGTCAGGTGCTTGCTGAACGCCGGCGGATCCTGAGGCGCCTGGCTGCGATTTCCCCTGTCCGTTCGCTCCCTTCGCTCGGCCCGACGATACCCGCCCGTTCCACCAAGGTCGGCCGCAATGAACCCTGTCCCTGCGGAAGTGGAAATAAGTTCAAGCGGTGCTGTGGCGCGGAAACCGGCGCCAACGGCACGGGCGGTGCCGTCCCGGATCCCAGGTCGACCTGGCTGCGGTGACGAGGCCTGGGCCGGCCCTGGAAGGGCGAACTTCTCTGGAATCATCGCTATAACCCTTGGCTGTCCCAGACCGGGGCACGGGGATAGAATCCGGGTATCCCCCGGAGCCCCCATGTCCCGCGCCCTGGTCCTCACCCTGCTGGCCACCACCGCCCTCGGCCTTGCCGCCGAAGACGTGGCCCTCCTGCCGGTGGGAGATCCGGCCCGCCTCGGCCGGAAGCTCACCGTGCAGCCCGACACCATCATCTCCGCCCGTGACGGCGGGACCCTCACGCCGGGGGAGCTCGCGGCCCGGCTCGACGACGTCAAGGTTGTGTTCGTGGGCGAGAGCCACACCGACCTCGCCTTCCATCAGGTCCAGTTCCAGCTCATCCGCGAGCTCCGGTCCCGCGGGCGCTCGGTCATGATCGGCCTGGAGATGTTCCCCTATCGCGCGCAGCCCGCCCTGGACGCCTGGAACGAAGGCCATCAGACCGAGCAGGCCTTCCTCGATGCCAGCCACTGGTACCTGAACTGGGGCTACAACTGGGCCTATTACCGGGAGATCTTCCTGTACGCCCGGGACCAGGGCATCAAGCTCTACGGGGTCAACACCCCCCGCGAGGTGGTGTCGGCCGTGCGCAGGAAGGGCTTCAAGGACCTCACGGCCGAGGAGGCCGCGGCGATCCCGGCCACCATCGACACGAGCAGCGCGGAGCACCGCCGGGTGGTCAAGGCCCTGTTCAGCGATGACGAAAGCGGGATGCACACCATGAGCGAGCAGGTCTTTGAAGGCATGTATTCCGCCCAGTGCACCTGGGACGCCACCATGGGCTTCAACGCGGTGCAGGCGCTGCGCCGCGGCGGGGGTCCCAAGGCCATCATGGTCGTGCTCATCGGCTCCGGACATGTGGCCTACGGCCTGGGCATCCAGCGCCAGGCCAGCCACTGGTTCGAGGGCCGGATGGCCTCGGTGATCCCGGTCCACGTGGCGGACCTCAAGGGCAAGAGCACCTCCAGCGTCCAGGCCTCCTTCGCCGATTTCCTCTGGGGCCTGGCCCGCGAGGAGGAGCCCCTGTATCCGTCCGTGGGCATGTCCACCCGGGGCGGGCGCGGCGGACAGCCCATGACCGTGATCGACGTGCCCAAGGACTCTCCGGCCGCCGCCGCGGGGCTGAAAGCGGGCGATGTGCTGGCGACCATGGACGGGGCCCCGGTGCCTGACCTGGAGACCTACAACCGGGTCATGGCCGGCAAGCGCTGGAGCGATCCCGTCGGCTTCACGGTCACCCGGGACGGCGCGCAGGTGACCCTCACGGTCCAGCTGCGGCGGACCCATAATTAAGCGGAACTCCGGCTCTTCAGCCGCCGCCCAGGAGCACGTCATGGTTCTCTTCAATCCCAGGCACCTGACCCCCCAGCACCCCGACCCCGCGGTGAACGCCATCGTGGCCAGGACCGTGGCCTTCTTCGAGGCCAAGGGCAAGGTCCGGCTCAAGGCGGACGACTTCGACCGGGTGTGGTATGCCGATTTCCTCGCCTTCGTGAAGGAGGAGGAGCTGTTCGCCACCCTGCTCACCCCGGCCCCGTACGGCGGCCCGGACTGCCGCTGGGACACCTCCCGGCTCTGCCTGGTCAACGAGGTCCTGGCCTTCTATGGGCTCTGCTATTGGTACACCTGGCAGGTCTCCATCCTCGGCCTGGGGCCCATCTGGATGAGCGCCAACGAAGGCGTCAAGCGCCGGACGGCGGCGCTGCTGAAGGCGGGCGGCATCTTCGCCTTCGGCCTCTCCGAGAAGGAGCACGGCGCCGACATCTACGCCACCTCCATGCTGCTGAGTCCCGCGGCGGGGGGAGGCCACCTCGCGCGGGGAGACAAGTACTACATCGGCAATGCCAACCAGGCCGCGCTGGTGTCCACCTTCGGGCGCCTCCCGGACGCGGGCGGCTACGTGTTCTTCACCGTGGACAGCCAGCACCCGGCCTTCCACCTGGTGAAGAACATCACCGGCACCCAGTCCTATGTCGCCGAATTCAGGCTCAAGGACTATCCCGTCGGCGCCGGCGATGTGCTGTCCCAGGGCGAGGAGGCCTGGAACGCCGCGCTCAACACCGTGAACATCGGCAAGTACAACCTTGGCTGGGCCAGTATCGGGATCGCCACCCACGCCTTCTACGAGGCCATCAACCATGCCTCGGGCCGGGTGCTCTACGGTCAGCCGGTGACCGCCTTCCCCCACGTGCGGCAACTCTTCCTGGACGCCTACGTCCGGCTGGTGGCCATGAAGCTCTACGCCCTCCGGGCCTGCGACTACCTGCGCGCAGCCTCCCGGGAGGATCGCCGCTACCTGCTCTACAACCCCGTCATGAAGATGAAGGTCACCACCCAGGGTGAACAGGTCATCGACCTCCTCTGGGACGTCATCGCCGCCAAGGGCTTCGAGAAGGACACCTACTTCGAGATGGCGACCCGGGACATCCGCGCCCTGCCCAAGCTGGAAGGCACGGTGCACGTCAACATCGCGCTCATCGTCAAGTTCATGGAGAACTACTTCTTCCATGCCGGCGCCTACCCCGAGGTGCCCCGGCGCCTGGAGGCGGCCGATGACGCCTTCCTGTTCGACCAGGGCCCGGCCAAGGGCCTGGGCAAGATCCTCTTCCACGACTACCGCACGGCCTACGCCAGCCGGCCGCTGCCCAACGTGGCGATCTTCTCGGAACAGATCAAGGTGTTCCGGTCCCTCCTGGCCCAGGCGACCCCCGACGCCGGCCAGGCCAAGGACATCGACTACCTGCTGGCGGTGGGGGAGATCTTCACCCTGGTGGTGTACGGCCAGCTGATCCTGGAACAGGCCGGGCTGCAGGGGGTGGACGATGACCTCGTGGATCAGCTCTTCGAGGTCATGGTCCGCGATCTGTCCCGCTATGCGCTCGCCCTCCACGCCAAGCCGTCCAGCACCGAGGCCCAGATGGCCTTCTGCCTCCAGATGATCCGCAAGGCCAACCCGGATCCCGCCCGCAGCGGGCGGGTGGCGGCCCGGGTCTACGATCTCAAGGGGGCCTACAGCATGAACGCCTAGGCGCCGCCTGCGGCCTGGCCCTGGCTGAGCCAGCGCCTGATCTGGGCATACACCTCAGGCCGGACCAGCAGGTCCATGTGGTTCATCCCGTGGCCGAGCCAGATCCGGTCCTCCGGGAACGCCAGGCAGCGCCGGGCCTCCGGGTGCCGGCCCAGGGCGCTGTCCATGGGGACCAGTCCGTCCCCCAGCAGGGCGCCCTTGAGGGCATGGTCATGCGTGCCGGTGGTCGCGGCCATGGTGCAGCAGGCAACACCTTCGGGGAGGGGGACCTGCTGCCGGGTGTCCCGGCCCTGGGCGAAGGGTTCCAACCCCTGCCAGTCCGGGTCCAGGAGATTGCCGTGGCGCAGGTCGGTGATGCCGGCGCTGCGGAGCTTGCCCAGCCGGGCGAAGGCGTTCGCGTACGGACTGGCCGCCAGACCGCACTCCAGCAGGTGTCCCCAGCGTTCCAGGGGCGAGCCGTGGTGGGGCGTGCCCAGGAAGATCAGGTGCCGGAGGGAACCCAGCCAGGCCTGTCCCGAGACCCTGGCCTGGTGGCAGGCGCTCCGGGCCACGAGGCCGCCCATGCTGTGGGCGAGGATGACCAGCTGCTCCACCGGCTCCGGCCATCGCGCGACGAGGGTCTCCAGCAGGTCCGCCAGGGCCCGCCCGTTGGTGGAGACATGCAGCCCGCTGTTGTAGTCGAGGTGCAGGGGCGTGAACCCCAGCTCCCGGGCCAGGTCCGTGTCCTGGCCGTGGCTTTCCCGGGTCCAGCGTCCACCATCCAGGCACAGGCCATGGATCAGGAGGAGCAGCCGGGTCCCGGGTTGCGGGATGGCCCCCACGATGCCCTCATCGCCGTCCGGTCCGTCCAGTGGCAGGGGTTGCCCCTCGTACTGCACGCTCATGGCCAGGGCCAGGGGATTGCCGCTGGCGGCCAGATGGTCCCCCACCACGCCATTGAGGGCCGCCAGGAGGGCCTTGCGCGCGGGGTCCGGAGCCGGTCCGCCCCCCCGGGCCGCATGGGCCGCGAAGGGGGCGAGGGCCACCTCCACGCCCGAGCCCACCGCGCGGGTCAGGCCGCGGATGGCCATGTAGATGGCACCCTTGAGGCCCCGCCCCCGGACCGGCCGGAATCCCAGCCGCGAAGCCACCGGGTGGCTGATGGCATGGTGGACCGACTCCACCAGGTCCGTCACCCCGACCGTGGCCTCAACGGCCAGCCGCGCGAGGCCCTGCAGATCCGCGGAGGCGTTGCCAAGGTTCTGGATCATCGGCTACTGGTTGCCCCGGGTGTGCCGGGATTTCCGTTTCGGCTTGTCCTTCGGGGCAGGGGGCTTAACCGGAGCCTTGCGTGCCTCCACGTGGTCACCGATGAGGGTCTTGAGGGGGCAGACGGAGAAGGCGGGGCACCGCTTGCAGCCGACAGCCAGGGCGATGGGGCAGAGAGTCATGATTTTCTCCTCGAGTTGATCTTACGCTTGCCGGATGAAGCGCAGATCGCCTTTCCGTTAGGGTTGACTTTGGGAGAGTTGCAAAAGGAGCGGGGCAGGGGCATCCCTCGCAGCCTAGGTCGGCGATGGCCTGCAGGGACCGCCATAGGCTCTCCTGGCTGCTCGACAGGGATATCGCATCACCTTTGACTGAGGTCCCCCCATTTCCCGCCGGTACCTCCGCCGGCGCGGCCGGCGGAGGTTAAAGATGGGCCCAGGGGAGACGAGGGGGCCCTGTTGGCACGCCTTGGCTCCGATCCTTGGCGTGGAGCATGGAAGGGTTGGCCCT
>Ga0316217_10000073_pt1 | contig 144801 bp, 107 predicted proteins | sample 1anoAmetaG_FD_203633 | JGI IMG/M metagenome (GOLD analysis project Ga0316217, IMG submission 203633) | Freshwater microbial communities from Trout Bog Lake, Wisconsin, USA - 1anoA | ecosystem: Environmental > Aquatic > Freshwater > Lake > Hypolimnion/Profundal zone | place: USA: Wisconsin... | reverse complement strand
ATACTCATGAGTGCCAGCGGGGACGGCGCGCCATTCGCCGGCCGCGAGAGCCTCTATTTCTCCATCGACGATTTCCATGGCTACAGCCCGCTGATAGGTGGCGCGAGCGAGGCGTTTCTCCGACGCAACTGAATAGGCGACCGGGAACAGGACCGTGGTGAGGAGCGCCATGGCCACGAGCAACTCCACCATGAGCGCGCCGATCCGGCGCGCGCGGCGGAAGTTCTGAAAGGGTTGGATTACCATAGACAGGCTCCGTTGATGAGTTGAACCAAGGGCAGGAACATAGCGATAACAATCGAAGCGACCACGGCGCCATTTAAGAGCACGAGGAAGGCCGTGATCAACTGCGCGGCGCTCTGCTCCAATTGAAAGGCTTTGGCATCGAGGGCCTCGTGCCAGCCCGCCAGGGCGCGCAGGAACCCACTGCCGCGATGCAGGGCGTTGGCGAGCCGCCAGCGCAATTCTGGAGTATCGTCGATGACCTCAATGGCCTCCGGCAGTTTAACACCACGTTTGAGCAAGGCCTGGACTTTAGCGGCGCGGCGAATCAACACGACGTTGGCGGTGGCTTGGGCGGCGAGCGCGACCGCTTCGATTTCCGGCACTTCGGCGTCCAGAAGCACGGCGAGCATGGCGGAGAAGTCGCGCTGAAGTCGTTTCCGGCGCCACGGCAAACGGCAGATCAACCAATCCGCCAGGCCCGGCAGCGGACGGCGCAACCAGCCATGGAGGCGCGGTCCGCCCAAGTAGAGGAGCATGAGAGCCCATACCATGAGCACCATTCCGATGAGGAGAGCCGTCAGGTAATCTTGCCCGCCCAACACCAAACGCGTGAACGCCGGCAACTCCGCCCCGTCAAACATGCCCGCAAAGACCTCCTTGAATTTCGGCACAATCATGACGCGGATGGCGATCGGAACCAGAATACTGGCCGGTGTCACGACAAAGGTCAGGATCAAGAGATAGTTGAGGGCGCCGCGCACCTGGGACACGCTATCGTTTAAGAGGCGGCGGCAGGCGGGCAGGACTTTGCCAACGTTGCCAATGCGCTCGCCGGTTTTGATCATGGCGCGGAGTTGAGGGGGTAACATGCGCCCCACCTGATCGAGGGCTTCGCCCAGTTGGCGACCCTCGGCCAAGTAAGCGGCCAGGACGTGGAAACGAACCCCGAGGGATCGGTCGCGGCTGGAAGAAACGGCGGCGATCGTAACCTCGGGCGTATGTCCGTCCTTGAGGCCCAACTCGATCAAGTCCAGGAAAAGCCGCGCCCGCTCCGCGCGCCGCAAGGGCAGAGTGAGGAGAAAATAAAACAAGTAGAGCGAGGCGACAATCGGCGCCGCCGCCACAAGAATGTAGAGGACGACGAAGATCGCGGTGTTGAAAGAGACGCTGAGCGGATCGGGTGGCATGACATCAAGGGGCTTGCGGTCAATTAAGAGTCTTCAACCGCCAATGGCGTTCATGAAGTTGATCATCGTTTTCATCATCGGCAATACTTGCCAAAGCACCATCTGGCCCAGGAACAATACGGACACCGGAAGCGCCCCATACAGGGCCAGTTCAATGCGGTAGGAAGCCCGCGCATAATAGATGTCGGCGGCTTTTTGGAAACCGGCGGCGACATCCTCGCCTCCCTGCTGCACCAGCCAAAGAAAAAGCGGGGGAATAGGACGGCTCACGGCGGGCCATTGCGAGGGTTTGCCTTGACCCGTCTCGACCATGGAACGCCACTGAGACAAAATCTTGTCCGCCGGAGTATGAGATTCCAACGCTTCGGCGAGCGCCAAGGCCTCGGCCAGCGTCATCCCGTTTTTGAGCACGAGGGCCATGGCGGAAGCAAGCTCAGCCAGACTGGCTTCGCGGAATCCGGGCAACCGCCACCGCAGGCGGGCGCGCCAACTGGGGATCAGGATGGCGGCCGCTCCCAGAGCCGCCAACAGGGCCAGAAACGTCGGGGGCATCCACACCGCCCCCAGCAGCAAGCTCCCCCCGGGGCCCGAGCCCGCGCCGGATTGGGGCAGACCCACATTCGGGCCCAGGCCGTAGATTTCGCCGGTGAACTTGCCGAGCGTCGCCGAGAGCACAAAACTCAGGCCGAAGGAGACAATAATCACGATGACCGGGTAAATAAGCAAACCCTTGAGGCGCGTCCAGACCGAGTTGGCGCGGTGGTAATGGTCGGCGAGCAACGTCAACACTCCCGGCAGATCGTTGCCTCGAGTCCCAACCTCGAGCATTCGGCGATAGAAATCCGGCAGCTTGCTTTTGGCCATCGCCTCCTTGAGGGGTGCGCCGCCAGCCAGATCTTTTTCCAGCTCCGCGATTTCGTTCCGCAACGGCCCCGCCCTCATGCCCGCGCTCAGTTGCTTAAGCGCCCCCTCCAACGGGATGCCGTCGCGCAGCATCGCGGCCAGTTGCTGGTTGAAAAATGCAAATTCGTCGTAGTTCATCGCCTTAAGTGTTCTTTTTAATGAGCATCTATAAGCATCAGTTACTGGTTTCGACAGCGTCCGGACGGATTCGTCACGCCCGCCTGCCATATTGCCTTGTAGCGCGAGGCCTGATAGCTTTGGGCGCGACAGAAAACATGATGTTCCTTTTATTTCTCGCGCCATGAACGACCAGGCGAATGTCCGGTGGCAAGGCAAGTTCCTTCGCGTCGTTCAAGCGGGCCGGTGGGAGTACGCGGACCGCGTCAATACCAGCGGCGCGGTGGCGATCGTGGCCGTGACGGAAGAGGGCAAGCTCATCCTCACCGAGCAGTATCGGATCCCGATGGGCAAACGCGTGATCGAACTCCCCGCGGGATTGGTAGGCGATCTGGATGAACACGCGACCGAGGACTTTGCCGAAGCGGCCCGGCGCGAATTGCTCGAAGAAACGGGTTACCAGGCTGGCGCGATGGTTCGCCTCGCCTCCGGCCCGCCCTCGGCCGGTCTGGCTTCGGAAATCGTCGTCTTCTTCCAGGCCAGCGAGCTGCGCCGATTGACCCAGGGCGGCGGCGACGACCATGAAGACATTCAGGTCCATGAAATACCGCTCGCCATGATCAATCAATGGCTCAGGGACCAGAGCGGTACGGGAGTCCTGGTGGATCCGAAAATCTATGCCGGACTGTATTTGGCCAACGAGGAGGCCGCGGGACGGGGTCTCCCCAATCCTCCGCCTCTCGCTCGCTAGCCAAAGCGCCAGCGTGGATTGGCCCGCCACTCCGGTCGCCTTGGCTTCGAGACGGTCGAACGCGCCGCGCGTCAGAGCGACCATTTCACGCCCGATTCCGATACCAGACACACGCGCCTCCAGGCGCGCCAAGGTAATGGGGCTGGCTCCGGGTTCGTCGAAGGAGACTTTCGCTGGATAGACCCATTCCTTGAGAGCATCTCCCTCCTTGCCGCGTTGCTTGGCCAGCAGGATGACCATCCGGGCGTCTTGGCCGTTTTCAATGTAGAGGACCGTAGGGTACAGATGGCCGGAGAGGTGCTCACCGCCCGCAAGTAAGAGGGTAGTCTTGAAGAAGAGAAGATCCTGACGAGTCACCATTGGGCTGGACGGTGGAGAGGCGGGACGTGTAAAGTCACGCAACAACGATGCGGTATTTCCTGGCTCTAGTCCCGATCCTGGTGGTGCTGGCGCTGATGATCTATCGGCGGTGGGGAGCGCACCAAGCCGGACCGGCGGGCCTGGCGACCGGGGTCCTCGTCGCCGCCGTTGGTTTCGGGCTAACGCCCGAAATCTTATGGGTCTCGCAAGCCAAAGGGCTGTTGCTCTCGCTGTTCGTGCTGGCGGTCATGTGGCCGGCCCTTTTTCTCTACCACTGGAATGATCAAAAAGGCGGCATAGCCTCCGTGGCGCGGCTGTTGCAGTCGGCCATTCCCGATCGGGGGATGTGCCGCATTCTTTTGGCCTGGTCTTTGAGCGGGCTGCTGGAGGGATTAGCGGGGTTCGGCCTGCCGATCGCCGTCTTAGCGCCGATGCTGACCGCCTTGGGGGTGCCGCCCTTGCAGGCGGTAGGGGCAGTGGCCGTAGGACATTCCTGGGCGGTGACCTTCGGAGATATGGGTGTCATCATGCAGACCCTGAGCGCGGTGGTGGGAATCGAAAGCGCGAGGCTGGTCCCCTGGGCGGGGTTGCTGCTGGGCGTCGCGTGCCTGCTTTGCGGACTCGGCGCCGCCGCGTTTTTGGGCGAGATGCGGCAATGGCCCAAGGTCGCCGCCCTCTCGGTAGCGATGGGAGGAATCCAATTCATGCTGGCCGCCGGAGGACTCCTCCCACTCTCCGCATTCGGAGCGGGGTTGGCGGGGCTGCTGATCTACGCCTTGTGCGCGCGGTTGAAGACCCGGGTTTTGGGTCACCGGCCCAAGACGGAACTTCCCACTCCCGGGTTCAAGGAGCGGGCGGCCTTGCTGACGATCGCCGACTATGGCGCGCTGACCTTGCTGATGGCGGCCATCACCATGGTCGGCCCGGCGCGGAGCTGGACCCGTGCCACGGTGTGGAAGGCTAGTTTCCCCGAGGTGACCTCGCGGCAACAGTTTTCCACGCCCGCCGGTTCGGGTCAGGTCTTCCGACCCTTGGCGCATCCGGGCGCGCTGATCCTGGCCGTGGCGGCGGTGAGCGTCGCCTTTTCCTGCCGACGGCGTGACGGCGGACCTGGACGCGCGGCAAGGGCGGCGCGAGCGACCTGGCGTTCGGCCGGCGCGGCTACGATAGGGGTACTGTCCATGGTGGGCCTCTCAACGTTGATGGACCATTGCGGCATGAGCTATCTTTTGGCCCGGGGTTTGAGCAACCTGTTGGGGGCGGGTTACCCGCTCGTTTCCCCGTGGGTGGGCATCCTGGGCGCGTTTGCCACCGGCAGCAATAACAATTCGAACGTCCTCTTCGGTTCACTCCAAAAGAGCGTGGCTTTGTTCATCCACATCAACCCGTGCTTGCTGGTCGCCGCCCAAACGGCGGGCGGTTCGTTGGGCAGCATGCTGGCGCCGGTTAAGATCATCCTGGGCTGCAGCACGGTGGGCGCGGTGGGACAGGAAGGGCGCGTGTTGCGCCAAACGATCCCCATTGGACTCACGCTAGGGCTGATCCTCGGCTTGCTCGCTTTAGCGCTGGCGCGGGCGGGACCGCGGCTTTGAGCTTCTATTGGTTGCGTCCGATCAGGACCTTCCGCGGCTTTTTGATTTGGTCCCGCCGCCCTGACGTGCTACAAAGACGGCCATGCAGAATGCTCGCTTTCTTATCCTGGGCTTGATTTTGGCGTGGCTCCCCAGCTTAGCCTGCGCCGCCGAGCCGTCGAACTCCGCCCGAAAAGCGCGCGCGCTCGTCATCATGGGCGGCCACGAGTTCGAACACGATGCGTTTTTCCAAGGGTTCAATGACCGACGCCAGTGCGGGGCGGATTATCTGCAATCGGGTCACGACCACACCGGCGATGAGAACCCGAATGATCGCAGAATCCTCAGCCAAGCGATGCTCTGGGTCGCACGGTAAAAGAAAGGCTCCTATGTATCTCAAGGTCATCGCCTGCGAAATCGCGGCACGAGAACTCTATTTCACCGCCGCGAGGTCAAAGAACCTCATCGATCTCGAACTGCTCACGCAAGGTCATCACGACACGCCGATCGCCGGACGCGAGGCGATCCAGAAGCGGATTGAAGCGGTGCCCGCAGGCAAGTACGACGCGATTATCCTGGGCTATGGCCTGTGCAGTAATATCCTCGTCGGGCTGACGACTTTCCACACGCCGATGGTGATTCCGCGCGCCCATGACTGCATCACGTTCTTCCTGGGGTCGAAGGAGCGGTATCAGCAATGTTTCTCGGAGCGCCCCGGCACCTACTATTACACCTCCGGTTGGCTGGAATGCGCCAAGCGCCGCGGCCTCGAATTCTCCGCTTGGGCCGGCGCCGCCCTCCCAGCCGGCGCCAACGTTGGCCCGAAAGCGCCCTACGAGGAGTGGGTCCGCAAGTATGGCGAGGACCAGGCCAAGTATCTGCTGGAGGAGATGAGCCGCTGGGCGGCGGCCTATTCGCACGGGACGCTCATCGATTTTGACTTCGTGAAGCCATTGAAACTGCGGGAGCAGGTGGAGAACATCTGCCGCGACAAAGGCTGGGAATACAGCGAGCTGCCCGGCGACCTAAGCCTGTTTCAAAAGCTGCTGGACGGAGATTGGGCCGATGCGCTCGTCCTTCAACCCGGGCAGAAAGTAGTCGCCACGTTTGATGAGCAGGTGATCGGCATCGGGACCTAAGATTACTCCCATTCGCACAAGCTCTCGACGTAGGCGGCGGAGCCGTCGCGCAGCCAGCCGTCGAGTTGGGCCTGGTCTTTGAGTTGCTGACCGCGGAGGCGCGGCACGACCACAAAGCGCGACTCGACCTCGGGCAGGCCGGTCATGTCCACCCAAAGTTTTTCGAATTGCGTCACGGGGAAAATATCCTCCTGGCCATGTCCCCAGCGTTTCTTCACATCTTTGAGCGTGATGTAGGTGGGCATTTTCGCCGCGAGGCTGCGGATGGCGGCCGTGACCTTGCCTTCGTTGGAAAGATCGGTCCGGGCAAGCCCAAAGGCGGCGAGCAACCGGTCCAGGTCGATCCAGCACGTGTTCGAATTATAATAACTGAGAGCGAACTCGACCTCTTCGCGGGGCATCGCGAGACCTTCCACGAGCCGGACGCGGCCGTTCACCTTGGCGAGGCCGCCGCCGCGGTCCTCAAGTCGGCGGGTGATCACTTCGAACGTAAGGCAGGCCTGACTGCGGATGTGGAGTCCCAGCAGCGCCGGATCCACGTTGGCGCCGAGAGTATCGATGTTGTGTAACACCAGGTGCTTGAGTTGCGGACGCTCGGCCAGCAGGCGAGTCAGGACCCCGTTGCGCAAGAGGTTCGGCACTTCGTACCAATGGCCGACGGGATGCAGGCACTGGAGTGGGACATTGTCGGTGTAATCGCTGGTCTCCCCCGCCCCGCGCGCCCATTGGATTAAGGCATGGCGGAGGCTGCCGCGCACCTTTTGCTGTTGCTCGTCCAGGATTTGCTGCGGCATCTCCTCCCAGGCAAACCGCAAGTCGCGGACGGTCGGCACCAAACGCAAGCCGACGGACTTTCCCGGCGACAGCAGGAGAGGGCCCGCATAGCCATAGAAACCTTGGCGATTGAGAAACTCCTCGGTCGGAGCCTGCGTGAGGTAACTCGTGGTAAAGAGGTGCGGAAGCGGAACATCCGCCAGACGCGAGAGGCGGCGACTCTTGGCGAGATGGGTCTCGATAAAGGTGCGGTGCCGCCCAGCGAGTTTGCAGAATGGGTGGAGGGCTTTGACCACTCCCGCGCCCTGGGTCCAGCGACTCCCCGCCCCCGCGGCAAGCGTAACCACGGCCACCTCGCCGTTTCGGAGCGCCGCCATCCCCAATGCCGCCAGGTCCGCGTTCAGCGCCCCAGGGCGCGTCGCATCGATAACCTCGCCCGACTTCACATCTTCGATAACAGCGCTGGCGGGCAATCGGTTCTGGGCCAGACCGATCCGGCCATCCTTGAGGTCGGAGCGGATTTGTTCGTGTTGGACGCGGTCAAAGCCGTTCGCGGCGAGCAGCGCGCCGAGCGATTCCTGGCCGGCGGCATCGCTCTTGCCGCGCGGGAGCATGACATCGAACAGCGTTTGCACCACCCCCCGGAGTTCGGGCCGAGTCCGGCAGGCGGCTCCGAACTTGTCCAGTTCCGCCCGGCGGAGCAACGAGAGGGAAAGCCGATCCTGGCGGAGGAGCGGAGGCACCGTCAAGGTGTAATAGCCCGACGGCATCAGGGCGGCCTCGCCCGCGATCAGATCCGCGAAAGTTCCCCGCTCGTTGATGGCGAAGTCGTATACGACCGGCTCCATGGCGAAGGGCAGCGCGTGCTCGAGACGTCGCTTGGTATCGCTCATCAACACCTGGAGTCGCTCCTGAGCGAGGGCCTTCTTGTCCGGGGAGAAGATGAAGCCCATCCCGCCGCCTGACATGCCGCCCAGCATCCAGAATCCCCAGAAAGCTTCGCCGAATTCCTCGCGGACCTGCGCAATCAAGGTCTCAGTAAAATAGTTTGTTGCCCACGGGATTATGGTCTGGATAGGTTGCTGGAAATTCCGCATGGTGGCCGCGCCAATGGCCCGAACGTCGCCGCGTTGCAGGGCGGAAAGGATCTCGTCAAGGATGCCGAGCATGCTCTGGCGCGCGCTCCACTCGGCGCCGGATCGCAGCAGATATTTTTCGGTTACCATCTCAAGGATCGGTCCGACATTCTGGGCCATTCCCCCATGGACCAGCACGAGGCTGTCCTGGAGCTTGCGGCGGGTTTCCGCCGACGCATCGGTCTGCCCCAAGATCCGGTGTTGCGGCATGAGGCGTCCGCGGCTAATCCCGAACTCGGGGTCGCCCTCGGCGGCTCGAACGCCCTCGATCAACTTCATGCCCGGCCAGACTCCGCCGGAGTCCTGCCAGCCGCCGCCCGAGCCGCCGAGCCACTCGCCGAGCAAGGCGCGCGCCAAAACGAGCCGGCGTTCGTTTTCTTGCAACGGCCCGGTAAGGGAGGCGGCCTGGCCGGTGGCCCTCATGCAGACGCTCACCAAGGCCGCCAACAAGGTGGTTGAGACGGCCAAGCGCGAGCCTTTGGGGATATTGTTGACATTGCTGGCCAACTCCAGCCCACGGCCAGGCCCCACGATCCGGGCAAGCAATTCAGCCAGGCTCTGACCCGAACCTTCGATTCCCGGTGGAATGATCCCCGAGGCAATCACGGCCGCCTTGAGCAAGCCGAGGTAATCCTTGGCGAAGTCAAAGACCTCCGCCAGGTTCGAGATGTCGGCGACGGCGCCAAGATCCACGCTCACGAGACGGAGGAGAGGCTCCTCGATGACGCGCAGATAGGCTTCGACCGGCGGACGAGGCGCGGCGTCCCGGCCATGAACGGCCAAATCAATGGACACATTGAGCACCTTGGCGCCCTCGGGAAAGTCCATTCCCAGGAAGAAGATGTCGCTCCACCCACAATGCGTGAGGTCCATTCGGACCGGCGTGCATTCACGGAGGATAGGGTAGGTGCCGTCCGTAGGATGTCGGCGCAACAGTTCGGGACGAAGACGAAGAGGCTGATCGGCCGGATGGCCCATGCGGAACATCCACTGGTTGCCGCGCACGGATCGGACGCTGCGCCGGACCTGGCCGGCGAGGGTTTGAAAGGCTAACCGATGATAGGCTGCCGCCAAGGCGCTCGAGATGGCATCACTCGGCCCCTCAGCCTGTTGGACGGCCAGAAAGTGGTCGATAGCCTCTTCAAAGCGCCGGTGGAGCAAGTGCTCATACCCAGCGAAGGGGATCAACGAATTCCCGGCCGGCGGAGTGGCGTTCTCCAAGCCCGGGCCCTCCCGCAAGAGCTTGACGGGCAAGTGAAAGCGGTGGATCGCATAAAGAAAAAAGAGCGCGCGGACCCGTTCGTAGAGATTCTCGCTCCGCCGCCGGAAGGCGTCCAGGGCGGAGGCTTCGACCAACAGTTCGGCGAGAGGAGCAGCGGCGCAGGCGGCGTCCAAGGCGCGATCCCGCAGAGCGGGTTCCGTGGTCGTGATAATGGAGATCAAGTCCGGCATAAAATTTTCGGGGTGGGCAGGGATATCGTTGGCAGCGCCGCAGCACCGGAAGGCCTCAGGCCGAGGCGCGGCGGGCGAGCAACTCCACCAGGCTGGTCAGGACCTCATCACGATCTTGACCGTCCAAGGCTAAGGCGAGTTGAGCGGCCAGCAGACCATATTTCACGCCGATGTCGTAACGACGCGCCTGGACCTCGAAGGCGAGGTAGCGTTCGCGACGGGCGAGTTCGGACAAGGCCTTGGTGAACCGCACGGCTCGCGTTCCCGTCTGGCCGGCGTCATCGGCCAGCAGATCCATAACGGCTGGGGTGAGGACGTGCATCCCGAAAAAGCAGAGGTAGTGACCGGCGCGCAAACCGGGAACGATGAGCCGTTGCTCGGCCTCGGTCGGGGTGGGCTTCTCGAGAACTTCGGACACCTCGTAGAGCCCCTGTCGGCCGGCGACCAAGTGTCCACCGATCGCCCCGTAGTAGGGCAGCTTGCTCTCATGGGTGGCCTGGACGGCGGAGACAGCGCAGTTTTCCGCCGCCGCCATCTCGACCAACTGCTGAGCGGATCGCTTTTGTACCCCGCTTACATAAAGGTGGTCGCCAACCAACAACAAAATGGGTTTGCCGCCGGCAAACTCGCGCGCGCAAGCGACCGCGTGGCCGTAGCCCAGCGGTTCGTCCTGCTCGACGAACCGCAAACGACCGCCGAAGTTGCCGGCTGCGGCCGCGTAGGCTGCCTGGTCGCCCGGACAGACCACGACGCAGATCTCCTCAATGCCACTTGAAAAAACCTCTTCCACCAGGATGCGAAGCGCGGTTTTGGGGTGACCATCGCGGTCCACCAGGGTTTGAAGGGGTAGGGTCCGCTGGGTTACGCCCGCGGCGGTAATGACGGCTTTCTTGATTTCCACGGCTATTCGCTTTCGTTGCTTCTGATCGGCGGGGCAAGCTTCGCAAAAGGCCGCAACGTAGTCAACAGCATCGCCAATCGGACAAATAAGATCGGCGGGACAACCACCGCGACTGGCCCGGCGGAACCTTGGAAGGTACTGCGAGCTAAATCCCGCGCTCCGTAATGATGGCGTTGGCCTGGCCCAAAACGATTACGTGGGGCTTCCAGAATTTGGCCTCGGCCATCTCCGCCTCGGTAAAGCTCATGATCGTGAGACGGTCGCCCGCTTTGCCCAGGTGGGCGGCGGCGCCGTTGAGGACGATCTGGCCCGAACCACGGTCGCCCGGGATCACATAAGTTTCGAATCGTTCGCCATTCGCCATGTTGCTGCACAGGATTCGCTCATAAGCCAGCAGCCCAACCCGGTCCATGAGATCCCGGTCGATGGTAAGGCTTCCCTCATAGTCGAGGTTGGCGGCCGTCACCTGTGCGCGGTGAATTTTCGATTTTAAGATATGGACGAGCATAAAGGAGACGGGCGTTTGACACCCGGCTGAAACCGTTAGTTATTATAGTCACCCCCCTACTTGATGCAAGAGGCCAATTTCAGGGGCGAATGCCTGATTGTCTTTGACCGGGAAAGCGGCGGTTTGCTAGAGTGTTGAGGGCTCGGTGACTGGTTCTTCCCTTATCCGGAGCCGGTTTTCTCCTGCGGCTGCTTGTCCGTTGCGAGCCGAGTGGTCGTTTCGAGACAGGTATGCTAAACTCTTTAATCCAGTCAGCCCACCCGCGTGAAGTTTGGAAGTAAATGGTTCGCGCGCTACGCGGTCGCCTTGCTGGCCGCGGGCGCCGCTGCTCTGCTGCGCATTTCCCTCACGGCGTGGGTCGGAGCGGGACTGCCAACTTATATAACTTTCTACCCGGCGGTGATGCTGGTAGGACTGCTGGTCGGCCTCGGCCCTGGGCTGTTGGCGACGGTCGCGGCAGGCTTGACCGCAGGTTGCTTTTTCCTCCCTCACGCGGGTTTTGGCCTCGAGAAGCCGGTCGATAGCATTGGTCTGATCTTCTTTCTGAGCATGGGCGGTTGCCTAAGCCTGGCGGCGGAGGCTTTACGGCGCGCGCGACACAAAGCAGGGGTTTATGACCAAGAACAGGCGCTCCAGGAAACGCGGCGACAGGATGGCGAGTTGCTTCAGAGATTGAACCGCACACTGAACGCGCTCAATGAAAGCAGCCAGGCGATGAGGCGCGCCACTTCGGAAGCCGAGTATCTGGAAAGGGTCTGCAGCATTGTGGTCGCGGACTGCGGTCACACGATGGTGTGGATCGGCTTCGCCGAGGAGGATGCGGAACGGACCGTTCGGCCGGTAGCCCATGCCGGTTTCGAAAAGGGATATATCGAATCGCTAAAGGTCAGTTGGGCGGATACGGAATTCGGCCGAGGCCCCACTGGCACCGCGATTCGCACCGGCAAGCCGTGCGCATGCAGGAACATGCTCACCGACCCCGCGTTCGCGCCCTGGCGGGCTGACGCCCTCAAGTACGGTTATTCCTCCTCCCTCGCTCTGCCGCTCCGATCCGAAGGTCAAGCCTTTGGCGCGCTCGCGATCTACTCGCCGCAGCCGGATTCCTTCCCGGAAGCGGAGATTCGGCTGCTGTCGCAACTGGCGGACGATGTCTCCTACTGCATCCGAAGTCTGCGCGCCATCGCCGAGCGCAACCAAGCGGAACAGCGACTGCGCCTGCTCTCTGCCGCGGTCGAGTCGGCCGCCAACGGAGTTGCGATCACAGACCGGGAAGGCCAGATGCTTTGGATCAACCCGGCATTCACAGAGTTGACCGGCTATAGCCAGGCGGAAGCAGTGGGCCAAAACCAGCGTCTCCTCAAATCCGGTCACCACCCGCCTGAGGTTTACCGCCAAATGTGGGTCACCCTTATGAACGGGCAACCGTGGCATGGGGAACTGATGAACCGCCGCAAAGATGGCTCCGTGTACACCGAGGAAATGACGATCACGCCCGTTCGCGCCGGGGGGACTGACATCACCCATTTCGTCGCCATCAAACAGGACGTCACGGCGCGCCGGTACGCCGAACGGCGCACCGACCTCCTGGCCGCCACCGCGAGTCGGCTGCTCACCACCGATTCCCCGGCGCGGATCATTGACGAGTTGTGCGAGAAAGTCATGGCCTTCCTCCAGTGCGAGGTGTTCTTCAACTTTCTGGCGGAGGAGAATACAGAGCGGCTATGTCTAAACGCCTGCGCTGGCATTTCCGTGGAGGAAGCCCGCAAAATCGAATGGCTGGACTATGCTAACCCTTTGTGCGACTGCGCCGCCGGATCGAGCTCACGCAGGATTGCCACGGAGATACAGGAGACCACGGAACAGACCACTGAATTGTTCAAGTCCTACGGCATCCAGGCGTACACCTGCCGCCCCCTCAAGGTCCAGGACCAAATACTGGGTACGCTCTCCTTTGGCGCTCGCGCGCGAACCCGCTTTAACGAAGAGGAACTTTCGCTCATGGAGGCCGTGGCGGACCAGGTGGCAATCGCCATCGACCGCCAGCGCGCCCAAGCCGCGCTCAAGAAGATCAATCAAGAATTGGAGCAGCGCGTGGCCACGCGTACCGCGCAATTACGAGAGAGCGAAGCCCGTTACCGTTCCTTGGTTACGGCCACCGCCCAGATCGTCTGGGCGGCCGATGTCGAGGGACGAATTGCCGCCGAGATGCCGGCCTGGGCGGCGTTTACCGGGCAGAGCTTCGAACAATACCGTGGCGCGGGCTGGATCGATGCGCTCGCTCCGGACGACCGAGAACGCACCAAGGCAGCCTGGCTGCGCGCGGTAGAGACGCACGCGGCCTATAAAATCGAGCACCGTGTACGCCGCGGCGACGGCCTGTACCGCCACGTGTTGACGCGCGGGGTCCCCGTCCTCGAGACCGATGGTTCGTTCCGCGAATGGGTCGGCACTTGCACGGACGTGACGGAGCGCAAAGAATCCGAGCGGCGACGTGATTTCACGGCCGCCCTGTTGGGCCTCTTTGCCCGCAAATCTTCGGCCATCGATTATCTCAACTCCGTCGTCGAGATCGTCCGCCAATGGAGCGCCTGCCAAGCGCTGGGCATACGCCTCAAGAACGAAAAGCAGCAGATGGGTTATGAGGCCTGGGCGGGCTTTGAGCCCGCATTCATCGAGTTGGAGCGTTGCCTCTCCTTTGAAAAGGACCCCTGCCTCTGCCTCCGGGCTATTTCGGGCGGCTTCGAGAAGTCAGACCGATCGCTGTTGACGCGCGGCGGCTCCTTCCGGACCGATGATGCTATCGCCGTTGGCGGCAGCTTGGGATCCGTGGACTTGGCCCGGTGCCACGGCCACTGCGTGGAGTTCGGCTTCGCTTCGCTGGCGGTCGTTCCCATCCGTTACCGCGAGCAGATCATCGGGGCCCTTCATCTGGCTGACCGTCGCTCCGGCCAGTTTCCTCTGACGAGCGTGGAGTTTATCGAATCCATCACCCCGCTTATCGGCGAAGCCATCCACCGGTTCCAGACGGAAGCCGAGTTGGCGGATCATCGCGATCATCTCGAAGTACTGGTCCAACAACGCACGGTGGAACTGGAACGAGCCAATGCCCGGCTCCAATTGGAGATCACCGAACGCGGGCGCGCTCAGGAAAACCTCGAACACACCGCGGCGGAACTTAAGCGCTCGAATCGCGACCTGGAGCAATTCGCCTACGTCGCTTCGCATGATCTCCAGGAGCCGTTGCGCGCCGTGGGTGGCTACGTGAAACTGCTCCAACGCCGCTTTCCGGAGAACCTGGACGCGAAAGCCAACGAATTCATTGCGGGAGCGGTCGAAGGAGCGACCCGGATGGAGCGGCTCATAAGCGATCTCCTGGCCTTTTCGCGCGTGGGCACCCGGGGCGGCGCTTTTTTCCCCACCGACATCGACACCGTGCTCGACGATGCGCTGCAGAACCTACAAACCAGCATCGCTTCCGCGCAGGCCACAGTAAGCCGCGAACCGCTCCCAAACCTCACGGTGGATGCGACCCAGGTGATGCAGTTGTTCCAAAACCTGATCGGCAATGCCATCAAATTCCGGGGCGAGCAACCGCCCCAAATCCACGTCGGCGCCCGCAAGCAGGATCAACGCTGGGTGTTCGGGGTGCGGGACAACGGCATCGGCATCGAACCGCAGTATTTCGAGCGCATCTTCCAGATCTTCCAACGGCTGCACACGCGCCGATACTACCCTGGCACCGGCATCGGCCTGGCGATTTGCAAGAAGATCGTGGAACGCCACGGTGGAACCATGTGGGTCGAATCCCTGCCGGGACAGGGAGCGACCTTTTATTTCTCACTTCCTCTTCCGGCCTGACGGCTACCAGCACCAACATCTATGCCCCCTATTCTGACCGCAACGGACATCGGAGTCCGGTATAACGAACGCGTCATCCTGGACCATGCTTCCCTCACCATCGACGAGCGAGACCGCATCGGGATGGTGGGCCGCAATGGCTCGGGCAAATCCACTTTTCTCCGCATTCTGACGGGTTTGCAGGCCCCGGACGCCGGAGAATTGACTCAACGGCGTGACCTCATGATCGGCTACATGCCCCAGCAGTTCGAGCTGGATCCCGCGCTCACGGTGGCCCAGAACATTCGCGCCGGCGCCCGAGTCGTCCTGGAACTGATTCGCGAGTTCGAATCGCTCCCAGCCGCCTCCGGCCGGCACGATCCCTTGGAGCACCGCATCCAGGCCCTCGACGGCTGGGGCTTGGACTATCGCATCGAAACCGCCATGGCGCACTTGAATTGCCCCGCCGGCGAGCGGCGCATCGATACCCTGTCCGGCGGCGAACAACGCCGGGTTGCCCTTTGCCGCGCGATCATCTCGCGGCCCGACCTACTGGTCCTGGACGAACCGACCAACCACCTGGACACCGAGTCGATCGAGTGGTTGGGCGAGTACCTCGAGAACTATCCGGGCGCGTTTCTGCTGGTGACCCACGACCGCTATTTCCTGGACCGCATCACCAACCGGATCGTCGAGGTCGCCCAGGAAAAACTCCAATCCTACGCGGGCAACTACACGGATTACCTCTTGGAACGGGCGGAACGCGACGCGACCGCCGAGGTTTCGGAGCACAAACGACAGATGTTCCTCCGGCGCGAGTTGGCCTGGGTCCGACGCGGACCGAGCGCTCGCCGGACCAAGTCCAAAGACCGCATGGAGCGGTATTTCGAAATGGCCGGTCAGGACGCGCCGGAAATCGACCTGGAAATGGACCTGGTGATCCCACCCCCGCCCCCCTTGGGCAATCGCACGGTTGAACTGGTTAACCTGGGCATGGAGCTAGGCGGCAAGAAGCTGTTCCACGGGCTGAACCTGAATTTTGCCGCCGGCCAGCGGGTCGGCATCACCGGGCGCAACGGATTGGGGAAAACCACCCTGCTCAAGCTGATCCTCGGCCGCATCACTCCGACCGAAGGGACGGTCAAATGCGGGGAACTGACCCGGTTCAATTACGTGGATCAAGGCCGGCTGCAATTGAACGAAGAGCGGACCGTGCTGGAGGAAATCAGCGACGGCACTGAATTCGTTATTTTCGGCGACCACAAGATTTCCGTGCGCAGCTACCTCAAGCGCTTTCTGTTCGCGGACGAACGCATCACCGCTCAGGTCAAACACTTGAGCGGCGGGGAGCGAAGCCGGCTCCTGCTGGCTCGCATTCTGAAAAACGGGGGCAACTTCCTAATTCTCGACGAGCCCACTAATGACTTGGACCTGGCCACGCTGCGAGTCCTCGAGGAGGCCCTCCTGGCGTTCTCGGGCATCGTCCTGGTGGTCAGCCATGACCGTTACTTTCTCAACCGCGTTTGCACCGATATTCTGGCCTTCGAGGGCGCGGGAAGGGTGGCTCACAGCGTGGGCGATTACGATTATTACGCTGAAAAACGCGATCGAGCCCTGGCGGCTGCCGCGCCTGGGTCTCCCCCCCGCGCTTCCCAGGCCAAATCCCCCTTCCCATCCAGCATAGGCAAGAGCAAAACCGGCCGCCCGCGCAAGCTGACCTGGAAGGAAACACAGGAACTGGAGAAGATGGAGCAGGAGATCCTCGCCGCGGAGGAAGGCGTGGGGAGAATAGAGGCGCTCTTTGCCCAGCCGGATTTTCATCGGGAACATGGCCCGCGAACCAACGAATGGGTGGTCCAACTCGCCGCCGAAAAAGCGCGCGTAGCCCGCCTTTACGAACGCTGGCAGGAACTGGAGGCCATCCGCGCGAACTCGGAGGCTTGATTGACCACGCGAGGCGCCGAGGGTAACGTTTTAGCATGATCGATTCGACGGAACTGCAGAGAACGGGGGTGGACCGTTTCCCCGTGCGCCAACCTGTGCCGCGGGAGCATATTGACACCTTGTCGCGCGAGATCTTTGCCCTCAAGAAGCAACTCAACGCGGTGCTCCTAGTCCATAATTACCAGGTACCCGAGATCCAGGATATCGGCGATTACGTGGGCGATTCGCTCGGCCTTTCGCAGCAAGCCGCCCGGACCAGCGCCGACGTCATCGTGTTCTGCGGCGTGCATTTCATGGCTGAAACGGCCAAGATTCTCAATCCAGGGAAGATCGTGGTGCTGCCGGACAAAGCGGCGGGGTGCTCGTTGGAGGAAAGTTGCCCGGCGGACAAACTGGCGGAATTTCAGCGAACCAATCCCAATTTTTACACGGTTACTTATATCAATTGCAGCGCCGCGGTTAAGGCGCTCAGCGACGTCATTTGCACGAGCGGCAACGCCGTGCGCATCGTCGAGGCGGCGCCCAAGGATCGAGACTTGTTGTTCGTCCCCGACGAGAACCTCGGCGCCTGGGTGACGGAACAGACGGGGCGCCCGATGACCCTCTGGCAGGGAAATTGCTATGCGCATGTTGAATTCCGGCGGGAGAGCTTGCTGCGCCTGCGCGCCAGTTTCCCGGAGGCCAAAGTCGTCGTCCACCCGGAGAGCCTCCGCGAGGTGCGCGAGCTGGCTGACTCGGTGTGTTCAACCGAGCAGATGATCACCTATTGCAAAACCAACCCGGCCCGGCAGTTTGTCATCGTCACCGAGTCCGGCATCCTGCACCGGATGCGGAAAGAGTGCCCGGGAAAGGAGTTCATTTGCGCGCCCGCGTTTGATGCCCTGCGCGCCCCAACCGATCCCTGCCGCTGCAGCGAGTGCAAGTACATGAAACTCAACACCCTGGAGAAAGTGCGCGATTGTATGAAGCGCCTCGCGCCACGGATCGAATTGGATGCGGAGGTCCTTCGTCGGGCGCGCCTGCCGATCGAGCGAATGTTGGAGATTTCAAGCCGCCCGCTTCGGGGTTGAGCAAGGGCAACACAGGCGAATTTACCGCCTCAAGACTGGGGGGCGCTCATTCATGAGGCAGAACTTTCCCAGGGTGTGAACCAAGAAGCCAGGGTCCCAAACTGTAGCGCAGGCCTCTTGCCCTCGCCTCTTGCTTAACTCATTCATATCACCTTTGGGGCGTTCGAAGCGCTGGCGATGACGGACGGCGCTATCGGCTCCTCCATCCACGGTGTCCGCGCCGGTGTCTCGTGTCGGGACAATTCAAGGCATCGGGAGGCCGCTGCCCAGGAAGACTAACGTCAGCCGCATTAAGGCCACCGTACCGAAGACCAATGCTACGGCAAGAACAGTTTCGAGGAAACCGCAGCACACTTCCGCCTCCGTATGCCGGACTGGAGAGAGGATGGAGGAGATGAAGTGGCTCCGGGTCCGAGCCAGTTTGGAAGCGGCGTGCTTCATGGACAACTCCGTAGCAAGTTTTGAGCCAAGCAATGAGGGAAAGGCGCGAGAAGCAGACTTAGCCCGGAGCCGGCCTAGGGGTGGCTCAGGCCGACGCGCTCCAGCGGGCTCAGCGCGCCTTCAGGCGGGCGCTCGGAGGTCACAATTCGCTCGAACCAAGGCGGTCCGTGCCCTAGACTTCTCTCAATTATGGCTGGCAGAAATTATTGGAAGGTCGGACTGTGGCTGGCGCTTGGGTTGACCGGGACGGGAGCGCAGGCGGACGAAGGCATGTGGCTCTATAACCACCCTCCGACGCAGGTCTTGCGGGATAAATACGGTTTCGAATTGACCGACGCTTGGCGTGAGCATTTGCAGCAATCCTCGGTGAAGTTCGGTTCCGGCGGGTCGGCAGAGTTCGTCTCCGAAGAAGGGCTGATCCTCTCCAATCATCATGTGGGCTCGCGCGCGCTGCAGAGGCTCAGCAGCCAGGAGCACAACTACCTCCGGGACGGGTTTTACGCGCCGACGAAGGCGGAGGAAAAGCCCTGCCCGGGAATCGAGGCGCGAGTGTTAATGAACATCGAAGACGTCACGGCGCGCGTCAATGCTTCCGTGCAAGCCGGGATGTCCGATGACGCCGCCTATCGGGCCCGACGCGCTACCATCGCCGCCATCGAAAAGGAGTCTCTCGAGCAGACTTCCCTCAGGAGCGAGGTGGTTACCCTGTACCAGGGGGCCGAATACCATCTCTACCGCTACAAGCGTTACACCGACATTCGCCTCGTCTTCTCGCCCGAAGAGCAGATCGCCTTTTACGGGGGCGACCCTGACAACTTCGAGTATCCCCGTTTCGACCTGGACATCTGCTTCTTCCGTGCCTACGAAGACGGCCGACCCGCCCGGGTAAGGCACTATCTGAGGTGGAGCAAGGCGGGCGCCGCCGAAGGGGATTTGGTTTTTATCTCGGGCCATCCGGGACGCACGGACCGCCTGCGCACCGTGGCGGAACTGGAATATCTTAGGGACGTAGAGTATCCCCGGACGTTGGAAAGACTCAAACGCCTGGAGGTCCTGCTGGGATCTTATAGCGCGCGAAGCGCTGAAAACGCCCGGCGGGCGCGCAACGATCTGTTCTCGGCACGCAACGCGCGCAAAGTGCGGGACGGCGCTCTGGCCGGTCTGTTGGACCCCAAAGTCATGGGGATCAAGCGGATGGAGGAGGGACAACTGCGGGCGGCGGTCGCGGGTAATCCGCAACTCGCCGACGCTCGGGAGGCTTGGGACCGGATCGAAACAGCCCAACGGGAAATCCAGGCGCGGTCCCGCGAATATGATATGATAGAGCGGGATTACGGTTTCAACAGTGTCTTGTTCAATTACGCCCGTCAATTGCTGCGAGCGACGCGCGCTCGTTTGGAACCGGACGGCGAACGGTTGGAGGAGTACCGCTACTCGGCTCGTAGCTCGCTGGAATTAGAACTCTTCGCCCAGACCCCGGTGTATGAAGACCTGGAGACGCTCAAGCTGGGGGATTCGCTTACCTGGCTGGCCGAGAGTCTCGGGCCCGACCAATCTCTGGTGAAGCAGGTCCTTGCTGGCAAATCGCCTCACGAACGCGCCTCGGAGCTGGTCCATCGGACCCGGTTAGCCTCCCCTACCCTGCGCCAGGAGTATTACAAAGGCGGAACGCAAGCGCTGGGCAACGCCCATGACCCGATGGTAGAGTTGGCGGACCTGATCGATCCGCCAGCGCGCGCCCTCCGGCGGGAAGTCGATGCTCGACGCGAGGCTATTCGCCAGGCTCACGCGCGGATCGGCGGGGCGCGCTACCTCCTCCAAGGCGCCAGCCAATCCCCCGACGCGACATCGACCCTCCGTTTGGCGTTCGGCCTCGTAAAGGCCTACGAGGAGGATGGGCGCAGAGTCCCAGCGCAAACCACTTTTGACGGCCTGTATCGGCGCGCCGCCGAACACAACTTCCAGTCCCCGTTTGCTCTGCCTCAGCGGTGGCTTGACCACAAGAAGAAACTCAACCCCGCCACCCCCTTCGATTTCGTCTGTACGGCGGACATCATTGGCGGCAACTCCGGCAGTCCGGCCGTCAACCGCAACGGCGAGTTCGTGGGGATCATCTTCGATGGCAATATCCAATCGCTTCAGGCCGCTTTCCTTTACACCGAAACGCAGTGCCGCGCCCTTTGCGTCCACTCCTCGGGCATCATCGAGGCTCTGCAACGCGTGTATAACGCCAAACCATTGGTCCGAGAACTTATCGGGAAATGAGGCCGACGTCTCCTTTGTTGGAATATCCTCCACGACCACAAGGGCCGAGCTGTCCTCCGAAGCAGTTCTTAAATCTCATCCCCTCTCGCGAGTTCCCCGCCCAACCGTCAGAACATCACTCCACTAGTGATGTTTTTTGGGATGGTTCAACCTCGTAAAGCAGCGAAGCGCGTTGCTCATTCCGGCGAATTCGACTATAGATGAGTCGTGCGCGCAGCCGATCTGTTCGTGGGTGGCAACCGAGCCTTGGCCTGGGTGGCTCTGCTTCTGACCCTTGCCGGCTCGGCGGGTCAATCCGTAGCGGGGCGGGTCGAGTTGGATCTGAGCGGGAGCTGGCAATACCAAAAGGTTAGCCAACTGAGCTTTCCTCCGTCGAATAACTGGCAAACCGTCGCCGTCCCGGGATTTTTATCGGGTTGGCAATATGAACATGCCTGGTTTCGTTGTGTGTTCACGCCACCCGCTTCGATGGCCGGTGCGCGACTAAAACTCCGATTCGGCGGGGCCAAGTACAATTCCCAGGTATGGGTCAACAGCGCCTTCATCGGCAGTTACCTCAACGGGTATGAACCGTTTGAATTTGACGTCACGGCGGCGGCGAAAGTAGGCCAAACTAACGAACTGCTGGTTGGCGTGACCGATTGGACGTCCACTTTCTCGGCGCCCGTCGATTTCACCAAGCTCCCTGCAAATGAGGATCCTCGCTACTATGCCCAAAATGTGGTGCTCGCTCCCATCGGCGGGCGCTACGAGCTCTATGGTTTGTGGCAGCCGGTGCGATTGGTCAGCGCGCCGCCGGTAGCGATTGCCGAAGTGTTCGTCATGCCCTCGGTTCGCGCACAGCAGTTGACGGTTCGACTCACCCTGCGCAACGACACCACCAATGCTCAAATCGTCAACGTCGCCAACCGTGCGCTGGATGGCGGACTGGCGGCCATAACGCTTCCGGCGCGGCAAGTGACCGTCCCGCCAGGCAGCCTGTCGGTGGATGTCAGCACGGCCTGGACCAACGCCCATTGGTGGTCTCACCTGGACCCCTACCTTTACTCGCTGGAGACAACCCTAACCTCGGGCGCCAACCTGGATCAGGTCCAGACACGATTCGGTTTTCGAGAGTGCTGGACTGAAAAGGGTCAGTTTCTCCTCAACGGCATACCGATCACGTTACTGGCCTCCGCCACCTGGCCGCCAACCACCCTGCAAAGCAGCAACGCCATCGCTCAGGTGCTGCTGGAGGTGAAAGCCGCCAACGCGGTGGCCATGCGGATGCATACCCAGCCCTGGGACGAGTCGTGGTATGATATCGCCGACCAAATTGGACTGCTGATTGTCGAGGAGTGCGCGGTTTGGTGCGACCCAAAGGCATACCGGCTCGGCGATTCCGCTTTCTGGACTAATTACTCCCAGCACGTCGCCGCCGCGGCCAAACGAGATAGAAACCACCCCTCGATCGTCCTTTGGAGCCTCGAGAACGAGATCCTCCACTGCGGCGGGGAACAACTTTATAACGCCACGGACACCCAGTTGGCCGCGATGGGGCGCGTCCTCAAAGCCATTGATCCCACGCGCCCTATCACCTACGAAGCCGATTTGGACCCCGGGGGTGAGGCCGACGTCCTGGGCCTGCATTACCCCCATGAGTTTCCGGACTATCAATTGTGGCCCAATGCGGCGTGGTGGATGGGGCAACCCATCGCTCGCAGTTGGGTTCCCGGCGGCCAATGGCAATGGGACCGCGCCAAACCGCTTTACATCGGCGAGTTCCTCTATGTGCCCCCTACGGCGGCAGCCCAGTTCTCAATCCTCTTCGGTGATGATGCCTATGCCGACCCGACCGGGTACCGCAACCTGGCCAAGGGTCTTACCTGGCGGATGCAAATCGAGGCTTACCGGGCTTATGGCGTCAACGGTGTCAGCCCTTGGACCCTGTTCGAAGATCCCGCCGTCACCACCGCCCCATTCGACCTGAACCCCTCCACTAACCACCTCTACCAGGTTCAGAAAACCGCCTATGACCCCAATTACGTTTTTGTCGAGGAGTACAATCCCCGTTTTTTCACGGGCGATACGGTTACCAGAACGGCGCATCTTTTCAACGACCGACCGGACACCAATCAGCTCACGCTGAAATGGAGCGCCGGGGGCGCCTGGCAATCCCAGAGCCTCACCTTACCGCCGGCCGGACGGTGGCAAGGCACGATTTCATTCCCAGCGCCATCGACGGTCGGGCCGTTCAACCTGCAATTGGAGGTGGTCAACGGTGCGACCGTTGTTTTCACCAACAGTTACAGCTACGCTGCCCTGGCGCGGCCGACCTTGGAGCTGCCAGTCGGGACCAGGCTCGGACTGTACGACCCTTTCGGAGCGACGTCGAACCTGCTGGGAGGGTTCGACATCCCGTTTACGAGGATCGCGGACCTTCGAACGGCGTCCTACAGCCAAATGAACCTGCTCATCATCGGCCGATGCGCCTTGACCAACGAACCGGCGCCTGAGGTCGGAAAGGGTAGCCTGGCCGCGCAGCTAGGAGACTTCGCCTCACTGGGCGGTTGGATTATAGTCCTGGAACAGACCAATTACCCCTCCTGGATGCCGTTGCAACTCCAAAATTTCGACGCTACGTTCGCGTTTCCCAGCGCAGACCACCCGGCCATGCGGGGCTTGACGTCCGACGACCTCCGCTGGTGGGCAGGTGATCATCGCGTCGTCGCCCAAGCACTGGCCGCGCCTTCGCGCGGCAATTTCCGAATCCTGTCGACCATCGGTTCCACCAGCGGGTTGGAATATGCGGCCGCAGTGGAGGCCCCGGTCGGCAAAGGCGGCTTCCTTTGCTCTCAATTCCTGCTTGCGCAGAAGTTCGCCAGCGAACCGCTAGCGGGTCCGTTGTTGCAACGGTTGCTGGATTACTGCGCCCCCGGCGTTAGCCATCCCGGATATCACGCCGCCGGGCTCGTCACGGAAACCAACTCGGCGGCCGCGGCGGCCCTGGCCGGCATCGGGTTGGAGGCCGAAAACCTCTCCGGCCGCCTCACGAACTGCGATCCGACGCTGTATCCTGTAATGATCCTGGCGGGCAGCAATGCCGTTTGGCAGGAGGCGACCTTGCAACTCTCGAACTTAACCTCGTACGTGGAGGGCGGCGGGAAACTCGTGCTGCATCGCCCCACGAGTTCCTTCCTGGCCGCCGCCCAACCAACGCTGTTCCCGGATTTGGACTGGGCCAATATCCCCCTGGGCCGAGTATTGCGGCGCGATGACACTAATGCCGCCGTACGATTCGCCAACCACGACCTGTATTGGATCGCTCAAGCCGCAACGTGGGACCAATCCGAAGTCCTGTCCACCAACGTCGCCCGTCGCACCTACCGGAGACGTTTCGACTTAGCCAACTTCAATACGATTCAGGTGGCCAGCATGCCGACGCGCTCGACTGGCGCCGCCGCCGCGGGCGGTTGGTGGCTCTACAACAACGGCTATGTTGCTCAAGACATAACCATCGCAGAGCCCGGCACTTACCTGTTCAATATTTCCGCCAGCGGCACCCCGGCCTTCGGCGGTTGGCCGCAAATGTCATTGCGCATCGATGGCCAAGTCAGGGACTCGATCCTCGTGCCCACGAACGCGCTGGGTTTTTACACGCTCAGCGCCGACCTCACGTCGGGCGTTCATCAGCTTTCCATCTCGTTCGACAACGACACGTGGAACCCGCCCACCGAAGACCGCAATCTGTTCCTCGCTCAGATACGCTGGGGTCGCGAATCCGACGACAGCTCGATCACCCTTCTTACCCAACCCGCTGCGGTCGCCCAATCCCGGCTGGGGCGTGGGTTGGTGGTTCTGGATGAAATGATGTGGGAAACCGAAACCCAAAATGCCGTCAAAGCGGCGCGCTATGTCAGTTCGCTGCTGACCGGCCTAGGCGCGGCCATGACGCAGCCAATGTCTCTAGCCATCCCGGCCGCGAGCATGACGAATGTCGATGTCGCCGCTTATTCCATCGATGGAAACAGCGTCTGGCTCAATAGCAATGGCCGTATCCAGTCGAGGGTGAGTTTCAGCTCCGCCGGCTATTACACCTTTACCCTGCTCGCGGGCGGCACCGCCGCCCTAGGCGTTCTGCCGCAGGTCGCCGTCGTGGTGGATGGCATTAACCAAACCAATTTCTTTCTAGTAAGCGCCAGCATGACCCAGTACGCGGTAACCCTCCGGATGACCGCGGGCGCGCACGCCATCGGGCTTGCCTTCCTCAATGACTATTACGCCAATGGCGAGGATCGCAACGCCGCCTTCGGCCTGCTCACGATTACCGCCCAAGCCGCGCCCCAAATCACCGCATTGGAGGTGGATGCGCCGCACCAAACCGCCACCCTTCAATGGCAAGCAACGCCCGGCAAACGCTACGAGGTGCAGACGTTATCCGACTTTAGCGGCGGCCCATGGTACGCCGTCGCAAATTTTCTCTGTAATGATAACATCGCCACTTGGCGGGACACGGGCGCCGGCTCGAACGCCCCGCCGCTCACTGACGAAGCTCCGCGCCGCTACTACCGCATTCGGCAGGTAGGGCCATGAGCTGGAGCGCCCCTCTGATTAAACCAAACCTCGCGCATGAAATGGACTCCCCTCAACCTTGTCGTCCGGGTCGGCTGCAACCTGGTCTATGAAACCTCCGTCCCGACGTCGGTGCTCTTCGTGCTCAAACCACGCTTAGGCCCCACCGTGTTGGTAATGCAGGAGAAACTCTCATTCGGCATTGGTCTGCCGGCTTACGAGTTTCAGGACAGCCACGGCAACTTTACCTATCGGTCGACGTTTATGCCAGGTCGCAACGAGATCTGGCATGATGCGTTGGTCGCGGTTTCGTCTCTGCCCGACGGCCGGGACATAGTGGGCGACGTTTTGCCGGTAGGACAACTTCCTCCCGACGTGCTGCGATACACTTTGCCGAGCCGGTATTGCGATTCGGACAAGCTGATGAATTTTGCGTGGAATCAATTCGGGCAGGTTCCCCACGGACTCCCTCGCGTCCAGGCCATCTGCGATTGGGTTCACAACAATATTGAATATCGCTATCTGTCGGGCCGGTCCGACCTGTCCGCCTCGGAGGTCCTATCCAGGCGCTACGGCGTCTGTCGCGACTTCGCCCACACGGCCATCGCGTTGTGCCGCGCCTTCAACCTGCCCGCGCGTTACGTGACCGGCCACCTGCCCGACATCGGCTACACTGATCCCGGCACGCCCATGGATTTTCATGCCTATTGCGAAGTCTATCTGGGACAGGAATGGCTCACCTTCGACGCGCGCTACAATGTGCCCCGCATTGGCCGGGTAAAGGTAGCCCATGGGGCTGATGCCGTGGATGGCGCGTTTGCCACGATCTATGGCGAAGCCAGCCTCACCCATTTTCAAGTCTGGGCCTACCAAGTCAACCCACAGGAGGTTTCGGTGGGCGGCCCTATCGACTTATCCAAGCGCCTGGACGGCAATCCAACGGTGCGACTCGGCTGAGCATGGCCGAGATTCGTTGGGCAGCCTCATCCGCGCGCTACCGAGCTAAAGCCTTAGCTTGGAGCGGATTTTTGAACGGGCATTAGCGCCCAGTCCCTTGACTTGCCGAAAATCGTCCAGGGACGTAAACGGGCGCTTTCTAACGATCTCTTCCGCAATTTTCCTCGATAGGCCCTTTACCACCGCCAATTCCTCGATGGACGCCGTATTGATGGATACAGCGGTTGCGGCACCCTCGACACTCGCCTTCGCCCGCGGCGCGGACACCCCGGTCTTCCCAACTTTCTTAACACGCGCTTTCGCGACGGTAAACTCCGCAGCCCTTATGACGACGGGAGCGGCTGCCTGAGCAACCGGGGTCGGAGTTGCGACCGGCGCCGCCGACGGTTCAACAGCCGGCGCCGACATATCGACAGCCGGGGCCGGGTTTTCAACCGTCACCGCGCTCGTCTCGACACCTGGAACGGACTCATTCTCCGCAACCGATGGGGTAACAAAATTCGTTGCAAAATTGGTAAAATCGCGGGTGACGTAACCCTTCGGGGTCCATTCACGGAGCATGAGAACCATCCGCCAGACGCCCTCGGGCGGCGGAATGAACCCAAGCTCGATCGGCTGCAAGGTCAAATCGCTCTGGCCATTGATGGACCCAATCTCGACACCCGCAAGGTGATGGCCCTGAAACGATCCGCCGGTAAACGATTCGGAGAGCGCCCAAAGTTCCAGAGCTAAGGTGCCGCTCCGGTTCGTATCCGCCCGAGGATTCTCAACGCGCTCAACCGAGAATTGCACGAATGCGCCGTCGATACGGTAGCCCACGTTCCCCCGCATCCGCGGATGAACAAACACCTGGCGGTCCGGATAAACCGCGAAATCGTGAACGCTATCGAATTGCCCGGGACGGCCCGTCGCAAGCGCGAGCGCCATCACGTGCTCGCCCTGACCAGCGGGTGGCCAGGAGAAGGCGCTGACTTCGCAGGGCGGGTCTTGGTCGGACAGACTCGCTACGGGCGGCAGCGAGACTTCGGCGACCATGTGGCCAACCAGGTCGCGCGCGGAAGCGGGCGCCGCCGAACAGGCCCAAAGTTGCAACGCCCACGAGAGGTCAAGCGCTGCGGGATCGAGCGTCTCTATCCTCGCATGCAGGCACACCGTGTCACCCTCAAAGCGGTATCCATGCGGCCCGGAAATACGAGCTAACGCAACCGCAGGCGCGTGAACGGGAGGGCCGCCGAGCGACGAGAGTTTCATTTATAAGCAAGGTCAATAGTTGGACGTGTTGAAACTAAACAAAGCGGCCGTAACCTCGACCGCTCGCGCGATTAATATACTGCTGGCGGGCCTTTGGAACCTCGCGGAGTTCCGATTAAAGGCCTTAGCCAGTAAAGTATCGCGTGTTCGCGAAACCAACCATCAATGGGTCGGTACCGTCGCAATGGTCTGCAGGATACGACTGGCGATTTTGTACGGATCACCCTGGGAGTTGGGGCGCCGATCCTCCAGGTACCCACGGTAGCCGTTGTTGACAAAACTGTGGGGCACGCGGACGGAGGCGCCGCGGTTGGCGATGCCGTAGTTGAATTTATCTATGGACTGCGTTTCATGCAGGCCGGTAAGGCGCAGGTGGTTGTCCGGACCGTAAACGGCGATGTGCTCGTTTTTATATTTGTCGAAAGCGGCCATAAGCGCTTCGAAATAGGCCTTGCCCCCGACTTCGCGCAAGTGCTTGGTCGAGAAGTTCGAATGCATCCCCGAGCCATTCCAATCCACTTCGACTCCAAGGGGTTTGCAATGAAAATTCACCTCGACGCCGTATTTTTCGCAAAGACGCATGAGGATGTAACGCGCCATCCACATCTGGTCGGCGGCTCGCTTCGAGCCCTTGCCAAAGATCTGAAATTCCCATTGGCCCTTGGCGACCTCCGCGTTAATGCCTTCGTGATTGATACCGGCATCCAAGCAGAGATCGAGATGAGTATCGACTATCTCACGGGCGATATCCCCTACGGCTTCGTAGCCCACGCCGGTATAGTACTTACCCTGAGGAGGCGGAAATCCGCCGCCTTTCGGGAACCCCAAAGGAGCTCCGTCCTTGTAAAGAAAGTATTCCTGTTCAAAACCAAACCAAGCCTCCGGGTCATCCAGAACCGTGGCCCGGGCGTTGGTTCGATGCGGCGTCTTGCCGTCCGGCATCATCACCTCGCACATCACGAGCGCGGCGTTCTTTTTGGTGGAGTCGGGAAAAGCGGCCACCGGTTTGAGCATGCAATCCGAACTGTGTCCTTCGGCCTGCCTGGTCGAACTACCGTCGAAACCCCATTGCGGTAAATCCTCTAGTTTCGGAAAACTGTCGAACTCCTTGACCTGAGTCTTGCCCCGTAAGTTTGGAACAGGTTCATACCCGTCCAGCCAGATGTATTCGAGTTTATATTTCGCCATGAATTGTAGTGCGGATTGGATCTTTTTGTTTTTGCTATACCAGTTCGTCTAATTCGCTTCCTGATGTTCAGGAACGCCAGCCCTGGAGCAAGGAAGATGCCATCGGGCGAAGGCGCGCCGCTGGCGTTGACGCAAAGTGGCTGGAACCGCCTGTGGATCCAGTGAATCCCAAGGGAATTATTTTCATCTGATGCGCCCAAGGGGCGAGAATTACTGTCTATATTTGCTCGTACTGGACAGATCGAGCTACGCTTGATCCATTGACCCGAACGCCGGGTCGAGGCAGAATTACAGCGGCATGTTGCAGGTGAAGGATACACTGAGGGCGACCGTCCAGGTCAGTTTCGATGGGCGGGTGTTTAAGACTTACCACGGTCCGGACGCGCCCGCTCGTTTCGCCCGCGAGATCCAAGTCCTCCGCTATCTCGAGGCGCGCGGCTGCGGGTTTGTGCCACGGTTGCTGGAGGCCGATGCCGCCAAACTGCGCATCGTAACCACCAACTGCGGAACACGTGTGGAGCACCTGGATGCGGAGCGGGCGCGAGAATTATTCGCGGAACTGGAGACTTATGGCGTCCGCCACGATGACCCCGACGTTCGCAACGTCACTTACCGGCAGGCGGACGGCCGCTTCTGCGTGGTGGATTTTGAGTTGGCGACCATCCTTCCAGGCGGTGAATAGAGGCCCGACTCGATGAACCCACTTCCACCGACCGCGCTATCTACGGGCCTGCAATGGTCTGGCCGGACCGACCGTGGCACGGTGCGGCCCAACAACGAGGACGCCTTTGCCGGGTTGCAATTCGACGCTCACGAGGTCCACCATCTGGGAGCGATTGGCCAATGCGCGAGCGGACGCCTGAATTTTGCGTTTGCCGTCAGCGACGGAATGGGCGGCGCGAAAGCGGGGGAACACGCCAGCCGCCTCGCCGTCGAAACGATCGCGACCCTCCTTCCGCCCTCATCCCGTCGATCGGCGGCCGGATTGGAACGGGCGTTTTCCGGCATTCTCCATGAGCTATTCGCGCAGGTTCACCGCGCGCTGACACGGCTGGGGGGCAGCTATGAGGAATGCCTCGGCATGGAAGCCACCTTGAGTCTCTGTTGGTTCACTCCGGGACGGATGTATTTCGGCCATATTGGCGACAGTCGAATTTATCACCTGCCCGGACAAGGCGGATCGATCAGGCAACTTAGCCACGATGATACGCACGTGGGATGGCTGTTGAGAAACGGGGAGATTAATGAGCGGCAAGCCCGCGGCCATCCGCGGCGTAGCGCCCTTCAGAAGGCTCTGGGTGGACGAAACCAGTTTGTTTCTCCGCAGGTTGGAGCGGTCAGTTACGCGCCCGGCGATATCTTCCTGCTCTGCACGGATGGTTTGGTTGACGGCTCGTTCGACAGCCATCTGGAGGAGTTTCTGCGCGCGCCAACCGCCGCCCTGACAGACGCCAACCCAGCGCGCCGCCTGGTGGAAGAATCCTTGGCCAGAAGCGGGCGCGACAACACCACTGCGCTCGTGATCCGGGTGGTCTGACCTGGGTCTTTGAATCCCGAACCCTGGCGTAATCCAGGCAGGGTTGTGGCGAGGCCAATATGCCCGCGCCGCAATCTGAGGCCTTGGCTCGTTAGGATTCAGGCTCGTCGCCAATACCGCCAACCTGAACCTGGCTACAAGTAAAGATCTATCGGTTCCGCGCCGATCGTGCCGCGCAATTCCTCCAAGTAGGTCGGCGACTCGGCTTGCTCCAAGGCTTTGCGGGCGCGGACCAGGCGGTGGGCGATGTTGAGGCGGACGGCTTCGCCCGCGTGACTGGTTCTTTTCAGAAAGCGATCCAGGTAATCCACGTGCCTCCGCCACAATTGTTGGTCGACTTTTTGCTTCGCCACCAACCGCGCCGCATACCAATCGCTGGCCAGCAGGCTAGTCCGGGTGAAGAGCGCTCGCACGTCGGCATGCTCCAAACCTTTCGCTTCCCACTCGCCGTTCAGCATGATGTGTAAAAGCGCCTTCAACGGCGGGCAGGCGTGGTGAACGCCGCCATCGTCAAAGTACATTTTGGCGACCCGCTGCTGCGTCGCGAGAATATTCTCCATGCCATCCACAAATATCTCCAGATCCTGCAATTCCGGGCGTAACATCTCCTCGGTGAAGATGGCGTGAGGGTGGTTGAACATGCGCCCAAAGAACGCATGCACGAACCGCGCGTTGATGCGGAATCCGAGGCGGCTGGCCAGAACTTTCTTTCCTTGGCGCTCAAAGTCCTCGCATCTGTCCAAATAATGATTGGCGATGAGGTATTGGGGCTCACGCTCCCGGGGTGACATGCGGCACCAGACCTCCGGCACCAGCAGGCTAATGTCGTGGTCCACGCGCACCTTGGGACCGACGTAACCGGCGGCGGTAACGAAGCCGTTATGGCCGGTCAGAATCCACGAGACGAGAGCATTGTTCAGGTCAATAATGGGCGGCAGAGCATTGAACGGACCTTTGGTCAACGCGCCTTCGGAGCCCGCGCCGGTGGTCGAAGGGGATTTGCCGGTCATGCTGCAAATAAACTCCATGAACAATTCCGGCAGCTCGAAATAATGGATCGGATTGTACACGGCGAGGGACCGAATCGCGCCTTCTGGGGGGTTGTTCCGACGGCCCGGCAGGATGGCGGCCACCGGATTATGCACTGGCTGTCCCAACGGGAGACGGCGGCGCAGGCGCGCGGCGGTTTCAGCAAGGTACACCTCCCGAGGGTCGAGGAGGTCGGGGCGCCTTTGCAGATAGCGCGGGTTTTTGCTGGGACATCCCCCAACGATTCTCGGATGCGCGGAAGAAACGAAAAAGCTGGCTTTGGGCTCCGCCGCCACTTCGCGAATTAACCGCCGCATCGGCTCGCTGAACTGATGAAACCCGATCGAATCCTCGATGAGCTCCCGAGCGGCGGAAGAAGTGAGCGGTTCGTAATTGGAAAAGAAGTTGTCGAGCCTCGCGAAGTCGGTCTCCGTCTGTTTGTCATACCCGCGATGAATGGCATCATCGGGCCGCTGAAAGAGACGCAGTTCGCAGTTCTTGACGAACTTGAGGGCGCACTTCTCGCTGACGCCCGGAACGGTGGTCACGACGCCCGCCGGCACGACGACCGAGGCGGTAATGTCGTCCTCGAATTGAATTTTCACCGCGGGATGAAAGTCCTTTCGGAGCCCGAACGTGCGCCAGGAACCGTCTTTGTCAAAACCGACGCGCAGGTGAGTCGTCACCAGCTTGCGGTTGTCGCACTTCAATTCGTTGGCGGGCGTGCCATCGATAATATCCACGCTGAAATGCTCGCGCCACTCCGCCTGCCATTCCGGCTTGTAGTAGCGTTTGACCACGAAGACCAGCTCCTTCAGATACTGGGGAACGCTCGCCAGCCAGGCGTTGTACTCGGGCTTGTAATCGCGTTCATCGGGCGTGAGCAGTTTGATGACCGAACCCAGGGATCGCTCCGCGCTGAGGATCGGGCGATGGTCGATCCGCCCGGGGTCATTGAACCGCCCACTGTAATCCCGCCCCATCAATTCGGTGACGCGGTCAAAATCCTTCCTGAAATCCGCCACAAAAACCGATCCGGTGAGCACCGCATCGGTAATCCGCTTTGAGATCTCCGATTTGCCGCCCCCCGAGACCGTGCATGGTTTGTGACAAAGCGTGCCCTCGGCCACCGTGCCAACAAGGCGCCAGGAGCGATTCTCGCCCGGCCGCTCCATGCGCACTTTATATCCGGAGGGCCGGACATAGATCTTGTCCGGCGATAGCCGGATCACGCGCTGGGCATTTCCGCCCGCCCAGGAAACGGTTTGCTTGTGCAGGTCGAAGCGCGCGTCCTCCGGCACATAAATGATGTCGGGATACATCTTATCCGCGGCGCATCCTTCGGGGCGGAGATCCATCAAGTCACGGTAAAGCGCCGTCGCCTCGGCAAACGAATGTCCCAGGTGCTTAACGTGAACGTCGCCGCTGAATTCCTCGCCCAAATCGTAACTGGGAAACACGAGCGCGCCGCCGGCGTGCTCCTCTTCGCAAAGCCCAAAGAGATTGGCGGCATAACTGATTTGCGTCTTAACCTCTTTCTTGCAATAGCCAAAGTAGTTATCGGCGATAATCGTCACCATCACCCCAGCCTCGTCACGACAGGCCACCTTGAAGGCCTCGCCCTGGTTGTAAAACTCCCAATCCTCCTTCCAACACATGCCGTCGCGGCGTTGACGCTCGCTGGCCTGATCCCAGTGCGGCAGGCCGAGAGATCGTTTGGTGAGCCGCGTGAGATGCGGGGCAAGAATGACGCAGCCCGTGTGGCCTGTCCAATGGTCTGTATCCAGGCCGGCATCGTTCTCCGGCAAGTCCGGATCGCCCCCATTCCCGAAAATACTCTCCACAAAATCGAGGTTGCTCACCAGGTTTCCCGGCGCAAAAAGACGAATCTCCATCGTTTTTTGCGGGGAAAATCCCGGCACCTCGGGCGAAACAATCGGCCGGATCAACAGGGAAACGAAGCACTCGGCGGGTTGCGCTTGCGTGGCGGTAAAGGGAAGGCGCAGGATTTCGCGGGGCGGGTTGCAGGCCGAACTGAGCAGCTTCCCAAAAACGGCTTTAGGCACGCTCACCTTGTCATCGGGAATCGGCAAACCACCTTCCGCCACGTGAAAAACCCCCTGGGTCGTTCGCCGGTCGCTGCGCGGGTTATGAAGCACGCCTTGTTTGACTCGATACGAATTGAGGATGGCTGAAACAAACTCGTCTTTATCAACCGGCAGCGAGAGCGCGCGAGCCAAGCCAGGACGATCCAGCACAAAGGTCCTCAACGGCAATTTCGCCACCGGGAGCTCCTGCATGTAATCGTAGAGAAAGGTCTGGATCCGCTGATCAGCGGGGCACAGGTGATTGGCCAGCAATCGTTCTTTCTCTTGATACTGCGCTACCAGTGAAGAAACAATGTCGGAAAGCTGCGTCGCGTCGCCCGCCGCCACCGGCGGGAGTCCTAACAGCGACAGCTTAACGTTGATGCAAGGAATCAAATTATCGAATGAGCTCACTCCATCTCCATTTCCAGGCGTTTTCAATTGTGCAAATTCCACTAGCAAGACCGGTGCCATACTCTTTCACGCGCGCCGGGAAGTCAAGTTGAACCTCGCCGACAGGCGCTACTGAAGACAATGTTCAGCGGCTGGGTTATGAAGAACGACGGAAGTCAAGCTGTTCCGCCCTGAGGGGTACATGGGGCGGCCGAATTCCGCTTTGCAAAGCGAGCTAAACTTTGAGCCCGTGGGGCACGGGAGACTCCTCCTCGAGGCGGTGAAGCAGCGTTTGGCAAAAATCGATGAACCAGCGCTTGCGCCGACTCTCCTCCGGCGGCTCCGCGGGACGCGGCACCTTGATAATCTCGACGAGCCTCCCCGGGTTGGCCGCCATCAAGTAAACACGATCTCCCAGGTAAACCGCCTCCTCGACCGAGTGCGTAACCAGAAAAACCGTGGCCTCCTGCTCACTCCAAAGCTGAATGAGCAATTCCTGCATCCGCAGGCGAATGCCCGGATCCAAGGCCCCAAACGGCTCGTCCATCAGCAGGATGCGCGGCTGCAGGATGAGCGTGGCCGCGATCGCCACGCGCTGTTGCATGCCGCCGGAAAGTTCAGAGGGAAACTTGCGCTCGGACCCTTCCAAGCCGACCTTTTTCACCCAATCCTGGGCTTGATCCAGCCGCTCAGCGCGCGGTACTCCGCGGAGTTTCAGACCGAAAGCGATGTTCTCTTTGACCGTCAGGTGAGGCAGGAGCGAGTATTTCTGATCCACCAACCCCCGGTCCGGACCTGGCTCATGAACGGGTTTGTCGAAGACCAATACCTCGCCGTGGGTCGGCGGGAAGTGGGGTTTGAGCCCGGCAATGATGCGCAGGAGGGTCGATTTGCCGCAACCGGAAGGTCCGACCAAGGTGATCAGCTCTCCAATATTCGGCAGATCTTCCACCGCAAACGAAACATCCTGGATGGCGACTTTGGCCTTGTCGCCTTCGCCAAAGCTCTTGGTCACTCCCTTGAAAACCACCACGTCCGGCGCTTTCGCCGGCTTCGCCGGGGCGGGAACCGCTGGAACCGCGTCCGCCGACGCGGACGCTGGGGAAGCGGGATGAGCCGCCGGTCTTTCGGCGGAGTCGGTCGGCGGCTTATCGATGTTGGTTTGGTTCATGGCGGCGACGCAGCCGGGCTATTTGGCTTTTCGGTAAGGGAAGAGCATCTCACCACTCCAGCGCCACACTTGATCGCAAGCCACCGCGATGAGCACGATCACGATAATCACAGCGTAGATCGCCTCGGTTTGGCTCCGACGTTCCGAGACCGAGATCAACCCTCCCAGGCCGTATTCGGGACGGACCACGACTTCCGCCATGATGATCCAGCCCCAACCAACGCCGTACACCCCGCGAAGGTGATCCCAGATATTCGCCTGGGCGACCGGGAAAAGCACGTGGCGCACCAGTTGCCATTGAGTGGCGCCCTTGGTCACCGCAACGTCGAGGAACGCCCCAGGCACGTCCGCGATGTCCTTGATGACCAACGGCAGCAACGCCACGAAACACCCGATGAAAAGAAACCCGATCTTCTGCGCCTCTCCGGTCCCGAACCACGTCAGGCTTAAGGGGATAAAGACCACAATCGGCACGTACGCGCCGGCTAAGGACAAGGGACGGAAGAAGGCCGCCACGGGGGGGAAGGTCGCCATGTAGATGCCGAGAGGCAATGCCACCACGGCGGCCAGCGTGAAACCGGCGGTGACCCGCAACCAGGAGCAAAACGCGCTCCGGACCAGGCCCTGCTCCAGATGCAAGGGCACGAACGACGTCAGCACTTCGAGCGGGCTCGGCAAGATCAGCGGCTGCACCAAACGCTCCCCGGGCGCGCCGCGCGTTACAAACCACCAGACAGCCAACAGCGAGGCGATGAACACCAAAGTGAGCCCCATCGCCCGGGCATACGGCAGATCTCCATGCACGTGCAATCGCGCCAATCGGACTACCAGAGTGAGCACCGTAACAAAGGCCAGCGCGAAGACCAGAAAACCGAGGAAGGATTGCGCTTCAGTCGAACCCCGAATGAACTCCCATCGAACCGCAACCCCCGCGCCAAGAATCAACGCCAGGAGCGACACCCGCAGCCCCACATCCTGGATCGAGGGCCGCCGGCGATGGGCCAGATAGGCGATAATCGGGGGCAGAGCCGCTGCCAGCGTCCACGCCAACACCAGGAGACCCAGGGTCAGGATCTTGCAGCCATTCACCCCGCCGATGGGCTCGCCTTCGGCTGCGACGGCCTCGGCCAGAATCGGGGTCAAGCCAAGACCTGGGCATAGTTCAAACATATCGAGAAAATGACCCGGCGCTTCTACAGTAAGAGATCTCTTTAGTATGCAACAAGGTCATGGCGGGACTCGGCAAACCGCGGGGACTCCAGCCATCGCGGTTTCGCGCTCCGCTTGCCACCACAGTCCATACTATTGATCCGTCGCCTATGACCCCGTCTCCAGCGGAAAGACCTTCACCTCCACCCGGCGGTTCTTTTTATTGTGTTCGGAGTTGCTGGGGTCGGTACAATTGGGCAGCGGGTTATCCCAGCCGTTGCCAACGACCTTAAATTTGTTGGGATCGAATTTGTATTTTTCCATGATGGACTTGCGGACGGAATCGGCTCGGTCATAGGAGAGTTGCCGGACCAAATCGGCGGGGACAATGCCCTTGCGGCTGGCATCGGTATTGCCCTCAATGATGATGTAGGCATTGCCGAATTTGCCGGCGAGCCGGCCGATTTCCTCGAGCGTCGCCGGGATGGTCGAGTCGTATTCGGCGTTGAGCACCGACTTGTTCGGCTCGAACGAGATCATCACCGCCTTGGTCAATACCTGGCCCGAACCCGCCTCGGCGGTCATATTCTTGAGCGCTTCGGGTTTGAAGGTTGGCTGGGACAGGTCTTTGACGTCTTTGTAGGCCTCGGACAGCGCCGCCAGAATTTCCTTGTCCTTGATCTTGGAGGACGGCACCGTCGAACTGATCGTGCCCAGCGACTTGTAGATGGTGGAGGCGCTGTTCCAAACCACTTCAAAGTTCGCGGGATTGAAGGGGTCGAGGAAGAACTTCGCGTTCTCACGGTAATTCGTGAGGTGGGCGTCCCCTTCGGTGATGCCGCCGTCCTTGCCCACCATGTTCTTACAATCCGCCTCCGGCAACTGGAAGGCGGCAGCCAGTGCTCGCGCGGCCAGGCCCGGGTCTTTGCGAACCATGTCCATGCCCTCGAAGATGCCCTGCACCAAGCCGGAAACGATTTGCGGATTCTCCTTGAGGAAGTCGTTGCGCACGGCCCAAACGTCGGCCACGAGGTGATTGGCGGTCCCGGTAGTCACCACGAGGCGGGTCCCCTTGAGTTTGTCGGTGATGTTGTAGATGTCCGGCGACCAGCCGACAAACGCATCGAAGCTGGAATCCTGCACGAAGATCTTCGCCGCGGACGGGGCATCGGCGGCCCACTTGAAATCGATGTCACCCGGGTCGATGCCAGCATCGATAAGCAGCGACATAATCAGATAATGGCTGGGCGAGTTTTGGGCCAGCACCACCTTCTTGCGCTTGCCGCCAACCGGGCGAAAATCATTGATGCTGCGGATCTCGCCCCGGGCCACCACGCCATCGCCGCCGGCAGAGAAGTCGATCTGCTGGCAAACCACCGGAACGGTTCGACTGTCCTTAACCAATTCGGGCGCGAAGAGCGCGATCATGTCCAGCGTGCCCCAGAGGATATGGCTCTTGCCGCTGGCGAAGAGGTCGCGCGCCTTCACGGGATCGTCCACAATTGCCAGCCGGACGAAGAACCCATATTTCTTGTAGAACACGCTTTGGTCATTCGGCTCGAGACCCGCGTTAGCCACGATGATGGGCGCCCAACCGGGCCAGATGTTGATCGGGAATTGAACGATGAGCTTACCGTCCTTGGTTTCCTTGCTGTACTCGCCGGCCCCGATGACCGCCGGGATAGCCGACCGATCCACCAGCGTCGCCGCATTGGTGCCGGCCAGCAGCGGAATGGAGTCCGGCACGACTTGGGCCGCCTGCACGGCCTTCTTGACCTCGTCCGGGTTGATGGAAATGTTCTGCGATCGGGTCTTGGGCGCAAGCTGGTCCCACCAGCGATAAACGCCGAAACCGACGACGCCCAGCAATAGGAGCGTCATGACTATCTTGCCTCGTGTTGTCATAAAGTGTGGAAGCTACTGAGTTATTTCTCTGGGATCTTTTGCCGCTCCGGTTGCGCGGTCGGCGGCGGCGCGCTGGCGGCGGCTTCGGGCTGCACCATTCCCATCTTTTTCTTATATTCCTGGAAGAGCATACTGCCCCGCATCTTACGGGCCTCCTGCTGGCGGGAGATGCCCGAACCCATCTCTTTTGCCAGGTCCAAGGTCGCCCGCATCTGGCCCTCGCCCGCAGCCGCCGATTGACGGAGTTGCTGCATCGATTGCCCCAATTCTCCCCCCATCATGCCTTGAAGTTCCGTGATCGAACTTTTCATCATGCCCGCCAAGCCCTCAAGGGAACGGCCGATGGCAACCTTGGCCTTCACGGCCTCAAACTCGCGTTGGAACCGTTGAATCTCGCGCAGACTCTCGGCGATGATTTCGGTATTCTGCTTGTAAAGCAGTTCCAGGCTGTCGGCCTGGCTCTTGTTGTCCGTAAGGTCCGAATCGAGCGCCGCCAACTCCTCGGCGTAATGGGCGCCGTTGGCCTCGTCGTTAGCCGCCGCCGCCGCCTGGAGCAGGCTCTGCAAATCTTCCTTCTGTCGCTCCTGGCGTTTGATCTGGTCCTTGAGCAAGGCGATCTGACCCGCCAATTGACCGTTGGCGTAGTGGGCCTTGTCCGCCTTGGCCTTCGAGTCGCGGATGCCGCGCTCGACGACGGCCTGGTTAATGGCATCCGTTTCGGTGGCCTTCTCCGCCATGAGCCCCAGCCAGATGAACAAACGCTTGATTGCTCTAAACATAGGTTTCCTGTTGTTTATTTCTTGGGTTCTTCTTCCTCGAGCAGGATCTGGCGCTTGAGGATGAATTCGAGTTGAGTGTTGAGTTGCTTTTCGTCGGCGGCGCCCACCACGGTCGCGCCCAGGCGTTTGACCGAACTGAATTGTCTGGCATCCGTGTCGAAGGCGACAAAGTGAACCGACAGCGGTGTCTGCTTCAGCTCCGCCTGGCGCTTGAGCCCGGGGAGCACCGCCGCCGGATCGGGACCAGACGTATTCAGTCCGTCCGTGATGATCAACACGTGCTTGCGCGACAACGGCGAGTTCAATACCCGTTGGCCCGCCTGGCGCAAGGTGTTGCCCAGCGGAGTATTGCCCGTCGGATTGGAAAACCGCGCGGCCCAATCCTTGAGCGCCTTCGCGCTGAAGGGGCCGAACGGGATGGCCTCGCGACCAATGGAATCGCCGAACACATAAAGGGTCGTCCAAATCTTCCGGGAAGCTCCCGCAGCCGCGTTCGTCCGAAAGGCTTCGATCTGGTCGGCTATTCGTCCCAGGGCGCGGTCGGCGATGAGATATTTCGGAACGTTAGCGCCTCCCACATCCCGGACGGGGTCTTTCATGCTCCCGGAGGTGTCGAAGACGATCGCCAGGGCCGCCCCTTCCTCCACCGTTTCGGCGCGACAACGCGCCCCCGGTGACGGCACCACCAGAGCGATCAGCATTGCAATTGATAAAATCGTTTTCATGGCCAATCCGAACTCTTTCTCCCCATGCTTACGTCGCTATGCAGAAATCGTAAGCACCCGGTGTTACACTGTCAACTTATCCCTCGATGCCGCGAGTCCGCATCTATAATTGCTCAGGAGGTTTGTAATCCGTGGTAATCCGCCGAAAACCCTGAGAAAATTATTGACGTTCCCAAGTAGATTGTCTGACTCTTGACTTACTATGCAAACCCGATTTGACCTGACGCAGGCCGACATCCCGAAGGCTTGGTACAACCTTCTGCCCGATTTTCCCGAACCCCTGCCCCCGCCGCTGCACCCCGGAACCCGTCAACCGATTCCCCCTGAGGCGCTGTTGGCGATCTTCCCGGAAAATCTCGTCCAGCAGGAGATGAGCCCAGAGCGGTATATCGAGGTTCCCAACCCGGTTCGCGATATCTACGCCCTCTGGCGACCGACGCCGCTACTGCGCGCGGTCCGCTTCGAACAAGCCCTCCAGACCCCGGCCCACATTTACTATAAGTATGAAGGTGCCAGCCCGGCCGGGAGCCACAAAGTGAATACTTCGGTGGCCCAGGCGTACTTCAACAAGGTGGCTGGTACCAAACGCCTGGCGACCGAGACGGGAGCGGGGCAATGGGGCGCGTCGCTTGCGCTGGCCACCAAACTCTTTGGTCTGGAGTGCAACATTTATATGGTGAAGGTAAGCTACCAGCAGAAGCCCTATCGGCGGATGCTCATGCATACCTGGGGCGCCACCGTCCATCCTAGCCCCAGCGACCAGACGGATTACGGGCGCAAGCTTCTGGCGGAAGACCCACATTGCGTGGGTAGTCTGGGCATCGCCATCAGCGAGGCCATCGAGGACACCGTCAAGCACCCCGACACAAAATATTCCCTGGGCAGCGTCCTCAACCACGTCTGTCTCCACCAGACGGTCATCGGCGAAGAAACCATCAAGCAGATGGAAATGGCGGGGGAGGAGCCGGATGCAATCTTCGGATGCTGCGGCGGCGGGAGCAACTTCGCGGGACTAACGTTTCCTTTTCTGCGCCGCAAGATCAAAGAGGGCAAGAAATATCGCATTGTCGGCGTGGAACCTTCGGCCTGCCCCTCGCTGACCAAAGGCGAGTTGCGCTACGATTTCGGGGACACGGCTGAGACGACTCCGTTGCTGATGATGTACACCTTGGGCCATACCTTTATGCCCCCTGCCATCCATGCGGGCGGACTTCGCTACCACGGCATGTCGCCCATGGTCAGTCATGCGCTCAAGCTGGGTCTAATCGAGGCCCAAGCCTACCACCAAACCAAGGTGTTCGAGGTGGCCACGCAGTTCGCGCGCACCGAAGGGATCGTCCCCGCTCCCGAATCCGCTCACGCCATCGCCGCGGTCGCCGATGCCGCCATCCAAGCCCGCGAGGTCGGCCGCAAGCAAGTCCTGGTCTTTAACCTCTCCGGCCATGGCTTGTTGGACCTGAGCGCTTACGAAACCTACCTGACCGGCAAATTGCAAGACGTCTGAACCACACCCCCGTGATTACTATGCGAGGCGTCGCGCAGGGGCCGAATCCCGTGACCCGGCCGTGCGGAAAGTACAACCGGCGTCCCAAGACGCCCGGGGACGCTTGGCGCCGCGCATAGCTCAACAACCCCCAAATCAATGAAACCCAAATCCCATTCCTTGGGAGTTGCCGCCTCGCTGGCGACGCTCCTCATCACCACCGCAATCCAGGCCCAGGTGCCCATTGTCGCCCAGCATTACCCTGCGGGCGCGGAAGGCATCAAGGCCGCCAGCCTGCCGCCTCCGGGCATTTACTTGCGCGACTACAACTTCTTTTACTCGGCCGACCGCTTCAAAGACGGACCGCCTGACTTCAGGCTTTTCGGTTACATCAACGCGCCCCGCCTGATTTGGATGACCGACGCCACCGTCCTCGGCGCCAATTACGGGATGGATATTATCGTACCCTTCGGCGACCTGAACTACAAACTTGGAGGCTGGCACAACTACTTCGGCTTGGGCGACATCGAAGTCGAACCGTTGCTGCTGTCCTGGCACCTGGATCAATTCGACTTTTCCGCCGCCTATGCCTTCTGGGCGCCGACCGGCGATTACCGAATGGATCGGCCCGATATGCTCGCCCAGGGTTTCTGGTCGCATATGCTCACCCTCGGCGCCACGTGGTATCCGGATGCGGAAAAGACCATCGCGGTATCGCTCCTCAACCGCTATGAATTCGCCCACGAACAAGATCTGACGCACACGTCTCCGGGCCAAGTCTATACCCTCGAGGCCGGCATTAGCAAAACGGTCATAACCAACCTCGACGTGGGCATCATCGGCTACTACCAGCAACAGACGACCACCGATTCTGGCGCCTTGGCCGACTCCATGCTGGATCGTAAATTGGGCGTCGGCCCCGAAGTCAGCGGCTTCTGCTCCGAACTGGGGATCTTCGCGTCCCTGCGCTACGGCTATGAATTCGGCGCCCGGGACCGGCCCGAAGGTCATCTCATCACACTGACCCTGACCAAGCGGTTCTAATCAGACAAAAATGGTCTGGTCTCTACCGGGGCCGACGGAAGCGATGGCGAGTTTGGCTCCGGTTAACTCCGCCAGCGCCTTGAGGTAAGACCGGGCCTTGGCGGGCAGTTCTTTCCATTGGCGGGCGGCGGTGGTCGCCGTCCGCCAGCCCGGAAACTCGGCATACACCGGCTGGCAACGAGAGAGGGCATCGATGTCGTTGGGGACGTAGTTGTACTGCCGGGCGCCGTCACGGTAGGCGACGCACACTTGGATGGTCTCGACGGAGTCCAAACCGTCGAGATTAGTCACCGCCAGGTCATCAATACCGTTGACCATGCAGGCGTGGCGCGTAGCGACGGCGTCGAACCAACCGCAGCGCCGGGGGCGGCCGGTGGTGGCCCCGAATTCCCTGCCCATCGCGTGCAACATGTCGGCAATCTCCGCATTTTCGGTGGGCAAAGGGCCTTCGCCGACCCGCGTTGTGTAGGCCTTCATCACGCCCACGACGCGGTCCATGCGATGAGGCGGCACTCCGGAACCGGTGCAAGCCCCACCAGCCGTCGTGTTTGACGAAGTCACAAACGGGTAGGTGCCGTGATCGATATCGAGAAAGGTCCCCTGCGCCCCCTCGAACAGGATGTCGTCGCCCCGCCGCAGGGCTTCATGGAGCAAGATGACGGTGTTCGCCACGAACGGCTGGAGATAGTCCCCCGCCTCGCGGTAGGCCTTGTGAACCGCCTTGAAAGAAAGCGGCTTAGCGCCGAATGCCTTGAGGATCTCATTGTTCTCCCGAATCTTGGCCTGGAGTTGCTTTTCAAACCGTTCGGGGTGGATTAAATCGATGACCCTGAGGCCCGTGCGAGCGGCCTTGTCGCCGTAGGCGGGGCCGATGCCACGCTTCGTGGTGCCGATCTTATTCTTGCCCTTGAGGGTCTCGCGCTGGGCGTCCAACTCGCGGTGATAAGGCAATACGAGGTGCGCGGTTTCGCTCAGAAAAAGGTTGCCGTCGCAGCGAATACCCATCTTCCTCAATCCCTCGATTTCTTCAACCAGTCCCACCGGGTCAACGACCACGCCGTTGCCGATGATACACTTCTTACTACGGCGCAGGATCCCGGAAGGCACCAGGTGCAGCACATATTTCTTACCCTTGAGGAGGACGGTGTGGCCGGCATTGTTGCCGCCCTGCGTGCGGACCACGATGTCCACCCGCTCCGTCAGTACGTCGATGATCTTGCCTTTTCCTTCGTCGCCCCATTGGGCGCCGATCAATATCGTATTGGCCATAAAATCGTCTCAGCGTCGGTCTCCGACGCAAACAAAAATCCCCGAATGTCCATTCGGGGCAAAGCGTTCGACTTTTGCGATCAAAAACTAGTGAGAGCCGCCGGACGTGTCAATCATCGAAAACGGATCGGATCCGACGTTCCGACGGGCGATAGCGACTCGACATTCACGGGCGGTCCTGGAACAATGCGGCCAGTGAAACAATCGATCGTAACCCTGGACATGGAGGGAGTGCTAACTCCCGAGATCTGGATTGCCGTGGCGGAGGAGACCGGGATTCCGGAATTGCGGCGCACCACGCGGGATGAACCGGACTACGACAAGCTCATGCGCGGCCGCCTGAAGATCCTCGACCAACACGGGCTCAAGCTCTCGGACATCCAGCGGGTCATCGGCGCGCTTCGCCCATTGGAGGGCGCTCTCGAATTCCTCGACCGCCTGCGCGCCCAGCTACAGGTCATCATTCTCTCGGATACATTTGAACAGTTCGCCAGCCCGCTGCTGGCCCAACTGGGCCGCCCCACCCTGCTCTGCCACCGCCTGGTGGTCGAAAACGACCGGGTCGTCGATTACCAGATCCGCATCCCTGAGCAGAAACAGCGCGCCGTGGCCGCCTTCAAACTGCTGAACTACCATGTCATTTCGGCCGGAGATTCGTTTAACGACACGGCGATGCTCACCGAGGCCCACGTCGGATTTCTATTTCACGCCCCGGACAATGTCAAAACCCAGTTTCCCCAGTTCCAGGCGGTCGAAACCTATCCAGACCTCCTCCGCCTCATCCAAACGGCGGTCGTCTAACCCGTCATTCGGGTTTCAGATCCCGTGACATGAGCGAACGGACCGCCTCCCCGGCGTTCTTGCCTTCGTAAAGCATCGCGAACACTTCGTCGATGACCGGGGTCACAACCTGATGCTTTCGGGCTAATTGGTAAGCGGACCGAGCGGTGGGGTAGCCTTCGGCAACCGCGAGCGTGCTGGCGGCGATCGCGGCCGGCTTCTCGCCCTTGCCCACCCGTTCCCCAAAGCCGCGGTTGCGGCTATGCCGGGAGAAGCAGGTCACCATCAAGTCGCCCAGACCGCTCAGGCCGGTAAAGGTCTCCGCCTGGGCGGCGCAAGCGACGCCCAGACGCCGAATCTCGACCACCGCCCGCGTCACCAGCGCCGCTTTCGAATTGTCTCCGAACCCCAACCCGTCGCTCACCCCGGCGGCGATGGCAATCACGTTTTTCAGGGCCCCGCCCATCTCAACCCCCAGAATGTCGGAACTGGTATAAACGCGGAAAGTGGATCGGTTGAAGAGCTGCTGAACCCGATTGGCCGTCTCGGCGTCCCGACTGGCGGCGACAATGGCGGTCGGAATATCGCGCGCCACCTCAATGGCGAACGTCGGGCCGGACAGGGCCGCCGTCTTCGCCCGGGGCGCGGTTTCACCCAGCACCCCGCACATCGTCAGTCCGGTCTGGTATTCGATCCCCTTGGTGACGCTCACCACCACGCCCGTGTAATCGGCCAATTGGCGGGTGACTTCGCGAAAAGGCTGCGACGGCACGGCTACCACGACGCACTCGGCGCCGGCGATGGCCGCGGGAAGATCGGCTTCGAGAATCAAATCGGGAGGCAAGGCGATTCCCGGCAGGAACCGCTCGTTTACGCCGCTCTGGCGGATCTCCTGGAGCCATTCCGGGATATGCCCCCAGAGCGTGACCTGATGGTTGCCTTTGTGAAGCAAGCGCGCCAGGGAGGTGCCCCAGGCGCCGGCGCCTAATATCGTGATTTTCATCTGGTTTGCTTTGGCATTTCCGGCGAGGACCGCTTGCGCCCCACACGGTTTTCCGTCCCTTGAATGAGCCGTTGAATGTTGGTCTTGTGCTTGTAAATCGCCAGCGCCGCCATCGCGGCCGTCACCCCGATCAGGTTCCCGCTCCGGCCGGTCAACCAAGTGGCGAACGGCAGCGTAAGCGAAGCCGCCACGGATGCCAGCGAAACATATCGCGTCGTAGCCAGAACCAACACGAACACCGTCAGAATGATAAGCAAAGGCACGGGCACGAGCGCTGTCAGCACTCCGGCCGAAGTCGAAATGCCTTTGCCCCCCTTGAACCGGAGCCAGCAAGTGTAGTTATGGCCAAGCACCGCGCCCAATCCGGCGCAAAGCCTGAGCCATTCCTGGGTCAAGTCTGAATAGCCGACAAGAAAGACGGCCGCGCACCACTTGGCCACCAAGGCCACCGAGATCCAGCCCTTGGCCGCATCGACGAGCATAACGAAAATGCCCGCGGGCACTCCAAGAATGCGGAAGACATTGGTGGCCCCGATATTCCCACTTCCCACCACCCGGATATCAATACTACGCGCCTTGCCCACCAAAAACCCCGTAGGAGTCGATCCCACGAAGTAGGCGATAAGCGCGGTTACAATGAATCCAAAAATTGCCACCGCCCTATATAGAAGCCCAAAGGCCAAACTGGAAAGCTGAAAATGAAGGATCCGCCGCAAGCTTGTCACTTCCCTCCCTTTAATGGCACACTGAGCCCTAATGACAACGGATCAGCAATCGTGGAACTCGGACACGATACGAGTAGCGGTTCTCGGAGCCGGCTCGCTCGGGAAGGAACATGCGCGCATTTACGCGGATATGGCCGGCGCGGACCAAGTGGAGTTCGCAGGCATTTACGACGTCGCCGCCGAGACCGCCCGCCGGTTTGCCGAAAAATACCATGTCCGCGTTTTCTCCTCCGTCGCGGAGGCCGCCCAGGCCAGCGATGCCGTCAGTATTGTCACGCCCACCACGACGCACTTCGAACTGGCCAGGACGCTGCTAAATCTGGGCAAGCACGTGCTGGTCGAGAAACCGATGACGGATCATGCCGGGCAGGCAGCCGAATTGGTCGAACTAGCCCAGCGACAGCGGTGCGTCCTCCAGGTGGGTCATGTCGAACGCTTCAACCCCGTCTTCAAGTACCTCCAGGGCGTTGCCACCGATCCCCGGTTCATCGAGGCCCACCGCCTGTCCCCCTACCCCGCCCGCAGCACAGACATCGGGGTGGTGTTGGACCTGATGATCCATGACCTGGATGTGGTGCTGGCGTTTGTGAAATCTCCCGTGGCCAGCGTCGATGCGGTGGGCATCCCCGTGCTCAGCAAGACGGAGGACATCGCCAACGTAAGGCTGCGTTTCGCCAACGGTTGCGTGGCCAATCTGACGGCCAGTCGAGTCAGCCCTGAGCGCATGCGCAAAATTCGCGTCTTCAGCGGCGGCGCGCAGACCAGCTATATTTCTCTGGATTACCGCGCCCAGGAAGGTTTCATCTACCGGGTCGCAAAGGAGGGCGAAGCGGAAAGCTCCCTGCTCAAGAAGCTCATCCATGCCAAAGACTCCTCCATCGTCAGCCAGTTTGGCGGCAAGAAAGTAGTCCGCGAGCCCGTCCCCATCGCCAAAGAGGAACCGCTAAAGCTGGAGCTTGAGGATTTCGTCGGCTGCGTGAAAACGCACCGGACCCCGCTGGTCAGCGGAGAGTCGGCCAAACGGGCTCTGGATCTCGCCTTCGAGATCACCCGCAAGATCCAAGGGAGCCTCCCAGCTCTGACCACCTGAGGTCCCGGAGCAGGTCCGCGCTGTGAAACCCCTGACGTTCATGCTGATCGCCGGCGAAGCCAGCGGCGATCTGCTGGCCGCCGAACTGGTGCGGGCCCTGCGCGTCGAAACCCTTGAAGCCGCCGAAACGGTCGGGACTGCGGACTTTCAACCGCTGCGAGCGGGTCTCGAGCCCCGTTTCTTCGGGGCGGGCGGGCCGCGGATGGCCGCCGCAGGGGTGGATTTGGCCTTCGACATGACCGTTCATTCGGTCATTGGCATCTCGGACGTGCTCAAACAGTACTTGAAGTTCCGCCGCCTTTTTCACCAACTCCTCAATCTGGCCGTCGCCCGGCAGCCGCAAGCAATCGTCTGCGTGGACTTCGGCGGGTTCAATCGCCGCTTTGGCCAGGCCGTCAAACGTTATGCCCGAGCCCGCCGGGGCCCGTTCCACAATTGGAATCCGAAACTCATCCAATTCGTTTCGCCTCAAGTCTGGGCCTCGCGCGAGGGCCGGGCATACAAAATGGCTCGCGACTTCGACCTCTTGCTGAGCATATTCCCATTTGAAAAGTCATGGTACGCCCAGCGAGTGCCGGAATTCCGCGTCGAGTTCGTCGGCCACCCGATGGTGGAGCGATTCATCGCCGCGACCGCGCCCCACGGTGACCTTCCCGCGCTCGCTCCTCCCCGGGAACCGCGCCTCTTGCTCCTCCCCGGGAGCCGTCCCAAAGAACTCTCGCTGCATCTGCCCGTGATGCTGGGCGCGCTCGCCTTGATTCGCGCCGCCGTTCCCGGGCTGACCGCCAGGATGGTCCTGCCCAGTCAATCACTCCTCGACCAAGCTCGGTCCATCGACCTGCCCGCTGACCTGGAGGTCCGCCTCGACGGCCTTGCCGAAGCGCTCCGGGAGGCGGATCTGGCCATAGCCAAGACGGGCACCACCAATATGGAATGCGCTTTTTTTGGCGTGCCGACGGTCGCCCTTTACAAAACCTCGATGCTGACCTACCAGATCGCCCGACGCATCGTGAAAGTGAGATACCTGGCCATGCCGAACATCCTCGCCGGCGCCCCGCTTTTTCCCGAGTTCATCCAGGACGCGGCCACGGCAAAGAACATCGCCGCAGCCGCCATTGAACTGCTGCGCAACCGAGACCGGCGCGCGGAGGTAAAGGCCAAACTCGCTGAGGTCGTCTCCTCCCTGGGCGGTCCCGGCGCGGCTCGACACGCGGCCAAGGCCATCCACCGGCTGGTCGCCTTGGAGTGAGCCCGGGCGGGCGCTTAGGAAGCAAGATAAGAAGGGAAGCCGGCCCGGGCCGGCTGCCGTTATCCGACGCTCATGCTCAGCAGGAACTCGATGTTGCTGCCCGTTTTCTTAAGCTTGTTGAGGACCAGTTCCATCGCCTCGACAGGAGGGACGCCCGTGAGCGCCCGACGGAGGATCACCACGCGGTTGTACTCGTCGGGGTGATAAAGCAGCTCCTCTTTGCGCGTGCCGGAACGTTCGATGTTGATCGAGGGGAAAATACGGCGATCAACCAGGGCGCGGTCCAAGTGAACCTCCATATTGCCCGTTCCCTTGAATTCCTCGAAGATGACTTCGTCCATCCGCGAGCCGGTGTCGACCAGGGCCGTGGCGATGATGGTGAGGGAGCCGCCCTCTTCGATGTTGCGGGCCGCTCCGAAAAACCGCTTGGGCTTGTGCAGCGCGTTGGCGTCCACGCCCCCGGAGAGGATCTTGCCGGAGTGCGGCTGGACGGTGTTGTAAGCGCGGGCCAGGCGCGTGATAGAGTCGAGGAGGATCACGACGTCGCGCTTGTGCTCGATCATGCGCTTCGCCTTCTCGATGACCATCTCGGCTACCTGCACGTGGCGCTCCGGGGGTTCGTCGAAAGTTGAGCTAATCACCTCCGCCCCGCGGCAGGAACGCTCCATGTCGGTAACCTCCTCCGGCCGCTCGTCGATCAAGAGGATAAACAGGTAGGCCTCAGGGTTGTTCTTGAGAATGGCGTTAGCCAACTTCTGCATTAACACCGTCTTGCCGGTGCGCGGCGGCGCGACGATCAACCCGCGCGTGCCCTTGCCGATGGGACAGACCAGATCCAGCACCCGCGTCGAGAGTTCGTCCGGAGCGGTCTCGAGAATAAAGCGCTTATCCGGAAACAAGGGGGTCAGGTTGTCAAAATGGGTCTTATCCTTAGCCTTGTCGGGATCTTCCTGGTCAACGCCCTCAACCTTGAGCAGCGCGAAAAATCGTTCCTTTTCCTTCGGCGGCCGAATCTGGCCGGCGATAAGGTTGCCCGTTTGGAGGTCAAAGCGGCGGATCTGCGAGGGGGAAACGTAGATATCTTCCGGGCACGGGAGATAATTGAAGCTCTGCGAGCGCAGAAAACCAAAGCCTTCGGGCAGCACCTCGAGCACTCCCTCGGAGAAGAGGACGCCGGCGCGCTCCGCGTTCTTTTGCAAAACATGAAAAATCACCTCATGCTTGCGCATGGTGCCGAAGTTCTCGACGTTGAGCTCGCGGGCCATCTGGTTGAGCTCGGCCATGGACATGGCCTGCAGCTTCGCGATGTTGAGCGAGGTGGTCACGCGGTCTTCGCTGACCGGGAATTCCGGAGGCTGCTTATGGGGGCGCTCGCCAGGAGCTTGGACTGGTTGCTTTCCCCCCTTGTCGCCCCGGCGTTTGCCTTGCTTATCTCCACGCTCCTGCTGTCTTCCGGGCCGATCCGGCTGTCTTCCGGGCCGATCCGGAGGCCGAGATTCAACCGGAGAAACGGAGGTCCGGGCCTCGACCGCAGGCCGCGCCTCCTCCACGTTGTCAGGCTCGGCGATCACCGACGGTTCCGAGTAGTTCCCTCGGGAATCGTCCTCCGCCGGTTCCGGTTGAGGTTCAGGGGCGGGCCGAAGTTCTTCGGTTCGCGCTTCCGAAATCCGATCCGGCGCGCCGCGCCGATTCTGGGGCTTCTCCGCGGGCTTCTCGCTGGGGACAGGCTCCGGCTTCTCTTCGAGCCGCATTTCAGTCTGCGCGCGCGGAGATATTGGAGCTTCAACGGGGTCGTTGGATTCTACGACGGCAACCGGTGTCGATGCGGAATCGTCAATGGAATCGGGCGAAGGCGACTGCGGCATAGGGGCCTTGGGCGCCTTTGTCTTAGCCTTCTTGGTGGCTCTTGCCATAATTCAATAAAAGTAAATTGTGATTCTGTTTTAGCAGGTGAGAACATCACGGGACTCGCTCTGAGCATGGCCCCAGATTGGACGATAAAGAACTCGATTAGTTCAAACGTTCTATTGGAATGGCTACCAACCGGGAGCTTCTGCAAAGGTCTATCTAAACGACGACTGCGACAACTAAAATCTCGCAGTAGTCAAAAGCAGCTTCTCGCATTTCGCCTGCGCTGTCAAGCAGGTTCCGCGATTTTATCGGGGCCGCAGGATGTGGCGAAGGAACCGTCCGGTGTGCGACTTGGGATCGCGGGCGATATCTTCGGGAGCGCCTTGGGCAACGAGACGCCCGCCGCCTTCCCCCCCTTCCGGTCCGAGATCGATAACCCAATCGGCTTCGGCGACGAGATCCAGGTTATGCTCAATCACAATGACGCTATGCCCGGCATCCACCAGGCGCTGGAGCACCTCAACCAACCGGCGAACATCGGCCATGTGGAGGCCGATAGTCGGTTCTTCGAGGATGAACAGGTTGCGCTGAGCCAACGGATCCGCGCCATCGCGGCCCTGCAAGCCAGCCAGAAGATGAGACACCAGCTTGACCCGCTGGGCCTCGCCGCCGCTCAGGGTGGGGCTGGTCTGACCCAGTTTCAGGTAGCCCAGCCCAGTGTCCGCCAGCGCCTGGAGCGGCCGCTGGATGCGCGGTACGCTGGCAAACAGAGCCATCGCCTCCTCGACCGAAAGTTCCAGGACTTGGGCGATGTTCTGGTCACGGTACCCGATGTCGAGGGTCTCACGATTGAAACGCGAGCCGCCGCAGACTTCGCAGCGCACGAAGGCCGGCGGAAGGAAGTTCATTTCCAGCTTAATCGTGCCCGCGCCCTCGCACTCCGGACAGCGGCCTTGGGCGCTGTTGAAAGAGAACCGACTGGGCGAGTAACCGCGCAGCCGCGCCTCCGGCAACTGGGCGAAGAGCTGGCGGATGATGTCAAAGAAGCCAACATAGGTCGCGGGAACGGAGCGCGGCGTGCGCCCAATCGGCGATTGATCCACCTCATAAACCGCGTGAATGCTCTCGTACTGGGTCACGGCGGGAGGAGCGAGCGGAACGCTCGCGCGAGCGCCCGCCTTGCGAGTTTTCAGGGCCTCGACCAGGGCGGGGAACAGGCATTCGCGGACCAAGGTGCTCTTCCCGGAACCGCTCACGCCCGTCACCAGCACCAGCCGTCCCAACGGGAATCGAACGGTCAGATCCCTCAGGTTGTTCCGGGCGGCGTGAGCGAGCGTCAGCCAGGTCAGGTCGCGAGTTCGCGCCACCGGCCGCCGTTTGCCGCGAGCGGGGTAGGACCGGTGGGCGCGCAGGCACTGTCCGGTGATTGAGTCCGGGTGGCGCATTAACTCGGCCAACGTGCCGGCGGCCACCACCTGCCCGCCGTGCGTACCCGCTCCGGGACCCAGGTCGATCACGTAGTCGGCTTGGCGCATCGTCTCCTCATCGTGCTCCACCACCAGCACCGAATTGCCGCGGGATTTGAGCTTTTGGAGCGCCGCGAGCAACTGGCCGTTATCGCGAGCGTGGAGGCCGATGCTGGGCTCGTCCAGGATGTAGAGCACGCCGCTGAGATTCGAACCGAGCTGGGCCGCCAACCGAATACGCTGCCCCTCCCCGCCCGATAGGGTCGGCACGCCCCTGCCCAATTCAAGGTAGCCCAGTCCGACTTCACCCAAGAACTTGAGCCGCTCCCGAATCTCGGGCAGGATGTCGCGGGCCACTTGCGCCGCCCGGCCTTTGAGCTTCAACGCGGCGAAGCGTTCGCTCGCGATTTCCACCGACATCCCCGAACACGCCTCAATAGTGGGCGTCGGTTTCCAATCCGCCATCTCCAGCCGGACGGCCCGAGCCACGGGATTCAACCTGGATCCGAGACAGTCAGGGCAGACCTCCCGGCTGCCTTCTTGCCAGCCGTACCAGGATTCTTCAATGGCATCGGCGCGGGCGCCCCGCTCAACCTCAGGCAGATAAAACAGCTCGCCGAAGCCGCGGCAGCGCGGGCACCAACCCCGCGGCGAATTGTAGCTGAAATCCTTCGGATCGAGCGCTTCGAAGGAACGGCCGCACTGCGGGCAGGAACGTTCGGTCGAATGAACCGAACACCGCCCCGCTCCATCGAGGGCCATCACCAAGCCGTTACCCAGCTTCAGGGACTCGTCAATGAGCTGCTGCGCAGTGGCCTCCGCGGAAGCCAGACCGCCGGTTGGCGACACTCCGCCTCGCGAGGCGCGACACTTCGAGAGCAACGAACCCGCGACGATCTCCACGTCGTGTTCCCGAAACCGGTCCAGGCGTAAACGCTCGTCCGTCGAGTGGAGTTTCCCATCCGCTCGCACCTGGGCAAACCCATGCCGCGCGGCCCATTCGGCGACGTCGCTGTGAAAGCCCTTCCGGTTCTTGACGACGGGCGCGAGCAAAGTCAGTTCGCCGCGCTCGCGCACCTCGGCCTGCAAGCAGCGCCCGATTTCATCCCGGGTTTGGGCTTCCACCCGCACCTGGCAATCCGGGCAGTATTGGGCGCCGAGCCGGGCGTAAAGCAGCCGGATGAAGTGGTAGATCTCGGTAACCGTGGCCACCGTGCTCTTGCCACCGCCGCGGCTGTTGCGCTGCTCGATGCTCACCGTGGGCGGGATGCCGGTGATCCGATCGACGTCCGGCCGGGACAATTGATCGACGAATTGCCGGGCATAGACGTTCATGGAATCGAGAAACCGCCGCTGCCCTTCGGCAAACAACAGGTCGAACGCCAGCGTGCTCTTGCCCGAGCCGCTCACGCCCGTGACGACCACGAAACAGTCCCGCGGCACGCTCAGCGAGATATTCTTGAGGTTATGCTCGCGCGCCCCGTAGATCCCTATCGCTCCGTCCGCCGCACCGGCTAATCTGGTTCCGTCAAACACGCCTTCATTCTAAACGGTCCTGAGCATAAAGGCGAGCCGGGGATCGCAGGATCGCAGGGCAGCCGCCCCCCGGTAATTCGCGCCGTCGACGACGAACTCCGCAATGGGGTCCATCCCTGCGACGCGCGGCCTCCTCCTCATCGCTTAACCAGCTAACGAATCACCTGCGGCGCCATTTCCATTAATCCTTTCTAATTGAGCTTGTATGGCCGCTTCGATTTTGCTATGCTTCGATCGCCCGAAACAGCAAGGGATCATGGGTCGCCGCCGATGCGGTAGCGTCGGCCAATTCCACCCCGGTGTCGCTCGCCGGCGCCCTGACGAGTATGAAAATACTGGCTTTTCAGAAGTTTCTGGAGGCTTGGCCGTACGATGCGGAAAACAACGTCCGCGTCGGGTTGGGCGCGGACGGGCGCCAGGTTATCCTGGTTCGCCGACCGATGGGACTCGAACAATACGAGATGGACGGTCGACCCGATGGCCGGCGCATCTATGGCAAGAGCTCCCTCTTCGAGGTCTATGCCGCGCGCGCCACCGACGGCAGGCCGACGGACACCCCGGGAGGTTTCTCGATCGGCGGCAAGGATCGCGCTGAACTGCTGCAGGAAGGCTTGCTCTATCACCAACGTTTGCGGCTGCTGGCGCTACTGAAGGACTGGGCGCGAGTCGAGCGAGACACGGCGCGGAATCTCCGCCTCTGTGATTTCCTTAAACGCCATGCGCCGCAAGCCGGAGACCCGGCGCAACTCGACGCATGGCGACGCGAGGTCGCCCGGATCAATGCCGGAGCGCGCGCGATGCTGCTGTCGCAGAAAGGCCAGTATCGAGAGGCGCTGAACATGGCGCGGGCCGTGGTCGATCTAAGCCTCGTTCTAGCGGAGGAGTCCGCTCCGAAAGGCGAGATGCTCGCGGCCGCCTTGCAGGATTACTTGCAGGGCAGCCTTGCAAATCAATCGGCCTTAGGAACCGCGGGAGAGTCTCGTTTCGTGCGACAACACGACTACTGGACCATCCAGCATAACGGTCGCACCGCCTGCCTCAAGGCGACGCGCGGCCTGCAATGCCTCGCCTTGCTGGTGCGCCATCCCGGACGCGAGTTCCATGTCACCGAACTGCTGGCGCGACTGATGGAAACGCCCGCCGCAACCTCGTCCATTCCCATCATCGAAGGGGATCGGCGGGTCGCCGCAGGACTTTCCGATTGCGGCGCCCAACTCGATGCGCTAGCGAAGCTAAAGTGCCGACGGCGCCTCAGCGAACTGCGGCAGGACCTCGACGAGGCCGAGCAATTACATAATCCTGAGCTCGCAACCCAAGCCCGGGAGGAAATGAACGCCATAGCCCAACACCTCGCCTCAGCGATTGGACTCGGCGGTCGCGACCGGAAATCCTCCTCGGAAGCCGAACGGGCCCGGTGCGCCATTACCAAGCGCATCAAAAGGGCCATCCAACGGATCGCCGATGCCATTCCCGACCTCGGCCAGCACCTGGCCGACCGCATCAAGACGGGTTATTTCTGCTCGTACATGCCCAATCCGGATCGACCGGTGACTTGGAAGTTCTGAGGGTTCCGGTTCCGAATGGCGCCCTTGGGACGCGAAAAGTCCCATTGGGACGCGAAAAGTCACGCCTCATCGATGATGAGAATGGCATGAATGCAGGCAGACCCATTTTCACCCGTGATCCCCCGCCCTCCCGGAGACTCCTCCAGGCGATGAGGCGGGAATCGCAACAACGATGTCCTACGTGTCAACCAACTAAGAGAAAGGAGAACTAAATATGGCAGATCCAAACGGATTCGAGTCGTTGAAGGCATTTCTCGACTCGGTACATTCCACTAATTACCCAGCGCTCTCGGCGCGTCCCGAAAGCAAAGTGGCTCACGAAGACGCCTTGGAGGAGATGAAGGGCCACATCCTCAAACTCTACGATAAGGTAGAGGCCCCGCACAGTTTCATGGAAGAAGGCGGGGCGATATACGATTGCATCCCCGTGGAGAGCCAACCCGGCCTTAGGGGATCCCGCGGAGGCGTGCCGAAGGCGCCGGATGCTCCTCCGGCGGAGCCGGAAGGCTCGCACGCGGCGGGCGGCCCGCATGAGACGTGGAAGGCCAATCTCATTGCATCGCCGCTCGGTCCGGACCGGAAGGATCGCCATGGCAACGTGATGCACTGCCCGCCGGGCACCATTCCCATGCGGCGAGTCACCTTGGAGGATTTGAGCCGATTCCCCACCTTGAGGGATTTCTTTCAAAAGGGTCCGCGCGGGGCGGGGCGCCCCCCGCGCGCGAGTGAGCCGCCTACAGTTCCGGCAACCCACCGCTGGGCTCACGCTTATCAAAACGTCAGCAACGGGGGCGGACACAGCTATCTGAATGTGTGGGACCCCACGATTGGCGCCGGTCAAATCTTCTCGCTGTCACAGCACTGGTATGTCGGAGGCAGCGGCGGCAAACTGCAGACGCTCGAATGCGGGTGGCAAGTCTACCCGGCATTCTATGGCGACACCAAACCGCACTTATTCACCTACTGGACGGCGGACGACTACACTGCCACCGGTTGCTACAACATGACCTGCGGCGCATTCGTCCAGATTGGTTCCTCCTTCGCCCCCGGCATGGCGCTGGGTCCGACCAGCGTCGTTGGGGGAGCCCAATACGAGGTGCAGTTGACCTACTGGCACACGGGCGGCCGATGGTGGTTCTACTTCAATGGGACTTCGGGAGGCAACGCGATCGGGTATTATCCGGATTCGCTCTATAAGGGAGGCGCGCTGGCAGGCAATCCCTCCGAGATCGATTACGGCGGCGAAACAGTGGGGACCACCACCTTCCCGCCCATGGGCAGCGGCCACTTTGCGAGCGAAGGATGGCAGAAGGCCGCATACCAGCGGGCCATCGGCTATTACAAACCGCTAGGCGGGGCCATGGTCAATGCGAGTTTGACGGCCTCACAGGCCTGGCCGAATTGCTATACCGCTCAGGTCGTGAAATACGCCGCGCCGTGGTTTGAAACCCTCTGGTACGGCGGCCCGGGCGGCCATTGTTAAGATCACGGCAGCGGGCAAAAGCCCGACGCTCAAAGCGCTAACAAACACGACGTTCAACGGACCGACCATGGACGGCAGCCCAAGGGGATCTCAGGAGCCGCCGCGCGTTCCGCGTGAATGTCGTTTTTGTTGGCTGGCAACCCGCCTGAATACGAATCCTTGCCTGGCGATCTGCCGGGAGTAGAATTGCTTTGTGGAATACGCGGAGACCTATCGCGGGCAGCGCATCATCGTCACGACGGTGCAACAACCAGAGGGCGACTGGACCGCGCAGGCAGAATTGCTGAACTCCGGACGGAGAACGCCGCTGGTGAGAAGTTCAAACGAGCGGTACCGGTCGGAGGCGGAGGCCAGGCAAGCGACTTTGTCCCTGGCGGCCGGCGCCCTGGATCGGGCCAGGATTTCAAAGGGCAAGCCTTAGGCAAGCGGAGGTGATCTATCATGAGCGGCGGTTGGCCCCTCGACGACCACCGAGGTTCAGCGCGTTGACATCACTGGCAATGTCGGTTTCTACCAACTGGGTTTCGCGCCGTGAACCGTTCCTCCGGCACACCGTTCGGTTGCGGTTAAATTCCCAATGGACGCTTCAGCCTGAATACGCTTTCCTGACGGTCAGCTATGAAAACTGCTTTTCAACCCCTCTTTCGTTGGTTGCCCGTCCTGTTCTGCTCCGGTTTCGCCCTCGCGACGGTGGCGCGCGACGGCGGGTTCCTGGAGGAACTCGCCCGGCCTAAAGACGGTATCAGCCGCCGGGCCAGTTCCACTTTCCGGGCCGGTCCCGATGGCAAGTACGACCGCAACGCCGACCCTAAAGGGGATTACGACGAAGCCAGCAACCGCGACAACCGGACGGTACCCCCCGGGGAGTCCTGGGTGTTGATGGATGAAAAGGGGCCGGGGGTCATCACGCATATCTGGATCACCTTCCTGGGTCCAGAGCCCCAAGACTGGGCCCGACAAGGATCGGCCAATCACCAGGAGATGCTCCTCAGGATGTATTGGGACGGCAACCCACGGCCGGCGGTGGAGGCGCCGCTCGGCGATTTCTTCGCCAACGCGTTTGGGATTCGTAGCGAGGTCATCAGCCTGCCCGTCGTGGTGGAGGATGGGGATTCCTATAATTGTTTTTGGCAGATGCCCTTCCGAAAATCCGCCCGCATTGAAATCGTTAACCAAAGCGACAAACCGCTCAGCCTCCTCTATTACAACATCGATTGGGTCCAGAAAAAGCGCCTGCCCCGAGACACTCCCTATTTCTACGCCCAATACCGGCAGGAATACCCCGTCGAGCAAGGCAAGGATTACGTGCTGCTGGATACGCGCGGCAAGGGCCATTACGTCGGCACGGTACTAAGCGCGCGCACCCGCAGCCCGGGCTGGTTTGGCGAGGGCGACGAAAAGATCTATATCGACGGGGAAAAGAAGGCCTCGATTTGGGGCACTGGCACCGAGGACTACTTTCTGTCGGCCTGGGGGCTCAAGAAGACCAGCACGCCCTACGCCGGCGTGCCCTTCTTCGACCAGTGGGGCATTGTTGGCGGGCGCACGAGCGCCTACCGCTGGCACATCCACGACCCCATCATCTTCCAAAAGGGGATCAAAGTCAGTTTCGAACATTTTGGCTGGATCGCGCCGGATGAAAACGCGCAATACCGCAGCACCAGTTGGAACGAACGCGAGGATGATTATTCCAGCGTGGCGTTTTGGTACCAAACCGGAACGCCGACCTTCAGCGCCCGCGCCCCGGGCGCCCGAAAGCGGCGGCTGCCCAGCCTGGAACGAGTGATCGTCTACGGCCGCGATTTTGCCGACGCCGCCCACCACGGAGCGGGCGAAGCAGCCGGGCAGCGACTCGACCTTTACCCGGACGAACAATTGCTCTATCGCCCCCAGCAAGCCAAAGACGCCTGGCTTGAGCTCCCTTTCGAGATCCAGAGGAAAGAACCGCTGCGCCTGCTTTTGAATGCGACTCGCTCATATGACTTCGGCAAATACCAGGCGTACCTTAATGGCGTCAAAATCGGCCCCGTCTTGGATTTCTACCACGAAACCATCGCTAACGAGGAGTTCCACCTGCTCGATTTCTGGCCCGAGCCGGGGCGGTACACCCTGCGCCTGGAGTGCGCCGGGAAAAATCCGCGGTCGGAGGGTTGGTACCTTGGCTTGGAATCCTTGCGGCTGCGTGAACGCCGACCGCGGGTGGAAGCCCTCGGCCATGACAAAGCCAAAGATTGGCGCAAGGACCCCCTGCTCTACCGGTGAGCGAGCCCCTTGCGTCGTCCTGAGTCTCGGACTCAGGCCTGAAGTCTGCGTTTCGGCCCTTGAACGAGCGAGCCTATTCCGCCGCTGAAGATGATTCCCGCGGGGGAAAATCGAAGGTCACTTTGCCCTCGTCGTCCATGACGAGGTAGGCGGGGAAAGGCCGACCGATCTTGGAGATGAACTTCTGAAGCAAAGCGGTCTTTTTTTCGGTCAGCAAGAGGACGGCCTGGCCGGGGTCGATCGGCTGCTGCAAGATCACCTTGCTGATCTTGAACTTGCAGGGCCGCTTGTCGGCCTGTGACTTTTCGCAGAGGTACGCGGCCTCAGTGTCGAAGACCTTGCCGCCGCACTTGGGACACTTGCCGATGGGCTCCCGGCCGGTGAAATCGAGCTTGGGCGCCGGCTCCTTCGGCTCCTGGCTCTTGCCCGCGCGGGCCTTTCCTTTGGCGGCGCGCGGCTCGAATTCAAAGCCGACCTCGCCTTCCTTGAGCACCAGGAAAGCTTTGAAGGGCCGGCCTTTCTTGGAGATGAACTTCTGGAGCAAATCGGTCTTACCCGAGCTCAGCAGTTTTTGCATCTGGGCGCGCTCGATGGCCTGCTGCAGGATGACTTTGCCGGAACGGAAAGCGCAGGAGCGACCAGCGCCGACGGCATGCTCGCACACGAAATTCATCGGCGCCTCAAACACGCGCGCCCCGCATTTGGGGCATTTGCCCAAAGGCTCCTGGCCGGAAAAGTCCATCTCCTGGACGGTTCCGTTGGCGTCCGGCCGGTCCTGACCGAAGTCGAACTCGGGTTTGAATTCGGGAGTGAGCTTGATCACGGCGGCGAAGGGCTTGCCCATCTTGCTGCGAAAGCCTTGGAGCGGGCCGACCTGGCGTTTGGCGATCAACTCGTCGACTTCGGGTATCTCGAGTTGACGGCTCGCCACGATTTTCCAGAGACTGAAATCGCACTTCTGACATTGGAACTTTTTGTAGTTCTCATGGACCTCGCCGCCGCACTTGGGACACGGCATTTTGAGCGTGCCGAAATCGCCCGGAACCGTATCGCTTTCATGGCCCTTGGCCTTCTCGACGATGGCGCGGGTCACGTCGGCGATTTCCCGCATAAAATCGACCCGATGCATTTGACCGCGGGCCATGCTGCGAAGTTTGAACTCCCAATTCCCCGTCAATTCGGGCGAGGAGAGTTCGGGAATGCCCAGCCCGCGCAAGAGAATGATCAGCGAAGATGCCTTGGCGGTCGCCTGCAAATCGCGCCCGTGCCGTAGCAGGTATTTCTCGTAAATCAGACCCTCGATGATTTGGGCGCGAGTCGCCGGAGTGCCCAAGCCCTTCTCCTGCATGGCCTCGCGCAGTTCCTCGTCTTCGATAAGTTTGCCGGCACCCTCCATGGCGCTGAGCAGCGTGGCTTCCGTGAAGCGCGGCGGGGGCTTGGTCTGGCTGGCGATGACTTCAACTTTCTTGGTTTGAACGGTCTCGTTGGGCCGTACAGGAGCGAGCATCGGGGTGTCGTCGGTTTGCGCTTCCTTGCCGTAAACGGCCAGCCACCCGGGGTTGACCAGCACCTTGCCCGTGGTCTTGAACGGTTCATCCTCAACCCGGGTAATGCGGGTCGTCTCCAAGAACTCCGCGGCGGGATAGAACACGGCGAGAAATCGTTTGGCCACCATGTCGTAAAGCCTGGCCTCCAGATCATTCAATCCCTTGGGCGACTGGGTGGTGGGAATGATGGCAAAGTGATCCGAGACTTTGGCGTTGTTGAAGATGCGCTTGTTGGGCCGCACCCATCCGCTGGCCAGAATATGAGTGGCGAAAGCGGCATAATGGGTTTGCCCCAAAACGCCCAGCGTATTCTTGACCGTGTCAAGGTAGTCTTCGGGCAACGCCCGGGAATCGGTTCGGGGATACGTCAGTACCTTATGCCGCTCGTAGAGCGCTTGCGCCAGAGACAGGGTGGTCTTGGCCGAAAACCCGAACCGGCCGTTAGCTTCGCGCTGCAAAGTGGTCAAGTCATACAAGAGGGGAGAAAGCTGCGTAGTCGGCTTGGTCTCCTCGGTGACCACACCCGGCTTTCCCAGGCACTTGTCACGAATCGCCTCCGCCTGTCGGGCCTCCCAAATGCGGTCGGGCTTGAGATCCGCATCCCCGTTTTTCTTGGAAAACTTCTCGTCAAACCAGCGTCCAACATATTCCCCCGCCACCGCGCCAAAGGTGCCGTGGACCTCCCAATAGTCGCGCGGCACGAAGTTCTTAATGCGCTCCTCGCGCTCGACCAGGATCGCCAGGGTTGGCGTCTGCACCCGCCCTACGGTGGTCAGGTGAAATCCTCCCGTCTTGGAGTTGAAGGCCGTCATGGCCCGGGTGCCATTAATCCCCACCAGCCAATCCGATTCGGATCGGCAGACGGCGGCGTCGGCCAACGGCCGCATCGAGGCGTCATCCCGCAGGTGGGCGAACCCATCGCGAATGGCCGCCGGCGTCATCGATTGCAGCCAAAGCCGCTGGATCGGCTTGGAGGCCTTCGAATACTGAACGATGTAGCGGAAGATCAACTCACCTTCGCGCCCGGCGTCGCACGCATTAACCAGGGAATCGATATCCGTACGCTTGATCAGCCGGATCAACTGTTTGAGGCGCGATTCCCCCTTCTCGATGGGGCGCAAGTCAAACCGGGGCGGGATCACCGGGAGATGGGCAAAAGTCCACTTGCCGCGCTTGACCTCGAATTGTTCAGGGATGCATAACTCCAACAGATGGCCCACCGCCGACGAAAGCACAAACCGCTCGCTCTCGTAGTAGTCGTCCTGCCGCTTGAACCCGCCCAAGGCCTTGGCGATGTCGCCAGCAACCGAGGGCTTCTCCGCAATGATCAACGCTTTGCCCATGCTATCTGCTCTCACTCGCACGTTGTTCCGGTCTGAAGCTTACTCCATGCAAGTTGTCGGACAATGGACCAAACCTGGAAGGATGTCAAAAGGTAACTGCTCCGGCGTTCAGCGCCAACCCACTCATCGACGAAAGCCCCCGAGGTTGCCATTGACAGGCGGGAAGGAACTGCCGGAGGTGGAGGAAAAACCTGCCTCGCCAACGCCGGCGCCTTGTCGCCCCGAACCTGAATTGCCCTCGATTCCTGGTTCCGGAGGCGCTGGCATAGTAGCTGCTTGACCGGCAACTGAAACGTACAACCGCGAACGAACATGTTAAGAGCGAACAACAACCAGGAGCTTTGGAACGAGGTCGTCGCCGACTATCGCCACGCTTGCCTGCTCCGTCGCGAAGGGCAAAATGCGGAGGCCACCCGCATCATCAACGAGAAGCTGCCCAAAGCCACCGCCGCCTGGTCGCGGGAGGACTCGCGGACGGCCACGGAAAAGAAAGCCGCGCTGGAGGCGATGTTCTCCTCCGAGCAAACGGGAATTGATTCGTGGATTTTTGCTCAGCAGGCGCTGGCCTCCAAGGTCGCCGACCGGCTGATTCCCGCCCTCTGCCAGGGCGTAGGGGAGCAATTGCACGACATGATCCGCAGCCAGTTTCAGGCCCTCCAAGGCCGCCTGGACCGCTCGCGCGAAGTCCAAAACTCGCGCGGACCGGCGGTTCTGCCGGTCTCGCCGCGGATCCGATTTGATGATATTCCGAGCGTCATCGACGCCCTCCTGGCCGAGCAGACCGCCGACTATGGTCCGGCGCCAGCCTTCACCCCTAAGATTTGGGATGCCGAACCCAAGAAACAGTCCAATCCCTTGTACCGACAGACCGCGTCGCCGAGCCCGGCACTCAGCGCGCACTATTAAAACCTCGTTCACCGACACTCCTTATGCGCACCAATCAAATGACTCCGACGATCACGTTAGACGATCGCAAGAACCTCTTTAAGAAGAACGGCGACAGCAGCCCCGTCGAACATATCCCCGCGAGAACCACAACGCTCCTCGTCGGATTCGACTGGGGCACCAACAAATCCTGCGTCAGCGCCAGCCTGGCCGGCTCCCAGGAGAGTTTCAGTCAGTTGGTAGTCCCCACTGTCGTGGGCTATGCCAATGACGGCATCGTCGAAAACCTGCTGCCTGGCAACGCCCGCACGCTCTTCGGGGAAGAGGCGCTCAAGTACCGCCTCCATTTGCGCCTGGTTCAACCCATGATTGACGGCGTGATCGACGACCTCTCCGCCTCCCGGGACTTCTCCAAACACATCCGCAGCCTCATCAATCCGCCGGCGGGCGCCGAGATCCGCGCGGTGATCGGCCTGCCGGCCAACGCCGAACGTTCCGCCCGCGAGAACCTCCGCCAATCAGTGGCGGGAGTGTTCGACCGAGTTATTCTGGTTCCGGAGCCCTTCCTGGCGGCGCTGGGATATCGCGACGAAGGCAGCCTCGGCGCCACCGAATATGTGGACCCGGTGCAAAACTCGCTGTTTATTGACATCGGTGGCGGCACGACCGACGTCTGCCTGGTTCAGGGCTATTTCCCGATGGCCGAGGACCAGGTCAGCCTGGCCTTCGCCGGCGACAAAGTGGACGCGTGCCTGAGCGAGGCGATCCGCAAGACCTACCCGGACTGCGGTTTGTCGATGCTCAAAATTCGGGAGATCAAAGAGCGCCATGCCTACGTGGGCAAGCTTGACGAACCCATTATTGTCAATGTGATGGTCGGCGGCAAGATGCGCAAACTCGACGTTGGCGCCCAGATCGGGGAGGCTTGCAACGAGTTGCTCCAGAGAATCCTGGAATCGGCGAAGCTGCTCATTGGGCGCGCCTCATCGGACAGCGTCGGCGAATTGCTGCGCAACATCATCCTCACGGGCGGCGGCAGCCGGATCAAGAACCTGGATGTCGAACTCCAACGCCTGCTGGCGGAAGAAGGCTACGAAAATCCGTGCGTGCGGACCGTGGGCGAGAACTACAAAGAATTTGTTGCCAAAGGCGCATTGAAGGCGGCCCGTCAGGCCAAGGAGAGTCAATGGCAACAATTTGTTTCCTGAACCTGGTGCTGGTTCGGCGCGCCGGGCGGTAGCCGCCAGGCGCTTTAAATCGGCGACGCTTCGGCCTTGCTCAGGCGGTCCTCCGCTTCCTCGGCAAGCCGGCGTGTCGCCGGTTTTTTTTTCGTTTTCAACAGAGGCTTGCCAGGGCGTCTGAAATCTCTTATTTCAACCAAGGACTAGCTAACAACGCACCGAGCATGAACAAGATAAATTCTCTGAAGATCCTCAAAGGAAACACGCAATCAATGGTGGAAGCCGAGTTGGCGCAGACCGGCGGGCTGCTGCGCCTGGCGCCGGCATGGGTTCCCCGCTCCTTCCTCCAACCCGGGCTTAGGCTCAAGTTGCATCCTGACGACACTTACGCCTACGGGGCCGATCGCGGCGGGATCGATGAACGTTGGTTCGCCTCGACCACGGAAGCCGCCAACGAAGGTCGCGTTCCGGACGAAGGCCTGAGTTATTGCGTCACCTCCAAGGCTCGCTTCACCCTGAGAAAAGCGGTCGAAGACTGTGGCGCGACGCTCCTGGGCGGCGCGATTTGGAAGAAGTATGGCCGGTGGCCGGTCTATTCCAAGTTCTTTGACAACATGGGCCCCATTCCCCTGCATTTGCATCAGAGCGCCGCCCAGGCAAAATTGGTCGGCCAGGAAGGCAAACCGGAGTCCTACTATTTCCCGCCGCAGCATAATAACGTCGGCAACAACTTCCCCCACACGTTCTTTGGGCTTGAACCCGGCACCACCAAGGCCCAGGTCCGGAAGTGCCTGGAAGACTGGAACCGCGGCGATAACGGCATCCTCGACCTCTCGAAGGCCTACCGTCTCAAACCCGGCACCGGCTGGCTGGTCGGGCCTTCCATCCTGCATGCCCCGGGCAGCCTGTGCACGTACGAGCCTCAATGGGGCAGCGACGTCTTCGGGATGTACCAAAGCATGGTGGAAGGCCGTTATGTCCCCTGGAGCCTGTTGGTCAAGGACATGCCCAAGAACAAGCACAAGGACCTGGATTTCATCGTGGATCAGATTGCCTGGGAGCCCAATGTGGACCCGAGCTTTAAAGACAGCCATTACCTGGAGCCGATCGCGGTTGCCGACACCGCGAAAGAAGGTTACCAGGATCGCTGGATCGTCTATGGCAAGTTTACCGGTCAGCAGCTCTTCACCGCCAAAGAACTCACCGTGGAACCGGGCGCTAAATGCACCGTCAAAGATAATGGGGCCTACGGCCTCATCTGCGTCCAGGGCGCCGGCAAAATCAACAGCCAACCGTTGATGAGCCCGAAACTCATCCGCTTCGGAGATTTGACCGAAGACGAGTACTTTTGCACCGAGGACGGCGCGAAAGCTGGCGTCACATTCGAAAACGCGAGCCAAACCGAACCGCTGGTCTGCCTCCGCTATTTCGGCCCCGAAGTGAACCGGGATGCCCCCGAACTGGGCGCCTACGAACGAAAGTAGAGCGCCAAACCGGGTGTGATTCAGACCTATTGGAATCACACCCGAATGCGGCCTAAAGCGATAAGCAAGGACGCGGGAGCGCCGCGCTTGCCAGGGGTTGTCGGATCTCGGAACAAGGTCCGGAGGCGGCGAAGATTTTGGAGCGCACTAGCCGAGCGAAGCGTGGCGGCTTTCGAGATTCCGGAGCCGCGGCTAATACCATTTTTTGCATTTGAACGGTTTCGCGCTACATTGGACTTCGAATGAAACTATGAACTCGCATCTCGTGTTGTGGATCTACATCGTACTGCTGCTTGTCGGCGGATTAATTGGCTTTCTCAAAGCCAAGAGCATGATCTCGCTGGTCATGTCCTCCGCCTTCGCGCTGGCGTTGGCGGCTTGCGCCAGCGGGTTCATCTCTCAGAGAGCAGTCCCCGATGCGCTTCTCGCGGCGCTATTGGTTGTCTTCGTCCTTCGCTTGCTCAAGACGCGGAAGTTCATGCCGGCTGGGCTCATGCTGGTGCTAACCGCCGCCGCCCTGACGGTGATCCTGGTCCGTCCGGGCTAGCCTGCTTTTTCACCTGGCCTTAACTCTTGGGCGATTTGCGGGAATTTCCCCCAATGGGGCAAGGAGCAGAGTCGGTCAGGTAGAAAGGGAGGACGGCGCTCAAGTTTGGATTGACGCCCAGCAAACCTGATTCTAGGCTTTTCCCATGCCGAATGCGAGCAACAAGAAGAAGCGGCGAAAGGCCGTGATGTTGGGACTCGGCCTCGATTCCGACGGCCATAAGCGAGTCACAACCGGCCCCAATTTTCTGCTCATGGGCGGCTCGCGAGAAACCCACGAAGTAATGACCGAAAAGGTCATAAAGATCAACGAGAAGCTCACCGCCAAAGGCAAGCGGCTTGAGGAGGTCACCCATGAGGAGTTCGACGACATTGCCGGGTCCGTCGGCCTGCATCGCCCCAAGCCCGAAAAGCCGGATTCCGAGTAAGGCTAGCCCGGGGCTGAATCCCGTTGCGACAATTCGAAGTAATAGAGCGCCACCGTCACCAGCGAGTGACGAATTCTGCCGGAGGCCACCAGGGTTGGCAGTTCCGCCACCGGCACCAGGAGCGTCGCCAGGTCCTCCGCTCCGTCAAACTCCACCGCATGGAGGCAACGGCAGTTCTCCACCAGGACGGTAAAGCAGGTGTTATTCATGATGGCAGGGTTGGGATGGACCTGGCCGATGAGCCGGGCCTTCTCCCCCTCGTAACCGGTTTCTTCGCGCAACTCCCGCTGGCCCGCCACTTCGGGTGAAACATCCCCGGGATCAATCATGCCTCCGGGGATCTCCAATTCCACGGTGTTCGAGCCGTGCCGATACTGCTCGACCATGACCAATTCTCGCTGCGGGGTGAGCGCGATGACGTTTACCCAGTTGGCGCAATCAAGGACGAAGAAGTCGTGTTCCTGCTGGGTACGCGGCGAAACTTTCCGGTCAGAACGGATGGTGAAGATGTGGTAATCCCCAACCTGTTTTGAATGCAGCGTTTTCCAGGGCTCGATCATCTCACCTCTCCGAGGTTTTTCGCCGCCCAACCCTGCGCCATTAACTGGAGGAGGTGCGTCAAAGCCTCTTCGTAAGGCCGGCCGGTTTTGGCGGACAACTGACGCGCTCGCCGGTCCAATTGGGCTGCCATCTCCGCCGACTTTTCAGCGGGACAGCCCATCGAACGGAGAACGGCCGCCAAATCAGCAAGCTCCATTATTCCACGGACACGATGCGAATGCTCTCGACGACGACGCGAGTGAGCGGTTTGCTGCGCTCGCCGCCGTTGCCCGCGCGCACCGGCGTGTCGCCGATCCGGCCAAGCACATCGTCGCCTTGCGATAGTTGGCCGAAGGCGGTGTACTTGTGATTGAGAAAGGAGGCGTCCCCCAAGCAGAGGAAGAATTGGCTGCCCGCCGAATCGGGGTGCTGAGAGCGGGCCATGGAGATCACGCCGCGCTGGTGGGAACGATCGTTAAACTCAGCCTTGACCTGGTAGCCAGGCCCGCCGGTTCCCCATTCATCCTCTTTGCCGAGGTCTTTGGTAAGCGGATCCCCCCCCTGGATCATGAATCCCTTCACGATACGGTGGAAGGCGGTGCCGTCGTAATAGCCCTTGCGCGCGAGAGTCTTGAAGTTCTCTACGGTCTTAGGCGCGACGTCGGCCCAAAAATCGAGGGTCATTTCACCGGCGCTGGTCTTGATAATCGCCACTTCTTTCATAATAAACTTACGAAGGGGGTTACTTAATGGATTCGGCTGGCACGATCTTGATGCTCTGCAACTCCACGCGAGTGGCGGGCTTGCTCGGTTCGCCGGACATCGGGTTTGGGCCGACGGGGGTGTTGGCGATTTTCTCGAGCACGTCGTCCCCTTTGATGAGTTTGCCAAAGGCGGTGTACTTGTGGTTCAGCGAGGAAGCTTCGCCATGGCAAATAAAGAACTGACTCCCGGCGGAATCCGGGTCGGAGGAGCGAGCCATCGAGATCACCCCTCGCACATGGGGCCGGTCATTGAACTCGGCCTTAACCGTGTAACCGGGACCGCCCGTGCCATAGGTGTTCTCCTTGGCCAGGTCCTTGGTGTTCGGGTCGCCGCCCTGAATCATAAACCCTTTGATAATCCGGTGAAAAGCCGTCCCGTCATAAAAACCTTTCTTGGCCAGGGTCTTGAAATTCTCGACCGTCTTGGGCGCCACCTCCGGCCAAAATTCCAGCACCATCTCACCGGCGCTGGTTTTGATCACGGCGACTTCGGCGCCACCGGTTGGGGCTTTTTTAGGATCTTCTTTTTTGCCCTCGCCGGTCTGAGCGACCGCCACACCGAGGGCCAGGCTGATTGCGCAAAAAGTCATTAACATTTTCATAATTTGGAGAATCTCCCATGGGATGCGGAAAAAGTCACGCCTGGAATTAAGCCAGTCGCCGGCCGCTCACGGGGACTGAACGCGACAGAATTGAGCGGGGTTTTGGCTCAAGGGTACCGTAAACGTGAACGAGACCCCGGGCAGGTTGGTAACCAGGGTGGCTAAGGTGTTGGTGACCCACGGGCCGCTGAGCGAGGGAGCATTCAAAAGCGAAAAGGAGGCTGCCGAACCTGCGGCAAGCGCAAAACCGATTTGGACTTGCGATGCGGTATAGCTGGGAACGCCCAGCACAATCACAGGCGGCGACCAGCCTCGGCGGACCGTATTATTATAGGTATCCGTCACGTAGAGCGTTCCCGCGCGATCCAAGGCGATTTCATTCGGATAATCAAACAGGGCATTGGCGCCCGTCCCATCCGAGACGCCGTAGAAGTCCGCCGATCCGGCGATCGTGCTCACGATCCAGTTGGTGATTCCAGCGACGACCGTTTGGCTAAGGCGCCGGACCGTGTTGTTCCCGGAATCGACCACGAAAAGGACGCCGCCCAGATCCACGGCGATTCCGTACGGGTTTAGGAATTGGGCGTTGGTCCCCGTACCGTCGTCGCTGCCGAAATTGCCAACCGCCCCAGCAATCGTGCTGACCACCCAATTGCTAGAGGCCGCCGATTGGGCCGGCGCTAGCTTGCGGATGGTCGAACTGCCATAGTCAGTGACATAGAGATTCCCCGCGGAGTCGAAGGCGAGTTGGAAGGGGTTGAAAAACCGGGCATTGGTGCCCGCCCCATCCGTGCTACCGTGCTGGCCAGCCAGACCGGCGATAGTGCTTGCCATCCAATTGGTTTGGCCCGCCGAGGAGGGCATTTGTAACCGCCGAATCGTGGCGTTGCCCTCATCCGCCACGTAGAGGTTACCCAAGCGATCCGCAGTCACGCCGGTGGGAAAGGAGAACCGCGCCTGGGGGCCGGGACCATCCGCGCTGCCGTGCTGGCCGGGCGCCCCGGCGATCGTGGTCACCAACCAGTTGGTCTGGCCGGCGGAAACGCTGGGCGTGATCTCTCGAATCGTCTGGTTCGCAAAATCAGCAACAAATAGGTTGCCCGCCCCGTCCACCGCCAGGCCGCGAGGTTGGGAAAACCGCGCCGCGCTGCCCGTTCCGTCCGCGCTCCCGGGGGTCGCGGGCAACCCGGCGATGGTCGTGACCACCCAATTGGTTTGGCCGCCGGAGAGGAGCGGCGCGATCATCCGGATTGCATCACTCCCGTGGTCGGCTACGTAGAGGTTGCCCCCGCGGTCCACCGCGATGCCCTGAGGGTCGGCGAACCGCGCGTCGGTCCCGATCCCATCGTCGAAGCCATATTCCGTGTCTCCCGCGATGGTCGTGAAAGTGTAAGGCACGGTGTAATTGGCCTGTCCGCGAGCCAAGGGCAGGAAAACCAACGCAAAAGCCGCGACGGACTCCAGGATCACTCTCATAGACGTGCCCAATCGTAATTCACCTGAGTCCTTTCCGTCAAACCGATTGAACCCAAGGAGAATCGGCGGCTTGAGCGGGAGCAAAGTCCGCCTTCCAGACGACCGCCCCCATGAGCCTCAGCGATTCGAGACCGGGGCGCCTCCTCTCCCCAGCCCACGCCTCCAAAGGAGGCGAGGGAGACGCCGCCGGCGCCGTTGAAGTTCGGGGTCTCAAAGCGCGAGATTCCGCCTAGCGGAATTCTCTCTCTCAGCGGCTGGGAAAAAGAGTCGACAGGAAAAAGAGTCGACAAGCGAGGGTTTCAGTTCAGAGTTAGATTGAAATATGCCAGCTAATCCGGACCAAACGAGCGAAGACCGCCCGGTCGAGGAAACCGAGTGGGCGAGTTTCAAGCGCTCGTCCATCCACGGAACGGGCGGGTTTGCTCGGCGGGAAATTCCAAGCGGCGCCCGCGTTTTGGAGTACGTCGGAGAGAAGATCGACAAGCGCGAATCGCTTCGCCGATGCGAAGCCGACAATGAGTATATCTTCACTTTGGACGATCGAACCGACATCGACGGCAATGTGGCGTGGAATCCGGCGCGTTTCCTCAACCATAGCTGCGCTCCCAACTGCGAGGCGGAACTCGCCGAAGGCCGCATCTGGATCGTCGCTCTGCGCCTGATCCGCGCGGGCGAAGAACTAACTTTCAATTACGGATTCGACCTGGAGGACTACAGGAACTACCCCTGCCGCTGCGGCGCGGTCAACTGCGCTGGCTTCATTGTGGCCGAGGAATTCTTCGATCACGTCCGCCAACAGCAAGCGCTCCGATTGGAACTGTCTCCCCGAGAGGCAAAATCAAGTGATGCGCCGGGGGAAAAGCTCCCCGTTCCTCAGCCGTAGTTATACCGCGCTTGAGCGAGGCTCAAACCTCGCAGGTCTATCCGCGCCAGGTCGGCAATGCCAATGCCGGAACGCTCCGCGAGGGCGAGATGATTTTCGCAACCCTCAAAGGGCTTCGTACCGCGGGACGCCCGAGGATTGGCATAGCCCATGACCGCCGTTCCGATGGCATCGGTGGAAACCGCGTTCAGCCCCGCGATCAACACCCCGGGGGTGGTAAGTTCCACCTTGGCGACGGCCTCGGACCATGGCCCCTCGCCGCCGCGCATCGACGTGATGCCGTCAATCAAGGCCAGGTGGATGGGCCGCGCGGCGCAGAGATCGGCCACAATGCGCGGAACGCGCCAGGTTTGATCGCGGGAGGAGATGCCGGGTTTCAAACCAGGGAGATGGAGGCGATCGAAGCCGGTGGGGTCGTGAAGTGGATCTCGGCCGTCGGTCGCGTCTTCGCGGCCGGCTTCAGCGCCATAGAGGGAGTTGGGGGTAATGCCGAAAAGGTTCTTCATCGAGAGCGTGACCCCCGCCGTCGAGTGCTGCTTGAGCTTGGCCAGGGAGACCATCACGTCGGTGTCAGCGTAGGCGTGGTTCAAATCGAAGGACGAGAACATATAGCCGCCGGCTGGCACCGATAAATGGGCATAGTCCCTGCCAACACCCAGATTCCGAGTGTTCTCGAATTCGACCCTGCCAAGAGCGGCCAGCGCCCGCGTGTCCCAACCGGCCAAGCCCAGCGTAGCCCCCAACTCGGCCTTGCTCTGGGTGGATTCGACCAATCGCACCCGCCCGCACCCAGCGTCAAAGAGCGCCGAGACCAGGGCGAGTACGGTGGCGGGATGGGTCATATAGGTCTCGCCGACTGGGCGGCCCAGGTAACGGGAAAAGTTGGTGCCGGTGAGGTTAATCTTTACGGTCACCGTCTTATTCTTCACGAGCGCGCCGATGCCTCCGAGCAGATCAAAGCAGCGGTCCATGGCCACTCGGACTTCAGGACCATAGGCGCGACACGAAACGACCGCCACCCGAGCGTCCGACCGTCCGGCAAGGGCCGGGTCCAGACTCGGAGTCAACGCCGCCTCGGCCGCGACCCACTGGGAAAACCGCTGCGCTGGCAGGAGCGCCGCGCCGACGGCGCACGCCAAGCCGCGATGCAGAAAATTCCGCCGATGGTACGGCATCCCTTTCATTTATGAGGCGGATATCCCACGGACTGCGCTAAGATAATTCGTTGGTCGGGTTTCAATTTAAGTCTCGTGTCGAGCGCGGTCCGGTCGAACGAAGCCCTGGCCCCGGTCGCCAAACCTTCCGAAGCGCAGAACAGGTAAGCGTTTTGAGAAATGTAGCCCACATCGATGCCGGCAAAGGCGGTATTTTCATCGGTCTTACCCTTGTCCATTCTTGAAAGATCCGCAACGAAAAGCAGAGTGAGGGGAGCGTTCGTGGCAAACGCTTGGGTCGCTGCAAAGCTCCGCAAATCCTCCCGAACAACCAAATCCAGCTTGTTGGCTTTGGCGTCGTACAGGTAGACGCCCTGCTTCAGGATTACGTAGATGTCGATCTCCTGAGAGTTCTTGGTCGAGGGCGCGGTGCGCTTGCCATCGGGTCGGTTGACGCCGAAACAAGCCCAAAGCAAGCCGGAAAGCTGCCGCGGGGACAATTCCCTGGGATCAAACTCCCGGGAAGTCGTACGTTTCGCGAGCGCCTCCATCAGCGGCATCCCTCCGGTCTGTTCAGGGACCGGCAGATTGATATCCTGGGCCAGGAGATTGCCACCGAGCAGGGTGGCGACACATAAGAGTCGGGTTAGCTTCATGGGTGTGGTTTCAGTTTATGGTTCGGTCGGCGCCGCCGGCCCGCGCCAGACGCTGGCGCCGAAGGTCGTGACGTGGATCCTGGCGTCGTTCGCGGGGTCGAACTCCACGCGCTGGATGTTCGAGAACGGCAGTCCATCGAATGCCCGCCAGGTCTTTCCGTTATCGCGCGAAAGCCAGAGTCCCGCGCCGGGCGCGTCTTCGGTGAGGGTCATGTAGATCCAACCGTCCCGCTTGGGGTGGAAATAGCCCCCGAAGGTCTGGGGCCCCTCGCGTCCGATGCGCCGCCAAATTTGGCCGCCGTCCTCGGTGAGGTAGAGGCCGCCGGACTGGTCCCCGCCACCGGCGTCCGCCGCAGCAAGGAGGATTCGCCGGCTGTCGCGGGGATCGACGGAAAAGTCCTTGGGATAAAGCAGCGGCTTGGAAGCATTGATCTTGTCCCAGGTCTCGGCGCCGTCTTTGGAACGGTAAAGGCCGACGCCGTCGGGGAGGAGCGACTGGCCGGATGAGGCCCGCTTGGCGCATATTACGGCGAAAAGAACGCCGTCTTGGTGGAGTATCACACGATAGACGCGCAGGTTATCCGGGCGCCCCAAGCCGGCTTTCTTGAGGGTCCACTTCTTGCCGTCGTCGGTGGATTTGAAGACGCCTTCGTCAAACACGCCGGCGTAAAGGGTGCGCGCATTTTTTGGGCTTTTGGGGTCGAGCACGATCGAAGTCACCGGCTTGGGCGGGAGTCCGTCGGTCTCGGATTTCCACGACGCCGCGAAGTCGCGCGAGATGCAAACCCCGCCAGGACCGCGATGGCCGTGGCGCTCGGTAATAATGTTGTCGTTGGGAATGTCGTGGACGTCGGAGAACGCGCCCCAGATCTTGCCCGGCGTCTGGGGATCAAAGGCCATCTCGTAACACGTGTTCCGCCACGGAGACCAAGACTTCGGATCCCACCACATCCACGTCTGGCCGGCATCAGTGGAGCGGGCCATGCCTATGTCCGTGTAGCAGATGTAATGGCGGTTCGGCTCGAAGGGATCGATATAGAAATGCCAGGTCGTGGTCACCACCAAGCCGTTGCAAACCCAGGGGGAGCGCGGGCCGGGCGACTGATGGGTCGCCGGATAAGCATGCCCGCCAAACCAAGTGGCGCCACCGTCTTGAGTGATGTGCGGCTCGTTGCGCACCAGGATCACACGGTTAGGGTCGGCGTTGCAGATGGCGACGCCGAACGGGGTTTCTCCGCCCTTGAAGCTTTGCCTGCAGGAGGCGGTTTCCCAATCCAGCGCAACGTTGCAATTGGGGAACCGGGGATCCTGGAAATAAGTCGCGCGCCAGGTTTCACCGCCATCATCCGTGCGATACACCGTGTCGCTGTGGGGCGGGTTGAAACCGGTGCTCGTGTTGAAGGCATAAACGGTCAGCGGCTTCGCATCGGCCGCAAGCAGTTGGTGGTACTGCGCGATGGAGCCGTAGGCCCACTCATCGGCCTTCTTAGTCTCCGTGTTGAGGCCCCGGCCCATGGCGGATTCCCAAGTCTCGCCCCGATCCCGTGAACGATAGAGACCGCCCCTGAACTGGCCGTTCTCGTCCTTGCTGCGGATGGAGCAGTAAAGCATAACTAACTTCTCCGCATCGCGAGAGCCAGCCGCGAAGCCCTGAATCTGCTTCCAGGGCAGGCCGCGGGTCTTCTCGGACCACGTGCGTCCGTCGTCGTCGGATCGCCAGATGCCCGCCTCCGTGGCGGCAATCATCGAGCGGCCTTGCCGGGTAAGGTCGAAGTGAAAGCCTAAGACCTGGCCCGTAGGCCCCGGGCACGAGCCCCAAGTAGCTCCCGCATCGCGCGACAGCCAGCACCGCCCCCCACGCGATCCCGCCAACATCGTCCTTGGCTCGGAGGGATTGATGGCAATCTCACCGCTGAGTGACTCCTCGAGATTACCAATGGGTGCGAAAGTCCTGCCGCGGTCACGGCTGATCCTCAACCCGCCACCGGAGGAGGCGTAGAGGACGTTCGAGTCGCTCGGGTGAAAGGCCGGGCGACAGGCGGTGTCGCCGCGAAGTTGAGCGTGATGGATCATGCGCCAATTATGACCGCCGTCTTCCGAGACGTAGGCGGCGCTCATGTCGCAGTTCACCATCATCAGATTTGGATCGGCGGGAGAAATCGCGGGCGCGAACATGCCTCCGCCGCCCGAGAGGCCGACGGGCTTCCACTCGGGCGTCTGAGCCGGCGAGTTAGCCGCTATAAGCGCGCTAAATAGCCACAAACAGAACGAAAACAATTCAGGGCGCGGGATAATCATAGACCTTTTTCCCCTGGCGCAGCGCGACGCGAGATCGCTGCTCCTGCTCCTGGCGGGCCAGGTATTTTTGGTTGCGCCATTGGTCGGTTTCACAGGGCTTGAACCCCGGCGAGTCGGCTTCCGGCTTGCTTGCCAAGGCCAGGCTGCCGGACCAGATGAGGGCGAGGGCCTCCTGGTATGGGACGCCCTTCTTGGCGGCCAATGGGGCCAGGCAGGGGCTAAGTTCGGGGCGATCGAAGCTGATTTGGGGGCCCCGGTTTTCGGCGTGACCCGCCAATTGGCGCAGGGGCACGCCAGTGAGTTCTTCCAGCCGGGCTAGTTGTTTATCGTCAAGCGGGGAACGACCGGCCAGATTATCCGGATAAGCGCTGGCAAAGGTAGGGTAATAGGGGGCATTGAGGTCGATCCAGGTCACTACCCGGTCGAACTCTTCCTCGGTGAGTTTGTCACGGTAATGGGCGAGAAGCGTCTGACCGAGCTTGCTGGCGTGGGAGCCCCACGAAAGGGCGGGCTGGATCTCCGGCGGACCGGCGCCGACGACCTTGATGAATTTCTTCCGCCAAAGCTCATTGTAAGCGGTATTGAAGACGAGGTCGCGATCCGGGGCCAAGTTGATGACCTTTTCCGCTTCCTTGCCATAGTCGTGGCAGCGGACGCAATGCTTATTGAAGACAGGCTGGACTTCCGCCAGGAAGCTGAACCCGCGGGGAGGTCCGTGCCAGCCTGCCAGTTGGCTGGCGGGCCGTTGCAAGGCCATCACCTTGGCCGTTTGCATCGACGGGGCATTGCGCCGCTCCTCGTGGCATCCCACGCAACTGGCGCGCTCGCCCGATTGGACAATCGTACCGCTGCGCATCGATTGGATCATCATGCCATTCTCGTCGAGCAATTGAAAGAAAACGAAAGTCTCGCTCGGCACCTCGAAATACGCGGAACCGTCTTCCTCCACCGGAACGGCGCCCAGGATGCGTTTGTTGCCGAAATCGGTCCAGTTCATCGCGGGGCCTTCGAACCCCTGCCCTCCCCAACCCGACCGGGTCCAGAAACGTTTTTCCGGCGACTCAACCACGCGCAACCACTTCACCTGTCCGCGTTTCACACCGGACATGTGAGTCCCTTGATAGACATCCTGCACGTAGTAAGTTCCCGGCTTGTTCTCGAGGTCGCGGCGCAAAGGGAGTGTCGGCGGACGCCGGTGGGGTCCGAGCGGCATGGGGTTGAAACAGCCAGGAGCCTCGCTGTGGATTAGGATCTCGTTGCCGAAAACATCGAGCAGGTAAAGTCCCATTTGTTCGCCCTGTCCGGTCATGCGAGCGGTAAGAAAATATTTGTCACTCAGGGGAAAGGGGTCTTCGTATTTCAGGCTAACGGCCGTGAAGGCATCGAAGATTTGCCAGCCGGATTGCTTGACCAGGTTGGTCGCATCGGCGGGCCAGGTGCGGACGACGCCCTCGGGACCATCCAACGCGAGGCGGCGATCAATGATGGCGAGGGCGCCCCACGGCCGGTCATGGCAGGAACCGAAAACACAGATGGCCTGCTCGGCGCCGGGAAGCATCCGCGCATCGATCACCGCCCCGGGCGCGGCGGTATTGTTTCCCCAATAAACCGAATGGCTGGTGCCGTCCGGATTGCAGGTCCAGAGCGCCTGGGCATCGCCGAAGTTGCGGTCCACATATTCCCAGCGATCGTAGAGGATGCGGCCATCCGGCATGAGCCTGCCGTGGCCCTCAAACAGGGTGCTCTTGCCAATCTGGTGGATGTTCGCTCCGTCAGCATCCATGACGAAGAGGTTGGCCATGATGTGGCGATTACAGCCGCAATACTTCGGTTCGCGCGTGGAGGAGAAAGCGATGCTGTCGTCCGGCAGGTAGAACGGGCCGAGGTCGTCCACGTCCTTAGCGAAGGTGAGTTGTCGGAGCCCGGAACCGTCGGCGTTGATCTCGAAGAGGTGGTAGCTATCCACGGTGTTCGTACGCATGGAGAACACGATCTTGCGCCCGCTAAAATGCACGTCGGGATCGCGAATGAGGCCTGCGCTGGTCTCGAGCAAGGTCCGCGTCTCACCGCCGCGGGCAAAGTCGATCGCCTTGAGCGCCCCGCCGGGGGTAAACGCGCCGTCATTGTATTCGTGCTGGGCGGCGGGGAAGAACGTGGCCGTATTGTGGTGGTCGGGGTGGTATTGCTTGCGGACCACGAAAAGGATCGGCTGACCGCTGAGGAGTGGATTGGCCAGAAGCGCCTCGCGTTGCTGCGATGCCAATTGTTCTTGCAGCTTTTTGCGCTGGTCGGCGCCCGCTCCGTCGGCGGCGGCGGCGCGGAGTTGCTGCTCCAGCCGATCCAGGTTGTCCAAAAAATGCCGGCCGCTCGGATAGCGGTCGGCCTGGGCGGCGGCAATGTCGCTAACGGCGGCGCGCGTCGAATCTATTTCCGTGGCGGCGCTCCGGTTTGCCATCAACGCGGCGGAGCAGACAAGCATTCCGAAGAGGCCGCGCCCCATCGCATCCAACAGGTCCTTGACGAGTTTCATAGAAAGGGATGAACCGGTGATGCTATTTCACACGGGCGACCTCGGCGATGAGCCTGACCGGGCCCATCAGGCCGGAGGGTTGGAGCGGCGAATTCGCGCTATACGGGTTCCGCGTGGTCCACGTCAATCGCTTATCTGCGGGCAAGCCCGCGTCGCCGATGAGACGGTTGATCCAGAGGTTGGCAACGGTGACCTCCAGGAGGTTATCGCGGGACCGCAGGACACCGGCGGGGATTTCCAGGCGCCATGGCTCGCACCAGGCGACACCCAAATCGCGGCCATTGAGTTTGACCCGCGCCATTGCCGACACTTTGCCAAGCGACAGATAGCGTCCTTGAGCGCCGTCAAATTTCGCTCGATACGTCGCCTTGCCGGAATAATGACGGATGCCTGGCTCGGGGCGAGCGGTCCAATCCTCCAACTTATCGAAGGTCGCGCGCTCCGGTCCGCCCCACTTTGGATCGAAAGCCACCTCCCACGGGCCGGTAATCTCGCTCATGGGCGTCAGGGTCGGGAAGTTAGTCCCCTTGCTCCGCCCCGGTTTGCCCCGAAACACGATGAAGGCGCTTTGAAACGGCGCCAACTCCAGCGGTACGGCGGTCACGCCGTCGCGCTGTTGAGATTCGGGCAGGACGCGCCGCTCGCCGGTCAAGGGATTCCACCACTCAGGTTGGCGCCCGGTCACACGAAAACGACAGGTCGGCGCAACGGCGCGATGCTCTCGATTCGCGACGAAATAGATCTCGGCATCCCCATCACTGCGGTGGATGTAACGAATCGTTCCATCGGCACCGAAATCCGGCGGCAATCCCGTCTTTGATAGCACCTGGGCAGTGGTGGCGTAGTTGGGATAAATGTCGGGGACCGGCAGGGACTGGCTGTTTAAGCCCCAGGGCGCCATGCTGAACGCGCCAAGTTCCATCGCCGGATTCCATCCCCCTTCCGGGGTCAGTGAACTGCTCCATTGATGGTCGGTATTCATGACTAGCTGTCCCCCATCCCGGAAGCGAATGGCCAGCGATCCGATCAAACCCGCGGGGTTGGGTTGGTCGCCGCCGTTTTCGGCTGTCACCGTGATAGTATTGGCGCCGGGCCTGAGCCACGCGGCGACATCCAACCTCTGAGGGTTGTGAAAATTGTCGCCGGTTCCGGCCGATTGGCCATTGATGAAAAGCGCAAATGAATTATCGGCGGTCATAGTAAACGCGGCGGATTCGATGGGCCGAGCGGCATCGATCTCGAGGCGACGCTGAAAGTACCGTTTGCCGACCGGCGCCGTCACGGCGGGATTGCCTTCGTGGCGCCAGATCCACTGGGCCTGCGCCAGCGGGTTGGCGACTGGCGTGGGATTGACTCCGACGTCAAAAATCAGGCGCCCTTTGCCGACTGCGCGCTCGGCGGTAGAGGTCCCAGCCCCCCAAAGCTGGGCCGAAAGCTGTCGCACCTGCTCGTCGCACCCGGGGTAATCGGTGAGGCTGGGGGATTTGACGGGGGGCGCGCCCATGACGGTGGCGCCGGCGGTCACCAAATCGCGTATCTTCCGGAGCAAGCGCGGCGTCATGGTGTCAAATTGGGGCATGACCAGAAGGCGATAGCTCATGCCGTCGGGAAAGACGATGCGGCCGCCTTTGACCATAGCCCGTTGGATCAAGGCTTCCGGCGCGCAACCATCGAAGTTGTAGCCCAAGCGGTCCGGCAGGTCGCCCTGCGTGGCCGAACTGGGGGGACGAAAAACGTGGGGCGCTCCTTCGGCGGCGAGGTAGAGGATATCGGCGACGGGCAAACCGCGCCGAAGCAGTTGCTGGCAGCGAGCCAGATAGAGATGATAAGCTGGGACCATGTCCCACCAGGTTTGTGTGCGTTCCCAGTAAACCCCGTGCGGCCCCATGGTCATGCCGGGGTAGCGGTCCAGCCAGGGTTGATGCTGGTAACGGTGGATGGCGAATCGGTTGATGCCGGCGCAAAGCGCCCAATCGGTCTGCGCCTTCATGGCCCCGGGATACTGCCGCCAATCCTCGCCGGGCATGGAGGTGAACGACTCGGCGGCGATGATGCGCCGGCCCATGGTATGGCCGATGGAGGAAGCCTCGAAGCAACTGAATTCGGTGGGAACACCGTAGCCTTTGGACCAAAACTCGCACTGGGGGACGTCGGCGACGCTGCCGAGTTCCAGATCCGCGCAGGGGTTCAGATCGTAGGGTTCGAGGGAAAAGTCCATGTGATGGCGATGGCCCAGTTCTTTGAGGCGAAGGGCCTGGTTTTCGACGACCAGTTCCTGCGCGGTCTGGCGCAAATCCCACAGGAATCGCTCGGACCTGCCGGCGCTGTCCACTACCCGTCCGCTCATCGCGGGCAGGAACCGGATGGGATCATAGCCTCGGCGCCGGGTGAACTCGTCGCGGAAACGCTCCGACCAGTTCTGGGACCCCATCTCCCAACTGTCGAAGTGGAGCGTGGTCAAACCGCGGTCGGGATCTTTCGGTTCGCCAACCATTTTGATGAGGGTCCCCACAAACGCGTCGAAATGAGCGTCAATGGCCGCCCGGTCGAATTTGTCAGTCTCAAAGCCAAGCCCGGGATCGGGAGCGGGACGGGTGGTTTGGCCGGTGGTGGTCCGAACAAATCGCATGATCGTCCAGTTGCCAGAAGGAATGTCCCAAACGAGACGGCCCTCGGGTGAAAGTTTGTCCGTCAGGTCAAGGATCTGGCTCGAGCTAACGCATTGATCGGGGGCTATGGATGTGTACTCGGCTGGCGCGGGTATGAAAGGCACGACCCCGGGAAACGTGGAATTGGGGACAAGAATTTGGGAGGAATAAGAGCCTCGGTAATAGAGCGCTTTTTCGTCAATATTGGGCATGCGGGCGTTGCCGGCGGGCGTCGGAAAGGCGAGGACCGCCACGTCGCGGTAAAACTCCCGCCACTGTTTGGCCAGTTCCGGGGTGAGGGTGCCTTCGCCGAAGAACGGAGTGCGAGGCTTGGGGCGGGGAAGCGCGGCGTCGAACTTGCCCGGTCCCGCGACGTTGGTTTCGCTGGCGACCAGGTGTTGCATGGATTGTTCGGGCTTGACCCAGGGGCCGCCGGCGCCGCACCAACCGGGACCCGAACCCAGGGCGATGCGGATTCCGAGCCGATCGGCTTCGGACACGGCATGCTTGAACAATTCCTGCCACGGCGGGCTCATGAAGTCCACGGGACCGCGGGGAATGCCAATATTGACCTCAAGGAAGATCGCTCCGCCGATGCCGGCTGTTTTCATGGCTTCGAGGTCGGCGGTGAGTCCTTCCCGCGTCATGTTACCATCCATGAAATACCAATAGACCCACGGGCGAGCGCTTGCGGGTGGATTGGAGAATTCCTGCTCCAAGGTATCGGCGCGCAGGCCCGGGGCGGCCGAGAGAGCAAGGAGAAGGGCGAGCGGTAGGACCAAGGGTTTGGGGATCATGGGTGCGATTGATTGAGGGTTGAGACGCTTCAAGTATTGCCGTTGATTATGATTGGGGTAGCGACAAGAACCAAGGGGTTGCGCTCAGTCCGCCCCAACCGTCTGGAGAATGGTTCGCCAGAAAGAGGCGCCTAAGCGTGGCATCATAGGGCACCAGCGCCGTCCACAACACGCCGGGGGAGTCTTTCCACCGCGGGTCGGGCGGGCCGCCATCGATGCGCTGAAACTTCGCCCCTGAGAGTTGGTGGTTCCACATGAAATCGCGGTTCGTGGCGATGAGACGGTCAATATCGGCTTTGGTGAAGACCAGGCCGTGCTCGAACGCGGAGACGATGGCCTCGACGTCTATGCCATAATAGCCCCCGTTCGGATGCACCCCGACCCAGTGTTTAGGGGAGCCGTCCGGTTTATAGTCCCAGGGGCCGGCGGGCTCCCAGTAGTTCCAAACGAAGTACTTATCATCCTGGCGAAGCCGCATGCGAGATTTCATAAGTTCAAACCACTTGGCCGCTCGATCGCGATAGGCCGGCTTCCCCGTCGCGTCGTGCATGGCGAGCAGCCAGCGGGCGATGTGGTTCTCCTTGTTGTCCGGGTTGGAGAAGCCGGTGGTTTTCCGCTGACTAAACCCGGAAGACCATTTGCCCGTTTGAAGATCGATACCGAATCCGGGAACCACCCACAGCCCCCCCTGCTTGACCTCCCGCCAACAATCGCGCGCGTCCCATTTTTCGAATATCTCCTCGGCAAGCCTGATATAGCTTTGCGCTTTATCCGCCCAACGGTCCCGAAGCAACGATGTCTTGCGTATCTCAACGGCCGCCAAAACCACGGGCCGCAGCAACATCGCCTCGCCCAAAAGGCTGTCGGCCCGGTATTCCTTCGAGTCGCCGCCGCCGCCATCGCCTTTCGGCCAACCGGAGAACCCGTCAGGCTCTTTGACGGCTCTTTGCACACAGGCATCCGTCCAGTCAATCAACAAAACCATCCACTTCGGGTCCCGGGTTGCCAAGTATCCATAATAAAACCCGTTGAGAAACGGACTCACCAACCAGCCCAATTCTTCGCCGGTTTCCTTGTCGCAGTAACGATTGCGGAGATCGCCCAGGATGTTCTTCTGCCACCGAACAAGCCAGTTGGTTCGGAGCGACGCCTCCGATCCGACGGCGCCACTTCCAAGCGCGTCGCCGTGCGCCTCAGCCCCCGCGAGCCGGCTCAGGGGCTGTGTGGCCATCACCGCGGTGACGCTCGCCATCCGTTCGAAAAAGGTCCGCCGTTTCATTGTGGAACGGAGATTACCCCCGCCGAGATGGTGATGGACAGCCAAAAGGTTATCGGGCGCCAAGTTCAAAATGCGACCGCGCGCCGGGTTCGGATGAGGATATTGCCATTCAAGTCGCCAAGAATTGTTCCGATACCACAGCGTAAAAGAAAAAGCCGCATGAACTTGCGCATAGAAATAAGGTACAACAAATGACTATCAGCAACGTGAAGAACGCAGCGGCCGCCAACCTGGCGGCGAGTATGCAAGAAGCCATGGAGACGGCTGCTCAAACCAAGACCGAGGCCACGAAAGGCGATCGCCAAGCCATCAGAAGACTGGCCCGCATGCAAGCGGCCCCCCAAACTCCGCAGGCGGCGACTCCTCCGACAGCCGCCACCGACGGCCCTTCTCGGAGGCTCGACGCCAGCGCCTAGCGGGATCTTTTAAGCTCCAAGCCTTCGCTGCTTCAAGTGCGGACCTGCCGTTGGCCACGCTGCCGCAAGACTCTAGAATCCCTGACTCTACTCATCAAGGCCAAGGCGGGGCAAGCGGTTCTCCCGCGTGACCCGGCACGATCGGACGAATTAGCGCGCGAGGCTCAAACGGACGCCGAAAGCCTCGGCCTCCGCGCTAACCCAGGTCTCCGCTAGTTATGATCACCAATACAGTGCGTATCGCTAATAGTGTCGACCCCAGCGCTCAAAATGCCTGCCACGCGGTCGTGAGCTTGCGCGCCTCCGTTCCGAGATTTTTGGCCGGCATCAACCGGGCCCTCCCCCTGTTCGCGCTGGCGCTTCTGCTGGTCGCGTCTCCCGCAACCCTCGCCGCGCCCGTTCCGAGCCCCTGGATACCCCTTTTCAAAGGGGTCGATCAGGCCAACGGCACAAACACGCCCGGCATTTCCGGCAACTTCTCCGAACTACAGGTCGTGCGTTGTGTTCGGATCGATTTGAATGATCCCGATGTGAAATTATTGACCACGCCACCGGCTTCCAGCTCCGCCGCCGATTCGCGCGAGACCCTTACTTTGACGGTTCCCGACTTCCTCAAACACAATAACCTCCAAATCGCCGCTGATTCCAACTTCTACAGCGCCAATCCCGGAGGCTCTGACCCCAGCAGTGAAGGGGTATCTTGCGAGGTGTTCGGGCTCCAGATTTCCGCGGGCGCGGTGGTTTCCGCCGCGGATTCTCAAAACCGCTACGCGAGCATCCTCTTCACCACGAACAACCGGCCCATCCTCGCCTTCAACAATCGTTCCCCGGGCACCAATACCACCGGTATCTACACCGCCATTACCGGATACTACCCCATTGTAGCCAATGGTGTGAATGTCGGCGCCGCCTCAATCAACGCCTATCCCGATTCTTTCATCCATCAAACCCAGCCTAGAACCGCCTACGGCATCTCCCGAGACGGTCGTTACCTCTACATGATGACCATCGACGGGCGACAGGGTCCCATGGATGGCGCGGGGGATTACAGCGATGGCGCCTTGGACAGTGAAACCGCGTATTGGATCATGCAATTCGGCGCCTGGAATGCCATCAATATGGACGGCGGCGGTTCGACGGCGCTCTACATGGCGGATTCGACTGGCATCCCGGTGGTCTTAAACCACTCCAGTTACCTCGCCGCCTATGGACATGAGCGCTACATAGGATCCCACCTGGGAGTCTCAGCCAAACCCCTGCCCGGTTTCATCAATGACGTCAACGCGCTGCCTGATGACACCGCCGCGACCATCACGTGGACCACCGTAAGCCCTTCCACCACCCAGGTGGAATACGGACTTTCGACCAATTTCACGCTTTTGTCGGCGCTGAACACCACGCTGTCGACCAACCATGCCGTGCTGTTGACCAACCTATCCCCCGGCCTCGGCTATTACTTTGCCGCGGTTTCCAAAGTTGGCGCGGCGCAGTACGTTTCGTCGAACTTCTTTTTCGCGACCTCAAACTACGCGACAACCAATGCAGTTTTCGATCTCCCTCAACCCTGGAGTTACACGACCGCCAACCTGGACGGCGTAAATTGGACGGCGCGGACCTATGATGATTCCGCTTGGGATGGCCAAGGACCAGGGGTGCTTTGGGCGGATACGCGCGGCGCCAACTCTCTCGGTCACATCCCGGCGACGCTCGCTACGGAGATGCCGCTCGACCCCAGCACCGGATATCCGTTCCTTACCTACTACTTGCGCGCCCATCTCAACTTCACCAATAACCCGTTGGGCGTTTCGCTGTTGTGCGAAGCCTGGGTGGACGACGGCGCGGTCTTCTACCTCAATGGCGTGGAGTTTTACCGTGTCTGCATGCCGGCGGCGCCTGCGCCGATCTACAACAGCACGCTGGCGTCGAGTTATTATTGTTCGGGTGGCGATGCAAGCTGCTCGATTGACTTTGGCGTTTCCGGGGCGATCATGACGAACCTGCTGGCGGGCGACAACGTGTTAGCGGTCGAGGTCCACAACTACAACCCGCTGAGCCCCGATATCACCTTTGGCATGTCCCTAAGTGCCACGGTCCCCTTCAGTATCGGTCCTCGACTGAACCTGGCAACCTCCCCGGGCACGGCCGTCCTGAGTTGGACGCGAGGCGGATTCACGCTGCAACAAGCCAGTTCGCCCGCCGGACCCTGGATCGACGCGCCGGGTCCGGTGTTTACCAGCCCATACACGGCCGCCTGCACGGGCTTATCCCGATTCTTTAGACTGCGCCGGTAATACTGCCGATTAGGTCTCATCAAAACCGCCCGCGCGCAGTGGATCGGAGGGGGGGACGGGCGTAACGTACCGGAGAGTACGGAACGCAGAAACTCGGTGACCAGACGAAAGGACGCTTATGACGATTGAGACCGGTTTAGAGAGGTGCCAGGCCTTCATCAATTGCCAACTGCAGCCGCCAGGGAAAGAGCGGCTGGTTCCCAGGGGCGCGGTCAAGTGGCGCGCCGTGACGATCTCCCGCCAATCGGGCTCCGGCGGGCATGCGGTGGCGTCGCGGTTGGCCGAATATCTCCAAGCGCGGGAGACCGGCGGGAGGTGCCCGTGGACCGTATTTGATCGAAATCTGGTGGAAAAGGTGCTGGAGGATCATCACCTGCCCAAACGTCTCGCGCGTTTCATGCCGGAAGACCGGATTTCGGAGATTTCCGACACCATGGACGAACTCTTCGGCCTGCATCCGCCTTCCTGGACGCTGGTGCGCCAGACGGCGGATACCATCCTGCATTTGGTAGAGTTGGGGAACGTAATCGTAATTGGCCGGGGCGCGACCATCATCACCCGGAATCTGGACTACGTATTTCACGCGCGCCTGGTGGGCTCGGTGGAAAGGCGGGTGCAATACATCGCTCAATTGGAGAAATTGGACCATAAAGCGGCGGCCGAATTCGTTCGCCGCGAGGACATCGGACGCAGGCGCTACGTGAGAAAGTACTTCGGGGAGGACGTGGACAATCCGTTGCTGTACCACATGGTCATTAATACCGATTGGGTTCCGTATGAAATGGCGGCGCGATTGATCAGCGAGGCGGTAGCGGCGCCCGGAGTTACGGCCGAGGCGGGGGCGGCCTGAAACCCAGCTAAGGGCTAACGCCTTGCGTTGTCAGGCGCGGGTTGTTCTGGTATATTCGGGCTCATGCCTGAACTTTCGGAAGGTTTTAAGCGCTTGGTCCTGGTCCTGAGCGTGCCGGGGCTCTATTGCCTGATGGTGCTGGCGGGACGGCGGTTGAAGCGGCATCACGGCGTGCGCCTGGGCTGGCTTTATCATCTCTTTGCGCTCGGGATCGCCGTCTATTTTCCGGCCATGCTTCTGGATGCGCAATGGGCGTTTCTCCGCCATCTGGGAGCGGTGGTTGTGCTGCTGGGCTCCCTCTTCCTCATCGCGGTGCTGGATCGCTACTTGTGGGATATGTATTTCCAACAGCGCCATCGAGTGAAGGTCCCGAAATTTCTGACCCAAGTGGTGGGACTGGGAATCATTATGGTGGCCGCATTTTTGGTGCTCGACATCGGATACGGCCAAACGCTCAAAGGACTATTGATCGCGCCGGGAATTGCGGCGGTCGTCCTGGGTCTGGCGGCGCAGGACCTGGTCGGCAATATTATCGCGGGGATAGCCTTGCAGGTGGGCAAACCCTACCTCCATGGAGACTGGCTGTTTATCGATAACCGGTATGCCGAGGTCATTGAAATCAACTGGCGCTCGACGCGGCTGCGAACGAACGATGATGTCTGCATCGAGATCCCGAATCGCGATATCGCCCGGCAAACCATCGTCAACCTCAACCGCCCCCAGCGCAGGCATGCCATGCGACTCTCCCTGACGCTGGATTATGCCGCGCCGCCCTCACGCGTCAAACGAGTATTGAAAGAGGCGGCCATGCAGGCCCCGGGCGTCGCATCGGAGCCCAAGCCCAAGGTCTTTCTCAAGAGCTTCGCCGAGTCGGGCATCGAGTATGAGATCAAATTCTGGATGGATGATTTTCAATTCTATAACGACCTTTGTGATGCCATCCGCACTAACGCCTGGTATGCGCTGCGGCGCAACCGCATCCGAATTCCGTACCCGACACGGACGATCCAGATCGAGAAAGCCCCGCCGGAGAAACCCAGCGACATACAAACCGCGGCCCGAGCCATTTTACGCCATCAACCCTTGTTTGGGTGCTTGACCGAAGAACAGCTCGCCGCCCTTATGCCCAGAGCCAGCGTGGCGCGTTTTGGCCAGGGCGAGCGGCTTATCGAACAGGGAGACGCTGGCGATTCAATGTTTCTGCTGGTGGAGGGCAATGCGCGGGTGGCCGTGGAAAGGAATGGCGGATCCAAGCCAGTGGCTTCCCTCAAGCCCGGCGACTGTTTTGGGGAGATGTCCCTGCTCACGGGCGAACGGCGCAGCGCCACGGTGTCCGCGGATTCCGATTGCGTGGTGGTGGAAATCGATAAAGCCGTCCTCGGCCAAAGCCTCAAAGAGAATCCGGAGTTGCTCACGCAGCTCAGCAGCTTGTTAGCCAGGCGACAACTCGAAACCGAGGGGGTGCTAGCCGCCGCGGCGCAAGACGCCGAAATCAAACAGCGCCAGACTGAATACGCCGAGACCTTCGCAGATAAGCTCCGCCGTTTCTTCGAGCTGTAACCGGCGAGGTTACAGTCTGCGGAACCCGGCCGTAAACCGATCCAGTGCGCTACCGTCCCAAGTACAAGTTGCCGAAATCCAAGCAGGGGTTGCCCCCTGCTTTTTTCGGCGTTCTTGCCGCGGCGTTGCTAGCCTTGGTCTGCTGGGTCTGGTGGCAGACGGGCAAGACCAGGCTCACGGAAATCGCGCCCTCCCCAACCAGGCCTGAATCCCCATCCCCCGGCGACGCTCGCGGCGCGCGGAGGGTCCTCGCTGCGCCACCGGCGATTAAGCGGCAGCCGCTAGCCAAACCGCCAACCCTCCCGTCCGCATCGCCAGTTCCCGGCTCGCTTCCTCCCCCGGCAGATCGGCCGGCAAGCAGCCCTTCCGATACGCTGCGCCCGCCTGTCGGAACGGTCAGGATAGGCGCAGCGGCCGCCGCAACTAATGCTCCTGGCATGGGAGAGAATGCCCCGGCCCAAGAACCGGTAGTCGTCGCGCCTCCCGGGAAGCCCAACGCGTTCCCACGGCCGGCGCAAGACTGGTTCGAAGCCCAATTGGCGCTGGATCGCCGAGGCATTTCGTGCGGCTCCATCGATGGCGCGCCTGGGGCGCAAACGCGCGCGGCTTTACGCGCATTTCAGCAAGCTTCTGGATTACGCGCCAGCGGAGATTTGGATCCCGCAACTCGAGCCGCGTTGCTGGTCGAAGCCGATCCCTGCGCTATTTACCGGGTAACCGAACAAGACTTGGCTCGATTACAACCGCTCCAACCGACGTGGCTCGGCAAGTCGCAGCAGACGGCCCTGGAATACGAGACCATCCTGGAACTGCTCGCCGAGAAAGGACATTCCCATCCGAACTTCATTCGGCGGTTGAATCCGGGTATCCGCTGGGACCGCGTCAGCGCCGGCGAAGCCGTATGTTTGCCTGGCGTTGGCCCTCCGGCGGCCGGCGTCAAGGCGGCGCTCATCACCATCAGCTTAAGCGACAAGACCCTGGATGGCCTCGACACTGAGGGCCATTTGCTTTGCCACTTCCCGTGCAGCATCGCCAAGCGGGCCGAGAAGCGGCCGGCGGGCGAACTCCATGTCGTCCTGCTCGCGCCCAACCCAAATTACACCTTCGATCCCGACATCTTCCCGGAATCGGCCGAGGCGAGGGAATTAAAGGAAAAGCTGGTGCTGCCAGCGGGTCCTAACAACCCGGTCGGCGTGGCCTGGATAGGCCTGGATAAACCAGGCTATGGCATTCACGGCACTCCCAACCCCGAGCAGGTGGGACGAACTGAGTCGCACGGTTGTTTTCGTCTGGCCAATTGGAATGCAAAATATCTGCTCAGTCTTTCGTGGATCGGAATGCCGGTGCGGGTGGTAAGGTAACCGCGTCAGTCTCGGCTGACCAGGAGGCGCGTTTGCGGCCGGAGTCTGAGGAGGCGGGCCAGCGGCGCGCGGCCTGTAGAGGAAAGGGACTCGCGCAGGATCTGTTCTTTGCCCGCCCCTGAAATTAATACCCACACTTGCCGCGCGGCGCACAGGACGGGATAGCCAAGGGTGACGCGGCGCGGGGGCGGTTTGGAGGCGATTACAGCGCGATAGACCGCCGGGCTGGACATGACCTCCTCGGCCTCGCCGGGAAAAAGGGAAGCCACGTGTCCATCCTCACCCATTCCAAGAAACACCAAATCCAACAAGGGCAGGCCCACTTGGCCCACAGGCGCGAAACGCCGCAATTCGGCTTCCGCTTCGCCGGCCGCCTGCGAGGGCGGGAGTTCACCCCGAATGCGATGGACTTGCGGCTCGGGAATCATCAGCGGAGCCAGAAAATGGCGGCGGGCCAGGGCAAAGTTGCTCTCCGGGTCGTCGGGCCCCACGCAACGCTCATCCCCCCAGAAGAAGTGAGTGGAGGGGAACTTGAACCCAAGGGTTCTGGCCCGCGCGGCGGCCGCGGCGAGAAAGCGGCCGGCGATCCGACCGCCCGCAAGCGCAATAAAACGGGGCGTCAACTCACCCTGGGGCTCCCCAGCCTGAGCCAGCCAATCGCCGGCGGCGGTTTCCGCCAGGGCTGCGGAGTTCGCAAAGGTGGCCACGTCGAAACCACGCATGGAGGGGTGGTCCATGCGCCTTATCCATTATTTGCGCGATTCATGATCATCGGTTCGATCCAAGCGTGGCCGGCCTGCGCCAGGAGGTCATCGGCGGCGACCGGCCCCCAGGTGCCCGCCGCGTAAAACTCGCGATTAGACAGTGGTTTTCCCGCCCAGCTTCGGCGGATGCCGTCAACGATCTGCCAGGCGATTTCAACCTCGTCGCGGCGGATGAAAAGGGTGGCATCGCCGGCCATCGCCTCCAGCAGCAGGCGCTCATACGCTTCCGGAGTGTAAGCGCCGAATTCGGCGTCGTAACTGAAGTGCATCCGCACGGGACGAACGGCGACGCTCGCGCCCGGGACTTTGCCATTGAACCGCAAAGAAATACCCTCGTCCGGCTGGAGGCGGAGGGCGAGCGAGTTGGCATCCAACCGCTGGCCGCACTGGGCGGCGAACAGGACGTAGGGGGTGGGCCGAAACTGAATACGCACCTCGCTTGCGCTGGAGGGCAGCCATTTCCCCGTCCGCAAATAAAAGGGCACGCCTGACCAACGCCAGTTATCGATGAAGAGCTTGAGCGCGGCGTAAGTCTCAACGTTGGAGTCGGATTTGACCTTAGGCTCCTGGCGGTAACCGGGCCGGATCTCGCCCCCGACGACGCCGGCAAAATACTGGCCGCGCACCGCATGCTGGGCGACTTCCTCCGGGAGAAGCGGTCGGATCGACTTGAGCAACTTGACCTTTTCGTCGCGGATGGCCTCGGCATCAAGGGAAACCGGCGGCTCCATGGCCACCAGCGAAAGCACCTGCAAAAGATGATTTTGAACCATGTCGCGCAGCGCCCCGGCCTCTTCATAATAGCCGCCGCGCTGTCCGACCCCTTGCTTCTCGCCCACCGTAATTTGAACATGGTCCACCGAATCGCGATTCCAAAGCCGCTCGAAGATCGAGTTTGCGAAGCGGAACATCAGGATATTCTGTACGGTTTCCTTGCCCAGATAATGGTCGATGCGGAAGACCTGCTGCTCGCGGGCGTAGCGAGTTAATTCGTCATTGAGTTGGAGAGCGGAAGCCAAGTCATGCCCGAAGGGCTTCTCGACCACTACGCGCTGCCAGGCTTCCGCGCTCGAGTGGTGGAGCAGGTCGGCGCGGTGGAGTTGTTCCACCGCCGGCGCAAACTGGCTGGGCATCGTGGCCAAGTAATAAAGGACATTCTGACGCAATGGCGGGCTGCCGAATGAAACAAGCTTCCGCTCAAGCTTGGCGTAGGCGGCGGGGTCGGCGAGATCGCCCTGACAATAAAACAGGCGCGCGGAGAAGTCCTGCCAAACCGCTTCATCTACGGGCTGGGTCCGGGAGAACTGGTCGAGCGACTGGCGCAATTCTTGCCGCCAAACCGCGTCAGTTTTCTCGCGTCGGGCGAATCCCACAATGCGGAAATCCGGCGGCATTTGCTTCTCTTTGCAAAGGTGATACAGGGCCGGTATCAGCTTCCGCGCGGTCAGGTCTCCGCTGGCCCCGAAGATGACGATAGAGCAGGGGTCGACCAGTTTTCGCTGCTCGCCCAGGCGGCAGGTGAAGGGATCATCCGAGCGCGTCAATTGATTCACGCGCGCAATATCATCGAGATCCCGCCGATTTGCAACGGGCGGGAGGCATAATGGCCGAGCGCCGTCGGCTGGGGCGGCCAAGTCAGGTTTGACCGGGCTCGGACGCGGTTTGTTATTTGTCCCCAGTACTGGTGACTAGCAGGATCCCAGGGTCCTGGTATCTTCTTACCGTGATGACGATGCAAAAACGCAGTAGCCAAACCGTGTGTGGAATGGCGGGCGCCTGTCTGCGGCGCCGCATCGAATGACAATTTAAGTTCTCGTTTGTAGAATGTGGCAGCCAGGCCGGGTGAATAACCCGGCCTGACTGTTTTTAAGAGCTCGCAGTCCAAGCCTCAGCTCCGATCGGTTCCGGCGGCGACGGCCGACTGAGATCGGCCTTATTCCTAGCTCCGGGGATTGAATCGGGACTCGCGCGCCAATTGCTCCCAGAGTTTACGCTCGACGTCGCTCACTTGCGAGGGGACCTCGACTCGCGTGACGACGATGAGATCGCCATGGCTGGCCCCGCGTTGGGGCAGGCCGCGGCCGCGCACCCGTAGTTTCTGACCATTCTGCGTCCCCGGAGGGATGCGAATGTTGACGGCGCCGTTGAGCGTAGGCACGGCGATATCGGCGCCCAAAACGGCCTCCCAAGGGGCCACCTCGGCCTCAAAGAGAAGGTTGTGGTCCTCGACTTCGAAATCCGGGTGCTTGGCCAGGCGCACCCGCAGGAAGAGGTCTCCGGCGGCCCCGCCGCCCACCCCGGCCTCGCCGCGACCGGCGACGCGTAATCGTTGCCCTTCGGTAACACCGGCAGGAATTTTTACCTGGTGGTTTTCCGTCTTGGCGATCTGCCCCGCTCCTCCACAGGTCGAGCAAATTTGGCGTCCTCGGTGTCCGGTGCCTCCGCAACGTTCACAGGGCGAACTGAGACGCACGGAAACCACCCGCACCGAGCCATTCATCGCTTCATCCAGGGTCACGAGGATATCGCCTTCGATATCCTGACCACGTTCGGCCTCCGGGTCCGCCTCGGCAAAGCCGCCGCTCCGCCCAAACCCGCTCGCTCCCTTGGCCCCGCGCGAGCCGAAGAGCTGATCAAAAAAGTCGCTGAACCCCGTGCCGCCAAACTGAAAATCACTCGCTTCAGCGCGTCCGCGGCGCTGCGCCCCCCCGCCGGTCGAATCCCATCCGGGCGGGGTGCGAAACTCCGCGCCAGAGCTCCAGTCCGCGCCCAATTCATCATAGCGCTTCCGCTTGGCCGGGTCGCTCAACACCTCATAGGCCTCGTTAATCTCTTTGAATTTCTCTTCCGCCTGTTTCTTGTTCTTGGCGACATCCGGATGATACTCGCGGGCGAGCTTGCGGAAGGCTTTCTTTATTTCCGCCTCGCCCGCGTTGCGAGCCACTCCGAGCGCTTGGTAATAGTCTTTGTATTTAATGGGCATAGCTGCCTCTGTTCGGAGCGGATTATAACGCAACACCGATTAAAGATCATCTTATTTCCGGGCGTTGCGGCGCTGCCGAGAAGTCCCCGCCAGGCAGCCATTGAGGCGGGGAGGAGCGAGGGGAACGAAGCCTTTGTGGGGAGCCAGCGACCCTCAAGGTCGTCCCAGCCCTGGAAGGGACCGTCTAATCGGTTCGCTCCAGAGCCCGCTGGTACACCCGGACGTATTGGTCTGCGGTCCGACTCCAGGAAAAGTCCGCCGCCATCGCGTTCTGGCGGAATTGGGCGAGCAACTCTGGTTCGGCGTACAGGGCAAGAGCCTTCCGAATGGCCTTGGCCAAAGCGGGCGCGGAATGCTCGTGAAATTTAATGCCCGTGGCTTTCTTGACGCCATCCGGTTCAGGATTGTCGCGGATGTCGACCACCGTGTCGTCCAACCCTCCAGTGGCGCGCACGATAGGGATGGTGCCGTAGCGGAGGCTGTACATCTGGTTCAGGCCGCAAGGCTCGAACCGCGAAGGCATGAGGAAGAAGTCGCAACCGGCTTCGATGCGATGGGAGAGGCCTTCATCGAAGCCGATTCGCACGGCCACTTTTCCCGGGCACCGCCGCATGAGTTGCTGATAGGCCTGCTCGAAGAACGGCGTTCCGGTCCCGAGGAGCACAAATTGAAAACTGCCGCTCAGCATTTCCTCCAGGGCGCCCAGCAGGATATCGACGCCTTTTTGATCCACCAACCGTCCGATATTGCCGAAGAGCGGGATGGCGCCATCGACCGGCAGGCCGAAGTCGCGCTGCAAATCCAGCTTGTTCGCCGCTTTCCCGGAGAGATCAGCCGCGGAATAGGCATGGGAAATCCAGTGGTTGGCGTCCGGGTTCCATTCCTCATAATCCACGCCGTTGGGGATGCCATAGAGCAAATCCTGGCGCTTGCGCAACAAACCGTCCAAGCCGCAGCCAAATTCATCGGTGGTGATCTCCCGAGAGTAGCGCGGGCTGACGGTCGTAAGCACATCCGCCATGGCAATCCCGGCCTTCAGGCAGTTGAGCTTGCCGTAGAACTCCGCTGTCTCGGCCGTGAAGCGCTCCCAGCGCAAGTTGGTAAGGGCATATTGAGCGGCGGGAAACACCCCCTGATAAGCCAGGTTGTGGATGGTCAGACAGGTCCGCGGGACATCGATGGATCCAGGGAGTTTGCGGTCGCACTCCAGGAACAGGGCGCCCAAGCCCGTTTGCCAGTCGTTAAGGTGGACGACGTCCGCTTGGGGCCGGAGGCGCATAGCCAAATGCGCGATGGCCTTCGAAAAGAAGATAAACCGTTCCGCGTTGTCGGGATAATCCTGGCCGTATTTCTGGTAGAGCGTCGAGCGTTGGAAAAACTCGGGCTGATCGATGAAGTAGATGCTCAGGCAAGGGCTCTGATGCCAGACCCAGACCTCCCCTCGAACCCGGCGAACGCCCAAGGGGAAATCGAGGGGCAGCGCCACCGGTTTGAGCCCTGGAAGCCGCTCGCGGATGCCCTGGTAGAGCGGCGTGACAATGGCGACCTGGTGCCCCGCCTGCGCGAGTGACTTGCCGAGCGCGGCGACCATATCCGCCAACCCTCCGGTCTTGGAGTAAGGATGAACTTCGCTACTGGCGAGGAGAACTTTCATAGGCCCCGCGACGCAAGCGCCGGCTGGGCGGAGGTCACTCCGCTCCGATGGTTCGAGCGTAGCCGCAAGGACCTGTGGCGCATCAAGGTAGGATCCGATCGGTTTTGAGATAGGGCTGCAAGGCCGGCGGGACGACCAAACTGCCGTCGGACTGCTGAAAGGTCTCCACCAAGGCGACGAACAACCGGGCCAGCGCGGTCCCACTCCCGTTGAGCAGGTGCGGGAAGCGGTTCTCGCCTGCCTCGGTCTTGAACCGGAGGTTCATGCGACGGGCCTGGAAGTCCTCGCAATTGGAGACGCTGGAGACCTCGAGATAACTCCCCTGCCCGGGCGCCCAGACTTCGATATCAAAGGTCTTGGCGCTGGCAAAACCCATGTCGCCGGTGCAGAGGAGCACGACTCGATAGTGGAGCCCGAGGCGCTGAAGCACTCGTTCGGCGTCCGCCAGCATTTTTTCCTGCTCCGCGTAGCCGTTTTCAGGCTTAACGATCTTGATCAGCTCCACTTTGTCGAACTGATGGACGCGAATCATGCCTCGGGTGCCGACGCCGGCGGCGCCGGCTTCGCCCCGAAAACAGGGCGTGTAGGCGCAGTAATGGACGGGGAGTTGGCGCTCCGGCAGGATCTCGTCGCGATGGATGTTGGCCACGGGCGTCTCGGCGGTGGGGATGAGATAAAGCTTGCCGAGCGTGGCGGCGTCCAAGCCCTCCTGAACGCCGTAATACTGGTCGGCAAATTTCGGAAATTGCCCGACGCCTTCCAGGCACTGCGGGCCGACCATGAACGGGGGCGAGACTTCGGTGTAACCGTGCTCCCCCGTATGAAGGTCGAGGAGGAACTGGATGAGCCCCCGCTCCAACCTTGCGCCCCAGTTCGTGTAGAGCAGGAAACCGCTACCCGAGAGCTTGGCGCCGCGCGCGAAGTCTACCAACCGCAGGCTCTCGCACAAATCGACGTGGGATTTGGGTTTGAAACCGTAGGCCGGTTTCTCGCCAAAGACCCGGACGGTCGGATTATCTTCCGCGCTGCGTCCGCGCGGCACGGAATCGTGCGGGAGGTTCGGCAGGCGGAGCATCAATCCATCCCGTTCGGTCTCGGCGGTTGTCGCTTGCTTATCCAGTTCGGCAATTCGGTCGCCCAGGTCGCGGGTTTCCTTTTTCTTGGCCTCGGCCTCGACCAGCATCTTCCGGCCCATGAGGGCGCCGATTTCCTTGGAAACGCGGTTGCGCTGGGCTTTGAGCGCTTCGACTTCGCTGAGCACCTTGCGCCGTTGCTCGTCGAGCCGGAGCAAATCATCGATCCTGGCCTCGTCCCCCGCCCCGCGCGTTGCCAAGCGCTCGCGCACGAAATCCGGCCGTTCCCGAATCAGTCTGATATCCAGCATCGGCGCATTATAAAGGGGCGCCGCTAGGGAGCAAGAATGAAGCCCAAATGGAGCGTTGATTTTTGTACTGGCGTTTCGCGCGTGGATCGTGCCTCATGAAGCCAGCTATGAGACCATCTGCTCTTAATTCGCGCATGAACCGAAGACACTTTCTGGCCGCGACCAGCATGGCGCTGGCGGCTCCTACTTTTATACCGGCGCGCGCCCTTGGCGCGGAGGGTACCACCGCTCCCTCCGAGCGGGTCACCCTGGGGGTGATCGGATGGGGCATGCAGGGCCCGTCCAACACGGATGCTTTCTTACATCTGCCCGCTTGTCAGGTCGTCGCGGCGTGTGATCTGGACAAGGGTCATCTTCAAAGCGCCCTGGACAAGGTCAATAGCCACTACGGCAATAAGGACTGCAAACCCTACGAGGATTACCGCGAACTGATGGCTCGCAAAGATATTGACGCGGTGATGATTGCCATTCCCGACACCTGGCACGCCCTGGTAGCCACCGAAGCCGCCCGGAATAAGAAGGATATCTACGGCGAGAAACCCCTGGCCCGCACGATTGCCGAGCAGCAGGCCATCGTCAAGGCAGTCCAGAAAAACCGGCGCATTTGGCAAACCGGCTCGTGGCAACGCTCGCAGCGCCCCTTCCGCGTCGCAGCCGAAATCGTTCGCAATGGCCTGATCGGGAAACTCACCCGAGTGGAGGTCGGCCTGCCCAGCGGTCACTATGACTTCGCGGGCACGGGCAAACCCTTGCTGGAGAAGATCTCGAAGATTCCCGGCGCTCCCAATGACCTTTCCAAAGTGCTGCCCGGCACTCCGGCATGGGAAGCCGCGGTCAGCCCGCCGCCCGCTGATTTCAATTACGAACGGTGGATCGGCCCCTCAAAGATGGAGCCCTACATCCAGGCGCGTACGCACATGAATTGGCGCTGGAACTACAACGTCGGCGGCGGCCAGTTGCTCGATTGGATCGGCCACCATTGCGACATCGCCCATTGGGGGATGGACATGGACAGCACCGGCGGACCCTCCGAGATCGAAGGCGAGGGTGAATTCCCGGCGCCCAACGCGCTTTGGAATACCTGCACAAAATACCGGGTCAACCTCAAATATACCAATGGCGTCTCGATGGTCATCGCCGGCGGACACGAGGATATTCGCAGCGGCACCAAGTGGATAGGCACCGAGGGTTGGGTCTGGGTCGATCGTGGCGGTTTCGATGCCTCGAATGTCGATTGGTTCCAGAACCTGCCCGCCAGCGCCACGGTCAGGCTCTATAAATCCGACAATCACCAAGGCAACTTCATTGATTGCGTCAAGTCTCGGAAGCCGACCATCACCCCCGTCGAGACCGCGCACCATTCCGCCATTCCCGGTCATCTGGGGCTCATCTCGATGCTCGTGAAACGGAGGATCCAGTGGGATCCGAAAAAAGAAGTGATCATCGGCGACCCCGAGGCGAGCCAATGGCTGAGTCGGAAGTTTCGCGAGCCCTGGAAGCTGGCGTGAGCGCTCCTTGCCACCTCCTCCGTTCAATGAGGGCACAATCCGGTTGGTCGCTCGGGATCGCCGCGTGGCTCCTGGGCTGCGTCTATGTCAACGCCCAGGAGGTCCGCAGTCCGGTGGACAGCCCCCCGCTGACCGTGGCGGAACTTCGCATCCCTGCTGCCACCGCATACCTGGACCCATTGTCGAACGATATCGAGGTCATGTCGGACGGCGTGGTCAACTGGAGCGATCCCTCGGTCAAAGTGGTTTGGTTTGGCGAACTGAAGAAAGCGGGCGCGCTGGAATGCTCCGTGGCGCTTCGCCTGCCGGCGGGCGCTCAATCCAAGCTCCGCCTCACCGTCGCCGGACAGACGCGGGAGGCAACAGCGAAAGGGACGTCCGAGGGACTCGTGGCCGCTCGCTTTTCGCCCTTCGAGATTGCCGAGGTCGGCTACCAGCGCTTCACACTCGAGTCGCTCAACGGCGCCGCCAACTCTGCGGGGATCGTTAAAGCGCTCGTCGTCGCCGGGCCAGCGAGCCAGGGCGCCCATTTTAACCTCAAGCCGCGCAAGAATGCCGCCTCTGTCCACCTCTCCTATCCCGTCCCCGAGGGACACAAGGTGGAAGCCTTTTATTGCGAGGTGACCGCGGTGGAAGATCCGCTCTGGACCTATTACATGGCCTGCGGCTGGCACCGCGGTTATTTTGGCATGCAAGTCAACAGCGCGACTGAACGCCGAATTATTTTCAGCGTCTGGGACAGCGGGAACGAGGCGGCCGATCGTCGGAAAGTGCAGAGCGATAACCGAGTTCGGCTCGTGGCCAAAGGCGAGGGGGTGGATGCGGGCGACTTCGGCAACGAAGGCACGGGCGGCCATAGCCACTTGGTGTTCCCCTGGAAGACCGGGGTCAAGCAGCGCTTCCTTCTCGTCGCCAAGCCGGCCGATGAAACGCACACTATCTATTCGGGCTACTATTTCCTCCCGGAACAGCAGAAATGGATGCTCATCTCGAGCTGGAACGCGCCTAAAGACGGCGCGTATCCTCACGGCCTTTATAGCTTCAGCGAGAATTTCGGCGGAGAGAACGGCCATTTGCGCCGCAAAGCCTTTTACGGCAACCAGTGGATTCGTGATAGCGAAGGGCGATGGCTGGAACTGACGACGGCTAAATTCAGCCATGACGCCACCGGTCGAGCGGATCGTTTCGATCGGTATACGGGGGTCGAGAACGGCCAGTTCTTTCTTTCGCACGGCGGTTTTATTCCCGGATACACTGAAGCGGGTCAGAGCTTCGTACGACCGGCCGTGGGCAAGGCTCCTGGCGACATTTTGGGCCTTAGCGAAGGGATGGCGCCGGCGGTCAAATGACTCCGCGCGAGAAGCGTGGCCGGGTCTAATCCTGCGTTTTAGGGAGTTGGAGCGCCACCACCGCCCGCTTCGGTTCCGACACGAGCGGGATTGCGCTTGGAGGATTTTCGGGTCATTGGAGACGCTCTGGTTTGTCCTCCGCGCGGATGAGCCTGGAACCGAGGCGATAGTCGGGTTTTCGCTCCGAATACCGGGGGCTACGGCCAAGAATAGGATTGCGTAAGACGGGCGATTTCGTAGTTTTGTCAGGTGAACAGTGAACACGAATGATGCATCTCGAGTTGGGCTTTGATGTCGCTCGGAACGGCGCTCCCATGACCCAGACGCGGCAGCCGAGGGAGCAGCGCTCGCCCGCGCCTGGTCCCTCGCTCCTCGTTGGCGGGGCATGAAACTCCATTTCCTCTTTTCAGAATGACCAGCGCGTCTTCATTGCTTCGCTCACTGCTCGTCTACGGCATCTGCCTGCCTTTGGCGGTGTTTCTCGGCTACCTGCTGGCCGAACCGCCCGACATGGCAACGTTTATCATCGTAGGCGTCATCGCCTTCATCTTGATGCTGCCGTTGTTGTTGCGCTGGCATCATACTTGGCTCATCACGACCTGGAACGTCACCGCTTTCCTGGGGTTCCTGCCAGGCCGCCCCGCGCTGTGGATGGTGTTGACCGCCGTGAGCTTGGTGATCTCCATCCTGCAATACACGCTCAAGCGCGAGAAGAAGTTCATCTTTGTTCCTTCCGTGGCTTGGCCTTTGATCATGCTGGGCATCGTCGTCGTGATCACCGCCCGACTTACCGGCGGCATTGGCCTGAGGAGCTTCGGCGCCGAAGTGTATGGGGGCAAGCGGTATTTTTATATCATGGCCGCTATTGCCGCCTACTTTGCCATCACCAGTCGGCGGGTCGAGCCGCGCCATGCTTTGCTTTACGTCACCCTTTTCTTCCTGGGCAGCGCGACACAGGCGATCGGCAACCTGGCGGGGAGCATTCATCCGGCTTTCAACTTCCTCTTCGTGATTTTCCCGGTGGAAAACCTCGCCGACCTTTCCACCGAATTTGTCGGCAGCACCGCCTTGATCATGCGCTCGGGCGGTCTGACGGCGTTGAGTTTGGGCGTTTTCTGCGCCTTGCTGGTTCGGTTCAAATTGGCGGAGCTTTTCAGCTTTCGGAATCCCCTGAAGCTCCTGGTTTTGCTATCCACTATATTCATCGGCCTGCTCGGAGGATTCAGGGCTTTACTGGTGCAATTCCTGCTGATCCTCGCCATCCTTTTCTATCTAGAAGGCCTCTTTCGGAGTCGATTGTTGCCGGTGTTCACCCTGTCGGCGATCCTGGGGGTATCCCTGCTCGGCGGGTTCGCGACCCGGCTCCCGCTTTCGGTTCAGCGCACGATGGCCTTCTTGCCGATTGATATCGATCCGGAAGTGCGAATGGACGCCCAGTATTCGTCGGAATGGCGCATCAAAATGTGGATGGACGTCATCCCGGAAATTCCGAATTACCTATTATTGGGGAAAGGCTATGCCATGAGTTCCCAGGAAGCCGATGTGGCCCGGATGAACCTCCGTCAGAGCACCGAGTCCAGCGAACTGGCGGGCGATTATCACAATGGCCCTTTGTCCGTCATCATACCGCTCGGGATCTTCGGCACGATCGCCTTTACATGGTTCCTGATCTCGGGATTACGCCTCACTTATGAAAACTACAAGTTCGGCGATCCGTCCCTCCAGGGGGCCAACATGTTCTTGTTCGCTTACTTTGTGGCCAAAGTCATTTTCTTCATGTTCATCTTCGGGTCTTTGTATGTGGACCTTCCGATGTTCGCCGGCTTGCTAGGGCTCAGTGTCACCCTCAATGGCGGCGTGGCCAAGCGCGGCGCGCCAACCGAAACAGAAGCAGACACCCCCTCGCCCGCTTTTCGCTCCGAAGCGGCGCGGATTTCCCCCAGTCTGATGGGACCTCGCCGAACAAACTTCCCTTCGCACCGGTGATGCTTGGGAGGGTTACGCCTGCGGGAGCGCCGCCTGGTAGGCGGCGCGAAAATTAAGCGCCATTCGCGCGGGGGCCAGGTAATCCCGGCTTCGGGCCAGCGAGGTCGGCTCGACCTCGCCGCGACCCAGCCGCGGGTGGGCGACCGCTTCTCGAATCACGCGGATGAAACCTTCCAAATCGCCCGGAGAAAAAAGCAATCCGTTCTCACCGGAGGTAACATAATCGGGGATGCCGCCGATCGCCGAGGCGACTACCGGCACTCCGGCCGCCACACACTCCTTGACGGCGTTGGGACTTACGTCGGCGCGCGTGGGCAGCAACAGCAGCACGGGTTTTTCCAACTCCTGCGCGACCTTCTCCGGCGCCAGGTCGTGCCTGAATTTAACTTGTTGCCAGAGGGCCTCGGAGACCGAGGGTCTCAGCGACTCCAGGTATTGGGGAGAGCGGCCGCTGATCACTTCGAGTTCGAAGTCGAACTCGGTTCGCAGCCGATCCAACGCTTGAAAGAGCAAGTCCGTCCCCTTCCGGAAGCCAAGCGTACCGATGGAAATAAATCGCAACGGGCTGCTTTGCGGCTCGCGCCGCACATTGAAAAACGCCTGGTTCGGCGCGTGCTCAGCCTGGACAATCCGCAGAGCGGGATACCGATCTCTGAGGTATTGGACCGCATAATTGGATTCGGTCGTGACCACGGGCGCCCGACGAAGGCTAATACGTTCCAATCGCTCGATGAATCGGTCATAGCGGCCCATGGGAACTCGCTCTTTGTACCAACCAAAAAGACCTTGCACCGTCATCACGTAGGGTTTTCCCAACCGGTGCGCGATGAGGGGCGCGCCCTTCTCCATGCCCCAGGCATGCACCAGGTCTGGCCGAAGTTGCCGACAAAGCCGCCGAATCAGCAGCGTATCGGCCCAGAATACCGAAGCCAGGCGAACCCAGGGAGGCGCCTTCAGGACGTGGAAAACCACCCCGCTTCGCTCAAAAGAAAAACTTCGTTCTATTCGATGACGAAGGAGAATGACATGAAGCCGCAGACCGGGGTCTTTTTCGAATTCCGAAAGGAGCACCATCTGCCACGTCGCCGGGTGGCGTTTGGGCGAGTCTCGCAACTCGGGCGGCTGGTCGGCTATCCACTCCACAGGGAAATCGGATATCCAGGCCACCGTCAGCGGTTTGTTGCCAGGGGTCATAGGCAAACTCGTTGTCGTTTGGCATCCGTCAAACCGACCGACTTCTTCTGAGCGGCATCGATCAGAAGATGGGGCATGACCGCCGGGGTGTTGAGAAACCGACGCTCGACGCCCACGTGAAACAACCAGGCCAAACCGACCGAAAGGAGAACGCAAGCGGGGATCGCCACCAAAACCGAGGGCCACAGCCCGCGGACGCCCGCGCAATAAAGCAAGTGGGAAGCAAATCGGGTGAACGGCCCGTGAATCAGGTAGAGGCTATAGCACATGATCCCGACGAAATAGACGGGCCGAAGCAGCTTGCTCCGGGCCATCGGGATGTCCCATCGATGTAGAGCGCTCAACAGCAAAGCAAAGGCCCATGAGAGCACCGTCTCCAGACCAAAGTGCGCCTTGAACCGGATCTGTATCACCGTGGCAAGCACCGTGAGCGCCAGCAAAGCCAGGTCGGCCGGGAGTCTGAACCTGGCTGGTAGGTAGCCGAGGCGATAATAGACCCAAACACCGGCGGCAAATTGGAGCCACATCCCGTCAAAAAAGAATCCCTTAATGGCGGGGACATGGCGCAGCAACAACTCATAGGCCACAAACAGCCCCACCATCGTTGTCAGCACGGCCATCTGCCAAAAGAAGCGCTTGGCCGAGAGGAAAACGGCCAAGCCGCATACCGCGTAGAATTGCTCCTCGTAGCACAACGACCATGCTTGACCAAGGAACATCTGCTTCCCTTCGCCCACCAGGTGGTGGCGCCAGACCTCGGTCAGGCTCAACGTACCCACCCACTGCCAGAGAGACAACGAGGAGGGGCCTGGCACCTCTCCGGCAAGGCCATCGTAAATAATCCAGGACATTCCCGCCGCAGACAGGCCGATCATCAAAACGAGATAGAACAGCAGCGCAATCCAGTAAGGCGGAAAGATCCTTCGGAACCGGCGGAGAAAGAACTGACTCGCCGGCTTGGGACGCCGGCGGATCGCATCGCAGGCGGCGGTGATACAGTAACCGCTAATCACAAAGAACAACGTGACGCCGCCGCCGCCATACCTGAGGCTCTGGACCAGGGCAAGACTCGCGGCATCCGGCTCCTGGCCCGGCGGCCGAACCGCGACATAATCGCAGGAATGCGCCACGACCACCCCCAGGCAGGCTACTCCGCGCCAGAAGTCCAAGGCATGGTATCGGTAATTCACCCCCCTACAATTAAGGCAGACCGAACCTGATGGCAAGAGGGACTTTGCGACCGTCGACCCGTTTTCCTTCTTGTCGTGGTTTATCGATCTGATAGAGTCGGCCGCGAATGGAAACGCCTTCAACGCCGCCGCCCACCGATGCTTCCGCGGCAGTGGCGCCTGCCTGGTTGACCGCAAGTTCCGTGCGTCTGCTCTTCGCTTGCGCATTGGCGGTTGGTTTGCTCCTGAGAGTGGTCGGTTTGTCCTACCCGGCCTACGATGCGCACTGTTTCCGGCAGACTCAAACGCTTTCAACGATCGATGATTTCTATGCCCGCGGCATCGACCTGCTGCGGGCGAAGACCATTTACAGCGGGTATCCCGGCACCTTCGTTCTCGAGCTGCCCCTCTTCCAAGCCATTGCCACTATTCTCTACCGACTTTTTGGACCGCACATCGAAGCCATCCGTTTGCTCAACATTTGTTTTGGCGCCGGTACTACGCTGCTGCTGTACCGCATTGTGGCGTACCTGCTGGATCGACCGACGGCCCTGCTCGCCGCCACGATCTACTGGCTTGCGCCTCTGAACGTCCTTTACCACCGGTCGGTCCTCATTGATCCGATGGCGGTTTTCCTTGCCCTTTTCGCCTTCCACGAGTTATTCGCGTTCCTCGGCGCCGGGTGGGAGGCTCCGTTTACGGGCCCGAAACCCGCTCCCGCCGGCCCGATACTCCTCTTTGCCCTGATGACGTGCCTCACGGCGTTGATCAAAGCCCTCTATCTTTGGCCCGCCGTTCTCCTGTTCCTTTTTGCGCTCTGGCGGCGGCGATTCAAGTTGGATGTTCGACTGGTGAGCGTAGGCGCCATCTTTGCCTTCGCCGGACTGCTTTTCTTTGCCTGGAACCTTCACGCGGTGCGCGTGAACAACGAGGCCCCGTTCACCCGCGGAGTCAACCCGACCACTCTACTGGGCGTTTCAGCGCTCCTTAAACCGTCTTTCTACCTCGACATGCTCGTTCGCCGCCCAAAGCTCTGGCTGGGGGTGTTGGGCGCCTTGCTTTACCCTGTGGGAGTTTTGGCCGCCTTTAGGGATCGAGCGAGCACCGCCAGAACTTCCGCCTTGCTGCTCTTGTTCCTAATTCCCCCCACCTACCTCATCCTTTTTTCGAGCATCAATAGTCCGCATGACTATTACCAACTTATTATCGCGCCGTTTCTAGCCACGGCCTCGGCGATCGGTTTGGTTTGGCTCCTGGCTCGCCGGCCTCACTCCGCCCCAACATGGGATCGCTTTCGCGAGTTCGCGCCCGCCCTGGCTCTCGGTCTCTTGATCCTGGCCGCCCCAGTTACCTACCTTTTTTGGAAACACCAACCGCAATGCGATATCAGCGTTCTGGCCGTTGAGAAGTTGTGCGCGGGCAAATTCGATCCCTGGGCGCCAGCGATGATGTTTGTGGACGCGAAGACCAGTAGTAGATCTCTCGGGTCCTACACGCCCGAGTTCCTCTACGCCGCCCGGATCTGGGGCTACGCGAGCGCCGTGGACAACGCCGAGAGCGCGAAGGGACTCTTCGAAACGTTTGGTTCGGGTTGCCACGGACTGCGCTACCTTGTCTTTTATGGCACCGCGTGTCCCCATTGGCCCTTGGCCGCGGGGTTTCAATTGGAATCCAGCGACAATACTCATCAACTCCACGTGTTTAAAGCCGGGGCAACCACCAAGTAGCTGAGGGCCGGTCGCCTTGGATCCTCTCTTTCGCGATTCGCCCAAAGCGCAGGTCGCGCGGGGGGCATGATGGCGCCACCGCTTGGATCGCCCGTGGCGAAGAAACGGGTCAGCGGCCCTTCCAAAACGGCGTCGGGCGGGCGGCGCGCCGCGTTACCCGTTCCCGCGGAAAAGCCGATGTATAAAGCGAATACTCGAAGGGCTTTTGAAAGTACGCTCCACGCATTGCCATCCTCAGCCCGTAGAGGGCGACCATTGGGAACCGGAGCGGGGCGACCCACGGCGGCGCCATTTGCCGTTTGATGAGCCGCTCGCGGGCGGCGTTGGACGCCAATCCCATATTGCCTCCCGTATCGGTGAAAACCGATGTGAATTGTGGCAGCACCGCAAACCGCGCGCGGCGCTTCACCATTTCCATGATCCAGAACAAATCCCCCAAATCGCGCCATTGAGGGTCCAGATAGATGCCCATCTGGGCGACGACGCGTCGCCGGATGAACAAGGCGCAACTCAACACCGGCAGCCGCACCCACAACTGGTTTTTTTCAGGAGTCAGCGCGAAGCGATGGCAGATATAATCGCCGGCTGGATCGGTGACGACCGTGTCCGAAACCACCACGTCCACCTGCGGATGGGCGATGAAATAATCAGCGACCGCCCGCAGGGCGCCGGGAAGATATTGCTCGTCCGCATTGAGGTAGGCCAACACCTCGCCCTGGGACCGGCGCAGGCCGCGATTCACGGCGTCATACATCCCCTGGTCCTTCTCGATAAACGCCTTGACCCTCGAGTCCAGACGCAACAACTCCTGGGTTCCATCGTCCGAACACGAATCCTGCACGATGTGCTCCGCTTCGACGCCTTGGTCGGCCACCGAAGCAATGCACAGGGGCAACCATCGAACGCTGCGGAAGCTGGGAGTGACGATTGAGTATTGCATCCGAAACGAATTCTAACCGCGGCGCATTGGCCTGGAAAGCGGTTTTTCCTTGCGGGCACGGTTCGGAACGGTAGTCTGAACACCGTGGCAAATGTCGGAACCTTGACGAGGCAGACCAGACCTTGGCTGACCGCGCCATCGCTTACGTTGCCTGAATGAAGAATCATACCCCAGCGACCCTGATCGGAGTTTTGCTCGGCCGATTACGTCGGTGTCCCTCCTGGTTGTGGCGATTGGAAGCGCGGCTTAAGGGGGTGGAACTGCAGGGGCGGAGCGACTTTCTGGGCCGGCCTCTCATCAGCATGGTTCGGGGCGGTCGCATTATCCTGGGCGATGGAGTGCGGGTTTTCAGCGCCGTGCGGGGTAATCCTTTAGCCTGCTTTCAACCCTGCGCTCTCCGAGCCATGGCCCCCGGGGCGCGCCTGGTCCTGGGACCCTCGGTCGGGATCAGCGCCACGGCGATCTGCGCCGCGATCTCAATTGAGGTCGGCGAACACACCATCATGGGCGCGGGGGCGATGGTCATCGACACGGATTTCCACCAACCGGCGGGGGAGTGGGATTGGAACGACGATTGCCTCACGGGCGCGCGACCCATTCGGATCGGACGCGGCGTGTTTGTAGGGGCCCGCGCCATTGTATTGAAGGGGGTGACCATAGGGGACCGGGCGGTGATTGGCGCCGGGGCGGTCGTATCCAAAGACGTCCCGGCGGGCCACATCGCGGCGGGCAACCCCGCCAAGATCTTCAGCCCGAAGGAGGCCCCTGCCCCGCCGCTCTCCTGAACCATGTTGCGCCGCAAACGCCAGATTCGCATCCAGATCCAACAGTCGATCGACGCGGTGCTCTTTGCCGTTAGTTTCTGGCTCGCCTACCGGCTCCGGTCGGATCCAGGCATCGAGAGCTCATTGCGCCTCGAGATGGTCAACTCGTTCGGAGAGTATCTGCCGCTTTTCCTCATCCTGGTCCTCATCGCGCCGATCCTGCTGGAGACGCAAGGATTCTACAACCGTCCGTTGGTTGGAGCGCGCCGGACTACCCTCCGGTTGCTCATGCGCGGTTGCTTGCTCACCGGGTTGGCGGTTGTCGTCGCGGGCTTCCTGCTGAGAATGTGGATCCCGCGGTGGATCGTATTATTGTTTGCAGGTTTGAGTTTTCTCCTGGTGTGGGCCAAGGAGGAATTGTTGCGCCTGGCGCTCAAGAGCCCCTTGGCTTTGGCGCAATACCGCCGACGATTCATCCTCGTTGGCACCGGGGACGAATTGTCCCGGACCCGACAGGACACTCTGGGCGCGGCGGGTGAAGTTGAAATCATGGCGCAATTGAATCTCGATGAGGCCCCGGTCTCAAACCTGGTCGAGATGCTGCACAAGTTTTCCGTAAACGGCGTGATCGTGAGCGCGCGCCATGCCCATTTCGAAACCGTCGAGGCCGTCATTCGCGCCTGCGAACTGGAAGGCGTCGAGATCTGGCTCATGGCGGACTTCTTCAAGACGCAGATTTCCCACACCAGCCTCGACGAGTGGCATGACAAGCCCATGTTGATTTTCCGCAGCGCGCCGGAGATGTCCTGGCAACGAGCCTCCAAGAAGCTCCTGGACTACGCGCTGGCGTCGTTGATGTTGGCGATCCTGGCCCTTCCGTTGGTTTTCGTGGCGCTGCTGATCAAAATCAGTTCCCCCGGTCCGGTGTTCTTCCGTCAAAAGCGCGCGGGGCTCAACGGGCGCCCTTTCACGATGTACAAGTTTCGAACGATGGTCTCCAACGCGGAGCAACTCAAGCAGGAATTGGCGGCCCTCAACGAGATGAACGGACCCGTGTTTAAGGTGACCAACGACCCGCGCATTACGCCCATCGGGAAATTCTTGCGGAAGTTTAGTCTGGATGAGGTCCCGCAACTGATGAATGTGCTGCGAGGAGAGATGAGCCTGGTGGGACCGCGGCCTTTGCCGGTGGACGAGGTGCAGCGCTTTGACGACGTGGCCCACCGCCGCCGGCTCAGCGTCAAGCCCGGCTTGACCTGCCTGTGGCAAGTAAGCGGCCGGAACCGCGTCACCGATTTTCGGGAATGGGTCCGGCTCGACTTGCAGTACATTGATAATTGGTCGCTGTGGCTCGACGTCGTCATCCTCTTCCGGACGGTGCCAGTAGTTCTGCTGGGCACCGGGGCAAAATAGGATTACTTGAAGAACAAGTCGCGGCCGGTTTCCCAGAAGATCAAAAAGACCCCCATGAGCGACCCGCCCGCAATGACTCCCGAGGCGACGGGGTAGGTGTATTCCTCGGCGCTGGCGGGCGAACGCTCCCGCCAAATCCAGGCGAAGAATCCCCCCAGGAAAAAGAGCAGGCTGTAGTACCAGTGGAAAGTCCACGCCAAGCCCACGCCGGCCGCCGAAGGAATGAGGTTCTGTCGCTTGGGAAAAAGCACGGGCAAGAGGGCGAGGATGACGCCGACGCCCGCGCCGATGCCGATAGACCACTTCTTGATGGGATGCAAATCGGCGATGCCCTTGCTCATAGCCAGGGCCACCGCCCTCCAGTTTTGCGCGGCGGGAGCGGGGAATTTGTCGGAGCCTAGCACGCTGGCATCGGGAACCATGACCCGGAAAGCGAGTACGGTGATCAACGTGCCGATGAAAATGCCGGAAAACTGGGCGAGAAATTGTTTGCGGGGGTTGGCGCCCAAAAGGTAACCGCTCTTGAGGTCGGTCAACAGGTCCGCCGAGGAGATGGCCGCGCTGGAAACCACGTTGGCGCTCATGAGGGTGGTGATCGCGCTGCCCGGATGGATGGCCCCGATAGTTAACTGGGTGATTTGGCCCATGGCGCCCACCGGGGTTGTATCGGTTTCCCCGGTCACACGGCAAGCCACGAGGGCGAGAACGAACGAGAGCACCAACGCCACCCCCGCCAGCCAATAGGGCATGCCAAAGGTCGTCTTAGCCAGGATCGCCAACACGATCAGCGAGACCACCTGGCCGATGGCAAACCAGATGGTCGGGGCCTCGATCGCGTCCAGGGGATCCTGGCCGCGGTGACCCCGCCGGAACATCTTCCCGAGGTTGCGGAAAGCGCGCAAGGAGGTGCGCCACTGGAAAAGGAAGTTCAACAAGCCGGAACTCACCATGCATGCGGTGCCTCCCCAAAGCGACCATTGCACGAGCCCGCGGTAACCGGAGCTCTTGGCCACTTGACCCGGATAGGCCTCCTCGAGCAGTTGCCGGTTGAGACGAATCCGGTCCGGGTCCATCTGAGCCAAAGCCAACCACCGACGAGTCTCTTTCGAAAGACTAACCTTGGCGAAGCGCTCTGACGTGTAGAGCAAAGGTCCAGCCAACAACCGGTCCATTTCCTTGGCTAAGACCGATGAGAACCGGGCGGGTGGGATCGCCGGGTCGCGAAGCGCTTGGCGGGCGGGCTCGGAGAACTGGCTCCAAAGATAGGCGGAGAGGGGCGTGTTTGGGCCACTCGACGCTGGATTCTCAGCAGTTTTAAGCGCTTCCACGAACGCGAACGCGGCCTTGTCATTGTTGAAATCGATCGCGGCGAACATCGAGGTATCGCCGCGCGACTGCAAGAGGGGCAGGTAGATAGCCCAACAAAGGGTTCCACTGACCAGCATACTTAAACAAACGCGCATGCCGGTGATAGCCCCGGCGGCCATAAAGATCGGGTCCCAGGCGAACATGACCGTGCGCCCCATCCAGACCTTGCCCAGGATGTAGGCGTTAGCGCCGTCGATGAGCGAGCTCAATTGGTAAGGTTCGAGTTTCGCGCTGATAAGATGAAGACCATCGACCAGGAACTGGTTAAGCGCGGCCAAGCCGCCGGCCAAACCCAAGGCCTTGGCCGCGCGCATTCCCTTTTCGCCGTGCGAGTGGAGGGCGCGCAGGGTTTCGGCGGCCGCCACGCCGCTGGGAAAGCGCAGTTGCTCGACGTTGATCATCTGCCGCTTCATGGGAATGGCCATCGTCACCCCCAGCACCGCCAGGAAGAAAACCCAGGCCAAAGTGAGGCCAATCGGCAATTGGTGGCCGGTGATGAGGACGAAGGCGGAGAAAGCGGAAACGAGTGTCGTACCGGTGGAGTAGCCGGCCGCGCTGGCCGTGGACTGCATGCAGTTATTTTCCAGGATGGTCATCTTGGTCCGCGCGAGGCCCAGCCCATAGAGCCCCGACCAAATAGCGTAGGAGAGGATGCAGGCCGTAATGGCCACGCCGAAACCCCACCCGGACTTCAGACCGATGTAGAGATTCGTCAGCGAAAGCACGCCCCCGAGCACCGACCCCATCAACACCGCCCGGAGCGTGAACTGCGCCATGGTATCGCCACGCCCCTTATAGACTTCCTCATACCACTGGCGCTCAATCTCCTCGGGGGTTCCCTTGAACCCGTCCACGCGCAATTCGAAATCGTTCTCCGCCGGCGCCGGCGTGGTTTCCCCTGGTCGCGTCGTCTTTTTGTTCAGTTCGTGGTTCATAGCTGATGGCCCATTCTCGGCTGCGATAAGCCTTTGCGCGAGTTCTTTTTGCGTCGGGCCGCGCGGCCACTTTTAGCGCGCCGACCGCCCTATCACCGCTCGGCGGAAAAACCTTGATTGACATCCGGGACATCGTGAGCGATTAAAATATTCTTGTGTTCAGCCGGTTCATGATGCAGTCTTTGCCTGCTTCCGGCATAGAGTCGGTTATTAACCGAGGGAGTATTGACATTCCCTCGAACAGCCTTTTTTCGCAAATGCGATTGCTCAGGATAATTATGATGTTGGCGTTTCTGGCTGGGTTGCCAGCGCCGGGAAACGGCGCGGAAGCGGCCGGCCACGCCGAAGCGGGCCTGCCCGCGCATGCCGTGCAAGTGTGGTGTCCCAACCTGCCGGTGATTGGCGCGTTTCCCATTACCAACTCGATGGTGGTTTGCTGGGTGGTGGCGCTCGGCCTCATCGCCTTCGTCCAAATCGCAACTCGTGATATGAAGGCGGTGCCCACAGGCGCCCAGAATTTTCTAGAATGGCTGGTGGAAAGCCTCTTTGGTTTCCTGGAAGGGGTTATCGGCCACGCGTTGGTCAAGAAAACTTTTTGGTTCTTTGCGACCATTTTCATCTTCATCTTGTTTTCAAACTGGGTGGGGCTGATCCCTGGTTTCGGCACAATTGGGTATGGCGAACATACCGAGCACGGTTTTCACATCACTCAGCCTTGGTTGCGAGGCGTCAATGCCGATTTGAACATGACGTTGGCGATGTCCATGACCTTCTTTGCCTGCTGGATTATCTGGGCGCTGCAAACCAACGGCCCGATTGGATTCCTGCTCCACCTCTTCGCGCCCAAGGGCGAGACCACCGGCTTTATGAAGGCGCTGATGGTGGTGGTTTTCCTGGTCGTCGGATGCCTGGAGGTGGTCTCGATCCTCTTCCGGCCGGTTTCTTTGAGTTTCCGTTTGTTTGGCAATATTTTCGCCGGTGAGAATATCCTGGAGGCGATGTCCAGTTTGATGCCGGGCTGGTTCGGGTCGGTGGTGATCCCGATTCCGTTTTACTTCATGGAACTCTTGGTGGGAATTGTTCAGGCTTTGGTGTTCATGCTGCTGACAGCCGTATTTACGCTGCTCATCTGCCAGCATGACGACGAAGCCCATGCGAAAGCGCATCACTAACTCATAACAATTTCGGCGGTTTGACCGTGTTCAATCGCGGGAGCCGCCGGCAATGCAAAGAAAGGTAAATATATGTCGTTAATGCCTATGTTGGCAGAGGGAATCACGGGCAACATCCATGTCGGCTTGGCGGCGCTCGGCGCGGCCATTGGCGTCGGCCTGGTTGGGGCCAAAGCTTCGGAAGCGGTCGGGCGCAATCCCGGCGCGGCCACGAAGATCCTGATTCAGTCCATCCTGGCCATCGCGTTCGCCGAAGGTATCGTGTTCTTCTCGATCTACCTGGCAACTGCGGCTTGGCCGAAGCAGTAGCAAGCCAGGCGCAAGGAATCATCGCCGGGCACGGGGCGGGACCGCTCCGCGCCCGGCGCATTCCGCCAAACGCACGTTATGAATTCATTCATGCTCGCCACCGGCACGATCGAACAAGTCGCAAGAGACTTCGGCGTCGATTGGCCGCACTTTATCGCGCAAGTCTTCAGTTTTTGTATCGTCGCGTTTCTCTTGCAGCGATTTGCCTATAAGCGGGTGCTCCAGATGCTTGAGGAGCGCCGTGAGCGCATTGCTGAAGGCCTGGCCAATGCCGACAAGATCAAGGCAGAATTGGCCCGCACCGAAGCCCAACGTCTCGAAGTGCTTTCCCAGGCCAACGTCCAAGCGACGAACCTAATCGAAGAGGCCCGTAAAGCCGCCGCGCGCGTCCAAGAGCAGGAAACGCAAAAGGCGATTGCCGCCGCCGAACAGATCATCGCCAAGGCTCGGGAGGCCGCCACTCAGGATCATGCCCGGATGTTGACCGAACTGAAGCGCGAGATCGGCCGACTGGTCGTCCAGACCGCCGCGGCGGTCACGGGCAAAGTTCTCACCGCCGAGGATCATCGCCGGCTCGCTGAAGAAACCGCCCGGCAAGTTTCCGCCTAGGCCCGGTTCTTCCTGATCTCATGATCATCACTAAATACGCCAAGCGCGGAGCCAAGGGGCTTTTCCGCAGTTGCCAGGTCAAAGGGCTGTTGGACGAAGACCGCGTTCGCGAGGTCGTGAAACGGGTCTTGGCGGCCAAACCGCGCGGCTATATGGCCATCCTTGGACAGTTCCAGCGACTGATAAAGCTTGACCTGGATCGCCGCACTGCGACCGTCGAAAGCGCCACCCCCCTGCCTGCCGGCATCGAGGCGAGAATTCAGGCCGGGTTGACGCGCCTTTATGGGGCCGGACTGCAGCTCTCCTTCGCGCAGAATCCCGACCTCCTGGGAGGCTTGCGGATCAAGGTCGGAAGCGATGTCTATGACGGCAGCGTCAAGGCCCGCCTCCACGCGCTGGAAGACAGCTTTTAATCGACTATGAAATGACGAGTTGAGCCATCCCCTCGACTGTCAGCTTACCAATAGAACCAATGAGCAGTTTATTACAGGATATCGAAGCCCAAATCGCGGCCGTCAAGACCACCACTTCCCGCCAGAACGTTGGCGTGGTCCGTGAAATCGGCGACGGCGTCGCCCGTGTCGAAGGTCTAACCGACGCCATGCTTAACGAGATGCTAGACTTCGGCAAAGGCGTTGTGGGGCTGGCCCTCAACCTCGAAGAGACCGAGGTCGGCGCCATCATTTTGGGCGACTACACCCAGATCAAGCAGGGAGACGAGGTGCGCACGACCGGGAAACTCCTCCAGGTGCCCGTCGGCAAAGGCCTCCTGGGCCGGGTGGTTAACGCGTTGGGCCTGCCGCTCGATGGCAAAGGTCCCGTTCCGAGCGACGCCGCCTACCCAGTCGAGAAGATCGCCCCCGGCATCATTCGCCGCAAATCGGTCAGCCAACCCGTGCAGACCGGCATTATGGCGGTTGATGCCATGATTCCCATCGGCCGTGGTCAGCGCGAGTTGATCATTGGCGATCGGTCCACTGGGAAGACGACGCTCGGGGTGGATACCATCATCAGCCAGGCCCGATTGAACCGCGCGGCCGAAGCGGCCCACGACAAAGAGTATCGCCCGCTCTATTGCATTTACGTCGCCGTCGGTCAAAAGCAGTCCAACGTCGCCCGCGTCATCGCCGTGTTGGAAGAAGCCGGCGCGATGCCTTATACCATCGTGCTCTCGGCCTCCGCGTCCGACTCTGCGACCAACCAGTACTTGGCGCCCTTTGCCGGGGCCGCCATGGGCGAGTGGTTCATGGACAACGGGATGGACGCCCTGATTATTTACGACGACCTGTCCAAACATGCGGTGGCCTACCGCCAAGTCTCGCTCGTGCTCAAGCGCCCGTCCGGTCGCGAAGCCTACCCCGGGGACGTGTTCTATTTGCATAGCCGACTCTTGGAACGCGCCGCGCGCGTCAGCGAGAAGTACGGCAACGGTTCCCTTACCGCCCTGCCCATCATTGAGACCCAGGCGGGGGACGTATCGGCCTACATTCCGACGAATGTCATTTCGATCACCGACGGCCAGATCTTCCTGGAAACGGATCTCTTCTACCAAGGCATTCGCCCGGCCATCTCGGTTGGCATCTCGGTATCCCGGGTCGGTTCGGCGGCCCAGGTCAAAGCGATGAAACAAGTTGCCGGCCAGATTAAACTGGACTTGGCTCAATTTCGCGAGTTGGCCGCCTTCGCCCAGTTTGGTTCCGATCTCGACGCCAAGACCCAGGCTCAAATTGAGCGCGGAAAGCGAGTGGTCGAAGTCTTTAAACAACCCCAATACAACCCGATCCCCGTCGAGGTTCAAGTGGCCCTGCTCTGGACGGTGCAGAATGGCCTGATGGACGACGTGGCGGTCGATCGGATCAAGGATTTCCAGGCGAAACTGACCGACTACCTGACCAGTCGGAAGGTCGAGTTGTTGGGGCGCATCGCCAAGGAAAAGGCGTTGAGCGATCCGTTGAAGGCCGACCTGAAGGCGGCGATCACGGAGTTCAAACAGACTTACAAATAAGCCAGCGGAGCCCTACCCGGATCAGACCAACCTATGCCCAGCACTCGCGACATTCGCCGCCGCATCAAGTCGGTCAAAAACACGGCCCAGATCACCAAAGCCATGCAAATGGTGGCCGCGTCGAAGATGCGCCGAGCCCAGCAGGCGGCCTTGGCCGGCCGGCCCTATGCGTCGTTGATGAATCAAGTATTGGGCACGGTCTCGAGCCACACCGGCGACTTTACCCATCCCTTGATGGAGGAGCGGGAAAAGCGGAAACGATGCGTCATCCTGATCAGCTCCGACAAGGGTCTATGCGGCGCCCTCAACAGCAACCTGATGCGGGAGGCGGCCAAGCTTGACAAGGACACGACCGTGTTTGTGGCCGCCGGCCGGAAGGCGGCTCAATTCCTGGCCCGCACCCGGCGCAACCTCGCGGCCGAGTTCACTTACAAAGACGCCCCGCTCTTCGGCGAAGCGCGGGCCATCTCCAAGTTCGCGCAGGAGCTTTTTCTTAAGGGAGAGGTCGACCAAGTGGACGTGCTCTACACCAATTTTATCTCGACATTGGTGCAAAAGCCCGATACCCGGGCCTTCCTGCCCATCGGGGAGGTCAGGCCGTCGGTAGCCGGCGTTCACGCCCAGGCCCAGCAAACCCTCCCGGCCGGCACGACCGAATTTCTCTTCGAGCCCAACGCGGCCCAGGTCTTGGGAGCGATGCTGCCCCACAGCTTGAACTTCGAGATTTACCAAATTCTGCTGGAGGCCAAAGCCAGCGAGCAGAGCGCGCGAATGGTGGCCATGAAAAACGCTACCGATAACGCCGGCCAACTCATTAAAGACCTCACCCTGGAATACAACAAACTCCGCCAGGCCAATATCACCAAGGAACTGCTGGAGATCTCCAGCGCCGCCATGGCCCTGGGATGACCCTCAATCGAATCCAATGAATAAAGGCAAAATCGTTCAAATCATCGGTCCCGTGGTGGACGTGGAATTTCCCGAGGCTCTGCCCGAGATCTACAACGCGCTGACCGTCGACTTCCTGGTCCAGGGAAATGCCACCCATTTGACCCTGGAGGTTCAGCAGCACCTTGGGGACAATTGGGTGCGGACCGTGGCCATGTCCACGACCGAGGGCCTCAAGCGCGGTTGTGAAGTTCTTGATACCGGCGGTCCCATCTCGATGCCCGTAGGCGACGGTGTCATGGGCCGAGTCTTCGATGTCACCGGCAATCCAGTGGACGAGCGGGGCCCGGTCGTCTGCGAGAAGCGTTACCCCATTCACCGCCCCGCCCCCGCCCTGGTCGATCAATCCACCTCGCCCCAGGTGTTGACCACCGGTATTAAGGTCATTGACCTGATTTGCCCGTTTTTGAAGGGTGGTAAAGTCGGCGCCTTCGGCGGTGCCGGGGTTGGCAAGACAGTCGTGATCATGGAATTGATCAACAACATTGCCAAACTCCATGGCGGCGTCTCGGTCTTCGCCGGCGTCGGCGAGCGCACCCGCGAGGGCAACGACCTGTATAACGAAATGTCCGAGGCCGATGTCATCAAGCAGAAGAACCTGAGCGAATCCAAAATCGCGTTGGTCTATGGCCAGATGAACGAACCGCCCGGCGCCCGTCTCCGGGTCGCCCTCTCAGGGTTGGCCATCACGGAGTACTTCCGCGACGAGAAGAACCAGGACGTGCTGCTCTTCATTGACAATATCTTCCGCTTTTCGCAGGCGGGCTCCGAAGTCTCCGCGCTTCTGGGCCGCACCCCAAGCGCCGTCGGCTATCAGCCCACTCTCGCCGCGGAAATGGGCGATCTTCAGGAACGCATCACTTCGACCAAGAAAGGTTCGATTACTTCCTTCCAGGCCGTCTATGTGCCCGCCGACGATCTGACCGACCCGGCGCCGGCAACGACCTTCGCCCACCTGGACGCCACCATCGTCCTCGAACGTTCCATCGCCGAATTGGGGATTTACCCGGCCGTTGATCCTCTTTCTTCCACCTCCCGCGCCATGGCCCCCGAAATCGTCGGCCAGGAGCATTACGAAGTGGCCCGAGGCGTTCAGCGGGTGCTCCAACGTTACAAAGACCTTCAGGACATTATCGCGATCCTGGGCTTGGACGAACTCTCGCCGGACGACAAACTGACCGTCTCGCGAGCGCGCAAGATCCAACGGTTTCTGAGCCAACCCTTCAGCGTGGCGGAAGTCTTCACCGGTCGCAAAGGCAAGCAAGTTCCTGTCGCCGAAACCGTCCGCGGGTTCAAAGAAATCCTCGACGGAAAACATGATGACGTAGGCGAGGGGGATTTCTACATGAAGGGCGGAATTGACGAAATCAGGCAATAGGACCCACGAACGGGTAGATCCAGCCGGGACCGCGAACCGCGCGGCAGGCTGGTTCCTTCGGTTCGCTGCCGACCGGGTCCACACCAGCTTATGGCCACTTTGAAATTGGAAATCGTCACGCCGGATGCCAAGACCTACTCGGAAGACGTGGATATGGTGACGCTCCCGGGCGCGGAGGGGGAGATGGGCATCTTCCCGCAACACGTTCCCCTGCTCACTCAAATCGTGCCCGGCGAAGTAACCGTCCGCAAGGATGGTCAGGAGTTCTTCCTCGCCATTGGCGACGGTTTCGTGGAGATCACGGCCGACCATGTCGCCATCCTTACGGACATGGCCATCCGCGCCGAGAACATTGATGAAGCCAAAGCCGAGGAGGCCCGTGCGCGAGCCGAGGCACGGTTGGCGGAACAGCTCAACGATGAGGAAACAGCCATGGTCACCGCTGCCCTCAGTCACTCCCTGGCTCAACTCAAGGTCAAGCGCCGGCATTCCCACCGGTAGCGCGCCGCTCCCGGCCTGCCGCGGCTAGGGTCTCTTGGGTAAAGGCGCGACCGTATTAGTCATCATGGGGTCGTTTGCGCTCCAGCCTCCGCCCAATGCCTTAATCAACTGGACGGTGGTGAGCATGCGCTGCCCGTTCAGTCCATAGGCCGTTATCTCATTATCCAACACGGTTCTGTCTGCCAGGACGACCTCGAAATAGCTGGCCAAACCCTCTTTATAGCGGATCTGCGAGAGAGCGGCGACCTTCCTGGCCCCTTCCACCGCGCGCATCTGCGCGTCAAATTGTTCCCTCAGGAGGCGCAGGCCGACCAAGCCGTCCTCGACTTCGTGAAACGCGACCAAAACGCGGGATCGATATTGGGCCAAGGCTTCGCGATAAACCGATTCGGCGCGCTCCAGGCCGGCGCGATTTCGCCCGCCCTCGAACAGTGGCAGGCTGATGTTAGGCCCCAGGCTCCAGGCGCGACTTTCCCAATTGAAAAGGTCCTTCAGATCGGCGCTTTCCACGCCGGCGGAGCCCGTCAACCGGATGGAAGGGAAGAAAGCCGCCTTGGCAATGCCAATGCCTTCGTTGGCGGCCGCCATGGAGCGTTCCGCCTCGGCGACGTCCGGGCGCCTTTCCAATAGGTCGGCGGGTAGCCCAATGGGAATGGTCGGCGGTCGGTAGAGACGGGTGGTCTCCGTCAGAGAAAAACTTGAGGCATTTTGGCCGCAAAGCAGACCTAAGGCGTTTTCCAGTTGAGCGCGCCGCAGTTCCAACCCCGCCAAGTCCGCTTCAGCGGAGGCCAGTTCCGTTTCGGCTTGGGCTACATCTACCGCGGTATCGGCGCCGCCGCGGTGGAGAGATTCAACCAGGAGGAGGTTTTTTTTGCGCAATTCAATGCTCTCCGCTACCACGTGGCGGTTGAGATCGACGGACCGGATCGCGAAGTACGTCTGCGCTACATCCGCTTGAAGGGAGAGGAGCAAGTTGTGATAGGCGGCGGCGCTGGCCTGGGCCTGCTGGCGCGCCGCCCGGAAGGAGCGCCGGACCCGCCCCCAAAGGTCCACCTCATAGCTCAGATCGAGCGGAAGACTGAACTGATTGCCAGCATAACCCAGCACGAGTGATCCCGGTTGCGCCGTCCGGTTTGCGGAATAGTAGGAGCGGTTTCCATTGGGATCGAAGCTCATGCCGGGGAGGAGATCCGCCCGACTGATTCGCGCGACGGCGCGAGATTGCTCGACTCGCTCGAAGGCGGCGCACAGGTCCGGACTGTTGGTGGTGGCCGCCTCTTCCAGCCCATTCAAAATGGCATCATCAAAGATCTCCCAGAACGTCTGTTTGATCTCGGCATCCCGGGGTTGGCCCTGCTTCCAGGGAGATCCCGCCTTCCACGTATCGGTCGGGGCGGAGGGAGGCGGCCGATGATAGTCAGGCCCCACGCTACAACTCGCCAGGATCCATGCGCTTAGGCCGGCAAAGCCCGTGAAGCAGCCCAGGCGCCGCCGATAAGCCTCATTCATGAGCTGGTTTAGCTACGTTGGTTCCGGATTTGGCGATCCGCACTCTAACCCCTGATTCGAGGGAATCGGAAGGATTCAGAATGACATTGTCCGCTTCTGAAAGGCCATGCACGATCTCGACGCTTGTGCCGTAATCCCGCCCGACCGTTACCGTCGCGAGTCGCACGATCCCGTTGGCATCAACCAAGCCGGCTTGCACCCCGTTTTCATTGCGGAACAACAGCGTATTCACCGGAACCACCACCGGATGCGCCCCAATCGCCAGCCGCAAACGCACCATGGTATGCGCGCCAGGAAGCAGCTTCCCGTCGTGGTTGGAAACCAGTATTTCGGTGAGGAGGGTGCGGGAAATGGGGTCGATGGCGCCCGCCGTGCGGTCCACTCTTCCGGTAAAGCTCTGGCCGGGCAACTCGGACAACGCCAAGACCGCCTCATCGTTGGTCTTGACCATCTGACTGTAGGCCTGCGGCAAACTCACGAACACGCGCAACGGATCGGTCCTGGCCAGGCGGAAAATTTCTTTGGACGATCCCGCGGTGATGAGCGTGCCCGCATCCACGGTGCGAACGGTAATGATGCCGGGGAAAGGCGCGACCAGTTTCTTGAAGTTGGCCATTTCTTTCAGACGTTGAACATTGGCTTCGGCCGCCTGCACATCCGCCTGGCGCGCGCGCCATGTCGCCACTTTCACATCCGTGTCCTGCTGCGAAACCGAGTCGCTCTTGCGCAGGTTTTGCCAGCGGTCGGCCGAAATTCGGGCGATTTCCAAGTTGGCGTTGGCCTGAGCCAGCGCGGCGGTTGTTTGATTGAGTTCCTGATCCAATTCCGGGGTCTCGATTTCCGCCAGTTCCCGTCCCTCCTCAACGCTCGTGCCGATGTCGGTAAACCAACGCTTGAGGTAGCCATTGACCCGCGCGTAAATGGGCGCCTCCTCAAACGCGGTGATGTTGCCCGGCAAGACCAACTCAATCTGCGCCGCCGTTTGCTTCGGATGAATAACGCTCACCGTTGAAACCAGATTCTCAATGGTGTCGCTCTCCAACTCCGCTCGCGCGCGGGAGCGCGCCAGCACCGTGAGCCCGGCCAAAACGATTAGAACCAGTCCGATGCCTCCCAAGAGAAACCACGGGCCCCGGCCAGTGGGCGATACTGGCTCCGATGGAGTAGTCGGACCTAATGCGGCCCCCTGTGGCGCCACGGACGGGGCCGATATTCCGATGCGTTCTGTTTCCGTTTGCTTCATAACTTCTAACTAGCCATCGCGCGCTGCGCGCCGGCCCCCTCATCCGATTCGACGTCGTCCCGGCTTCGGACCATGCAAAAGACTACCGGGACGAAGAACAGGGTTGCGATGGTGGCAACCAACAGCCCGCCGATCACGGCCCGTCCCAGGGGCGCGTTCTGTTCGCCGCCCTCCCCCAGGCCCAACGCCATGGGAACCATGCCGATGATCATCGCCAACGCGGTCATCACCACGGGGCGCAATCGGATGTAGCCAGCATCCAACGCCGCGGCAAAGGCGTTCCGAGTCTCGGCAAGCCGTTCCTTGGCAAATGTAACCACCAGTATGCTGTTGGAGGTTGCCACTCCGATGCTCATGACGGCGCCCATAAGGGAAGGCACGTTGATGGTCGTGCGCGTGAGGAACAAGATCCAGAGGATTCCGCACAACGCTCCCGGCAGGGCCGTGATGATGATAAACGGGTCGCTCCAGGATTGGAAATTGATGACGATAAGCAAATAAACCAACGCAATCGCGAAGAACAGGCCGAACGCCAGCCCGAGGAACGAGGAGCGCATCGTCTCCACCTGGCCCCGCACGATGATGGAGCTGCCGCGCGGCAGTTTCTTTTCGGCGGCGCGCACAATGCCCTCAAAGTCCTTGGCCACGCCGCCCAAGTCGCGCCCCTGAACATCGCCATAGACGTCGATGACCGGCTGCACATTATAATGGCAAACCACGCCTTGTTCGGTGCCGCGGGAAATCGAGGCGAGGTTGCCCAGCAACTGCGGGGCCGCCCCGCCCTGCCCGGTCACGGGGATGCCGGCCAGACTCTGCAGAGAATCCAGGCCGTACTGCGGCACTTGCGACACCACTTGATAACTCACTCCATTGACAGGATTCAGATAAAACGAGGGCGCGGTCTGAAAGCTCCCGCTCAAAGCGATCAACAGGCTCGACGCGACCTCCCGCTGAGTGAATCCGACCTCCAGGACCTTCGTGCGGTCCGTTTTCACCTGCAGACTGGGCAGGTCGAACATCTGTTGCACATGCACATCCACCGCCCCTGGAATATGGCGAAGTTGACTGGCGATGTCGTTGGCGATGGCGTAATTCGCCTTCTGATCCCGGCCGACGATTTGTATATCGATGGGCGAGGGCAAACCGAAGTTCAGGACCTGGCTGACAATGTCGGCCGGTTGAAAAAAGAAAGAGACGCCCGGGAAAGCCAAATTCAGGTCGCGGCGGAGTCTTCGGATGTAACCTTCCGTGGCATGGTGTTTCTCCCGATCGAGCGAAATCAGGATTTCGGCGTCAAAAGGTCCGATGGTGCCGCCATTATTATAGGATACATTGATGCCGCTCGTGGGCAGACCGATGTTATCGACGATGCTTTCCAACTCCTTGGCGGGAATGGTCCGGCGTATTAACTCTTCAACGTGGTCGCACAAAGCGGCCGTTTCCTCGACCCGCGTGCCAGTCTTCGCCCGGACATGAAGCCGCATCTGCCCGGCATCTACCTTGGGGAAGAAATCCTGCCCCAGAAACGGCGCCAGCAGACAGGACGCCGCGCAGTAGGCGAGGAAGCAGCCGGCGAAAAGCCGGCGGTGGCGCAAACACGCCGCAAGCCATCCGCGATAGCCGTTTCGCAGCCGCTCAAATCCCGCTTCAAACCGGGCATGGAAGCGGCCGAACCAACCCTTTGCTTCCGTCCCGGTCTCATGCACGTGGCGGCGCAGAAAGTACATAACCAACGTCGGCACCACGGTGCGCGATAACAGATAAGAGGCGAGCATCGCGAAGACTACCGCCTCGGCCAAAGGCACGAACAGGTACCGGGCCGTGCCCGTCAAAAAAAACATCGGCACGAAGACAATACAAATGCACAGCGTCGAGACGAACGCCGGCACGGCGATTTGCGCGGCGCCGTCCAGAATCGCCGTTCGCAGCTCCTTGCCTTGCCGGAGATTTCGCTCGATGTTCTCTATCTCCACCGTCGCATCATCCACGAGGATGCCCACCGCCAGGGCGAGACCGCCCAAGGTCATGATGTTCATCGTCTCCCCCAAGGCGCTGAGAGTGAGGATCGAACAGAGAATGGCCAGCGGGATTGAAATCACGATTACAAACGTAGTGCGCCAGTTGCCGAGGAAAACGAGAATCATGATGGCGGTCAGGCAAGCGGCGATGACCGCCTCCTTGATCACCGACTGCACCGCGGCGCGCACGAAGAGGGATTGATCCAGCAAGGTGCGGATTTCCAACTCCGGCGGGAGGGTTTTCGCCACTGCAGGCACCGCTTTCTTGAGGCGCGCCACAATATCCAGCGTGGAAGCCGCGCCGGATTTGACGACCGTCAACAACGAGGCGCGAACGCCATCACTGCGAACGATGTTCTGTTGGACCGCGAAACCATCGCGCACATGGGCCACATCCCGAATATAGATCATGCGGCCATTCACCTGCTTGAGAGGGAGGTCGTTCAACTCCTGAATCGTGGTCGGGCTGCCGTTCAACTCAACGGCGTACTCCGTGCTCCCGATCTTCTCCGTGCCGGAAGGCAGGATCAGATTTTCCGCGCTAACGGCATTGACGACATCCGAGGGGGAGAGCCCTTTGCCTTGCAGCGCCGAGAGGTCGATGTCCACCATGATCTGACGCGGTTTGCCTCCATAGGGATTGGGCATGGAGGCCCCTTGGACCGTCGCCAGACCCACGCGAAGAAAATTCATGCCCAGGTCGCTGACCTGCGACTCGGACAGGGTCTTGCTGCTGAGGCTCAGTTGCAGGATAGGTACGCTGGACGCGTTGTAAGTGATGATGAGCGGTGGCGTGATGCCCGGAGGCAAGTTGCGCACCGCCGCCTGGCAAATCGCGGTAATTTGCGCGATCGCCATGTCAATCTTCACATTGGGATGAAAGAACACTTTGATCACTCCCATCCCGTTGAGCGACTGGGATTCGATATGTTCGATGTCGTTGACGGTGGTGGTCAGCCCGCGCTCACTGCCCGTCACCACGCGCGAGGCCATTTCCGAGGCCGACATGCCGCTGTAGCCCCAGACAATGCTCACCACCGGAATGTTGATATCGGGGAAAATGTCGGTAGGCGTCCGCAAAATGACCACCGGGCTGACGAGCAAAATCATCAGCGCGACGACCACGAACGTATAAGGCCGGTTCAGGGCCAGTCGGACAATCCACATACTCGGTCGATCAATCTACTATCGCTAGCCAGTGTATCCGACGCGCGCCCCGTTGCAAGCCGAGCCGCATCGAGCGCGTGACTGCCAACCCGGGCCAGGGCTTGCGCGGCATCCTAATTCTACTAGAATTCCCCCATTAAACGCTATGAGCGGCGGATTTAACCCCTTCGGCACTAAGCAACAGGAAGTCTTGCGAACGCGCGCCGTCCCGGACGAAGGCAAGGCCAGAAAACTCCTCGCTAAGCTCCAACGGAAGAGGCCTTGCCGATGGGTCCAAGTCCCGAAGCTTGAGGATCCGGCGGCGGCGCAAACACTGGAGGCGTTGGACGGCCAGACCAGCGTAGTCCTTTTCCTCAGCGATCCCTCGCCAGCGCCGGTACCGGAGTCGTTGCCGCCGCTCCTCGAGGCGCTGATCGCCCGCCTATGGAAACACTTCAATCGGCTTTACCTCGTCCGATTGGGCGAGGGTGAGGAGCATGACGGGGGCGGGGAGGAGGTTGATTAACCGCTCGCCGAGGTTGCCTCACTAGCGTTCGCACGGATCCGTGCTACTTTGCCCTCATTATGAACGGGCACAAATCAGACCTTCTTCGCATCGCTCTGCTCGCCTTGACAGCCGCTACGCTTCCGGCTCCGGCCCAAGTCGCAGGGTCTTTGACTATTACCAACCTCCACAAGACCGATGGCGGCTGGCTGCTTGGCTGGCAATCAGCCGCCACGAATGTCGCGTACACCGTCCAATTCCAGGATACCCTCCAGGATGGCCTCTGGCGCTCCCCGGCATCCAGCGCGCCGTTCCCCTTGGCATCCAATCAATGGCTCGATACGGTCAGCGACAATCCCGCCCGCCTCTACCGCGTTTTGAGCGTTCCGGCGGCGCAACGCGGCAAGGTGCTCGCCTTGACCTATAGCCGAACGCTCTCGATACCCACTTTGACCTTTCTCTTCAAAGCGGGCGGCATTCCGATCACGCCGCAATACAGCGTGCGGCTTTACAAGGTGGATTACGAGACGATCACTCCCTGGGGGGCTCGCACCCTCGCGTCCGGCGCGTTGGCGCTGCCAGAGAACACGGGTTACCCGCTGCCCCTGGTGAGCTATCAACATGGCACGCTTACACAGACCAATGCAGCCCCTTCAGCGCTGAACCTCACCGGCGAGATATCGGTTGGCATCGGTTTCGCCGCCACGGGTTACGCCGCCGCGGCGCCCGACTATTTGGGGTTGGGCGATTCGCCGGGATTTCACCCGTATCATCACGCGCGGTCCGAAGCGACCGCCTGCGTGGATATGTTGCGCGCGGTCAAAACCCTCTGCGCCACGAACGGATTTCCGCTAACGAACCGCCTCTTTCTTTGCGGCTACTCGCAGGGCGGCCATGCAACCATGGCCCTGCTCCGCGAATTGGAGGCCTACCACGCCGACGAATTCACCGTCACCGCGTGCGCCCCCATGGCGGGCGCCTACGACCTATCGGGAGTGACCACCGACGATTTCCTCAACGGTCTTCCGAACCCCAACCCCTATTACTTCCTCTATCTCCTGGCCGCTTACCAAGAGGTGTATCATCTCGCGCCGAACCTGGCCAGCCTGCTCAACCCGCCTTACAACACCAGCCTCCCGCCGCTTCTTAACGGCGCCACCGATGGAAGCCAGATCAACGCCGCCATGCCCGCCAATCCGACTCAAATCTTCCAAACGAATTTCCTGGCGGCATTCAAAGCAAACCCGCGGCATCCTTTTCGACTGGCGCTCGAGGAAAATGATCTCTACCACTGGAAACCGGTAGCGCCCATGCGGCTCTATCAATGCTCCGGCGATACGGACGTCGACCCCGCAAATTCGCAAATTGCCCTGGCTTCTTTCCAGGCCCAAGGCGACACTCAAGTCCAGTTCTTCGACCCCATCCCCGGCGCGGATCACGACACTTGCGCCCAACCAAGCCTCCTGCTTGCCAAGACCTGGTTCGATTCATTGCGATGAGACGCGCGGGCGCCGCATTGCCCGAATTCTAAAGGTCAGGTTTCTATCGAGGCGGTTGGTGAGGCATGGGAAGGTGACGCTGAGAACCCCGCTCCCCGCTCGGCGGGTCAAGGGATAAGGGTCCGGCGCCTGCGATTGCAACCATCCAGTCCAGTCCATACCGTAGCCCGATCGCAAGTAACGATCTTCGGCGCTTAACTCGCGCTTCAAAAGAGCGTGCAAACAGCCCGGCTCTTAGACACCATGAGGGCCAAAACATTCTATGAAACAAATTAACCTGATTGTTCTCGCCACGGCGGGGTTGCTGCTCACTGCGGCCGCTTCCGACGCGCCCATCAACACGCTAACGGAGGCCGAAAAAGCCGCCGGCTGGAAACTCCTGTTCAACGGCCAAGACTTTACCGGCTGGCATAATTTTAAGACCCAGGGCGTACGCCCCGGATGGGAGGTCAAGGACGGCTTGTTGATCTGCGTCGATCCGCACAACGCCGGCGATATTGTCACCGCCGATCAATACGATTCATTTGAACTCGATCTTGAGTACAACATTTCGAAGGCGGGCAACAGTGGAATCATGTTCCATGTAACCGAGGCCGGCGGCGCGGCCTGGGCCACGGGGCCTGAGTTCCAACTCGAAGACAACAAGGAGGCGGCCGACCCCGTCCGCTGCGGCTGGCTTTACGCTCTTTACCAACCGCCGGATGATCCCAAGACGGGCAAGCCGCTCGATGCCACAAAGCCCGTGGGCGAGTGGAACCACGTTCGGCTGCTCATAACGCCGGAAAAGTGCGAACACGAGATTAACGGCGTGAAATATTTCGATTATGTGCTGGGGAGCGCGGATTTTAACGCTCGCGTCGCCAAAAGCAAGTTCGCGCGTATGCCGGGATTTGCCAAGTCACCTACCGGCTCCATCGCGCTGCAAGGCGACCACGGACGCATTACGTTCCGCAACATCAAGCTCCGGTCGATGCCGCTGGGCAAGTAACCAGAGGAATCCCCGCCGACCTATACCGTAGCGGGCGCGGGGGTGCCGAGTCCGGGCAGCTTGGGAGGAGCAGGCTTGCCCGGCGCTTCCGGCAACGGAGTGCCAGCCGGCGCGCCGTGCGGCGGTTCCACGAGCGGTTGCGGCGGCGGCGGCGTGAACTTGCCGGTGCGGACGATCTCATCGACCTGCGCGCCGTCCAGCGTTTCATATTCGAGCAGGGACTTGGCGATCATCTCCAGCTTGTCATGATGGTTCACGATGAGGTCTTTGGCAGTCTGGTAGGCCTCATCAATGATCCGTTTGACCTCAGCATCAATATCTTCGGCGGTCGACTCGCTATAGACCTTGGCGCGCGAAACCTCCCGGCCGAGGAATACAAACTCGTCATCGCTGCCGTACTGGATCATACCCAGGCGGTCGCTCATGCCCCACTGGGTCACCATGGCGCGCGCCATATTCGTGGCCTGCTGGATGTCGCCCGCAGCCCCGCTGGAAATATCGCCGGAAACGATCTCCTCGGCGATGCGGCCGCCCATGGTCATGGCGATCATGTCCAGCATTTCCTTTCGCCGACGGCTGAGGATGTCCGTCTTGGGCAGTGACATCGTCGAGCCCAGAGACTGGCCGCGGGGAATGATGGTCACTTTATGAAGCGGGTGGGTATGCTGAAGCAGCACATTGACCAAGGCATGACCGGCCTCGTGCCACGCGGTGAACTTCTTTTCCTCGTCGGTCATGGCCAGGCTGCGACGCTCGCGGCCCCAACGGACCTTGTCGCGCGCCTCCTCCAACTCGGCCATGCCCACGGCCTTCTTGTTATCGCTAGCGGCCAGAAGGGCCGCTTCATTGAGGAGGTTGGCCAACTCCGCCCCGGAATACCCCGGCGTGCCGCGCGCGATAATGGACAGGTCCACCGTAGGCGCCAATTTCACGTTCTTGGCGTGAACTTTCAAAATCGCTTCCCGGCCGCGCACGTCCGGCAGGTTCACAGTTACTTGCCGGTCGAATCGTCCGGGTCGCAACAAGGCTGGGTCGAGGACATCGGGACGGTTGGTCGCCGCAATGATGATAATGCCTTCTTGAGTGTCAAAACCGTCCATCTCAACCAGCAGGGCGTTCAAAGTCTGCTCGCGTTCGTCGTTGCCGCCTCCCAAACCATGTCCACGGCTCCGACCCACGGCATCGATCTCATCAATAAAAATCAGACAGGGCGTGTTCTTGCGCGCCTGCTCGAACATATCGCGCACCCGGCTGGCGCCGACGCCGACGAACATCTCGACAAAATCCGACCCGCTGATGCTGAAGAACGCGGCGTCGGCCTCCCCTGCGATCGCCTTTGCCAGCAGCGTTTTTCCGGTTCCGGGCGGCCCCACCATGAGCACGCCTTTGGGGATGCGTCCACCAAGGCGCTGAAACTTCTTGGGGTCTTTCAGAAACTCAACCAACTCCGAGACCTCCTCTATAGCCTCGTTGATGCCGGCAACGTCCTTGAAGGTGGTTTTATTCCGTTCCTTGGCCAGCAGTCGCGCCTTGCTCTTGCCGAAACTCAAAGCGCCCTTACCCGCCATCTTGATCTGGCGAATGAAGAAGAACCACACCAGGACCGCGATCAAGAGGATGGGCAGCAGGCTGTAAATCACGCTCAGAAGCATGGTGTTGGGCTCGTGCGGCTGAAACTGGGGCATGGAAAGAATCTTCTCTTCGAGCTTGGTCGTCAGGCGCACCTTCGTGCGAAATAACGCCACGCCTTTCTGCGGGTCGTTTTCCGCCACGCGTTTGCCATCGCCGTCGGTACGGTAATATTTGCCGATGATCTCGGTCAGAAAGGGCGTCTGGGGGTTATAGTTGATGGTGGCTTCAACGATTTGGTTGGAGTCCACCAACTGCTGGAATCGGTATTGGGTCAGCGTATCGCCGGGCTGATCGATTTTTTGCCGCAGCATCATGAGCGCAATAATGCCGCCGAAGATCACGATCCAGACCAGCCAGGTCCTGGGGGGTACGCGAAACTCCCCTCCCTTTTTCGAGTTCTTGTCGTCGTTGCTGCTATTGTGCCTGTTGTCGTCTGACATCATCTTCTATCGGTTGCGCAAAGTTACCATCTCCCGGCGAACCTCGCAATCTGCTATTTAGAGCCGCTTCCATCGCCAATGCAAGCAGAGTTTTGTCTGGCTTGTAAGCTTAAACCGTTCCGAAATCCTTAACCCCTCGATCCAAAACAGCTCGCCCGAGCCCGTGGTCGCTACCAAAAGCCGGTGGCGTTGGAGGCGGGGGATCTTGTGATTGACGAAAAGATCCTGCAACTTCACCTCCCCGGGCATCCCGATCGGCTGAAACCGGTCCCCGGCTTGCCAAAATCTCAAAATCACCTTTTTCCCCAGCTTGTCCGCGTCAAAAACCTCGTATTGTCCCCGCCCGAAGGCCTTTTTTGGCGCCTTTCGGCTCAACTTCCACCACACCTTTACGCCGGCGAAATCGGTTCCTCCCGCCGCAGGCTCCAAGTTGAAACTCCGACGCTCACCCGTAAACTGGACGCTCACCCCAGGATCGAGTCGAACCCGACCATCCGGACCACACACGGCGAGCGCGGACGCGCCTCCCTCCGCAGCGCGGGCAACAGAGACGCTCCGCCCCAACTCCAGACGGAGTAACTCAACCGTTTCAAAATCGCCCTTTACCCCCTGCCCCAACAACTGGAGATGGATTGCCCTCCGCTGCACCGCAATCGGCAACTCCTCAAAAGCGTCTGTCTCCAGGCGAAAAGCCGTGGCTCTTGCCTTTCGTCGGCGTTCAGGCTTTTCAGGGGCGAATCGCCCATTCCACTCTCGCGCCGCTTGCCGGGCAAAATCTGCCTCCTCCCGCAGGATCTCCATGACGCGCAAGATGGTACGACGCAAGGCAGGTTGGTAGTTGCGCTCCAGGAAAGGCACCAGTTCGTTGCGGACCCGATTGCGCTGAATATCGAGTCGGGCGTTGCTGGCGTCCTCGCGAAAGGATAGGTTATGTTGCGCGGCATATTCGCGCAGCGCGGCCTTGGGCAAGTCAAGGAAAGGCCGAATTAATTCAACCCGCGCCGAATCAGGTGAAGGGCCGCGCCATTTCATACCCGACAACCCTTCGCCGCCGCTGCCGCGGAAGAGGCGAAGGAAGAAGAGTTCCACTTGGTCGTCGGCATGGTGGGCGAGGGCGACCGTATGAATGGCCAGGCGCTTGGCGAGGCGGGCCAGGAAGTTATGACGAAGCTCCCGGGCGGCCATTTCAATTGAAAGCCCCCGGACCTCCGCATAGTCACGGACCGGCGCGCTTTCCACCTCGATCGGCAAACCCAGTTGTCCGGCGACGCGCCGGACCAACTTCTCGTCGACCTCGCTGCTGCGCCCCCGTAGCTTATGATTGAAATGCGCCAGGCTCAGCCGCCATTCATGACTCCGGGCGAGCTGGTGTAACGCGTGCAGCAAGACCATGGAATCAAGCCCGCCCGAGACGGCTACCAGCACGGCTTGGCGGTCATGCAGCAACCGGCGCAGCCCGATGTTTCGCTCGACTTGATCCAGCAGGTTTACCACGACGAAATTCTAGGGTTGAACGCGGAGGAGGCAAGCAGGATGAACCGAAAATCGGCCAACCCCGGGATCGCGAAGCCTTTGGCATTGACAACGGCGAGGGTTAAGATAGTGTTGCCCGCTCTAAATTGTTGATGTAATTGATTTATGCCGAATACCAAGTCAGCCGAACGCCGCATGCGGAACAGCGCCACCAAGAACCTGCGCAACCGCAGCACCAAGTCGCGCCTGCATACCCTGGAAAAGGGCTATCTCGAATTAGTCGAGACGGGTAAGAAAGACGAGGCCGCCAAAGCCCTCGAGACGATCACTTCCGCCTTCGATAAGGCCGCCAAGTCCGGTGTCGTCCACCGCGCCACCGCTAGCCGAAAGAAGTCCCGCCTTGCGCTGCAACTGAATCGGGCCAAGCCTGCTGCCGCTGCGCCCGCCAAGTAATCGGGGGGCATTTCACTCCACGAGCGACACGCCGGCCCGGATAATTCCCGCGGTGCGCGGCGGGACCATAGGATCGAATGCCGTCCCTATTCCCTTGGGGCGGCTGCAGTCAATGGAACTGCCCAACGAGGCTTGGTCCGAGATTCTGCCTGACTATCCTCTGACCGGCTCAGACGGCGGACTGTGGAGGGGGCCGAATATCTTGGAGACGGGCAGCCCTAATTTGGAGAGACGAAAACTCAGGGCGGTCGCCAGGCACCCCAAGCCATAGCGGATGCTCCGCACCAAGTTGATAGACGATGCCTCGGCAAAATACTTGGTCGGGCAACTCACCTCCCCGATGGTGAATCCGTGCCAGAAGATCTGCGCCAGCATTTGGTTGTCAAAAACGAAATCGTCCGAGTTGTGGCTCAGATCCAGGGTTTGAAGTATTTCGCGCGAGAAGGCGCGATAGCCGGTGTGATATTCGGATAATTTCGCTCCGATCAAGGCATTCTCCACGAAGGTCAGAAAACGATTCGAGACGTACTTCCAGAAGGGCATTCCCCCTTTGAGCGCATAGCCGCCAAGAATCCGGCTGCCCAGGACGCAAGGGTGCAACCCGTTGCCGATAATCGAGACCATCGCCGGAATGAGTTTAGGCGTATATTGGTAATCGGGGTGAATCATGATGACGATATCCGCCCCGGCATCCAGCGCCAGTCGGTAGCAGGTCTTCTGGTTGCCGCCATAGCCTTTGTTCACCTCGTGAGCGTGGACCTGGACCCCCTCCAACCCGCGCGCCACCGCCACCGTTTCGTCCCGGCTGCCGTCGTCCACCAGGATAACACTATCCACGAAGGCCTGCTCGCGAACCTCCTTATAGGTCTGGCTAACAGTCTTGGCCGCGTTATACGCGGGCATAACCACCACCACTTTTTTGTCTCGGTACATTCAGCGATTTAAAATCTCGACCGCTTCGGTCAAGGCCTCTCCCAACTTGCCGACGTCCTTGCCTCCGCCTCGCGCGTTGTCCGGCCGGCCCCCACCCTTGCCTCCCACCAAAGGGGCGATCGATTGAATGATCTTGCCGGCCTGAAACCGCTTCGTGAATTCGGGGGAGACCGTGGCAACCAAGGCAACGGCGTTATTGGCCGCGCCGCCCAGAACCACGACCCCGTGGAACTGACTTCTCAGCCCGTCGGCTACCGCCCGGAGAAACTCTCCTTCGACCGCGCCCAGATTCTCAACGATGAAGGGCATCGCGCCGACCGTGCGGGCCTTGGCCGCGAGGTCGCGCGCCAATTCGGTCGCCTGTTTCTGCTGCATGGTCTTGACCAGCTTCTCCAGGTCTTTTTGATGGCCAAGGAGGGCCTCGATCTTCTTCTCCAACTCGCCGGTTGGCGAGTTGACTTTGCCGGCCAGGGTCTTGATGAGTTGCAGTTCCTCATTCGATCGTTGGTACGCCTCCAAGCCGCACACCGCTTCAATGCGGCGAATGCCGGCGGCAATCGCCGATTCGGCGGCGATGCGAAACAGCCCCAATTCGCCGGTGGCGCGGACGTGAGTACCGCCGCAAAGTTCCATCGAATAGCCGTCCAACCGGGCCGGTTGGCCGCCGACCTGAACCACGCGCACCCAATCGCCGTATTTCTCGCCGAAGAACTGCATGACCTCCTGCCGGTCCTTGATGTGGTCGTATTTAACCTCGGTCCAGCTCACCGGATCGTTTTCGAGAATACGCTCGTTGACCAGGCGTTCGACATCAGCCACCTGTTGCGGCGTGAGGGGCGCGCTGCTGAAATCGAAGGTGAGCTTTTCCGGGCCGACAAACGAGCCCTTTTGGGTGGCGTCCTTGCTCACCACCTCGTGTAGTGCCCAATGGAGCAGGTGAGTAACGGTGTGGTGCCGCTCGATCGACCGCCGGCGGGAACGATCCACGCTGAGCGTAACTTCGACGCCCACGTCGGGAGCGTCCGCGTTAGGCTGCGCCCCTGCCAAAATGTGAAGCCAGGCATCGCCCACTTTCTGGGTATTGGCCACTCGCCAAAGTTCGCCGCCGCTGGACATCTCCCCCGTATCTCCCACCTGGCCTCCCATCTCGGCGTAAAGTGGCGAGGTGTCGAGGATAACCGCCGTCTGCTGTTTGATGCTGATGACCTCGACCACCCGGCCCGCCGCCTTGAGGGCATCGTATCCGACAAACCGCGTTGGAGCGGTAGTCTCGATTTGCGAAAGTTCGATAACCTGTTTTTTCTGCGCCGAGCGAGCGCGAGCCTTTTGCTCCTGCATCAAGCGATCAAAACCCGCCACATCCACCGCCAACCCTCCCTCCCGGGCCATTAACTCCGTCAAATCGAGCGGGAAACCGTAAGTATCATAAAGCTGAAACGCGAACATCCCGGTAACCCCCGTCGCATTGATTAAGGGCAGATCGATCGCTTTTTTCGCCCGATAAGACGCCACCGCCTCCTCGAAAAGCCCGATGCCCCGGTCGAGCGTCTTATTAAAGGCTTCCTCCTCCCGCTGAATGACCTCCTCGACGTGGTCTTTCTTGGCCCGAATCTCGGGGAACACCTCCCCCATGGTGTCGGAAAGGACGCTGACCAATTTGTAGAAAAACGGCTCATGGAAACCCAACGCGCGTCCGTAGCGCACGGCCCGGCGCAGAATGCGGCGCAAGACGTAATTGCGGTCCGTGTTGCCCGGTTGGATGCCATCCGCGATCGCAAATCCCAGGGTGCGGATGTGATCGGCAATGACTCGGAAAGCCACATCGATCTTCTCCTGATCGGTCTTCGCGGGCGTGCCCGCGGCGGGCAGGGTCGAGCCATACCGCTTGCCGCTCAGTTTCTCGATCTTATCGAACAGAGGCCGGAAAATATCCGTCTCATAATTCGAGATCATGCGGTTGAAGTCGGTGAACCCTTTGGTGTTTTGAATGATGCCGGTCACGCGTTCAAAGCCCATCCCAGTATCCACATGCCGGGCGGGCAGCGGCGAAAAGGAGCCGTCGGGGTTCGCGTTGTATTGAATGAACACCAGGTTCCAAATCTCGATGCACTCGGCAGTGCCTTGGTTGACGAGGCGTCCCTTGGTGTCGCCTTGGGGCGTCAGGTCCACATGAAGTTCGCTGCATGGGCCGCAGGGACCAGTATCACCCATCATCCAAAAATTGTCCTTTTTCCCACCGTTGACGATATGGCTCTTGGGGTCGAGGCCGGCGGAGGTAAATTTCTCCGCCCAGAAGTCATAGGCCTCCTGGTCGAACTCGCTCGGGTCGCCTTTGACCTTGTCCGGGCAATACACGGTCGCATAGATGCGGTTCGCGGGGAATTTCCACTTCTCGACCACCAATTCCCACGCCCAAGCGATGGCTTCCCGCTTAAAATAGTCGCCAAACGACCAGTTGCCGAGCATTTCGAAAAAGGTGTGGTGGTATGTGTCGAGTCCGACGTCCTCCAAATCATTATGCTTTCCCCCGGCGCGGATGCATTTCTGGGTATCCGCCGCGCGGGTATCCAGCGCGGGAACGGCAGTCGCCCATTTCGAGACGTCCGCGGCCCGCTGGCTCAGAAAGATAGGAACGAACTGGTTCATGCCCGCGTTAGTGAACAACAAGTTCGGCGAATCCGGCAGGAGGCTCGAGGACCGCACAAGCGTATGCTGTTTCGACTTAAAAAACTCTAAAAATGAATGTCGTATTTCCGCACTGGTCATAAATCTCAATTATTCCTCCCCGCGTCCCGGCGCGGGGCTTAATCCGTACTGCCAAGCTGGCCGCAAGCACCGTCGCCGGAGGGGCAAAAAACCGCCCGAGGCCGGCCTGCGGACAAGAAGAGCACCTTACTCGAAACGCCCCGCCAAAGCGAGAGGAACTTTGGGGCTCGACTCCTTCTTTGGCCTTGTCAGGAGGAGGGGACGACTTTAGAGTGAACCAAGCTGCGAACCTAAATATACTGCATGACATGCTTGAACTGATTCAATTTCCCTGGAGTCCGTTTTGTATCGTGCAACGCCGTATCCTGGAGTTTTCCGGGGTTGCCTTCAAAATCACTGACATTCCCAACGCCGACCGCAGTCTGGTGTGGCGTTTGACCAAACAGCGCTACTACGGCGTGCCCATAATACGGGATGGGAAGTCGGTGGTCTTCGAAATGAACGAAGAGTCGCAGGTCATCGCCAAGTACTTGGATGCCAAGCTTCAACTCGGCCTCTTTAGCTGGGAGTTGGAAGGGGTCCAGGCGGTCCTGTGGCGCTACATTGAAGATCAGCTCGAAGGCATCGGATTCAAGCTCAACGACATCTATTGGAAGGAACTCGTTCCGGCGGCGGAGCAGTTGCCGTTCCTGCGGCACAAAGAGCGCAAGTTCGGCCGGGGTTGCATCGAGCGCTGGGCGGAGCAACAGAAGGAGTTGCTGGCCCAGCTTGAGGAGAAACTCGTGCCCTTCGAGGAAATGTTGATGTTTAAGCCCTTCCTGCTGGATGAGCGGCCGCGCTTTGTGGATTTTGACCTGTTCGGCATCCTCGGTAATTTCCTTTATTCCGGCCATTACGAGCTGCCCCGGGCTCATAACCGGCTCAAGGCTTGGCACGCGCGCATGAGCGGCGCGCAGATCAACACTCCTCCTCGTGAAGAAAAATTACATCCTCGACACAAACGTCCTTCTCCATGACCCAACCTCGCTCCTCAAGTTCGAGGATAATGTTGTACTGCTGCCCATCGAAGTAATAGAAGAAATCGATCGCTTCAAACGGGAATCGAGCGAACTGGGACAGAATGCCCGGGCCGTCTCCCGAATGCTGGATGGCTTTCGCGGCTCCGGGCATCTGAATGAAGGGGTGCCGTTGCCCAACGGCGGCCAACTCCGGATCGTCCTGCATAAGCTCAAGCCTACGAGGAACGGGTATTCGGTCTTTGGGGCGGATTCGGTGGACAACCGCATCCTCGCGCTCGCCTGCAACGTCTTGAAGGCGGAGGCCAAGAATCAGACGATCCTGGTCACCAAGGACATCAACCTGCGCATCAAAGCCGACGCGCTCGGATTGCCGGCCGAGGATTATGAAAACGACCGGGTCCTGGTCACGGAACTCTACACGGGCATGATCGAGTTGACGGTCAGCGCCGAGAAGTTGGCCTCCTTCCGCGCCCGGGGCGAGCTCGACCTGGAGCCTGGCCAGGAGTTCTTCCCCAATGAGTACTGCACGCTCGGCGAGGCGGCCAATCCCAAACGGGCGGCATTGGCAAAGATCGATCCCACGGGGAAGAAACTCAAGCCCATCATTGACTGTCGCGAAGGGATTTGGGGGATAAAACCCCGTAATCGGGAACAACATTTCGCCTTCGACGCTCTGTTGGACGACCGGGTGAAACTGGTCACGCTCATGGGCAAGGCGGGCACCGGCAAGACCCTGCTGGCCATGGCGGCCGGTCTGAAACGAACCGTCCATGATCGCGAGTTCCGCCGCCTCGTCGTCGCGCGTCCGACCATTTCCATGGGCAAGGAGTTGGGTTTCCTGCCCGGTTCGCTCGAAGAAAAGCTCGCCCCTTGGATGCAGCCAATCCATGACGCGCTCGAGATGCTCAGCGATCTGAACATGGGCCAAGAGCATCGCCGCAGCGCCGATCTTATGCGTTCCGGGCACATCATGGTCGAAGCCCTTAGTTACATTCGCGGCCGCAGCATCGCCAACCAGTTTATGATTATCGACGAGGCCCAAAACCTCACCCCGCTGGAGGCCAAGACCATCATCACGCGCGTCGGCTCCGGCACCAAAGTGGTCCTCACCGGCGACCCTTACCAGATCGATAATCCTTACGTTGACAGTTCGTCCAACGGGTTCAACTACGTCGTCAGCCGCTTCCGCGCCGAAGCCATAGCGGCCCATATCGAATTGCAAAAGGGCGAACGCTCGGAACTGGCCGAACTGGCGGCCAACATTCTCTAATCCGGCGCCGGGCTCCATCGCCGATCTAATCTTCGGCTAAACCTTCTCGCGGCGCAGCCGATATATTGGCTATGAGAAGTCAAAGCCCGGGACGACGCGAACGATGCGGCGTTGAGGGGCGCTCGCGGGTGCAGGAGGATAAAGCGAAGCGTCCATGCGCTTACAATCGAGCTCGACAGAAACACTGGCAGCGAGAATTCGACTCAAACTCCCCGCACGACCGCAACTAGACCCGTAAACGCGACTACGCGATCGGACAAACGCAAACGGCCGCTTACTATTCGCCTGGGGCGGATGCTCCCGGGCTGGCGGCAGCCTCTTTAGCGTAGTTCAGCGTAGCATTCCGCAAGGTTTCCGCATTCCACCGACCGGAATGCACCATGACCCGGTAGCGCAACGAGAACGATTGATTTGCCTTGAGGGTATGGGGTTGGTAGCAAATCACGGCGGGAGTGAAGTAGCGGAAGGAGTTCTCAGCAATTGCGTACCACGGCGAGGGACTGTTGAGGTTGGCGGGAAGGTCAAGGATGGCAATGCCAGCCTCGCGCTGGTCGACTAAACCGGAATAGTCCATGGCGGGCGCCTTGCCGCGATAGCGGCCGTCGTTGAAGGTCACGGGCCCGTCGCCCGCCAGCGCCTGCGGGTCGTTGAGCCCGGTCGTGAAACGGACGGAAAGGCCGGCGTAGCCGCCCCACGTTTGCCCGCCCTGCTCTCCCGGCAAAGGGGTCCGGTCCAGCAACACGTCTTTGGCTTGAGCGGTGAAGGTCGCTGCCCAGTCCAGATGGAAACCGCCGTCGCGATCCGGAGGTGAAATACGGATCACGCGATGTTCCTTGAGCACCGGAGGCGCGCCGGGCGGCCGATAAACGACATCGAGGAGGATGCGCGCGGAAAAATCGGGACGCGTTGCCACCTGCGGCTGGTCCCATTCGGTTCGACCCTGGGCCAGGCCGGTGTTGCGATCCTCCTCCCAGTAATTAAGGCCGTTGATATACTTCCAGGAGAACCAGAGCCCCCGATGCCACGGGTGGTCGGTCGGGCGATCGGCGGTTAACACCAATCCTCCGGGCAACGCCAGCGGATGAAAAAAGGGCTTGGTAGCGTTAGATCCAAAATTAAATTGCCAAATTACTTGCCCCGATCGCGCCAGCGCGACTGCGCCGGGCTCACGCTTCCAGGCGAAGTTGTCACCCGGCTCCGCGGCAATGAGTTTAGCGATGGCGCCAGCCAATACCAAGGCCGCCACGGCCTGGGCCAGAGGGCGCTGAGTCTTCGAATAACAGTGGATTTGCGGTTGATTCATAAGTTGCGCGCATTATAGCGGAGGTAGCGGACGAATGCTCCAAGAATCTATTTGTACCCCAGCGCCGCGATGATCCGCTGGGGATCATACACGCATCCCCCCCAGGTCCCGCCGCTGGCCCATTGCAGGGCGGCCCAAAGTCGCGTGTCGTCCGGCAAATCGGGATGAGGCGCGAGGTCTTCGCGAGAGGCGCGTCCGGCCAGTACTTGGGTTCCCTGGGCCGGGGTAAAGCGGCATTGCCCCTCCCCCACCAGGTCCACCGTCCCTTCACCTCGGGACGGGGCGACGCAAACCTGGATAGTGTCGCCGTCCAGGAGTTTGCCGATGGGACCCCCAGCCAATCCCTCCGGTCCTATGTGGCCGATGCAGGGGCCGGTCGAAACACCCGAAAACCGGCCATCGGTCAATAGCACGATCCGGTTTCCAAACGGAAGTTGCTTCAGAGCTCCGGTAATCTGGTAGGTCTCCTCCATGCCCGTGCCGAGGGGCCCTACTCCGGCCAACACCACCACATCTTCCGCCTGAATGCCTCCAGTCTTGATGGCCGCGATGGCGCTCTTCTCACTGACGAAGACCCGCGCCGGTCCCGTCTTACGGAAGACGCCGTCGGCGTCGAAGGAGGCCGGATCCATGGCCGCGCTCTTAACCACGGAGCCTTCGGGCGCCAGGTTGCCGCGAGGAAAGACCAACGTGCCGACCATGCCGCGCGCGCGGGCCAAGTCGGGCGGGAAGATAACCTCATCCGGGCGCACCCCATCCAACTCCAGGAGCAAGGCCCGGAAACGGCGCCGACGCTCGGACGATTCCCACTGGTCCAGGTTTTCATCCACCGTTCGACCGGTCACCGTAAGGGCGGTCGTATCGAGCAGACCCAGCCGGCGAAGGTGGAGCATGACTTCCGGCACGCCGCCGGCCAGAAAGACGCGCGCCGTGGGGTGATGGATGGGACCGTTGGGCAAGACACTCACCAGGCGGGGGACAGAGCGATTGACGGCGATCCAATCCTCCAGACCCGGCGGTGGCAGACCCGCGGCGCGAGCGATGGCCGGCACATGCAGGAGGAGGTTGGTGGAGCCGCCGAAGGCGGCGTGGAGAGCCAGGGCGTTCCGGAAGCTGGCCGGCGTGAGAATATCCCGGAGGACCACCTTGCGGCTTTCCAAGCGATGCAAGGCGCGGGCTGAACGCCGGGCGAGGTCGAGCCACACCGGCTGACCCGATGGAGCGAGCGCGGAGTGGGGCACGGCCAAACCGAGGGCCTCGGCGATCACCTGGGCGGTGGCCGCGGTGCCCAGGAATTGGCAACCGCCCCCGGGCGTGGCGCAGGCGCGGCAACCGAGTTCGGCGGCTTCCTCAAGCGAGATTCGCCCTTGCGCAAAACGAGTCCCCAGGGTTTGGACGGCGCCCGCATCCTCGCCCTGGGTCGGCGGCAGCGTCACTCCGCCCGGCACGATAACACACGGCAGGTCGCCCAACCCGGCGACGGCCATCATCATCGCAGGCAACCCCTTATCGCAAGTGGCGATGCCCAGGACTCCCGAGCGCAAAGGAAGCGACCGGGCCAGGCGTCGGAAGAGAATCGCTGCGTCATTGCGATAGGGCAGGCTGTCAAACATCCCAGTCGTCCCCTGGGTTCGGCCGTCGCAAGGGTCCGAGCAGAAGCCCGCAAACGGGATGGACCCCAACCGACGAAACTCCTCGGCGGCGGCTTGAACGAGCAACCCTATTTCCCAGTGCCCCGTGTGATAGCCGAGCGCCACGGGTTTGCCATCCGGGGCGCGGAGCCCGCCCTGGGTGCTGAGGACCAGAAACTGCTTCCGCCCCGTCTCAGAGGGGTCCCAGCCCATCCCAGCGTTCTGGATCAGGCCGAAGAGGTGGCCGCTGGGGCTGTGGCGCAGCATCTCTTCGGTGAACGGCAAGCGACCCGCCGGGCCCGCGGCATGGGTCTGAACCCGGTAGATTTCCGGCGCATCGGATTCCCAGGCGTCATGACTCGAATTCATCTTTCAATTCAAGCTGTTCACCCCGTAGGGAAAAAGCAAAATAAGTCGCATTGGCTCGCACTCGACTCGTTCATCGTCAGGGAGGTGATGGTAGTCACAGCTCCCGCATAACGAAGCTCTGTCTCCGCCCCCATGAGGGTCAGCGGAAAATAAGGGGCTATTTCGGTTTCCCATCGGCTCCCAGGGGCTTGTTTTCAGCTCGACACTCAATGGGCCTGCGACTCATTCGCGAACCACCGCCGCGGGGCGCTGGGCGGCATGCAAGTGGATCGCTTCCCCCAGCCACGCGATGGTCTGGCCCAGGTCGCTCATATTCCGGAAGGCCTCGTCGTCCTTGGCTACATCGCCCTTGTCCAAGCCGAACCCGAGGTTCCAGTAGGTGGATCCGGGGACGATCACGCCCGACATGAGGAACAGGTGATTCATCGTGTCGAAGGCGTGGGTGCCGCCCCCGCGCCTGACCGCCACCACCGCAGCTCCAATTTTGCCGCGGAACAATCCGCCATTGGCCACCGCCACCAACCCCGCGCGATCCAGCAACGCCTTCATTTCGGCGGTTACGTCGGTGAAATAAGTGGGAGACCCGAGGAGAATCGCATCGGCGGCGACCATCTTCTCGAGGCAGCGGTTAAAGAAATCGTCCTTCTGGCTGCAGCGCGAATCCTTGGTCTCAAAGCAATGATAGCAGGCCCGGCATCCCCGGATAGGGACTGCGCCGACCTGAATAAGCTCGGTCTCCCAGCCTGCGGCGGCCAGCGGGGCGAGCGCGTGTTGCAAAAGGATTTCCGTGTTCCCGCCTTTGCGCGGGCTCCCGTTAATGGCGATGACTTTCATAATTCACAATCGTTGCGCGATGATGCGTCCGACCACGCGCCTCGGCAAGCGCGCATTCGACGCCGGGCGAGCGCGCCACCGACCCATCCAACCGCAACCGCGCTGAGCCTCCCGCCCACCGGCGACCGACAGCGTCGGGTGGAAATCCGGCCGGAATTGGGGGATCTATGAACAACGAGCGCGGCCGCCAGCACCTGATTCTCTCGCTGTTCTATTTGGGCGCGATGACCGGAAGCCGAAGGCGCTCCACGGGCGTGATTTCTTTAAGCGTGGACTTGCCCGCCCATTCGAGGATGATTTCGCGCACCGCCAGGAGATCGAAGGGCGATTGGTTCATGGTCGAGCGAAGGCGAACCGCGACAATGGGGGCGCCGCCGAGTTTCGCCTCGGCCACCCCCCGTTTGAACGGGGCCACCACTTTCCACCGACCGTACCCGGTCGAAACTTCCAATACGCCCTGGCGGAGAATATGGTTCCCATTGGCCAAGCCGGTAATGGCCTTCACCGCGTCGAAAACGCGCGGCTCGGCCAGGACAACGGTGAACGTGTCCACGTCTTTGCGAGGCCCCCAAGTCAGGTAGTAGGTTTCCAGGTCGCCGTCGAAGGCCTGCATCGGCTGGAGCGCGTCGCGACCTTGCCCGGGGTCAATTCCAGTCAAGGCCCAACGCCAGTCTTCGTCGTTTTGGTTTTGAGAAGGCGAATAAATGAGGGCTGGCAGGGCGTTCCGCACGCGGGCGGGCAGCGCCGGCAGAACGGGATAGGGGAAGGCCGGGCCGGTCACCACGTCCAGGGCGGCAAGCCGGCCGACATGGACTTTGACTCGCTCCAGGAAATCGTCAAAGTCGGAGCGCTCGATACCCCAGCCGCGTTCGGCCACTGCCAGGACGCGGGGAAAGGCCTGCCGGTCAAGGTGATTTTCCGGGGCCATCTCGCCCCAGAGACAGGCCTCCACCCCGAGGATATGCCGACGCGCGTCTGGTGTCAGAGCGGCGCTGGGGGGAGCGGGGTCGAAATCATAGGTCGTTTTCAACGTCGTTCGCTCGATGTTGTAGTTGATGTAGAGGTGGTTGCCCGGGGACATGACCACGTCCCAACCTTGCCTGGCAGCGCCCCAACCGCCGCTGCCGTCGGCATCCCAACAAGTGAACACCGCGCCCGAGGCTACGCCGCCCCAGCCCACGACCCGCTTGCCTTTGGACTCGACGATCCGCCGCACGCGCCCCATGAACCACGCATGCAGGTTTCCCACCTGTTTCTGGCGCGCCTGACAAAGCGGACAATCCGCCCAGAACCGCATCTCGGCCTCGTCACCGCCGACGTGAAGGTAGGGGCCGGGAAAAAGCTGGGCGACTTCGGTGAACACATCGTCGAGGAAATCAAAGACGCGATCCTTGCCCGGGCAATACTCGGAGCCGCACAGCGGATCGATGCCGAAGGCGACGGCGGTTTGGCGGGCGCCAAAACAGTTCAACTCCGGATACGCCACCATAGCGGCGCCCGCGTGGGAGGGGGTTTCGATTTCGGGAACAATCGTGACGAACCGCTCGTTCGCGTAAGCGACCATCTCCCGGATGTCGACCTGCGTATAAAAGCCGCCGACCTTATTGCCCTCCCCCAGATCAGCCCAGGCCCCGACTTCGGTCAATCGGGGATATTTCTTAATCTGAACCCGCCATCCGTCGGTATCGGTCAGGTGCAGATGGAGGCGGTTCAGCTTGTGATAGGCCATCCAATCAAGACAGTGGAAGATCCCTTGCTTGCTGATGAAATGACGGGCGGGGTCAAGCAGGACGCCGCGCCAGACAAACTGCGGCTGGTCCTCGATCCGCGCGACCGGCGCGCTCCAGGCCACGCCTTCAACCCGGGTTCGGCTCCCGATCTGGGGCGGAAACAACTGGCGCAGCGTCTGGCAGCCGTAGAACAGGCCGGCCGGCTTGGCCGCCTGGATAAGGATGCGGTCGGGGAGCACGTCCAAAGTGTATCCCTCGTCGCCCCGACGCCCCGCATCCGCCGCCAGGAGCAGTTCGATGGCCCCGGGCTGTCCGCTCCCTGACACCCCTGCGACCACCGGAAGCCGAAAACCCAGGGCGGGAGCGAAGGCGTTAGCCAGGTATCGTCCCCATGGCTCGGTCCCCAGGCCGGTATGAATCGTAGTTTTGGCGGTCAGGGTAAACCGCCCTTGGCCCAACTCAACCCGGGCGGGTCGCGGAATGAGGCTGATGCCCCGGCCACGCAGGTCAGTGTTGCTGGCCGCGTCCAAGCCCGCCGCCCCGCCAACGCCTGGGAGGCAGGTCAGGACCGCCAGGGCGGCGATGACGAAGCCCTGGCAGGGCCAGGCGGCGCTGCTCGCGAACGACGCCTTGGCCAGGACGGATGGGGAGCGACGACCCGGCGCGTTCACTCAGGAGTTCAATCAGACCGTAAACGGGGCGCGCATGGCGCGCGACCGCAGCCGGTTGGCTTCGGGATCAGCGACAAATTCCGCCGTACGCAGGTCGAACTTCAGGTTTCGCTTCAATTGCTCGCAAATGTCGGCCGCCAAACAGATGCTCATGGACCGATACATAACTTCAGGATTCGCGACCGTGGGTCGGCGCGAGTGGATGCAATCCAAGAAATCCCGCACATGATTCAAGGGCCGCTGTGTCCGGCCGGTGTATTCCGCGAGCACCTTCTTCGATTCAAGCAACAGCGCCGGCGATGAGACATCGGTCCTGGAATAGCCGTCGGCGGCCGCAGCCCACCCTTCGGGGCCATCGAAGCGCTCGCCGCAAGCGCCATGCCAGAGCTCGCACGGTTCCCAAACCGAGCCGCTGGTGCGGTACAGAACCAGCTTCACCCCGTTGGACAAACGCGTCACCATCGTCGCATCCGGCCCCGTGTACTCGAACTCGATGAAGCAGACGTTTTCCATGTCGAGTCCGGCCAAGGCCTGGGTAACCGTGTGGGCGCCCCACATGGCGACATCGGTGGCGAAATCATAAAAGTGATACCACCCTGCGCCATTGACATAGCCGCTGTTGTAGGGCCGCCAGGGAGAGGGACCGACCCAAACATCCCAATCCACCTCCGCTTTGGGCGGTTCGGGTTCCGCCGGCAGCCAGTCGTGGCGCATTCCGTCGCGCCAACGGATATCGGCGTAAACGGTATGAATGGGACCCAAGCGGCCGGAGCGGGCCATTTCGATGGCAAACACATGGTTCGGTTCGCTAAGACGCTGGGCGCCGGTTTGATAAACCCGCCCATACCGGCGAGCGGTCTCCACGACCATCTTCCCCTGGGCCATCGTGAGACAGGCCGGCTTCTCGCAATAGACATCCTTGCCCGCCCGCATCGCCAAAGTCGACGCCAACGCATGCCAGCGGTCGCCCGTGGCGATCAGCACGGCATCCACGTCCGTTCGCTCGGCCAGAAGCTGACGCAAATCGCCGTACGCCGCGCAGTCCTTATTGCCGTATTTACTATCTACGACGTTTTTGGCCGCTTCGCGCCGGCCCTTATGAACGTCACAGACCGCGACCCACCGCACATCCGGCTCGGCCAGCATACAACCCAAGTCATAGGAACCACGGCCGCCCAATCCAATGCCGCCCATCACGATGCGCTCGCTGGGCGGCACGGCGCCTCCGCGACCCAGCGCCGAGGCCGGAATAAAGTAGGGCAGCGCCACCGTAGCACCCGCCGCCATCGCCCCCCGGGCCAGAAACTGACGACGTGTGAGGGCCGCGCGATGGTTAATGCTCATAGGAAGGGGTCCCTTTCGATTGAAGCTGATGGCTGTTCATTGCGGCGCCACCTTAACAGGAGCGACCGCGACATGAAAGCCGTTTTTACCGGCCCGGCGGCGCGGAGGATCCAGTTGACGAAACCGCGAACCGCCGCGAGGCTGAGGCAGCTATGCGCATCGCCCCATCGAATTTAATGCGAACCCTGTTGAGCTTCACTCTGCCGCTGATCACCCATCGCGTCGCTTGCGCCGCCCCCATCGAGTTGAGTTGCCAAAGCCGCGACCCGGCGACCGGGCGGATCGCGCTCACGGTCGAGCGAGTGGAACCCGCGCATGTGGGGGTGGTGGTGGTTGATGTCTGGAACTTCCATTGGTGCAAAACCGCGACGATGCGCGTCGATGCGTTTGTGCCGCGGATGAACAAAGCCCTCGACGCCGCGCGTTCCCTGGGGATGACGGTCATGCTTTGCCCCAGCGACGTGGTGGACAACTATGTAGGTTACCCGCAGCGCGAAAAGGTGCTGGCGCTGCCGAAATTTCCTGTGCCCGACGTAGTGGACGTCACTTGCCCTTCCGTTCCGGATGCTGGCGGCTGCGCTTGCGGCCGCGAGCGCTGCGCGGTGAACTACGGCTGGGACGGCATGCACCCAGAACTCCGGATCGGGGATGAGGACCTTATGCCGGATACGCGGGAGGAGGTCTATGCCCTGTGCAAGACCCGCGGTCTGACGCACCTGATTTATGCGGGCTTCCACACCCAGGTTTGCCTTCTGGGCAAGTCGATGGGGCTCAAGGCGATGAAATCAGCGGGGCTGCGCTGCCTGCTGGCCCGGGACATGACGGATGCGCATCCGGGCTACGACCCGGCGCGCGGGTTCACGCCGGACTTGAATACCGCGCAAGTGATCGAGCATTTCGAAAAATACCTCGCCCCGACCATCAGTTTCCAGGAAGAGTTGGCAAAGCTGGGAAAATGGAATCCCGAGTGGGTGGTCGACCCGGTGCGAATTACCCCGTGGGGCGCGCGGATGCGGCCTCATCTCTTCGAGCAACCGATCACCGTCACCTTGACGACTCCGCTGCAAGCGGACGCGGAAATCCGCTACACCCTCGATGGCAGCAAGCCGGCGGCCAATTCCACGCTCTACTCGGAGCCGTTGGTTTTCAAAGACAGCGCTCGACTCCTGGCCGCGGCCTTTCGCCAGGGGCGGCCGGTCTGCCTGGAATCGGAAGGCGTCTTTGTTCGGATGGGACCGCAACCGCCCGCGCCGGACGTTTACCTGGGGGACCTGAAACCGATCCGCAGTGTCGGCTTTGGACACAGCTATGGCGGCGTGGTGCGCTATTCCGGGAACACCCAAGCCCCGCAGCCGGACCACTCCAACCTCGGCCAGCCCTTGAGAATCAACCGCCAAACCTACCCACGCGGCATGGGCATGCACGCGCCGTGCGAATTGGTTTACGAGCTCAAACCGGAGTGGCGCCGTTTCGTCGGGCTTGCCGGGGCGGATGAAAACGTGGTCAACGCCAGCAACGGCTCGAACCTGGCGAAATATCCGAGCGTGGTTTTCAAGGTCTTCATCGACGGCTCGGAAGCCGCCGCGAGCCCGGTCATGCGGGTGCAGGAACAGGCCTGGCGGTTCGACGTCACGATCCCCGCCGGCGCCCGGATCATCAGCCTGGCCGTGACCGATGCCGGAGACGGTTCGCGCGAGGACTTTGCCGACTGGGCCAACGCGGGGTTTGTTGTGAATTAAGGCCGGGAGTTCGTGTCTGTAAAATCGATCAAGTCCCGTGGCCGTACCGCGTTTCAGGTGGTCCTTCATTCCGGATAAACCGAGCCTCCCCGGTTCCGCGGTGATCCATGGACAGGCCTTTGAGACAAGATCGGGACTTCGCAGAAGGTGAGCGCTGCGATGCCATTCTCGCCCCGTAGAATGTGGTCTTGGCTCCATGATTTACTATCCAGATAGGTAATCGTCCTGGCGGTGGAGGCGGCCGCTAGCTTGAGCATGATCACGCTCCCGGAACCCGAGCCAGAGGCCACTTTTCCCGGCGCGCCATCCAGGTAAAACTGGCCCGTTAAGGCCTTATCCCAAACCACAGGCTGGTCGAACTCCAGGACGATCTCATCCTTCTTCTGGCCAACAAAATACACCGTTTGAAGATCGGGCGCCGTGATGGAATTTGAGACCGGGCGCCCGTAGTTGTCCCGCTCGACGAGCGGACAAATCAAGCGGGCGATCTCGGCGTAGCCGGCCGGGGAATAGTGGCAAGTGCCGGGCGGGCTGATGCCCAATGTGGACATGGTGCTGAGGTTTGAAAACGCTTTGGGCAATGTTCGCTGCACCTCCCGCAACCGATTGTCCGAACCGTTGATACCCATCGAGCAGGACTTGGGCCAGATCTGGAACA